>VOFC01001141.1_pt1 | contig 680000 bp, 827 predicted proteins | sample 5384161 | NCBI WGS metagenome assembly VOFC01 (sample SAMN12384722, study PRJNA508395) | human gut metagenome | isolation source: healthy gut B | host: Homo sapiens | reverse complement strand
TCTTCATCGGTAGTTTTCCCTTATGTGCAATTTAAAATTGGTGCTGACCGACTTACTCAAAACAGTATGTCCAAGATATTCCTGTCTGCTCAAAATCGCTCTTATGGTTGACATTCCCCAAGTATATGGGTCTGAAAACTTCGTTCCATTATACTGCTCGGGGTGATATTCCTTTGCGTGTGCTGCCGGAATTAAAACCTTTTCTTCGGTAAGCAATTCAGCTATTGCTCTCGGACTTTTGCCCTCATTTGCAAGCAGAAAGATACGCTTTACCACCTCAGAAGCCACAGGGTCAACAACAAGCGTCTGCTTGTCGCTCGGTAATCGGTTATATCCATAAGGGATTGAACCGCTACATCGCTTTCCGTCTTTCATTCGGGCATCAAATACAGCCTTAATTTTATTGCTCGTGTCTTTGGCATAAAACTCGTTCATAATATTCAAAAACGGAGCAAAATCATTATCCGAAGCGTTATTACTGTCAATGCTGTTGTTTATTGCAAGGAAACGGACATCTTTCTGCGGGAACAAAATTTCCGTATAAAAGCCGACTTGCAGATAGTTTCGTCCTAATCGGCTCATATCCTTAACGATAATCGTTGCGACATTTCCTGCTTCTACTTCCTTAATCAGTTCTTGAAAACTCGGACGATTGAAATTCACACCCGAAAAACCATCGTCAGTAAAATGGCAGATATTCGTGAAGCCATTTCTGCGGGCGTAATCTTCCAAGTATTGCTTTTGGTTGGTGATTGAATTTGACTCACCATTCAGGTCATCATCTCTTGATAATCTCTCATAAAGTGCTGTAATCTTTGAAGTCCTTGAAAGGACGGCTACTATGTGCAGCAGATCACTGCCCCTACCATCTTGGACTTTTGCTTTGCACCCACGGTACGGCTGCTGTACAGCAACGCCCGGATAGGCGCCAATGCCGGACGGGTGGCACTCAGTCGGGGCGGTCTGATCTATGCGCTGGAGACCCAAGGTGCTCCCTCTATCCACGCCCTTACTTTGGACTCCAAATCACCGATCGTCTATCAGGACGGCTGCCTACTGGCCGCGGGTACCTGCCTGCAAGGCGGTGATCATCTGTACACCACAGCCCCGCCAAAGGCCGTGCCCTGCACCCTTCGTTTCATCCCCTTCTGCCGCAGACTAAACGGTAAGGAGGACCAAATGGCCGTGTGGGTACGCACAACAGACTGAATAAAAAAGAACGGCACTGCCTGCAACTGCAAGCGGTGCCGTTCTCTGTTTTTTATATGGATTATAACATCATATCCACAATGCTGTCTGCCAGCGCTGTGGGGTTCTGCACATCCAGCCCGCTGATGAGCCGCGCCTGATCGTACAAGATCTTGGTGTATTTCTTCAGCGTTTCCGGATCGTCCTTTAACAGGGCAAACAACTTCTCTGCCAGCGGGTGCTTATCGTTGATCTCCAGCACCAACTGGGCCTTGGCGCCCTGGCCGCCGCCGGGCATACTGCTGAGCACTTTTTCCATCTCCATGGACAGATAACCCTCTGCCGACAGGCACACTGCGTGGCTGCCTAAGTTGCCGGAGAATTTCACGGCGCTGACTTCCTCGCCCAACGCCTCTTTCATCGTGTCCAGCAAACCCTTGGCGTCGGCATTCTTTTGCTCCATGGCTTTCTTTTCATCTTCGCTTTCCAAATTCAGGTCGTCCTTGGTAATGTTAGCGAATTTCTTGCCATCGTACTCCATGAGCATTTGCAGGGCAAACTCATCTACATCGTCCGTCAGGTACAGCACTTGGTAGCCCTTGCTCAGCACCGCGTCCGTCTGGGGCAGCAAAGCGATCTTCTCCGCCGTGTCGCCACAGGCATAATAAATGGTATCCTGCCCCTCGGCCATACCGTCCACATACTCTTTCAGGGTAACCATACCCTCCCCGGCAGAGGATCTGAACAGCAGCAGGTCTTTCAGGTCGTCCTTCTCGGCTGCCGTAGTTGGCATACACGCCGAATTTCAGCTGCACGCCAAAGGTCTTAAAGAATGCCTCGTACTTCTCCCGCTCATTCTTCAGCATGCGGGTCAGCTCATTCTTGATCTTGCGGTTAATGGCCTTGGCAATGATCTTCAGCTGATGATCGTGCTGGAGCATCTCACGGGAGATGTTCAGGCTCAGGTCTGCACTGTCAATGAGCCCGCGCACAAAGCTAAAGTGATCCGGCAGCAGATCCGGGCACTTCTCCATAATCAGCACACCGTTGGAGTATAGCGCCAGCCCTTTTTCAAACTCCTTGGTGTAGTAGTCAAAAGGCGGGTTCTTAGGGATATACAGCAGGGCGTCAAAGGTGGCTTGACCCTCGGTCTTAAAGTGCATCACATCCACCGGGTCCTCATAGTCGCCAAAGCGCTGCTTGTAAAATGCATTGTAGTCCTCCGGCTTCAGCTCGCTTTTGGCCTTGCGCCACAGAGGCACCATAGAATTTAAGGTCTCGTCCGCCACCTCTGTCACGGTCTCGCCCTCTTTGTCCGGGTTCGGCACCTGGTGGCTCATCTGCATGATAATGGGATAGCGGATATAATCGCTGTATTTCTTCACCAGGCCCTGAATCCGGTACGGCTCCAGGAACTCGTCGTAATTTTCTTCCTCGGTGTTCTCTTTCAAGTGCAGAGTGATCACCGTACCGCAATCCGCCTTGTCGCAAGGCTCTAAGGTGTAGCCGTCTGCGCCGGTAGAGGTCCAGCAGTTGGCTGTATCTGCCCCAAAGGCCTTAGACTCCACGGTCACCTTGTCCGCCACCATAAAGGCAGAGTAGAACCCAACGCCGAACTGGCCGATCACTTCTACATCGTCGGCAGCCTTGGTGTCGTTCTCCTGCTTAAAGTTCAGGGAACCGGACTTGGCGATGGTGCCCAGATTCTGCTCCAGTTCTTCGCCGGTCATACCGATGCCGTTGTCTGTCACGGTCAGGGGTGCGGGCATCCTTGTCCACCGCCAGGCGAATGTGAAAATCGCTGCGGTTCATACCCACCGTGTCGTCCGTTAAAGAACGGAAGTATAACTTGTCCAGCGCGTCGGAGGCGTTGGAGATCAGCTCCCGCAAAAAGATCTCCTTATGGGTATAAATGGAGTTGATCATCATATCCAGCAGCTTTTTAGACTCTGCCTTGAATTGCTTTTTTCTCATTCAAATCACCTTTGTTATTTCAGAATTAGCACTCTTTGGCTTCGAGTGCTAATTGTTATTATAATCCAATTTTTCCATTTGTCAACCCCCCGGGGGCAAAAATCCACATTTTGACCCCAAAAAGGTGCAAAAAAGCCCGGCTCCGCAGAGCCGGGCAATGGGTGATCCGGATTTACGCAAAAGGATTTTCCGTAGGATAGAGCATACCCTGGGGCTGATTAAAGCCCACATCGGTAACACCCAGGCACCGCAGCACATCAAAGATGGCCTTGCCGTAATGGCCAAAAGCCACTGCCCCATGGTGGGGGAAGTTCTTTTCAATGAGCACATGGCGATAGAACCGACCCATTTGGGGAATGGCAAACACGCCGATGCCGCCAAAGGAGCGGGTAGGCACCGGCAGCACCTCGCCCTCTGCCACATAGCCCCGCAACCGGCAATCCGCCGTGGACTGGAGCCGGAAGAAGGTGATGGGACCGGGGGCAATATCCCCCTCCAGGGTACCGTTGGTGTACTCCACCGGCAGGGTGCGCGCCATGATTTTTTGGTATTTCATCTCGCAGGTGGACAACTTGCAAACCGGAGTGTTGCCGCAGTGGAAGCCCATAAAAGTATCGGTTAGGCTGTACGGATACGCGCCCTTGATCTTCTCCGCATACAGATCGGCAGGCACGCTGTTGTTAATATCCAGCAGGGTCACCGCGTCCCGACTGACGCAGGTGCCGATAAACTCGGACAGCACGCCGTAAATATCCACCTCGCAGGACACGGGAATGCCCTTGGCGGTCAGGCGGCTGTTTACATAACAGGGCACAAACTGGAACTCCGTCTGGAATGCAGGCCAGCACTTGCCGGCAATGGCCACATACTTGCGCGCGCCCTTGTGGGTCTCCACCCAGTCCAGCAGAGTCAGCTCGTACTGCGCCAGCTTGGCCAGAATCTCCGGCTTCTTATTGCCCTCGCCCAGCTCTTCCTCCATCTCCGCTACCACATCGGGAATGCGAGCGTCCCCGGCGTGGGCGTGAAACGCAGCGTACAGATCCAGCTCGCTGTTCTCCTCAATCTCAATGCCCAGCCGGTGCAGGGGTGCGATAGGCGCGTTGCAGGCCAAAAAGTCCTGGGGACGGGGGCCGAAGGAAATGATCTTCAAATCAGACAGTGCCAGCAGCGCCGTTGCCACCGGCACAAAGTCCCGGATCATGGCGGCACAGTCCGCTGCCGTACCCACCGGGTACTGGGGAATATACGCCTGCACGCCACGCAAGTTCAAATTATAGGACGCATTGAGCATACCGCAGTAGGCGTCGCCGCGGCCGTCCAGCAGGCTGTCGCCGCTCTCCTCCGCCGCTGCGCAAAACATCACCGGGCCGTCAAACTGCTTAGCCAGAGTGGTCTCTGCCGTCTCCGGACCGAAGTTGCCCAGGAAGATCACCAAGGCGTTGACCCCGGCAGCCTTTAAGTCTGCTAAAGCCGGCGCCACATCCGTCTCGCTCTCTATACACACCGGGCAGTTGTGCAGCATGCCGTACTTGGCATAGGCTGCCGCCAATGCGTCTCGCCGTCCAACGGACAGCGCCATGGGGAAGCAGTCTCGGGACACGCTCACCAGCCCCAGCTTCAGCTCAGGAATATTTGTCATCATCACACTGTACCTCTCTTATTTAGCCCCCCTTGACGGGCGGGCGTGATTTATTACTTATTATAGCGCCCCGGCGGGCGTTCGTCAACGGCAGCGGATTTATGCTACATTGCACAAAAAGCGTATTGTTTTTCGCCCCTTTTGTGCGCCTATACATTCGCTATGCAAAGACTGCATATTTATGCGCATAATCTATGGAAATCTCTTGCATTTTTCACGGAATGTGCTACAGTGAACCACGATAAACCGTATATTTATAAGTATCTGTACGGCATTTTTTTGAAAGGATAGGTACAAAACAATGAAGAAGTTTAACAAAGTCATTGCCCTGGTGCTGGCTGTCCTGTTTGTGGCTGCGTCTTTCGCCGCTTGCTCCTCTAACAGCGGCAAGGATGACAAGGGCACCACAGAGGCCGCCAAAACCCAGAAGGTCAAGGTGATCGACATTGCACTGTCTGACGAGGAATACGCCTTTGGCGTGGACAAAAAGCAGCCGGAGCTGAAAGAGAAGGCCAACGCTTTCATCAAAGAGCTCAAAAAAAGCGGCAAGCTGGACGAAATCTGCAATCACTACTTTGGCAGCGGTGAGCCGGCAGGCGTGACCAGCGCCGCCGAGGACAGCACCAAGGATCAGCTGGTGGTTGCCACCAACGCCGAGTTTGAGCCTTTTGAGTACAAAAAGGGCGACACCTTCTACGGCATTGACATGGAGATTGCCAAAGCACTGGCAGACAGCCTGGGCAAAGAGCTGGTAATCAAGGACATGAAGTTTGAGGCCGTGGTTACCTCCGTGCAGCAGCAGAAGTGCGATATCGCTATGGCCGGCTTGACCGTCAACGAGTCCCGCGCAAAGCAGGTAGACTTTACCGACTCTTATTATTCCGCTTCTCAGAAAGTGGTTGTAAAGGGCGACGACACCACCTTTGACGCTTGCAAGACCAAGGAAGATGTGGAGAAGATCCTGAACGGCCTGGACAGCAGCGTAAAGATCGGCGGCCAGAACGGCACCACCGGTCAGTCCTATGTACAGGGCAGCGAGGATATGGGCTTTGCCGGTTTGAAGGCACAGTTCGTTGGTTATGACAACGCCTCTCTGGCCATGCAGGACCTGATCAACGGCAACCTGAATTATGTGATCGTAGATGCCGCACCGGCAGCTGCCATCACCACCGCCATCAACAATGTGGCATAATCAGGTCAAATAAACAAAGACGAATCCGCACCTCACCCCCGCACGGGGGTGGGGCATTTTTTGACAAGAAGCCGCCTTGGCGGCAGGGACGCAACTTATGGATAATTTTAGCAACAAAGTTCAGGTTTTCCTTGACTACTTTATTCATCACGACGGCTACAAGACGGTACTGCTTTGGCCTGCGCAATACGGCGGAGATCGCCATGCTGGGCTTGCTGATCGGTATCGTTTTCGGCACCGTGATCGCCACCACCCGGGTGATTCCACGCACCAATCCGGTGGCTAAGTTCTTTAACGGTCTGTCCGGGCTGTATGTGGGCCTGTTCCGAGGCACCCCCATTGTGGTACAGCTGCTGGTATTCTACTATGTGCTGATGCCACTGATGAACCTGCACATGAACCCGTGGCCGTAGCCGTGGTGGTCTTCGGTATGAACTCCGCCGCCTATATCTCCGAGATCATGCGCGCCGGTATTCTGTCCGTAGACAGTGGGCAGATGGAGGGCGGCCGGGCCATTGGTCTGAGCTACGCCACCACCATGATGAAGATTGTGATCCCCCAAGCGGTGAAGAATATTCTGCCCACGCTGGGCAACGAGTTTATCTCGCTGATCAAAGAGACCTCGGTGGTCAGCTTCGTAGGCGCTATGGACCTGTATGTTGCGTTCAACCGCATTGGCTCCAACAGCTACGAATTTATGATCCCCTACTTGGTGATGGCTCTGATCTACATTGTGATCGTACTGGTAATCACCCTGGGCATTAAGTTGATGGAAAGGAGCCTGAGAAAAAGTGATAAAGGTATCTGACCTGCACAAAAGCTTTGGTAAGCTGGAAGTGCTGAAAGGCATAGACGAAAACATCGAAAAGGGCGAAAAGATCGTTGTGATCGGCCCTCCGGCTCTGGCAAGAGCACCTTTTTGCGGTGCCTGAATTTGCTGGAAACCCCCACCTCCGGTCAAATCTGGTTTGACGGCCAGTGCATTACGGATAAAAAGACGGACATCAACCGAGTGCGCCGCAGTATGGGCATGGTGTTTCAGCACTTTAACCTGTTTAACAACAATACCGTGCTGGGCAACATTACCTTGGCCCCCATTCAGCTGAAGCTGATGAACAAGGAGGAGGCCAACGAGAACGCCCTGCGCCTGCTGGATCGGATCGGCCTGCGGGATAAGGCAGACGCCTATCCCTCCATGCTTTCCGGCGGCCAAAAGCAGCGAATCGCCATCGTGCGCTCTCTGGCCATGAACCCTAAGGTGATGCTCTTTGATGAGCCCACCTCCGCCCTGGACCCGGAAATGGTGGGCGAGGTGCTGGATCTGATGAAAGAACTGGCCAACGACGGTATGACCATGGTGGTGGTCACCCACGAGATGGGCTTTGCCAAGGAGGTTGCCAGCCGGGTGCTGTTTATGGATGACGGCAAGGTGCTGGAAGAAGGCACCCCACGAATATATTCGACCACCCCAAGGCCGAGCGCCTGACCACCTTCCTGGATAAGGTACTGTAATCCATCGTGTATAGCAAAAAAGGAACGGCAATGCCGTTCCTTTTCTTTTTGCCCTTATGCAATCACGGCAGGAGCAAGCTATCCGCGGAAAATACAAACGGCATAATCCCTCCGTCTGCTCGCAGGCTCGCAGCCACCTCCCTTTACAAGGGAGGCAAATCGGTTTCATCCTCTTAGGCTCCCTTGCAAAGGGTGACTCCCCGCAGTGCGGAGAGATGTCGCGCAGCGACAAAGGGGACGGGCGCCAGTTAGGCGCTGTCACGAAGTGACTGAGGGATTGCGGCACGATGTGGGCATCGTGCCCTACAAATCATATATTACATCGGTCACAAATCCTCATAGAAAGGTGCCTTACTCCCGCTGTACTTTGCAGATCAATTACCGCGAAAAATACCGGCCGACAAATGCCGACCGGTACACACTGATTCTATTCTGTTTTCACCATCGCCGGATATTTACGCCTTATCCTGCATGGTATCATAAAGCTTATCCGGGTAATCGGACATAATGCAATCGGCGCCCAAATCCACCAGGTAGGCCATGTCCTCCGGGTCGTTCACTGTCCAATACTGCACGGCCATATCATGAGCGTGGGCATAATTGATTACCGTGGCTGTGCCCAGGTTGAAGCCCAGGTTCTTGTACGGCGCGCAATAGGGAATTTGCAGCACCTTGCAGGGCGGCGTGTAATCCTCGTCATTGCGCAGGGCTGCAGCCCAGAATTCCGCCACCTCGGCAATGGAAGTGCTGCGGGTCATATCCTTATAAGTGGCGTCCACATAGGCGCTCACTTCCTTATGGAAGGTGCCGAAGATCACCCGGTCGATAATTCCGCGCTCTTTCATAATATTATAGAGCAGGTCCACACCGTGGGTACCCAAATCGCCGCTGTTTTTAATCTCGATAATATACTTATATTCGCCCTTGCCCTGTGCGATCAGGTAGTCCAGCGCGTCCTCCACCCGCAAAATGCGCAGATCGTCCGGCACCTGATCCCCATGCAGGTTCGCATAGGGCTTTTCGCCGCTTTCCGTCTCAAACTGCGCGCCCATATTCAACTGGCGCAGTTCGTCATAAGTTTTGTTCTCCGGGCGCACATTCTTCTCGCCAAACACCTGCTGGCTGTCCGAGGTGCGGTCCACCGTGTCGTCATGAAGCAGCACCAGCACATCGTCCTTGGTGACATGCAGATCAAACTCAAACACATCAATGGAGAAGTCCGGGTTCTCGGCGCAATTCTTAAAGGCACGCAGAGTCTCCTCCGGTTCGATCCCGCCGCCGCTGCGGTGGCCGGAAATGTCTGTCTGTTCCAAAACATACGGGTTTTGGGTGTCGTACGTTTGAATTTGGCCCGGGTCCGACCGATGGTGGCACACCACCACATCCGTAATCACAATGGCCAGGATCAGTACCCCCAGTACCGCCAGCACAATGCGCCCGGCACGGTGTTTTTTCCGCCCGGCTTTCTTCTTGGTTTTTGCAGCGTCTCCGCCATAATTAAAATCCCCTTCTGCAAGATAGTATCTCTGAATTTTGTATTTTTAGGTACTACTTGCTGATTTTAAGTGTACTGAATTTGGTCGGGAAAGTCAACCGAAAACGGAATTTTCTACTTTTTTTGGACGGATTTGAAAAAAAAGCAGTTGAAAATTATGTTCCTATCGGTTATTATACTGTAGAAAGGGGATTTTTTATTATGAATGTGAAACGCAAATCCAAACTGGATGTTGTCATCCGCATCCTTCTGATTGCGCTGGTCGCAGTTTTGGTTGTCTTTGCCGTTAAGGTGGTATTTTCTGCCGCCAAGACCGCACCCGTAGCTGCCGACGCTACCGCTAATGAGGACAAGTCCGTAATCGGCGAGTTTCAGGCCGGCACTTACGGCGGTATTAAAATGGACACCGCTGAGGACGCAGTCAAGTACTATGTAGAGGCCTACAACAAGACCAAGGCTGAGACCGCCGAGTTCAATACCCCGGAGGGCAAGCAGACTTGGAGCGCCTTTATCGGCGATGAGGACTTAAAGATTAACAGTGTCATCATCGACGGTAACGAGAACAAAACCATCAATAGCATGGTACCCGGTATCGTAGGCGGCATTTTTTCACTCAGGCACCTCTGCCCTGCCTCCCACCGCCGGCAAAGTGCAGAAGGACGATGTGGACGAGAAGGGCAACAGCTTAGTCACCTCTTCTCTGACTGCCGATGATGTGCTGGCTGTTGTAGTTGAGGACAACGGCGACGGCACCATCACTATGAAGATCCAGCCTAAGATGGCTGAAATGAGCCACAAGGGTCAGGACTCTCAGGGTCGGTTCTTCAATACACTGGGCGGCATCGACTCTGTTGTAGACAGCATTAAGCCGCTGTCCTGGTCTGAGGGCACCACTGCCGATAACTGCAAGGTATATTATAAGGGTGGCACCGGCGTTGTGAAAATCGACACCAAGACCGGCATGATCGTAGAGGCCGACTATGATATGGAAGTTACCGTAGATGTGTCCCACGCGAATGTAACCGTTCTGCGCGACAAGAGCGCCGTGGTAAGCATCACTTACAAGAACCACTTCCCGGCCAGCGACGAGTATCTGGCAAAGCATGGCGAGATCAGCCGCGTAAAATAAGCGATAGATCACTTGCAACCCTGCCACGCGGCAGGGTTGTTTTTTGCCTATTTTTGGATTTTATCGGGGCATTTTGGGCCTTTTGCTACCGCTGCACAGCTAAATTTATACCCGCTGTAATGATACACCATAAATAAATTCGTTAAATATCTGCAATTCGCTTGCCTTTTTGGCCGGAATATAGTATTATATTTTTTGTGCTTAAGCACAGGTTAAAGGTTATCATCGGCAGATGATGGGAGAGCAGTGGGTTTTCAGTGGCCCGCTGCTTTTTCATTGCCCAGGCCGCCCTCAATTTTCCCTTTGCCAAAATTTAGGTGTTGACAAAATGAAAATATCTGCTATAATGATATAGCACTAAGAAAGTGTACCGACCATATCGCGGAGTAGAGCAGTTGGAAGCTCGTCGGGCTCATAACCCGGAGGTCGTAGGTTCGAGTCCTACCTCCGCAACCACCAAGACGGCGTTTGTTTACGCCGTCTTTTTTCTTTTACAGAACTCGAGCCCACATTCATACTGCACATAAACAGACACCGGAAATTCCGGTGTCTGTTTTTGTTTGTCAACACTAAAAGCGCATTGACTTGACAATAGAAAATATGGTATGATTCGGGTAGAAATTACGCCATTTTTTGGCGCGAAGGGGTGCAAAAAAATGAACAAGATCAAGCGGGGTTTGGCGCTGCTGCTGACCATGATTCTGCTATGCACGGCACTGCCCATCAGTGCCCAGGCCAAGACCACCGGCAACAAAACGGTCAACAAGGCCAACATTGTGCTGTTCGGCTACTTTGCAGACGATACGCAAACGGCGGCAGACGCCTATTTTGACCAATACGCCGGGGAACTGGTAGGCTATATCGACGGCAGCTTTGGCCGCTCGCTGAAGAACTATCTGAGCAGCATTTCCTACGGTCAGCTGCAAATGAAAAACACCATTCCCCAGTACGACGGCACCACGGTGCACGCCCTACAAGTACCGGTGAAGGAAAGCGACGCCCTGGTTCAAAATTTGGACACCCAAATCATAGAGAGCCTGATCCGTCAAATGCCCTCTATTGCAGACAAAGCCGTGGATCTGGACGGGGACGGCTATGTGGACAATGTGATGGTGATTCTAAAGGCCAGCCAGTCCAGCAAGGCCTCCTCCTCTGCCACACTGGTAGCCCACAAAAAGCGACTACTCCGGCTCTGCCAAGATCAATAACAAGCCGGTGGTCGGCTACAATGTGTTTGGCACCGACCGACTGCGCTCCGAGGGCAGCAGTCTGCTGGCCCACGAGTACCTGCACACCTTTGGCTATCCGGACCTGTACCGCAATTCCGGCAACGACCGGCCGGTGTACAGCTGGTCCGTAATGGGCGGAGTAATCCCCGGCTCGCCCCAGTACCCCTTTGGCCTACGAACGGATGTATTTTACCCACTGGATCGACATAGATACGGTAACCCAAAACAGTACCCTAACCCTGGATGACCAGGCCAACGCTGACGGAAACCAGGCCTTTATCCTGAAATCGCCCTTAAACGACCACGAAATCTTTGTGGTAGAATACCGCAAAAAGCCCCCCATTAACTACACGGAGCAGGACTCCCTGGACTGCCGCATCGGCGGCACCGGGGTGATCGTTTACCGGGTGAACCTGAATGTGGACGGGCTGACCAACCTGCGGGGCTACACGGGCATTTATGTGTTCCCCAGTCGGCCAACCGGGCTACACCGGCAGCGAGATACTGGATGTGAGCCACGCCTACCTGCCCTACAAGGACGACAGCACCGGCAAGACCCGCAGCACCATCGGCTCTGCGGATATGAGCGCCACCCTGGCAGACGGGGCCCTGACCTTCAGCGACGGCAGCAACTCCGGCATTGTGCTGAAGAACATTGCCGTATCCGCAAACAAACAGCAGGCCACCCTGGAAGTGGAAATTCCGCAAAAAAGCGACTATGACCTGTGGCAGGATCTGAACTATGCCGCCACCGGAAACATGACCTACGGCGTAACCATGACAGAGGTAGACGGCGCCCTGTACACCGTAGCGGCAGAGAACAAAAAGATCCGCTCCCGCAAGTATGAAAACGGTGCCTGGACGGACTTTGCGCCGGAGATCAGCGAGAGCTTTGCCAGCGAATTCCAACTGGCACGGCAGGGTAGCAACCTGTATATGGCCTTTAACGACACCAACGGTGCCGCCCGATTGATGCGCTACGACCTAACCGCCGGGGGCAGCTGGCAAGCGGTACGCACGGTGGCTAACGCCGGCACCAAGGGGTCAGCCTGCGGGTGATCGGCGGCAGGCTGTATATGGCCTGCATCACCAACCGGCAGGTGGGCTATATGTACTACAACGACCTGCTGCTGATGCAGGTGGACAGCACCACCGCCACTGACCTTGCACCTATGTAACCGGCACTTTTATCGGCCAGCCCAAGTTGGTGGACTACGGCGGTCCCCTGCCTGCTGTATCGCTCCGGTAACAGCGCGATCACCGCACTCAAATGGAACGGCACCGCTTTTGAAAAGTTCTCTGACGATACGGTAAAGGGCAACTTTTACGATGTGATCAGCAGCGGCGGCAAGCTGTACCTGTCTTTGGGCGGCTCCACCCTGCAAACCGCCATCTATGACGGTAGCAACTGGACACTCGGCCCGGACAGCGGCATCACCTGCGGCGAAACCGCATGGACCACCCTGGGCGGTTGCCCTATACCTGGTGGCCAGCCCCAATACGGAGAGCGGCAACCTGCTGCTGTACCGCTACGACAACGGCACCTTTACCCAGGAGGGCGAACGCATTGACAGCCCGGTGTCTACCCTCACCGCCTGCCCGGTGAGCAATACCGTGTATCTAAGCTATGTGCGGGGCGCGGACCAAAAGATCACCTTTAAGAGCAAAACAGTGGTTCCGCCCAAAGCAGAGGTGGACCGCAGTGCGCTGGAAGCGGCGTTGTCCCTGGCTGCCGCCTGCAAAGCGGCGCAGTATTCGGCCGAGAGCCTGGCTGCCCTGCAAAAGGAAGTGGACGCCTACACCCCCTACCTGACTGGCGATGTGACCCAGGCACAGATTGACGCAGGCACCACGGCGGTGCTTACTGCCATTTACAACCTGGCGCCGTACTTTGACCTGACCGTCACCGCCCTGAACGGCACCTGCGCCGCCACAGTAGGCAATCAAACCGGCGGCTGTGGCGGCTACAAGCCCTTAAAGGGTGCCGACGTGACCCTGGTGGCACTGCCCTATGACGGCTACACCTTTGTGGGTTGGTACGACAAGATCAATCACCGCTATATGAGCCGCAACACCACCTACCACTTTACCGCCACCACCAATGCGCAGCTGCAAGCGGTGTGCGTAAAAACCGGCAGTTCCACCCTGACCTTTGCCACCGAAAGCGGCTGGATCAGCGCCACCGTTACCCGCACCACGGCGGAATGGGCGGCAACGGACAGTCTGGCAGATCTGCTGCCGGAGGTGCCCTATCGCTACGGCTACACCGCCACCGGCTGGGATTGTGACGAGCGCACCGTGCTGGAAAAGCTGCGCAGCGGCCAAAATGTGACCCTGCTGCCCACCTACACGGCGGACAGTACCTCCCTGCCCACCCCCTCCCCGGCTAAGGACGGGGGGGTACCGGTGCTGGATCTGTACTACAAACTGGACGAAAAGAACAATGTTGGCTCCTTTGTGATGGCTGCCGGGTGGCCGGATTACCTGGATATTCAGTCCGTGGGCGTAGCGTTCTACTACAAAGACGCCGCCGACTTTGACCCTACCGACTTTACCCTGCTGCTAAACAACAAAATGCTGGCCAGCAACTTCAATACAGACAGCCTGGAGGAGACCTATGTGGTGAATATAAAGAAACTCTCCAACCGCTACAACTGGGCGGCCAGAGGGTATGTAAATTACTACGACCAAAACGGCAAGCTGCAAACCGTCTACTCCAACCAGATCAATTTGATCGCCCGAGAGCAGGTATAAAAACAAGTGAAAAACCGTCGCCCCGGTACGCCGGAGCGGCGGTCTTTTTTTGCCAAAAATGCGGCAGCACCCACCGACATCGACCCGAAAAATGACCAAGTTATGAATTTTCGATTTTTTGGCATTTGGGTGTTGTGTTCCCTTTATATTTAATATATAATATTATCGCTGAAAGTTTATACAGCGGGCGGCGGCACTGCCCCCTGTTTTTGAAAGTGAGAGAATACATATGATTTTGTCAAGAGATATCGGTATCGACTTGGGTACTGCCACCACCATGATCTGCGACCGCAAGGGCCGCATTATTGTGCGGGAGCCCAGCGTGGTAGCCGTAGATGTAAAGACCAAGCGGGTGGTTGCCACCGGCACCCAGGCCAAGCAGATGATCGGCCGCACCCCCGGCTCCATTGTGGCCGTGCGACCGCTGAAAAACGGCGTCATCGCCGACTTTGATATGACCGCGGATATGCTCCACAGCTTTATTTTCCGCTCGGACAAGCGTTCCATGTTTTCCAAGACCCGCGTGGTCATCAGCGTGCCCTCCGGGGTCACCGAGGTAGAGCGCCGTGCCGTGGAGGACGCGGTACGCAGCGCCGGTGCGCAGGATGTGGAGCTGATCGACGAGCCCATGGCCGCAGCGCTGGGCGCCGGTCTGCCGGTGTATGAGCCTACCGGCTCCATGATCGTAGACATCGGCGGCGGCACCACCGATGTGGCGGTACTGAGCCTGGGCGGCATTGCAGCCTGCAAAAGCATTAAAGTAGGCGGCGAGGCCATGGACGAGGCCATCATCGACTATATCAAAAAGCACCACAACCTGCTTATCGGCGAGCCCATGGCGGAGGAGATTAAACTGAAGATCGGCTCTGCCGCACCCTATGACGGCGAGGGCGCTATGGAAGTGCGGGGACGCAACCTGACGAACGGCCTGCCCGGCGCCATGGAGATCACCAGCGCCCAGGTTCGGGAAATCTTGACCGAGCCGGTGCAGGAGATCATCCGTGCCATTAAGGAGACCCTGGAGGTGACCCTGCCGGAGCTGGCAGCGGACATTATGGACCGGGGCATTTACCTAACCGGCGGCTCCAGCACCCTGCGGGGGCTGGCGGACCTGATCGAGCAGGAAACGAAAATCAAAATTCACATTCCGGACGCCCCCACCGACTGCGTGGCTATCGGCACCTCCATCAAACTGAGAAGGGCGAGATAATGAAAGCATTTTGGAAAAGCCGCCCGGTGAAGACCGTAGGCATACTGGCAGCACTCCTGGTGCTGGGTATGCTCATTGCGGCAGCCACCGGCCACGGCGAGACCGCCCAAAGCGGCGTACTGGGCACCGTCTTTGCCCCCGCCCACTGGGCTGCGGAGAAGATCAGCGACGGGCTGGCCACCCTCTCCGGCAACGCCAAGGGCAATACCGAATACGAAAAGAAAATTGACGAACTGCAACGCCAACTGGGCGAAATGCAGGAGCAGCTGGCGGATTATAAAAATATCAAGAGCCAAAATGAGGAGTACAAAGAGGCACTGGAGCTGAAAAACGAGAACAGCGGTTTTAAGTATGTGGCTGCCGATGTGGTAGGCCGGGACAGCGCAGATCCGTATCTCAGCTTTACTATCAGCAAAGGCGCCGTCAACGGCGTCAAGGAGAACGATGCGGTGCTTTACGGCCGCTATCTGATCGGCATTGTGAAGAAAGCCTATCCCACATACAGCATCGTCACCACGGTGCTGGACCCGGACTTTTCCGTCTCTGCCTACGACATCAACTCCGGCGAGGTCAGCTATGTAACCGGCGACGCCAAGCTGGCGGCGGACGGCTGCTGCAAGTTTGAGAACCTGAGCACCTCTACGGACATTACCTACGGCTCCATCATTGCCAGCGCAGGCATCAGCTCTAAACTGCCCAAGGGCCTGATCATTGGCACGGTGGAGGAGGTGGCGGACGAGACCACCAACATCAGTACCTATGCCATTGTCAAGCCCGGCACGGATATTGCCAATATTACCGACTGCCTGGTGCTCACCGGCTTTACCCCCGCTAAGGGAGGCAAGTAATGGAACTGACAACACATCAAAAGACGGTGAAATACACGGTCTACTGTTTGGTCATCGCCGTCGCCGGCCTGTTGCAGAATACCCCCGGCCTGTTTTGGCAAATCGGCAGCGCCCGCTGCTTTTTGCTGCTGCCGGTGACCCTGTTGCTGGTCATGGGCGAGCGGGAGCTGCCCGCCGCACTGCTGGGACTGTTTGCCGGGTGCGTGTGGGACCTGCACGCGGCCAAATCCGCCGGGTTCAACGCCCTGTTCTTTATGCTGCTGTGCTTTGGCGTGTCCGCGGTGATGGAGCGCTATATTCGCAGCACCTTTGTGACCCACATGCTGTTTGCTCTGCCGGCGCCCTTCCTGTACGGTCTGCTGTACTGGCTGTGCTTTATTCTCATTAAGGGCGTGGACGGCGGCACAAACACCCTGTTCACCTTTTACCTACCCTGTGCCCTGTACACAGCGGTGGTTGCCCCCATTCTTTGGTTCTGCTGCGGCCCCGCGCCAGCGGCTGAACCGCAAGGCCCTGCAATAACGGGCATCCTATAAAAAACGAAAGGAGAAAAGCCGATGCAAAGTCGATACAAAAAAAGCACCCGTTCGGTCATTGCCCTGCTGCTGGTGGCAGTGATGATCATCGGCTTCTCTGCCACGCTATATAAAATCCAGGTTCGGGATCACGAATACTACGCCGCTCAAAACAATACGGTCAAGACCTACAAGGTCGCCATTGAGGCCGCCCGAGGCGAGATCGTGGACCGCAACGGCAACGCCCTGGTCACCAACCGAGAGACCAACTCCATTATCCTGGACGCTGCCTACTTCCCTGCCGCTACGGAAAACGACAAGCGCAACGCCATTTTGCAAAATCTCATTGCGCTGTTTCAGAAAAACGGCGAGGAATACACGCAAAACCTGCCCTTAAAGCTGAAAAGCGGCAAAATCGTCTTTTCCGGTAAAAAGACAGACATTGCCACTATGAAAAGTGCGGATATGTTCAACCTGCAACCCTACGCCACAGCACAAAACTGCTATGACGCTATGGTGGAGAAGTACGGTCTGGAGCAATACGACACCAAGACCGCCCCTGCAAATCGGCAACCTGCGCTACGAGCTGACCCGGCTGCAATTCTCCATTAGCACCCCGGTAGTGATCGCCGACGAGGTGAGCAGCGAGACGGTAGCCGCCATTAAAGAGGACAAGGACCGTTACCTGGCAGTGCCGATGTACAGGTGGTGACCCACCGGGAATATACGGACTCCACCCTGGCGCCCCACATTCTGGGTACCGTACGCAAAATCAACGCAGAGGAGTACGCCCAGCTGAAAGGCAAAGGCTACGGTATTCACGACCAGATCGGCGAAAGCGGGATTGAAAGCGCCATGGAGAGTGCGCTGCGGGGCACCCCCGGCGAAAAGACCATTACCGTAGACAAGGACGGCCATGTAACCGAGGAGATTACCAAAGCCCCGGTACAGGGCAACACGGTGGTGCTGACCATCGACCGTGACCTGCAAACCCTGGCCCAAAAAGAGCTAAAAAAGGTCTGCGACAAAACGGATCTTTACAATTCCGCCGGCGCCGTGGTGGTGCAGGATGTAAACACCGGTGCGGTACTGGCGTCCGCCAGTTATCCCACCTTCGACCTGGCGGATGACTATGACAAATACGAGCAGCTGGCCACCAACCGGCGGCGGCCCTTGTGGAGCCGCTTTGCCCTGGGTACCTACGCCCCCCGGCTCTACCTTTTAAGCCCATGATGGCAGTGGCCTCCCCTGGAGGAGGGCGCCATCACCCGCAGTACCATCTTCAACTGCGGCGGTCTGTTTCGCTATTATGACCAGACCTTCCAGTGTTTGAACAAAAACGCCCACGGCGGCGAGAATGTGGAGACCGCCCTGCGCGACAGCTGTAACATCTTCTTTTTTACAACTGTGCCAAGCGCCTGGGCATTACCAAGATGAACGAGTACGCCAGTGCCTTTGGCCTGGGACAAAAGACCGGCGTGGAAATCGCCGAGTCTGCCGGTATCCTGGCCGGGCCGGAGGAGCGTGAAGCTGCCGGCGGCGTGTGGCAAAGCGGTGATACCATTCAGGCAGGTATCGGCCAGTCTGACAACCTGTTTACCCCCTTACAGTTGAGTAACTACTGCGCCACTGTGGCCAACGGCGGCACCCGCTACCAGCTGCACCTGGTACAGAGCCTGATTGACAACAGCAGCGGCACGGTCACCGAGACCCAGCCCAAGATAGAGGAGAGCCTGGATCTGCACAAATCCACCCTTACTGCCGTGAAGAGCGGTATGCGCCTGGTGGCAACGCAAGGTGCACCCTCGCTGATCTTTAACCAGCTGCGCACCGAAGTCGCCGCCAAAACCGGTACATCGCAGGTGATCGTCAACGGTGTGAAGAAGAACAACGGCTTTCTGATCACCTTTGCCCCCTATGACAATCGGAGATCTCCGTGGCCTCCGTGGTTGAGCTGGCAGGCAGCGGTACTTCCACCGCGGAGATCACCTCTTCCATCATCAAATACTGGTATCAGAACAATACGGACGAAAAAACCAATCAAAAAACCGGTGCCCTGCTGAACTGACCTGTATTTTTTGTTGAATAAAGCGCCAAAATATGGTATGATGAACCGTAAAACAAAAAAACAACCGCCGTTTATCATAGAAACGGCTGAACCTACAGCGCCCTGCGCGCACCTAACCACCTAACCACCTGACCACCCTAAGAGAAACGGAGGAGCATTATGAATATTGCACTGATTGCACATGACGCCAAAAAAGAACTGCTGGTGCAGTTTTGCATTGCCTATTGTGGCATTATCAGCCGCCACGAGGTGTGTGCCACCGGCACCACCGGCAAGCTGGTGGCAGAGGCTACCGGTCTAAAGATCAACTGCTTTTTTAGGCGGCAGCCAAGGCGGTGGCCAGCAGATCGCCAGCCGTATTGCCTGCAACGAGATTGACCTGCTGATCTTCTTTAGAGATCCGCTGACCGCCAAACCCCATGAGCCTAACGACAACGACCTGCTGCGTCTGTGTGATGTGCACAACATTCCCTTTGCCACCAACATTGCCACGGCAGAGGCGCTGATCCGCGGCGTGGGCGGGGCGACTTTGAATGGCGAGATCGTCAACCCTAAATACAATCACTAAAAACGCAACGGGTGAGCCAGCTCACCCGATTTTGCTGGTATTACACGAACGGAGAAAAGAACTATGGCACTGATTACCAAAGCGATTAAAGGGGCAAAGGACGTGCTGCCCCAGGACGCCTACAAAATCCAGTATATTGAAGCCACGGCTCGGGAAACGGCCGCCGACTTTGGATACAAAGAGATCCGTACCCCTGTGTTTGAGCACACGGAACTGTTCCAGCGAGGCGTGGGTGACACCACCGATGTGGTGCAAAAAGAGATGTACACCTTTGACGACAAGGGCGGCCGCTCCATTACCCTGCGCCCGGAGGGCACTTCCGGTGCTGCCCGGGCATTCCTGGAGAACGGGCTGTGCAACGAGGCTCTGCCCCAAAAGGTCTATTATCTGGACAGCTGCTACCGGTACGAGAAGCCCCAGGCCGGTCGCCTGCGGGAGTTCCACCAATTCGGTGTGGAGTGCTTCGGCACCCAATCCCCCCTGTCAGACGCTGAACTAATCGCCCTGGCTTCCGCGTTCTTTGACCGGCTGGGGGTCACCGAACTGCGATTGGAGATCAACTCCATCGGCTGCCCCACTTGCCGTGCCAAATATTATGACGCCCTGCGCAGCTACTTTGCTGCCCGCAAAGACGAACTGTGCGACACCTGTCAGGGCCGGCTGGAGCGCAACCCCATGCGCATTTTGGACTGCAAAAGCCCGGTATGTCAGGAGATCGCCAAGGACGCCCCGGCAGTGACCGACTATCTGTGCGACGAGTGCCGGGAACACTTTGATAAAGTACAGTCTTACTTAAAAGCGCAAAATATCGACTACACCGTAAACTCCCGCATTGTCCGCGGGCTGGACTATTACACCAAGACGGTATTTGAATTCGTGTCTGACTCCATTGGTGCCCAGGGCACCGTGTGCGGCGGCGGGCGCTACGACGGCCTGATTGACGAACTGGGCGGCCAAAAGACCCCGTCCCTGGGCTTCGGCCTTGGACTGGAGCGGCTGCAACTGCTGATGGAGGCACAGGGCTGTACTTACCCGGAGCCGGAAAAAGCAGACCTGTTTATCATCGCCCTGGGCGACAAGGCCACCGGCAAGGCGCTGGAGCTGGCCGGGGATATGCGCAGCGAGGGCTTTGCGGTGCTGATGGATCTGAACCAGCGCTCCCTGCGTGCCCAAATGAAATATGCCAACAAGCTGGGCGCCCGCTACACCGTGGTGCTGGGCGACAACGAAGTGGATACCGACCGGGTGCAGCTGAAAGCTATGGACACCGGGGAGGAAACGGAAGTAGCGCTTTCTACCTTTGTCAACGGATTTTACAGCGTCAGTATGCAGGCGCAGCTGGCAGATCTGGAGATCAACGGCGAAGCCTTTGACTTTACAAGCCTTTTTCAAACAGGAGAAACGGAATAATGGATACTTTAACGGGAATGAAACGAACAGACTACTGCGGCAACTTCACCACCGAGCAGATCGGGCAGGAAGTGACCGTTTACGGCTGGGCACAGCGCCAGCGGGACCTGGGCAACCTGATCTTTATTGACCTGCGGGACCGCACCGGTATTTTGCAGCTGAGCTTTAACGACGCCACCGATCGAGAGATCTTTGCCAAGGCGCAGAGCGTACGCAGCGAGTATGTGCTGGCTGCCACCGGCACCCTGCAAAAGCGAGAGAGCGTCAACAAAGAGTTGAAAACCGGCGAGATTGAGCTGGCGGTCACAGACCTGCGCGTGCTTTCCAAGGCGCAGACCCCGCCCTTTGAAATCGCCAACGCGGATAAAGTAGGCGACGAGACCACGCTGAAATACCGCTACCTGCACCTGCGCAACGAGCGGCTCACCCAGAACCTGCTCATGCGCCACAAAATCGCCAAGATTGCCCGGGAATACTTCTACGGCCACGATTTTGTAGAGATCGAGACCCCCATGCTGATCAAATCCACCCCGGAGGCCCTGGGACTATGTGGTGCCGTCTCGAGTACACAAGGGCAAGTTCTATGCCCTGCCCCAAAGCCCCCAGATCTACAAACAGCTGTGCATGATCGCCGGGCTGGACCGTTACATTCAGCTGGCCCGCTGCTTTAGAGATGAGGACCTGCGCGCCGACCGGCAGCCGGAGTTTACCCAAATCGACTTGGAAATGAGCTTTGTGGACTGCGAGGACATTATGCAGATGGCCGAAGGCTTTATTCAGACCCTGATGGCACAGACCGTAGGCGTGGACATTGCCGCTCCCCTGCCTCGCATGACCTATGCGGACGCCATGGCTCGCTACGGCTCCGATAAGCCGGACACCCGATTCGATATGTGCATTGAGGACATCACCGACTGGGCCAAAGGGACGGACTTTGTGGTGTTCCAAAACGCCATTGCCGCCGGTGGCACCGTGCGTTGCATTGTAGCAAAGAACGCCGCCGCTGCCTATACCCGTAAGAAAATTGACAAATTAACCGAGCACGCCCGCGGGATCGGCATGCCGGTGGCCTGGCCTATGTGCGCTGGGCAGACGAGACCCCCACCTGCTCCTTTAACAAATTCTTAAAAGCAGGCGAGCTGGACGCTCTGCTCACCCGCCTGGGGGCAGAAAAAGGCGACTGCGTCTTTATCATCTCTGACAAAACCTCCAAGGCACTGCCTATTCTGGGCGCTCTGCGCCTGATGGTGGCCAAGGAGCTGGACATCATTCCCAAGGGCAAATGGAACTTCCTGTGGATCACGGAAATGCCCTTCTTTGAACAGGACGAGGAAACCGGCGAATGGATCGCCATGCACCACCCCTTCACCATGCCTATGGAGGAGTGCCTGCCGTACCTGGATACGGACAAGGCTCGGGTGCGTGCCAAGGCCTTTGACCTGGTTCTCAACGGCATTGAGCTGTCCTCCGGCTTCCATGCGTATCACCGACTGCCAGCTGCAAAACAAAATGTTTGAACTTCTGGGGCTGAGCAAGGAGGAGATCGACGCCAAATTCGGCTTTCTGGTAGAGGCCTATCAATACGCCGCACCGCCCCACGGCGGTATGGGCATTGGGCTGGATCGACTGGCTATGCTCATCTGCGGTGCAGACTCCCTGCGGGATGTGACTGCATTCCCCAAGGTACAGAACGCCAGCGAGCTGATGAGCGGCTGCCCGGCAGAGATCGACGCCGTACAGCTGGAGGAGCTGGGTATGCCCCTGCCGGAGGCGGACGCATGAGCAGCAACTTCTTTGCCATGGTAGAGCGCATGAAGCTGATTGACCGTTGGGCACTGATGAACAATACCGGCAAGGAAAACATTGCCGAGCACTCTCACACCGTAGCGGTGATCGCCCACGCGCTGGCGCTGATCGGCAACAAGAAATTCGGCCGCAGCTACAACGCGGAGCGGTGCGCGCTGCTGGCGCTGTACCACGACACCACCGAGGTGATCACCGGCGATATGCCGACCCCGGTAAAATATTATAACGACACCATTCGCCGTGCTTATAAAGAGATCGAGGCCACGGCGGGGGATCGTCTGCTGGCCATGCTACCGGAGGAATTTCGATCGGATTACGACCCTTGCTTTCACCCCGACCCGGCGGACAAAGAACTGTGGCAGCTGGTGAAGGCGGCGGACAAAATCAGCGCACTGATCAAGTGCATTGAGGAGGACCGTATGGGCAACCGGGAGTTTGAGATGGCTCTGCGTGCCCAGGAGGCCAAAGTGGAGGCCATTGACCTGCCGGAGGTGGCCTACTTCCGGAAAGAATTTATGCCCGCCTACTACCTGACCCTGGACGAACACACCAAATCCTAAGGAACGAACGCTTATGCAAACCGCTTCTTCTGCCCCCCGCAAGGGGGCGTTGACCCGCGCACTGTCTGCGCCCGGCACAGCCAATGGGCTGATCCTGCTGGGCAGCCGTGTTGCAGGTCCTCTTTTTTTATACTTTACCTGATCAACGGCGATGTGCATGTGGACGAGGCTATGCTGGTACTCAACGCCCGCAGTTTGGCGCGGGAGGGCACAGACATTTTCGGCCAGCGTATGCCGGTGTATTTTGATACCTGGCTGTACGGCGGCCAGTCCTCCCCTGGCCACCTACCTGGCGGCGGCGTTTATCCGCCTGTTTGGCAACCAAATTTGGATTGCTCGGCTGCCCTTGGCGCTGACCGCCTTTGCCGGTCTGTTCGCCCTAAAAGGGCTGGTGCGCCTGCTGTTCCCCGGGCAGTACACGGTACAAAATACCGTCCTTCTGCTGACAGCGATCGAGCCGTGGCGGCTGTATCAATCCGCCTGGACTCTGGACTGCGCCTACCTGCCCTTTGTGCTGCTGTTTGCCCTGTACTTTTTGGTGCACGCGGTGGAAAAGCCTAAGGCACGGCTGCTGTTTTACACCCTATCCATGGCCTGCTTCGCCCTGGGGCTGTACGCCTATATGGCTGCAGCCATTCTGATCCCGGTGCTGCTGGTGATCCTGTATCTATCTCTGCTGATCAAAAAGAAAATGAAATTCCGTTACGCCCTGTGGTCCGTGGCCGTATTGGCTGTGTGTGCTCTGCCGTTTCTGCTCTTAGGACTGGTGCAGGCAGGTCTGCTAAAGGACTGCAACTTCCTGGGGCTGTCCATCACGGCTATGGACAGCTACGCCAGGGGCAACAGCACCACCATCTTTGGCTCTGCCGGGTCTGCCGGCGCTGTCTTTCAGCGAGCATTCTCCAACCTGGGCGGCGTGCTGTACAATATCCTGGATACCGGATTTAATGCTGCTCCAAAGCGCCCGCTATCCCACCCTCAGCGGCAATGTAAGCAACTATCCCTTTGGCCACACAGTGGCAGGGCTATTGGCGCTGGCAGGGCTGCTGCTGTTTTTGTGGCCCAAGAAGCACCGCAAGGCCGATACGGACTTTGCCAAAACTACCACCGCCCGTGTGGTGATCGGCAGCTTTTTAGGCGCCCTTTTTGGTGTACGCCATTGTGGTCAGCTACGCCTCCAACGCCATGTACCGCTATGCAGCCTTTTATCCGCTGCTGCATATTTTGGCCGCCTTTGGGGTGTGCTGGCTGCTGGAGAGCTTTTCCTCCCCGGCGGTGCCCCGCCTGCTGGCCGGGCTGGCCGTCGTATCCTTGGCACTCACCGGCTTTGCCTTTGGCAACTTTGCCACCCACAACAGTGCCCTGTATGGCAAAAGCTTTGAACAGGCGCTGACCGCCGCCAGAGACAGCGGCAGCAGCGAAATTCTGCTGGTAGACAGCCAGGACCCGTACTTCAGAGAGCGAGAGAGCGTATTCCTGCGCTTTTATGCGGACGACAAAATCAACCAAATGACCCCACTGGAGCCGGAGCTGCGCGCCCGTGGCGGGCTGAGTGCCGGTAACCCGAATGTGGCGCCCCGCCTGCGCCCGGTAACCAAGGACGGCAGCTGGCGCTATGTGCAGGTGGAGGAAAACCGCGACTTGACCGACGACTGCTACATTTTCTTTGGCACCGTGCCCCAGTTGGATAAAACCCGACAGCAAGAATACGCCGTAAAGAATTATAACGACTTCTGCGTGACCCTGGTGCGGAAGAAGTAAAGTTTCCTCCTTGCGGCGAACGAATAACAGTGCAATCCCCTCCGTCAATGCCTACGGCATTGCCACCTCCCTTTGCAAGGGAGGCAAATCGGTTATAAAAAAGCCCGACTGGGTACGAAATCTGTACCCAGTCGGGGGTATTTTCTGTTTGTTATCGCTTACGCTCTGGCTTTTTTGATGTTCTCAATAAACTTTTTGCCGGTCTCGGTGATCTTGGCATAATCCCCGGTCTTGGCACCGGCGGTCAGGGAAGAACCGGCACCAACAGCAATGGCGCCTGCCTTAATCCAATCGCCTACATTGTCCACATCCACGCCACCGGAGGGCATACACTGGGCATAGGGCACCGGGCCGCGCAGGGACTTAATGAACTTGGGACCAAGCACATCGCCGGGGAACACCTTCAGCACGCTGGCACCGCAGCGCATAGCGGCAATGGCCTCGGTGGCCGTACCCACGCCTGCCATAGCCGGCACATCATAAATGTTGCACACAGCGATGATCTCCGGGTCAAAGTGGGGCGACACAATATACTGGGCGCCGTTGAGAATGGCGATCCGGGCAGTGGCCGGATCCAGCACCGTACCGGCATGCCGATGGTCACATCCGTACCCTCGTATTTTTTCACCATCTGGGAAATCAGCTGGTCCGCATTGGGCACGGTAAAGCACAGCTCCACGGTGGTCACGCCACCGGCCACGCAAGCGTCTGTAATCTTGGCAGCCTGCTCCACAGACTCCGCACGGATCACAGCCACGATCCCAACATCTTTAATTTTGTTCAAAACTGCTTCTTTAGACATACAATACCTCCAAAGCCCGCTGCGGGGCTTATTTTTTTCAATTTATACGCTAACCCTTTCGGCGGCATCCCTCAAAGTGCGTTGCACGCCGGTACGTTATCTTTACTTATCTCTGCACTCTGGCGCCTGCACCATGCACTTTCGCTTCTACCTCTTTGAGGGATGCCATGCTGGTATCCCCGGGGGTAGTCATAGCCAATGCGCCGTGAACCACGCCGTAGTTCACCGCCTGCTGGGCGTCGCCAAAGGTCATCAAACCGTAGATCAAGCCGGAGGCAAAGCTATCGCCGCCGCCAACACGATCCAGAATTTCCAATCCCGGGAACTCCATGGACTTGTAGATCTGGCCGTCTGCCCAGCAAATGGCTTTCCAATCATTGACGGTGGCGGTCTTTACAGTACGCAGAGTGGTGGCGATCACCTTAAAGTTGGGGTACGCCTTGGTGGCGGCCTCGATCATCTTGTAATAGCCGTCCATATTCAGGCTCTTCAAGTCCTTGTCGTTGCCCTCAACCTCCAAACCAAGGCAAGCGGTAAAGTCCTCTTCATTGCCGATCATGACATCAATATACTTGGCGATCTCCTTGTTCACTTCCTGGGCCTTTTTCCTGACCACCGATGCCCTTCCACAGAGAGGCACGGTAATTCAAGTCGTAAGACACCACGGTGCCGTACTTCTTGGCAGCCTTTACTGCCTCCAGCACCACGGCAGCGGAATTCTCCGACAAAGCGGCGTAAATCCCGCCGGTGTGCAACCAGCGCACACCCAGGGTGCCAAAGATATAATCCCAATCCACATCGCCGGGCTTCAGCTGAGAAATGGCGGTATTACCCCGGTCAGAGGTGCTGACAGCGCCGCGAATGCCGTAGCCCCGCTCTACAAAGTTCAGTCCGTTGCGCACACTGCGGCCGATGCCGTCAAAGGGCACCCAGCGGATCAGGGAGGTATCTACCCCGCCCTGGAGGATCAGATCCTCCAACAGGTAACCCACCTCATTCTCTGCAAAAAGCAGTGACCACGCCGGTGCGCATTCCAAAGCAGCGGCGCAGCCCGCGGGCCACATTATACTCGCCGCCGCCCTCCCAAGCACGGAAGGTGCGGGAAGTCTTGATCCGTCCCTCGCCCGGGTCCAGGCGCAGCATGATCTCGCCCAACGAAATCTCGTCGAACTTACATTCTTCCTTGGGTCTTAATTTCAAATCCATTTTTATCTCTCCTTATGCAAAATCAAAATAGGCAATGGCGTTATTGTAGCTAATGCCCTGTACGATCTCTTTCAGCACCGCGTCGTCATTGGCGTACCAGCCTTGCTCCACCCAGCGACCGATCAGGGCGCAAAGAATGCGGCGGAAGTAGGCGTGGCGACCGTAGGAAGTAAAGGAGCGGGAGTCCGTCTCCATACCCACAAACTTGCCCAGCACGCCCAGGTTACCCAGACTCTTTAGCTGGGCGGTCATACCGTCCATGGTGTCCAGGAACCACCAAGCCGGCCCATACTGAATTTTAGACGCCGCCTCCGTGGACTGGAAGTTACCCAGCATGGTCGCCAGCACCGTGTTGTCCTTGTCGTTCAGGTTGAACAGGATGGTCTTGGGCAGGCTGTCCGTGCTGTCCATGGCGTCCAGCAGGCGAGACAGGGGCCGTGCCACCCGACCGTCATCCACGGAGTCAAAACCGGTGTCCGGCCCCAGGGCGCGGAACATTCGGCTGTTGTTGTTGCGCATGGCACCGATGTGCACTTCCATGGTCCAGTGCAGCTCATGGTACAGCTTGCCCAGTGCCAGCAGCACCGGGGTTTTATAGATCTGCGCCTCCTGCTCCGTCACCGGCGCCCCGGCCAGTGCCTTGGCAAAGACAACCTGCACCTGCTCCGGTGCAGCGGGGGCGTAGGGCGGCACATCAAAGGCCTGATCAGACACCCGGCAGCCCACAGAATGGAAGTATTCTGCCCGACTGCGCAGGGCGGCGATCACATCGTCCACCGTATGAATTTCCATACCCGCAGCGGCAGCCAAAGCGCCCATATAGTCCGCAAAGTCCGGTGCCTGAATATTCAGGGCCTTGTCCGGGCGGAAAGTGGGCAGTACCTTGCAGTCAAAGTCCGGCAACGCTGCGATCTTCTTGTGATACGCCAGGTCGTCCGCCGGGTCGTCGGTGGTGCACAGCACTTTGACCTTGCTCTTTTCAATCAGCGTGCGGGGGCGAAAATCCCCGGCAGCGATGACCCCATTGGCTCGGTCGTAAATGTCATCTGCCGTGGCGGCAGACAAAGGGGTATCAATGCCAAAATACATCTGCAATTCTATATGCGCCCAGTGATACAGCGGGTTACCAATGGCGTATTGCAGGGTGTAGGCAAATTTTTGGAACTTCTCTCTGGGGCTGGCATCGCCGGTGCAGTACCGCTCGTCCACACCGCAGGAGCGCATAGCCCGCCACTTATAATGATCGCCGGACAGCCACAGGGCGGAAATATCCGTAGGCTGGGCGTTCTCATAGATCTCCTTGGGACTTAAATGGCAGTGATAGTCACAAATGGGCAGCGCCTCACAGTAGTCGTGGTACAGGTCTTAAGCCGAGCCGTTGGGGTATCCAGCAAAAAGTCCTTGTCCATAAAAGGCTTCATCTTAACACTCTTTTCTATACAAATAGTCTGCGCAAAGGGTGCACACACCCAAAAAAATCCCCGAATACTCGGGGACTTTTTTTTCAATCACACACCGGAATAGGCGTTAAAGCCGCCGTCCACCGGAATGTTCACGCCGGTAATAAAGCCGCTGTACGCCTCATCGCAAAGGAACAGCAGCGTGCCGGCCAGCTCCTCCGGCTCGCCAAAGCGATTCATCGGCGTAGCAGCCAAAATCTTGCCGGTGCGGGCAGTGGGGGTGCCGTCCGGGTTACAGCAGGGTCGCATTCTGCTTGGTGGAGAAAAAGCCCGGCGCAATGGCGTTAACACGAATACCCATATCCGCAAAGTGCACGGCCATCCACTCGGTAAAGTTCTTTACCGCAGCCTTCGCAGCGCTGTACGCCGGAATTTTGGTCAGCGGACGAAACGCATTCATAGAGGTAACCATCACAATGCAGCCCTTGCCCTTCTCTGCCATATCCTTGGCAAAGATCTGCGTGGGGATCAGGGTGCCTAAAAAGTTCAAATTAAATACAAAGCTGATGCCCTGGGGGTCCAGATCGAAGAAGGTCTTGACCTCCGGATCCTGCTGAGCCAGATCAATCTTTTCCAAAGTCTCCTTGGTGGTGGTGCCCTTGGGGTTGTTGCCGCCGCTTAAGCACCGTTTAACAGAATGTCACAGGTGCCCAACTTCTCGGCAATCACATCCCGCGCGGCGCGCATAGACGCCGGCTCCAACACATTGCAGCCCACGGCAATCGCCTGTCCGCCGTTGGCGTTGATCTCGTCGGCCACTGCCTGAGCAGCCGCTTCGTTCAGATCCAGCACAGCCACCTTGCAGCCCTGCGCCGCCAAGGTTTTGGCAAAGCCGCCGCACAGCACGCCGCCGCCACCGGTGACCACGGCCACGCGGCCCTTTAAGTTCTCGTGATTAAACATGGTTTCTACTTCCTCTCTATTTACGCCCTGCGGGATTTTTCTACCGCTTCCCACAAGCCGTTCAGGTAAGACACACCCAGTGCCCGGTCAAACAGACCATAGCCGGGTCGGGCGACTTCGCCCCAGATCATACGCCCATGGTCCGGGCGCACATAGCCGTCAAAGCCCTCCTCTTGCAGGGCCTTTACAATCTCATACATATCCAAAGAGCCGTAGGCGCTCTCGTGTGCCGTCTCGTTAAACCAGCGGTCATTGATCGCCACATTGCGCAGGTGGGCAAAGTAGATTCGCTCCCCGGCAGCGTGGATGATCTCCACCATATCGTTCTTGGGACTGGCGCCTAAAGAACCGGTGCACAGGGTCAAGCCGTTATACTTGCTGGGCACCATAGTCAGCAGCCGCTCTACCGCCGCCTTGTCCGTAATAATCCGCGGCAGGCCAAAGATACCCCATGGCGGATCGTCCGGGTGAATGGCCATCTTTACATCGCATGCCTCACAAACGGGCATAATCGCCTCCAAGAAATACTTTAAGTTGGCCCACAGATCCTCGGCGGTCACATCTTTATACTTTGCGAACAGCTCTTTGATCTCGCCCATGCGCTCCGGCTCCCAGCCGGGCATGGCGTAACCGTTAGAGTTGTCGTCGATCTCACGGAACATATCCTCCGGGGACTTGCCCTCCACCTGCTTGCCGTCATAGCTCAGGCAGGTAGAACCGTCCGGCAGGGGCATATACAGGTCCGTGCGGGTCCAGTCAAACACCGGCATAAAGTTGTAACAGATCACCTTGACCCCAACCTTGGACAGATTGCGAATCGAAGTTTTGTAATTCTCAATATACCGATCCCGGCTGGGCAGTCCGATCTTAATATCCTCGTGCACATTGACGCTCTCAATGCACTCCATGGTCAGCCCGGCAGCAGTGATCTCGTCATACATGGCCTGTACTCGGTCCATGGTCCACGGCGCACCGGCGGGCAGGTCGTGCAAGGCAGGCACCACTCCGGTCACGCCGGGGATCTGACGGATCTGCTCCAGAGAGACCGTGTCCTTTTCCTTGCCAAACCAGCGGAATGTCATCTGCATAGCATCGCCTCCTGTTTCATAGATTTTTGCGCTTTTATTCTATCACAAGGGTGGCGCGCTTGCAAGTATCCGCTGCGTAATTTGGCAAATTTCCAAAAATGAAAAATAACGGCCAAATCGGCAAGTTTTTCCGCCGGTTTTCATGCCCGATCTCGATCGGTTTGCAGGCTTTGCACCTGCACGGTGTAGGCGCCTACAGCCGTGACCGTATCCGGGGTCACCTCCACCGTCACACAGGCGTTGATGATGGTGGCGCCCGGCAGCTCCTGCGCCCGTTTTTCCTCCAGTGCTGCCTTAGCCAGTGCCGTGGCCGCCTGCACCGTTAGGCGTTGCTCCACTCGGCGGTAAGCGGTACGGGTGCGCGTGACGCTGCCCATAGGCAACGCCCGACCGTTTAGGCGCAACAGACGGCGCTGCTCCGTCACCTCCGTCATAGGCGGTGCGTCCTTACCCATGGGCACCAGCGTCAAGCCGTAAAATACACCCCGCGGCACACCTGCCGCCCGGTTTGCACCCGGTGTACCTGCAACCGACTAACGGTACAGCGCAGTTCTCGCCGGGCAGCGCCCCATTGGCTCTGCTCCTTGTCGCTTTTCGTCTTAGGGGTATCTACCCGCTCTGCCACCTCCAGCCGGGCGGTGGCATGCCCACCTTGTTGATATGCGCCCAGGCCAGATCCGGAAAATCCCGCAGCAGTCGATAGTTCAGCCGACTGCGCGCCGCCTCCCTGCCAAGGCTTGCCCACGGCCACGCCATTCTGCGCCAAATACGTCTCCAGTGTGCCGGTGCCCACCCGGTTATTGCCTACCACCTGTACATCCCAGATAAACCCGCTGAGTACACACAGCACCAGTGCAAAAGCCACCGCCCCCATCGGCAATCCCCAACGCCCACGCAGTCGTCGGAGAAAAAAGGGCAGCCCTCGCCGGGCAGTAATACGCACCCGGCCGCCGGCCTGCCGCGCCGCCTTGTGCAGCTGCATATAAGTTCCCACACTGCACACACCGCGCAGGTCGCTCCCCTGTCGCTGCAAGCCGGGCAGCGTTATGCCCAGCTGCCCCAACGCATTGATAAAATCCTCTGCAAACCCGCCTGTAAATACAAACTGCACATACCCGCGAAGATCCCAGTACAATCGGGTCATAGGTCGCCGAACTCCACAGCCAACAGCGTACCGGTCACCTGCACGCCCAAAGGCGAATAATCCAGCAGGCAAAGATCCGCCCCCACCAGGGTCACCCGGCGCTTGCCCACTTGCAGCACCAGGCGCTCCGAGGTGTAACTAAGCACCCGGCGCAGCCCGTCCACCAGCACCCGATCGCCGATGATCTCCAGCCGCGGCTCCCCGGCGCTGTAATGCACCGGCAACTGGCTTTCGTCCCCGGGCAAGGGGCACGCCCGGCGATTTTTTGCCCTTTTTTCTCTTTTGGTATGTGCTCCATTGTATCACCTGTACATACTATGCATAGGAATTATTGGTGATGATATGAAAAAAGAGAACCAAAAAGCGCTGCCCCTGCTGGCACTGCTGCTGGCAGCAGCGGCGATTCTGCTGGTGTTTGCCGCACCGGCACGGGCGGGCGCCAAGGCCGGGCTGGCGCTGGCAGAGAACACCGTGCTGCCCAGTCTGCTGCCGCTGCTGATGCTGTTCTTAATGATCCAAAACACCCGGGCGGGGGTACTGCTCAGCCGGGCGCTGACCTTACCGGCCAAGGCACTGCGCCTACCGCCCCAGGCTGCCGGAGCGCTGCTGTTTGGCCAAATCGGCGGCTATCCCACCGGCGCGGTGCTCACCGGAGAACTGCTGGATCGGGGCGTGATCGACCGCCCCACCGCCCGGCGTATGCTGTGCTTTAATGTGTGCGGCGGGGTGGGATTTATCTGCACAGCTGTGGGAGCGGCAGCGCTCCATAGCGGCGCTGCCGGGTGGCTGCTGCTGGCCGCCAATATATTGGCTAACCTAACGGTGGCGGCGGTGACTGTCCCCCTCAGCGACCCGCCCGCTGCCAAAGAAGTACCGCCTGCCCCGCCCTTGTCTGCGGGAGAAGCGCTGCCCGCTGCCGCCAAAGGCGCCATGGAGAGTCTGCTGCACCTTTCTGCCTGCATCATTCTCTTCTCCGCTCTGTGCGCTGTGGTGCCGGTGCCCAAATGGCTGCTGCCGCTGGTAGAGATCACCGCCGGGCTGTGTACCGGCACCGGCTACACCTTGACCCAAACGGCGGCATTCCTGGCCTTTGGCGGGCTGTGCGTGCACTTACAGCTGCTGGGCTGGGCCGGGCGGTTCGGGCTGCCCTACCCGACCTTTTTGGCCTGCCGCGCCGGGGCTGCACTTTTGGCAGACGGCTACTGCCGGGGACTGCTGCGCCTGTTTCCCCAACCGGCAGCGGTATTCTCCAATATATCGGAGACCCTGCCCCGCCCCGGTATCGGCAGCACCACGCTGACAGCGCTGCTGCTGGCAGGCGCTGTGGTATTTGCGCTTGATCTGCTGCAACGGCGCCGCCGGGTGGACTGGGCGTAAAAAAGCCCCTGCATTATATATGTATAAAATAGACAATTTTGCCCCCTTGTTTTTGTGCCTTTTGTACGAAGCAACCCAAGTTTTTTAATTCCTATTGACAGAGTAGGAAATACGGATTATATTATTATGCAGAAAATAGTAAAAGCACGGTTTTTGTGCACGGAAAGGAAGTTCAAAACCATGTCCCAGCACTTACTGGATATTGAGAATTTGACCGTTGCCGTAGAGGATAAAGAGATCCTGCACGGCGTGAATTTACAGGTAAACGAGGGTGAGACCCATGTGCTCATGGCCCCAACGGCGCCGGCAAGTCCACCCTGGGCTACGCCCTGATGGGCAATCCCCAGTACAAGGTAACCGGCGGCTCCATTCTGTTCCACGGCAAGGAGCAGCAGGGGCTATCCGCCGACCAGCGGGCCAAGGCGGGTATGTTCCTGTCCTTCCAAAATCCCCTGGAGGTGCCCGGCCTGTCGCTGAAAAGCTTTGTGCGCAGCACCCTGGCGCAGCGCACCGGCAAGCGGGTGAAGCTGTTTGCCTTTGAAAAACAGTTTAATGCGGCGGCGGAGCTGCTGCAAATGGAATTTCCTACGGCGATCGGGACCTAAATGTGGGCTTCTCCGGCGGCGAGAAGAAAAAAGCGGAAATTCTGCAAATGCTGTTGCTGCGCCCCAGTCTGGCGATCCTGGACGAGACGGACTCCGGCCTGATGTAGACGCGGTACGCACCGTATCTCGTGGCGTGGAGGCCTATCAAAAGAGCAAAAAGGCGCCCTGCTGATCATCACCCACTCCACCCGTATTTTGGAGAGCCTGCATGTGGATTACACCCATATTTTAGTCAACGGACGGATCGTAAAGACCGGCGACGGCTCTCTGGTGGACGAGATCAACGCCCGTGGGTTTGAAGCCTACGAGCAGGTGTAAAAGAGGTGTTCCCTGTGGAAGAAAAAACCTATGTGGCAGACATTGACCGCACGGTCTATGACATAAAAGACGACGAAAAAGATGCCTACAAGCTGCAAGCGGGCTTGACCCCGGAGATCGTACAGAAGATCAGCGATGAGAAGAACGATCCGGCATGGATGCAGCTGTTTCGGCTCCAGTCCCTGCAAGTTTACAATGAGAGCCGGCGTGCCCCAGTGGGGCCCGCCCATTGACGGACTGGATATGGACAACATCGTAACCTATGTGCGCCCCAACACCAAAATGAGCGCCAAGTGGTCCGATGTGCCCAAAGATATTAAAGATACATTTGAGCGCCTGGGCATTCCCCAGGCAGAGCGCAAGTCCCTTGCCGGTGTGGGCGCCCAGTATGACTCAGAACTGGTGTACCACAATGTGCGAGAGGAAGTGGCCGCCCAGGGCGTGGTCTATACAGACCTGGAAAGCGCTATGCACGGCCCTTATGCGGAGATGATCCAAAAGCACTTTATGAAGCTGGTAAAACCCACGGACCACAAATTCGCCGCCCTGCACGGCGCCGTTTGGTCCGGCGGTTCCTTTGTGTATGTGCCGCCGGGGGTGTCCGTGACCATTCCGCTGCAATCCTACTTTCGGCTGAATGCGCCGGGCGCCGGCCAGTTTGAGCACACGCTGATCATCGTAGACGAAGGGGCGTACCTGCACTTTATCGAGGGCTGCTCCGCACCCAAGTACAATGTGGCCAACCTGCACGCCGGGTGCGTGGAGCTGTTCGTTGGCAAGAACGCCAAGCTGCGCTACTCTACCATTGAGAACTGGTCCAAGAATATGTACAACCTGAACACCAAGCGGGCGCTGGTAGAGGAGGGGGGCACCATTGAGTGGGTATCCGGCTCCTTTGGCTCCCATGTGTCTTACCTGTACCCCATGAGTATTCTAAAGGGCAAGGGCGCCCGCATGGAGTACACCGGCATTACCTTTGCCGGGGCGGGGCAGAATCTGGACACCGGCGTTAAAGTGGTTCACGCTGCGCCGGAGACCACCTCCGTGATGAACGCCCGCTCCATTTCCAAGGACGGGGGCATCAGCACCTTCCGCAGCAGCGTACAGGTGCAAAAGACCGCACCGGGCAGCAAGTCCACCGTGTCTTGCCAGTCCCTGATGCTGGACGATATTTCCCGGTCAGACACCATTCCCGCCATGGATATTCGCACCCGTGACGCGGATGTGGGCCACGAGGCCAAAATCGGCCGAATCAGCGACGACGCGGTATTTTATCTCATGTCCCGCGGGCTTAGCGAGGAAGAGGCCCGCGCTATGATCGTCAGCGGCTTTGCAGACGATGTGTCCAAGGAACTGCCGCTGGAATACGCCGTTGAAATGAATAACTTAATTCGCTTAGAGATGAAAGGCAGCATTGGCTGATGGGAGGTAGCAGTATGACAAAAGAAAATACCCTTGCAGTCAATCCCCTGCCGTCCCCCACCTGGAACCGACTGCACATGAACGAAACCACGGTAACCCTGCCCCCGCTGGACGGTCCCTGCAAAGCGGACTGGAGCGGCGCGGAAGTGACCACCGCCCCGGCCCCTGCCACAGTGGTTTCCACCGGTATGGGCCAAGAAGCGGAAGCGGCCTTTGCTTCCCTGGAGACGGACCGGATCACCGCCAAAGCGAATACCGATACCACCGCCCGGCTAACCCTGTGCGCCGACGGCGCCAAGAACGCCCGCCGAGTGGAGCTGACCGCAGAAGCAAACAGCCACTTGACTGTGGTGATGGACCTGCAAAGCACGGCGGACGCCCCCTGCCTGGCCCTGGAGACCCGGGTAGAACTGGCCCCCGGTGCCAAAGTGCGACTGGTGCAGCTGAGCCTGCCGGGCACGGACTGCACGGTGGTCAATAACATTGGCGCCCACTGCGGTGCCGGTGCAGACTTTCAGCTGGTGCAGCTGTTTTTGGGCGGCAAAGCCACCTACGCTGGGTGCAAGACCCACCTGGACGGAGACGACAGCCGCTTTACGGCAGACATCGGCTACCTGGGCACCGAGGATCGCTCCTTTGACTTTAACTATGACGCCCTGCAAACCGGGCGCCGCACCGTAAGCAATATGAACGCAGACGGGGTGCTGCAAGACCGCAGCGCCAAACTGTTCCGGGGCACCATTGACTTTCAAAAGGGCGCCGCCGGCTCTAAGGGCGACGAAAAGGAAGATGTGTTGCTGCTGGGTGAAGATGTAGTGAACCGTACCATTCCCCTGATCCTGTGCGCCGAGGAAGATGTAGAGGGCAACCACGGGGCCAGCATCGGCCAGCTGGACGAGGACATTCTGTTCTATATGAATTCCAGAGGGCTGAGCCGGGCAGAGGCCGAGCTGCTGATCACCCACTCCAAGCTGGAGGCGCTTTGCGCCAAGGCAAACGACCCGGGGCTCACCGATCGGGTGCACCGTTATTTGGAGGAGAATGCCCAATGACCCAGCAAGAAATTATGAATTATCGGGCGGACTTTCCCCTGCTGCGGGAGAGCAAGGTGGCCTACCTGGATAACGCCGCCACCAGCCAGCGCCCAGACTGCGTGCTGGACGCCCAGCGCAAATTTTACGAGACCCACAACGCCAACCCCCTGCGGGGTCTGTACCAACTGGGTATGGACGCTACGGCGGACTACGCCGCCGCCCGAGAGACGGTGCGCCGTTTTCTGAATGCCAAAAGCGACAGCGAAATTATCTTTACCCGCAACGCCACAGAGAGCCTGAACCTGGTGGCATACAGCTACGGCCTGCACCGAATCGGCCCGGAGGACGAGATCGTGGTGAGCATTGCGGAGCACCACTCCAATATGCTGCCCTGGCGGATGGTTGCCCGGCAAACCGGCGCCACCCTGCGCTATCTGGAATGCAAACCGGACGGCAGCCTGCCTATGGCGGAGCTGGAAGCGAAGATCACAGACAAAACCGCTCTGGTGGCTGTGGCGCAGGTGTCCAATGTATTTGGCCGCACCAATCCAATGGACGCCATCATTGATTTGGCCCACAAGCACGGCGCCGTGGTGGTGATGGACGCCGCCCAAAGCGCCCCCCACATGCCGATTGATGTGCAGGCGCTGGGCGTGGATTTTGTGGCCTTTTCCGGCCACAAGCTAATGGGTCCCATGGGCATCGGCGTGCTGTATGGCAAGGAAGAATTGTTAGAGGAAATGCCGCCTTTCTTATCCGGCGGCGAAATGATTGAATATGTAACAAGGGACAAGGTGACTTACGCCCCCTGCCCCATAAATTTGAAGCCGGCACGGTCAACGCTGCCGGTGCGGTTGGTCTGGCCGCCGCCATTGACTACCTGACCGCCATTGGGGGGACAAGCTGCACGACCAGGAGGTAGCGCTGACGGATTTTGCCCTGCAAGGACTGCGTGCCATGCCGTATGTGCATGTGATCGGCGCGGAAAAGGCAGAGGAGCACTGCGGCATTTTGACCTTTACCGTTGACGGCGTGCACCCCCACGACATCAGCGCCATTTTGGACGCGGCCGATGTGGCCATTCGTGCCGGGCACCATTGCGCCCAGCCGCTGATGCAGCACCTGGGCACCCCGTCCACCGCCCGCGCCAGCCTGTTCTTCTACAATACAGAAGAAGAAGTACAGCGATTTTTAGACGCGGTGGCGTCCCTAAGGAGGCAAATGGGCTATGGAGAATAGGAATTTTTATAACCAGATCTTAACGGAGCACAACCTGCACCCGGAGCACAAGCACGATTTGGCAGACGCCAACTTGGTGCTGGAGGGGGTGAACCCCAGCTGCGGCGACGACATTGTGCTAAAGCTGAAAGTGGAGGACGGCGTGATCACCAACGGCGCTTTTGTAGGCGACGGCTGCGCCATCTCTCAGGCCTCGGCGGATATTATGCTGGACCTGATCATCGGCGAAAAGAAAGAAGATGCCCTGCACCTGGCAGAGCTGTTCCTAAAGATGATCAAAGACTCCATTACCGAGGAGGAAATGGAGGAGCTGGACGAGGCAGCGGCGCTGCAAGATGTGGCCCACATGCCCGCCAGAGTGAAGTGCGCTGTGCTGGGTTGGCACACCATGGAAGAAATGTTTGACCTGGACAAGCAGCAAGGCGCAAAGCAGTAAAGCCCAAAAACCGAGAACCGTCCCCTGCGCTATGGAGAGACAAAGTGTCAATATTTACAAAGATAACAGAAAAATATGGTTGGAAGATGGTCGGTGAACCCGTGTGTTTGAGCGGCGGCTTTATGCACAAGATGTATAAGATTAGCACACAGCAAGGATCTTTCGCTCTGAAGTTGCTAAATCCGTTTGTTATACAAAGAGAAAATGCTATGGATAATTATGCAAAAGCTGAACGGATAGAACTTTTATTGGAGCAAAAAGGCATTCCGATTCTTCCGGCATTGTCTTTTTATGGAAGAAAAATGCAGGAAATAGATGGTGAATATTTCTATCTGTTTGACTATTTTCCCGGAAAAGCCTTAAAAAAGCAGCGAAATAACAGCAGATCACTGCAAAGAAATGGGAAAGGTGCTTGCTGAAATCCATAGTGTAGACAAAAAACATGAAGATAAAGCTTTCTATGAAATGTCTATTGATTGGAGTTTCTATCTTGCGGAAATGAAACACACCGATACGCAGTTGTACACAATGTTGAAAGACACTTTGCCTGTAATTCAAGACAGTCAAAATAAAGGCAATCTAGCACGAAAGAAACTACCCCCTATCGTGTCGATCTGTCATAACGATATGGACTGCAAAAAATGTTCTCTGAATGGGAATGGTTATCGCATTATTGATTTAGAGTGTTTAGCTTACAACAATCCGTTTATGGAATTGTTTGAACTGGCGTTGTGTTGGTCGGGTTATGAAAATTGCAAATTTGATTTTCAATTATTTCAAGCTTTTTTGCAAGGATATAAAATGCCAGTGGAGAAATGCCCGTAGATTGGGAAACGTTATATGACTGCAATAATGGCAGATTAGAGTGGTTAGAATACAATATTAAGCGTGTTTTAGGCATTGACTGCGGAATGATGAAAAAGAAATTGGAACAGAACAGGTTAAAGAAACAATTCAGCATATCATTTACTACGCAGAAATAAAGAACCGGATACTTAAACATTGTATTATATAATTTTCAGTTTGCCAGCAAAAGCAGAGGCCTGTCCCCCTGTTCTGAGATCGGAGATACGCTATGAATGATGTTTTAATCCACACTATTATTGAGCATACGAAAGTGATGTTTTATAATTTTTCGATCACATTAAAGACATGTGATATGGATACAATCTTATGCGATATGCCAATATGGAAACATGTGTACCATACTTTACATTCTTTGGATCAATGGTACATCAATCCTAAAGTATATACTGAACCGGATTTTCATAAACCAAATTTGAATAGTCTTGATGATTATGATAATAAAAAGGTATTATCACGAGAACTGTTAATTGATTATTTTGAATCGATCCAAGAGAAAATCATGGAATATTTAGGCTCATTAAGCGATGCGGATTTATACGAAAAGCCCGATGGGTGTGCGTATAACAGATTATCGTTAATTCTGGGTCAATTTAGACACTTTCATTGCCACATGGGCAATATAAACGCAACAACGATCTATAACACAAATCAATGGCCTAGAGTGGCTGGTATGTATTGGTTAGATAAAATAGATGATTGTAAAGATATAAAGGACTTATATGAGTGACTTCATATAGTAGAATCAATCAAAAAGACACCCCAAGCGGCCGCAACGGCACCGTTTGGGGTGTTTTTTAATTGGATTTCTGACAATGAGTGGTGCCGGTACGGCCGTCTGTGGTGTGGCTGTCGCCGGGTTCGCATTTTCTAAGAATAAAATCCCATCGGCAGACACAGCGCCGGGCGCATCCACCACCGTTACCGTTCCCGGGTCAAACAGCCCGGCAGAATAGGGCAGGCAAAATACCGGCCGCGCCCCGGCTGCCGCCAACAGATCCGCCACCAGCGCGCGGTCCCGGCTCTGCCGCCGATGATTAAAGGCCAAGCCCCCTTGATCGTCTATGCAAAACGCCAGTATCATCCGCCCACCTCCTTGCGTTCTATTCTCATTATACACCGTCCGCCCCGCCCCCCGCAACCAACATTGACAATCCCCCGCCCCATTTGGTATGATAGCGGTAGAGTATGACGGCGGGAGCAAGCCCCCGCCCTACGAAATTCACAAAGGCAGGAAAAATGGTCAAATCTATTGGTAATAAAGTTTTAGCTTTCTTGTGTGTTGTATTTCCTATCATAATTTATCTCTTATTTAATTATGAAATCGGTTTTATGATTACGACCCTAGTCATTTCAGCAGCATATTTTCTCATGCTGGTATTTAATTGCAAAATACTGGCAAAATTTAATGATAAAATCTTCTGCCTGATTTTGTGGTCGGAATTGTTATATTTACTGGAAGCCTCTGGCTGCAAACATAGTTTTTTGATTTCAATATTTCTGTTACTTCTGCTATTGATATTTGCTGTTACTGTTAAAAATTAACGTAGAACAGGGGACGGTTTCCTGTTCTGCAATAGATAAAATCATTCACCCCAACCGGGAGATAAACCATGATCGTAAAATTCTATGACCAAGTGGAAGATGAAAAGCTGAAATTCGCCGTGATCGCCGCCCGCGCAGAGGGCAAGTGGGTCTTTTGCAAGCATAAGGCCCGCACCACCTTTGAGATGCCCGGCGGCCATCGGGAGCCGGGTGAGCCGATCCTGGACACGGCCCGGCGGGAATTGCAGGAAGAGACCGGCGCCACCGCCTTTGACCTGCAATCGGTGTGCGTGTATTCCGTAACGGATTCGGACAATTTCGACGGCGCAGAGACCTACGGTCTGCTTTGCACCGCCCAAGTGCACGCCTTTGGCCCCATAGACAGCGAAATGGAAAAGATCGTCCTCACCGCCGATCTGCCCACCCAATGGACCTATCCGCAGATCCATCCCAAACTGCTGGCGGAATTAGAGCACCGCGGAGTCATTCAATGAACAGACTGCTGCTTTTTGATTTAGACGGCACCTTGCTGCGCCCGAAAAAGACCATTTCGCCTACCAATTTGCAGGCGCTGGACGATTGCCGCCGAGCAGGCTGCGGCATTGGCATTGCCACCGCTCGCTACGCAGGCAGCGCACAAGCGTATGTCTGCCAAGTGCAGCCGGATGTGCTCATCACCAGCTGCGGCGCCTTGGCCCAGGTACAGGGCAAAACAGTCTATCAAGACGGGTTTGCCCCCGGTGATGTGCAGCGGGTATTTGCCTGTATTCGCCACATTTGCGGGGCGAATACGGAGATGACCGTAGACACTCTGCAAGGCCATTTTTGGAACTATGACCGCAACCAGCGGCCCCCGGACCCGGCCTGGGCGAAAATCATTTGGTCGGATTTCCGGGACTTTTCCCTGTATGCGCTGAAGATCTGTGCCCAAGTACCCACTGATAAGCAAGTCAAAGCGCTGCAAGCGGCTTTGCCGGACTGTGATATTCGCTGCTTTTCCGGTGAAGAAAACTGGCACAAGATCACCAAATCCACTGCCACCAAGGCCAATGCTCTGGCGCCCATCTGCGCCGCCTGCGGCCTGACCATAGACCGGATCACCGCCTTTGGCGATGATTTTGCAGACCTGGAAATGCTCCGGCTGGCCGGCACCGGCGTAGCTATGGGCAATGGCGTCTCCGCCGTGCAAGCCGCAGCCGATGTAACCATCGGTCCCAACGATACCGACGCCATCGCCGCGTATCTCCATACCCATATTCTACACGCGGAATAAGCACTTGCACAAATGCAAAGCGAAGAAAATCAAGGCCTGTCCCTTATTCTATAAAAAGGTGTTCCAATGAATTTTGATATCATCCAATTATCACCTGCCGAATTTGAAAAATGCGGCAATATCTGGAATATGAAACAACAAGAAAAAGTTGGCTAATCAATTCTATGGCGAACTCATTTCCGGCAACCGTATCACCTATGTATATAAAGAAGATGATGAATTCATCGGTGAAGTTTCTTTGGTTTTTTGATACCAACGATTCGGACTATACAATAGATAAGCGGCGTATCTATGTTTCTCATCTGATCGTTAAACCCGAGAAAAGACGAAATGGAATTGGCAAAAGGTTAGTGGAATACGCCACCAATAAGGCAAAAGGAATGGGGTATTCCGAAATGTCAATCGGTGTGGATTTAGATAACTATTCGGCGTTAAAACTGTATGCGGATTCCGGATTTGACAAAATACTATTTATAGGTGAAGATCACCAAGGAAAATATGTAAAGTTGTTAAAGGAAATATAAAGAGAAAGGGCCATTGGAAAGGTAAATAAAATGAGCGATATAGAATTATTGCGCCCGTTAAATCACACTGGAACCAAGACGATCAAAACCGCAAGGTTAGTTTTACGTCGTTTTCAATTCAGCGATCATACAGATATGTTTCAGTGGGCGAGTGATCCGGATGTGGTAAAATATCTTTCTTATGCACCGCACAAAACGATAAATGAAACAAAGGCCGTTCTGAAAAGCTGGATCAAAAATTACAGCAGAGCAACAACCTATAACTGGGCTATTGAATTTCAAGGTGTTGTTATCGGCAATATTGCTGTTGTTACGCAAGACGATGAATGTTTTACCTGTCATCTCGGATGGCAAATTAATAAGCCATATTGGAATAAAGGGATAATGACAGAAGCGGCAAATGCAGTGGTGAATTATTTGTTTGACGAAGTGCATTATGATCGAATTACATCCGGTTGCGATACAAGGAATATCGGTTCAAGTAAGGTTATGCAAAAGATAGGTATGACTCTTGAGGGAACATTCAGAAGATACTGCTATCAAAAAGACGGAAGCATTGGGGACAAATTCTATTACGCTATACTTGAATCAGATCGACATTAACAATAATGTAGAAAGAACAAAGGAATGGCCCCAAATTCACATAGAAGAAAGGCACAGCCGTATGGCTGTGCCTTTCTTTAGTCGGGTGCATAACGATAACGCGCAATTCACACACCGCACCGCATAAAACGATTATATTGATACGCCGTAGGGCGGGGGCTTGCTCCCGCCGTAATCTATTCGCCTTTTTGCGAATATCGCGGGCGGCAGATTGCCGCCCCTACCTCGTCGACATTGCCCCCACAATACCGTAGGGGCGGATAGCATCCGCCCGCTTTTTTAATCACTCGAAAAAAATACTAAATGTAGGGGCCGATGCCCACATCGGCCCGCCCTCTAATACGAGCGCGAAAACGGTGCGATGAGGGCATCGCACCCTACACTTCATTTTTTATATTGACTTCCCATACACCGTAGAGCGTTATATTATCCTCTCCGTCCACAAAGTGGACAGCACCTAACCGGTGCCCGTCCCCCTGTCGCTGCGCCACATCTCCCCCCACTACGGGGAGTCACCCCTTACATTAAGGGGAAGGCCTTTGAGCAGTGTATCTTAGGTTGTATGACGAATTCGACCAACCGCTTATTTCTTCACAATGGCGCGGCAGATTTTGGCGGTATACATATCCGCCTGGCCGTAGCACTCACCAACGATAGTGACCATCTTGCCCTCGGCCACTTTCTTCAGGTCGTCCATATCCTCAAAGCAGATCTGCACATCGCAATCCCAGTCCCACACATCCGCATTGAACGGCTGCCACCACGGCGTACTCATCTGCCACATGGGTCACCTTGGCGGTGAACTGCACGGTCTTGCCCTTGTACTTTTCGTCGGCTTTCACCTGGTTTTCCTTGTAGCGCTTTACAAAATCGTTGATTTTCACCTTTTTGGGCGCCGTCATAGTCCGGCACGGTGGCAAACTGGTCGGCGATCACGCACTTTTTCACATCCACATCGCCAAACAGGTCCGTATCGTCGCACACGCCCTCAATGGTCACCGTGTCGCCTACCTTAAACTTCTTCAGATCCTGGTTGTTCTCCATGTAGACATTCACATTATACCGCCACAGGTCGTCATCATAAGCCCGCAGGGTCACATATTCGTCCTGAATGGTGCCCACCTGACCGGTAACGGCGATCACCTTGTCCGAGTATTTTTCGCTGGCGTTGGCGGCGTCGTTTTTGAAGTCCGTCATCACCGTGTCCACCGTTACTCGTGCTGCCGGTTGGTCAAAGTTGTAGTCCTTTGGCCGATTGGCCACCACGACGATCACCACAATCACCGCCAGGATCACCCCAAAGATAATCAGCTTCTTCTTTCGTTTCTGTTTCTTTTTATCTTTCATTGCCTGGTCAACAGCCAGTTGCACCTCTGCATCGTTTGCCATTTCGCAAACCCCCTTTACTTTGATGGTCTCATTATACAACAGCAAAAAGGGGATTTGGTGTGCTGCCAGCACAACATTTAGGTAGCCGGCGATGCTATAATACAAAGCACAGACAGCACCTGAGCCAGGGCAGACAGGCTGATTTGGATCCAAATGCGTTGGGATTTGGTCTTATTTTGCAACCGGGCGATCCGATGGGTCCAGTCCAAATAGTTGGTCAGGATAGGCACCGGCACTGCATAACCGAAGAAGAAAAAGCCAAAGGTGCACAGGGCGTCCAACAGAGAATGCGCAGTCGACATCGCAACAATCAGGAAAAACAGCAGGGCGATATCGTACAAGACGGCAATCAACTGGTGCCACCAGATCCCCTTGCGAAAGCCGGGGACGGTGCGCAAAAGCCGCTGAAGCTTGCTGCGCCGCTCCAAGTCCAGGATAAGATCGTCTATATTTTTGTATCGATTGGTTTCATCAATCTGGGTGCATTTCAAAACGATCTCAGACAGCCAGCCGTTCACCAACTGCACACCCGGCAGGCAGCCGGTAGCCATCACATTGATCAGCACGCCCATAGAGTAAATATCCGCTTTGGGTCCGGTTTGGTGAAAGCCGAATTGCTCCGGCGCGGTAAAGCCCTGGGTGCCCAGGATCTCCGTATCGCAGCTCTGATTGCGCTTGACGGTGCGGCTGATGCCGAAGTCGATGATCTTCACCGTGCCGTCTGCCGCCAGCATAATATTATTGGGGTTTATATCCCGATGAACAATGCCCAGCTTGTGCACCTGCTTCAGCCCATTACAGATCTGGAGCGCTATATTTTTGGTTTCCAAATCGCTTAGCGGACCCCGGCGCTCCATATACTCCCGCAGTGTACTGCCGCCGTTGATGAATTCCTCTACTGCATAAAAGCGTCCGTCCTGTGCCACTGTATCGTAAAAGCGCACAATGTTCTTGCAATCCAGACGGATCAGCTTTTGATACATTTGCGTATCTTCCAGCCCGATTTCCTTCAGCACATACAAGCTGCCGTCGGCAATAGCCAGCTTCATGCGCGGGTTCATTTCTTTTAAAATTTCATAATACATAAAAATTACCTTGCTTTTAAAGTGTTACTATTATATCATAAATGCAAGGGCATTTGGCGATTTTTGCCAAAATAAGGAGAAGATGATGAAAAAAACCACCGAAGAGTTAATGGAGATCCTAAAACAGAAAAAGTCCATACATGCGTATTTTACGGAAGAAATCGACGAACTGGAATTCGCGTCCTTAGCTGAATACCTGGAACTGCTCCTTAACGAAAAAGGACTGCGCAAAAGCGATGTCATCAAGCACAACAATATGGACAAAAACTATGCCTACCAGATTTTCAACGGCAACAAGACCCACCCGTCCCGAGACAAGATGATTGCCCTTGCCATCGGTATGGGACTGAATGTATTGGAAACCCGCAAGCTGTTGAGGATCGCCGGCGCTTGTGACCTGTATGCCCGCAACCCGCGGGACAGCATATTCATCTATTGCCTACATAAAGGAAAGCCGGCTTAATGGAAGTCAACGAACTCCTAAGCGATTATAACATGGATATTTTGGAATAGATGTAGCAGAAATAGCACAGTTGACAAGCAAATGTCCGGATTATGGTACTGTTGGCAGAAGAATTATGTTTCTATAACTTTCGGGCGGCAGATTGCCGCCCCTACAGAAGACTTTCCTGTGGAACACCACCAATAAATTGTTCCTGTACCCGTAGGGGCGGATATGATCCGCCTGCTTTTTTATAATCATGTTCAATAAAAAACATAAAAATGTAGGGGCCGATGCCAACATCGGCCCACTATATCTCCGTTAATAACTGTAAAAATCAACGCCCGAAGGTTATGCAACCTGCTACGAAACAGTCCACCGGACTGTTTCTACCAAATTTGCAAACAAATTTGGAGCAGCTTGTCGTTGGTCCGAGTCAATAAAATAGCGAAAGAAAAGCCGATACGCATAAGCGTATCGGCTTTCTTTGGCTCCCCAAGTTGGACTCGAACCAACGACCCTGCGGTTAACAGCCGCATGCTCTACCAACTGAGCTATTGAGGAATGTTTCAGTCCCCGATAAAAATCGGGGACCTTATGTCGGCACAGACCTATTTTTTCCAGGCAGTCGCCCGCCAAGTATCTTCGGCACGAATGAGCTTAACTACCGTGTTCGGGATGGGAACGGGTGGACCCTCATCGTAATAAGCACCGACTGACTGTGATGAAAAAGTCACAGTATTTGAAGAAATGACCTGTTGGCAATACCTAAGGTCAAAATGGTGACCCGTAGGAGAATCGAACTCCTGTTTTCGCCGTGAGAGGGCGATGTCTTAACCGCTTGACCAACGGGCCACTGATGGTACACCATCAGGGACTCGAACCCTGGACACCCTGATTAAGAGTCAGGTGCTCTAGCCAACTGAGCTAATGGTGCATAGCTCACATCATTCAAGGCATATACCCTGAAAACTAAATACAGATAAAGCGCAGTGGAACTCTAACAATTGCCTGACACATAATCTAACTTGTTAAGGTCAAGCCCTCGACCTATTAGTACTGCCTAGCTAAATATGTCACCATACTTACACACGCAGCCTATCAACCTCATAGTCCATAAGGGGTCTTAACTGTAAACAGTGGGATATCTTATCTTAGGGAGGGCTTCACGCTTAGATGCTTTCAGCGTTTATCCCATCCGCACATAGCTGCTCGGCCGTGCCATTGGCATGACAACCGATACACCAGCGGTGCGTCCATTCCGGTCCTCTCGTACTAGGAACAGCGCCCTTCAAATATCCTACGCCCACGACAGATAGGGACCGAACTGTCTCACGACGTTCTGAACCCAGCTCGCGTACCACTTTAATCGGCGAACAGCCGAACCCCTTGGGACCGAATTCAGCCCCAGGATGTGATGAGCCGACATCGAGGTGCCAAACCTCCCCGTCGATGTGAACTCTTGGGGGAGATCAGCCTGTTATCCCCAGGGTAGCTTTTATCCGTTGAGCGACGGCATTTCCACTCACATACCGCCGGATCACTAACTCCAACTTTCGTTACTGCTCGACCCGTCAGTCTCGCAGTTAGGCTCACTTTATGCGTTTGCACTCTAAGGCATGGTTTCCGTCCATGCTGAGTGAACCTTTGAACGCCTCCGTTACTCTTTTGGAGGCGACCGCCCCAGTCAAACTGCCCACCTGACAATGTCCCCCAGCCAGATTCATGGCTGCAGGTTAGAATCTCAATACTTTAAGAGCGGTATCCCAAGGGTGACTCCGCCAACACTGGCGTGCTGGTTTCCAAGTCTCCCGCCTATCCTGTACATAAAATACCGAGACCCAATATCAGGCTACAGTGAAGCTCCATGGGGTCTTTCCGTCTTGCCGCGGGTAACCGGCATCTTCACCGGTACTACAATTTCGCCGGGTGCGTTGTTGAGACAGTGTCCAGATCATTACACCATTCGTGCGGGTCGGAACTTACCCGACAAGGAATTTCGCTACCTTAGGACCGTTATAGTTACGGCCGCCGTTTACTGGGGCTTCAATTCGGAGCTTGCACCCCTCCTCTTAACCTTCCAGCACCGGGCAGGTGTCACCCCCTATACGTCATCTTACGATTTAGCAGAGAGCTGTGTTTTTGATAAACAGTTGCCTGGACCTATTCACTGCGGCTCACTCGCGTGAGCACCCCTTATTCCGAAGTTACGGGGTCAATTTGCCGAGTTCCTTAACAACGCTTCTCCCGATGGCCTTAGAATTCTCTTCCTGACTACCTGTGTCGGTTTGCAGTACGGGTACCCTGCTTATATACACGAAGCTTTTCTCGCCACCATCCAAGCATGCTTCCCTACTTATTTTCGGTCCCTTACGCCCGGGTCAACCAACGCCCGGGTCATGCCCTTCAAATGTGTCCCTTCGCTTAAATGCAAGGTAGCTACGGAATCTCAACCGTATGTGCATCGACTACGCCTCTCGGCCTCGCCTTAGCTCCCGGCTAACTAGAAGCGGACGAACCTTCCTTCTAAAACCTTAGTCTTTCGGCCATTATGATTCTCACATAATTCTCGCTACTCATTCCGGCATTCTCACTTGTGTAAAGTCCACCGCCGCTTTCGCTACGACTTCACCCCTTACACAACGCTCTCCTACCAACATACAAATGTATATTCCCAAGCTTCGGTGTACAGTTTAGCCCCGTTAAATTTTCGGCGCAAAGTCACTCGACCAGTGAGCTATTACGCACTCTTTGAATGAGTGGCTGCTTCTGAGCCAACATCCTGGTTGTCTGCGCAATTTCACATCCTTTTCCACTTAACTGTACTTTGGGGACCTTAGCTGTGGGTCTGGGCTGTTTCCCTTTCCACCACGAAACTTATCTCACGTAGTGTGACTCCCAATCATTCATTATCCGCCATTCTGAGTTTGATAGAGTTCAGTAAGCTTTCGCCCCCTAGCTCATTCAGTGCTTTACCTGCGGTAATGTTAATTGAGGCTAGCCCTAAAGCTATTTCGGAGAGAACCAGCTATCTCCGGGTTCGATTGGAATTTCTCCGCTAGCCACAAGTCATCCCCTACCATTTCAACGGGAGTGGGTTCGGCCCTCCATGGAGTTTTACCTCCACTTCAGCCTGCTCATGGCTAGGTCACCCGGTTTCGGGTCGAATACCACTGACTAAAACGCCCATTTCAGACTCGCTTTCGCTTCGGCTGCACTCCTGAAGAGCTTAACCTTGCCAGTGACATTCACTCGCCGGACCATTCTACAAAAGGTACCATATCACGCATTGACGCGCTCTATGTGCTTGTAGGCTCAAGGTTTCAGGTTCTATTTCACTCCCCCGCCAGGGGTTCTTTTCACCTTTCCTTCACAGTACTATACACTATCGGTCATTGGAGAGTATTTAGGCTTGAGGGTGGTCCCCCCGTCTTCCCACCGGGTTTCACGTGTCCGGCGGTACTCTGGATCCAGCTGGCTAACTTTAGTTTTCGTGTACGCGACTATCACGCTCTGTGGTTGAACTTCCCATTTCATTCTACTAACCGCAGTTAATACCGTACGCTGTCCAAAACCCCAAAAGTATTACTACTCTTGGTTTGGCCTCTTCCGCGTTCGCTCGCCACTACTAGCGGAATCTCGGTTGATTTCTCTTCCTCGCCCTACTTAGATGTTTCAGTTCAGGCGGTTCCTTCCAGTTGCTATGGATTCACAAAAGGATGACGGAGTATTGCTCCGCCGGGTTTCCCCATTCGGATATCCTCGGATCGATGGCTGCTTTCGCCTCCCCGGGGCTTTTCGTAGATCGCTACGTCCTTCATCGGCTTCCAATGCCAAGGCATTCCCCTTGCGCCCTTATTAGCTTGACCTTTGTCAGAATTATGTGTCCTTTGGTTCTTGTTAATTTCTCAACTCGACTATATTGTAGTGTTTACCCATTTCAAAAAAAATCAATTGGATATTTGTTACATTATCTCGTTGTTTCCATTTCACATTTACCTGTATTCAGTTTTCAAGGTACATGGTGGGCTTGAGAGGACTCGAACCTCCGACCTCACGCTTATCAGGCGTGCGCTCTAACCACCTGAGCTACAAGCCCATGTTTTTGATTCACTCTCGCGAATCACTAAAGCGAATCGGTATTCGGTTTTCCCAAACCTGTGGTGGAGATAAGCGGGATCGAACCGCTGACCCCCTGCTTGCAAAGCAGGTGCTCTCCCAGCTGAGCTATACCCCCATATCTCGGGTTGAAAACCCCTAAGGGCCTTCAAAATTAAACAACGACAAGTCGGAAACTCGATCTGACCTTGGATACAAGCGTCTTTTCGACACTTTGTTCTCCATAGAAAGGAGGTGATCCAGCCGCACCTTCCGATACGGCTACCTTGTTACGACTTCACCCCAGTCGCCAATCCCACCTTCGGCAGCGTCCTCCTTGCGGTTAGACTACTGACTTCGGGTGTTACCGGCCCCATGGTGTGACGGGCGGTGTGTACAAGACCGGAACGTATTCACCGTGGCATGCTGATCCACGATTACTAGCAATTCCAACTTCGTGCAGGCGGGTTGCAGCCTGCAGTCCGAACTGAGACCATTTTTGAAGTTTTGCTCCACCTCGCGGTATTGCTTCTCTCTGTTGATGGCCATTGTATTACGTGTGTAGCCCAGCACATAAGGGGCATGATGATTTGACGTCGTCCCCACCTTCCTCCACCTTGTCGGTAGCGGTCCCATTAGAGTGCTCTTGCGTAGCAACTAATGGCGAGGGTTGCGCTCGTTGCGGGACTTAACCCAACATCTCACGACACGAGCTGACGACAACCATGCACCACCTGTCTCAACTTTCCCCGAAGGGCACCTAATATATCTCTATTTCGTTAGTTGGATGTCAAGTGCTGGTAAGGTTCTTCGCGTTGCTTCGAATTAAACCACATAATCCACTGCTTGTGCGTCCCCGTCAATTCCTTTGAGTTTCAACCTTGCGGTCGTACTCCCCAGGTGGATTGCTTATTGCGTTAGCTCCGGCACGGAAGGGGTCAGACCCCCACACCTAGCAATCATCGTTTACAGTGTGGACTACCAGGGTATCTAATCCTGTTTGCTCCCCACACTTTCGAGCCTCAGCGTCAGTTAAAGCCCAGTTGGCCGCCTTCGCCACCGGTGTTCCTCCGAATATCTACGCATTTCACCGCTACACTCGGAATTCCGCCAACCTCTACTTCACTCAAGATGAACAGTTTCAACTGCAGTCTACGGGTTAAGCCCGTAGTTTTCACAGCTGACTTGATCACCCGCCTGCGCTCCCTTTTACACCCAGTAATTCCGGACAACGCTTGCCACCTACGTATTACCGCGGCTGCTGGCACGTAGTTAGCCGTGGCTTGCTCCTTGGCTACCGTCATTATTCTTCACTAAGAACAGAAGTTTACAATCCGAAAACCGTCTTCCTTCACGCGGCGTTGCTGCATCAGGCTTGCGCCCATTGTGCAATATTCCCCACTGCTGCCTCCCGTAGGAGTCTGGGCCGTGTCTCAGTCCCAATGTGGCCGATCAACCTCTCAGTCCGGCTACTGATCGTCGGCTTGGTAGGCCGTTACCCCACCAACTACCTAATCAGACGCGAGTCCATCCTTCAGCGATAAATCTTTGGTATTTCGATCATGCGGTCAAAATACATTATGCGGTATTACCGTTCGTTTCCAAACGCTATCCCCCTCTGAAGGGCAGGTTACTCACGCGTTACTCACCCGTCCGCCACTCAGTCATATCATACTTCATCCGAAGAATCCGTAATCAAGCTTCGTTCGACTTGCATGTGTTAAGCACGCCGCCAGCGTTCGTCCTGAGCCAGGATCAAACTCTTAAAACTATTGTATTAACACACCCTTGCGAGCGTACCAATCAAATCTTAAAAATCTGAGCTTCTCTCATTTCAAACTCTAACGTTCAAAATTACTGTGTTCGTATCTCTCGATACGCAGTACTGATAAAACTCTTTTAGAATCTTATCGGGTTCCTTACTTTCTCGTCGTTGTTTAATTTTCAAGGTCCTTAACCAGCCTTTCAGCCGGCCGCTCTTCTCTCGAGCGCTTAGCTATAATACCAAAGTGCAAGGCAAAAGTCAACACTTTTTTTCAAGTTTTTTCAAGTTCTTTCACACTCTGCCGAGCGTTTCTCCGTGCCCTTTATTATTTATATACATTATAATATACAGCAGAAAAAGCGCACGGTATTCGCCGTGCGCACCAATCAGAATTCCATTTTATCATAAAAACAGGTTTGACTTTTCTTTGGAAAAAAATTTGAAAAACTTTGCCAGCCCTCTGCCAACTGCCGGTATTCTACCCGAAAGTCATACACGGTAAAGCCCCCGTCATTATAGGTGATCCACTTGGCGTCCGGCTCAAAACCGAAGCTGCGTGTGTTGCAGTAGGCCACTGCCGTGCCGCCGATCAGCAGTATTGTGCACAGCAGAAGCAAGATGGGGGTTGGGTGTTTCTTCATAACGGCTCCTTATTTTTCATAATCCTGGATGACCCGAGCCAAGGCGGTGGCAAACAGCCGAGCGGAATAGCAGGCTTCGTCCAGGGTGTTGCCGTCCGTGCCCACCTCCAGCAAAAAGGAATTGCGGGTCATATCCATATTATACTTGCGCTCGGGAAAGAGAATGGGGCGCATCAGCCCCGGGTACTGTTTCTCCACTTGCTGCTGCACTGCCAAGTCAAAGCGCAGGTTATATTCCCAATCCGGAAAATTCTTGACCCGATTGTATTCGCACCCGGCAATGATCATCATCCGGGCGGCCTTTTTTCCTTTGATCTTGGCGGTAGGCTTCACCTTGGTCTTATTATCGTATGTAATATCGTCCCGGTGCACATCAATGGTGATCTCTATGGACGGGTACTTCTCCAAATACCTCGCCACCGTTTTGCGGGAGTGGTCGTAGGCGCCGGAGTAATCCTTGTCGTGGGTGGTGCGGTCGTGCACCACGCCGATCCCGCACTTTTCCAGATACGCGCAAAGTTCGTCCCCGACCCGCACCATATTTTGGGTACTGCTGTCGCTGCGCAGGTCGGTGGACTTGGTATAATAACCCGCGTCCAGGAGGGTGTAGCCCTCTGTGGTGTGGCTGTGATAGATCAGCACCGTCGGCTTGGCCGCGTTGGGCACGGACAGGGCCGCCTTCTGTTTAAGGAGTGCCTCTATGTCCGGACGATAAAACGAAGCGGGGATCTTGCTTTGAATTGCCAGTGAACCGAAAGACAAGATCGTCCCCCCGCCCTGGTAACTCTCCTCGCTGGTTTTGCCCACCTGCTTTTGGCTGCCGATCACTTTTTTCTCTTGCTGCATCAACTTAGCCACATCTGCCGGGGTCTCGGTAATGTGCGCATAAGGGTCGCTGTCCTTCCCTGAAATGGGGTGCATTGCCTGAGCCTCCCGGGTCGCGGTAGTCTTAGTATGCGTCGTTTGCGCCGATTTTATAGTAGAAAATTCTGTATTTATTTTGCTGCTGAAATAGGTGGGCGAAAACACCGCCGCCACCCGCTGACCCACCGCGCCGACGGCAGAGATCCGGGGTGCCGCGCTCACCAGCACCGCCGTGACCAATACCACCGCCGCAATATTGCAAAAGAAGGCCGCCCGTTCTTTTTTCATATCCAGCTCCTTTGGCTTCGTCCTGCTTCTATTCTCATATAAGAATATGCACGCCGGCGCCGGATTATCCCACCAGCGTGTACAGATCCCGGGGCTGCAAGTGCCGCTGGAGACACACATTGATGGACATACCCAGCAGCTTGGCGCCTCGGTTGATCAGCTGGTCGATCTCTCTGGGGGTCACATACATCTCCTCCGCCGTACCGCCCAACACCCGACTGCTGACCACCGTGGGAATACCCAGTGCCACCACCGGCACGCCCAGCACCCGGGCACTGATCTCCCGCCGATGATTGCCCACTCCGGAGCCGGGGGCAATGCCTGCATTTGACAGCTGCACCGTGGTGCCCCAACCGATCCGCCGACGATGCCGCCAGGGCGTCCACCACAAGCACGCAGTCCGGGTGCACCGTGTGAACCATACCTGCCACCACCTCGGCGCTCTCCATACCGGTGTTGCCCAGCACCCCGGTGGTAACGGTAGACACATCCGTCAGTGGTCCCAGCGCCCGGCGCAGTTCTCCGGCAATGTGACGGGTGGCCAGCACATAGCGGTTGGTCTCCGGCCCCAACGCATCTGCAGTGATGGCGGTGTTTCCCACCCCGGCAACCAATACCCCAGTGGGGTGATCCGGCAGCAGCCCCCGCAGCAAATCGGCGATCCGCTCCAGCCGCCCATCAAACAGCTGGGTCTCCTGCGCCATGGGCGACACCCGGTAGGTGATATACTTGCCCACCGGTTTGCCCAGGGCTTTTTCGCCTCGGGCGTCCAGCACTTCCACCACGGAAATGCCATCCTGCTCCCGCACTTTTACGCCGGGCAGCACAGTTTTTTGCTGATTTTCATAGCTTTCCAGTGCCAAATCTGTGCGATTTTCCATATTTTTCACCTGATTTTTATAGTTTTTCAATAAAAGTATGTCCAAAAAGAAAAAAATACTTGCATTTTAGATTTGCGTGTGCTATGATGTTTAGGCATTAAAAAGAAAACGGGGCTATGCCCTTCTACCTAATCCACCGCTAAAGGAGTGAAAACCATGCCCAACATTAAGTCTGCTAAAAAGAGAGTCAAGGTCAACGCTGTGAAGGCCGCCAACAACAAGGCCCGCAACACCGCCCTCAAGACCGCCATCAAGAAGGCAAATGCCGCTATTGATGCCAACGCTGAGGACAAGACCCAGGCTGTGCAGTTTGCCTGCAAGAAGATCGACCAGGCCGCTGCCAAGAACCTGCTGCACAAGAACACCGCAGCCCGCAAAAAGAGCAATTTGGTCAGCAAACTGAACCGCGCATAAGCGCCGACACTCGGTTTCTATCGAATTTTCGCTTCCTGCATTTGCAGGGAGCGTTCTTTTTTTGTCACCGGCCGCGGCTTTTGCGAAAGTAGACATCTTTCTGCTGTTTTGGCGCTTGACTTTGCCGCCAAATCCATTTATAATAGAAACAGATTTTATAAGGGGTTCATTATTATGAATTTCAAAACGATCCTGAAAGTCATTAGTGCCATCGTTGCCATTGCAGGCGTGGCCGTTGCCGTATATCTTGCGATCCAGAAGCTGACTGCTCCCAAAGAGGCAGAGTATTTCGACGACAGCGACTTCTTCGAGTGCGATAACGATCTGGAGATCGTAGAGACTGCCGCTGCGGACACCCAGGTGCAGGAAAAGGCAGAGCCGGCTGAGAAAAAGGCGCCCGCCAAAAAGAGCGCACCTAAGAAAAAGGCACCTGCTAAAAAGGCTGCCAAATAAGCAAAACACAATGCAATGAGGGGATGGCTTTCGCCGTCCCCTAACTTTTTTGGAGGTATTCTATGTATTCCTGCGGATTGGTGCTGGAGGGCGGCGGCAACCGTGCCATTTACACCAGCGGCGTGCTGGACGCCTTTATGGATCAGGGGATCACCTTCCCTTATGTTATCGGCGTGTCGGCGGGCAGCTGCAATGCTGTGTCTTACATCGGCAAATGCCGGGGTCGTCAACATGATATTTCCATTCAGTACAGCGGTGACAAACGCTTTATGAGCCTGGAAAACATGATAAAGAACGGCGAATTCTTAAACGGCGAGTGGTTGTTTGGGGAATTAAGCTACGATTTGTCCCCCTTGGACCAAGAGGCCTATGACCGGGCGAACACCACCTTGTGCGTGGTGGTTACCAACGCCCTCACCGGCAAGGCGGAATATATGTACCCCAAGGACTTCCACAAACGGGCTGCCCCATTCTGCGGGCCAGCTGTGCCCCTGCCCGCATGCCAAGGGGGTTGTGCTGGGCAAAGACCGGTACTTTGACGGCGGAATCACTGACTCCATTCCCCTGGCTCACGCCTACGAGGACGGGTGCCAAAAGGCAGTAGTGGTGCTTACGCAAGATCGAAATTATCAAAAGCAGCCTATGGGTCATGCGCGCCTGATTCGCCGTATATTCCGCAAATATCCGCTGATGACCCGGGCGATACTGAACCGGTATAAAATATACAACCGCCAACTGGAAACCGTGTGGGACGCCCAAGGCCGAGGCGAGCCTTTGTGATTGCACCGGACCATCCGCTGCACTGCCCCACCTTAGAGCGCAATACAGACAAGCTGGAGCAGATTTATCAAACCGGCTACCGCAATGCCATGGAGCAAATGGACGCGCTGAAGGCGTTTTTAGCCAAGCCGTCACCCTTTACGGAAATCAAATAAAAATGCCTGACAGACCGTTCTGTGGCCTGTCAGGCAATAAAATCCCCTGTATGCCAAGCGGCACGCAGGGGATTTTTGTTTGTTATTTTGCTTTCACTGCGGCAGCTTGGGCAAAGCCGTCCTTAGCGTCACCCTGTGGCGTAATCTCTACCGTGTCGCCCTTTTGCAGCAGCAGCACCTGCATACAATCGGTGACCCGGATATAGTAATACACGCCGTCCACCTGCAAGTAATAAACGGTGTTGCCGTCGTTTACCGAGGACTTAATGTCCGTGATCTTGCCGGTGATCGTTTTGCTGTCCGTAGGCGCAGACGGCTTTGCAGACGGCTTTGCCGCACCGCCGGTCTGTTCTCCGCCGGCAGTGGCAATCTCCGCCTCGTCCTTTACATAATCCGCTGCGTTCACTGTCTTGGCGATCCAGCCCTTGTCCTTCATGGCGTTGATATAGTTCTCCACCGCCGTATTCAACGCCTTGGCGTCGCTGTTGGTATCAATCAGACCGGTGCCTACCACCGTCTTATCCTCCAGGCTGACTAGCGCATAGCCCTTGACGGTGTTGCTGTCGCCGTACAGACTCATAAAGTAGGAGGGCTGACCCTCAATATCCAGCAAAATGGGGAATGTGGCTGCATAACCAAAGTTCTGCACCGCATCCTGAGCAGACTCCATAGCAGAGGTTTCAATGGCACCGCCGTTTTGGTAATACCGCACCTCCTTGGTGCGCTGGTTGCACAGGATAAAGCCGAAGTTGGAGGTGTCCGTCTTAGAAGATGTGATGCCGGTGTACACCCACACATCATCGTCCATGGCAATATAGCCGTTGCCGCTGGAGGCCACATTCACATCGTTCTGGAAAATAATCGAGTTCCAAAAGCCCTTCTTCAGCTTGCCGTAATAGTTGTACTGCTCGATCAGCAGCTGGTCACTATACACCACATCAATCCAGTTCAGGCTCTTGTCCTTGCGCACGGTGTCAATGGGATAATACTTGCTTTCGCCGCTGAGCGCGTCCGTTACAATGGCGCCCTGCACATCCGTGCCACCAAACAGACCGATTTTCTTGGTCAGGGCCGCCGTCACCCAATAGGGGTGACCGCTCTCGTCGATCTCAAAATTGGGGGTATCCAGCAGCTTGGTCGGGTACTGGAACCGCAGGTGACGAATCAACTTTTCATTAAAATACTCCGCCGGGGAATACTGGATACCGCTGCCGAATTTTTCCACGCAGTTGACCACCGTAACCTTTTGGCTCACCACATCAATGAGAATATATGCGGGCAAGCCGTTTTTGGTATTGTTGACCCACTTGAATACATCCGCATATTGCAGGCTGGCCACACGGCAGGGCACGCCCCGGTAGTTGATCTGCGTGGTGGCGTCCGCAACCACATACTGGCTCTTGTACTGAGACAGAGAGCCCAACTGCTGGTCTGCCAGGGTCTTGGCCCGAGAGGCGTCGATCCGGGGCACCTCATCATAGCTGATGTCGGAGAAATCCCGGTCAAAGTCGCTGTTCTGCACCGTCATTAGATCGCTGTAAGCGGAAGCACGGAAGATGGTGGCACCTACCAGGAAACCCACCAGCATCACCACAGCGATCACCGCCACAATGACCACCGGTATCAAGGTCTTTTTTCTTCACATATTCCAGACGCTCCGCCTTCTTGTTGGCCCGGCACACCAGGAAAAAGGACCCGGCAAATACCACCACCAACAAGATCAAAAACAGATACAACTGGGTGTCGTGCACATTCAGTGCCGGCAGCATCATATAATAGGCAATGCCGCCCACCACCGCAGTGATCAGGGCACACAGCAGCAGCCGCAAGGGCATTTTGCCCGGCTTGACCACCGCCTGCACTTCATCTCGCTTGGGCCAGGCAAACTTGGACTTAAAATCATTCAGTACCTCGTCTGCATCATAATTATAGTTTGGTATTTTTTCGCTCATTCTATTCTCCTTAATATAAGGGATACGCCCCCGAGGGTGCGTTCCACTTCATTATACAGGATAACCGCCGTCAAAGCAACATAAATCCGCAGTGAATTTATTCCAACCCACACGCTGTGACGATCGGCCTATATTTATGCCACCCCTGAAAACAAAAAATTCCGCACCCGGAGGTGCGGAATTTTTTGCTTTTTGTAAAATCGGAACAGGTGTTTACGCCCTGGTAACGCCCTTGCTTTCCTGCATGTACTTTTCGCTGGCAGGTGCAGACCACTTCATGGTACAATCTACGGTGGCGTTCTTATCACGGATTACAGCGATGCAAGCGTGAGATACAACCACGTGAGCTTCCATCACATAATCGGCCTTGGTGATCTCCTTGGTCTTGGTGTTGATGGTCACGGTAGCGGTACGCCGTAGTAATTCACCTTGCAGTTATCGGCAGTGGTGCCTCAGACCAGGTCAGCGGCTTAATGCTGTCCACGGTGGAATCGATGGCGCCCAAAGACTGGAACATATGACCCTGTGCGTCCTTACCGGGTGCACTCATGTTTACATACTTGGGCTGCATCTGCAGGGTGATGGTGCCGTCGCCATTGTCCTTCACATTGGCAGTCACCAGATCATCAGCCACCAGGCGGCTGGTCTGCAGGGACTCGCCCTTGCCGTCCCACTCGTCCGTATCCAGCTTAGGATCTCTGTTGGTGGAGGCCAGACCGTTCAAACCGGGCTTGTAAATGGGCTTTACGATACCGGGAACCATGTTGTTGATGGTCTTATTCACGCTGCCGTCAATGGCAATGTCATGTACATTCAGATCCTCTTCGCAAAGCATCTTGTAGTAGGTCTGGGTCTGGCCTTTATCGTCCTTATACTGGGCGGTCAAGGTCTTGGTGTAGTCGTAAGCCTGCTTGTAATAATCGGCAACAGCGGCCACATCCTTAAACTCAACGCCGCCGTAAGTACCGGCCTTGAATTCCTCAATAACGGGCTTATCATAATCCGCTTCACTGGTAGCAGCGTCTTTCTGACCCTTGGTCTTCCAGCTGCCGTCCTTCACCTCATTGATTGCCTGGATCGCGCCGTCGGTCACATAGTTGATCTTTGCACAACCGGCAAAGCAGCCAACGATCAGTGCAACTGCAAGCACCAAACCGAGGCCCTTGAATGCGTATTTCTTCATACGTATAGTTTCCCCTTTCAAAGTCGAAATCCGTTTTACAAAAACGTACATATAAAATTTATATTAAATTTACCAAAAAGTCAAGCCCCATTTACAAAATTAGTGTTTAATTTTTCATATCGCCTGTATTTTTAACATATTTATTGCGATTTGCACGGCAGTGTGCTATACTTTTGTGTAGATGGGGGCATTTTTCGCCCCTGTTCATCAAGCGAAAATCAACAAGCGAGGTTTCAGATATGAGATGTAAAAATTGCGGAGCGGAGAACGATGACAGCCGCTATATCTGCGAAGTATGCGGTTCCCCCCTATATGATGAAAATGAGCTGAGCGCACAAGCAGATCAGCAGCCTGCCGGCGCAACACCCGGCGGCGCACCTGCACCTGCCCCCCGGCCGAACCCGGAGGATGAAAAAAAGTTGCAGCAAAAGAATAAGCAGAGCATGATCATTATTATCGTGCTGTGCGTGGTGCTCATTGCCGTGGTGGTGGGTATCATCATCGCCGTGGCCTCCGGCCATCACGACAAGGAAACCACCACGGTGCCGGACACCTCCGTCTCTGTCCCTGTGAGCGACGACCGGGACTATACTAATAACAATTATGCCACCGAGAAGCCTGTGGAAGCCACCACCGAGAAGCCTACGGAGACCACCACGAAGAAAGAGACCACCACCAAAAAACAGACGACCACAACCCAAGACAGCAGTGTGCGGGTAAATGTACGCACCCAGGGCGGCGGCAGCGTCACCGGAAGCGGCAAATACGAGGAGGGCGACAATGTGACCCTCACCGCCACCCCCAGAGACGGCTATGACTTTGACGGCTGGTATATGAAGGGCGAACTGCAATCCACCGACTCCACTTATTCCTTTACCGTAGGCAGCAAGGATGTGACCATCTCCGCCAAGTTTGTGGAAACAGCACCGGAGGTCATGCCCGGAGGTACGGACTGATGACCAAAGGCGATCTGGCTCGGCAAAACTTCAAGTCCGGCTATAATTGCAGCCAAGCGGTTGCTTTGGCATTTCAAGATAAGATTGGTATGGACCCGGACACCATCGCCCGGCTCACCATAGGCTTTGGCGGCGGCATGGGTCGTATGCGTGAAGTGTGCGGCACCATCTCCGGCGTGACTTTTGTACTGTCTGCCCTCTACGGCGATCGGCCGAAAAGCGAGGTCTACGCCATGGTGCAGCAGGTGGCAAAGGGCTTTCAGGCGGAGACCGGCTCCCTGGTGTGCCGGGTGCTCCTGGGACTGGACCCGAATGTGAAACCCCACGCCCCAGGCAACCCCGCACGGAGGGCTACTACAAAAAGCGTCCCTGCGCCGAATTATGCGCCCTGGCCGCCGACCTTTTAGAAGATTATTTAAAAAATATCACCTAAAAGGCTTGCATTTTGCAATGCGATGTGCTATATTATTTGAGCAAAAGCGCAGTAGTGCTTTTGCATACGCGCTGGTAGCTCAGTTGGATAGAGTGTCTGGCTACGAACCAGAAGGTCGGGGGTTCGAATCCCTTCCAGCGTACCAAAAAGCCGTAGAACGCTTTTGCGTTTTACGGCTTTTTATTATGTTTTGGGTTGTAGGGATTCGAACACGAGTGTCCAAATTTTGAGCGAAGCGAAAAAATTTGGGAGAAAGGTCCAGTGGACCTTTCGATACTGAGTGACGAGCCCTTCCAGCGTACCAATAGTAGGTAGGTATCGGCGCCTATGACACCTGCGGCCATCTGTGCAAATACTGCTACGCCAATACAGACCCGGTGACATGGTACACCAAGCCACCCGAACCAGTTGGCTGGACCCCCAGCTGCGCCTGGAATTTTGAAAGAGGAAGCCGTATGAAACATAAAATTTTAGAAACCAAGAACCAAGTCAAATTACAGCTATATGAAGCATACCTGACCCGACAGGCCATTCCGTACAAGAAAAGATACACGCCCATGTCCGGCGGTTACTGCCTTTACGTTGATAAAGCTAACCTATCCCGGATAGACGAAAAAGAAGCACTTGGCGACCTATACGGCAGCGTGGAAAAATCTTACTTTGGCATTACAGACTGTCCCAACGAGAAGAAATAGCGCCCGGCAGAACCGAATACTACCGGCTGGGCAAATTCTATCCGTTGACACCCGACTGAACTTCTTATATAATCAAGGTAGGATGGTGTGCCCGATTTTGGCAAATCGGCGCTATGGTGGGGTGAGCAAATTTCTCTCCGCCTGTACAGCGGGGGCGGATACCATCTGCCTGCCAACGCATCCGTATTGGCTTGCCACAAACCCGCTGCACAAAATAAAAACATATATTATGGAAGGTGAAATCATGCGTACCACATCCACACCCGGCAAACAAGCCGGCTTTTGGCACCGACTGAAAAATTCTACCATGCGGACCCCTTGGCACATTCTGCGCCAGCTGGCGCTGCTGGCACCCCTGGGCACGCTGTGCCTGCCTATGTTCTACGCCGGGCACAAGAATGTATCGCTGATCACCATCATTCTCTGCCTGTCCAACCACGGTGCGGACCTGCGACCCATGATAACCGATAAAGGCTACGGCTTTGCGGTGGCAGCCGTTTTCTGCGCGCTGGTGCTGGGAATCGCGGAACTGATCTGTTCCCTGTTCACCGCGGACAAGGGCGGCGATCGGCGGAATATGACCGCCTTTGGGATAAACGCTGCCGTCTTTGCGCTGACGGCCTTTTTAGCCATTGGGTTCGGCGCCCGGGCCAAGGTCGGATTGGCGGTGACCTTTGGCATTTACCTGCTGCAATTTCTGCTGCACACCAAAGTCAGCGGCAAAAAAATACGCCCGGCTGCCGCAGGCGTAACAGCCCTGCTGGCGGTGCCCATTGTGCTTTCCCTTTGTTTTCTTTATAAGGCGCAACCGGCGCAATACACCGCGCCCGGCAGTGAGACCAATGATGTACGGACGGTCACTTTTAATGTGGCCAGTGTGTTTGGCAACCGCTTTGACGATACGGACAGTATGACCCGCTGCGCGCGCTTTGCCGCCTATATGAACCAATGCAAGCCGGACTTGATCGGCACCCAGGAAATGAACATCTACTGGTACAAAGCGCTGCAAACCACCCTGCCGGACTACGATGCCTACGGCGTGCAGCGGGGCGGCGACGCTACGGACTGGAACAGCGAGATGAACCCGGTCTTTTGGAATAAAACCAAGTACACCGCTTTAGAGAAGAACACCTTTTGGCTCAGTGAAACGCCGAACAAAGCCAGCCGCTACACCTACACGGACGAAAACGGACAGCCCGGCCAAGCCGGCTGCTACCGCATTTGCAGCTATGTGGTGCTGCAAGACCGCACCACCGGCAAGCGGCTGCTGTTTCTCAACACCCACCTGGATAACGCCTCCCAGCAGGCAGCGGACTTTGGCGCCGAGGTAATCATCGAACACCTAACCGCCTTGCAGGCCAAGTACGGCAAAGATGCCGGCGTGGTGCTCACCGGTGATTTTAACGAAACGCAAGAGGACGAGGCCTACCGTCGAATCGCCGCCCGACTGCAAGACTGCACCGACCCTGCCAAGAAAACCACGACCTACCAGGAGTGGGGCTACTGCGATACCGGCAATGAACCCATCGACTTTGTCTTCACCAGCGGCACCGGCAGCGATTATACCGTCTTAAACGACCTGAGCGGCGGCTATGTGTCCGACCACTACGGGGTCTACGCAAACATTCGATTGTAAAGCCAAGTACCGTCGATCACAAGGGACTGCTCCCGCCTTTTTTTGGCAAAAAAGCAATTATACGGTTCCATACCTCCATCGCTCCGCTGTTTTATACATTTCCGTTTACAAACCGGCGGTAGCATACCCATTCCTCTTGACGGTTGGCATAGCGGGAATTGCCGCGCAGATCCGGCAGACGGTACTGGCGGGCAATATACCGCCCCAGATAGGCGGTAACGGCGGTAGCACCGATTACATTCAGGTGATTGCCTGCGTCCCGAAAAGCGACGGCGCCGTCCAATCCCATTTGATCGTACAGCAGGTTCAAATCCAGAAATTCCAATTCTCGAGCGGCTGCAAATTCCGCCACACCTCGATGGCGGGCTGCATTCCAGGAAGTTACGGTGGGCAGCTCCACCAGCAACAGCTGTGCGCCGTTTTCCCGGCAAAGCTGCAAAATCCGATCCGCTGCTTTTCGGTTTTCCGCACTGATCTGCTCCCGTTCCCCGGTGTCTGCCATATAGTCCGGCATTGCCAGCCGGGTAACCTTGGTACTGTAGCGGTAGCCGTGGGTGCGACGAATAGAGGGAAAATCGCCGGGCGTCACTTGTGCACCGGTCTGCCGAAACACAGAGGCTAAATTGCGCATATCCTGTCCCAGGTGCTTCGCCCTCGTTTGGCGGGCCAGCACCCGGGGCGTTTCTCTTTCCTGCGGATTGTGGTCATAGAGCATATCCGTTTCCAGCACCACCAGCTCCGGAGACTGGGTGGCAAACACACGCTCCAGCAGGGCGTAAGATTTGGTCAGCGACTGACGGGCAGAGGCGTACACAGTGGCGCTATACCCTTGATTTCCCCACAGTACGGGCGGCACGAAGCCGGAATACAAATCGCTGTTGCCCACGCAGGCAATCTGTACCGTGTTCTCCGGCTCCGGCACAAAAGCATACGGATCATCTGCCGCGCGCTGCCAAGGCAGCCCATTTCCAAATAAAAGAACGCCGATCAGCAACACAGAACGCCCCCGGTCCATAAAGAACGGAGCATAGAGTCACTTCCTTTCTGCTTTCTGCCCTCAGTATATCTTGCTAAAAATCAGTTCAAGGCAAGGAAAAGTAAAAAGTTGGAAAAGATGCGATGCAAAAAGAAAGAACTTATACAAACACAGACAAAAATCAAACGTGATCGGAGAAAAACCATGTATTTTACTTACGGCGAAAAAGAACTTGATTTTCTGCGGCAAAAGGACAAGCGCCTGGCAAAGGTGATCGACCGCATAGGACCGGTGCACCGCACGGTGGACACGGACCTGTTCTCCGCAGTGGTGCATCACATCATCGGCCAGCAAATCTCCACCAAGGCCCAGGCCACCATTTGGCAGCGTATGTGCGACGCACTGGGCACCGTGCATGCGAAGACGGTGCTGGGCGCCGGTGTGGAGGGATTACAGGCGCTGGGCATATCCGGCAAAAAGGCAGAGTACATCACCGATTTTGCCCAAAAGGTGCTGGACGGCAACTTTGATATAGAGGCCGTTTGGTCCATGCCGGACGATGAGGCTATCAAAGCGCTTTCGTCCTTAAACGGCATTGGGGTGTGGACAGCGGAAATGATTCTGCTGTTTTGTATGCAGCGACCCAACATACTTAGCTACGGCGATCTGGCTATTCAGCGTGGCATGCGCATGGTATACCATCATCGCAAAATTGACCGCAAATTGTTTGAGAAGTACCGTCGCAGGCTCAGTCCCTATTGCAGCGTGGCCAGCCTGTACTTTTGGGCGGTGGCCGGCGGTGCGTTGCCGGACATGAAGGACTACGCGCCAAAGACAAAGAAACAAACCGAAAGGCAAAAGAAATAAGCCCGCAGCTCACAATGCAGAACACGATAAAAAACGAAAAGAGCCGCAGCATAACACTGCGGCCCTTTCCGTTATAGAGGATATATGATAGAAAAAGATGGAAAAAGTTTTCCCATAAGGCTCTCGCCTTACGGTTTACAGTATAGAGATCATTTTTGAACGATTTTACGGCTTTTTGTGAATAAATCGTTACACTTTGAAACCTGTAAGGATTTTCCGCCCGGCGGGCGGGAATTTGGATTGACAAGCCTTTCTTTCCTTGCTATACTAAAAGTAGGATATTTTGTCGATAGGTGCGTAGTTCCCTTGCGGGGCTGCGGCGTCGCGACTGTAACTTTAGATAGAGCCGAAAGGGCAATGGTGATGGCAATGGCAAAAAACAGAGTACACTTAAAGATCGGCGGTTCCGCCTACACGGTGCTCACCGATGACGCACCGGAGTATGTAGAGGAGTTGGCCGAGGAGCTGGACAAGGAAATGCGCAGCATTATCAATGAGAACCCCAGTCTTTCCGTGACCCAAGCGGCGGTGCTCACTGCGCTGGACAAGGCAGACACCTGCAAAAAATCCACCGCTTCCTCCGACAATCTGCGTGCCCAGATCAAGGATTATTTGGAGGACAGCGCCCGCGCCCGGATGGAAGTGGATGTGGCGCGCCGTGAGATTGAGCGGCTCAACCGGGAGATCAGCTCCCTGCGTGAGCGCATTGCAGAGAATAAGTAAATATGCAATTTGAGATTTTGGCTCCGGCAGGCAGCATGGAGTCGTTAATTGCCGGTGTTCGCTGTGGCGCCCATGCGGTCTACCTGGGAGGGCAGACCTTTAACGCCCGGCGGGGCGCCGGCAATTTTTCGCCCCAGGAGCTGCAAGCGGCAGTACAGTATTGCCACACCCGCGGCGTAAAAAGTTTATATGACTCTAAATACCCTGGTCAGCGACAGCGAGCTGCCCGGTGCCGTTGCAGCTGCCGGTAACGCGCTGGACGCCGGGGTAGACGCTTTTATCGTGCAAGATCTGGGACTGGCTGCCGCGCTGGCAGCTGTGTATCCGGGTGTGCATCTGCACGCCTCCACCCAGTGCAGCGTTACCACGCCTGCCGGGTTTCAAGCGCTGGAGAAAATGGGCTTTCGCCGAGCGGTCATCCCCAGAGAGATGACTGCCGCCGAGATCGAGGAGATTCGCCGCAGCACCCAAATGGAGCTGGAGCTGTTTGTGCACGGCGCGCTTTGTATGTGCGTCAGCGGGCAGTGCTATTTATCCTCTGTACTGGGCGCCCGCAGCGGCAACCGGGGCCTTTGTGCCCAACCTTGCCGCCTGCCCTTCTCTGCAGACGCCAGCGGCAGCTGCGATTTGAGCTTGAAGGATCTAAGCCTGGTTCGCCACTTGAAAAAAATCGGTGATCTGGGTGTGCTGTCCTTAAAAATTGAGGGCCGTATGAAACGGCCGGAATATGTGGCTGCCGCCGTAACGGCGGTAAAGCACGCTATCGCCGGCGTTCTGGACCCGGCGGACGAGGCGCAGCTGCAAAGCGTTTTCTCCCGCAGCGGGTTTACCGACGGCTACTTTACCGGTCAGCGAGGCAGCACCATGTTCGGCGTGCGCAGCAAGGCGGATGTGACGGCAGCCAAGGATGTGCTGCGAGATTTGGCGCACACTTATGAAAAAGAGCAGCCCCTGCTGGGATTGAACCTGCAAGCCACCTGCCGCGCCGGGGAACCGGTGACCCTGCGTGCCACTTTAGAGGACGGTCGCACGGTAACGGCCGACGGCGATGTGCCCCAGCCTGCCCGCAACGCTGCCCTAACGGCGGAAAGCCTGGCACAACGGCTGGGCAAATGGGGCGGCACCCCTTATTATGTAAAAAAGATAGACATAGAGATAGACGACGGCCTGTTTTTACCGGCAGCGGCCGTGAATGCCCTGCGGCGGGCGGTTGCCGATCAGCTGGAAGCGCCGTTCCCGCAGCCGGTGGAGCGGCGGCCTTTACCGCCTCTGCCCGCCGGCGGCACGGCAGGCAAGCCCTACTACACCGCCCGCTTTGCAAACGCGGCGCAAATTCCGGAGAACCACCCCTTTCGGCGAATCTTTCTGCCCTTAGGCACACCGGCAAACACCCTGCTGGCACACAACGCCGGCGTGGAACTGCCAAGGGGCGTCTTTGGCATAGAGAATAAAATCTGCCGGGAATTGGCAATACTGAAAGCGGCAGGCGTAAAAAACGCCCTGTGCCCGGACCTGGGCGCGATACAGATCGCCCGGGCGGCGGGATTGGAGCCTTACGGCGACTTTGGACTGAATGTGTTTAACAGCCGCACCGCACATCTGCTGCCCCACCCACTGGCCAGCTTTGAGCTGCGACAAGAGGATGTAAACCGCCTGGCGGCAAACGGCAACGATGTGGGCGCACTGGTGTACGGTCATCTGCCCTTAATGCTCACCCGCAACTGTCCGGTACAGGCGCACATCGGCTGCGCCGCCTGCCAAAAGCAAGGCCGGCTGACCGACCGCAAGGGCTGCACCTTTCCCGTGGTGTGCAATCCCTACGGCTGCACCCAACTGCTCAACGGCGTACCGCTTTATATGGGCGACCGTATGCGAGAAATGCGCACCGCCTATGCACATTTTTATTTTTCTGTTGAAAGTCAGCAGCAGGTACAGCAGGTGCTGGATCTGTTCGCTGCCGGGCAAAAACCCGATTTTCCCTATACTCGAGGACTGTATCAGCGAGGTGCGTTATGATCATCTTAGCTTCCAATTCGCCCCGGCGGCGTGAACTGCTGGCGCATATTACCCGGGATTTTACCGTACAGGGTACAGATGTGGACGAGAGCCTACCCGCCGGTATCGCTCCGGCAGCGGCCGTGGAGCAGCTGTCCCTGCGCAAGGCGCTGCCTCTCAACAATGGCGCGCAGATTGTTATCGGTGCCGACACAGTGGTTGCCGTAGACGGTATGATTCTGGGCAAGCCTGCCGATGAAGCAGAGGCACGGCAAATGCTCGCTCACCTAAGCGGGCGGTGGCACAGCGTGTTTACCGGCGTGAGCCTGGTACAGGGAGAACGGCATCTGACTTTCTCCTGCGAGACCCGGGTGCGCTTCTTTGAGTTGACGGCGGCGGAGATCGACGCCTACATTGCCACCGGCGAATGCATGGACAAGGCCGGCGCCTACGGTATACAGGGCTATGGCAGCCTACTGGTGCAAGAGATTCAGGGCGATTACTTCAATGTGGTTGGCTTGCCTGTAAGCCGATTGTACCGGGCGTTGAATGATTTTGAGCAAAAGTGACAAAAAAAGGCCGCTGTTTTTTGGTAGAATATACAAGAAAACTCTTGCAACACCGGCTTTAGAATGGTAAAATATACGAACAGGACAAATTTTGTCTAATTTTCACGGTTATCCTTTGGAAGGAGTATGGTTATGGCCGCAGATTTACATTGTCATACAAAACTCAGCGACGGTTCTGTGGGGATCGAGGATCTAATCGTCATTGCCCAAAAAAGCGGCATTGACACCATCGCCATTACTGACCATGACTGCCTTGCAGGTACCGTACGCGGCAAAGTGATCGGCAAACGCTATGGGGTGAATGTGATCCCCGGCGTGGAAATCAGTGCCATTGATAATGAGGCCGGCAAAAAGGTGCACATTCTCTGCTATCTGGCAGATGCACCGGATCGGCTTGAAGGGCTGTGCAAGCGCACCTCCATCGCCCGCAAACGGGCCGGGCAGATTATGATGCTCAAGGTGGCCGGGCGCTTCCCCATTACCTCAGATTTTATTATTTCTCACGCTTCCGGCTCCACCAACCTATACAAGCAGCATATTATGCACGCCTTGATGGACGCCGGTTACACCAATGAGATCTTCGGCGATCTGTTCCATGCGCTGTTCAGCCGGGAGAGCGAGACCAACGTGCTGGCTCCCACCAAGTACCCCTCCATTGAGGAAGTGCTGGAGGAAGTGCACGGTGCAGGCGGTATTGCCGTACTGGCGCATCCGGCGTTCTATGACAACTTTGACGAGATTGAAAAATACATTGACCTGGGACTGGACGGCATTGAGGTGTGGCACCCCTCTGCAACGGAGGACGATGTGCACCGGTTGACAGAAATTTGCAAGGCGCATGACTTGCTGATGACCGGCGGCTCAGACTTTCACGGCATTTACGGTGCCAAGACCGTAACCTTGGGCACCTGCACCACCCCGCAAGAGTGGGTGGATAAATTGCTGGGCTACAAGGCCAAGAAGAAGCGCGCCCAGCGGCGAGCAGAAAAAGAAGCTGCCGCCCGTGCCGCTGCCCAAACGCAAGAATAAAAATATGCACTGCATACACAACGGACCGATCCTTTGTCGGTCCGTTCTTTTTGTTTCTTTGTTAATTCCCGGTTAAATTTTGCAAAAAAGTGCATACAATGCCGCCAAAATGTGATATAGTATTGAGGATATTACAAATCAGGAGGACAATTTATGATCCGAACAATGATCAACGGCTTTTGTATGGCGCTGGCGGATAGCGTGCCCGGCGTGTCCGGTGGCACCATTGCGCTGATTCTGGGATTTTATGACAAGTTCATCGGCTCTATCAACCAGGTATTCTATGGCAAGAAGGAAGAGAAAAAAGAAGGTCTGATCTATCTCATTAAACTGCTGCTGGGCTGGGCTTTGGGTATGATTTTGGCGGTATTGGTTCTTACCAAATTCTTTGAGACCAATATTTATGCCGTGTCGTCCCTGTTCCTGGGCTTCATTTTCCCCTCTATCTTTATCATTGCAAAGGAAGAGTACGCCTGTATCCAAAAGAAGTGGCAATACACGCCCTTTGTTATTCTTGGCATTGCCATTGTGGCGGCGCTGACTTATATGAATTCTAAGGTGCAGGTGGTGGATGTGGATCTGACGCACTTCTCCGTACCCACGGCGCTGTATTTGTTCCTGGCCGGCGCGGTTGCCATTACCGCAATGTTCCTGCCCGGCATTTCCGGCTCCACTGTGCTGCTGATCTTCGGCGTGTATCTGCCGGTGATCAGTGGGGTCAAAGAGTTGTTGCATCTGCACTTTGGGGTGCTGCCCATGATCATCGTCTTTGGCGTGGGCGTTATCTGCGGTGCGCTGGTATCCGTTAAGGGGATCCAAAAGAGTTTGGAAAAGTATCGTGGTCAAATGGTGATGCTGATTTTAGGCATGCTCATTGGCTCTCTGTACGCCATTGTCAGCGGTCCGGTAACAGTGGATAAAGCCAATGCGATCCTCAATAAAGACAATTTCAGCATTGTCTTCTTCTTGATCGGTCTGGCGCTGATTGTCCTACTGCAAGTGGTAAAGACCAAGCTGGAGAAGAAACAGGAGAAAAAAGATTAACCGTTTAATCCCTCCACCACCTACGGTGGTCCCCCACCGAACCGGTGCCTTCGTCCCCTCTGTCGCTGCGCGACATCTCCCCGCACTGCGGGGAGTCACCCTTTGCAAGAGAGGCAATCCGGTAAAACAAAAACAGGCGCACCCGACGGGTGCGCCTGTTCCTTTATACTGCTATCCGAAAAAAAGAAAAGCCACAGGTAACTGCCTGTGGTTTTGCATTCAAAAATTCGGAGGATTGGAGTCTTTTTAAAAACGGCCTAAGTAAGTGAAAAATCAAAGAAAAAATTAAAAAGAAATGAAAAAAGAAAGAGAAGAGTACCTAGCCTCCGGATACACCGTCTTCCGCCGAAACCCGGATCGCTCCGAGCAAGTACAGAATAACATTATACTATCGAAAAGGAAATACTGTTTTGCGTTTGTTTACATTTTGTTTACATTTCACGGGACAATAACCGCGCAATCCGCCGTGTAACCAACCAATTGGGCGGATTTATCGGACATTTACGCCCTTTCGACCGGTTTTGACAATTTCTTGCAAAAGAAACAAAATGGTCACATTTTATCCGAAAAGTGTTAACCGAATTCGCAAATTCTTCATTATATTTCTATATTCCGCTCACTTTTTGCCGTTATACTAATACTCGAAAGGCGGAAACGCCCCTTCTTTTCTTTTCATTTTTCTTTTCCCACCAAACCCTTAACAATATCTCATTGTTTTCTGTTTTCCGCCTTCCACTTTGCATTCATCCTCCCCTTTCTCATATACCTCCGTGCCATAGGGCACAGCGAAAGCGCACGCCGACCGGTGTGCGCTTTGTTTTGCCGATTTACCCTTGGCGGCGGACCATCTCCGCCTCCATATCCAGCACCAGCGCACTCATAGGCACATCCAGCGCGCAGGCAATGCGGTAGAGAGTCTCCAAGGTGGGCTTGCGCTCGCCCCGCTCAATGGCAGACAGGTGGGTGCGCCCAATATCCGCCAGACCGCTGAGCACCTCCTGAGATACGCCCTTCTTCTTACGCCGGGCAGCGATCACCTCGCCCACCAGCTGCGGGTCCAATGTGGATGAAACATAGCATACACTCCTTTACCAGTAGTGTATGCGAAATTTTTTCCGACTTTGAATACTTATGTTGACATTTTGCACACTTATGTGTTACTATGAAGGTACTAAGTAAAAGAAGGAGGACTCATAATGGAGCAATACAACCCAAATCAACCCCAAAATCAACCCCCGCAACCCCAATACACCAACCCCGCCGGGCAGAACAACTATCAGCCCTGTCCCCCGCAGCAACCCTATCCGCCGCAGCAGGGCAAGCCGAAAAAGCCGGTGTATAAAAAATGGTGGTTCTGGGTGATCATCGTTATCCTTGTCATTATACTGGCAAGCGCCATTGGCGGTGGCAGCGACAGCAGTGACAACGGTGCCACCCCCCCACAGAGACCACCACCGCCGTGGCCGCCAAGGCAGACAGCAACGGCAACAACATTGGCGACTACACGGTAAAGGTCAAAAAGGCCACCCTGTGCAAGGACTACCTAGGCAATGACGCGGTGAAGGTCGTGTACAGCTTTACCAACAACAGCAAGGATGCCATCAGCTTTGATGTAGCCTGCACAGACGAGGTGTACCAGGACGGTATTCAGCTGGAGACTACCGTTCTCTCCAACGATGAAACCGACCTGCTGGATGTTAAGATCAAGCCCGGCGTGACCAAGGATGTGACTAAAGCCTACAAACTGTCCGACTCCAAAACGGATTTAACCGTAGAAGTGGGCCAACTCCTGTCCTTTGACGACACCAAGGTGACCACCACCGTCAAACTCAGCAAATAAGCCGCAAGGCACCAAAAAAGGACACCCACTCGGGTGTCCTTTTTATCTATTTGATTTTATTTCAGCACTTTGAAGTCTACCTTGCCGATCTTGGTACGGGGCAGAGCGTCAATGTACTCAATCTCCCGGGGCACGGACCATTTGGACAGGTTCTGCACACCGAACTCGTGGATCTTCTCTGTCAGGGCGGCCTCATCGTCGTGGGCATAATTCTTGTTGCGCACCACAAACATCTTCAGCTGGGTCTTGCCCTCCTCGCCGGTGCCGATGACGCAGCAGTCATAGATCTCGGCCATGGCCCGGTAGCTCTCCTCAATAAAGGAGGGATACACCAGGTAGCCGCTGATCTTATACACCCGCTTCAGCCGCTGGCGGTAGTAAATATCGCCCTTTTCGTCAATGAAGCACATATCGCCGGTGTGCAGCCAAACCTTGCCGTCCGGGTGCTCCACCAGCACTTTTGCGGTCTCCTCCGGGTCGTGGTAATAGCCCTGCATTAAGGTGGGGCCGTAAACGCACAGCTCGCCGTCCTCGCCCTTTACCTCCTCGGTGGTGGTGCCGGGCTTTACGGTCATCACTTCAATATTGTAGGTAGGCACACCGATACAGCCCTGGGGCGCCTCTCGGCGAGGTCCGTAAAGCTGCACACGGTGACGCACTCGGTCAGGCCGTAGCCGGACACAAAGTGGAACTTGGAGCCGTTCTCGTGAAGCAGGCGGTCCATCTTCTCCGTTAAGGAGTAAGGCACCACATCGCCGCCGGAGCCGATGAGCTTCATGGTGCTCATATCCACGCCCTTCAGGTAGCCGGCCTTGTACACCTTCTCAAAGAAATCCGGCACGCCGAAAACATAATTGATATGGTACTTGCGAATGGCATCTGAGCACATTTTAGCGTCAAACTGGGGCCACAGAGACTGGGGCATACCCACACACATAGACACATGCATGCACAGGGCAAAGCCAAAGCCGTGGAACACCGGCAGCGCAGTCAGCATGGCGTCGTGGTCCGGGTCCAGGTCGATCTTAATGGTGTCCTCCACCACATCCACCAGCTCATAGGACAGGTTGTTGATGGCCTCGCTGGAGAGCATTACGCCCTTAGGATTGCCGGTCGTGCCGCCGGTCATCATAATGGCAGCGGTGGCCTGGGGATCGGTGGCCGGTTCCGGGTTGCCGTTCTTGGCAATATACGCCCGGCCCTGCTTTAAGAAGTCCGACCACTCATAGAAGCGGGTCACTCCCACAGCCGGTGCGGTCTTGCCCTTGATCTTCTTCTTATACATGGCGTTAGCGATCCAGCCGTAAGGGGTCTTGGGGAAGTAAGAAGCAGTTTTGCACTTCACCAAAGTCAGGTTCATACCGGCAAAGGCCTTCTCTGACACATCAAAGCAAAAAGCAAACTTGGCATCTACCAGATCTACCGCATACTTGGCCTCGCTGGCCACAGACAGCGGGTGCAGCATGGAGGCCACGGCGCCGATCTTATTCACCGCATAAATGGCGGCAATGCACTGGGGCATATTGGGGGGCGCAGATGATCACCCGGTCGCCCTTGCGCACACCGTTTGCCAGCATACCGGCGGCGCAGGCGTCTACCAGATCCGCCACCTGGTTCCAGGTCAGGGTGTTGTTATAATAATAAAAACAGGGTTTATCGCCGCGCTTGGCCACAGATTCCGCGAACTTCTGATACATGGTCTTGCGCACATCATACTTGGTGGTATATTCAATCATGAAAATGCTCCTTTTTCATCTTACTGTTCATCTATTATAGCAGACCCCTCGCCCCGGCTCAACAAAAGGCCCCAAGATTTTATACTTAATTTATAAACCCGGGTTTGACTTTTGGCGCATCTATGGTATGATAAAGAGCGATATTACAAAAAGGACGACAATTATGGCCTATCAAATCAAAAAGACCCGATCTCCAAGATTCCCAAGGTGCAACTGGCTTTTTGGCTGCTGGTGCGCTTGGCTATGCTCATCTGCGCCGGATATTCCTTTATCCACGGCGATACAGTGATGGGTTTTGAGAGCATATTTTGCTTTATCTTCACCCATTTGTGGGATCTGTTCCAGATCTTCGGCAACGGCTCGTTTATTGAAGAGGTGCCGCCCCTGTCCCAAACCCTGCTGAATATCATTATTTTTATCGGCATTGTGTTTGGCTTCCTACCTGGAGCTGTTTGACAAGCTGGCGCATTTTGACGATTTTATGCACCTGCTGTCCGGCTTCGTGTGCGCCGCCTTTGGCTTTGACTTTTCCCGGATCATTCAGCGCAAAAAAGGCCCCCTGCGCCGTGACTCTGGCCGCAATATTCGGTCTGATGTTCGCCGTGACCATCGCCGCCGGGTGGGAGTTTTACGAATTCCTGATGGACACCCTCCACGGCACCAACCTGCAACTGGCAAAAGCCGGGCCGGAAACCGCCATGTTTGACCTGGCCAAGTACCACGGCGAGTATGGCTATATTGGCTTGGTCGATACTATGACGGATATGATGATGAACGTCGTGGGCGGCATTGTAGGCATGATCTTTATGATCGTGCTGCGCACCAAAGGAAACAAAAAGCCCGCCGCCAAGGCAAAAAAATAAACCGTAAAAACAAAAGAACCGCAATGCACAGGCACTGCGGTTCTTTTTGATTTTGACTTTAATCGGCGGCGCGCCTTGTGTGGCCGTTGGCGGTAAAGGCCAAAATGATACACACCAGGGCGATCACCAGCAGCGGCACATAGCGCACGCAAAAGATCTCCACCGTCAGCGAGCCGTACACCTTGTAAAACACAAAGGCGTCCGACATGGCAAACTCGTTGAGCAGCTCATACAACAGCAGCGCCAAAACCGCCATGGTGGCGGAGCCGGACAGCCGCAGGATCAGCATGGCAATGCCGTAAAACAGCACGCCGATGCACAGCAGATTAACAGCCATACTCACCGAGTAGCTCAGGCAGCGAAAGTGCAGCAGCGTCACCGCCGCCACATTGGCCAAGGGCAGCAGAAAGAACAGCTGCGACACGGCAAAGCGCTTTTTGCGGCTGTAAAAAGAACAGCACATCCCTTGTGCGATCGGAGAAGAAAAATTCCGACACAAAAATGCTGGTCCATACGGTGCTGATGGGCAGCAGAAAGTACATCACCGTAACAATATCCGACTCTGCCCCCGCGCCGCCATTCTTATACAGCACGGCGGAGATCACCGGCACCAGCACATTGACGGTCAGCAGCGGCACCAGCCACAGCTTGCTGACCGCCTTTAAGTACAGGCCAAAGGTGCTCAGCTTAATTTTTCGATAAAGCATATATATCCGTCCTCTACCGTAGGCTCCAGCGCCGGCGCGTTCAGGGGCGCCTTGCTGATGATCTTTTCACACGCCTTGCCGTCCACCGTCACCGGCCCCATGGAGTGGAACGGCGTGGCAAGATCGGCCGTGTCCTCCACCGCATACACCTTGCCCCGGGCCACATCTGCCAGCGCACCGCAGGAGTCAAAGGCGGTGATCCGACCGTCGCACAGCACCAAAATGCGGTCACACAGAGACTCAATATCCGTGATGATATGGGTGGACAGCACCACGCACCGATCCCCCTTGATCCGGCGGATCACATTCTTAAAGTTTAGCCGTTCCTCCGGGTCCAGTCCCGCCGTAGGTTCGTCCAGCAACAGCACATCCGGGTCGCCGATCAGCGCCTGGGCAATGCCCAGCCGCCGCTTCATACCGCCGGACAGGGTCTTGACCGTCATATCCCGCTGGGGCGACAGGTTCAGGATCTCCAGCAAATGGTCGATCTCCTCCTCCGTGATCTTGTAGCCCTTTAAGTTGGCAAAGAATTGCAGCACCTCATAGGCGGTCAGCTCCGGGAACACATCAAAGTTCTGGGGCAGGTAGCCGATATGGTCCAAATAATCCTTCACCTCCCGGCCGTCCCCGTCCGTGTAAACAATGCGACCGCCGTTTACCTTTTCCACCCGGGTAATGCAGCGCAGCAGGGTGGTTTTGCCGCTGCCGTTGCGACCCAGCAGGCCGTAGGTGCACGGCCCCAGATCTACGCTGATCTTTTCCGCCACCAAGGCGGATTTGAATTTTTTATGTACACCGTCAAGCTTTAGCATATTTCTCTCCTAACTCCTGCAAAAGGTCATGGGCGCCCGGGTGTCTTTGCTGTTGGTCAAATACTGCTCCGTCTCTGCGGCGGCAGCCTCCCGGTTTTTGGAGGCAGACAGCTTTAGAATGATCTGCACCATGGGGTATTCCTCCGGGTCCTCGCTCTGCTTTAGCTGTTCCAGCTCCTCCCGGTCCACTTTTTCATTATAGTAATAAACAAATGTCTTGTAGAAGTCCATCTTGCTGATGTCAATTTGGGACTCAAAGTACGACTGTTCCATGTCAATCATAGAATTCGTCACCACATAGCCGTCATAGGACCGCAAGTGCTCATACGGGGTCAAATTGTCCGCGCCCATGATAAAAATGGTACGAATATCCCGATGCTCCTTGGTAAAAGTGCCCATATTTTTTTTAATCCTTGCCTGGATTTCTGTGTCCGCATACTTAGGATAGACCACCAAGGTATCGTTCAGCTTTAAGGTATCGTAATACCCGCTGAGCAGGGTAATGGAACGGGCGTTACCGGCAAAGTGATTGTCTCCCCGGGCAGCCAAGTTGCAATACATCTGCTTTCGCCCGCTGCAACGCACATCAAAGGCGGTATCATAGGGCAGCGAACAATCAATAAAGCCATAAAAATTGTCCGAAAACAGCTCTCGATACCCGGGAATGGGATAATAGGCAAAGTTGGCGGGCAGGCAGACCCCGGCGTAACTGCTGTAATACTTGGGTGATTTGCCTGTATATTCCAGGCACAGGTACTCCACAGCCGCCCCGCCCCGGGTCACCGTTACATAGTCATGTTCCCGGCGGAAGTCCAGCGCCGCGCCGGTTTGGTCCGTCACCTGCTTCACCTTGTACCCATGGTACAGAGTAAAGCGGTAGCTTTTCAGCTCCGACCGGTCCACATACACCTTGGCGCGGCCGGTCAAATTCAGTCCCATAGAAAAGTCCAGCTGATATTTTTTTACCCGGAAATCGGCTGCCACATTTCGCTGCTTACCCGCATGGATCGTTTGATAATAGGCCGCATCTGCAAATACGCTGGCAGCGCTCAAATCCATTACCGGAACAGATACCGGTATAAAATACCCGGTCAACAGCACAGCTGACAGCAGCAGCCCCAACCCGCCGATCCACCACCGTTTGGCCTTGGTGCGGGCACAAATAAGGCACACCACCGTAGCGGAGAGGGAGATGAAAAACAGCAGTTGGGCGATTTTGTTCAAATCCCAGGGGATCCCGATTTGGTCATTCGGCTCATACTGCATAGAATTGGGGATCAAGGAGAAAATTTGCATCAGTTTGGCATAATTCTTCCCGGTCGTCTCCATCACATGCGTGGTGGTGCTTTGGAGCCACTCGGTCTCCGATAGGCCAAAAATCACCATCAGTGGATACACAATATACCGCTGCCGAACACCGGACAGCAACAGACCGATCAACACCGCCGCCCCCGGACACAGCACCTGATAACAGATCACCCGAGACAGCACATGGGGCAGCAAGGCAACCTGGTGCGCCACGCAGGCATAAACCACGATAAGCAGGCACACCACCGCCGTTAAAACACCGATCAGGCTGAAAAGCAGCAGCAACTGGGCACGATAAACCCCGCCGATCCCCTGCTTACAAGTGGAAAAAGTCTCTTTATATCGATTGATCTTCACAAAGCACTCATAAGAGAAGAAAAGAAAAAAGATCACCATCAGATACTGGGGAAACAAGGTGCTAAATGCAAAGCTTAAAGTATCGGCCGGCGCTTCTTGACGGATAGAAGCAATCGTAGCGCATAGCAGAAAACCGCTAAACAGTACGATAACGGCCAGGATTAAATTTTTATAAAACTTGTTCCGGCTCCATAACCGGGACATAAGCTTAAATGTATTCATTTTGATTCCACCTTATAAACAAGGTCGGCGCTTACGCGCCGACCTTGCGCGTCCATTATGCGTTCTTCATATAACCCCAGGCGTCACAACCCGTTGTATTGCTGCCCTCCGGATTCAACTTCAAAACCAATCGGTTTTATAATCCAGTTTTTGGTCATATATGCATTTTTTTTTCATTTCTCCCATGTCCGGGTGCAATTAAATACTGTCCCCCAGTGTACCAAAAGACACCGTTTTTGTAGCGGGCAATATAGTACACACTGTGTTGCGAGGACTTGCTGTTTGTTCCCCAAAAATATTTGAATGTACCGTACACATTGGAGGAAGAATTTACAGCTTGGTTTTTGGTCAAGTGAACGGACACATACGCCGCACTTGCGGAGAATGTGCTGCCCAGCATACCAAAGCACAGAACAGCTGAAAGCAAAATCGACACTAATTTTTTCTTTGACATAATACTACTCCTTTTTTATTTTTACAGATTTATTCTTACAAAATGAGAATAAACGGTACTCGCCTCCTCTCTTTGCCTATTTCAACCGCAAAACAGTTGACAATTCTCATTTCGTAAATTTATTGTGTATACGAGTCACTGCAAAATACTTTCTTTGATTTACATTTTCATTGTATGGCAGTCGCTTTCGTTTGTCAAGGAACTTTACCACTTCTTAATAATTCAACACACACAAAAGTCGTGGCAAAACATTGGTTGCTTTGCCCAAAAGTCTATGCTATACTGTAATAAATCTGTGTAATTCGCATAAAGCGTTACCGGCATTGAAGGGGGATATTATGAAAGAAAAGAAGCTGGGCGCCAAGGTCAAAGACCTGGTGTCCTCAGTCAAAACCCACTGGACCACGCCGCCGGAGGGGCGCTATGTACCGTACAAGGAGATCGCCGCTTACAGCGTGGGCGGGATCGGCGTAAAGTTCGTGATCTACACCGCCTGGTACATTGGGCTGTCTGCCACCAGTCTGCTGGCCGGCTCCGCTCTGGGGCTGAAGAACGGCGATTTGGTCAAGCTGACTATGATCGCCACCGTCATCGGCATCTTCTTGGTGCCGCTCCGGGGCATGATCATTGACAACACTCGCTCCAGCAAGGGCAAATTCCGGCCCTATCTGCTCTATACCGGCATACCCAGCGGTATTTTGCTCACCGGCTTTGCGTTCCTGCCCTTTGAGAGTATGAGCTACAACCAAAAGCTGTGGGTGCTGTTTATCACCTACGAGCTGTTGCAGCTGTGCTATCCATTCTACGACCAGGCCTACACCACCCTGGTACAGGTGATGAGCCCCAACTCCACCGAGCGGGCCGATGTAATCACCATTTCCACCTTTATCTACTCTCTGGCGCCCACCATTCTGGGATTCTTAGTGCCCATTTTGGCAGGCTTTACCGGCGGATTGGAGCACATTAACGCCTACCGGATCATTATGCCCATCTTTGGCATCGGCGGTGCGCTGATCGGTCTGTTCAGCTACACCGGCACCAAGGAGCGCATTATCGTTGCCAAGGACTACACACCCAAGGTGCCGTTCTTTAAGGGGATCGGCGCCGGGATCCAAAACAAATATCAGTGGGCCCGCTCCATTACCGGCTGGCTGATTCTGCTGCAAGGGGGCATAGGCAGCGTGACCACCTGGTATTTCTACTACGGCATTAAAGATGTGCTGGGGCTAAGCACCCAGCAGCAGGGCGTGCTCAACGGCACCCCTGACCACCATTCTGGGTGCGGCAGCCACCCCGGCTATGCTGCTGGCGCCTGCTGCTCATCCGCAAGGTGGGCAAGCGCAATCTCTTTATCATTTATATCCTGGAGCACCACGGTGAGCATGATCGGTATGTTCCTCTTTATCAAGCAGATCTGGGTGCTGTTTGCCTTTACCTGGCTGCGAGGGTTCTTTACCACCTTTACGCTGATCACCGACGGCGCCATGAACGCCGATGTGCTGGACTACCAGCAGTACAAAACCGGTGAGCGGCTGGAGGGGCTGATGGCGCAGTTTGTCACCTTTATCGAAGCACCTTTATCGGCATGGGTATCACCTACCTGACCAACACCGTGCTGATGCAAAACACCTATGGCCTGACCAACAATTACGACGATCTGTACAAAGCCAGCTTTCGTGAGCCCATCTCCAAGGGCATGATTCTGCTGGCCATCGTGGGCTATGTACTGTCGCTGATCCCCTTTATCACCATGTACACGCTCACCGAGGAGGATCACGAGGGCCACATTGGGGTGCTGAAGATCCGCGCCGCCTTGGAGGACTACGCCACCGGTGCCCTGTCCGCCGGTCAGCTGGAGGAGGCCAAGCAGATCTACACCGGCGCCCTGACCCAACTGGAAGAGCTGGAAGCGCAGCTGCCCGCTGCCACCGGCAAAGAGAAGCGGCAGATCCAGCGCATGATCAAGGGCTTGCAGATCATCAAAGATGAGAAGAACCGCTTTGACGATCCGGCCATGCAGCGCCGGGTGGAAAAGGCAAAGGCCCTGCTAAGCCACACGGTGGAGGAGCTGTACGGGATCAGCGAGCCCACCATGGATCGGTATAACACCGCCAAAGCCATGGACGAGAGCACCAAAGCCGCCGCCAAAGCCAAGGCACAGGCCATGCGGGAGGCGTCCAAGGAGCTGGATCGCTTCCATAAGAAAGCCTACAATTACATTCAGGCCCGCAAGCTGGTCAAGCAGTTGGAATACTACACCCACTGGGAGACCATTTTTGAAAGCGAATCGGCAGCCGCAGAGGCTTAAAATCGATAATCGAAAGCAATATACAAAAGCAAAGGACTTTGACCAAACGGCCAAAGTCCTTTTTATACCCAGCTATCTATACGAAAGCCACGGCTTGACGATATTTGGCAAAAATGCTAAAATATCCGCAAGAAAAAGACAAAGGAGAATCCTCCCTATGGCAAGCGAGCAAGCAGTTGTCCTGCACAGCCAGGAACGACCGGTTTATATCAACAAGGGCAGTGCCCTGACACAAAATCTCATCTTCTCCGCCGCACTGGCCGGAGCAGGCACCTACGGCCTTTTGGCCTTGCAGCACACCCTGCGCACCGGCAGCCATTGGGTGGACGCGACTGCGCCAAACGGCTACAGCCTGTACCAATTTGCCTACGGCGTGATCGGCTCCGTGATCCAAAATTTTAAGATCGACAAGGCCATGGCCGCCCTTCTGGGCAAAGCCTACGACTTTGACCGGTTTTGCCGCATTGGCGGCGGACTGCTGCTGGCGTCCCTGATCAGTATTGCCGCCGTGCTACTGGTAACGGTGGTTTATAACATCGTCAATTTGGCATACCTGCACCGGGTGAACAAAATGGAAAAAGCCGAAGTGCCCACCTTGGAAGAAACCAAGGTGCAGCGCTGGAACCGGGCGCTACCGGTGATCCACCGGGTGTATGCGGCGCTGAGCTACCTTTCGCTCCTGATCTGCCTGGGCTCTGTGGTTCCCCTGTCCATGATCTCCGGCGCAGCTCTGGGGGCCAAAACCGCCGGTGACAGCGCCACAGCAAGTAGCATTGCGGCACGAGCCAAGATTGCCATTGTGATCGGCTTTGTGCTGTTCTTTATCATCGCTGTGCGGGGGATCACCAAAAAGTGGGACCGGATCAAAGCGAACGGCCCACTGGTGTGCCCGGAGAACCTGGGCACCTATCTGCACGGGCTGGTGTTCGTGTCCGTGCCGTTCCTGACGGTGCTGGCACTGGCGCTCTTAATCGTCATTTTGCTGGTGCACCTAATGTTCACCGGCGCGCGGCTGACCCGCCGGTATTAAAAGTAAATAACAAAAAAAGGCGGCGCATCATTTGCGCCGCCTAAATTTTTTATTCCTGCCAAACCATAATGGTTTTGCCAAAGGCCTTTTGCGTGTCCTTCTCAAACGCCTGCTTAATGTCCGTGGTGGTGCGCACCACATTGACGGAGCTGATCAGGTTGCCCAAGTAATCAATGATCTCCGGGTACTGCTGGTACATCTGCACCGTCTTTTCAAAATCCGCCACGCCACTGCGGGAGGAGCCGAACACACGCAGCCCCTTTTCCAAAATCATGCGGGTATTGATGGGCACCGGGTACTCGCTGACGCCCAAAATGGAAAGGGTGGCCTCCGGCTTAATCAGCCCGATGATCTGCTCAATGGCAATGGGAGAGCCGTTGCCGCCGACACACTCAAAGGCGTGGTCCATGGTAAAGCCCTCCGGCACCTATCCGTGGTCTTATACGCCCCGTCGGCAAAGGTAAAGTCCGCCAGCTTATCGTCATTCAGGCCAAACACATACACCTTGCTGTCCGGGAAAGTCTTTTTCAAAAACAGGGAGACAATATACGCCAAATTGCCGTCGCCCCAAACGCCGATGGTATCCCGCCGGGCGTGGGCGATCTTGTCAAACCGAGAAATGGCGTGCACCGCTACGGACACGATCTCCGTAAACGCCGCCACATTCATATTGATGTCCTGGGGCAGCTTCACCAGCCGCCGAGGCGAAATCTCCACATACTCCTGCAAAAAGCCGTCCATAGACGAGCCGCAGAACTTGGAGGAGCGCAAATAATTCTCGCCGATATAATCATCGGTCTCCGTGGGACAATTGGGCACCATCACCACCCGATCGCCGGGAGCGAATTTGCCGCTGGGGTCTCGCATAACGACACCCACGCCCTCATGGATCAGAGCCATGGGCAGCTTCTCGGCCAGCACCTTGGCGTCCCGGGTGCCCAGATAATAACGCATATCTGCGTTGCAGATGGAAAGATTGGTGGGGCGCACAATGGCATTGTCGCCAAACAGGTCAATATCCTCAAAGGCGATCTCAAACCGGCGGGGCGCCACCAAACGGTAGACGGTGTTAATCATGGGTCTCGTCCTCCAACAGGGATTTTGCCACCCGCAGATCGTAAGGATAAGTGATCTTCATATTGTAGGTCTCGCCCTGCACCAGCGCCACCGGCTCACCCTTGATAACGAAAATTTTGGCAGCGTCCGTGAGAATTTCCTTCTCCTCCTCGGTGAGGGTCTCGTACAGCTTCTTCAGCTTGGTGGCGCGGAAGGACTGGGGGGTCTGGCCCTGATACATGACGGATCGATCCGGAATCGCAGAGATCACCCGGTGGTCCTGGCTCTCCACAATGGTGTCCGTGGCAGGAATCACCGTGTCGCAGGCGCCGAACTGCTCCGCCGCTGCAATGTTCTCCTCAATGATCCGATAAGTCACAAAGGGACGCACGCTGTCGTGGGTGACGATAATGGTATCGTCGTTCAAATTGCCCTCGTTCTCAATGTAACGAATAGCATTCATAATCGTCTCGTTACGGGTAGAACCGCCCTCGATCACCGCCACACGGTCCGCTGCGGGGGCAATGTGCTTGGCAATCAAATTCTTGGTATGCTCCACCCACTTGGAGGGGCACAGCACCAAAATCTTCTCCAGTTGGGGTACGGAGATAAACTTCTCGATGGTATAAATGATAATGGGCTTGTCCTTTACCGTTAAATACTGCTTGGGCTTGTCCCCGCCCATTCGGGAGCCGACGCCGCCGGCCAATACAACGCCATAAACCATAACGCTAAAATTCCTTTCTGTGTCTGTTCTTTTATTATAGAGTTTCGTCGCCGTTTGTCAATGCCTGTTACTTTAAGGCGCAGAACATTTGGTAAATATCCTCTTCTGTCAAAGGCACCGGGTTTAAGGTCATCAGCATGGACATACTCTGGTGGGCCAGGGCGCGGATCTCCGCATCGCTCTCTACCCCCAGCTCGCACAAATTGGTACGCATGCCCATTCTGTTTTTCATACCGTGCACCGCATCCGCCATGGCTGCCGGGCTGTCAAACCCGCAGTCCCGGGCAAGGGCGGTAATCCGGCCGTCTCCGTCTGCGTGCTCGGCGTTAAAGCGGATAAAGTAGTCCAGGGTAAAGGCGCAGGCTTCGCCGTGGGGCATACCGTACAAATTGGTCAGCGGGAAGGAGCAGGCGTGGGAGCCGGTGGTGCGGGGGTGACTAAAGGCCACGCCGGCCACAATAGACGCCTCCGCCATCTTCTCCCGAGCCTCCAGGTCGTTGCCGTCCCGGTAGGCCTTTTCCAGCCAGTCAAACACCAGTCGCGCCGCATGCACGGAGCAGGCAGCACATACCGGCTGGTGGTTCACGCTCCAGTAACTCTCCACCGCGTGGCACAGCACATCCAGTCCGGTGGAGGCGGTCACCTGGGGCGGCACCGTTAAGGTCAACTCCGGATCCACCACAGCAATCTTGGGGTACATGGCCGGGTGGTTCATGGGTTTTTTCACCCCGGCTGCCACATTGGTCAGCACGCTGATATTGGTCACCTCAGAGGCTGTACCGGCGGTGGTAGCAAAGGCAATCATGGGAATGGCCTCCTCTGCCGTCACCGGCTTGTCGCCGTTATGGTACGGTTCAATATTGTCCGTCCCCCGGGCAATGGCACAGGCCGCCTTGCAACAGTCCATCGGCGAGCCGCCGCCCAGCGCCACCGAAAAATCCGCCTCGACCCGCCGCATTTCTGCCGCGCAGGCGTTCACATTCTCCGTAGTGGGATTGGGGCGAATATCGCTGAATACGGACACTAAAGCGCCATCCGCCGCCTGCAAAAAGGCATCTGCGGTGCCATTTCGCAAAAAGCTCTTGCCGCACACCAGTACGCCACGCGTGCCGCCGATCTTCTCTATATACGACTTGATTTCATGCCGGGTGCCGCTGCCAAAAACCAGCTCCACCGGCAGGTGAAAATTCCAGTTCATACGAACATCTCCTTTGCGGTCTATTTTACCACCCCGACGGGACTTTGGCAACAAAAACGGCAGAAATTTCACACTCTGTTCGGATTTCCTATTTACATTTGTCATAAATCGTGGTATAATGCGCACATCAGCAAAGGAATTTAGCGTGGTAAATCGCTACCTTGCTACTACGCAAAATTGCGTCCTTTGCAAAATCATTAGAGGTTATAAGGAGAAAATCGTATGCGCAAGATGAAAAAAGTGCTTTCTCTGGTGCTGAGCCTGGTACTGGTGTGCGGCATTGTGGCCGGCTTCGCCGCCTGCTCCGGCAACAAGGAAAAAGAGAACAACAAAAAGGAAGACACCACCGCCCAGTCCGATCTGGCCAAGATCCAGGCTGCCGGTGTGCTGAAAGTGGGCATCACCGAGTACGAGCCCATGAACTACAAGGACAAGAAGGGCGAGTGGACCGGCTTTGACACCGAGTTTGCCCAGGCGCTGGGCGAGAAGCTGGGCGTGAAGGTTGAATTCGTAGAGATTAACTGGAACAACAAATATAACGAGCTGTCCTCCGGTGCAGTGGACTGCCTGTGGAACGGTATGACCATTACCGACGAGGGCAAAAAGGCCGCCAGCATTACCAACGCCTATGCAGAGAACGCGCAGGTGGTCGTAATGAAGCAGTCCGAAGTGGGCAAATACAAGACCACCGATGATTTGAAGAACTTGAAGTCCATTGCCATAGAGGGCGGTTCCGCCGGTGAAAAGGCTGCCCAGGCCGCCGGTCTCACCAACACCGTGGTATCCGACAGCCAGGCACTGGCTCTGACCGAGGTGACCTCCGGCTCTGCAGACGCCTGCATCATTGATCTGACCATGGCCAACGCCATGACCGGCGAGGGCACCGGCAACAAGAACCTGACTTACAGCATCAAGCTGGAGGCTGAGGAGTACGGCATTGCTTTCCGCAAAGGCTCCGACATGGCCGCCAAGACCAATGAGCTGATGGCCGGTTTGATGAAGGACGGCACCCTGGACAAGCTGGCCAAGAAGTACCAGATCGTACTCATCAAGGACGCAGACAACAAATAAGTTACAACATACACGAGAGGGAATATCATGTTCTGGCAAGTTACACAGCAACTGCTGGAGGGCTTTGAGTCCACCTTAAAGCTCTTTTGCATCACGCTGGTTGCCGCTCTGCCCCTGGGGCTGATCATCAGCTTTGGCTCCATGAGCAAGTTCCGTCCCTTAAAGTGGCTGTGCAAAACACTCATCTGGATCATCAGAGGTACGCCCCTGGTGCTCCAGATGATTATTGTTTATTACGGCCCGGGACTGGTAGGCAACTGGGCGCAAAATTTAGAAAATCCAAACGCTTTCATCACCTGGCTGGCCGGGTGGACGGTGTTTGACCGCTTTGTGGCGGTATCCGTGGCGTTTATCATCAACTACGCCTGCTATTTTTCTGAGATCTTTCGCGGCGGCATCGAGGCCATTCCCAAGGGTCAGTACGAGGCCGGTCAGGTGCTGGGCATGACCCGCAACCAGATCTTCCGTAAAGTTGTCTTTATGCAGGTGGTCAAGCGGATCATTCCGCCTATGAGCAATGAGATTATCACTCTGGTGAAGGACACTTCCCTGGCCCGCGTCATCTCCGTTTACGAGATTATTTGGGCAGGCGAAAAGTTTATGAAGCTGGACGGCCTGCTGTGGCCGCTGTTCTACACCGGCGTGTTCTACCTGATCTTCTGCGGCATTCTCACGGTGCTCTTTAACCGGCTGGAGAAGAAGCTGAACTACTACAAGGGGTGATGGTATGGCATTTTTAGAAGTTAAGAATTTGCAAAAGCGCTTTGGCAATACCGAGGTGCTCAAAGGCATTGACTTTTCGCTGGAAAAGGGCGATGTGCTGGTGATCATCGGCTCTTCCGGTAGCGGCAAGACCACCTTGCTGCGGTCTTCGAACTTTTTGGAGACCCCCAGCGGCGGCTCCATCGCCGTGGACGGACAAACGTTGCTGGACGCAAACGACGCCGACACCCTGTCCGATAAAGAGATTCGCAAAAACCGCCTGCACTTTGGCCTGGTATTCCAGCAGTTCAACCTGTTTCCCCAGTACAAGGTGATGGACAACCTGACCCTGGAAGTTGGCGCTGCACGAGCAGGTGAAAGCCGCCAAAAAGGCCGGTCAAAATGCCAAAGCCTTTAAGCAGGCGCAAGAACAGGCACTGGAGCAGAACGCCAAGAGCCTGCTGGAGCGGGTGGGTCTGGCAGACAAAGCCGACGCCTATCCCTGCCAGCTTAGCGGCGGGCAGCAGCAGCGGGTTGCCATTGCCCGGGCGCTGGCCATGTCGCCGGATATTCTGTGCTTTGACGAGCCCACTTCCGCCCTGGATCCGGAGCTGACCGGCGAGGTGCTGAATGTAATCCGCAGCCTAAAAACCGGCAACAGCACCATGATCGTGGTGACCCATGAGATGGAATTTGCCCGCCATGTGGCGGACCAGGTGCTCTTTATGGCAGACGGCGTGATTGCCGAAAGCGGCACTCCGGACGATCTGTTCAATCATCCCAAAAGCCCGGCGTTGCAAGCCTTTCTCAGCAAGGCACAGAACAAATGAGCCTGCGTTATCCAAAGCTGCTGCGCCAGCTGCGTACAGAGGCGCATAAAAGTCAGGCCGAATTGGCAGAGGTGCTGGAGCACCTCCCAGACCATGTACGCCCGCTATGAGCGGGGCGCCAATGCCCTGCCTCTGCGCCACTTGCTGACCCTGTGCGAGTATTATGATGTGTCCGCTGATTACCTGCTGGGACGCACCCCCCACCGGCAAAATCCCAATTTGTTATAATATGGCATACAGAAAGCACCGCATTTTGCAATGCGGTGCCTTTTTGTTTGTAATACGGAAAAACCGGTAGGGGCGGATCGTATCTGCCCGCCGTGTAATCCCTCAGCCATTTTGTGACAACACCTACGGTGTACAAAGAAGGCAAAACAAAAAACCGGCACCCTTTACACAAGGGGCCGGTTTGTGCTGTATATGCAATATGTTTATGCTCTGGGCAGGATCGCCTCACGCTCCGGGCCGTTAGATACCATGGTAATCTTATGGCCGATCTCCTGCTCGATGAAGGCCACATAGTCCTTGGCCTCCTGGGGCAGGTCCTCAAAATTCTGGATCCCGCGAATGTTGCAGTGCCAACCCTTTAAGGTCTTCAGCACCGGTTTGCAGTCCTTGAGGATATGGGTGACCGGGAAGTCCTTAATGACCTTGCCGTCGACCTCATAGCCCACGCAAACAGGAATCTCTTCCAAATAAGACAGGCAGTCCAGCGCAGTCATCACCACCTGGGTGGCGCCCTGGCACTCTACGCCGTAGCGGGTAGCCACACAGTCAAACCAGCCCACACGGCGAGGTCTGCCGGTGGTAGCGCCGAATTCGCCCTTGTCGCCGCCGTGGACCCGCAGTTCCTGGGCCTTGTCCTCGTCCAAGATCTCAGACACAAATTCCCCGGCGCCAACGGCGGAAGAATAGGCCTTGGTGACCACCACAATATCCTCGATCTTGTGGGGCGGCAGCCCGGCGCCGACGGCACCGTAACCGGCCAAAGTGGAGGAGGAGGTAACCATGGGATAAATGCCGAAATCCGGGTCCTTCAAAGTGCCCAGCTGGCCCTCCAGCAAAATGTTTTTACCTTCTTGCACCGCCTTTTGCAGGTAGGCGTGGGTGTCGCACACATAGGGAGCGATCTTGTCTCTATACTCCATGCAGGTGGCAAGCAGATCGTCCACATGCAACAGCGGTTTGTGATACACATGCTCCAGCACTAAGTTCTTTAAGGTGCAGATATTTTCCAGCTTGGCACGCAGCGCTTCCTCGTCAAACAGCTCGTTCACCTGAATACCGATCTTGGAGAACTTGTCGCTAAAGAACGGGGCAATGCCGCTCTTGGTGGAGCCAAAGGCGTTCTTGCCCAGACGCTCCTCCTCATAAGTATCCAGCAAAATGTGATAGGGCATGAGAATCTGGCAGCGCTCGCTGACCAACAGGTGCGGGTTCAGCCCGGCAGCCTTTACATCCTCCAGCTCCGTGATAAACTTGTTAATATCCAGCGCCACGCCGTTGCCGATGATGCAGGTGGTGTGGTCGTAGCACACGCCGGAGGGCATCAGGTGGAATGCAAAGCGCCCATGCTCGTTAATGATGGTGTGTCCCGCATTTGCGCCGCCCTGAAAGCGAATAACAATATCGCTCTTGGCAGCAAACATATCCGTGATCTTGCCCTTACCCTCGTCGCCCCAGTTGGCGCCAACGATCGCTCTAATCATAGTAGTGTACCTCTTTTTCACTCCAAAGTGCCCCCGCAGGGACCATACAAATGTATTATACTAAATTCCATAAAGAAAAGCAACGAAACCCTGCAAAAAGGTTTGTTTTTTGCAGGGAATTCTTTTCGTTTACAGCAGTTTGCGGCCCATAATGACGCCCATCACAGAGGCCATCATCAACCCGCGGGTCCAGCCGCTGGAGTCGCCCAGGCAGTGCAGGCCCTCTACGCTGGTGTTAAAGTCCGTGTCCATCTTAATCCGGTTGGAATAGAACTTCAACTCCGGGGAATACAGCAGCGTTTCATAAGAGGCAAAGCCCGGCACCACATGGTCCATAGCCTGGATAAAGTTGATAATATTGGTCATGGCCCGGTAAGGCATGGCGGCGGTAATGTCGCCGGCCACAGCGTCCGGCAAAGTGGGGCGCACATTGGACTGGGCCAGTTCCTTTTCCCAGGTACGCTTGCCGTCCAGAATATCACCAAAGCGCTGCACCAAAATATGACCCGCTGCCAGCATATTGGTCAGCTCGCCCACCTTTTGCGCATAGGCAATGGGCTGGTTAAAGGGATAGCTGAAATTGTGGGAGCACAGGATCGCCAAGTTGGTATTGTCCGACTTCAATTCCTTATAGGAATGGCCGTTGACCACCGCCAGGTCGTTGTCGTAATTCTCCTGGGCCACAAAGCCGCCCGGGTTCTGGCAGAAGGTGCGCACCTTGTTCTTAAAGGGCTTTGGATAGCCAATGAGCTTGCTTTCGTACAGGGCCTCGTTGACCTTTTCCATCACCTCATTGCGGCACTCCACGCGCACACCGATGTCTACGGTGCCCGGCTGGTGGGCAATGTTGTGCTCGGCACAGATCTTCTCCAGCCACTCGGCGCCGCGACGGCCGGTGGCCACAATGGTATGATCCGCCCGGATCTCCCGCTGGGTGCCATTTTCCGTCAGGATCACACCCTCGCACTTGAGTGCCGGAGAGGATAATATTGTTGCACTCCACGCCAAAGATGATCTCTACCCCATTCTCCAGCAAATACTGCTCCATGGCGTAGTAGATCTCTCTTGCCTTTTCCGTGCCCAGGTGGCGAATGGGGCAATCCACCAGCTTCAGCCCGGCCTGAATGGCCCGCTTGCGAATGGCCTTCACCTCGTCCGTATTCTCCAGACCCTCGATGTGGGTATCTGCACCGAACTCCAGGTAGATCTTGTCCGTATAATCAATGGTATCCTGCGCCAGGTCCGCACCGATCAGGGAGGGCAAATCGCCGCCTACCTCATAGCTCAGGGACAGCTTGCCGTCCGAGAAGGCGCCTGCACCGGAAAAGCCGGTGGTAATGTGGCAATAGGGCTGGCAGTTCATGCACTTCTTGGTTTTGGTCTTAGGGCAGGCACGGTTCTCAATGGCCTTGCCTTTCTCAATAATCAAGATCTTCTTTTTGCTGCCGTGGCGCAGCATCTCAATGGCGGTAAAGATCCCGGCAGGGCCGGCGCCTACGATGACTACATCATACTTCATCTGTTTTTGCACCTCATTTATCTCACTTGCCGACAGGCATAAAAAGAACCGTCCTCCATTCCGTTGGACTGAGGAATGTGACGGCAGTTTGCGTTGTAACTATACCATACTTACCGCCTTTTGTCAATGAGTTGAAATGGCGTATAAAATATGCTATATTAGATAAAATAGATATTCTGTTATAAGGAGCAAAAAAGTTGAAGGAATACAATGTTCTCCAGTACGGTGCCGTCGGCGACGGCGCCACCAACGACGCCTTTGCCATTCAGCACGCCATTGATGACTGCGCCAAAAACGGCGGCGGCCGGGTGGTGCTGCAAAGCGGCTATGTGTTTTACAGCGACTCCATTCGCCTGCGATCCAATGTGGACCTGCATATTCAAAAAGGCGCTCGGCTGAAAGCCACCGGCAATATTGACGGCTATATCCGCCCCAACAAGCTCATCAACGACCCCAAAACGGCGTTGATCGGCAACCCGGTCACCGGCAAGCCCAGCTTTGTCTTTCTCTACGGTTATGAGGCAGACGGCTGCACGATCAGCGGGGAGGGCACCATTGACGCCAACGGCCACGCCTTTGTGCAGCGCAAGGACCAATACTATGTGACCGGCGACTTCTACCCCGCCCTACGGTGATCTATGTGGAAAAGTCCAACCATATCACATTTTTAAGGACATTACCATTGTGGACGCACCGTTCTGGACCCTGCACCCGGCCGGTTGCGACGATGTGCTTATTGACCGTATTCGCATTCTCAATGATCTGGATGTGGCCAACAGCGACGGCATTGACCCGGACCACTGCTCCAATGTGCGCATTTTGGGCTGCCATGTGGAGTGCGCCGACGACTGCATTTGCCTTAAGGCCAGCAAGGGCAACGCCGAGTACGGCCCCTGCGAAAATATCATCATTGACGGCTGCACCCTGGTATCTACCTCCGCTGCCATTAAGATTGGCACCGAGGGAGTAGGCGATTTTCGCAATGTGCTGGTACAAAACTGCGTGATCTCCCGCAGCAACCGGGGACTGTCCATTCAAATTCGGGACGGCGGCTCGGTAGAGAATGTAAGCTATTCCAATATTATCATAGAGACCCGGCGCTTTTGCCCGGACTGGTGGGGCACGGCTGAGCCCATCACCATCACCGCCTTTGACCGGGACCAGAATACCCGCTGCGGTAAGGTAAAGAACATTCGCTTCTTTAACATTACCGCCAAGGGCGAGAACGGCGTGCTCCTTCACGGCACAGCGGAGAACCCCATTGAAGATGTGCGCTTTGAGAACTGCCGCATTACCCTAACCAAAACCAGCAAGTGGCCCTGCGGGCTGTATGACCTGCGCCCCTGCTTGGACTACGGGGTGGAAAAGTACCAAAACGCCGCCTTCTTCCTGCGCCACGCCAAGGACATTACCATTGAAAAACCAAGACCGACTGGGGCAACCTGTGCCCGGATTACAGCTGCGCGGTAGACGCCGCCTATGTGGACAATCTGGAGTTGATACGCCTAACCGGCCATGCCGCCGACCCGGCAGAGGACGACCTAAAGCTGCGCCATGTGCGGCTGGTAAAATAAAGGAGTAAAAGTATGGTACAAATTCAAGGCTACAAGGTGAACAAGCTGCACATGGAAAACACCGTAGCAAACGGCACCGAATTGCAGCTGCAAAACCAGGTAAAATACAATGTAAACTACATGGACGATGTGCACAAGTGCGTGGGGATCCTGTCCTTTCGTATTACCGACGGGAATATGAACCCCTTTGAGGTGCAGATTGACATGGTGGCGGAGTTCACCTACGACGAAGGGGATGACAAGGCGGACATTCACACCCAGTCTTTTGACCAGATCTATCCCTTCCTGCGCCAGATTGTCAGCCAAATGGCCGGCCACTGCGGCGTGCCCGGGCTGATGATCCCCATTATGCGGCTGAACAAAGACACAGTGACCGTTGGCGGCCCGGACCAGTCGCCCCTGAACTGATATGGACAGACTGTGTGAGAACTGCTGGTACTTTGTGTGCGACGGCGAGGGCGAGGACGCCGAAGAGGGCTTCTGCGACCTGATGCTGGACGAGGACGAGTACGCCCGCATGCTGGAGAGTGACACCTCCGCCGGGTGCAAATACTTCCGTCCCGATGTAGGCGAGTACGGCATTGTAAGGAAGCAAAACTGATATGGCCGAGTATTTTGACCTGCTGTCCCCCACCGGAGAACCCCTGGGGATCACCAAAGAGCGAAACGCCGTCCACCGGGACGGGGACTGGCACCCCAGCGTGCATATCTTTGTGATACAGGGTGACCGGGTACTGCTTCAACGACGAAAGTGGGACAAAGAGTCTTTTCCCGGCAAGCTGGATCTGGCCTGCACCGGCCATGTGGACGCCGGCGAGGACTACCTGACCGCCGCCCGGCGAGAACTGCAAGAGGAACTGAACCTGGCCGCCGGTGCCGATGACCTGCGCTACCTGTTTACCCAAAAGTTAGAGGTGGATGCAGACTTTGGTCACGGCCGCTTTGTCAGTAACGAGCACTGCCGGGTGTATCTGCTGAATCGCGCTGTTCCCTTGACCACTCTGCGCTACCAGGCGGAGGAGATCGACGAACTGGTATGGGTAGACCGGCATACGGACATTACCGGTGCGGATTATTGCCTGCTCCCCGCGGAGTGGCACAAGGCCATGGGTCTGATTTTCGGGGAGTGATGAGAGTATAACGCACCCTACAATTGTACCAAAAGGAACCCGTAGGGGCGGCAAATTGCCGCCCGCGGGCGGATAATATCCGCCCCTACGAATAAATAAGCACCCCAAAACACAATAACCCCCGGGCACACAAGCGGCGACTTGTGTGCCCGGGGGTTATTTTATACCCAGTTACGCTGTTAAATATGCAGCACGGCGGTGGCAAAGCCAAAGTAGATCAACAGGGAAATCGCGTCCACAATGGTGGTTACAAAGGGGGATGACATCACCGCCGGATCCAGTTTCAACCGTTTGGCGATAATGGGCAGAGAACAGCCGATCATCTTAGCCAAAGTGACCTCAACAATCAGGGTCAGGCTGATCACCAGATCCACCTTCAAGGTCACGCCGGTCATACCCAGCATCAGTCGATCCACCAACAGTACCTTGACAAAGTTAATGGCCGCCAGGCTGCTGCCGCAAAGCAGACCCACTCGCAGCTCTTTCCATATCACCTTGAAAATATCCCGCATATCGATCTCGTTAAGAGACAGGGCGCGAATTACGGTAACGCTGGCCTGACCACCGGAATTGCCGCCGGTGTCCATCAGCATGGGGATAAAGGAGGTCAAAATAATCATACTGGCCAGCTTGTCCTCAAAGCTGGTGATGATGGAGCCGGTAAAAGTGGCGCTGACCATCAAAAGCAGCAACCAAGGAATCCGGGACTTCCAAGTCGCCAGCACGCCGGTCTTCAGATAAGTCCGCTCCGTGGGCACGATGGCGTTCATCTTTTGAATATCCTCGGTGTTCTCCTCCTGGATAACATCCATCGCGTCGTCTACGGTGATGATACCCACCAGTCGCTCTTCCAGGTCCACCACCGGCAACGCCAGAAAGTCGTATTTGCTCAGCTGGGCAGCTGCCTCCTCCTGGTCGCTAAGGGTGTTCACATAGATCACATTGGTCTCCATAAACGCCTCGATCCGGTCGTCCTGATCGTGGAGCAGCAGTTCCTTCACGGTGGTCACGCCCAGCAAATGGCGGGAGGCGTCCGTTACATAGCAGGTATAAATGGTCTCTTTGTCCACACCGGTGCGGCGAATGCGCTTAAAAGCGTCCTCCACGGTCATATCCCGCTTTAAGTCCACAAACTCCGGAGTCATGATAGAACCGGCGCTGTCTTCCGGGTAGCGCAGCAGGGTGTTAATGGAAGCGCGGGTTTCCACATCCGTGTTGCGCAAAATGCGCTTCACGACGGTAGCGGGCATTTCCTCAATCATATCCACCGTATCGTCCAGGTACAGCTCGTCCAGCACCTCTCGCAACTCGTTATCGGAGAAAGCGTGAATCAGTGCCTCCTGGTTGTCCGGCTCCAGCTCTACAAAGGTGTCTGCCGCCTCTTCCTTGCCCAGCAGGCGAAAGAACAGCAGCCGTTCTTCGTTGCTGAACTCCTCTAAAAGCTGGGCAATATCTGCCGGGTTCAACTGGTTTAAAATGGTTTTAATGGCAGAGAACTGCCGTTTGGTATGAAGATCCTCAATTTCTGCTTTCAGCTCTTCTAATTCCATAGGCGCGCTCCTTTCTGCACTTATTTTTATTCTTTACATCCCGGATATAAGCGGATTATTGCTCCGATCTATAAAAGGACGGCTCGTCCTCGTCTGTGACCCGGGCAGTCTTGCGGGCGTGGAATGCCAAAAGAACAATCAACACTGCCAGACCGCCCACGCCGGCAGTCGCCGCCATCCGAAAGGCGGGCTGCTGGTAAAAGCGGGTGCCCTCCACAAAGGAGGTGTAGTCCTCCTGTGCCATCTCGGCACGCACCTGTTCCACGGTCTTGTCCACCCGGCGCACCTTAATGGTATAGGTGCGCACCTGGCCGTCCGAGGCGGTCACCGGCAGGGTCAGGTCGATCTCCTGCCCCGGCGCCAGCGTCATCTCCACCGGTGCGCAGTAGGCGTTAATATCCTTGGTCACCGGGGTAATCATCAACGAAGTCAGGTCGCCGGGAATATACAGCTTGTAAGTGGTATCGTCTTCATTCATCTCCGGCACCAGCTCACCCAGGGTGCAGGTGATCGAGTCCAGGTGGTTCTCGCTGTTCTTAACATAAGCTGCGGCGTTCTTGTAAGTAAAGGTATATTTGGCGGAGCCGGTGTCATAGCTGAGGGTGACCACCACCGCCGTTTGATGGTTGGTGCTGTCCGTATCATAGGTCACGAACAGGTTGCCCTCCCCCTGCACCTTGTAGCTTTTCAGCTTTGGCGACACCGCCGCGTTGTCCAGCACCAACTGGTACTGGTACACATCGCTCTTAAACTGCCCCACAATGGTGGCGCCGGAAAAGGCAATGCGCTCCAGCACCGGGGCCTGCGCCGCAAAGGCAGGCAGGCACTGACCCAGCAGACACAGGGTCAGCAGCAGGTATAAGAACTTTCGCTTCATAAGGTCACTCCGTGATCAGGTAACAGGTGCAGCCACGGTCGTCCAGCAGCTGCTTCACTGCCCGACGGCTTTTCTCCGGGCAGGTAATGGCATAAATTTGGTTTTCATTCAGGTTTTGGGTGCACTTGTCGGCCACTTCTTTTTTCAGGTCCGCCGTCGTGGTAGAGGTGATGTTTACCGCCACCGGTTGCAGAAATTTTACATCCTGCCCCAGGTCGGCAGTCAGTCGCTTGGACAAATCGGCAAATCCATTGTGGTTAAAGGTGCCCGCCGCCTGCGGCAGCTCCGTGCCCTCCAGCACAAACACCGTTACCCCGGCGCGGACGCTCTCCTCCACCAGCGAGCGAATGTAGTTGTAAACCTCCGTGCTGTCCGGATTCAGGTAGCGGTTGCCCGCCGGATCTGTGTAAGCGGTTTTGCCGCTTTTCACCGCCCAGGCCGGATTGGCAGCGGTCTGCACATTGTCCGGATAGCACACAATGTGCCCCAGCACCAGCAGGTCATTCTTGCCCAGCTTTTGACAAGAGGAGCGCAAATCCCCGGCAGGGGAAGATACCGCCCCGGCTGCCGCCACCGTACCCAGGGTAGAGGCATAGCCCACGGTGCCGTCCGCCCGCTTAATATCAAAGCAGGCAGCAGTATAGCCGCCGGAGGACAAATCGTCCATCATGGCATCCAACATCACCGCACCGTCCAGGGACAGGCTGTCCACCTTGGCTGCCTTGGCCTCCAGCGCCACAGTGCTGATGGTGTTGCCGTCTACCGTGTCCGTTTGGGCGGCAGGCATGGCGTGCAGATCCATCCAGGCGTCCATCAAAATATAGCCCGCATACAGCAGCACCAGCCCCAGCAGCACCAGGAGTACCCGGCGCACTACCTGACCGGGCGTGGCCTTTTGAAACGCCGGGCCTTTTTTACGCCGCTCCCGATCCAGCTCTGCCTGACCCGCCTGGGTGCGAGGTTCGATGTATTTGTCTGCAAAGTCAATGGGGCGGCCCACTTCCGGCTCCGTCCATTTTTGACCCCGCTTGTCATTACTGTAAAATCGCTTTTGTTTTTTCTTCATCTTGCCTTATTCCGCAGCCTGCTGCGCCGCACGGCACAGACCGGCAATAGTGGCTGCCGGATCCGCACTCTTAAACACCGCAGACCCTGCCACAAACACATTGGCCCCCCGGCCTTGGCCGCTGCCTTTACCGTCTCCAGGTTAATGCCCCCGTCCACTTGCAGATCCAGGTGGGGATAGCGGCTGCGCAGCAAAGTGAGCTTTGGCATCATATCTGCCATAAAACTTTGGCCGCCGAAGCCCGGCTCCACAGTCATCACCAGCACCATAGCCAGCCGATCCGCATAGGGCAGCACCGCCTCTGCCGGCGTGCCCGGCTTAATGGCAATCGCAGGCTTGCAGCCCCGGGCAAGGATCTTGTCGATCACTGCGCCCGGGTCATCGTCACTCTCCAGGTGGAAAGTGATCAGATCCGCACCGGCGTCGGCGTAATCGTCAATATACCGCAGCGGCTGGCTGATCATCAGGTGCACATCAAAGGGCAGGTCGCACACCTTGGACAGCCCGGCGATCACCGGCGCGCCAAAGGAGATATTGGGCACAAAATGCCCGTCCATTACATCCAGGTGCAGCAGATGAGCGCCCCCGGCGGCGCATTTGTTGGCCTCTGCGCCCATGTTGGCAAAATCGCAGGCCAGCATAGACGGTGAAATCTTCATATCCATACAGAATTCCCCTCTCGGTAACGGCAAAACTGCCGGTTTGCGTTCGTGCTCTTATTATACGCCCAAAAGGGCACAAAATCAACAGCAACGCCTACGAAATATGCCTTGACGGCGCACCCGGTTTTCGTTAGAATAGTACAAAACAGGAGGTGACTGAAATGGAACTCTCCCCATCTGCAAAAAGAATACCCGGCGCTGCGGGCGCTGTATCGCAGCGCGTTCCCGGCAGCGGAGCGTATGCCCCTCCCCCGCTTCTTCGCCCTGCAAAAAAAGGGGCAAGCGGAAATTTTGGTGCTGCGCACCGGCGGCGCCTTTGCCGGGCTGATGATCGTCACCTTTGCCCCCGGCTACGCCCTGCTCAACTACTTTGCCGTGGAGCCGGACTGCCGCTCTATGGGACTTGGTTCCCGGGCGCTGCCCGCCTTGCAGCAGCGTTATCCCAATCGGCAGGTGGTGCTGGAGGTGGAGCCGCCGGATCATACGGCACCCAACGCCCGGCAGCGGCAACGGCGGCTGGATTTCTATGCCAAAAACGGCTTTCTCCCCTGCAACTTGCCGGTACGGCTGTGCGGCGTGGCACTGGATGTGCTCACGCCCGGCGGGCAGGCACTGGATTTTGCCGCCTATCAAGGGTTTTATCGCCCGATCTTTGGCCGTCTGGCGCCCCTTTTTGTGCAAAAGCGCCAATAAAACGCCGCCGGGCCAAATTCTCCTTGTATTTTGGCCGGGGGTGGTGTAGAATAGTTGCGGATTTTTAGATACAATAGATAACAAAGCCAGTAACGGAGGATTTCTCTATGATTCAAGCCAATAATGTAACCGTGCAGTTTGGCGGTCGCGCCCTGTTTGAGCGGGTCAATGTGACCTTCTCCAAGGGCAACTGCTACGGCATCATCGGTGCCAATGGCGCAGGCAAGTCCACTTTCTTAAAAGTGCTGGATGGCGAGCTGGAGCCCCAAAAGGGCGAGGTGGTCATCACCCCCGGCGAGCGGCTCAGCGTGCTCAAGCAGGACCACTTTGCCTACGACCAGTACCAGGTGGTGCGCACCGTGCTGATGGGCAACCCCCGTCTCATTGAAATTATGGAAGAAAAGGACGCCCTGTACGCCAAACCGGACTTTAGCGAGGCGGATGGCGTGCGCGCCGGGGAGCTGGAAGCGGAATTTGCCGATATGGACGGCTGGAACGCAGAGAGCGATGCAGAGTTTATGCTCAACAAGCTGGGTGTTACCGACGAGTACCACTATATGACCATGGCGGAACTGCCTGCCAACTTAAAGGTCAAGGTGCTGCTGGCGCAGGCCCTCTTTGGCAATCCGGACATTTTGCTGCTGGACGAGCCTACCAACCACCTGGATATCCATGCCATTAAGTGGCTGGAAAACTTCTTGCTGGATTTTGAAAATACGGTTATCGTAGTTTCCCATGACCGTCACTTCTTAAATAAGGTCTGCACCCATATCTGCGATGTGGACTTTGGCAAAATTCAAATGTATGTAGGCAACTACGACTTTTGGTACGAGTACACCCAAATGCGCCAGCGCCAGGCTCGAGATCAGAACAAGAAGAACGAGCAAAAGATCAAGGAACTCCAGGCCTTCATTGCCCGCTTCTCTGCCAACGCGGCCAAGAGCAAGCAGGCCACCAGCCGTAAAAAGCAGCTGGACGCTTTGGAGATGATCGACATGCCCGTGTCCTCCCGCCGGTTCCCCTTTGTGGACTTTAAGCCGGATCGGGAGTGCGGCAACGACCTGCTGCGAGTGGACCACCTGACCAAGACCATCGGCGACCGCAAGGTGCTGGACGACATCAGCTTTGTGATCCATCCCAGAGAGAAGGTGGCCTTTGTGGGCGCAGATGCCATGGCCAAAACCACCCTGTTTAAGATCATTATGGGCGAGATGGAGCCGGACGAGGGCGAATACAAGTGGGGCGTGACCACCACCCAAAGCTACTTCCCCAGCGACAACAGCGCCTACTTTGACGGCGTGGACCTGACCCTGATCGACTGGCTGCGGCAGTACACCACCCAAACGCTGGAAACGGACATTCGCTCCTGGCTGGGTCGTATGCTCTTCAGCGGCGACGAGGCGTTAAAGAAAGCCAATGTACTCTCCGGCGGCGAGCGGGTACGGTGTATGCTGTGCAAGATGATGCTCTCCGGCGCCAATGTGCTGGTGCTGGACGAACCCACCAACCACCTGGATTTGGAGTCCATCACCGCCCTGAATGACGGCCTGATCCGCTACCCGGAGACCATTCTCTTTACCTCCCACGACCACCAGTTCGTGCAGACCGTTGCCGACCGGATCATCGAGGTCAGCGGCAATACCCTGCTGGATCGCAAGGGGCACCTACGACGAATTCCTGGCAGACTTTGACGAGGATCAGCTGAAGAAATATTAAGCAAAACGCATAACATAAAAGAACAGGAACGCAGATCTATGCGTTCCTGTTCTTTATATATATCGTACTTTATACCATCATTCTGCCGTTATGCGAAGCAGGAGGGCACCGTGGGCGGGGACGGTGGCGGAGAAACGGTTTTTGAAGGTACCCAACGGCTCGCCGGACCAAATCTCCGTCAGGTCGCAGGGGGTATCCGGCAGGTGCAGGGCGGTCAGGTCCAGGGTTTGGCGGGCCGGGCGGTCCTGGGTATTAAACATGGCGGCGTACTTGCAGCCCCGGCCGCAGGCCACCCACTGAATGGTGCCCCGGCCGTTGGTTTCTCGCCGCAGCAATTCCCGGGCGCCGTAAGAGGTAGCGTGCATTTGCAGATAATCCCCATTCGTCAGCATAGCCAGCACATCGGCGGGCATCTCCGGCAGATCACCGCCCAAAAACAGCGGACTGCGGAAAATGCCCCACAAAGTGAACATGGTGCGCACCTCATCCGGGGTAAAATTGCTCATACGATTCTGCGCACCATGGTAGGGAGCATCCTTGCACAGGCGGCCCACCGGCAGCATATCGCAATCCGGCCAGCAGCCGGGGGCCGGGCACGCCCTCCCAGGTCTTGCACCGGTCAAACATATCGTGCAGCTTGTCCCACCGGTCCCAAAAATCGCCGGTCATACGCCACATTTGGGCATGGCGGCGCAGATGGGGCAAATTGGAAATATCTGCCGGGCCGGGAGAGAGGGATAAGACTACCTCCCGCCCGCAATTTTGCAAGCTGCGGTGGAGCATTTCAATCTCATGCCGGGCGTTATACGGATCGTCCCACTTGCGAAATTCCGTGACGCAAATATCGTCGCACTTAATAAAATCCACGCCCCAGTCGGCATACAACCGACAAATGGAGTCATAGTACGCTTGGGCTGCGGCATTGTCCCGCATACCGTACATATCCGTGTTCCAGGCGCAGACGGAGAAATGATGGGCTGCGTCCCGGGCAGTATAATCCGTGCCCAAAATAGGCGTATCCCGGTGCACCGCCTGGCGGGGAATACCCCGCATAATATGAATACCAAAGCGCAGACCCAGAGAATGGCAATAGTCCGCAATGGGGCCAAAGCCCTTGCCCCCGGCTGCGCTGGGAAAGCGGTTCTCCGCCGGTAACAAACGCCCGTAGTCGTCCATACAAACCGGGACAAAATTGTTATACTCGTTGCCCTTTGCCTGCGGCTCGTACCACTGAATGTCGCACACCAAGGTGTTCCACCCATAGGGCAGCAGGTGCGCCGCCATAAAGCGGGCATTCTCACGCAATGCTTCCTCCGTTACGCCGGCGCCGTAGCAGTCCCAGCTGTTCCACCCCATAGGCGGGGTGGGTGCAAGTGTCTTTTTCATACCGTTCACCTCAAAAAGCCGCCGGTAATTGCCAGGCGGCGTTGTTTTTTATTATAGTTCCTTAACCATACGAATGTGGGGGCAAAACTCGTCCAGATAGACCTCCCCCACCGGGGTAAAACCACACTTTTCGTAAAAAGGCTGTACCCGGCACTGGGCAGACACCTCAATGCCCGCAGCGCCCCGGCGGCGCAGTTCCGCCTCTGCCAAGTCCATCATTCGCCGCCCTAAGTGCAGCTGGCGGGCGGACTGGATCACCGCCACCCGGCCAATATGCCAGCGGGTGCCGCCGTCCTCCGTAAAGGCACGCAGAGTGCCCACCGGCCGACCGTCTGCAAACAGCAGCAGGTGCAGGGCGTGGCGGTCAATGGCGTCAAATTCCTCCTGAAAGCCCTGCTCCTCCACAAAAACCGCCTGGCGAATGGCCGCGGCCTCCGGGGGCAAAGCGTCATAAAATGCGTGGGTAAATTCCATTACTTCAAATACTCCCAATGCTTGTCTTTTTCGCTTAGCTGCAAGGTCATACCCGGGGAATGGGCCACTCCACGCCGATCTTAGGATCGTCCCAAGGAATGCCACCTTCATCGTCCGGGTGGAAAAAGTCCGTTACCTTGTAGCAAAATTCCGCTCGCTGGGACAGCACCAAAAACCGTGGGCAAACCCGGCAGGAATCAAAAACTGCTTTTTGTTCTCCGCAGAGAGCACCTCGCCGTGCCACCGCAAATACGTATCGCTGCCCGGTCGCAAGTCCACCGCCACATCAAATACCGTGCCGCTGACCACCCGCACCAGCTTGGTCTGGGGATAGCGCAGCTGGCGGTGCAGCCCCCGCAGCACGCCGTAGGTGCTGCCGGACTGGTTGTCTTGGACAAAATCATAATGAAAGCCCAGGCTCTCCATATCCCGCTGATTGTAGGTCTCCATAAAATAGCCACGGTCGTCGCCGTGCACCGTGGGGGTGAGCACTGCCAGCCCGGCAATGCCGCCCACATTCTGCTGTGCCTGCATTTGGATCATGCCTTTTCTTCCTCCAATGCCTGTAAATACCGCGCCAGTGCGTCTTGCCACTCCGGCAAGGGGGTGAGACCCGCTGCCGCCAAGGCGCTGCAATCCAGCCGACTGTTCAGCGGTCGCCGAGCCGCCGTGGGGTACGCTGCGGTAGAGATCGGCTCCAATTCTATCTCTTTGCCGGAAAGGTCAAAAATCCGCCGGGCAAAATCGTACCAGCTCACCGGTTGACCGCTGCCGGCGGCGTGGAACACACCCTGTGCGTTTTGCTCTGCCATTTGGCAAATGAGCCGGGCCAAATCCACCGTATAGGTGGGGCAGCCGATCTGGTCGTCCACCACCGACAGGCGGGTGCGGCGCTCTGCCAGGCGCAGCATGGTCTTTACAAAATTGTTGCCGTGTAGGCCAAACACCCAGCTGATCCGCAAGATGGCGTGGAGAGGCACCGCCTGCGCCGCCTGCTCGCCCAGCAGCTTGCTGCGACCGTACACATTCAGGGGCGCCGGGCGCTCCGTCACCGGATGGGGCGCCGTGCCGCTGCCGTCAAACACATAATCCGTAGACGGATACAGCAGCCCGCAGCCTGCTGCCGCGCAGGCGTGAGCCACATACGCCGTGCCCGCTGCATTAACAGCCATACAAATTTTTTCTTCCGTCTCTGCCCGATCCACCGCCGTATAAGCCGCGCAGTGCACCACCCAGTCCGGGCGGTAGTCGCCGATGGCAGACTCCACCTGCGCCGGGTGGGTAATATCCAGTTCCGTATGATCGGGGGCCATACCTGCCAACCCTTGGCCGCGGCTGCCTGTGCCACATCCGTACCCAGCTGGCCGCTGCCCCCTGTTACTAAAATTCGCATTTATTCGCCTAACCGCTCTTTGTACATGGCCTGAAAATAATTTTGATATTCGCCGCTGAGAATGTGGCTCCACCAATCCTGGTGGGTCAGATACCACTCTACCGTGCGGCGCAGCCCGGTGTCAAAATCCGTCTCCGGCTGCCAGCCCAGTTCTCGGTGAATTTTCGTAGGATCAATGGCATAGCGCCGATCGTGACCCGGCCGGTCGGTGACGAAAGTGATCAGACTTTCCGGCTTGCCCAAAGCGGCCAGCACCGCCTGCACCACCTGCAAGTTGGTGCGCTCATTGTGCCCGCCGATGTTATACACTTCTCCCGCCGTACCTCGGCGCAAAATCAGGTCAATGGCGGCGCAGTGATCCTCCACATACAGCCAGTCCCGCACATTCTCGCCGGTGCCGTACACCGGCAGGCTTTGATCTGCCAGCGCCCGGGTGATCATTAAGGGAATCAACTTCTCCGGGAAGTGGTAGGGGCCGTAATTGTTGGAGCACCGGCTTACCGTGACCGGCAACCCGTAGGTGCGAGCGTAGGCCAGCACCAGCAGATCCGCCCCCGCCTTGGAGGCAGAATAGGGGCTGGAGGTGTGTATGGGCGTTTCTTCCGTAAAAAACAGATCCGGCCGATCCAGGGGCAGATCGCCGTACACCTCGTCGGTGGACACCTGGTGATACCGGGTGACCCCGTGACGGCGGCAGGCGTCCAGCAATACCCCGGTGCCCAGCACATTGGTCTTTAAGAACAGATCCGGCTGGGTAATGGAGCGGTCCACATGGCTCTCCGCCGCAAAATTTACTACATAATCCGGTTTCTCCTGCAAAAACAGGCGCTCCACCGCCTGCGCATCGGCAATATCCCCCTGCACAAAGCGGAAGTTGGGGTTCTCCATCACATCCGCCAGGGTCTCCAAATTGCCCGCATAGGTCAGCTTGTCCAGGCAGACCACCCGATCCGCCGGGTGGTGGGTCAGTTGGTAAAATATAAAGTTGGCACCGATAAACCCGGCACCGCCGGTCACAAGTACAGTCATCCTCGCACCTCAGTATTGTATTTCGCCCCGCACCACCGCCTGCAAGTAGGCGCCGTATGCGGATTTGCCGTAGGTCTTGGCCGCTGCCGCCAAATCATCAGCGGTGATCCAGCCGTTAATATAGGCCACTTCCTCCGGAGAGGAGATCTCCACCCCCTGCTGGTGCTGAATCGTACGCACAAAGTTGCCGGCCTCTAACAGGCTGTCCGTGGTGCCGGTATCCAGCCAAGCGTAGCCCCGCCCCAGCAGTTTTACATCCAGATCCCCCGCCTGTAAGTACAGCCGGTTCAGATCGGTGATTTCCAGCTCACCCCGGGCGGAGGGGGTCAGTCCTTCGGCGTAGTCCACGCACCGATTGTCGTAGAAATACAGCCCGGTGACCGCATAATTGCTCTTGGGCACCGCCGGCTTTTCCTCCAGCGACACCACCCGGTTCTCCCGGTCAAACTCCACAATGCCAAAGCGTCCCGGGTCCTCTACATGATAGCCAAACACGGTGGCGCGATGATTTTGCTCTGCGTTCTCCACCGCGCTTTGTAGCAGCCGCCGCAGCCCGGCGCCGTAAAAGATATTGTCCCCCAGCACCATACAGCAGCAGTCATCGCCAATAAAGTCCGCACCCAGGATAAAGGCCTGGGCCAGCCCGTCCGGGGAGGGCTGCTCCTTGTAGCTGAGCCGCAGACCGAACCGGGCGCCGTCCCCCAAGAGAGACTGGAATCGGGGCAGATCCCGGGGCGTGCTGATTATGAGAATATCCCGCACCCCTGCCAACATCAGCGTGGTCAGCGGATAGTAGATCATCGGCTTATCATACACTGGCAGCAGCTGCTTGGAGGTGATCTGGGTCAGCGGATACAACCGGTGTGCTGCCCCCTGCCAAAATTATACCTTTCATACCATTCCCCTTCCCGGCCCGCGCCGTCTGTCTATTTTCTATACCTATTATAACTCTACCATACCCCGGCTGAAAATGCAATAAAAAGCGGCTACTGCACAAAAAAGGAAAAGCCCCCTTGCACGGCTGTGCAAAGGGGCTCAGGAACAGCAAAATCAATAATTCGTTGTATTGATGTAAGTAACGATAATATGATCGGGTGTGTTATTGTAAAATGCTACCGCAAGCATAACCAAATCATTTGTGTCCTCATTTATAAACGAGTAATAATACAAGCCATCTTCATCCCGCTTATCGTCTTCTCTATAGAATTCATATCCATAATCCTGCAATATATCGTAGTAATCATTCAACCAATCGGCGCTTTGACTGACCACCGCATCATAAGAATAAACACAGAATACTGTATCGCCATCTCCTTTATTGTCGTAGTCAACCAGCGGCACATTAAAGTACGCACCAAAGTCCGGTACATTGTAATTCTCCGGGTAATACTCCGGCACTGTTACTTTGCAGCTGATCCGGTCGTCTGCGGTTTTGGCCGTAATGGTGCACTGACCGGAGCCGTTGGCGCTGATCTCGCCGGAGCGGTTCACCACCGCCACGGTAGGATCGCTGGTCTGCCAGGTGATCTTTTTATCCGTGCCGGTGCACTTTAATTTGTAACCCTCACCGTTAAAGAGGGTGATTTTGTAGGCGTTCAGGCTCAGCCCGGTTTTGGTGGTGACGGAGGAAGCCTTTGACCAGCTGCTGTAATAGTTGGTCTTGCCCACTTTTTTATAGGTGCGCACCCGCACATAGTATTTTTTAATGGGTTTGCCGTTTACTTTCAGCGAGGTGGTGGAATTCTTGCTTACGGTCTTGCTGCCGGCGGATTTGAAGCTTCTGTTCTCTGCATACTGCACCTGATAGCCGGTGGTTTGGGTGGCCTGCTTCTTCCACTTAACGGTAAAGGACTTTTTACCGGCGGACACAGAGGAGACGGCAGTCCCCTTGGGCACGATCTTAAAGCTGGCGCTCTTAGTGCCCTTGTACTTACCCTTGAATTTGACCTTAACCGTATAAGTGCCCACATTTTTTCTGCCGGAGGGGTACTTGACCGTGTAATACTTGGCGGCGATCTTTTTTGCCCTTCTTGTCCTTGGCGGTCACCTTAGGCTTCTTCACCTTGCCGTCGTAGGTGTAAGTGGTGGTAGACAGCGACACGCTCTTGGCCGTAGTGGCGGCATAGGCGGTGATCTGCACGGCATGCCTACCATACAGACGGCCATCATCAGCGCCAAAAGAATACTGATTTTTCTTTTCATTTGCATTTCCTTCTTTCTGTTGTTCTTTCTGGTTCCGCATAATTGCACCTATACAGGTGCAATCTTAGAATAGCACAAAGATACAATAAAGTCAACGCAAATTGTTCTTAAATAGGTGCAAGAGGTTGACCATGAATATTGAGTTTGAAAAGCAGATGGGGCGGAATATCCGCCATATTCGGGAAGAAAAGGGCATGACCCAGGAGCTGCTCTCCGCCAAATTGCAGCTGGCCGGGTGCGACATCACCCGCAGCGCCGTGGCCAAGATCGAGGTGGGGCAGCGGCATATTTATCCGGACGAGATCCGCCACATTCGGCAGATTTTGAGCACCACCTATGAAGAATTATTTGAACGGCAGTATAACTGACGCTGCCGGCAGGCGACGGTGCGCGTTTGTTGACTTTTGGCGGCAGCTATTATACAATAATCCGGCAAAAACAAAGGATGATCTGCGGCTGTGTGCCGAGAACGGAGAACAAAATGGGCCGAGCCTCTGTGTTTGAAAATCGAAAATGGGTGCCCCTGTTTGCCGGCAGCGCGGCGCTAAGCTGGGCCTGCGCCTTTCCCCTTATTAAGCTGGGTCTGGCGGACTTTGGCATTGCCGGCACAGACACCGGCGGCAAGGCGCTGTTTGCCGGAGCGCGGTTCTTGCTGGCCGGTCTGGTGGTGCTGGCAGTAGCCAAGCTGTGCGGCCGCTCCTTTGCGGTGCCCCGGGGCAAGACACGGTGGCAGCTGGTGCTCTTTGGTCTGGTCAACACGGCGCTGCATTACTTTTTTCTTTTATCTGGGCGTATCCAATTCCCCCGGTGGCCGGGCGTCTATCCTGGACAGCCTGGGCACTTTTCTGCTGATCCTGGCAGCCGCGGTGGTGTTCCGGGAAAAGCTCACCCTACGGTCGATTTTTGGCTGCCTGTTGGGGTTCTCCGGCATTGTGCTCATCAACCTGGGCAGCACCGCCGGGCAGTTCACCCTCTCCGGCGACGGTATGCTGCTGTGCAGCAGTGTGTGCGCCATGGTAGGTGGACTGCTGACCCGGGTGGTCACCCGCAAAATGGACCCGCTGGTGGCTACCGGCCATTCCCTGGCACTGGGCGGTGCGCTGCTGATCCCTGCCGGGCTGCTGATGGGCGCCCACCCGGTGGGTGTACACCTCAAGGGACTGCTGATCCTGGCGGCGCTGGTGGCAGTGTCTGCCGTGGGTTTTTCGTTTTACAACCAACTGCTGCGCTATCACCCGGTGGGGCAGATTGCCATTTATAACGCCTTTATTCCGGTACTGGGAGTGGTGCTCTCCTGCCTGCTGCTGGGGGAGCCTTTCTCCTGGCGCTATCTGCTATCCGGCGCACTGGTTACCGTCGGGATCTGCGCCGTAAATTTGCCTGGAAAAGGCAAGAATTGACAGCTAATGCCAAGTATGGTATGCTATGGGTGCAGAGTGCTGCACATTTTTTAAGAAAAGAGGAAGTACCAAATGGACCAGTACAATCAGCAAAACCCGAACCGGCAGGGCAATTATCAACAACCCTATCAGCCGCCCTATCAACCGGCGCCCCGGCCTATGATCCCACCACCCAGGTGATGAGCATTGGCCAGTATGTGGGTATGTTCATTCTCTCCGCCCTGCCGGTGGTGAATTTGATCTGCTGGATCGTGTGGCTGTGCAGCCCCAACACCAATAAGAACAAAAAGAACTTTATTTGGGCCAACATTATTGTTTGGGTCATCTCCGTAGTGGCAATGTCGCTGTTTTATGCCTTCGTCGGCACACGCTGCTCTCGGCGCCCTGTCCTCTCTGTGACCCGGATTAAAATCGTCCTAAGCCGACAAACCCGTTGATGAACAGTCATCAGCGGGTTCTTTTTTTGTAGGAAATGTATGAAGTTGGTACTTTTATTCGCCGCTGCGGCACAAACCGTCTAAGCGAAATATCGCCCTCTCCAACCAACTGCTGCTTCGGGACAACCGCGACCATCGAATGGTCAGCCGCCCCGGCGAGCTGCCCTTTGCCAATTATAGGAAGATCGACAACGCCCACTTGTCTGCTGCCGCTACCGCCGTGCAGACCAAAGCGCGGTTTGACTTGTAACAAAAAGCCACCGATGATCGGTGGCTTTCTGCTTTGCTATTCGTCGTAATCCTCGATTTCCTGTTCTTCCTCTTGTCTCTGTTTTTCCCGGGCTTCTTCCCGCTTGGCTTTGCGGGATTTGATGACCCCTGCAACCAATGCAATCACGGCTGCTGTGGCTAAGGCAATGGCAAGATAAATTAAAATATTCGCCACGGTAGAGCGGTGCGTAGGAGCCACCGCTGCAGTGTATGTACCGTCGGTGAGCACGGCTGTGCCGCCAGTTTGTACTGGCAGTTCTTCCTCCGTATCACCGGTGCTTGTCCCGCCGGTGTACGCAAACTTGCTCACCGTTTGGGCGCTGCTTTTCCGAGCGCTTTTGGCCGTGTGGGGCACTGTGCCGTTGTAGGTGAATTTGGTGGTAGTCTCTTTTTTCTTTTTCGTTGTGGTTTGCCGGGTTGATTGCTTTGTCCCGGCCCGCGCATTGCGACTTTTGGTCGCCTTTTCCGGCAAAGTGTAATCAAAAGCAGCGTGCTTCAAAAGGCAAATGCCCCGCTCGCCGCAGTTATAATCCAGCCGCACCGTCAACGGCCCGCACAGGCTTTTATCCAGCGCAATGGCAAAGTAGGCATTGCCGTCTGCGATGCCGTAACCGCCGCTGTTTTCCAGTATTTCCACCTGCATATTGCAGCCGCTGGCAATGCCGTCGTAGCTTTGCAACGCCTTGTCTGCGCCGGTTGTAAATGTAAATTTCTTAGTGGAGAATTTGGCAGAGGACACCTGCAAATTCAGCGCAACGGCGGCGGTATTCGCCCCCGGCTCCACCTGCTGATCTTGCATACTCACCGCAAAATACAGACAATGATTGTCCGTGTCGGCATAGATTTGGTAATAGCCCATCGCACCATCCGCCCGGAATTCCGTAACCGGCACATTCTGCCAAGGCTCCCGGGTCAGGTAGGCGCTGTCCACCGCCGGCGAAGCTGCATAGGCCGGCACCGCTGCCCACAAAAGCGCCAAAAGCGCCGCCAACACAGCCAAAATCCGCCGACCCATAGTCATAACCTCTTCTCTCTCTAAAAAACTTTCTAATCTGTTTTATTCTACCCATTTTCCCCTTTTTCGTCAAGGGATTTGGAGAATTTTTTCTGTTTTTCGCCACAAAAAACAACCACCAGCAATAAATCCACACAAAAAGGCTCCCGCAAAAGCGGAAGCCTTAAATGCATTATCGTTTTTACCTGCAAGTCATCAGGCACCATTTACTCCCAATTAAAGAATAAGACGCAGGCAAGTGGAAGAAGTGATCAACTTTGTTTACAACTCTTTTGTCAGGAAGAATTTTTGCGCAGACTTTTATAGATGAAATTAATAATTATATCATCCGGTATAACACCAAACGTATAAAACAATCTCTGGGATTTATGAGCCGGGTAGAGTACAGACATCGTCTTGGATTCGCTGTTTAAACAGTCCAAGAATATGTCTGCACCCCCCAACCAAGATATTTAACATCTTTATTTTTTACTGTTTTCAATTGCTTGATCAATAAGTTTATTAAGTTGCTTTGCTTGTGATGATGAAGTTATTGCACCAACAATTGGTTGACCTACAATATTACCATTTTTATCAACCACATACGTTGTTGGATATGAATAAAGACCTGAAGCAAATTTACCGGCCTCACTGTTTGAATCAAACCAAACATTTTTGTAGGTAATACCTTTTTTGGTCAAAACATCCTTAGCCTCAGATATAGCAGTCTTGTCACCGCCAAGAGTAAAGGAGTTAATGCCTATAACCAGGCCTTTTTTTGTGCAAGTTCTTTATTAAGCTTTTCCAAATCGCCAAGTTCGCCTACACAAGGATTACAAGTAGTAAACCAAAAATTTATAACAGTTACTTTGTTAGATGAGAAGATGTCATCACTGTTAACATCATTTCCGTCAAGGTCCTTACCCTTAAAGCTTGGGAACTTAGTAAGTTTGCTATTGTTACTTACCATACCTGCACTTTCAGCGTCAACACTTTCACCCTCGCTCGGCTTACTGCCACAGCCCGGATATTTTTGTTCTAAAATTGTGAGTTTACCCTCAATTTCTTTAATTTGATTTGCACCGTCTTTAAGAATTTTCAACTCATCTGCAGTAAAGTTATCTTTACCGTTTTCAATAGTATTGAGCAAAAAAGTCGCCATAATTTGTTCCGTCTTCAATCTTAGAACTATCCTTATTTGCTGACATAAACACTTTTTCCCAAAGCTGTGAATTACTTGATAAAATTTCATTTTCTTTTTGCATAAGCTTTTGATAAAGTGCAGTTGCGCCCTCTAAATCGCTTGGTTCACTTTTCATTAAAGATGAAATATCAGCCGTATTATTTGACTTAGATTTGTCGTTATTTTTAGTTGTTGAACAAGCAACAAGGCTAACCATAAGCACTAAAACCATAAGTATAGTTAATATTTTAGATTTTTTCATAATTATTATTCCTCCGTTGTTATATCTTTTTTGTTATTTGTGTTCATATCTGTTTTATTATTTTCTTTTACAGTGTTGCAAAGATTTTTTTCAGGCATACCAAATCCGTAGTGAAAGCTTAGTGCATCCGTAGGACAAGCAGTTATACACTTACCACAACGAATACACTCAGTGCTGTTTGGTGTTTTTATTACATCAACATCCATTTTACACGCTCTTGCGCATTTGCCACAAGACACGCATTTATGCTCATCAACCTTTATGCCAAGCAACGACACCTTGTTCATCAATGCATAAAAAAGCACCCAGTGGACAAATCCACTTGCAAAACGGACGATAGAAAACCACACTCAGTACAACTACAATAATCAAAATAATAAGCTTTTTGAATAAATTTATTTCCTAAAGCCGAGCGTATACCCTCATCAATAGCAGACAATGGAATTGCACCCTCAAGCACACCCTGTGGGCATATATATTTGCAAAAGAACGGGTCGCCCATTCCAACATCATTAACCACAAGTACAGGCAGCAATACAACCGTCAACAGCAAGATGACATATTTTAAATATGTTAAAGGCTTTAGTTTTTTGTTGAAAGCTTTTTACACGGTATTTTATGAAGCAAATCTTGAATCCAACCAAACGGACACAAAAAAGCCACAAATAAATCGACCAAGCAACACGCCAAGCAAAATTAAAAATCCTGTTACATAGTAGGAAAACTTAAATTTTGATGAGCCTACAACAGCCTGAAACGAACCGATTGGACACGCACCCGACGCAGCAGGACAAGAGTAGCAATTTAGCCCCGGTACGCACACAGCCTTGCCATTGCCCTGATATATTCCGCCTCCAAGCATAATCTTATTGCTTTACTAAGCACAGTGTCTGCCTCACCACGCATTGCTCCATAGCACAGCATAACCACTCCGGCAGCAAGGAAACCGATTTGAGATATTGCTTTTTTACTTTGAACAATTTAACCACTCCCTTCATTTTTTGCCTTATTATATGACGAGCGATATAAAATCCTTGTTAAGAAAGAAATTTAACATAGATTTTATTTTTTTATGTTATAATCTATAATAAAGATATTTTTCCAAGTGACAGGAGATATTTATGCATATTTTAGTTGTTGAAGACGAGGTTGCTCTTTGTGACACAATCGTAAGAAGTCTTAAGCGTCTTGCTTACAGTGTTGATTATTGCTATGACGGTCAAAAGGCATTAGATATGCTTAGTGTTGAAAGTTTCGACCTTGTTGTGCTCGATTTAAACCTACCTAATGTTGACGGAATGACCGTATTGAAAACTCTGAGGCAAACAGACATTGACACAAAGGTTTTAATTTTATCGGCCCGTTGTGAGGTTGCAGACAAAGTTTTAGGATTAGATGAAGGTGCAAATGATTATTTAACAAAACCATTTCACTTAGATGAGCTTTCAGCAAGAATACGAAACCTTACCCTTAGGAAGTTCACTCAAAACGATATTGTTTTAAAATGTTCAAATCTTTCATTTAACACAAAAACACGCAAAGCAGATGTAAAGGATGAAGAATTATCTTTAACTCGCAAGGAAACAGGGATACTTGAATATCTAATGTTAAATCAAGGCAGACCTGTCAGTCAAGAGGAGTTGATTGAACACGTATGGGACAGCAGTGTTGACAATTTCAGCAACTCAATAAGAGTGCACATTTCATCCTTAAGAAAAAAGCTTCGTAATGCATTAGGCTATGACCCTATTCACAACCGTATAAGCGAGGGTTATGTAATGGAGGAGAAAAAATGAAAAAACTTTCTTTACAATGGCGAATAACCTTAATGACCACCGTTTTAATTTGCATAACTTGTGTGCTGATGAATTGTTTAATCGGTTTTTCAGGCAAACGATATATGGATTCAATAGGCAGCGGAATATCAGCATATAGTGAAATTGATAAAGGCAAACCGAGTTCATTTAATCCGGAAAATGAAAATCTCGACCGTGAGCTTACCATTATTATCAGTGGTGCACAAGCTTCATTCAATACGACTAATTGGTACATAACAATTGCCGTAAGCGTACTTGGTGGTATACTTGCATATTTTGTCAGTGGTCGTGCTTTAAAGTCGCTAAAAAGTTTTGCCTCTCAAGTAGAGAATGTACAGCCCAACAATTTGGCAGATATGAAAATAAGCGCCGATGTTTTGCCTGAATTTAAACAGTTTTGTCAATCCTTTAACAATATGCTTGACCGACTCGACAACGGTTTTACTGCTCAACGGCAATTCACAGGAAATGCAGCGCACGAGTTAAGAACACCACTTGCCTTAACTCAAGCACAAATTGAACTTTTTTCTGTTGAGCACCCAAATATGAGCAACGATACAGCAGAATTTCTTGCACTGCTACAAGAGCAAAACGAAAGAATGTCACAAATGACAAAAACTCTGCTTGAAATGAGTGAGCTTCGTACAGTTGAGTGCAAAGATACAATAGAAATTGCCCCTATGATTGAAGAAATATTTACCGACCTTGCTCCCCTTGCAGAAAAAAAGAATATTCGCCTTGAATACAACGGCAATGGTAGGATGATAGGCAGTGACACCTTAATTTATCGTTTATTATTCAATTTAACTGAAAACGCAATACGCTACAACAGAGAAAAACGCTTCTGTCATTATAACTGTTGACGAAAAGAATAATCAGCTTTATATACGAGTTAAAGATAACGGTTATGGTATACCCGAGCAGTACAGAGAAAGTATCTTTCAACCATTTTTCCGTGTTGATAAATCTCGTAGCAGAGCATACGGCGGTGTAGGTCTTGGACTATCACTTGTATGGGAAATTGTACTTTGCACAACGGTACGGTAAAAGCTGAAAAAGCGACAAAAATGGAACAGTAATGCTTGTAACACTTCCAAAAGAACAAACAAATAATTGATTGTCAACTTTTATATAAATGTTTTAGATAAACTTGATATAAGTATTGCTTGTTCTTAATGCGTTTTTTAGTTGAATTTATTATTGAAATCGCAATTTAAAGTTAGAAAGATTATTTTTCAATTGGCGATTTCTAATTTAATTATATATTAAATATAATGAGAGCTATCGGACTTGTTCATAATGTCTGATAGCTCTTTTTGCTAATGCTATGAAGATTTATTTTTGCGTTTGGTTTTTATAAGTTTTCTTATAATTTTTCGAATACCCATCGCCAACAGAAATAATGTAAGCTGAACAAAAGCCAATATTGTTGCATAGGGTAAGCCGTAGTCATACAACGCACCGCAATAGAGTATACTTCCCACCAATAATTCAATTACCGAAATCGGAATGAATAGAAACAACCGCATAGGCTTGATGTTGAGGCAGGACAACAACAGGGCAGAAACGGCACCGCCTAAAAGTGCGGCAAGTGGCACTGCCATTGCGTCAGAGGGTGTTGCGGTCAGGGGCACACCAATCATAAATAATGCGTTCACCAAAACAGCAAATATATAAATCACTATTTGTGCGGATTTGAGCTTTTTGTTGGAGGCTTGTATGGTTTCAACAAGAATTTCATCTGCTTTTTTGTTTTCTTGCGTTGCGATGCGTTCGCCGATAAGCAACTCGTTAACGGAAATATCCAACGCATCGCATATAGGCAAAAAACAGAGACACATCCGGCATATTTTTTCCGGTTTCCCACCGAGATACCGATTTGTTGGAAACGCCTAATTTCTCCGCAAATTCAATTTGTGTAAAGCCTTTCGCCTTGCGGTTTTCTGCAAGGAAGCTACCGATTTTTTCTTGGTCCATAGCTGTCACCCCTTTCAGTGAGAATATAGCACGAGCCTCCACAAATGTAAAGGACACAAAGCGAGAATTATGACAAATGCAAAGAGAACATCACCCCAAAAACCTAAAAACCGTGCCTGCCGGTAATCAAAATAGACTCATAAAAAAGGCTTCTGCCCAAAACAGGGCAAAAGCCTTAAAAATTATGCGATTTTTAGGTTTAGTTGCAAGCCAGGGGGGACGATTTCATCTGCCAGAAAACACGTTTTTGAAAAAAGTGTTGCAAAAACGGTTACCCGAAAAGTGCCAAGTCCCGAAACCCGCATAAATACTGGGTTTTTCGGCACATCTAAACCAAGGGGAACTACTCCCACTCCACCGTACCGGGCGGTTTGGAAGTGATGTCGTAGACCACGCGGTTGACATGCTCCACCTCGTTGGTGATGCGGTTGCTGACAGTAGCCAGAATATCATAAGGGATGCGCGCCCAATCGGCAGTCATAAAGTCATCCGTGGTAACGGCACGAATGGCCACCAGGTGATCGTAGGTGCGATGATCGCCCATCACGCCCACCGTCTTGACGCAGGGCAGCACGCAGAAGAACTGGGCCATCTCTTTCTCGTACCCATTCTTGGCCATCTCGTCCCGCAGGACCCAATCCGCCTCTTGCAGCACCTTGATCTTATCCGCGGTGATCTCGCCCAAGATTCGCACGCCCAGACCGGGGCCGGGGAACGGCTGGCGCCACACCAGCTCCTTTGGGAATGCCCAGCATGGTACCCACCTTGCGCACCTCGTCCTTAAACAGGTCGCACAGCGGCTCTACCAAGCCCAGGAACTGCACATCCTCCGGCATCTTTACCTTATTATGATGGGTTTTGATGGTATCCGCATCCCCCTTGCCGGACTCAATGCAGTCCGGATAAATGGTGCCCTGGGCGAAGTAGCCCAGCTCATCCTGGTGGCGGATCTCGTCCCAAAACACATTAAAGAACTCGGTGCCGATGATCTTGCGCTTTTGCTCCGGGTCGGTGACGCCCTTCAGCGCCTGCAAAAAGCGCTCCTGGCAGTTGACCCGCACAAAATTCATATCAAACAAGGAAGTAAAGGTCTTTTCTACAAAATCGCCCTCGTCCTTGCGCATTAAGCCCTGGTCCACAAACACACAGGTAAGCTGCTTGCCCACCGCGCGAGACAGCAGGCCCGCTGCCACGGAGGAGTCTACACCGCCGGACAGGCCCAGAATCACCTTTTTATCACCGATCTGCGCACGCAGCGCAGCTACGGTCTTTTCGATAAAATTATCCATCTGCCAGTCGCCGGAGCAACCGCAAACATCAAACAGGAAATGATGAAGCATTTCCTTGCCATAAGTGGTATGGGTCACCTCCGGGTGGAACTGCACTGCATACAGGCCACGCTCCGGGTTCTCCATCGCCGCACAGGGGCAGTCCGCCGTCTTACCGGTGACGGTAAAGCCCGCCGGGGGCTGGGCGATATAGTCCGTATGGCTCATCCAAACGGTGGAGTCCTGGGGCACATCCCGCAGCACACTGCCGCCCAGCACGGTCAACTTGATCTTGCCGTACTCGGACACCGGCGCCGTCTCTACCTTGCCGCCCAGCATCCATGCCATCAGCTGGCAGCCGTAGCAAATGCCCAGCACTGGCACGCCCAGCTCCAGCACCTCCGGGGTGTAATGGGGCGAGGCCGGGTCATACACGGAATTGGGACCGCCGGTAAAGATAATGCCCTTATAATTTCCCTGCCGAATGGTATCCAGCGAGGTGGTATAAGGCAGAATTTCGGCAAACACGCCGTGATCACGCACACGGCGGGCGATCAGCTGATTGTACTGACCGCCGAAATCCAAAACAAGAATTTTTTCCATACTATTCCTCCAAAGCGCAACGCGCGTTCATACGGGTCTATTATAGCGAAAAGCCCGCCGCTTTGCAAGGAAAATAGAGAAAAAGCGCCCCTTGGGTCTAAACAGGCCCTATCCGGCAAAATACCGGGGCAGCACCGGCGGCTGCTCCACCGGTCGCCCGGCCTGCTCCCGGGCGGTACACAGCCGCAAAAGCAGCATAGACAGGGTAGCGCACTGGCACACAGGCGCCAGTAAAGGCAGGCTGTCCGGAAACAAAAATACCTGCCGTGCGCCGGACAGCTGCCCTGCCAGGCTCTCTACCGTGCAAACCACTGTACCCGCGCCCCGAATGGCCGCCAGTTGCAGGGCAGCGCAGGTTTTTTCCGTCAGTTCCCGACTGCTGATCAACGCCACCAGCGCCGTGTGACTGTCCACCGTAGGCAGCAAGGTGTGGCGCAGCTCCGCCGCAGGCACCGTCTCCACCGGCACGCCCAGAGTACGGTTCCACACGCCGGCCATGGCGCCCGCTGCCGCCAGATCAATGTTTTGACCCACAAACAGCAGCCGATCATAGCCGCTTAGGTACGCCGCCAAAGCGTCCAGTTCGCTGCCGCTTTTTAAGATCAGCCGCAGCTTGTCCGGCAGGGTGGCGCACAGCTTTACCGCCATGCGGCCGAACAAGGGGGTAATGGTCTTTTGGCGCAGCCCCCAGTCCACCGCCACCAGCGCCAGCAGCACATAGCCCAGCACAAAGTGGGTCACCGGCGGCAACCCGCCGGGCAGGCTGCAAGGCAAGGACAGAAGTGTGCCCCCGGCACGAGCCAAGGGGCTGTCCGGGTCGCCGGTCAGCGATGCCGTGCGGGCGCCGAAGGCCGCCGCCTTTTGCAGTGCCTCCGCCACCTCTGCCGTTTGGCCGCTGGCAGAAATGCCCACCACCAGCGCGCCTCGGTCGCACACCACGCCCCCGGCGCAGAACTCACCGGCAGAATAGGCAAAAGCGGGCACATCGCACACCGACTCAAAATTACAAGCCGCCGCTTGCGCCAGCTGATAGGAAGTGCCGCAGCCTACCAGCAGCACCCGACTGACGCCCCGAGGCCGCAGGCGACTTTTGCCCAACCGAGGTTGATCCCCACGCACAAAGCGATGAAGCAGCAACTCCAAATCTCCGGGCAGCGCCTGTAACGCCTCTCCCGGGTCTGCAAAGCCCGCTGCCGGCGGCCGTCGCAAAGTCACCGCGCAGGGGGATTTTTTGATTTTTTTGCCCTTGGCGTTCCAAAACTGCAGCTTACCCGGGCGTAGCTGCACGCACTCCCCGGCAGACAGGGCATAGATTTTCATTTGATCCGGTTCCAGTGCCGCCAAATCCGAAGAAACGCAAGCGCTGCCGCCGCCTACCGCCGCATACAGCGGCGCCCCGTGGGCACAGGCGAACAGGCATTCCTCACCCCGACGCAGCACGGCCAAAGCATAGTTGCCCCGAGCCTCACGGCAGCACAGACGCAAAGCGGCAACGGTGCCGCTGTCTGCATACGCCTGCAAAAGCGCCGCCAGCACCGCACCGTCGCTGTCCGGGTAGGGCAGCAGGTTCAGCGCACTGCGCAAGGCAACGGCGTTCTCCACCGTGCCGTTCATCGCCAGGCAATAATCATCGGTCACAAAGGGGTGCACATTCTCTGCGGTGCGCCCGCCGCAGGTGGCAAACCGGGCGTGTACCAATCCGCAGGGCGCTGCGCTCTCCGGCAGCTGCTGTGCCAATGCCGTCACGCTTTCTTTGCTTTTAACACACAACAGCTGGCCTCCTTGCATTAGGGCGGCGCCGTAACCGTCCAGCCCCGGCTGGGTGCAGGCCTGCAACTTCTCCAGCAGCAGCCCGCCACAGGGGGCGTTGCCGACAAATCCGTATAGAAACATGGTATTCGCTCCTCCTTAATTTGGCAGCAACCGGGCCACGATCACGCTCATATCGTCTCGTCGATCCGCTGGGGTGTGGGCCTTGGCATAGGCCAGCACCGTATCTGCCAACTCCTGCTGATCCTGGGATTGAAAGCGGCAAAGCAGCGCCTCCAGCCCTACCGCATCCGCGTCTGTAATACCGTCGCTAAGCAGCACCACCGTGTCCCCGGCGCCCAGCACCGCCGTGCGCTTGGCAAAGGTAATGCCCCGCAAAATGCCCGCCGGCATACTGGCCAGCTCGCACCGGGTCAGCCGCCCGTGGCGCAGCACATAGGATCGGGGTGCGCCGGCTTTGTAAAAGGCGCACCGACCGGTAAACAAATCTACGCAAGCACAGTCCAGGGTAGCCAGGCTCTCCTCATTGCTCTTGACCAGCAGCGCAGAGTTGACGACTTTCAGTGCCGCATCAAAGCCAAAGCCTGCACTGAGCAAACGGCTCAGCAGCCCGGCGCCCATAGCGCCGTCCAGCGCTGCCCGAGAGCCGCGGCCCATACCGTCGCTGATAATCAGAATTTGGTGACCACGACCGTCCCGGGCGACCTTTACCGTGTCTCCGCACAGCCGTCCCTCTGCTGCGTACTGGGCGTAACCCACAGACAGACAATACAGGGGCTTTTCGTTAAAGGTCAACAGACTTTCGCTGCCGTAGCGGGTCACCTGGCCTGCCTCCAACGAGCGCCCGCAGGTCTTGCTGATCCTGGCCTGGAGCACCGGACTGGACAATCCCGGTGCCGGATCGTCACAAGCGATCTCCACGCGCATACGGTCAAATTTGTCTAAAATCACAGAGATATTTTTGGGATAAATTTCGCTCTCGCCCAGCAGCCGCCGCAGCTTTCCGGCTGTTTTGGCGTCAAAGCACTCCGCCTGATCAAACTCAAAGGCCAAATCGGACAGCATGTCGGAGATGGAGTAAAACTGGTCCGCCGCCACCATGCGCATATCGCTTTTTTCCGGATCCGGAGGCAACCCCCTTTTGCCGTTAATGCGGTCGATCTTCTCCCGCACCTCCCGCACATTGTCGCTGACGCTGGCCATGGCGGAGGCGGCAAATCGCAGCCGCAGCACCAGGCTTTGGCGCAGAGAGCCCTCCGGGGCAATATCCGCACCGTTTTCAAAAAAGGCAGTGCACCGATCGCCCCAGGCGGCAGGCAGCAGAAGCAGTAGCACGCCGGCCACCGCACTCTCCACAAAGGTGCACACACTCAAATGCCCCAGGTTGGCCGCCACAGAGAAAAAGCCCATAGACAGCACAAACGCCCCGGCGCAGCCCAGGGGAGGCAAAACGATCAAACAGCGCCGCCAGCAGGGCGGAAAAGCCGTAGGCCCTAGCAAAACATGGTGTCTTGCCCGGCCAGACCCAAGGCGAATCCCAAGCACAGGGCCAGGGTGACCCCCAGCCGAGACGAGCCAAAGCGTAAGGTAATCAAGATCAGCAGCACGGCCGCAATCCGCGCCGGTGCAATGCCGAAAATCGTCAATCGAGACAGGCTCATTAACAGTAGCGAACCACTAATGAGCACGCATACCAAGTCGCCGGTAGGCGCAGCCTTGCACCGCAGACGGCGATAATTGCAGTGCTCTGCGCGGAAGAAGAAATATCCGCCGCCACCGGCCAAAATGCTCTCGCCCAGCACCAGCGCATAATCTGCCGCGCCGCCGCCCAATCGCAGTTGCAACACCGCCCCGGTCAGCCCCACTGCCAGACAAGACAGCGCCATGGGCAGCCGGGCGTCTCGCCGGGGGAGAAAGGCAGCCATTGCCAGCGCGCCTACCAAGGCGATGAGCACTGCCGCAAAGTACCGCACACGAGCCGTGCCGGTACCAAAGATCATATATCCCAACCCGGCACCCAGGGCGGAAAAGAGAAAATCCCGCCGCCCGGATACCGCCACCAGTGCCACCGCAAAGGGGCTGCACCCGCCGGCTACCGCCCCGGCGGATAGTACAAACCCACCCAGCAAGTGCCCGGCGCACCCCAGCAGCGCGCGCTTGGTCCCGGCGCGGCTGTGGGCGGTGGTGAATTTTGGCTTTTCCAGTAATTTCATAAGCTTGTCCTCAACGGTCTTTTTTGAACCAGTATAACCTATAAAATTAGCAGATCCTGTCACTCGCCGTCCCCGGCAAAAAGTGCCCCCTTTCCCCACAATTTCCCCTGTTTTATTCCACGAAGGCAGCAATTTACTCCCCCGTATAACATAAGAAAGCCACCGATGATCGGTGGCTTTCTGCTTTGCTATTCGTCGTAATCCTTGATTTGCTGTTCTTCCTCTTGTCTCTCTAAAAAACTTTCCAATCGGTTTCACTCTACCCATTCCCCCTTTTTCGTCAAGGGTGGTTGGATAATGACAGAAGTCGTGGCGGCTCTTATATGGAATAAAGATAAATTTATGATTTGTCAATGTCCGGCGCAAAAGTCAGCAGCCTTTTGTGGATACTCGTAATTTTTGCTTGTGCGCTTTTCAAAATCGTTACTTCCATAAAGCAAAAAAGCGTTCCGTCTTTTAACAAATAGCCCGTATCCATCCAGGCGCTTGCAAGTCCTCCGTTTTCATTATTACCGTTATCAAATTTCGATTTGCAGGGTCATTATAGTATAAGGCAACCTGTCAACAATCAACAACAAAAAGCCACCGTAATTCTACCAAAATTACGGTGGTTTCTTGTGAAGACAGGACAATAGAGATGTTTTTGCGTTTTCGCTGTCTTGATTTGAACACTCTCGTCACAATCATTTTACATTACTCCGTTTCTGTTTTCAAGTTTTTTTACAGCGTAATTTCGATTTCGGTGCCTCCGATAAAGACCACCTTGATTTTCGCTTTTGACTCTACCGCTACGCAATCGAATATCTGCCGGACGACATAATCGGCAAGCAGTCTGATTTTCCTTTTACTCATATCGTTCAGTCCTTTCATTGTTATTCGTTTTTATTGATTTATTGATTGACTTGTAGTATAATTCTTGATATTCAGAGTTCAAAAAACATAATTTTTTTGCAAGCTGCAGGGGTGCATTCTATGGCGACAGTATTGTTGATTATAATATATATCGCTTTTATCGGCTTGGGGATACCGGACTCGCTTTTCGGTACGGCTTGGCCTGCCATATACTCCGACTTCGGTCTGCCTTTTTCATTCGGAAGCTTTGTTACGGTCATAGTGTCATGCGGAACTGTTATATCAAGCATTATCAGCTCTAAAGTAATCGCCAAGCTCGGAACCAATAAGGTTTCGGCATACAGCACGCTTCTGACAGCGATTGCCTTACTTGGCTATTCTTTTGCGCCGAATTTATGGGTGATGTGCTTTTTATCTGTTATACTCGGCATCGGTGCCGGCTCAATAGATGTAGCACTGAATAACTATGTTGCTCTGCATTATTCCGCAACACATATGAGCTTTCTGCATTGCTTTTACGGCGTCGGCGTATCCGTAAGCCCCTACATTTTATCACTTGTTATTGCAGGCAAATCCGGTTGGCGAGGCGGATACAGAATTACTTTTATCATTCAGCTTGCCATAGCTGCGCTGTTGTTTATATCGCTTCCTTTATGGCATAAAGTGCATGGTGCTGAAAAAAGCACGGATGAAGCCGAATTTAAAAGCTTATCGCTTAGAAGCATATTGAAAATTCCGGGCGTAAAAATGATGTGCGGACTGTTTATCACCTCCTGTGCAATAGAATGCACCTGCGGCGGATGGGGCAGTACATTTCTTGTGGAATACAAGCATTTGTCCCCGGAAAAGGCAGCTCGAATTATAATGATATACTATGTCGGGTTGACTCTCGGACGGTTTTTGTCCGGCGTGTTGGCAACAAGATTGCATAGCTGGAAAATACTAAAGCTGGGGCAGATCGTATTAGGTGCAGCCCTGTTGCTTTTGGTTCTTCCGAGCAATGTATATCTGTGCGCCGCCGGAATGTTTTTAATAGGACTCGGAAACGGTCCGCTGTTCCCGAATTTTAATTACCTTACACCCGAAAACTTCGGCAGCGATATTTCACAGTCTGTCATCGGAATTCAAATGGCATCGGCATATATCGGAATCATGCTTGCTCCCGCACTTTGCGGCTTGCTCGGTCAGACATTCGGTATGGTTATTTTCCCGTTTTACCTGATACTGTTTTATGTTATCATGATACCCTTGACGATTCGTGTAAGAGCGGTGCTAAAGAAAAACACAAAACAGAGTTAATGCCATAAACAGTACCCTTATCAACAAAATTTTACTTTTGCAATTATATTTTTCATCGCCTCCGAAAATAAGAAAGCCGCCTGATTCTCAAAAGAAAACCAAGCAGCTATGTATGTGTTTTATTCAATTGGTCGGATCGGAATTAATTATACCACCGAATTATGAAAAATTCTACTGCCATGTTCAGTGTGGCAGGATCACTCTTCCGCAGAAGTACTCTATGATGGGGTTTGTTATAAGCCTGAATGCCTTGTTTCAAGCGGTTTTGGGGCGTAGAAAAAGTCCGCCGCAATTCTATTGAAATTACGGTGGACTTATGGTCGGAGTGACAAGAATATAGGCATAAAATTTGGCTTAGCAGCGGGCTTTTTGCCAATCTGTACTGCAACAGTACTGCAACGCCGTTACTGCTGCAAGAACTGCTCGATCGCCTGCTTGATAATCTGTGCCTGTGCAATACCATCGTCAGCGCATTTCTCACGAAAAGCGGAAGCCATTTCCTTGGGGACACGCACGGAAATAGTATCATACACCTTTTGGTTATATCTTGCTTTCACCTGTGTGGATGTTCTGGTCTTTCTTTTCGCTTCACTCATGACACAGCCTCCATACCTTACGGATCACATTGCACAAGATCACAAGCGCACAGCCGCCAATGGCTACCCGCAGTGGAATACTCATTCCGGCACTGACAGACACCACCAAAAGCACGCACAAAATGGTCATCCAAAAACTATTCTTTTCCACTTGAAAAACTCCTTTCTTTACGATATAATAAATATGCCGATCCCCGCAAGGGGGAGGGGCTTTCGCCCTCTTTGGTGCCTACCACCATTTGATTGCCGCTATCAAGGCCGCAATCGCAGCGATTGTCTGGATAACAAGTTCTGCGATTTCAAATGCGGTAGGCTTTTTGTTTGGCTTCATATTCTCACCCCCTTTCATTGACTTAATTATACCATACTGCTTGCAGTATGTCAAGTGTTTTTTGATGATTTTGAAATATTTTTCTATTTTTTATTTATGTGTAAAGAGAAGTGCCCCCCCAAGGGAGCACTTCTCTTTTCTTATCCTCGGGCAGTATTTTTCTGCGGAGCATTCGGGGTAAGCTGCTGCATATAGGCGTCTGCTGCCTCTGTGTACTTGTTCTCGTAATCGGAGAACACATCGCAGTAGGTGTTTAGGGTGGTCTCAATATTGGCGTGACCAAGGCGCTTCTGGAGCACCTTAACAGGCATACCGCTCTCAATGCAGCGGGTGGCGTATGTATGCCGCAGACTGTGGAGAGACACCACGCCGGGCACGGCAGGATCCAGCACATTGTATTTTTTCAAGATACGCTGAAATTGTAAGTTGACCTGGCTGGTGGTCAGCACCTTGTGCCCTTTGAAGTCGTAGAACAGCAGATCCAAGCGGTTGGGCTGCCACTGTTCTATATATTCGGACAGAATACGGAACGGTGCGTCCGTCAGGCTTAAAAGCCGCTGCCCGGCGTAGGTCTTAGTCTTGGTGCCTATGACGGCGTGGTCCGTCTGGTCCTTGGTCACCGTGCGCCGCACATTCACGGTGCGGAATGTCAAATTGACATCGTGCACATCTAAGGCGTTGATCTCGCCCATACGCATACCGGTGCATAACATCAACATCATCTGCTCCCAGTAGCGGCAGCCACGCTCTTGGCCGTTCATGATCTGTACAAACATTGCCTGTTCCTCTACGGTCAACGCACGCACCTTGCGGGTGGCCTTGCTGCTCTTTGGCTTTTTCATTCCGCGCATAGGATCCTTGCGGATCAGGTCGTTGTCCATAGCAGTGCGAAAGCAGCGGGCCAGCAGGGCATAGTCCTTGGCGATCACTGAATTGGAACAGCTGGTGATCTCTATTAGGTATTGGGTCACTTGCGGTGGCCGCACAGCTTGCAGCGGGCAGTCGCCTATGGAGCTGGCGGCGATCCGTTTATAGCTACCCAACTTACGCAGATAGGTGTTGTCCCCTATTTGGTTTAGTGCCCGGTCTGTCTCGATAAGTGATAAGATATACTGTGCAACGGTGATCTTGTCCGGCTCAATTACAGAGCCGGTGGCAAGTTCATTTTTCAGAGTGTCCAGCTTTGCCCGCACATCTGCCTGTCGTTTACCGTATATCGTCTTTCTTTTCGGCTTGCCGTTGGCGTCCACGCCTATAGTCAACTGGGCAGCCCATAAGCCCTTGCTTTCCATCTTATAGATGGTTCCGTCACCGTTTCCTCTTTTTCTTGGCATTGTACACACTTCTCCTTTGCATATAGCAGCGGGCAGCACCTAAAAAAGGGCGCAAAAATCCCCTGCTTGATTTATGAGCAGGGGTGTGGTACAATAACCAGTGTTGGGTGGGTTATGTGTACGCACATCTCCTGCTTATCGGCTCTACCCTGTTGGCGCAGGGTAGGGCTTTTTTTATTTATTCATTATAGTTCATAAGGCCAATAAAGCAGCCCAGCGTTGAGTGGCAGTCGGCCAGCGCTCTGTGGGCGGTCTCATCCTGGCAATCAAAGTAGTTAGCCACCGTGCCCAGCTTATAATCGGGCAGGAACGGTAACTCCCGCTTAGCACATTGCATTGTGTCGAATGAGGAAAAAGCCGTGTCGCCATCGCAGTATAGATTAGCGTTGCGCACAAGGAAACCCACATCAAAGGACACATTGTGACCCACAAGAGGTAGATCACCGATGAAGTCCAGCACATCAGGCATTATATCAGAAGCAGCGGGCGCTTCTTTCAACATTTCGTTGGTGATCCCGGTAATCTTGGTGATCCGGGCAGATACCGGCTTGTTGGGCCGGACAAGTTGCTGGTAGCTATCTACCACATCGGTGCCGCACACCTTTAACATGCCGACCTCTATGATCTCATTTTGAATAGGCGAAAAGCCGGTGGTCTCAAAGTCAATGACTACAAACTCCTCTGGAAACTTTCGCAGCCGGGAGCCGCGCCGATAAAAACATTTTTCTTCCGGCTCGTCATCATCGTCTGCCGAGTCAGGCTCCGGGTCGCTCATCTCGACGACCGGCAGTGTAACTGTAACAGGCTCCGTATCAATATGCACGGATATGTTCGGTATATTTTCCAGTTCGGGGTCCGTGTGTTCTGCCTCGTCAGCATACCTTGGATTGACCCACTGTGCCACAGGCTCCACCTCTTTTTGGGCAGCGGGCGGTATAGATTCCGCTTTTGCCACCGGCTCAGGCGGAACAGCAGCGGGCTGTTCGGTAACGGACTTTTCTCTGTCCGCTTCCGGTTGTTGTGCGGCGGGTGGCTCTGCGACCGGAGGGGCAGGCGGAACAACTGCCTGTTGTACTGGCTGTGGTGCAGCGGGCTGCTGCACCGTAGGCGGCATGTAGTATGTACCCTGTTGCTCATGCTGGGCGGTTTCCTGCTCATCTGCGGGGATCAGTTTTAGCACCTTGGTAAGAATAATGTAATAAATCACCAACAGCGCAACAGACACAATCAGGAACGGCGGAAAAGCTGCACAGGCAAGCAGTGTTGCCACCACCAACGGCGGCAGTGCGTACAGTAAAATCTTGTATGACTTTTTCACGCCTTATCCTCCAGGTTGCGGTTGATATTCGCAAGCAACTTAATGATGATCCAGTTCTGATTGAATATCGCTTCCTGCATGGAGTTGATATTCAACAGCACCGGGCTATAGTCATTGGACAGCACGCTGCCAACAGTAATGGCCGCATTTCCCTTAAAAGTCTCTATAATCCGGTTGAGTTCGTGTTCTGGAATATCGTCGGCGTACTCCTCCAGGTGGTACTTTTCGATGAATTCGTCACGCTTAGCCTTGGCAGCCTCTTGTTTCTTTCTCTCCTTTTCTTCTGCTGATGTAAACAGACCCATTTCTTTTTTTCCTCCTATTAAGTTATTACATCTATAATCACGGCACGCTGTGAATTATGACATTCCACATTCAAAGTAAAATTCAAGTGCCTTATGGATGAACTCTTCCGTCACATTGAAATGCTCGGCCAGCTCGTAAGGCTCCAGCCCCTGGCGCAGCTGCGCCTCCAACTCGGCCTTGGGGATCAACTTCTTTACCGCCCACTTATCTGCCCGGCGTTCGTGCTTACTACGCCGGTCAAGCGGGGCATATAGATTGTAGAACGACCCGGTTATGCAGTGCCCGGCTTCGTGGGCCAGGCGGCAGCGGGCCTCTGCGGTGCTTTCCAGGCTCTGCTCGTCCAATGCTATGTAATAATCATCGCCGATATTGGCGGACGCAGACTTGGCAGCGGGCATACTGCCCAGATATACCTCTATGTTGTTGCGCTCGATCTCATCGAACAGGGACTCAGTTGTTTTTCATTCTCTCTCTTTCTCTTATCTTTAATGAATTCTACAAATCCTTTAACTTCCTGCCACATCTCGTCGGTAACCTCTCCGTCACCACCGAATAGTGCCACTTTGGCGATTTCCTCCGGACTTTGTTGGTCCGGGGGATTTTTTATGTCCGTATTTCCCAAAAGGTAGTCCACCGACACGCCAAAGTGTTCGGCTATAGCGGTTAAAGCGTCAGCTGACGGTATGCTACCATAGCGCCACCGGCCAACAGTCGCTTTGGAATAACCAAGTGACTGCCCAACGCCGGTCGTAGTGCCGCCCTCTTCTTTGCAGAGTGCAGTAAATCTCTCGAAAAAATCCACAATTTTGCCTCACTTTTTTTGTGCATAATCACGAAAGTACGCAAATGTAGACTTTTAGTGTTGACAAGTACACTCTGGCAGCCTATAATGGCAACTGTAGTCAACAAATGCGGACTCGCGCTGTTATCTTAGGTCTCAGAACAGCCTCATTATAGCACGCTTGTACGCATTTGTAAACTACAAAATGCAAAAAAGTGTGCATTTGTGCACAAAAGCACAGAAAAGGAGGTAACACAATGGACGAGTGGATCGCTGAGGCTATCGGAAAAATGCACATCAACAAGATCACACAAGTTGAGCTCGCGCAGTATATGGGTTACACGCGCAGCTACATCAGCTCAATACTGATTGGCCGACGCAAACCGCCCCAGGCAAAAGAGCGGATCCTCGGCGCAATCAACGAGATCATCGCCGAGCGCAACAACTAAATACGCGGCCAGCCTTTTGGGCGGCGGCAGAGATACGCAGGCAGCGGGACCTTTTTTCATTTCTTCTATTTCTTCTTTTCTTTTTTGTCAAATTACCCCCTATGTTCCTGCTTCCGGTGCCCGCCCCACCCAACATCACACATTTATCGCCAACGGCATTTTTGCCGTGCAGCGGGCAGCTTGCGGCTCTGCCGCTTGCCCAAAGGGCTGGCCGAATAATCGAAAGGAGAAATAATAATGAAAGTACCCATCAACAAGGACAGCCCCTTGGCAATGGACGACTTTGACGCCGCTGTGCAGCAGCGTATGGAGCGCCTGCAAAGCTACATCGACCTGATCCGCACCGCCGAAGCTGTAGAGGAAGAGGTCAAGGCCAAGGGTGCAAAACTGTATCTTGGTCCGGAAGATGTGGCGGCATACCTGAATTGCAGCATACCGACAGCAAGGCAGTATATGCACCGTCCGGGCTTTCCTCTCATTCAGCTGGGAGAGAACGGCACCAAGTTGGCTGTGTTCGCCCCGGCGTTCCACGCCTATAATGCAGGCAAATATTGATTTTGCAGTCAACTGCAAAGGAGAATAACAATGGATAATGAGAAGTTGAAAGAGATACTGGAACGCCACCGTAAGTGGTTGAACGATGAGGACGGCGGCGAGAGAGCCGACCTGCGTGAAGCCAACCTGCGTGGAGCCAACCTGCGTGGAGCCAACCTGTGTGAAGCCAACCTGTATGGAGCCGACCTGTATGGAGCCAACCTGCGTGGAGCCAACCTGCGTGGAGCCGACCTGTATGGAGCCAACCTGTATGGAGCCGACCTGCGTGAAGCCAACCTGCGTGAAGCCAACCTGCGTGGAGCCAAAAACATTCCCTTCATACCGCTTGTGTGTCCTGAAAGAGGCTCTTTCACAGCGTTTAAAAAGTGTGGCTCATACATTATCGAACTTTTGATTCCACAAGACGCAAAACGCTGTTCAGCAACCACGAGAAAGTGCAGAGCCAGTTATGCCAAGGTGGTGGCTATCACGAATATGGACGGTAGCCAGGCTGAAGTCGATCATGTGACCAACCATGCTTATGAACCGATTGAATATAAGATCGGCGAATATGTGCATCCGGACTCTTTCGATGATGATAGATGGAACGAGTGTTCGCATGGCATTCATTTTTTCATCAACCGCCAAGAAGCGGTGGAGTATTAAGGAGAAAACCAATGACGAAACGAGAAAAGGCAGGCGTGGTCCTGGTGATTACCGGCTTTTTGCTGGTGCTGCTTGGCTGCTGCCTGGTGGCGGACAACCCCTATTGGTGGGTGTCTGTGGCAAGCAGCGGAACCGGATGTGGGCTGATCGCCCTGGCAGTGTTCGTGCTGCCCAAGGACGAGGACGAGCCGCAGCAGGATAAACGGCTGGTGATTGAGGACGAAAACCACAAGGTGGTGCTGGTAGCACCGCTGACAGACTTTGAATTGGCGTATCTGCACGCCATTCAACTTGGAAAGGATGATGAAAATGGAAGATTACATTGATTTGGTAATTGCTAAACTGGACGAGGACCACATTGTCCTGCGGGCGCCGTGGAACACCGTCAGAGCCGGCGATACCGTGTATGTGCGTGGCGACGGCAACTACGAGGCGCTGGAAGTCATCGCAGAGCGGAAAACCAAGGCTCTGATGGAATTGCCGAAAGTGACAGCCATTATGCTGCCGCTGGAGTATGGCGACGAACAAAGCGGCGGGCAAAAAGAAAAAGCCGACTGAGCGACCAGTCGACTTGAACACAGGCGGCGAAAAGAAAGTAAAACGCCTGCGCTAATTACATTATATATCAAGGACCGCAGAGAAGTCAAGGACAAGCCGTGCGGCAAGGGCGAAAAAAGGGGTCTGTGCTCCTTTTTTGCTCCTCGTTCAAAGTATTATTTTTAGGCGCAAAACCCCAACGGCAAAAATATATATCGCTTGGCATTCTTCAGCGGGTTCAGGCGCAGGCAGGAGACCGGCGGCAACAGGGTGTGCACCCGCGCCGCATAATGAGGAGCTGTGCTCTGTGGGAATGTGGAACACGCCGGTGAACCGGTGGGAAACTTGCTTTTCCACCCGGGAGCCGATCAGCGTTTTCCAGCATTTCCATAGAGTGCCGGTCCGTCCAGAAAGGAGCAAACCAAAATGCCATGGGTGCAAAAGACCGTCCATGCGGGAAGATGTATCTATATCCAGCGCCACTACTCCTCGCGCTATGGCAGCAAACACAAATGCACCAGAGGGAGCAACTACGGCAAAACAAGTGAGGCCCAGGCCATTGTAAACAATCGCCAGGCGTGCCTACAGCAAGAGATGATTTTTAACGCCAATTTTGGTCCAGGTGATCTGACCGCTACCTTTACATTCCGTAAGGCGGACAGACCCAAGAATTTGCAAGAGATCAAGAAACTGTGGGCGGCATATATGGTCAAACTGCGATATGCCTACAAAAAGGCAGGTGTGGAGTTCAAATGGATGAGGGCCATTGAGACCCCGGACAAGAACCCGCATATTCACATGGCGCTGTCCGGCATCGACATAGCCAAGCTGCCTCGGTGGCCGTATGGGCGGGTGGACTTTGTGCCGGTTGATGACAGAGACCACCACACCTACGGTGGGTACCTGCGTGAGGAAACACATATCAAGCAAGGGCACAAAGGTAAGTACAACACGGCCAAAGCAAAGGTATGCTACAGCCGCAGTCGCAACCTGACCGTACCGGAGCCGGAGTACAAAATCATTTATAATGACCACTGGGCGGACGAGCCAAAGGCCACCAAAGGGGCTATTATGTTGTCCGGGACACCCTGAACAACTGGGAGGACGAAGTCACCGGGTTCAAGTACCAGTCCTATGTGCTTTGCCCGATCTCAAAGAACCAACCGCACCGGCGGTGTTAGGAGGGCGACAATGACATACATACAGCAATGGGAACAAATGCGGGACAAGGTGCGAAACTTGGAACAGGAACGCCAAACCCAGCTGATCTTGGCACCGCACAACGCCTACGGCTTCAAGCTAAACATCAACCACCCGCTGATCCGGCCTAAGTGGGACGCCTTTAAGAGCACCAAGGGCCTGGGCCAGTATGGCATGACGGACGATCTGCGCCGGGAATTTGAGGAGGCAGTGCTGGCCAGTAAGTACATGCAAAAGTGCATGGAGCAGGAACAAAGGAAGATTGGCGCCGTCGAGCACCAATTCATCCGTATGGCCTACTCCGTAGAGAAACAGGCAGCGGGCTAATGGCACTGCCAAGAACACTGGACTGCTGCCCAGTACCAGGAGTATCTCCGGCAGCGGGCCAAAGGCGGGAACAAATACCACGCAGTAAAGCCCAAATGGACGGCCGCACCTATGACAGTCGGAGCGAGTGCAAGCGGGCAAAGGAGCTGCAACTGTTGGAACGGCACGGCCTGGTGCGCAACCTGCGGGAGCAGGTCCCTTTATGAGTTGATCCCGGCAGGGGTCGGCGAACACCGAAAAGAGCGCCCGGTGATTTATAAAGCGGACTTTGTATATGAGGTCTGCCAGCCGGACGGCACCTGGAAATGGGTGGTAGAGGACACCAAGGGCGCCAAAACAAAGGAATACATCATCAAAAGAAAGCTGATGCTGTACATTCACGGCATCAGCATAAAGGAGACGGAAAAATGAATTTCAAAAATTGCTATCCATTTGCAAACGAAGCAAGGCCTATTTTCTATATGACCTGCCTGACGGCGAGCAAATGCTCAGTAATGGCAGCTGCGGTTACATCCTGTACGGCCACCCTGAATACACGCCGGAGACGCTGCGCATGGTCGCTGACTTGGCAGAGGATGACAGCGTGATCATGACAAGAATGCCGAAAGCGGAGCTGCCGCCGGCAGACCAATGCCCCAATGAAGAATATGCCGCCCCGCTGGACACCTGCATTGTAGCCGCAGGCGCTGTATGGCAACCGCTGATTGTAGGTGCGGGCATGACATTCATCAACAGAAGAGCGTTGCAACCTATCGAAAAGGAAGAAGAGGGATATTACCTGTACAAGCGCGGGGACCTGGTGGTAGTTAAGTCCGGCCTGATCGTGCAGGGCGTGATCAGCACAATGGATCTGTCCAAAGCAGAAGCTGTATGCCGGGATCTGATCAACCTGGGGCACCGGGGCCGGTATGGCCTTTGAGGAGCGCAACAATGAAGAATGAGAACGAAAAAACTACTATTGCAATCTTGGCGACGATATGCCGAGATGTGTGTATCTATGGCTCAATCAATAACCGGTGCGGCCTGGACAAGCCGGAACTGGACGAGCACTGCCAGCGTTGCGCGCTGGCGCAGATCAAGGAGGTAACGCTGAAATGACCGAGAAAATCCAAAAAGCCATTGATAAGATCGACCAGGAGGCTGAAAAGGAAGCTGCCAAGGAATACAAAGCTAAGTTGGCAACGGCAAAGGCAGACGCCGAGAAGAAAACCAAAGCCGCTTTAGAAAAGCTGGAACAGGAAAAGGCAGACCTAAAAAGGCAGTTGGACAGCAGCGCCACCAAATTGGACGCCGCTGTTCGGCAAGCCAAGGCAGCGGGCGCAGACACGGATGTGGCCGCCTGCCGGGTGTACTTTACCGAGCTGCAACAAACTGCCGCAAAGGTACAGGAGCTGATCGGCAAGATCAATGCCAAGGATCCGGCCACCGGCGCCAAGCTCTCTGCTGCTGTCATTCAGGTTTTGCAGTCGACTGCACGGAATTTGGAGGTGGCACAATGACCTGCGAGCAATGTTACCACCGTGATGTGTGTTGGCACCGCATGACCATTTACGGTCCATACGCACTAATGGGAATAAACACTGGCAACATGAAAGCGTGGTGCGCCAACTGTAAGCCAAAGACACAGATCATAGAACTGTCAACGCAAATTCCACAGTCGCTTCATGATGAACTGGCAAGGTACTGTACGGAAATAGCATACGATGAGGAGCGACAAGCATGAAAATGATTAGAAAGCACCTGTGGAATAAGAAAAGAACAGAAACGCTCAAGGTGGCAGACCTGCAAGGCTACCTTGCCCAGTTTGAGCCGGGAGCAGAAGTTCAGCTCGGTGTTGTTCAAATGCGAGGTGCCGCAATGCATGCCACCAGATCCAAGGGTTCAAGTTCGTTTTCGGAGGAGATGTACCGGCGCTGCTGATCACGGTTGGCAAAGCCAAACAGATCAAGGACGGTGACCGGAATGGCTGAGTACCTGGCCGTGGCTAATTTGCTGCTGTTCCGTCTGCTGATCCACTTGCTGCTGTTAGCCGCCACGGCAGTGGTGGCAGGGGCAATACTGTTTGCACTGAGTCTGCTGGTCATCACGGCTAAGCAGACGCTGGGTGAGAGGAGGGAAAAATGGCGCACAAAAAGAAAAACGAAGCGGTCAAGAAAACCAAAGCACTGATGGCCAACTACAGAGCCATGCAGGCCTATGTAGACTCGCAGGTGCAGCCGGAGGACCTGGAGGGTCAAGAGGACACGCGCCGCCTGCTAAGCCGGATAGACGCAGCGCTGGAACAGATCTCGCAGGACTATGCGGCGGTCGGCGAAGATCAGAAGATGGTGGCTTTCAAGTTAAAGTACATCGAGGGCAAGACTTACGAACAGATCGCGGAGCGTTTAGGCGCGCACGAGAACACACCACATAACTGGATCAATCAAGTCATCAAGCGACTGGCCGTGTATTTATATGGAGTGCAGGCGTTGCGTTAAGTCTTAGGGGGGGTGGGTATCCACCCTCTTTTCTTTGCCTTATTTTCGCACTTCCTTTGTATTTTCCTTGTTTTTTCTTTGTATTTTCTTTGTTTTTTTCTTGTTTTTTTCTTGTTTTTTTCTTGTTTTTTTCTTGTATGGTGCGAGAGCAAGCCAGACGCTACAATGGAAGGTAAGGGAGGGCATTGAAATGGCGCTGCTTAAAATGTGCCGCTGCGGCAAGATCATTCCGCAGGCACTGGAGATGTGTCCGGAGTGTGCACAGCACGCAGCAGACAGGCATAAGGAATATAACGCAACCCGCAGAAACAAGAGAGCGTATGCGTTCTATACAAGCGCCGAATGGCGCAAAGCAAGAGCGCTCCGCTTGCAACACGCCGGAGGACTGGATCTGTATGCACTATATGTGGATGGCGTGATCCAATACGCCGAGATGGTCCACCATATCGTGCCATTGAGCGAGGACTGGAGCAAACGCTGCGAGCAGCGCAACCTTTTCCCTCTCACCAACGCCAACCACAACAAGATTGAGGCGCTGTATGACTCTTCTATCGCTGAAAAAAAGCAAACGCAGCAGCTTTTACGGCGCCTGCTGGAGCGGTTCGAGGCGGAGCAGAGGGGGGTGCGAGGGAAGTTTGGGGCACCCGAGGATAGTCGCGCCCACTCTTTCTTACGGAGAAAACTCCCACGAAGGATCAAAGGCTTACAGACCTGAAGATAGATTATTTTTGAAGTATTACGGAAAGGAGTGACCGGAATGGCCGGAAAAAGGCAGTCAACAGACGCCGTTATCGCAAAAGGCAAGAAGCACTTTACTAAGGCTGAGATCGAAGAGCGCAGGCAGGGGGAACTGGTCGCTCCGGCGGATCATATTGAGTACCCAAAAGGCGCGCCCAGGAAGTATAAACAGCGTTTCGATGAAATCGTGGCAGAACTGCTGCGGCTTGGAAAGAACACCGTCAGCAACCTGGACAGCCAGGCGCTGTTCCGGCTGGTCGTGGTAGAGCGTGACTTCTTGGAAATCACCAAACAACTAACGAAAACACAGATGATGAAAGAAGTTAAACGACCGGACGGCACCGTTACGCTGGCATACAACTCTACATACGAGAATCTGCAAATTGCCCGCAGCAGATTATGGCAGCAGTGCCGACAGGGCGCTGCCGACTTTGGGCTGACAATGAGCGCCCGCTTTGGACTGGTGGCGCCAAAAAAGAAGGAAGAACCGGTCAACAAATTCCTGGTCGGTGATGATGTTGCCGATTGATCGCACGACAGACTACGCCAAGCGGGTATGCAGCGGGCAAGTGGCAGGTGTCGGAAAAAGAGAAATTCAAGCCTGCCAGCGCCATTTAGATGACCTGAAAAAAAGTGACCTGGCGCCATTCGCCTATTACTTCGATCCGCGCCAAGCGCAAATCCTGATCAACTTTGCCGAGAAGCTGACCATTGCCGAGGGTGACGAAGAGACGCCGTTCGTCTGCGCTGACTTCCAGGCGTTTATCCTTGGAAGCCTGCACGGCTGGCGCACCAAAGACGGCAATCACCGCCGGTACCGAACCTCATATATCCAACTGGCCCGGCAGCAGGGCAAAAGCATACTCAATGGGATCCTGGCCACATTCTACGGAAACTTCACCAAATACAAATATGCGCAAATATACTGCGCAGCCACCAAAACAGACCAGGCCAAGATCGTATTCAACGAAGTGGTAAAGTTCATCCGCAGCGACCACGACATGGAGGCCCTATTCAATGTGCACGAGCACAACTCAACTATAGATTGCAAGCTGACCGGCAGCCGCATACGAGCGCTATCCGGTGACACCAAGCGAATAGACGGTTTCCGGCCGTACCTGGGGATCGTTGACGAATACCACGCCCACAAAAACAACCAGGTTTATAAACTGCTGGAGGGCGGCACAAAGTTTATGCACTCCTGCCTGATCAGCGTTATCACTACCGCCGGCTTCAACCTCAAATATCCTTGCCACAAGATGTACGAGACCTGTTGCAGTATCTTAGACGGCACTTTCGATAATCCAACACGATTTGTTTTCATTGCAGAAATGGACCAGGGAGACGATTATTTTGAACCAACCAACTGGCTAAAGTCCAATCCCCTGCTGCGAGACAGGCCGGATCTGCTGGGTAATATGATCGCCACAGCTAACGAGGCCAGGCGGGAGGGCGGAGACACTCTCCGTGATTTTGTTGTAAAGCAGCTGAACTGCTGGATCCAAGCAGCGGGCAACAACTACATTGAAAACGCCGAAGAATGGACGGCAGGCGCGTCAGAGCGCACCTTAAAGGACTTTATCGGTTCCAAGGCTTACGCCGGTTTGGACCTGTCCTCCGGCGGCGATCTGACCAGTCTAAGTATCGTTGTCCCCTACTATGTGGACGGAGAAAAGCGGTACTTTGTGTTCAGCCACAGCTTTATGCCGTCCAGGCGGCTGGAAGAACATATACAGTCGGACGACGCTCCATACGATGTGTGGGTGCGGCAAGGTCTGATCACGGTAACGGAGACCATGGGCGGCGTAAAACCGACTACCGCTACATTCTCAATTACCTAAAGGAACTAATCGTTGACTACAATTTGGATCTACAGGTTATATGTTATGACCCGCACAACGCCTCTGCATTTCTGGCAGACCTGGAGGAGATCGCCCCCTGCTTGTCTGTAACGCAAACGCACCGGGTGCTGTCAACGCCTACGGAGGACCTGCGGCTGGAGATCAAGGCAGGGCATGTGGAGTATAACGGCGACGACGCCCTTTTGACCCGCTCCATGCTGTCCGCCAAGACGGTGGGCAACTCCTATGGCGAGGTCAAGATCGACAAGAAAGTCAAGACGGACCGTATCGACCCGGTAGACGCATTGATCGACGCTTGGCTAATGGCAATGCAGGAGGAGCAGGCGGTCAATTTGGATGATGTAGTAGAAGAATATCTTTCACTGATGGGAGCGAGATAAAATGCCATTTTTTGATAATTTACGGAGAAACGCAACGGCAGTACGCAACGCCTTTGTACAGCCCAGCACTTCGCCGGGGGACGAAAGCCTGATGGAGTTCTTGGGCATTCAAACAACCGGTAAGCGTCCGCAAAACGATGTGACCTATTACATCTGCCTGAAGAAAAAAAGGCAGAGACCTTGGGGTCAATGCCTTTGAAGTTTTATCAGAAGTCAGAGGGCAAAATCGAAACGGCAAAAAAGGACGATATGGCGGTGCTGCTGACAGAGCGGCCCAACCCATATATGACTCCAGCCACATTCTGGAGCAGCGTGTCGGCCAACCTGGACCACTACGGCAACGCCTATGTGTGGGTGCAGCAAGATTTTACCCGGCAGAAGTATGGCGGCTCCGTAAAGGCCAAGGGCCTGTGGATCATGCCATCAAACCAAGTCAATCTGCTTGTGGACGACGCCGGTATCTTCGGGACGGACGGTGGGCTGTACTACTGGAATACCAAGACCGCTACACCGGGCACAGCTATATCTTTGACCCGGACACCGTGCTGCACTTTAAGAATTTCTTTACATTCGATGGGTACCGTGGGGCCTCTGTATTGGAGCTGCTGCGGTCCACCGTAGACGGCCAAATTGCTGCACAGGAATACCAAAACAAGCTGTTCAAGAACGGTATGACTGGAAAGGCTGTGCTGAATTATACAGGCGAGTTAAGCGATGGCGCAAAAAGAAAACTGATTGCGCAGTTTGAAGAGTTCGGTGCCGGTGCCAGCAACGCCGGGCGCATTATCCCGGTACCGCCGGGCTTCAAACTTGAACCGATTGACTTCAAGCTGTCAGACGCCCAGTTTTTGGAGCTGAAACAGTATGGTGCCCTGCAACTGGCGGCAGCATTTGGAATTAAGCCAACGCAGATCAACGACTATTCAAAAAGCAGCTACGCCAACAGCGAACAGCAGCAGTTGGCATTTCTGACTGAGACAATGCTGTTCCCCATCTCGCAGATTGAGCAGGAACTGAACTATAAATGTCTAACTGATCCGCAGCGGGCAGCGGGCTTTTACTACAAATTCAACGACAAGGTGCTACTGCGGACCGACAGCAAAACACAGACGGAGATCTTTGCACAAAAAAGGTGGACAAGGGCATTGCCACCATCAACGAGTGCAGAGAACTGGAAGACAATCCGCCGGTACAGGGCGGAGACAACCCCATTGTCAACGGAACCTACATTCCGCTTGATAGAGTTGGCGACCAGTACGGCGCCAACAACACAGACTGACGGAAAGGAGGATCGTATGAACAAGGTATTGAATTTTGAGCGCTTTAACCGTGTGAGCAACAAGCGGGAAAAAGTCGGCTACTGTGCCCTCTGTGATGAGGCGGACAGAGCTGTGCTGAACTTCTACGGCGATATTTGCATGTACGACTACAGCGGATATGGCGGCGAGTTCGTCAACGACAAGTGCCCCCAGCAAGTCGCCGACTTCTTCAACCAGATTGAGCCGGACAAGCCGGTTGAAGTTCACTTCAACTCCGGCGGCGGCGATGTGTTCGCCGGGATTGCCATTGCCAATATCATCAAAGCACACGCAGGAGAGACCGTCGGATATGTGGACGGTATTGCCGCCAGCATTGCCTCCGTCATTCTGTGTGCCTGCGACCGGGTGGTCATTCGCACAGGTGCCCAGGTGATGATCCACGACCCGATGACGGGCTGTTGGGGCAATGCTTCTGACTTTGCGGCGGTAATTGAGCAGCTGAACATTGCAAAGGACTGTATTCTGGAACTGTACAGAACAAAAATGTCCGATAAAGTGGACAGAGAAGCGCTTGCCAACCTTATGACGGCAGAAACTTGGCTGACTTCGCAGAATATCGCCGAAGTGTTCAACTTCGAGGTGGAGAACGCAGAGCCGATGGTGGCCTGTGCGAGCACATTCTACGACAGGTACACACGCCTGCCGCCCGGTGTCAACACTGACACCCAAAAAGACGCCAAAAAGGACAAAATCCTGGCGGATTTGTACCTTTATGGAACAAAATAAAAAATTTTTTAGGAGGAAAAAACATGAACAAAAGCTCAGAGCCATGCTGGACAGCATTAACGCTAAAAAGCAGGAAGTGCAGGACCTGGCCGAGGCCGGCAAGTTGACCGAGGCCCAGGCCGCAAAAGACGAATTGCAGCAGTTGCAGCAGAAATTCGATCTGCTGGCTGATGTAATGGACGCAAAGTATGACAATGCCGGCGCACAACAGCACCAGGTCATTGATCAGCAGGAATTCACGCCGAAGCAGTGCAGAAGCGCATTTGCCGCACTGATCAAGGCACAGTTTGACGCCAAGCGTAAGGGCGGCACCCCGGAGGACTACATGACCGATCAGGAAAAGCAGATCGTGAACAAAATGGCCGAGGGCACAGACGCCGACGGTGGACTGACTGTTCCGCAGGACTTGCAGACAGCCATCAAGGAGCTGAAGCGCAGCCGGATTTCGCTGGAGAACCATGTGAATGTGGAAAACACATCGGTCAATAAAGGCCGCCGCGTAATCGAAAAGGACGCCGCCATCACCGCGTGGCCCGCAGTAGACGAAGCGGCCGACTTTACCGAAGGGGACACGCCAACACTGAAGGCTGTGGATTACTCCATCAAGAAGTACGGCGACATTATGAAGCTGACCAACGATCTTTTGGCCGACACCGCCGAGAACCTGTTGGCTTTTTTGGCAAACTATTGTGCCAAAAAGAGCACCGCGACCCGCAACGCTAAGATCCTGGCCGCATTTGATACCGCAGCGGGCGAAAGTCCGGTTACCATCTCCGATGTAGACGGTTTGAAAGATGTATTTAATGTGACACTGGATCCAGAAGTTGCCCTCAACGCTGAAGTGATCACCAACCAGGATGGCTTTAACTTCTTGGACAGATTAAAAGACAAAGATGGCAAATACATTTTGCAACCGGACCCGATGGAGAAAACCGGAAAACTGCTTTTCGGCTCTTATCCGATCACTGTGTTATCCAACAAAGCCCTTAAGACCGACGCTGCCAAGGGCGCACCCATCTATATGGGCGACGGCCACGAGGCTGTAACCCTGTTTGATCGAGAGAAGATGACCATTGAGGCCAACCCCAATGTGTACTGGACTTCTGACACGATGGGCTGCAAGGTGCGCGACCGCTTCGATGTGCAGGTGGTTGACGACGCGGCCATGGCCAAGGGCTTCTTAAAAGCAGCAGCGGGCTAATTTGCAGTCAACTGCAAAAGAACGGAGGTAAGCAATGGAACTGAACACGGTTAAGAGCTACCTGCGGGTGGACTATGCGGACGATGACGAGCTGATCCGGTTGATGATCGACGCAACGGCGGAAACGCTTGGCGAATTGATCCCCGGCTATAATGCAGCCGCACCGACCGCACGACAAGATCTGTTGCTGCTGATGTCCGTTAAGGACCTGTACGACCACAGGGAGAAGTACGGCACAAACACGCAGCTTCTCAGCGGTCACGCCTCCACATTTCTGTACAGCGAGATCTACGGAGGTGCCGGTGATGGAAATTAAAATCAATATTCGCAAGCGTGTTTTTTCCACCACCGGCGGCCGACAGATCGAAGATAAGGCAGGCGCCCCACACTATATGAATGTTTGGGCAACGCCGGCCGATCTGTACGGCGAAGAACTGTACCAGGCAATGGCCGCCAAGCTGCATGAAGTGCTGGCGTTCAAACTGCGTTACTGCAAGGCATTGGAAGATATGCGAGGGCATGCCAAGGGCTACTTTGTGGAAGAAGTAGCCACCGGCGCACGCTATCGGATCTACCATATCGACTATTCAAGAGGCAACCACGAGTTCGTTACGCTAAAGTGTGAGCGTACAACATAAGGGGGTGATCTTATGATAGTCAACATGGAGTTCCAAGGTATGGAGCAGCTGCTAAAGAACCTGCAAGAGGTAAGCTCTTTAGATGTGGTGGGCCAATGCACCCGCCACATCATCAATCTGTCCAAGCTGGAAACACACAGGACAATGAAGCGGAATGTGCCAAGGTCGAGGGACCACAGCAAAACCGGTCGGTATCTCGGCCACAGGTTCGTGCAGTACTCACCTGCCCACGCCGCTGATGTGATCCCGGTGTCAAACACAAGGACAGACACAGACGGCCGCTCAAACGCAGAGGTAGGCTGGAAGCTCAGTGACAACAGCGCGCAGTTTTATATGAAATTTGTGGAATGGGGAACATCGAAAATGCGCCCCCGAGAATTCATTAACAAAACAAACAAGCAGTGCGAGGGGCATGTACCGACGCATTGCCGAAACGACGCTACAGTCATACGCAAACAAGTATTTAGGCGATTAAGGAGACCGATATGTTAGATGTGATCAATGAAGCAAGTATTGCACTGTTGCAGATCTCCGGCCGGGGTATTCCGGTCCGGGAGGGGTGGTATGACCCGGATATTACAGATACGCATATCTCTTTTGGCCGCTTAGCTATGCGGAGGATGACCACAGCGACGATGACAGCGAGAGCGAGACAGCTACGGTTCAGGTGAATATTTGGAGCCTGGTGGACGAGGTGGCGCTGGCCGCCGAAGTGCTGGCGCTGATGAAAGCCTATGGCTTTGACTTCCTGGAGAGCAACAACGCTTACGAGGACGATACAGAGCTATATGTCAAACAGCTGCGCTTCTCACTGACAGTTGAAAAGAACAATGCCGCCAATCAGGCGGAGAAAGGATAAGTAAATGAGCGAGGAAAGAAATGTACACAGCCGCCGGGTAGGTCTGAAAGACATCTATGTGGCGCTGGTCACCAAAAACGACGCAACCGGCTATACCGCCGGCGCTCCGACCAAGCTGGCAAGAGCCATCAGCGCAAAGGTGAGTGACAAGTTCTCCAGCGAGAAGCTGTATTCCGATGACGCGGTTGAGGAAACAGCGACAAATTACGAGGGTACGGAGATCGAGCTGGATGTAAACGCCCTGACCCCGGCAGAAAAGGCTACGCTTTTTGGCCATCTGTATGAAAAGGGCTATCTGGTGAAAGGCGAAGACGACAAGCCGAACGAGATTGCAATCGGCTATCGCGTCAAGCGCCTGAACAACAAATACGAGTTCGTTTGGTATTTCTGTGGCACCGCCAGCGAGGGCATGGAGGAGACGAACGAGACCAAGGCGGACAAGGTGTCCACACAGACCGATACGGTAAAACTGTCCTTCTATGCGCGTAAGCACGATGGTAAGTTTAGTTGCTCCGTAGACGAAAGCAATCTGATAACAGAAGACACGGACGCTGCCAGTGCTATTGCCGACTGGTTCTCCAAAGTTCAAGAGTGGCCGACAAGCACAGCAGCCGTCGGCGGTTAAAGGAGTGAAATATGGACGCAATTATGGAAAAGGCTCCGGCTGCACAGCTGGAGCTTAACGGTAAGACTTACACCATCAACCACATGGGCACGGCAACATACCTGCGATACAAACAGGCGTGCGAAGCGGTCAGCCTGGAGGAGGACGCCATCGACGCTCCGACCTACACCGCTATTATCAACGCCTTGTCGATTGCTTTCGGTGAACAATTCACACCCGAAGAGCTGGCAGAAAGCGACACAGATGTGGCCGATGTGATCGTTGCTTACATGGCAGTGGATCTCAATCTGGCACAACGGATTGAGCAGAAAATCGACGCCATGACTGCAAATTTCAAGACTGGCAGCTGATCCCGGATATAACGGTCAGTTGCCACGGAACAATCTACCGTTCCACGGCGTCCCTGGAGTTCTACCGGCGGTACTGCACCTATATGCGTGCCGTCGGTACGGATGAACCACCGGGACTGCAAGCAACGATCCGCCTTGTGCAGGCCGTGCTGCCAACAGCAGCGGGCTATGTACCGGAAGTCGATATAGAGGAAGTGCTGGTAGCGGGCAACACCGCCCACTTCTTGGCCCAGCGGATCACGGAAGCCATCAGCCGGCTAAGTCCGGAAGAGCAGGTGGAACGAGTTAAAAGTCTATTCGATGAATACGACAGAGAGAACGGCTACACGGACGAAGAGGATGAGCAAGACTACTGGAGCGCACAGCTGGAGGTAATCAACAGCCTATTAGATGTGGCAACCCAATGTCTGCGTTGCGATCTGCAATACGCCCTTACCGGTGATGTGTTTGCCATTCTCTCTTTGATCAAATACAAGCTGGAACACGCAGACGAGCGGTAGAAAGGAGGACGACAATGGCAGTAGCGTCAATTAAACTGACTGCCAGCGCAAGCAGTTATACAGCTGTTATGAAGCAGGCGAACGCCCAAATGCGGCAACTACAGCAGGAGTACTCCTTGGCTGCCCAAAAGGCTAAACTGATGGGTCAGTCTCACCAGGAGGTCGGCGCCCGGGTGCAAATGCTCACAGAGAAGATCAAAGCCCAGGAGGAGAAGATCTCCGCGAACAGCAAGCGGGTGGCAGAACTGACGGCCGAAGATAAGAAACTGTGGCAGCAGCACTCAGAGCTGCAAAACAAGCTCAATCAGACCAAAACCGCCTATGACAAATCGGCCGAGGCAACAGGCAAGAACAGCAAGGAAACCAAAGCCTTGCAGAAAGAGGTCAAAGCGGCCGAAAAAGCACTTTCCGAAAACGAGAGAAAAATACAGAGCAACGCGGACAAACTGACGAAAGCAAAGAACCAAGGCACGCTGTTCTCCAAGGAATTGGAAAACATGAAGCTGAAGCTGAAAGCGGCCAACAAAGAGCTTGACTCCGACAAGCTGAAAAAATACGACGACAAAATGAAGGCCAGCGCAAACAGCTATACAGCTGTGATGAAACAGGCGGACGCCCAAATGCGGCAACTACAGCAGGAGTACTCCTTGGCTGCCCAAAAAGCTAAACTGATGGGACAGTCCAACCAGGAAGTCGGCGCCCGGGTGCAAATGCTCACCGAAAATATCAAGGTCCAAGAGGAGAAAATCTCCGCCAACAGCAAGCGCGTAGCCGAGCTCACGGCCGAAGACAAGAGATTGGGGCAGCAGAACTCTGAACTGCAAAACAAACTCAATCAAACCAAGGCTGCTTATGACAAATCCGCCGAGGCAACCGGAAAGAACAGCAAAGAAACCAAGGCCTTGCAGGAAGAGGTCAAGGCGGCCGAAAAGGCCCTGTCTGAGAATGATAGCAAGCTACAGAGCAATGCCGATAAGCTGGCCGAAGCCAAAAAAAAGGCACGCTGTTCTCCAAGGAATTGGAAAACATGAAGCTGAAGCTGAAAGCGGCCAACAAAGAGCTTTCCTCCGCCAAACTGAAAGAGTACGGCGACAAAATGAAAACCGCCGGAGATAAGGTGTCGGCAGCGGGCAAGAAAATGATGGGCATTACCGCCGCCGTCACAGGTGTGGGCGTTGCGTCCGTCAAGACCGCTTCGGACTTTGACAGTGAGATGTCCCGCGTAAAGGTCATCGCAGGTGCAACCGACGATGAATTCGAGAAGCTGCGTAAGCAAGCCATCCAGCTGGGCGCCGACACGGTGTTCTCAGCTTCCGAGTCCGCAGCGGGCATGGAGAACTTTGCAACAGCAGGATATAACGCCAAGGAGATCATGGCAGGTATTCCAGGTGTATTGAACCTGGCGGCTGTGTCCGGCGGTGATGTAGCAAATGCGGCCGAAGTAATGGCAACCACCATGCGGTCCTTTAATTTGGACGCCAGTGCGTCTGTACATGTGGCGGACGCATTCGCAAAGGCGGCGGCAGACACCAACGCAGAAGTGGCAGACATGGGCGAGGCCATGAAGTATGCTGCACCCATCGCTTCCTCATTAGGTATTTCGCTGGAAGAAACCGCAGCTGCGATCGGCATTATGTCCGACCAAGGTATCAAGGGCAGCCAGGCTGGTACATCGCTTCGCGGCGCATTGTCACGACTGGCAGCGCCAACCAAAGCAATGAGAGACACCATGGAAGAGCTGGGCGTAAAATTCTTTGACAGCAAAGGCAACATGATCTCCCTTAGTGAGCAGGTCGCTCAACTCCAGTCCAAGTTTAAGGGTATGACCCAAGAGCAGAAAGAAAATGCCATCGTTACACTGTACGGCAAAAATGCCTTATCAGGTATGCAGGCGTTGATTGATCGAGGGTCCGGCGCGCTTACCAAAATGACGAACAGCTTTAAGAACGCAGACGGCGCAGCACAGGATATGGCGGACAATATGCTGAACAACCTGTCCGGCGATGTGGAGAACATGAGCGGTGCTTTCGAGTCCGCAGGTATCAATTTGGCCTCACAATTCACACCGGAGATCCGCTCAATCACGCAAGCTGTGACCAACGCCATAGACAAGTTCAATGGCTTAAGTGACAGCCAACAGAAAACGATTGCTGTGATCGCATTAGTGGTGGCCTCTATCGGGCCGCTACTCCTTGGCGTAGGGAAAATTATTGGTACAGTCGGAAGTGCAATATCCGGCATTTCCAAGATCAAGAGCGCCGTGTCAGGACTTGGCTTGGTCAGCAAGATCTCCAGCGGCGCCGGAAAGATAGGTAAGGCTATCACAGGTGTATTTTCGACGCTTGGCCTTAAAGGCGTGATTATTGCCGCCGTTGTGGCTGCTGTCGTAGCCGGTATCGTGCTGATCATTAAGAATTGGGACAAGATCAAACCGGCGTTGGAAAATGTGTGGAATAAAGCGAAAGCCATATTTCAGACAGCCTGGAATTGGATAAAGAACATCTTCACGACACTGTGGAATTTCATTAAGACAATATGGAACGGAATAAAGAACGGCATACAGGTTGCCATTATGTTCATTGCCAACCTATTTACGGCCGCTTTCAACATCATAACGCTGCCATATCGCTTTATTTGGGAAAATTGCAAGCAGTATGTTTTCGCCGCGTTCAACGCTATTAAGACCGTTATTTCAAACGCCCTGCAAGTGATCCGCACCATCATCTCGACTGTCGGTAATGCGATCAAGCGAGTCTGGACCGCTGTGTGGAATGGCATTAAGGCTGTCCTGACACCAGTTATCAACGGAATTAGGAATATAATCACCAAGGTGTTCACTGCAATCCGTGTTGTGATCGTCACTTATGTGACCATCTGGAAAAAGATCATCACCACTGCCTGGAATGCGATTAAAACCGTAGTTACCACAGTGGTCAATACCATCAGAACGGTAGTATCGACGGTATTTAATGCGCTTAAGAACATAATCAGCGTACCGCTGAACTGGATTAGAAACCTGGTATCGCGCATTTTCGGCGGGATCAAAGACAGCATATCCAACAGCATAAACAACGCCAAGAACATTGTGAGCAAGGGATTGGCGGCCATTCGGGGCTTCTTTGATAAGCTGAAATTGAAATTTCCGAATATCAAACTGCCGCATTTCAGCATAACAGGCGGGTTTAGTTTGGATCCGCCGTCTGTACCCAAGCTGAATATCGACTGGTACGCAGGCGGCGCCATTATGCGCGGGCGACAGATCTTTGGCGCATACGGCGGCACACTGCTGGCAGGCGGTGAACCAAGCACCGGCGGAGAGGCAATTCTGCCGTTAAGTCCGTTCTATACGGCCCTTAGCAAAATGCTGGACAACCAGCTCCAGCGACTGATCGCCTGTGTTCGCCCGACGGTAATCGTGCATACATACCTGGACGGTAAGGAGATCGGCAGTAAGGTCGTACAGCAAGTCACGGACGAGGTCACCAAGGACCAGCGGAATTATGAAATGGCAAAGGGGTTAGATACAGATGGATAAGTTTGACTTCACTTTCGGAGGCAGAAATGCCTCCGAACTGGGGGTTAAAGCAACCCAGCGACCAAATATGCCCGCAGCAGTCAAAAAGATTGAGGAAACCAATGTAGCGGCAATGGATGGCAGTTACTACCTGGACCAAGGCATATGAAGACATACAGGTGCCTTACTCCTGCAACTTCCTGGTACCTGACGGCACAGAATGGGACGAGCGAGTGCGCGAGATCAAAGACTGGCTATTCCACCCGACCGGAGCCAGCCAGCTGATCAAAAATGACGACACGGAGTATTACCTCCGGGTCCGCAAGGTGGAGACTTCCGAGTTCACCCGCATATACCGGCGGCTGGCTCAGTTCACGGTCACATTCACCTGCGCAGCGTACCAGTACCTGGTGCGCGGTAGCACAAGAGTGCCGTGCCCGGAGGCCGTTAACAATCAGTTTGAGACAGCGTACCCGATCTTCTATATAACGACAAAATACCCAACCGGAAACACGGCAACGATCACAGTCAACGGCAATGCAGTGACCGTACAGATCACAACGCCAACCACCATTATAGATGTGGAAAGGCGTATGGTCTACACCGGCGATTATAAGATCATCAACGGCAACGCAACCGGCGACTTGGACGGCCTGGTGTTGGTCAAGGGCGCAAATACGATCAAGTTCGGTGGAACAAAGAACCCTGCAATGCTGGAGTATGTGCCAAACTGGAGGCGCCTATGATCGAAGTGTATTCCAAGCAGAATTTCACAGGAAAAGCGGCACTGAAACACAATGGCGATATGGTACTGACGCCTTATTCCTGCACCGTCAGCATTGAACTGGGCGGCGCCATAGTGGTGGAGATGGAGCACCCGGTAGACACATTGGGCCGGTGGAAGTACATTGCAGAAGAAAATGTGTTGGTGGTGGACACACCATGGGCGGAACGCCAGGCGTTCAGAATATGGCAAGTCGTTACTTCTGACACAAAAGTCAAAGCTTCGGCGCAGCATATTATATTCGACTTGAAGCGGACGCTGCCAGGAGAATGCGGGGATTATCAGTCCAACTGCTACGGTTTTGCCAACACAGTGCTGAGCCAGTCCGACTTTAGGCCAAATGTAACCGGGCTCGACGCATTCAAGTCGTTTTCCTGCTATTACTCGGACGCCAAGAGTGCATACGACGCATTGCTCGGAGACGATGAAAGCGTGATCCGTAAATGGTCAGCCGAATGGCTACCGGATAATTTTAACATTCAGATTATGAAACAGTTGGGAAAAGACCGAGGACTTGTCCTTAGAGATGGAGTCAATGCCTCTGGAGTGGAATTCACGGTTAACACCAACGATGTGGTCACAAGTATTCTTCCCACTACGACAGAGGGCATATACAATGACGACTTGGTAGTAAGCGAAAAAGAAAAGGAGTTCAGCTACCCTCATATTGCCATCAAGTCGTATTATGTAAGCCCGAAATATACGCCGCAGGCGTTCTCTGTACATCCGGGGCGACTTAAACTAAGCGGAAAAAAAGTGATACGCGTAGAGGAGAAAGGCAGTTTCTATGGCGTAGCGGCCGTGTCGTCGAACAGCAGCTACAAATTAACATCGCGGTTCAGAAGTGACTGCCCATTTTTCTTTGCATATCGAGACGGGGATCAGTGGATGACAGAGCCTGCACAGACGGCGACAAGCGACTGGAAAAATAGCTTTGCGTACAGCTTCAAGCCTCCAAAAGGCGTAACATCAATAAGGTTCAACCTGGTAAGACGACCGGGCAGCGGAATAAACCCTTTTTAAGCACTCGATCCGCAGGTTGACCAATAACGACGCAGAGTTTACGGACATTACGGATGTAATTAAGGAGATCCGGCGGTTAGCCGCTTTGGAATTCTCGGTGGACAGAATAGATGAGCCGAAGATCAATGTGGCCGTTGACTACTTAGATCTGCGAAAGGACCCGGCGTACCAAATGTTCAAAAGAGCTGGAACATATAGAACTCGGGGACACCGTTACTATCGCTTTGAATAAGTTGGGCCTGTCAGCCAAGGCAAGAGTGATCAAGCTGGAGTATGACTGCCTAAAGCACGAACTGACCGGTTGCGAGATCGGGTCGTTTAAGCGCAACTATTACCGCAGAGTGACCCAACGAAGCTATAAGGCCATGCAGGGCATTCACCAACTGAACAGAGACAGTATGACAGCTGACAACACACTTGAACTGATCAAAGCCTATACCGAAACGGAGGATGACATCGAATGACAACATTGCAGGAAATATTCATTGACATCAACGGTGCAAACCGTTATGTGACTGTGAGCGCTAAAGCAGAAGATGACGCCGGGCGCGTCGTGCTGATCAACCTCCTGGACAACGGCGCACTGTACGCACTCCCGGCAGACGCAGAAGCCAGGGCGGTCATGATCCGACCAAACGGTACAAAAGCATTGATCACCGCCCAAGTGATCGACGGCAAGGTCCAGCTGACGATGAAGAGCAGCATGCTCATTTTGGGAACCAGCCAAGTAGAAATCCTGCTGTCCACTACGGACGGCAAGGTCATTACAACGGCAAAATTCGATGTTAAAGTGCACGGCGCCCAGAGCACTGCCGGTATGGAACAAAGCGACGACTGGTCCGCCCTCCGGGACGCACTGTCCAAGCTGTCCCAAGTGCCGGCTGCCGAAGATGTAGCAACGCTCAAGGCGGCTGTAGCGCTTGTCAATGGACGGCTGCACAAACAGGCGCAAACCACACACATCCAGGCGGTCCTTGCCGCAAAATTCACACCGACGGCTGAGGGAACATACGAGGCGCCGGTGTACCTAAGCCTTACATCGGCGGCGCGCCAATACGGCACAGCGCTCACGCTGTCCTCCGGCGGCGTCAAAATAGGTAAAGGCATAAGCAAAGTGAGGATCACAGGGCAGGCGTATATGTATGAGTCCACCGATCTAACGAGCTGTGAAATGGACTTGTACATAGTCAAGGCAGACGGCACGGCAAAACGCATTGAGCGGTGTATACGCACAAGATCCGCTAAGTATGAGACCTACATCACAGGGCCAATCGTTACAGCAGTCAGCGAGGGTGACATTATCAAACTGGCATACATCGGCAAGCCAGACACCTCATTCATCAACTATAACGACGGCACCATGCTGAATGTGACTGTTGAAGAGTGGGATCTGTCCACGGCAGCGGGCGCAGATCTATCCGCAGATGATGTGCTACTTAACAAATGGCACACCGGCACCGCCATTGATGGTGCAGCGGGCAGTGAAACAACCTACCCGGCTTCCGGGATCAGCTCCGCATTCATCGGCGACCTGTATCTCAACCTGAGTACCGGCACGGTGTACCAATGTACAACCACCGGTACGGCGGAAAAAGCCACCTGGAAGTATATGACGGTGCTATCCAATGTAGGCGACGGAACCGTGCAGGCAAAGCACCTGGCAGAGGGTGCGGCGCTTGGGAACATCGGCCTGAATTCAATTACGAGCGCCAAAATAGCAGACAGGGCAATCACGAGTGCCAAAATCGGCTACGGCGCAGTGGAGCAAGATAACATCAAGGAAGGAGCGGTGACAACACTGAAGATCGGCAGCAAGGCGCTCAAAGCCTGGCACTTCTCCGATAGTATCATCGGAAAAGGTCTGCTGACTGACGCCCTGGCCAAGGAGATCACAGCCGCCACGACGGGCCTTGCCGAGGTGAAAGAGGAGTTGGCAGGCGCAGGCGAAACATGGGAGCCTGTGTTTTCCAAGGCCTTTGACGCTGACACTGCAGCGAACCAAAGATGGGACTTAGCTAAGCCCTGTAAGAAGATAAGGCTGCGTATGGCTGTGGCCGGGAGCGTTGCAAATTCCGCCGCAGGCGATCAGACGGTGTACATGAACTCATACACAAGTAAGTGTTTTTTGCCTAACGCTTTCCGGTACGAGACGGCCACGACCAAGGGTGCATTTGTTGTTGCAGAAATTGAGATCGCCGAAGATATGGTGCGGGTGCTGGTCAACAAGGGTAACATATCCAGCGGTTTTAATGCAGCCAACTTAATGACTGGTGGCGCTATCTGGGCCGCAAGTGGGGTCACATTTAACATCTTCAAAGATGTTGAGGGCCACGGCGCGATCAAAGCGCTGTCGTTCCCGACCAACGGCAAGACGATCGGAGCGGGCACTCAGATCGAGATATTGGGGGTGGCAAAATGAATGTAGAGACAGAAAGTCGCATTGCATTTCTTAAGGCTGAGCTGGCGGAAACAGACTACCTGTGTTTGAAGTACACGGACGGAGCCTTGTCCGAGGATGAGTACGCACCGATCCGCCGGCAGCGGGCAGCATACCGGGCAGAGATCAACGCCCTGCAAGGGGGTGAGACCGATGTATGACGCATTTCTCACCGCCGCCCTGACTGCTGCCGTGTCAACGGTGGTAGGCAGTGCCGTGTCTGCCGTTATCGCTTCATTGATTGCAAAGAAAAAAAGCAAGAAAGCAATGGACGAAGTCACCACAGCCCGGTACATAGCCATTGAAAACGGCTTGCAATCCATATTGCGTGCAGAGATCATACGGCAGCACGAAAAGCATACCGAGCGGCACTACTGCCCCCTCTATGCAAAAGAAGCAATGGTCAAGGTGTACGACGCATACCATGCCCTGGGCGGCAATGGTATGATGACCAGATTTTATAATGAGATTATCGCGCTCCCGGAGGAGCCGCAACAAAAGCGAGGACTAAAAATGAAAGTAACAGCAGGAACAATCGCAAGAACCGTCGTGTTGGCGGTATCTCTGCTGAATGTATTGCTCAATGCCTTTGGCAAGAACCCTTGCCGTTCAGTGACGATGAGGTGTACACAGCTGTGTCAACGGTGGTGGCCGTGGTGGCTTCCCTGGTTGCCTGGTGGAAGAACAACAGCTTTACCACGGCTGCACTAAAGGCGGACGAAACCCTGACGCTGGAACGGACGGAGACGACAGAGAGCGAGGCGGTAAACAATGAGTAAGCTGTATTACTGCCGGCAGACCACCGAAAAGTGCAAATCTATCAGATACCCCAGCAAATCCCACCCCTACAAATACGGAAACAGCGGCTGTATCTACACCAGCGGGTGCGGGGTGTGCGCCAGCCTAATGGTACTGCACAACTTTGGCTTTACCGGCTTAGACACAGCGGCTTGGACGCAGAAGTGCCTGCTGATGGGCGCACGGTCCGCAGACGGCACAAACATGAATACGGTGGCTGCATACCTGGAAAAGCATTATTCCATTGTGAGTAAGCGAGCCAAGTCTGTTGCTGATCTGAAAGCCCACCTGAAAGCCGGTGGCAAGGCCATTGTATGCGTCAGCGGTGGCGGCAAGAAGCTGTTCTCAAACGGCGGCCACTATATCTATATTGGTGGAATTGACAAGTCCGGCAACATGATCGTGCTGGATCCGTACTGGTATGATGGCAAGTTTACCATGACTGCCAACCGGCGAAAATACACCAAGGTGAAGAACGCCAGGGAAGTGTATGTACAGCCTGCCGCCCTTGCGTCTGACATCAGCGGTATTTGGCTGTTCACGAACGCAAAGGGAGCCAAAACTGTCTATGCGGCAAGCGATGTGAACTACCGCAGGGCAACACCCAAGGCGCCTACCGTAAAGCCGGGCACATACATCACCACGGCGGTGCGGGGGATCTACAAGGGCGCAGGTGCCGCCACAGGCCGCAAAAAGGTCAAAGACCTGACCACGGACGGCCGGCGACACGCTACCAGTAGCAAGTCAAAAGCAGACGCTATGTTTCGGGCAGGCACCACCATCACCGTGCTGGAGACAAAGCGGCTCAGCACCGGCAACCTATGGGCGCGCTGCCCATCCGGCTGGCTGTGTGTATGGGAAAAAGACGGAAACAAGAAGTTTGTTAAATAAAGGAGATCAAAATGGCAGAAGCAAAAGAAACCCGCCACTAAGGCGGCCAAAAAGGACAAGGCATTCCAGATCAAGGTGGTGTTCCAGGATCCGTCAGGTCCACAGCCGCCCGATCTTGGGAGACGAGGATGTGCTCCGGCTGGTCAAGACAGGCGAAGTGCTAACGGCAAGGGCTGTTGACAGAAGCACGGCCACGCCGTTCTACGAACTGGTGGACGGTGGCTATATTGCCGCAGATCCGGCACTTGTAGTCAAAGCATAAGACATAAGAAAAGAGTCCCGGCAGGGAGTGATCCCACCGGGGCTTTGCTATTAAATTTTGTTTTCGTGTTCCAATTTGTAAGCCATTAAATCAATGACATACTGCGGACAAGGATTATCACCATAAATCCAAGCCTGCATAGTGCGCGGCGGCACGCCAAAGAAACTGCCAAAACTACTCATCGGCATACCGCTGGCGTCAAATAGTTCACTGACGCTATCAAAAGAACCAGGAGACACAGTCAAACGGTTTTGACGGATCGCATAAGCAAGGAGCTGTCCCAAGGTCATTGCTTCCATCCATTCGTCGTCTGCCAGTTGAATGCGCTTTTCCTCGTCCTTATCAAGGGCGTAGTCAAACACAATCTTGACCCCGGCCTTTACCCTGCAAGCAACGCTTACTTTTTTGGCCCGGCGCAGGTGCAGTATATCCTCCCGCACATCCTGGATCAGATCAGTACATTCAAAGGACACCTGCTGCCCCATGTCGTTCAGAATTGCCATGTTATCCTCCTTATGATACAGCGCCATCTGTTGGTGCGTTATTTGTTTGCGGCCTGTTCCAACTTGAATAACAATTCGTCAATGGTAACAAGTTTTTTCACATCGGCGTTGCCGTCCAACTGAATAATGCAGCCCATCTCTCCAGCACGGTAAACACGGATATGATCCGCAGAAGCGCTGAAAGTCAGCTCACGGTCATCATAAATGTTGATCCAATGCTCCAGGTCGAGAACAAGATAGTAATGATCAGGGATGGCAGTGTCGCCGTCTACGACATATGCCATATATTCATCGTCCTGGCCAAAGTCGAGAGCAGATACAGTGCTGCCGCTGCGTACAGTTAAAGAGGCAATGTCGCTTCCGCCGATATATTTCTTTGTAAAATCCTTGTAGTTTTTCATAACTTCTCCTTTATTTGTGCTTGTAATTTTCAATTTGTTGTGATATACTGATCGTAGATGGCGGGTCGCCGCCCGCCATCTACTTTTTTTCTTTAGAAGCGCAGAGCTTCTAAAATGCTGATGGCGTCGTCCAGGCTCTTGCATTTTTTCAAGATCTGGACGACAAGTTCGATGAATTGATTAAACTGTCGATCCGTCATTTTAGATACCGTCCTTTCTCAGTATTCGTGAGATCCGCTTTCCGTCTCTCACTGTCTATAGTATATCACATATAATGTGACAAGTCGATAGAAAATTGCAAAAAAAATAAAAAATTAGCCGGGCAGGTAACTGTCCGGCTTTTTTGTGATGTGCTTTTGGTGAAAGGTATTGACAAGCACTGCCTCCTTTGTAGTATAACGAAAAATAAAGGAGGAATGAAGAATGATTGTGGAAGATACTAAGGATTTGGTTGAAACTGCGGACTATGTGATCATCGAAGCTATTTTAGTGGATGATGGACTGCGTTACAAACAACTTTCTGTTGGCATTAAAGCCAAAAATGGTGACATTATCCGCATAATTCCAATATCAACAATGCTGATGTAAAAAAAGCCGGGTAGTTCAGTAACTGCCCGGTCTTTTTTTATACCTCGCATTACCAAGTACTGCAACGAGTACTGCAACGCCAAAAGTTTTTTATTTTCTCTTATTTTTTACACAAGCGGAAATTTGGCTTATTTAAGCCAAAAATGGAAACAAAAAGAAATAAAGGACGGCTAAAAAAAGCCGTCCTTTTTTGGTCGGAGTGACAGGATTCGAACCTGCGGCATCCTGCTCCCAAAGCAGGCGCGCTACCAACTGCGCTACACCCCGATTTTTTATTTTGCTTTTTTCTTAAAATTTTCCGTGTTTCCCTGCTTTGTCCGCCCTCTTGCAAAATTGTCGCCCATGGCGCCGCTATGCAACGCCATGCGCTCTGTTTTGCTGCGCTTCCTCAGGCTCCCTGCATCTGCCACCGGCAGCGGTCGCCTTCGTCACCCAAAGCAGGCGCGCTACCAACTGCGCTACACCCCGATTTTTTATTTTGCTTTTTTCTTAAAATTTTCCGTGCTTCCCTGCTTTGTCCGCCCGCCATACGGCTAACACAAGCCGATCACGGCACTTGTGTTATTTTAATATATCCGGCAGGGTTTGTCAAGCGGGTGATTGGACGGGCAACTGTGGCTGCTCCATCCGCACTTATGCATACGCAAAGAAAAACACCACCGCTTTGGCTCACGCCGGGGCGGTGGTATTCTTTGGGGGCTAAAATCAGTCCTGGAACAGCGGGGTGGACAGGTAGCGGTCACCGGTATCCGGCAGCAAGGCTACGATGGTCTTGCCTGCGTTCTCCGGGCGCTTGGCCAGCTGCTCGGCCGCCCAAACGGCTGCACCGGAGCTGATACCGGTGAGCACCGCGTCAGACTTGGCCAGGCGCTTGCCGGTGGCAAAAAGCATCTTCATTGGTGACGGTAATGATCTCGTCGTAAATCTTGGTATCCAGCGTATCCGGAACAAAGCCGGCGCCGATACCCTGGATCTTATGGGCATGCCCCTGGCCGGTGGACAGCACCGGGGAGGAAGCAGGTTCTACGGCAACCACCTTTACATTGGGGTTTTGGCTCTTCAGGTACGCGCCCACGCCGGACACCGTACCGCCGGTGCCTACGCCTGCCACAAAGATGTCAACCTTGCCCTCGGTGTCCTTCCAGATCTCCGGGCCAGTGGTGGCCTTATGGGTGGCCGGGTTCACCGGGTTTACAAACTGACCGGCGATGATAGAGCCGGGGATCTGCTCGTGCAGCTCCTCTGCCTTGGCGATGGCGCCCTTCATGCCCTTGGCGCCCTCGGTGAGCACCAGCTCTGCGCCATAGGCTTTCATCAGGTTGCGGCGCTCCACGCTCATGGTCTCCGGCATGGTGATGATCAGGCGATATTTTTTGGCCGCAGCAACGGCTGCCAGACCGATGCCGGTGTTGCCGGAGGTGGGCTCAATAATGGTGCCGCCGGGCTGCAACTTGCCGGACTTTTCTGCGTCCTCTACAATGGCCTTAGCAATACGGTCCTTCACGGAACCGGCCGGGTTAAAATACTCCAGCTTCGCCAAAACAGTTGCTTTCAGGTCGTTCTCTTTTTCAAACTGGGTCAGCTCCACCAGCGGGGTGCCGCCAACCAGGTCCAGGATAGATTTATAAATTGCCATGATAATAACTCCTTGTCAAATTCAAATGAAATTGTCGGTCAAATTAGGCGTTCAGCGCTTTTACAGCGTCAAATCCCTGCTCCAGATCGGCGATAATGTCGTTGATGTTCTCTGTACCGATAGAAAGACGGATGGTGTTGTCAAAAATCTTCTGCTCGTTGAACTCCTGCTCAGACAGCTGAGAGTGGGTGGTGGTCTTGGGGTGGATCACCAGGGACTTCACATCTGCCACATTGGCCAGCAGGGAGAAGATCTCCAGCGCGTCGATAAAGGCCTTTGCCTCTTTTTCGCCGCCCTTGATGTCAAAGGTGAAGATGGAACCGAAAGCGCCGCTCGGGAAATATTTATTGTACAGATCCTGATATTTGGGATCCAAGGACGGATGGTTCACATGCTCGACCAGCGGGTGATTTTGCAGGTACTCCAGCACCTTCTTGGTGTTCTCCACGTGGCGCTCCACACGCAGGGACAGGGTCTCTACGCCCTGAAGCAACAGGAATGCGTTAAAGGGAGAAATAGCAGCGCCGGTATCGCGCAGCAGAATCGCGCGGATATAAGTGGCAAACGCAGCCGGGCCGGCAGCCTGCACAAAGCTGATGCCGTGGTAGCTGGCGTTGGGTTCGGTGAGCTGCGGGAACTTGCCGCTCTTTTCCCAATCGAACTTGCCGCTGTCTACAATCACGCCGCCCAGGGTGGTGCCGTGACCGCCGATGAACTTGGTGGCGCTGTGGACCACAATGTCTACGCCGTACTCAATGGGGCGCAGCAGATAGGGCGTTGCAAAGGTGCTGTCCGCCACCAGCGGAATGCCGTGCTTGTGGGCGATCTTGGCCAGGGCCTCAATATCCACCAAGTTAGAATTGGGGTTGCCCAGGGTCTCAAAGAAGATCAGCTTGGTGTTGTCCTGAATGGCATCCTCAAAATTTTGCAGATCGTCCGGGTCAACAAAAGTCGTCTTGACCCCGTGCTCCGGGAAGGTGTGCTCCAGGTAGTTGTAAGTGCCGCCGTAAATGGTCTTGGCGCTGACAATATGGTCACCGGCCTTGGCCAGTGCCTGGAAGGTGTAAGCCAAAGCAGCCGCACCGCTGGCGGTAGCCAAACCGGCTACGCCGCCCTCTAAAGCGGCAATGCGCTTTTCAAACACATCCTGGGTGGAGTTGGTCAGACGGCCGTAAATGTTGCCGGCGTCTGCCAGGCCAAAACGGGCCTGGGCATGGTCGCTGTTATGGAATACATAAGAAGTGGTTTGATAAATCGGTACGGCTCTGGAGTCGGTAGCGGGATCCGCCTGCTCCTGGCCAACATGCAGCTGCAAAGTCTCAAATGCGTATTTCTTGCTCATAATTCAAATTCCTTTCAAGTTCAAATGATAAAATGTAGGTTACGATTGGGTCACATACATCGGCTCATTCGTCCAAATCGGAAATTTTGTCTTAACAAAGTGGGAAATAACCGGTTCATAGCGGTCTCCTGATTTCTTCGGGTCTCCCCGTTGGATTGACTTAACTATACACCATAATGCCTACTATGTCAATAGGTAATGTCGGAAAAAATAAGAAATTTTTTCTGAGCCGCCAAGATTTCGCGTAACCAGGCCAAAAATAGCAAAAAATAAATGTGGAAAATCACGTTGCACTACAAAGCTGGCGGATACTATCCGCCGTCTCTGACGTGTATACCATCATCTTACACACCGATATGCACACATATTTAAACCCGCTGAACACCACACAAAAAAAGCGACCTCCCGAGGGAAGTCGCTTTTCCATATATATACATATTGTATCTATTTTCAGGCGCTTATTCTTTACCGGCGCGGCGCTGGGACAGGGCGGCAGAGATCTGCGCCTTCTTCTCGCCCACAATGTCGTACTTAAACATGGGGAAGATGGACAGCAGTGCCAGCACGCCCGGCAAGGCGGTATAAGCAAAAAAGATAATGTCCTTCGTCTTGGTGGTGAAAGTACCGGCACCCAAAGCGTCATAATAACCGGACACCTGCACAAAGATCAGACCCACGGCGGTGCCCAGTGCCAGACACACCTTAATGGTCAAGGTCAGGATGGAATAGGCGGCGCCTCCATCCGCTTGCCGGTCTCATACTCGTAATAATCCACGCAATCGGCGGTCATGATCATGGGCATTAAGGTGACGGCGCCAGAACTGCAAGCCGATCAGGAACAGAGAGGCATAAAACAGCACGGTGAGCACCATATTGTCCGGTGACTGGAACCAGAAATGGCCGATCACAAAGGAGAAAATGGAAGCGGCAAAGCCGTAAACAGACAGAAGAATGTACGCCTTGCGCTCATCCAGCTTCTTAATCAGCAGGGGGCACAGCGCCATACTGATCATGGAACCCACGGCGGTAACGATACCCAAAACAGCCACCAAGTTTTGGCTGCCCAGGATCACCGTTGCGGCCTGTACCTGAATACCCATAGCCATCTGACGGCCAAAGCCCAGGAAGTAAGAAATAATCACCAGCATTAAGGGTTTATTGTTCTTCAGCGCGCCCATCATATCCTTAAAAGTGGTCTTTTCGCCGGCCTGGTAGGGCACCCGCTCCTTATTAAGCAGCGGAATCAGGGCAAAGAGCACACAACCAAAGATGGCGGTGAGCACTGCGGTCCAGAAGAACTCGGAAGCAATCATAGGCGTATCTGTCTCGCCGGACTTAACGAACACCTTGGACCCGCCGGGAATGATCAGGCAGGCAATCGGCACAATCACCACGCAGGCAGAAAAGCCGATCTGCTTAAAGGTATTGGAAATGGACACCACATTGGTGCGCTCCGTGGGATCCGGGGTCAGCACAGAAGCGATTCCCTGCGAGGGTACATCGCCCATGGTCATGGCAATGGACCAAACCAAGTAGGTGAGGAAGATCCACACATACAGCCCGGTGCCGGAAAACGGCACTTTCACAAACACCACAGCGGTCATCACCAGCAGCGGCACCAGAGAGTACAGGATCATAGATTTGAACTTGCCCCGCTTGCTTTTGGACCGGTCGATCAGGTTGCCCACCACCGGGTCCGCCACAGCAGACACGATCTTGGCCACCAAAATTAAAATGGCCACCACAGACACATTGGCAGCCCCAAAATGGGTAGCCGTCAAACTCGGCCTGGTAGGAGTTTAGCAAGCCTACGATGGCCTGGAACCCGAACAGTCCCAGGGAGTACGCCGCAATCTCCTTAAAATTCATATACCTTTTTTTTTCGTTGCCGTTACAGCATCTGCCATAAAAACCCCTCCTTTTTATTGCAAAAAAAAGCAGAAAGGGGCGCAAAGCCATTCCCTCATTGAAACGGCTGCGTCCCTTAAATGCTTAGAATTTACTCCGCCAGCTCGGCGTCGTCCTTAAAAACTTCCTTAAACAGGTCAATGTCCGCCGCTTTCATCACAGCGCTGAACAGGCGAGAGCCGTTCACCGGCAGCAGCTTGCCAAACACGCTCATGGCGTGGGCATCCACACCGTGGATCTGCAGTGCCTGCTTGTGCTCTATACCGAACATGATCATCTTCACCATCAGGTCGCAATCGGTAGAGATCATATTGATGACCTTCTCGCCCTTGCCGCCTGCGTTGGACTGGCCGCGGAAAATATCCGTCTTGGTAAAGCCGGGGCAAACCAGACCCACATAGCACTTGCCACGGAATTCCTCACGCAGAGCCTCGGTAAAGCCCTTCAGTGCAGCCTTGGAAGCGCTGTACATGGAAGTACCGGCCAGGCTCATCAGCGCGGCGGAAGAGTCAATGTTAACAATGCCCGGGTCCGTGCTCTGCAGCAGCATGGGCAGAAATGTCTTAACGGAATACACGCAGCTGTAGAAATTGATGTTAATGGCACGCTCAATCTCTTCATCACTGTAGCGGTCAAAGCGCTTAAACTTAGGCAGAATACCGGCGTTGTTGACCAGCACATCCACCTGCACGCCTTCCTCTACCAGCTCGTTATAGAAGTTCTCCCAATTCTCCTTAACAGACACATCAAACAGCTTGTAAGAGAACTGCTGGGCATAAGTGGGCCAAGCTCCTCAATGAATTTGAGCATCTTGGGTTCTGACCGAGCCACGCCGATCACCGTGCAGCCGTGCTTCTTGATCAAGGTAGCCGCAATGCCTGCGCCCATACCGCCGGAAGCGCCGGTTACAACAACAGTTTTGCCGTCTAACCAACAATACATAGGTAAAATTCCTCCAATATGTAAAATTCTGTATTTATTATAGCTGAAAAAACCAAAGAATACAACATTTTTTTATGCAGGACAGCGGATTTTTCCGTTTTTATCCGTCACTACAGTGATTGTGCCGCTTTGATCCGTGCGATAGACAGTACACCCGGCATCCCGCAGGCGGGAAAGCGTGCTCTCTGCCGGGTGGCCATAACGGTTGCCCGCGCCCACGGAGATCACCGCATACTTGGGCAATGCCTGGCGCAGAAACACATAGCCGGTGGCAGAGCCGCTGCCGTGGTGACCCACCGCCAACACATCACAACTTACATCTGCACCGCTTTGGATCAAGCTGCGCTCCTCCTCTGCCCCGGCGTCACCCATAAAGAGAAAAGTCGCGCCGCCAAAGCGCACTTGCAGCACCAGGCTGCTGTTGTTCAGATCGCTGCCGGCAGCGGCGGGGCCCAGCACGGTACACTTCGCCTCCCCCAAAGGAAACTGCATACCCGCCTGCCCGGCCACCGGAGTCACACCTCGATCCGCCAGCGCATCTAAAAAATCTTGGTAAACGTCGCTGTCTGCCGTCACCGGGCTGACAATGGCATGACCCACCGGCACCGCATCCACCACAGCGGCCAGGCCGCCCACATGGTCCTCATGGCCATGGGTATTCACCACATAGTCCAGCCGGTCCGTTGCCACCTGCACCGCACGCGTGACCTTGGCGCCGTCTGCCACATTGCCGCCGTCGATGAGCAGACTCTTACCCCCGCAGGTGAGCAGCGCCGCATTGGCCTGACCTACATCCAAAAATTCCACCGTCAACACATCCTGCCGCCGGGTAGTCTCGTTGCCGTTTGTACCAAAGACTGCAGCCCTGTTGACCGCACTGCAACCGCCAAAAAGCAGCAAAAGCGCCAGTACCAGCGGAACAATTTTTCGTGTTTTTGCACAAGTTTTCATGGCGTTTTCCAGCACTTCCTACAAATTCCGTGAAGTTGCTTGCAACCTTTCTTTCATTTATGTTATCATAGTATTTGCTATTGGACAGGTGTCCATTACAAAGCGATTCGAGGGGGGTTTTTCTAAAAAATGGACAGACGGGTAAAGCGCACCAAAGCGGCGGTCTTTAACGCTATGATCGCGCTGATGATTGAAAAAGAAACGGACAAGATCACCGTATTGGAGCTGTGCAAAAAAGCAGACATTAACAAAAGCACCTTTTATCTGCACTTTAAGAGCATGGGCGCGTGCATTCAATTCTGCTTTGAGACCATCACCAACGGCATTGTGGAGATCGCCAAGGGCATCAACTACGATCAAATCCAGCGGGACCCCACGGATATAATTAACAGTATGCTCAATGAAATTGAGCGCAACAACAACATTGAGCGGCTGACCAAATTCAAAAACAGCCGTATGTGCGCTCCCGCCCTGCGCATGCTCAAACAGCAGATGACCGAGGCTATTTGCTCCCACAACAACTTCACTATGGAGAAAAATTATCACCAGGTAACCAATGTGATCTACGCCGTAGGCGGCTGTATTGATGTGATTCTGGAGCCGCTGCCCGCCTTTGACCGGGAAAAGCTGACTGCCGTACTCACCGCGCAGCTGCGCAAAATACGGTAATCCACACGATGATTGATACGCACAAAGCCCCTGCAATGGCAGGGGCCTTATTTTTTTGTAAAGAATAATAAATCCAAACCGATTCTGTGAATGCCTTACGCTTCCCCGATCAACAGGCCGATGCTCTCCTCCATCAGATCAAAGAAATGCTCCACGATTTTTTGATCCCCAGCACCGGCAGACAACTGACGGATAATGCACACTGTCTCGCAAGAATTATACCATATTTTTCCATGCCTGCATAGTAGGTTGCAAAAGAATATGACGTTTTTTCAGGATGGAAACCGGCGGCGAATGGCAGGGCGTGCAAGCCCCCTACAAAAAAAAATAAAAGCCAAACGGATCTTATCCTTCGCACACAAAAAACCGCCCGGGCCTTACGGTCCGGGCGGTTCCCTCTCTTACGGCAAGCGAAAGATCATTTGCCGATTTGATACAACGCAGAGGTATCTGCGGTGGTATTGTCTACATACCAGGTATGGCCGATCTGCACCACGGTCAGGTTGCAGGTGGCCAACTGGCCCTTTAGCGTCCGTTACCTGCACGGTGCAGATGGAAACAGCACCGATGTCGTCGGCGCTGACTTCATAATTCGCCAGCAGCTGGGTATTCATCTTGGCGGTATAAGCCTTTACATCCTCCACCGACTGCACATCGGTCACGGTGGTGGTCAGCTTGTAATCCTCGCCCAGCGCCTTTTGATAAGCGCCGATGGTCTTATCCGTCAGCTTGACCTTGGTGTTCTTGTCGTAGGTCTCGTCCGTACCGGTCAGACTCTCGCCGTAGGTCTTTACATTGGCCTCCAGCGCGGTGAACATACCCTCGTCATCCAGGTACGAATCACCGAATACCTGCCCCCGCACCTGCTGGTACTTGGCAAAGTAATTGGTGAACATAGCGTCTGCATCGTCCCAGCCGTACTGACCCAGCAGCTCCACATAATAGGGATACATGGCCGCGGTCACCTGGCCGGTAAGCGTACCGTCGTCGTTCTTGGTCTTATCGGACTTGTAGCTGTCGTCGTTCAAGCCCTTTAAGTTCTTGGTATCATCGCCGGGCTTTGTAACCGGCGTCCTTATAGATCACCGGGTACATATAAAACTTGCGGATAAAATCGCCGTATTTCTCGCTTTTGCTCACCAGCGCATACTTGTTGGCATTGTAGCCGTCACCGGTCTGCACAATGGTATCCGCATACGCCTGAGCGACCTTCTCCGGCTTAAATGCAATATACTTGCTGCTAAAGGTGGCCACGGTGGACACAGCCAAAATGGCTGCAACCAACAAAAATACTACCAGCGCATACAACTTGGTATTAAAAGTCTTTTCCTGTTTTGCCATTCTCGTCGCCCCCTTACTCGGCTGCTGCCGCATCGGCAGTCTCTTCGCCCTCACCGGCAACCAAACCGGCGGCCTCACGGCGCTCCATCAGCTCGCGGGTAATGCGCGCCTTCTTCTCACCGACCATATCGTAGAAGAAGATGGGCACCGCCTGGAGCACAACGAACACGGCGGGAATGATGGTGTAGATCATTAAGATCTTGTTCAAAGTAGAATCCGTCTGGGCGGCATAAGCCACATTGGCGTCACGAGATACGGCATAGCCGGACCAGGTGTACAGCAGCCAGGGACCCAGCGCCTTGGTGAAGGCGGAAGCAATCTTGGAGAACAAGCCGTAACCGGCATACGCCAGACCGTCCTTGCGCTGGCCGGTTTTCCACTCGATCTCGTCTACGCAGTCGGCGATCATAATATTGGGGGTTACATTGGTGTTGCCGTGCTGCAAACCGCAGAAGAAGTTCAAGATCAGGAACGGCACAATCAGGGTGCTGTTAAAGCCGATACCCTTAGACACCAGGAACAGGATTGCCATGGAAGACGCACCGTACACGCAGAAAAGAATAAAGGTCTTTTTGGTGGAGAACTTCTTCAGCACAAAGTTCACCAGCAGGGTGCCCACAGCGTACCGATACCCATGGGCAGCAGCAGCGCCAGCTTCAGGTCCTTAGAGCCCAGCAGGTAAATGGCAATGTACAAAGACACGGTGCCGTACACGCCGCGGCCAAAGCCGCACAGCTTGGTCAAGGACACCATCAGCAGGTTTTTGTATGTAAAGACCACCTTAACGGCGTCTTTCAGGCTCACCTTCTCCTGCGTGAAAGGCACACGCTCTTTGTTATTGGTAAAGAAGATCATCACAAAGAGGATCAGACCCAGGGCGCACACCGCCGTGGAGATCACCAGGTCAAGGCCCTGGCCCTCGGCGTTCTTATATTGCTGTTTGCCCATCAAGGCCTTCATTACCAGGCCCACCACCATCACGACGACCATACCGCCGGACTGGCCCACGCTGCGCAGGAACGAAGCGATGGAGATGGCGGTGGAGCGCTCTGCCGGATTGGGCGAGCACAGGGAGCCGAAGCAGTTAGACGGGCTTTCTACCGCACAGCTGAAGGCGGTATACAACGAGTAGATCACAAACATCCACACGATCGCCAAGGTTTGGTTGGAGGTGTTGGGTGCAATGAATACCAGCATAGCCACCACGGCCAGCGGCACCACGCCGAAGCCCACCCAGGGCTTTTACCTTGCCCAGCTTGGTGCGGGTGTTATCCACCAAATAGCCGATCACCAGCTCGCACACGGCGCCAATGATACCGGCCACCAAGAACACCATAGAGATGGCATTTGCCATGGTGGCGGAGTCAAATCCCTTGCCTTTGAACGCGAAGTCAGCGAAGAAGGTAGCGGTGTAGTCCGGCATCCAGCCGGTCATCAGAGCCACGCCGAACAGACCGATACCAAAGGTAACGATCTCTGACTTCTTCATGTACTTTTTTTCCGTTTTGTCAGACATGAAAAATCCCCTTTTCCAGATTTGGTTTTGTTTTGCGTTCAGTATTATAGCACGCAGCCACGCATTTGACAACTTTCCGGTTCTTTATTTGGCACATTTGAAAATCTGTACCGTCATGGATCGGAATATGCTCCATATTTTAGGAAAATCGGTTGCGATTTGCCTCCCTTATTGCAGGGGGCCAAATACAAACACAAAACCGCCTGCGCAGAAATACGCAGACGGTTCATGGTTGATACCGATATTATACGCACGCCGTTATGCCTTGGCGACCTCTTCGGTCTCGCTGCCTTTTTTGCTCTTCACATAGCTCTTGGCACTGTTGACCACAATGGTCAAGCCAAGTACAATCAGCAGCACGGCGATGATCAGCTGCAAACCGTTGGCAATAAACACAGCGCCCCAGCTGGTCTGTCCGGCAGGGATCTCCACTGCGGCAGCCTGCTGAATGGCCTTGATCATGGCGATCAGCCGCTGCACCAATGCAGTAAAGGTAACGCACAGCATAATGATCATAGGCGGGAACAGGATCTTGTTCTTTCTGCCTGTAACCTTCAGGAACACGCACAGCGTAATCAGCACCAGTGCGCTGAGCAACTGGTTGGCAGAGCCAAACAGAGGCCAAATCTGCTGGTAGCCCACCTTGGTGAGCACATAGCCGCAAAGCAGGGTAATGATGGTAGCAAAATACGGATTGCACACCACCTTGCGCCACAGAGCTGCGTGCTGCATATCATCTACGCTGAAGATCTCCTGGAAAGACATTTTACCGATCCGAGCCACAGCATCCAGCGTGGTCAGCGCCAAAGCGGACACACACATGGTCATAAACACGGTGGCTACCTGTACCGGCACGCCCATTTTCTCAAAGAACCCGGCAACGCCGCGGGAGAAGATCTGGAACGGGGTGCCTTCGGCAGCCACGCCGTTCTTGGCGGCGGCACCGGCCACGCACAGCGCCAATACAGCCAGCACGCTCTCCAAAATCATGGCGCCGTAGCCCACTTTCAGCATATCCTTCTCATTGGCGATGGTCTTAGACGAAGTGCCGGAGGACACCAGGCTATGGAACCGGACACAGCGCCGCAGGCCACGGTCACAAACAGAATGGGGAACATGGTGCCCAGCTTCTCGTTATTAAACCCGGTAAAGGCAGGCAGCTCCATGGTGGGGTGGCCGATGACCAAACCGATGATGGCACCGGCGATCATGCACACAAACATAATGGTGGTCATATAATCCCGAGGCTGCTTCATCAGCCAAATGGGCATAATGGCCGCCAGGAAAATATAAGCGAACACCACGGCAGCCCATTGGGTCTTGCCCATGATGATGGGCACTTTAATGCCGACGGCAAAGGACGCAACAATAAAGACAACGCCCACAACAAACTCTTTCCACCCGGTCAGGTTCCACTTCTTCTGGATCAGGCCGAACACCACGGCAAACACCATAAACATAATAGACACCATACCGGCGGGCCGTTGACCCCGGCAGTCGGCAGCTTTTGCAGAGTCTCCGCATCAAAAGCAGAGAATGTGCCTGTAACCATATCCGCAAATACGGCGATGATCAGCACGGAGAACAGCCAGCAAAAGATGGTAAACAATTTGCGGCCCAGCTTGCCGATGTACTTTTCAATGAGCATACCCATGCTCTTGCCCTCGTTCTTCACAGAAGCGTACAGGGCGCCGAAGTCCGTAACGGCACCGAAGAAAACGCCGCCGATCAGGATCCACAGCAGCACCGGTACCCAGCCAAAGACCGCCGCCTGAATGGCGCCGGTAACAGGGCCTGCACCTGCGATAGAGGAAAATTGATGGCTGAACACCGTCCAGCCGTTGGTCGGTACAAAGTCTTTGCCGTCGTTGTACTTCACTGCGGGGGTCTCTGCCTTGGGATCAATGCCCCAGGACTTGGCAATATGGCGACCATACAGCACATAGCCCGCACCCAGCACAACAATGGCAATCAGTACAATAACCAATGTGTTCATTTGAAAGACTCCTTTCATTCTTCTTTTCCCAGTCAAATACAAAAAACAAAAAACCTTCGCCCCGGCACAGCCAATGCTGCTGTGCAAAGACGAAGGTAAAAATCAGAAACCCACGCGTTACCACTCTGCTTGCCGGCAAAGCTGCCGACCGCTCATGCGCTGCCCGCCAAGGCGGATAGCACGCTCCGATAACGGGGAGTACCGGCACCGATTACGAAGCCCGAGGGCCGCTCACAGGTGCTGCTTGCAGGGGATAACGAGGACCGCGCCTTGCTGCCGTCTTCCACAACCGGCGGCTTTCTGTAAGCGGTGATGCGGTTCGTCCTGTCCTGTTCGTTGCATTTGACTGTTGAATTTGTACTACCAATATAGCACTTTTGCGCCATTTGTCAACACCGTCGGAACAAAAAAATGCCCAAAATCGCAATAACGGACAGGGGTTGGAAAAATAAATGCCCCGGCGGGACCGAAAACGATCTGCCGGGGCGCAGTATATACTTTTCCGTTTACAACTGGTCCGCCAAGGAGAAAATCAGGTCCCGGGTCTTGTCCCAACCCAGGCAAGGGTCGGTGATGGACTTGCCGTAAATGCCGTCCTCCCACTTTTGGGCGCCATCCTCAATGTAAGACTCAATCATAAAGCCCTTTACCAGTCGGCGTATATCCGCCGAGTGGCGCATGGAGTGGAGCACCTCATTGGCAATACGCACCTGTTGCAGGTACTGCTTGGAGGAATTGGAGTGGTTGGTGTCAATAAGCACCGCCGGGTTGGCAATGCCGCTCTCCACATACAGATCATGGAGAATACGCAAATTCTCGTAATGATAATTGGCGTGGTTGATGCCGTGGCGGTCCACACTGCCCCGCAAAATGGCGTGGGACAAGGGGTTGCCCTGGCTCTCTACCTCCCAGCCGCGATAAATAAAGGAATGATCGCCGTGGGCGGCCTTAATGGCATTGATCATCACAGACAGATCCCCGCTCATGGGATTCTTCATACCCACAGGAATATCCAGTCCACTGGAGATCAGCCGGTGCTCCTGGTTCTCTACGCTGCGGGCACCGACGGCCACATAGCCCAGCAGGTCGCTTAAATACCGGTGATTCTCCGGGTACAGCATCTCGTCTGCACAAGACAGCCCGGTCTCCTGCAAGGCACGCAGGTGAATATGGCGAATGGCGCGAATACCCTCGTACATATCCGGCTTTTTGCCCGGGTCCGGCTGGTGGAGCATACCCTTGTATCCGGCAGCCGGTGGTGCGGGGCTTGCCGGTATAAATGCGGGGAACGATCAAGATTTTGTCCGCCACCTGCTTTTGCACCTCTGCCAGGCGGTGGATATAGTCAATCACCGCATCCTCCCGATCCGCCGAACAAGGGCCGATCACCAACAGCAGCTTGTCGCTCTCGCTGCGGATAATGGCGGCGATCTCCTGATCCCGCTTGTCCTTGTAGGCAGCCAGCTCCGGAGTCAGGGGCATCTCTTTTTTCAGCTCCTGAGGAATGGGCAGCTTGCGAATAAAGTGCATATGATCCATTTTATCAAAATTCTGCATGGGCTTTACCTGATTTCTATACTGTGATACCTATTATATTATACTGCCCGGAATCACTTGTCAAGAAAGCGCTTTAAATTACCACAACAGTGGAATACCGGGGAATTGTAAATTTTAGCCCGCTGCCCTTGACCCGCTCCCCTGCTTTGTATTACTATTAAAAGGATCATTTACAGGTAAAGCGGAGCAAAGCATGGCAAACGAACGGAAAAAACCTGCAAAAAAGAATACCCGCAGTCGGTCAACCCCACGGCGGACAAGCACCCGTAAAAAGACCACCCGCAAAAAGCCCGCCGGCACTGCCCGGCGCAAGGGGCGGCGCAAAACCAACGGCCAATCTCTGTTTGCCAACCGGTGGGTGCAGGCGGCGCTGGCGCTGGTGATCGTGGGTGCGCTGGCTGCCACCGTGCTGGCACTGGGGACCGCCATCAGCGGGTAACCTATGACTTTGGCACCGACGCCCCCTTTGTGGAGGGGGGTAGACATCTCCGAACACAACGGCACCGTGGACTGGACTACCCTGGCAAAAAGCGCCAAATTTGCCTTTATCCGGGTAGGCTACCGAGGCTACACCGACGGTGCGCTCCATGCAGACAAAATGGCAAAAGAGAACTTAAAAGCTGCCCGCAAGGCCGGGGGTGCCGGTGGGTGTATATTTCTTCTCTCAAGCCACCACGGAGGAAGAAGCCCAAGAGGAAGCCCGCTTTGTGCTGGAAGCTGTGCGCTTTGCCAAAGTGGAGCTGCCGCTGATCATAGACTATGAATACGGCTACAACGCTGCCGGAGAGCACGCCGGTCGGCTGTATGACGCCAATGTGAGCAAAAAGGACACCACCCGGCTGCTCACCGCCTTTTGCGACACCGTGACCGCCGACGGCTACACCGCCGGGGTGTACGCCAACTCACACTTTTACATTTCTAAATTCGACGCCACCTCCCTGCCCAAGGGCACTCTGCGCTGGGTGGCGGACTACAACAGCGCCGTCACCTACACCGGGGATTTTGATATTTGGCAATATTCCAAAATCGGTAAGATCAAAGGCAACGGCAGCAAGTACATTGACCTGAACCGCTGGTATTTGGGAGGTTCCTAATGCAAAAAGCAAAAAAAGAGATTCTTTTCTGTCACCGCCGTACTGCTGGCGGTGCTGGTGGCCTTAACAGCGCTGCTGCCTACGGCGGGCGCAGCCCAGGCCGCCACCATGAGATCCAAATACACCGGCAAAAGCTACACCCACAACGCCCGATTTAACAAGCTGGAGGTGCTAAACGGTGTAGATATTTCCGCTTGGCAAGAAAAGGTGAACTGGAAAAAGATAAAAAACGACGGCATTGACTTTGCCATTCTACGCGCCGGGTACGGCAAGAACGCCAGCCAGGAGGACGCCTACTTTGCCACCAACTTTAAGAACGCCACTGCCGCCGGGCTGCCGGTGGGTATTTACTGGTATTCTTATGCCAAGAGCGTGGCGGATGTGGAAAAAGAGGCGCGCCTGTGCCTACAAGTACTGGGCAGCCGCACCCTGGATCTGCCGGTGTTTTATGACTTAGAGGAGAGCAGCCAGCTGAACAAGGGCAAGGCCTTTTGTACCCAGCTGGTAGAGCACTTTTGCAGCATCATTGCCGCTGCCGGGCACACCCCGGGGCTGTATATGAGCCGCAGCCCGCTGCTGGACTACATTGAGCAGGAGACCCGGGGCCGCTACGCCCTGTGGGTGGCGGAATACGGCTCCAAAACCTGCAAATACGACGGCGATTACCTGATGTGGCAGTACGCAGACAACGGCAAGGTGGCCGGGGTCAACGGCCACACGGATATGGACTTTCTGTATGGCAATAAAAACAGTTTGCCCGGCTCTGCCACCCTGCTGAAAAGCAAGACCTACACCGGCAAAGCCATCACGCCCGCCCCCACCGTCACCGGCGAGGACGGCCAACCGCTGAAAGCGGACAAGGATTACACCCTGACCTATATCAATAACAAAGCGGTGGGCATGGCCACCATTACCGCCCAGGGGCTGGGTACTTACACCGGGCGGCGGTGGTACTATCGCTTTAAGATTCTGCCTGCCAAGGTCACCGGTCTGACCCTGGAGAGCCGCAGCAAAACACGGCTCACCTACATTTGGAACGCCACCCCCGGCGCCAACGCCTACTTGGTGAAGGTCATCAACCGCACCACCGGCAAAGGCTTTGACAAGGCAGTAAGCACCACCCGCGTGGATCTGACTGATTTAACAGACACCCAGCTGTACGAGGTGCAGGTGGCGGCTTATCGGGGCAACACCGCTTACCGGGGTCCCTATTCCAAGGTGAACGCCAAGCACGCCCTGCCGGGCACCGTCACCGGGCTGAAAACGAAAAAGACCGCCACCGGCTCCATTACCCTGGAGTGGAACAAAAAGCCCGGCGCCGACGGCTATGTGGTGTACCAATATATTGCCGCCAAGAAGCAGACGAAGCGCTTGGCCACCACCACCGCCCGCAGCTTTGTGTTCAAGGGCAGCGGCGCCAAGCCGGGCACCAAATACTATTTTTATGTGGCGCCCTACACGGTAGACTCCAAGACCAAGGAAGGCGCCAAGGGCACCCAACTGGCGACCACCACCCGCCCCACTGCCACCAAATGCACCGCCGCCAAATCCGCCAAAAAGCAGCAAATTACCGTGCACTGGAACAAAGTGAAATGCAACGGCTACGCAGTGCAATACTCCACCAAGAAGAACTTTTCCGGCGACAAAAAGACCCTGTATGTAAGCAGCGGCAAGGCCACCGGAAATATTAAAACCGCCAAGGGCGGCCGCACCTATTATGTGCGCCTGCGCCCCTACACTACCGTAGGCAACACCCGCTACTACGGCAGCTACACCGCTGCTCGCGCCGTGCGGGTCAAGTAAGCACAATAGAAAAAATAAGCATAATGCACCGTTCCAACGAACGGTGCTTTTTTGTGTTGTTGTGATTTGCGCGGGGCGGTTTGGCGCAATACGGCGGGCGGATACTATCCGCCCCTACCTCGTCGACATTGACTTCATATTGCTTGTGGCGGATTTCTAACAAAATCCACCCCGCGCGCATTTCGTAATGTCTCCTCTCCCCAAAAAGGCAAAAGCCTTTTTGGGGACCCCATGACATAATCGTAGGGGCGGCAATCTGCCGCCCGCACTGCGATACAGGCTGACGGATCGGCGGTGCGATACTGCACTCGCTACGAAACAGTCCCCCGGACTGTTTCTCCCAAATGCTAACGCATTTGGAGCCTCGTGTCTCTTGCACTGCGTGCAATTCACTCATCGCACCCTACAATTTTTTTACAAATACACGCCTACTCTTATTTCCCCCGCCGTGCGGCCAAGGCGAATTTGACCGGTACGCCCCGGCGGCGGCGCGGGCCAACACGGCGTCCGGTGCAATGGACGAAAACACCCACCAACAGGAAGTGCCGCCCAGCGGCGAATGCTCCGTCTGCCAGCCCTGCTGCAAATGGTAGCGGGCCAGGTGCACATTCCGGGGCAGGCAAAGCCCGTCCGCATACAAAATACCCAAGGCATAATCCGCTGCGGGCAGCGCTGGGCACCACCGCTCCAACCGACCGAAAATATCAACCCCCGGTGCCGGTGCCAAGCCATACGCCCACACCGGCGCCATATAGGCACAACTGATCGGGTCTGCGGCAACTGCCTGCCACACTCCACGATGGGTGACCAACCGAGCCAGCCCGGCAAAATCACTCTCGGCCACGCCGTCCCTGACCCTTTGGCGCAGGGCGGACAGGCTGCTGCTTTTTTCCATGTCACTTTGCATTGTTTCACCAACTTATTCGCTGCACCGTAGCACTAATGGGTACTATAATAGAAGATTAGCAAATTTTTATGCTAAAGTCAATAGTACCAATCAGTGGTGCGGAGGTGGCGTTGTGTATTTTAGAAGGCTGCGGGATCTGCGAGAGGACAGAGACCTGAAGCAAACGGATGTGGCCGCCTTGCTGGGCATTCGCCAAACCGTCTATTCCCGCTACGAGCGGGGCTACCAAAATCTGCCGCTGGAGCACCTGCTGGCACTGGCGGACTACTATGGTGTGTCTACGGATTATATTCTTGGCCGCACCGACAACCCCAAAACAAATCCATAACCATCGATCCAAGCCACCCTTTCCGGTGGCTTTTTTGTTAGGCTGATTGCGGCACCGGTTAGGTGGTGTTGAGCGTAGCGAAACAGAGGGATTAAATAGTGGATCCCTCTACGCATATTCGCACCACGCCGCAGACATACTATCCTTAAAATACTGCATTTTGCGGTAAATGTCAATACATCAAATTGCGGTATTTTATAATAACGCCGGTGATAGTATGTTTCAAAGAATACGAGACCTGCGTGAGGATCGCGACCTGACCCAAAAGCAAGTGGCGACGGTGCTCAACTGCTCCCAGCAGGTTTATTCCAATTACGAATTAGGCCAACGGGATCTGCCTACCGCTGTGCTGCTGGCACTGGCGGACTACTATGGTGTGTCTACGGATTATATTCTTGGCCGCACAAACGATCCGACTATCCAAAAATAAATATAAACACGGCAAAACGCCATCGAGTGTACCAAGGCTCGATGGCGTTTTGCCTTTTTATATCTCCCGCTGACCGCTGTACTTGGCTACGGCATAAAGGGCATACGTTCGCGCGTTGCGCTCACACAGTTGGTGGCGAATGGATGAGCCGCTGCCGCTGCCCTGTCCCGCTCCTTCGATAAAGTAAAACCCATCGTACGCACCGATCCCCGCCTCCGCGCCCTGCGATAAGGCACATTCATCTACAAAAAGGAGCAATCCAACAATGGAATTGCTCCTTTTTCCTTTTATGTTATGTATTACCGAAAGCGCGCCTTTTCAGCCGCGCAGACGGGCGTACAGATGGAGAAAATCCTGCTCCACCCGATCAAAGGGCAGCTGCGTCCAATCCGGGGTGCGTTGCAGGGGCGGGGCATTCGTGGGGATCACCTCGCCGGTAAAATGCAAAAATTCCGCCGACAGCATGGCGTTGTCGATCTCCGTGACCGTCTGCCACTGCGCCGAAGTAGGCCGAGCCTCTACCAAGGTGTCAAACAGCAGCGCCAGCAGCCGCTCCTCTGCCCGGACAAATTCCGGCAGCCGGGCCTTCACCGGCCGGGTCACATCGCTCATATACGCCTCTGCGCCGTCATGGAGCAGGCAAAACAGTGCCGTTTGGTTCGCTTCACCCCGCACCAGCGCCTCTCGGGCGCAAGCCAAAGAGTGCTGCCCCACGGAGTAAAATGCCGGGAAATGGCCGTTGGCGCGGGTCATCAGAGACTGGGCGTGGGCAATATCCCGCACATCCAGATCCGCCGCCACCGCGTGGTACGGGTCAAAATGCCGCCCGGTATAGGTAGAAATCGGTTTGTACATACCGTCGCCTCCGGTTAAGTTTCTATTGTGTAGTACAGGGATCTGCCCTATGGGTACAAGGACAGCACCCCGTTTTGGGACAAGGAACCGTCCACTGTTCATTTCTGAAGCTGGCGGCGCGCATTGACATCATCAATAAATGCACGAACATCTTCCACCGGAACATAATATATTTGCTCATTTGCATGGATCTCGACCATATATTTCCATGCATATACGGTAGCCGGAACAGGTGCATATTTGCATCGCCAAGGCGTGGCCGGTTGAATACTTGATATTTGCTGTATGGGGATAAAATCACTGGTGCCACGTTTGAGATGGTAATACATAATATTGTGGCGTTTGATCAGTACCGAATGGTCTGTAACGACTGTGTATTGTGGCAGTAGTGCATATACCACGCTCGCCATAAACAAAGCCGACAAGAATACAAGAAAAGCATAGATCAATATGCGCAAAATCATATCTACCGAGCCTTCTTGATACTCATTCACCAAATATCCAAGAGGTAAAAAAGTATGAGAGCAACGACTGGAAAAACAATACATAAACCAATAATGTTATGATCCGGTCCAAATATCGTTTCGCTTGGCTACCATAAAAAAAGCATAACGCTTGCTGTGCATTGTTATATAACCCCCAACCCAGAATCATGCCGTTCATTCTTAATACGACAGATCTTGAAACGATATCAAACAGATCCGATACAATACTGGAGACAATTGGGCTAGTAAAACAAGGGACGGTTCCCTGTTCTACATATCCGGAATTTGCCAGATTTCACCCTCCAGATCATCATAATCGTACTGTAGATATGTTCCGCGAGCTTCAGAGCGGTATTTATACGGTATATCATGATCGTTGCACCATTTCATCAAGGTAATCGCTTTATCTTGATTCAACCTATATTGCTCAGTAAATGACAAACCATTTCGATCAATAAACACACGATAGCGAAAATACACATCTTCTTCATCCTTAGCCGCATTAAAGAACTCGGTTACCTGCGGATTATTCAAAGCCCGCATTAAATCTTTGTATCGAGATTCTGGAATAAAATGAGGAAATGGGATAATATCTGGATTATCATCATACATATCGCACGGACCTCTGTGATCGATCATCTTGAAGTGTTTCATGTCGAACCAATAGTGCTGCTGATTCGCTTCTTGCGCATCTAAGCTGTAGGAGCAGTTACAGTAGTATTTGTTAATGTTTAATCTTTTCATAGTAGTCTCCTTACTTAAAACAAGGGACAGTCTCCTGTTCTATACTTAGGCTCCCTTGCAAAGGGTGACTCCCCGCAGTGCGGGGAGATGTCGCGCAGCGACAGAGGGGACGGGCACCGGTTAGGTGCTGTCAGCGCAGCTGACTGAGGGATTGCACCGGAGGTGAAAATGCAGAGTGCTTTTACCGTATAATCCCTCCACCGCCTACGGCGGTCCCCCTCCCTTTACAAGGGAGGCATAACTTTATAAAACACCCGACGCAACCGCCCGCTGCAAATCATTATAACACAAGAAAGCACCGCTGGAAAGCTGAATTTTGGTGAACATTGACAAAAGTGGAAATTCCGCTTGATTATTTGGCAAAAGCGGTATAAAATAAAGACTGCAATACAAGGGCGCATAGCGCCCGGGTAAATTCAAATATTTTTCGGAGGTAATTCCAAATGGTAAGAGTTGCTATCAATGGTTTCGGCCGTATCGGCCGTCTGGCTTTCCGTCAGATGTTCGGCGCAGAAGGCTATGAAGTGGTTGCCATCAACGACCTGACTTCTCCCAAAATGCTGGCTCACCTGCTGAAGTACGATTCTTCTCAGGGCAAGTACGCACTGGCTGACACCGTGTCCGCTACCGATGACTCCATCATCGTAGACGGCAAAGAGATCAAGATTTATGCAAAGGCTGACGCTTCTGAGCTGCCCTGGGGCGAGCTGAAGGTAGACGTAGTGCTGGAGTGCACCGGTTTCTACACTTCCAAGGAGAAGGCTTCTGCTCACATTAAGGCCGGTGCCCGCAAGGTTGTTATTTCTGCTCCCGCAGGCAACGATCTGCCCACCATCGTATACAATGTAAACCACGAGACCCTGAAGGCTGAGGACACCGTGATCTCCGCCGCTTCCTGCACCACCAACTGCCTGGCTCCCATGGCAAAGGCCCTGAACGACTTTGCTCCCATCCAGAGCGGTATTATGTGCACCATCCACGCTTACACCGGCGACCAGATGACTCTGGACGGCCCGCAGAGAAAGGGCGACCTGCGTCGTTCTCGTGCTGCTGCCGTGAACATCGTTCCCAACAGCACCGGTGCTGCTAAGGCTATTGGCCTGGTTATCCCCGAGCTGAACGGCAAGCTGATCGGCTCTGCACAGCGTGTTCCCACCCCCACCGGTTCCACCACCATCCTGACCGCTGTCATCAAGACCGACAAGGAAGTGACCGTTGAGGCCATCAACGCTGCTATGAAGGCTGAGACCACCGAGTCCTTCGGTTACAACACCGACGAGATCGTATCCTCCGACATCGTGGGTATGCGTTACGGTTCTCTGTTCGATGCTACCCAGACCATGGTTCTGAAGGTTGCTGACGACACCTATGAGGTTCAGGTTGTTTCTTGGTATGATAACGAGAACTCCTACACCTCTCAGATGGTTCGCACCATCAAATACTTCTCCGAGTTGGGCTAATCCCTCTCGATACAGAGAAAACCAAAGACCGACAGGTTCGCCTGCCGGTCTTTTTTTACACGCTGACAGACCAAGAGAAAGCGAGATAAATTTCGTATTTTGCGAGCGGGTGTCGTTAATATTACTCGCTACGCGCAATTCACTCCCCCGAGCAAAAGACGAAAAGCGCCAAAAGCGGCTTGAACTCGATGTTCAAGCCGCTTTTTTCAAATCAATCATAACAACAAATGTCAGCGGCAGGAGCAAGCCCCTGCCCTACGAATGGAATACTTCATTTTTTAACCGGCGCGGTTTAGCCGCTTTATCGACGGTCTGATCACCGAAAGATTACGGCAAACAGTTCCTCAATCCGCTCCGTTTGGCCGGTTAGGTACAAATAGCCGAACAGCGCCTCCACCCCGGTGGCACAGTGGTACTCGCCAACGGTGGCGCTCTTGGGCTGGTGGCCGGTCTTGGCATTGCGCCCCCGCTTAAACACCGCCAGTTCTTCCTCTTTCAGCAGCGGCTCCATGCGGGCAAAGGCCGCCGTTTGGGCCTTGGCGCTGACGAACTTCACGCTCTCCCGGTGTAGGTCGTTCACCGGCCGGTTGGCCAGCGCCACCAGGTGGCAGCGCACCTGCATCTCATACACACAGTCGCCGATAAAGGCCAAATTCAGCGGGCTTAGCTGCCGCGGATCTGTGTTCAACACTTCCATACTTGCTCCTTACGGAATGTACTCAAACTCAATATCATACAGGCTGACAATATCGCCCTCCTGATCCCCCGCTGCCGCAGCGCCTCAAACACGCCGCTCTTCTCCAGCACCCGCTGCATGTATTGCAGCGCCTCGTAGTCCTCCACATCAATGCCCTTAAGCACCTTGGGAAACCAAGGTGCCTCTACCAGGTAGTAGCCCGGCTCCGGATTGGTGATGGTAAAGCCGGTACTGTTTTGCACCAGCAGTTCCGTGGGGATCTCCTCCGGCTCGTACTCCTTCACCGGGGGCAGCGTTTGCAGCCGGTTCCACACTGCGTTCATCAATTCCCGGGTGCCCTCCTGAATGGGAGCGCAAATGGAATAGTAGTCGTAGCCCTTGGCCTCTACATAGGCTCTCACCCGTTCAATTTGCTCCGGCTCCGCCATGTCGATTTTATTGCCCGCCACAATCTGGGGTGCTTTGGCCAGCTCCGGGTTGAACTTCTCCAGCTCCCGGTTGATGGCGTCAAAATCCTCGATCGGGTCTCGTCCCTCGTGACCGCTTACATCCACCAGGTGCACCAGCAACCGGCAGCGCTCCACATGGCGCAAAAAGTCATGACCCAGGCCCACGCCGTCTGACGCACCCTCGATCAACCCGGGAATATCTGCCAGCACAAAGCTGTTGCCCGCGCCCATGGACACCACGCCCAAATTGGGCACCAGGGTGGTAAAGTGGTAGTCGCCGATTTTGGGCTTGGCCTGGCTGACCACGGAGATCAGGCTGCTTTTGCCCACGCTGGGAAAGCCGATCAGCCCCACATCCGCAATGAGCTTCAGCTCCAGACTGATCTCCCATTCCTCGCCGGGCACGCCGGGCTTGGCAAAGCGAGGCACCTGCCGGGTGGGGGTGGCAAAGTGCATATTGCCCCAGCCGCCCTTGCCGCCCTTGGCTGCAATAAACCGCTCTGTCTTGCTCATATCCGCCATGACGGCGCCGCTTTGCACCTCGCGGATCACCGTGCCCCGGGGCACGCGAATTTCCAGATCCTGGCCCTTACGGCCGTACTGCCGACCGCCGCGACCCGGCTCGCCGTTCTGAGCCGCATATTTCCGTTTGTAACGAAAGTCTGCCAGGGTAGCCAAATTATCGTCTACCACAAAGACCACATCGCCGCCCTTGCCGCCGTCACCGCCGTCCGGGCCGCCGGCAGCCACATACTTCTCTCGATGAAAGGCCACTGCACCGGCACCGCCGTCGCCGCCTTTGATTTTGATTTTCGCAATATCTGCAAACACAGGGTATCCCTTCCTTTCTGTGTTGTTTTTTCAATAGTACCATAAAAACGCGGGAATTACAACAAAAGTTCGTGGAAAATGCCGCCGCCCGCTCCCTTGCGCCCCGCCGGGGACTATGATAAAATAAGAGTGTACAAAAAAGAGAACAGCAAGACCCTAAGAAGGAGGTTCCACGATGAACATTTGGCATGACATCAGCCCCAAGCGGATCCGCAAAGACCGCTTTTACGCCGTGATTGAAATTCAAAAAGGCGGCAAAAACAAGTACGAATTGGACAAGGAGACCGGTATGCTCAAGCTGGACCGGGTGCTCTTTACCTCTACTCACTATCCGGCCAACTACGGCTTTATCCCCCGCACCTACGCCAGCGACAAGGACCCGCTGGATGTGCTGGTCCTGTGCAGCGAGCAAATTCAGCCCATGACCATCGTGGAGTGCGCCCCCATTGGCGTACTGATGATGGAGGACGGCGGCGCCAAGGACGAAAAGATCATCGCCGTGCCGGTAAACGACCCCAACTACAACTGCTACACCAACATTGACCAGCTGCCCGCCCACTATTTTGAGGAGATCAAGCACTTTTTTGAGGTGTATAAGACCCTGGAAGTGAGCAAGAGTACCTCCGTGCTGGAAGTGGATGACCGGGCAAAGGCGGAAGAAATCATCCAGTCCTGCATGGATGAGTATATCCGCAAATTCCAAATGTAATCCAAACACCCATAAAAACCGCGGTGCCCTTATAGAAAAGGGCACCGTTTTTGTTTTTATAATCGGTTAACCATGGGAGCGGTTCGTATCCGCCTGCGCATTTCCCGCTGCGGCTTTCCGCTTCTTCCCAAACACCAAGCACAGCACCAGCAGCAAGGGAAAGACGATCCCCGCCAAAATCCCTCGGCGCATATTGCCGTCACACACCCGGGTAACCATACCCGCCAGGGTGGGTCCAGCGCTGCACCCCAGGTCACCGGCCAGAGCAAACAGGGCAAACATCACCGTGCCGCCCTTGGGAATGGCGGCAGAGCCTTTGCTAAAGGTGCCCGGCCACAGAATACCCACCGAAAAGCCGCACACGGCGCAGCCCACCAGCGCCAGCCGTGGATCCGGAACCAGCGCGATTGCCAAATATGCTGCCACACACAGCAGACTGCTGCCCAGCATGCACTTCTCCAAATGCAGCTTGTGACCCCACTTGCCGTAAATCAGCCGTGCGGTACCCATTAGCGCCGCAAAAGCCATGGGACCTGCCAGATCACCTACGGTTTTGGTGACTCCCAGCCCCTCCTCTGCAAAGGCGGACGCCCACTGGCTAACGGTATTCTCCGCCGCACCGGCGCCCAGCATCATCAGCATGAGCAGCCAAAACACCTTGTTGCGGCACAGTTCCTTTAAGGTCAGACCCGCGCCGCCCTCCGGGTTCAAAGGATAAATCGGCGCGGTGGCAAAAAGCACGCCGTTTAAGATGGGCACCGCCGCCCACACCAGCGCCAGCACTTTCCAGTTGGCTATACCAAAGACGGTGAAGAACAGGGTGGACAGCAGCACCACACCCATCTGCCCCCAGCAATAGAACGAATGGAGCAGGCTCATGGCGGAGGCTTTGTTATCCGTTGGGCAGGCCTCCAAAATAGGGCTGACCAGCACCTCCAACAGCCCGCCGCCCAGAGCGTACACCACCACCGCCAGCAAAATACCCACAAACGGGTCGGCAGTACGATCCGGCAAAATCGTCAGCAAGATCAGCCCGGCAGCTGCAAAGCCGTGGGCCAGCAGAACAGACGCCCGGTAGCCAATCCGGTCAATGAACCCGGCAGACAGCAGATCTACACACACAGCTGGATGAGAAAATTCACAGTGATCAGCAGGGTAATCTTTTGCAGCGGCACCTGGTAGTCGGTCTGGAAGGTGACAAACAGCAGGGGCACAAAGTTGTTTACAATGGCCTGCACAATATAGCCGATAAAGCAGGCATACATGGTCTTTTGATAGGGCTTTTTCATCTTTTTTCTCCTTGGTGAGCAGCGCGCTGCCGGTAGAAATCCAGTGTATTATAGCACGGCAACGGGGCTGCTGCAAGTGGCCATTGACAAAGGACCGCTTCTTTGCTTATAATGAAGAAAAATGCACGGAGGCGTGCCCCCTATGGCAATGAAAGACAGAATGCACACCGGTGCGCTGTACCTGCCCGGCGATGATGAGATTATGGACCGGCAGCGGCTGTGCCTGGACCGTCTGTATGAATTCAACCACACACGACCCTCAGAAACGGACAAGCGCCAGGCCCTGATGAAAGAGATGTTTGCCGAACTGGGCGAGAACTGCTATATTGAGCCCCCGTTTTATTCTAACTTCGGCGGCGCGCATGTGCATTTGGGCAACCATGTGTACTGCAACTTTGCCGTTACCATGGTGGACGACACCCATATTTACATCGGCGACAACACCATGATCGCCCCCAATGTGACCATCGCCACCGCCGGCCACCCGGTGCTGCCGGAGCTGCGGGAGTACGACTACCAATACAATATGCCGGTGCACATTGGCCGTACCTGCTGGATCGGCGCCGGAGCAGTCATCCTGCCCGGGGTCACCGTCGGTGACAACACGGTCATCGGCGCCGGGTCCGTCGTTACCAAAGACATTCCCGCCAATGTAGTGGCTGTGGGCAACCCCTGCCGCGTGCTGCGCCCCATCAGTGATCGGGACAAAAAATACTACTTCCGGGATCACCCCATTGATCATGCAGAGATCGCCCGGGATCTGGAGAAAATCAAATAAGTACAAAACAAACCCCGCAGGCAGCCGAAACGGTCGCTTGCGGGGCAATTTTTCTGTATGTTTAGTCGTTGTCCAGCAGAGATTTGTAAAACTCGCAGTAATCCGTGCGGTGCTGGGCGGTAAAGTTCATGGCCTCCCGGGGGTGACGGTTCAGCTGGCCGGTAAACATATATTGCAGGTCAAAGCCCCACTGCACCCCGGCCTCCCGCAGGGGGATCATATACTTTTCAATAAAAATCAGCAGACTGTACAAGCTGTACTTGGGGTTCTTTAAGAAGCCCAGCAGCAGCTCCATAGCGCAGTTACCGGCGCCCCGACCCATACCCATGGCGGTGGCGTCCAGGTAGGACACACCGTAGGACAGAGTCTCAATGGTGTTGGCAAAGGCTAAGTTCTGGTTGTTGTGGGCGTGGAAGCCCACCTGTTTGCCGGCAGCAGTGGCCGCTTCTAAGTACCGCTGGGCCAGCACACCGGCATTCTCCGGGTACAGGGAGCCGTAGCTGTCTACCAGGTAGATCACATCCACCGAGGAGTTGCACAGCATCTCCAGCGCCTCGCCCACCTGGCCGGAACCGGCCTGGCTGATGGCCATAATATTGCAGGTGGTCTCGTACCCCAGGTCATGGAAATACTCGATCATCTCAATGGCTGCCGGGATTTGGTGAATGTAGCAGGCCACGCGCACCATGTCGATGACGCTCTCGCTCTTTGGCAGAAAGTCCGTTTTAAAATCGCAGCGGCCTACATCTGCCATCACGGAAATCTTCATATCGCTTACATTTTCGCCAACAATGGCACGAATGTCCTCTTCCTTGCAGAACTTCCACTTGCCAAAATCCGCCTCGTTGAAAAGGGTGCGGCTGGCCTTATACCCAAACTCCATATAGTCCACGCCGCTTTTGATATTGGTCTTATACAGTTCCCGCACAAATTCGTCGCTGAAGTCAAAGTTGTTGCACAGTCCGCCGTCGCGAATGGTGGCGTCCAGCACCTTAATGTCGGTGCGCACGCCCATTAAATTGCCTTTTCTGGGGGTCATGGTTGGTTACTCCTGTTCCTGTTATCATTTTGCACTTGGCACTTTAGCGCTTTAAAGCCCATTAGTACTTAGGTCGTATTATAACACCACTCGCGCCCCTTGTCAACGGCAAAAGGCAAAAGAAAAGCAAAAAAATGCAGCGCGCCCGCAAAACAAAGAACCGTCCCCTGTTCACGGGTATCTATTTTGACAAGGGGCGGCCTTTTTGTTATACTGTATCATAAAGTAGACTATCAAACTTTACGTAAAAATAAAAAGAGCGGAGAAGAAAATGGAACGGATACTCATTCGCGCCGGGGTAGCGCCCTGGGCGGAATACAACGCCCTGGATGTAATCACCGACAAGATCATCGGCAACAACACCGGGAATCTGCTGTTTGCCAACAGCATCACCCGGCTGGTGGCCACTGCGGACAGTCGGGTGGACTTTATCTCTGACCTGACGTTGGTGAAAAAGCAGATTACAGCCCAAGAGATCAATGAGAACTACGACCGGTTGATCCTGCCCATGGCCAACGCCTTTCGGGAGGACTTTGCCCGCAAGTGCTTAAAGCACTGGACGGCACTGATTCGCCAGCTGACGATTCCCGTAACGGTCACCGGCATTGGCATTCAGTTGCCCTACGAGCCACACCTGGAGCAGCCCCGGGAATTTGACGGCGCTGCCCGTGACTTTATCGCCGCCGTGCTGGATCATTCTGCCAGCGTGGGCGTGCGGGGGCCAGATCACCTATGATTATCTCAAAGGACTGGGCTTTTCCCAGATCGATGTGACCGGCTGCCCCTCTTTGGCACTGAACGGCCCGGGTCTACCCCTGCGAGAGAAGCAGCCTTTGACCCCGGAATCCAAGCTGTGCTTTACCGGCTCTGTGTCCAATCCGCCGGATTTCAAAAAGTTCGCCGTGCGCTGCACCGAACGGTTCCCCAACACCTACTTTGTGCCTCAGTTTATTGACGATTTGCGGCTGATGTACCTGGGATCCCCCACCCGGATACGGCAGACAGCCGCGTGCTGCACCCCACCAATCTGGACCACCCGGTATTTGTGGAGGACAAGGCCCGGTTCTTCATCAACCTGCCCAGTATGTTCGCCTTTAATCGAGAGATGGACTTTAACTACGGCACCCGCATTCACGGTGCTATCGGCAATATTCTGTGTGGCGTGCCCAGCCTGTTGTTCCCCACGGACGCCCGCATTCGGGAGCTGGCAGAGTATCACAACATTCCTGCCATTCCCGCCTCTGCCGTCACGCCGGACACGGATCTGGCAGTGCTGTATGATCAAACCGACTTCCGCCAGGTGAACAACGGCCACGCGGAGCGGTTCTGGCACCTAATCGACTTCTTGAATGAAAACGGGATCAAGACCATTTACGATGACCGCACAGGCACGCCTGCCCGCTCGCTGTACGACGAAAAAACGGCAGCCACTTCTTATGCTCAGCCGGTACATTCCATGCTGGTGCGCCCGCCGGAGGAGATCGCCCGCCGGGTGGATACCGCCGTGCGCCTGCAACGCAAAGAGATAGAGGACGACAGCCGCCTGGCCACGCAGCTGCGAGACAGTCAGCGCAAGGTCACCCAGCTGCAAGAGCGCAACAAAAAGCAAGACGCGCAAATTCAAGCGCTCAAAGAAGAGCGCAAAGCCCTGAAAGCAGAACTGAAAGCAACCAAAAAGCCCCTGCGCCGCCTGGCTTGGTACCAGCGCACCTCCACCTTTGGCATTGGTCTCGCCCGCCTGAAAAAAGAAGCTTCGCCGATTACTGGGGAAAGAAAAATAAATGCGGTTCGCTGTAACTACCGAGCCTACAAGATTTGGAAACAGGGGTCTGTCCCCTGTTCGGCAGTGAAGAGAAAACAAAAAAAGGACAGTCCGAGGACTGTCCTTTTTGTTATGGATTTGTAAGGAGAACTTATGCGTTCTTCTCAGCGATAGCAGCCTGTGCAGCGGCCAGACGCGCGATCGGCACACGGAACGGTGAGCAGGACACATAGTCCAGACCGATCTGGTGGCAGAACTCGATGGAGCTGGGATCGCCGCCGTGCTCACCGCAGATACCGCAGTGCAGCTGAGGACGGGTAGCTTTACCGTTCTTCACAGCCATCTGCATCAGCTGGCCAACACCGTCACGATCCAGCTTGGCGAAGGGATCGTTCTCAAAGATCTTGGCGTCATAGTAAGCGTTCAGGAACTTACCGGCGTCATCACGGCTGAAGCCGTAGGTCATCTGGGTCAGGTCGTTGGTGCCGAAGCAGAAGAACTCTGCTTCCTTAGCGATCTCGCCGGCAGTCAGAGCTGCGCGGGGGATCTCGATCATGTGCCCACTTCATACTTCATATCGCTGCCGGCAGCCTTGATTTCTGCATCAGCGGTGGCAACCACGATGTCCTTTACATACTTCAGTTCCTTGACATCGCAGGTCAGGGGGATCATGATCTCCGGAGCCACGGTCCAATCCGGATGTGCCTTCTGTACATTGATGGCAGCGCGGATCACGGCCTTGGTCTGCATCTTAGCGATCTCAGGATAAGTCACAGCCAGACGCAGGCCACGGTGACCCATCATCGGGTTGAACTCATGCAGAGAAGCAATGATGGCCTTGATCTGCTCAACGCTCTTGCCCTGTGCCTTAGCCAGCTTCTCAATATCTTCTTCCTCAGTGGGAACGAACTCATGCAGCGGGGGATCCAGGAAACGGATGGTTACCGGGCAGCCCTCCAGCGCCTCATACAGCTTCTCAAAGTCGCCCTGCTGATACGGCAGGATCTTCTCCAGAGCAGCCTCGCGCTCCTCAACGGTGTCAGAACAAATCATCTCACGGAAAGCAGCAATTCTGTCTTCCTCGAAGAACATATGCTCGGTACGGCACAGACCGATACCCTCAGCGCCCAGCTCACGAGCCTTCTTGGCATCTGCGGGGGTGTCTGCATTGGTGCGTACTTTCAGTACACGGAACTTATCGGCCCAGCCCATGATACGACCGAAGTCGCCGGAAATGGTTGCGTCTTGGGTAGCAATAATGCCGTCATAAATATTACCGGTAGAACCGTCAATGGAGATGTAGTCGCCCTCGTGATAGGTCTTGCCTGCCAGAGTGAACTGCTTGTTGGCCTCGTCCATTACAATGTCGCCACAGCCGGATACGCAGCAGGTACCCATACCACGAGCAACAACGGCAGCGTGAGAAGTCATACCGCCGCGAACGGTCAGGATGCCCTGAGAAGCCTTCATGCCGGTGATGTCCTCGGGAGAAGTCTCCAGACGAACCAGAACCACCTTCTCGCCTCTCTCGTTCCACTCCACAGCGTCATCAGCGGTGAACACAACTTTACCGCAAGCAGCGCCGGGAGAAGCGCCCAGGCCCTTACCGGCCGGGGTAGCAGCCTTAATGGCGGCAGCGTCAAACTGCGGATGCAGCAGGGTGTCCAGGTTACGGGGATCGATCATAGCAACGGCTTCTTCTTCCGTTCTCATGCCCTCGTCTACCAGATCGCAAGCGATCTTCAGAGCAGCCTGAGCGGTACGCTTACCGTTACGGGTCTGCAGCATGAACAGCTTACCGTGCTCCACGGTGAACTCCATGTCCTGCATATCTCTGTAATGGTTCTCCAAAGTCTGGCAAACCTGGGTGAACTGTGCAAAAGCCTCGGGGAACTTCTGCTCCATCTCCTGAATGTGCATAGGTGTACGCACACCGGCCACTACGTCCTCGCCCTGGGCGTTGGTCAGGAACTCACCGAAGAGGCCCTTGGCGCCGGTAGCGGGGTCACGGGTAAAGGCAACGCCGGTGCCGCAGTCATCGCCCATGTTACCAAAGGCCATGGACTGCACGTTAACGGCAGTACCCCAAGAATACGGAATGTCGTTGTCACGACGATATACATTTGCGCGGGGGTTGTCCCAAGAACGGAACACAGCCTTGATGGCGCCCATCAGCTGCTCCTTAGGATCCGTGGGGAAGTCCTCGCCGATCTTGGCCTTGTACTCGGCCTTGAACTGAGAAGCCAGCTCCTTCAGATCGTCAGCGTCCAGCTCCACATCCTGGGTAACGCCCTTTTTGGTCTTCATCTCATCGATAAGCTCCTCAAAGTACTTCTTACCCACTTCCATAACCACGTCGGAATACATCTGGATAAATCTTCTGTAGCAGTCCCAAGCCCAACGGGGATTACCGGACTGGGTAGCGATGGTGTCCACAACATCCTCGTTCAGACCAAGGTTCAGAATGGTATCCATCATACCGGGCATGGATGCTCTCGCGCCGGAACGAACGGATACGAGCAGCGGATTCTCCTTGTCGCCGAACTTCTTGCCGGTGATCTCTTCCATCTTGACGATATACTGGTTGATCTCATCCATGATCTCAGGATTGATCTCGCGGCCGTCCTCATAATACTGGGTGCAGGCCTCAGTCGTGATGGTGAAGCCCTGGGGCACCGACAGGCCGATGTTGGTCATCTCGGCCAGGTTAGCACCCTTACCGCCGAGAAGCTCTCTCATGTTTGCATTACCCTCAGAGAAGAGGTAGCAATACTTTTTTGCCATTGAGAATACCTCCAAAAATAGTTTGTAATATACCCGCAAATTACACTGCGTCAGTATAATGCGGTAAAATTATAGCACAGCGGGGGCTAAAATACAAATACTTTTTCTTATTTTTTTATTATTTTATACGCTTTCTGTCAAATAGACTTGCAAAGCGCCGCCGATTGTTGCATAATGAAAGCACAAATCAAAGAATATTCGGTTTGGAAAGGAACGATAGACCTATGAAATGTGCAATTATTTTAGCCGGGGGCAAAGGCACCCGGATGAAGGCGGACTGCCCCAAAGTGATGTGCAAGGTGCTGATGAAGCCCATGATCGACTATGTGGTTTCTGCCGTAAAGAGCGCCGGGTGTGCGGCCATCTGCGTGATCACCGGCTACCGGCATACGGAGGTGGAGGACCACCTGCGAAATTTGGATCCAACCATTGAGACCGCCCTGCAAGAGCCCCAGCTGGGCACCGGCCACGCGGTCATGTGCGCCCGGGATTTTATTGAGCGCCACCGGGGAGACGATATTTTGGTTCTGAACGGCGACGGTCCGCTGCTGGACGAGCCTACCATTAACGGTGCCTACGCTTTGCACAAAAAAGCGAGGGCAACGCCATCACCCTCATCAGCGCCTTGGTGGAGGACACCAACGGGATCGGCCACATTAAGCGCAGCGCCGACGGTAAGCTCCAGTGCATTGTGGAGCACAAGGACGCTACCGAGGAAGAAAAAAAGATCAACGAGAGCAACGCCGGGTGCTACTGGTTTATGGGCGACAAGCTGCTGTACGCCCTGGATCGGATTACCAATCAAAACGCCCAGAATGAATACTACCTAGCCGACAGCCTTTCCATTCTGCTGGGCGCAAACGGCAAATCGGCGCCAACGCCTATGTAGTCGAGAACAGCGATGTGGTACTGGGTGCCAATGACCGAGCCCAGCTGCACATTCTCAACGAAATCCTGCGCCACAAGATCATGCACCAATGGATGGTAGACGGGGTGGACATTCCCTGCACCGACGGTGTGATGATCGCCGACACAGTACAGATCGGCACCGGCACCACCATTCTGCCCGGCACCATCCTGCTGGGGAACACCACCATCGGCAAGGACTGCCTGATCGGGCCGAACACCTATATTATGGACGGCACCGTGGGTAACGGGGTAACCCTGGACAATGTGAAGCTGACGGACAGTACCGTGGAGGACGGCGCGGACGCAGGCCCCTTTGTACAAATCCGGGGTGGCAGCGTGCTGCACACCGGTGTGCACATCGGCGACTTTGTGGAAGTGAAGAACAGTACCGTAGGCGCGTTAACGCCAAAAGCGCCCACCTGACCTACATTGGCGACAGCGATGTGGGAGCCGGGGTGAACTTTGGCTGCGGCACGGTAACGGTCAACTATGACGGCAAAAACAAGAGCCGCTGCAAGATCGGCGACGGCGCCTTTATCGGCTGCAACACCAACCTGGTGGCACCGGTAGAAGTGGGCGACCGGGCATACATTGCCGCCGGTTCCCCATTACGGACGATATTCCCGGCGACGCTCTGTCCATTGCCCGTGCCCGCCAGGTAAATAAGCCCGGCTGGGTCACGGAGAAGAAGCCTTATAAAGAAAAGAAGTAAAATGGTTATGAAACGCATTTGCACCTGCTTGCTGGCGGCAGCACTGGTGGTGGGCGCCTTTACCGGGTGCGCCGCCAAGCCCGCTGCCGGCACAGACACCACAACCAAACAGGAAACCACTACGGAAACCACCACCGTCACCACCACGGAGAACACCAAGACCACTTTCCGGGAGAGCTATACCTCTACCATTTATCCGGCGCTCCACCGCAAAGGCGGCAGCGGGTACAGCCATGAGCTGGCCAGCTACACCACTTACTACGACGCCAAGAACGAGACTCGCACTGCCAACATCACCGCCTCTATACGCAAGCTGAACAATCTGGTAATCCCTGCGGGGCGCACCTTCAGCTTTAACCAAACGGTGGGCAAACGTACGGTGCTGGCCGGGTACGCCACTGCCAAGGTGGTGCAGGACGGCGAGTTTGTAGACGGCCTGGGCGGCGGGGTATGCCAGGTGAGCAGCACCATTTTTGAGTGCATTCTCCGCGCCAATTTACAGGTGGTCAGCCGGGCGCCCCACTCGCTGGAGATTAGCTATGTACCCCTGGGCGGGGACGCTACCGTCCAGTGGAACACCACGGACTTTCAGTTTAAGAACACCAGCGGCACGGACATTCGGCTGCAAATGACCGCCAAGAACGGCACCCTCACCTGCAAGGTAATGGGGCAAAAGAATGTAAAGCCCAAGGATGTAAAAATCAGCATTAAAAAAACCGGCAAGCAGTATGTACTCACCCGCACCGTCGGCGGCAAGGTGAATTACACCACCTATTCCACCTACGCCAAGCCCAAGAAAAGTCAGTGAATGAACAGAATGCAAAAGCCGCCGCACCACATGGGTACGGCGGCTTGTTTTTTGATCGTTCTTCCCATCGTCTCTCGCCTCCGGTGCAATCCCTCAGTCGCGCAAGCGCGCCAGTTTCCTTTGCAAGGGAGCTTAAGAAGATGTAACCGATATGCCTCCCTTGTAAAGGGTGACTCCCCGCAGTGCGGGGAGATGTCGCGCAGCGACAGAGGGGACGGGCACCGGTTAGGTGGTGGGTTTGCCGTAGGCAAACTCGGAGGGATTAATGCACTCGCTACGAAACAGTCCCCCGGACTGTTTCTCCCAAACGCTGACGCATTTGGAGCCTCGTGTCTCTTGCACTGCGTGCAATCACTCGGGAGCAAGCCCCGCCCTACGGCTTTTTATGGCGTTATGGCAGCAGAAACGCCGTAGGGGCGGATAGTATCCGACCGTGATACGTTTAGAGCACCTCCGGAATTGGCAGGTGGCAGGTTTCCGCCCTACAAAATGCAACGGTACAATCATGCACTCGCTACAAAACAAAAACCCCCACCGGTGCAATACCGATGGGGTTCTTTTTACCAACTTACCAACCCAGACGAACAATCTTAATGGAGCAGCTGCCGGTGCCGTAGCGATAGCAGGCTGCGTGCCCCTCCGGGGTGAAAATATCAATTCTGCCCTGGCTGGACAGCCCGCTGCCGCCACGGTCCACTACGGTGTAGTTGGTGCCGTTCACGGAGATCACGGAGCCCAGGGGCAGCCAGTTACAGGCCACATAATGGGGATTGGACATACCGTTATAAATGCGGCGGCCGCTGGTGGTGATGCCGCGGGAGTTGCCGTTGCATACCGCGCAGGCGCAGTAATGAGTGTACCGACCGCTGATGCTCTGGCCCACGGAATAACCGCCTCTGGACTTTACACCGTTTGCCTTTACGCCGGCGGCCTTGAGTACCGGTGCGCACAATCTTCTTCACCGGCTTTTTGGTAACCACCCGCTTCTCTTCCGTGCGGGTCTTTTCTTTGCCGTTAACCAGCTTCACTTTATAGGTCACATCGGCGGAGCCGTTCTGGCCTTGCTGCTCCACTTTGGTCTTGCCTACGGTGAGCTTGCTGTCGGTCTTGGTCTCCGTCTTATAGGACAGGGTCTCCGTCTCGGTGACGGTCTTGTAGCTGACCCGGTACACATGAATCTTCATGCCTGCCTTAAGGGATGTTGCGGCAGAAGGTTCTGCATAATCATTCGTACCCAGCTGTACCTTGGCCAGGTCCAGCAGGTCACCCACGGTGCCCTCCACCATGGCAAAGCTCTGGGTCTTGCCGTCTGCCGTCAGGGTAACGGTAAAGGCAGTATTTACCCGGATGACCATGCCGTCCGTTACCGGATCGGTCAGGGCGTAATTCACCTTGTCTGCGCTGTGCAGCGCCAGACCCGCCTCTGTAAGGGCGTCGCCTACGGTATCCGCATACACGGCATAGGCGGTGATGGTGTGGTTCACTTCCACATTGACAGTATGCTGCCGGTCCAGCACGATCTTGCCGCCCTTGCCGGCTTCAAAGCCTGAAAGGTCCAGCTTGTCGGTGCTCTCCAGCGTAATGTTTGCATTGGTCAGGATCTCGGTTGGTTTCTCTTCTCTGGTGGTCACGGTGGTGGTCACGCCATCTACCACAATATCCACATTATATTCGTTGAGCAGGCCAGCGAATGCAGTGGAGGCGAACACAACGATGGCCAGCACAAAGGCCAGCACAGCTGTGGTGAGCATCTTTGCCCAGCGTTTTACGCCACCGGATTTGGATCGATAAATCATCTGAATCTCCTTTTGTTTTGGAAAATAGAAAACAGGCTTGCCGTTTTTTATTGAGGGGCTCTTTTGAGGGGAGCCACCACAAGAGCAGAAGCAATTTATTCTGCCTTTTCCGTTAGTATTTCCCTAAGACGCAGACGATTATATCACAAATCACTAAGAAGTCAACTTTTCAAACCAGATGTTTTTGTTGAAGTTGCACAAATCCCGTTTGATGTAAAACAAAAATGCCGCCGCGCTAATCAATATCTTGTGGTCTTTCGTTTACACGCTTTACCGCGTGAAAGCAAAATTTTGTAGGTTTGGTAGAAATCCGGCTTCCAAAGATTGCAATTTGTAACCTTTTTGTTGCCAAATTTCATATTTTTCCCAAAATATGGTAATATTCTGTCATATTTTGTCCGCGATCCACAATATCTCGTACCCCGCATTTTGCTCGATTTTAAGCCAAAAATCCGTTATTTTGCTGCCCGACACCGGCATTTTGACCTTGCCGCCCCCGCCGACACCCTTCGACCCGTCAAATACGGGACAAGCATATCTATTATATATAAAAAAAGAGCACCCGGTTGTCTATCAGCGAAGACATTCGCCTATACCAATGAAGAGTAACAGCCAGTTCTTCTTGATTGTTGACACAGGCAATGCCAAAATCCATGTCATTTTGATTAGGAAACAGATGTTGCTCATAGTCCGTTGCTTTATAGTCCGTATACTTCTATATTATAATATGTGAGGTGTTTTAATGATTACGAAAGAGTTTGGGCAAAGGCTTAAGGAGTTCCGACAAGAAACAGGATTAAGTCAAGAAAAATTTGCTCTTAAAATTAGTATGGATCGAACTTATTACGCTTCCGTAGAAGCAGGCCGCAGGAATATTTCTCTGGAAAACATCAAAAAAATTGCAGATGGTTTTGGAGTATCGCTAAGCCAATTATTTGAAAATCTATAGGGGAGAGAACAGCATGCCTAATTTTACAACATTATACACCAATTACGCAAAAACTAAAAATGTGTGCGGCTTCTGCGAGCAGTATGCAGAAAACGATATTGCTACTCGCTTTCTTTTAGTCCGTTCCCTTGATAGGAATAATCTGAGAGAAATTATTGAACGCTACTCAACAGAATCTCCAGATGGACTTATTCCTGTGCTGACAGAGAAAGCTTATAACTCATCTGTTACTATCGAACAACTCATTTCCTATATTGAGAGTAAACGTCAAGAACTTATTAAGCAGCGCACTCAGGAATTGGACGGATTACAGGATGTTCTTTCTGAATTTCCTGTTGTAAACTGTGGTGTCAGAAATGACAAAGTTGATGATATTGTCAAAAAATTCGTTCGGAATAAATCCTTAAAGACTATGGATGAGCTCGAATACGAACTTGATAATGTAATGCTTCCCAAAATTCGTCAGTACAGTATGTGGTCATATTATAACCAAACCGCTAACGACATCATTGAGTTATTTTTCCTTCAGCATCCTGCCGTTCTTCCTACTTTGAGAAAGATTCATGATATAGATTTCTTTATAAAAATCGATGGAAGAATCATTCCGTTTGATTTGAAATTCACGCATATTTCAGACAGTTATTTCGAGCTGGCCTCTCAAGGTATAATTAGAAGCGATGATTCTACGTTCGATGATTTTTATGTTGATGCCAATAGTGAAACTAATGAGTTGAATCGATTAAAGGCATATTATCAATCATTTAAGCGAGAACATAAAACTCTCAAGCTGCCAAATATCAGCAAACAGAATAAAACATCTCTTATGAACAATCTTTCTGCTACTGGAGATCCCGGTGCAACGAGATTTATTGAGGAGTTTACCGCAAGGCATGCTGACTATGTGCCAACAAGCCATGAGCAATTATATCCTCTGGAATGGTGGAATTATAAATATCAAGGTGAACGTCTCTTCTGCAACAACAATCGTCTCTTCGTCTTTCTCGCTTACATGAATCGATTTGTTGATGGCAGAGAACTCAAAGGCAAAACTGCTGCTATCGGCGAAAAAATCAATTCATTACTCGATAATTTAACAATGAGTGATTTCCACTCTGTCCATTATCATTATGATAAGGAAGCCGATTTGGTTGGTGATTATACCGCACTTTCTCTCTCAACTATATATTTATGAATGAATAATAAACAGCGGGGGCTTTTAATTGAAGTCCCCCGCTGTTTATTAACTCATATTATCTGCACATACTTTTACAATTCGTGAAACTTTGTAAATAAATCCTTGTGGTATTGTTCGTTCAAACAAAGCGTTCATCACATTATAAACTTCGTATTCTGGATGCTCGGACAATATTGTTTTTATATCAGCCTCAAGTTGAAGATCGTCATTTTTGAATATGGTTGATTCCTGTCCTCTATTATTTGTATTCTTGAAGGTCAACACAAAATCAGTTTTTAAGGCGTTTTTACGATTGTCTTGAATTACTGATGTCGCTGAATATTCCAACGGAACAATATCTGTAATTTCGAATCCGTGCGTAATGAACAAATTGAGCGTATCAATCCATGTGTTATCGTCCAAGCAATTAAATGCCATTGAAAAATATTTACCAGGCTTTAACACACGAGAAATTTCGGCAAATGCCTCATCCAGCAGCTGGTTATAATTTTTTGCATTCTTTTCTTTTCTTTGCTTTGCTTCCGAAACGATTACTTCATCATTCCAATTAATAGTCTTATCCAAGCCAAGCCATGCATTCCACATTAGGCTCTGTTCCAGATATAAAATTCGATTTGCATGAGGTGGGTCGATGAATACATAATCAACACTGTCGTTGGCTAACTGTAGATGAGTAGCAGAGCCGTTAATGAGCCGGACATTATTTTCATAATAACCATTTTCTCTGTTCGAGAACAATTCGTTGATTTCTTTCTCGCCTTTGATTATTCTCTTAAACCGATTTTCAAAACAATTCCACACATTAATTTCGAAATGTTCTTCTGGAACCCAATAACCAATTACCCAGCTTCCAACTTCGGCTTTAGGAGCCGCACCTTCGTTCCTTTTTCTTCCTCGAATAACAAAGACTAAGTTACTGGCCTGTGACAATGTACCCGTAAGTGTCAATTTGAAAACATCACGGATATTCGGGTCTTCAATATTTTTGATTTCATCATTGATAAGAGACAATCCGACCAGGGCTCTTGGTGTGAACAGATCTGCAACAGTTTGGTTTTGCCCAACATTAATTCGAGAGTTCTCAAACATTTGGGATGTTGGATACCACTTTGCTTCAACTAATGGATGTTGCGACATAGTTATGTCAACATCTATACCTTCTCTAATTTTCTTTTTACTTTGATTTGTAGAATACCATACCTCAATAGGCATATCATTCTTCCAAATTGTATGTGTTACAAGTGTCGGTTCTCCATCATATTCGAATTCATACAGACTGTTAATGGTTGCTTTTAGCTTTTTTGTGATAACCTTAAATTGGCGATTAACTTCATCAATGTCAACAGCTGTCATTGACACTTTTGCCAACTTAATAGCTAAAGGATTGAGATCAACTCCGATACATCTTCTGTTTGCTTTTAGCGCTTCAATTAATGTGACACCCGAACCGCAGAAACTATCGAGAACCACTTCCCCGGGCATAGTGTATTTTTCTATAAATTTTGATATTTCATTAAATGGTTTTTTTCCCCAATATTTGTGCATTGCATAAATACCTTTGTAGGTATTGGTGTTAGCCATAATCTCCTCCGCTTGTTTGTTTGTTTCTTTATTGACTTGTTCGACAATTCCCTCGAAATCCATCCCAAAAAACGGCAGAACTTCGTCGAGCCGCTTAAACGTCATTGTTCAGCTTGCCGGTCTTAGTCATATCGGACACAGCTTTTTATTCGTCTTCCGTTGTAAATTCTAAAATATCATCAACCCCACATTGGAGGGTTTTGCAGATCTTCTCAATGGAATCGAGAGAAATATAATTGTCTCGCTTGATTCGGGTAATGATGTTTGCGCTAAATCCCGCTTTTTCCATCAGCTCGGCATTGGTCATTTCCTTATCAATCATGAGATGAAACAGTTTTTTATATGATACAGCCATAGAGACATCCTCCTTAACTGCCCTACATCATATCACGAAATCGTGAATATTTCAATAGATTAAGAAGAATACTTGTGGAAGAGGGGACTTGTACCCTTTAGAGTACAAGTCCCAGGTATGTATTCGTTTATTCTTCCATGACTTCCAACATCATTCTTGTACCCAACTTAAAGCTGCTCTGGAACAGTAAGCAATCGGTGATTGTCTGGTATTCTCGCACACAGTCGGCGTATTTATCAAACAACTCCTTCTGCTCGTCCGTCATAGTAGCTTTGAACTTTTCTTCGTTCCTGCAGATCAACTCCAACAGCTTTTTATATTCTTTGCAAGCAGATGTGTTATACTCTGTTGGCTCAGGATTGCCGTACCAAAATTCTTCAAGGATTCACATACCTCATCCTCCTCGTAGATCAATTCGGCAAGGACAATCTTCTCTGCACGATTACGGATGCTGTTCATGGCTCCAACCCATGCCATTTGTTCAGCTGCTTTCAATGCCTCTGTCACGCCCTCAGAAGCCTTCATTTGCTCAATAATGACCTCCAGACGGCTCTGTGCCTGCTCGTTCAAGTCGGCCAGATAAGTCCACAATTCTCCGGTCAAGCAAAGGTCATCAAAGCGGATAGGATGATGTTCCCTCAGATACTCTCTGTACATCCGTCCCTAACGGCCAATGGGTCTGGTTTCTTCCGGCAAGCGAATATCGGGAATATAGTAGTCGCCACAACGAATATAGTTCAGTTCCTGCATCATATGTACCTCCAATAATATTCAAACATTCTGTTAAAGATAGAAAAAGGCGATACCTGGTTGTGAAAACCAAGTATCGCCAATTTTTCTTGTCGCACTCCTGTACGGCAGCTACCCTATGTCAGTAATGTCTCATACTGTCTTATTGAAAACTACCCTTGGGTGCTCTTTTTAAGTTGTCCTAATGTATATAACCGTAGGAGCGGATACCCTCCGTCTGCTTACGATCCCTTATTCTCGTCCTGCAATTCCCGCTGCTCTTCTTCCAAAGCGCGTTCTTCCACGGCCAGCTCCTGTCTCTCCTCGGCCAGCAGTTCGCTCTCTACCTCCCGCTTGCCAAAGATCAGCGACAGCAACACCGGCACCAGAACGCCGCAGCACACCCACACTGCCCGATCGCCCAGCCAGCGGGCGCACAGGGTACCGATCACTGCCCCCAGCAAAAAGGATCCGTTGATCATCATATAGGTAAGGCTGTTCTTTAGGCTCTGGCGCTCCTTGGTGCGCAGATAATCCAGAAAATGCAGCGCCAGCTGGCGCAGATTGTTGGTACAAAAGGTGGAGGAAAACGCCATATTATTGGTGCGCTTAAACGTATTGTACTGCATGGCGCAGATAAAGGCCACCGTTACGGTGGACACGGTAAAGGGCACCGATTTTGGCAGGCAGCCCACCACAAACAGCAGGCCGATCTCCAGCGCCACGAACACTGTATCCCACCGCAGCAGCTTGTTCTCATCCAGCAGGCGGGGCATCGTCACCGTCATGGCAATGCCGATCACATAAAAGCACATGGGGATCAGGTAGGTAAACACCTTCTTCACATCGCCGTGGGCGATGGCCATACCCAGCAGGGCAAAGTTGCCGGTTTGGGCATTGGCAAACACGCCACCCTTTAATAAATAAGTATAGGTCTCCAAAAAGCCGCTGACCATAGCCAGAGAGGCGCAGATATAGCCTGTTTCGTGAATAGGCACCGGTCGTCTTTTCATTCTGCTCGCTCCTTTTCATCTATTTCGCACCCTATTGTAGTCCTTTTGTTTTTGAATTGCAATGTTTTTTTGTATTTAGATAAATAAGATGGCGGGCGGCAGATTGCCGCCCCTACGATATATAACAGTGCAATGTGGGGCTTGCGTTTATTAAGAATGATCGTAGGGCCCGATGCCCACATCGGGCCGCATAAGGATCACCAAATAACAAATCCTGTTGCAATCCCCTTTTATATCCAGTACAATAGAGAAAGACAACGGAGGTGTTGATTTGAAAAACCAACTGTACTATACCAAGCCGGCCAAGTGCTTTGAGCAGGCGCTGCCCTTGGGCAACGGACGGCTGGGGATAATGACCTACGGCAATCTGCGCCACGAGCGCCTGTCGCTAAACGAAGACAACCTGTGGTCCGGTTACCCCAAGGATCAAAACAAGGCAGACGCCCACAAGTACCTGGCTGCTTGCCGGGAGGCCATCTTTGCCAAGGACTACGCCAAGGCCAAGGACATTCTCAACCGGGATATGCACGGCCACTGGAGCGAGGCGTACCTGCCCCTGGGCAATCTGCGCATTGACTACGACCGGGCGTACAAAAAGAATTACAGCCGCACCCTGGACCTGCGCACCGGCGTGGCGGTGACCCGAGCGGACGGCTTGACCCAGACGGTGTTTGTCTCCCACCCCGCCCAGCTGGTGGTGGTGCATATAGAGAGCGATCGGCCCTTTAGCGCCACATGCCGACTGGACAGCCTGCTGCAAAGCACCGTTACCGCGCAGGACGGCACCTGCTGCTCACCGGCCAAGCGCCGGAGGTGTGTATGCCCCCCTACTATAATAAAGGGAGAGACGGTGGTGCAGGGCAGCCGGGGTATGCGCTTTTGCGCCGGGCTGCGGGCAGACGGCCAAGTAACCTGCACCGGCGACAGCCTGCGGATTGAGAACCGCAAGGAAGTAACGCTGCTGCTGTCCATGGCCACCTCTTATGTGGACTTCCGCTCCATGCCCACCGCAGACGAAAAGGCTCGCATGCTGGCCTACTTTGACGGTGCGGCAGACTACCTCACGCTGCTGGCCGCCCACATTGCGGACTTCTCCGCTTTGATGGATCGGGTGACTCTGGAGTTGGAGGGGGGCGACGACAGCCTGCCCACCGATGTGCGGCTAAAACGCATGCAAAAGGACAAAAGCGACCAAAGCCTAATTGCCCTGCTGTTCCAGTACGGGCGGTACCTCGACTGTCTCCGGCCGGCCGAGTCGACCAACGCCATGACCCTGCAAGGAATCTGGAACGAGCAGGTGCGCGCGCCCTGGTCCTCCAGCTACACCACCAATATTAACACCGAGATGAACTACTGGCCCACAGACGCAGTAGGGCTGGGCGAATGTTTCACGCCGCTGGTGGACTTTGCGGAAAAGCTGGCGGCAAACGGCTCCTCCACCGCCAAGGCGTACTTTGACGCCGATGGCTGGTGCGCCTGCCACAACAGCGATATTTGGGGCGCCACCTACCCGGCCGGGTTCCCGGACGGCGACGGCGACTCCAGCTGCTACGCCGTTTGGTTTATGAGCGGCGCCTGGATTCTGAACCAACTATACACCCACAGCCTGTACCAAAAGGATCCGGCCTTTGACGAAAAGCTGAAAGGCATGTTCGCCGGCGCGCTGGCATTCTTTCATTCAAGTATGACGACGCACAACGGTCAACCGGTCACCTGCCCCTCCATCAGCCCGGAAAATACATTCACGGACAACGGGCAGCGCAGCGCCGTAACCTATATGCCCTCCATGGATCGGGAAATTCTCCACGATTTTATGGAGAACTGCAGAGCGCTGGGGCTGGACGCGCCTGTCATTGACCAGGTAGCCCCCGCTCCGGACGGCCGGGTACCGGAATGGGCGGAAAATTACCAAGAGACCGAGGTGGAGCACCGCCATGTGAGCCACCTGTACTGCATTTACCCCTCTCACCGGGTGCAAAGCGACGCGCTGCAAGCGGCAGCCAAGCAGTCTCTGCTAAAGCGGGGATTTGGCGGCACCGGCTGGTCCCTGGGATGGAAGGTGTGCCTGTGGGCACGGCTGGGCGACGGCGAGAACGCCCTGCGGCTGATCGAAAATCAGCTACGCCCCATTAACCCCAAGGCGCTGATCCGAGTGCGGGGCGGCGGCTCCTATCCCAATTTACTGGACGCCCACCCGCCGTTCCAGATCGACGGCAACTTTGGCGTGACCGCCGGCATTGCAGAAATGCTCATTGGCGGTGCCCTGCCCAAATGCTGGAGTGGCAAGGTCACCGGCCTGGTAACCCCGGACTACACCATCAGCTACGCCTTCAAAAACGGCAAGCGGGTGAAGTGAGGACGGCAATACGGTTATTTCATTTTTCCGTAGGGAGCAACCCGCCGCCCCTACGAGAACCAACAAAATACGGTTATGTAACTCTATCAAAAAAGAGCACCCGGTGGGTGCTCTTTTGTTTTATACAATTATACTTATTCGTCCGTACCATCGGTAGGCTCCGCAGGCGGAGTTTGATTCCGCACCGGCGGTTCCGCAGGCGGAGTCTGGTTCCACACCGGCGGCTGTTGGGTGGGCTGCTGCCCATCGGCAGTGGGGGCACCGGGTGCCTGGGGCTGCTCCGGTGGATTCGTTCCCTGCTGGGTGCCGCCGTAGCCGCACTGCTCATAAGACCGAAAATCGTCTGCCATAGGCGGGGTATACGGATTATACTGGCCGTTCATGGGCTGCTGCTCCCGGCGGGGCGCTGTATAGGCGCCATAAGCGCCATACTTGGCCATACGCTCTGCCTCGCTGAGAAAGTCATCCTCCGTCAGCTGACCGGTGGCCAGGGCGCGCATACGGAAATTCTGATAATACAGCGCCCGGGTGGTCTTGTAATAGGGCAGCACATAAATGCCGGCAATCCCGGCGGTGCACGCCATCAGCAACCACCACAGAATAAAGCTCAGATCCAGACGGAACAGCTCGCCACGGTGACCGTCTACCATACGACGGCTAAGCTTCAGCGCTTCCATCGGTGACAGGTTGGGGTTATCCACCATCAACTCGTTGGCAAAATAAATGCCGTAACTGTACACAATGCCGGGGATAATCAACAGAAGCGACCACAGGAAAGTGAACAAACCACCTAAGATCACCAACAGCAACCGCCCGGAATAGTGCTTGTTAAAGGTGTTCTTAAACACCTGGCCCAGGTCCGCACCCAGGCGTACCGGCGGCGCCGTGCGCACAAAGTACACATAGTAGCCGTCCAGGGTCACATTCAAGGGCGACAGCAACAAAGCTGCCAAGCTGAACAGCGCACCGAACCCGGCCAGCGCCGCAACGGACATCGTCTCTGCCGTATTGTTACTGGTCGCTACCGGGGTAATGGCGCCGGTGCCGTCAAACTCCTCCAGCGGGTTGTCGTCCTCGTCCTGATCGTCGAAATCAAACTCATCCAGCGGGTTATCCTCACGATTATCCCAGCTGCCATAGTCGCTGGCATGATTATAATTGGAGATCTGCTTGACCAGATTAATCTGAGAGTTATTAAACATACCCATACCGGTGAGCACCATCACCACAAAGGTGATCACAAACAGGGCGCCCCATTTGTTCTGCACCAGTATGCGCGCCTGGGATTTAATTTGCTTGCGGTTCAATTCCATAAGAAATGCCTTTCGCTTTTACTTAGAATTCCAGCTTGCTCTCAATAAAGGCGGTCAGCTCGCTGATGGGCAGGCGCACCTGCTCCATGGTGTCGCGGTCACGCACAGTGACACAACCGTCCTCTACGGAATCAAAGTCATAGGTAATGCAATAGGGGGTGCCGATCTCGTCCTGGCGGCGATAGCGCTTACCAATAGAACCGGCGTCGTCAAAGTCCACATTGAACTTCTTGGACAGGGTGTCAAATACTTCGCCCGCCTGATCGCTGAGCTTCTTGCTCAGGGGCAGCACAGCAGCCTTAAAGGGCGCAATGGCCGGGTGGAAGTGGAGCACCACGCGGGTGTCGTTCTTCTCCGCATCGATCACTTCTTCATCATACGCCTCGGTGAGCAGCGCCAGGAACAGTCGCTCCACACCCAGGGACGGCTCAATCACATAGGGCACATACTTCTCGCCGGTGGTCTGGTCAAAGTATTCCAAATTCTTGCCGCTGGTCTTGATGTGCTGGGTCAGGTCGTAGTCGGTACGGTCCGCCACGCCCCACAGCTCGCCCCAGCCAAAGGGGAAGCGGTACTCAAAGTCCGTGGTGGCCTTGGAGTAGAAGCAAAGCTCCTCCGGATCGTGGTCACGCAACCGCAGGTTCTCCGGCTTCATATTGAGAGAATACAGCCAGTCACGGCAGAAGCTGCGCCAGTAATCGAACCACTCCAAATCCGTGCCGGGCTTGCAGAAGAACTCCAGCTCCATCTGCTCAAACTCGCGCACGCGGAAGATGAACTTGCCGGGGGTGATCTCGTTACGGAAAGACTTGCCTACCTGGGCCACACCGAAAGGAATTTTCTTACGGGTGGTGCGCTGCACATTGGCAAAGTTCACAAAAATGCCCTGTGCCGTCTCCGGGCGCAAATAGATCTCGTCCTTGCTGTCCTCGGTAACACCCTGGAAGGTCTTGAACATCAGGTTAAACTGGCGAATGTCCGTAAAATCGTGGGCGCCGCAGTTGGGGCAGGGAATGTTCTTTTCCTTAATATAGTCGCTCATCTGTTCGTTGGTCCAGCCGGCCACATTGGTGCCGTCAAAAACCTCGATCAGATCGTCCGCACGGTGGCGGGTCTTACAAGCGCAGCAATCCATCAGCGGATCGGAGAACCCGCCCAAATGGCCGGAGGCCACCCAGGTCTGGGGGTTCATCAAAATGGCGCTGTCCAGACCCACATTATATTTATTCTCCTGAATAAACTTCTTGCGCCAAGCCTTTTTGATATTCTCTTTCAGCTCCACGCCCAAGGGGCCGTAGTCCCAGGTGTTGGCCAGGCCGCCGTAAATCTCAGAGCCGGGATACACAAAGCCGCGCCCCTTGCTGAGGGTAACCAGCTTTTCCAGTGTTTTCTCAGAATTATCCATAAAAAAGTACCTCCGCTTGTTTTATATAGTAATACGAATACAAGTTTAGCACAACCGGGGGCAAAGGTCAACATTTTTGCGGGGCGTTGTGGGAAATCCGTTGTAGCGGACAATCCCTCCGTCTGCTCGCACGCTCGCAGCCACCTCCCTTTACACAAGGGAGGCTGATCGGTTACAAAATCTTGGCCCCCCTTGCAAAGGGTGACTCCCCGCGGTGCGGGGAGATGTCGCGCAGCGACAGAGGGGACGGGCGCCAGTCAGGCGGAAAGCGGCGTAGCCGCAGGGGGGATTGCGCCGGAGGCATTGGAGAGATATCACAACAAACAAAGGACGGCCGAGACCGTCCTTATGTATTTCTATCTATTCTGCTTTACTGGGAGAGTTCAATCATACGGTCAATGCAGCGCACGGCCTTTTCCGCAATCTCCGGGGGCACGGTGATCTCCTCACCGGCGGTGCCTTGCAGGCAACCCAGCACATCGCCCAGGGTGGTGGCCTTCATATTGTGGCACACGCAGTCCTTGGACAGGGGGTAAAAGCGCTTGTCCGGGCACTGCATTTGCAGGTGCTCGCAAATACTGTTCTCCGTACCGATGATAAATTCTTTGGCGTCGCTCTGCATGGCATAATTCATAATGCCGGTGGTAGAACCTACATAATCCGCCTGTTCCACAACGGCAGGCACGCACTCCGGGTGCACCAAAAACAGCGCCCGGGGATGCTTGGCCTTGGCCGCCTGCACATCCCGGGCAGTAAGCCGGGCATGGGTGGGGCAGCCGCCGCTAAGCAGCTTAAAGGTCTTCTCCGGCACCTGGCGAGACACATAGTCCCCCAAATTGCAGTCCGGGATAAAGAGAATTTTGTCGTTGTCGATCTTGCGGATCACCTTTTCCGCACTGGAAGAAGTAACGCACACATCGCACACCGTCTTAAGCTCCGCCGTGGTGTTGATATACGCCACCACGGTATAATCCGGGTAATTCTCTTTCACCTGTTGGATCACTTCCCGGTCCATCTGCTCCGCCATAGGGCAGCCGGCGTCCGGATTGCTCAGCAGCACCCGCTTGTCCGGCGCCAGCATCTTCACTGTCTCCGCCATAAAGCGCACGCCGCACATGAGCACCGTCTTGTTGGGCACGGTCTGGGCCAATTTGGCCAGGGCAAAGGAGTCGCCGGTGTAGTCCGCCACCTCTAAGATGGCGTCGTTCTGGTACAAATGAGCCAGAATACACACATCGTTCTCCTTTTTCAGCCGCATAATTTCATCTTGTATATCCCGTATCATGGTTTTCTCCTCCCTTACACCGGGTTATTCATGGCAATGGGCGCAGTCGCCGGGGCAAAAGGCCGCCGGGTCGTAGGCAATGCCGTTCTTGTCATAATAATCTTTCACCGCCGCCTTGATGGCCTCCTCGGCCAGAACGGAACAGTGCATTTTGATTGCAGGCAGGCCGTCCAGCGCTTCCGCTACCGCCTGATTGGTCAGCGTCAGCGCCTGGTCAATGGGCTTGCCCTTAATCAGCTCCGTTGCCATAGAGCTGCTGGCAATGGCAGAGGCGCAGCCAAAGGTGTTGAACTTCACATCCGTGATCACGCCATCCTCCACCTGGATATAAATCTTCATAATATCGCCGCAGCGGGCGTTGCCCACCTGGCCAACACCGGAGGGGTTATCCAGCTTGCCCACATTGCGGGGGTTCATAAAATGGTCCATCACCTTGTCGGAATACAAAGCCATCTTCTCGCTCCTGTTCTTTACGCTTTCTCGTTTTGCATTTGCTCCCAAACCGGGCTGATGGAGCGCAGATACGCCACCACCCGGGGCACCGTCTCGGCAATATGCGCCACCTGCGCCGGCGTGTTTTCCCCGCTAAGAGACAGCCGCAGGGAGCCGTGGGCCACCTCCACCGGTACGCCGATGGCCAAAAGCACATGGCTGGGATCCAGGCTGCCGCTGGTGCAGGCGGAACCGGAGGACGCCGCGATACCTGCCTGATCCAGTAGGAGCAGCAGGCTCTCGCCCTCAATGCCCGCAAAGCACATATTCAGCGTGCCCGGCAGTCGAAGCGCCCGGTCGCCGTTGATCCGGCTCTCCGGAATCCGGCTTAATTTATCTTCCAATGTGCGGCGCAGCTCCGTTACATACGCGGCGTTCCGGTCCAGGTTTTCCATGGCCTCACGCAGCGCAGCAGCCATACCCACAATGGCAGGCACATTCTCCGTACCGGCCCGCTTGCCCCGCTCCTGGGCACCGCCTTCAATTACATTGGTCAGCGCCACCCCGCGGCGGGCGTACAACACCCCGGCGCCCTTGGGACCGTGGAACTTGTGCGCAGACAGGGACAAAAGGTCAATATCGCTCTGCGTGATATCCAGCCGGGTATGCCCCACCGCCTGCACTGCGTCCGTATGGAACAGCACCCCGTGGGCACGGCAAATTTTGCCGATCTCTGCCACCGGCTGCAAGGTGCCGATCTCATTATTGGCGGCCATAATGGTCACCAAACAGGTGTTCTCGTCCAGGGCTGCTTCCAGCTCCGCCGGGCGAACGATCCCATTCTCATGCACCGGCAGCAGCTCTACGGTGAAGCCCTCTTTCTCCAGCGCCGCCAAAGTGTGCAGCACCGCGTGGTGCTCAAAGGCGGAAGAAATGATCTTGGTCTTGCCCTTACGCCGGCCCATGGCCGCCGCCGAGCGAATGGCCTGGTTGTCCGCCTCTGACCCGCCGGAGGTAAAATAAATCTCCTTGGGCGAGACGCCCAGGTCCGCAGCAATGCTGTCCCGGGCATTCTCCAGCGCTTCCTTGGCCCGCTGCCCCACAGAATGCAAGGATGAGGGGTTGCCAAAATTCTCTTGCAACAGCGGCAGCATGGCCTGCACCGCCCGGTCACTCATTCTGGTAGTGGCCGCATTATCCGCATACACCTGCATACCCGCACGCCCTTTCATCTAAACTTTGAATTAAAAAATACCACACAATGCATACCCTGTCAATAGGATTTAACATTTTTTGGGGATTATGCAGAGAGGGGAGGGATTACAGCAGCGGCAGGGACTTGCTCCCACCGCATGATTCCTAAAAAACCCCGGCAGTGCAGGGGGGCGCACTGTCGGGGTACACACCTTGTTGGGCAGGGACCCAACATGGAGGGGGGGCTAATTATTGGAAGTCAAACACATTGACCCAGCGGTCCAGCACTTCCCGCTCGCCGGGAATGTGCTTGGTGCTCTCAGAGCAGGCCACAATGGGCATCCACTGCTGCACCAGCTGCTTGGGAATATCCGCTTTTTTGCAGAACAGCGCCAGGTACTTCTCTGCCACATCGCTCTGGCCGCTAAGGGTAAAGGTCAGGTAGGTGCGGGCCGCGTCCGCAGAGGCGTTGCCCTGGGTGGCATGTGCCCAGTCGATAATGTAATACCGGCCATCCGGCGTCACGATCACATTGCTGGGGCAGTAGTCGCCATGGAGCACCTTTTTGTGGGGTTTCATCCCCTCCAAGCGGTTGTGCAGGTCATAGCGCAGGGTGGCCTCATAGTCGGAGGCGCTGATCTTGGCGTGCATTTTGTCCTTAATCTTATTCAGATGGGGGCAGGTTTTGCCCAAGATCTCCAGCTGAATATCCACAAAGGTATTCAGGTACTCGTCCTGCTTCTCCGGGTGCTGTGCCATCAGCTGGCTCAAGGGCGTACCCTCAATATACTCTCTGGTAATGGCCCACTTGCCGTCCACCTTGCTTACATTCAGCAGTTTGGGAATCCGCAGACCAGTCTCTTCTACCCGAGCCATATTCAGGGCCTCGTTAAGCACATCGGCCTTGGAAAAGGTCTCGTCAAACACCTTGACGACCTTGTCGCCGTCTTTATAGATAACTTTATGCTCGCGCTCTTTCAGTGCTTTCATACAGATAACCTCCCTTATTCTTTGCCGTAGTAGGCACGCAGATACATATCTTTAATTTCGCTCATCAGAGGCAGGCGGGGATTGGCGCCGGTGCACTGGTCATCGAATGCCTGCTCCACCATATCGTCCAGGGTGTCCAGGAAATTCTTTTCGTCCACGCCATATTCCTGAATACTCTTCTTAATACCAACATAGTCTTTCAGCTCGTCGATCTTCTTGATCAGACCTTCCAGCTTGTCAGCATCCGTACGGCCCTTAACGCCAAGAGCGTCTGCCACCTCGGCATAGCGCGCCAGGGTGTGGGGGTGGTCATACTGGGGGAAGGTGCCCATCTTGGCAGGTACTTCCGCCGCATTGAACCGCAGTACATAGTCGATCATCAGCGCGTTTGCCACGCCGTGGGGCAGGTGGTGGAACGCGCCCAGCTTATGGGCCATAGAGTGGCACACACCCAGGAACGCGTTGGCAAATGCCATACCGGCCATGGTGGCTGCGTTGGCCATCTTCTCACGAGCCACCGGATCGTTAGGGCCGTTGTCGTAGGCACGGGGCAGGTACTGGAAGATCATCTGCAAAGAGCGGATGGCCAGGCCGTCGGTATAATCGGTAGCCATCATGGAAGCGTAAGCCTCCAGGCAGTGGGTCACTGCGTCAATACCGGAAGCAGCAGTCAGACCCTTGGGCGCAGTCATGTGGAAGTCTGCGTCCACAATCGCCATATTGGGCATCAGCTCATAGTCCGCCAGCGGGTACTTCACGCCGGTGCGCTCATCGGTAATTACAGCAAAGGGCGTTGCCTCGGAACCGGTACCGGCTGAGGTGGGAACGGCGATAAAGTACGCCTTTTCGCCCATCTTGGGGAAGGTGTACACACGCTTACGAATATCCATAAAGCGCATAGCCAGATCCAGGAAGTCCACTTCCGGGTGCTCGTACATCACCCACATGATTTTGCCGGCGTCCATGGCGGAACCGCCGCCAACGGCGATAATGCAATCCGGCTGGAAAGCGTTCATGGCCGCCACACCCTCTTTGGCGCAAGCCAGGGTGGGGTCCGGTGCCACATTAAAGAATGTGGTGTGGGTCACGCCCATTTCGTCCAGTTTATCAGTGATGGGCTTGGTGTAGCCATTCTTATACAGGAAGCTGTCCGTAACAATGAATGCCTTTTTCTTCTGCATCACATTGCCCACTTCGTCCAGCGCCACCGGCAGGCAGCCTTTCTTAATGTACACCTTCTCCGGGGCACGGAACCACAGCATATTTTCCCTTCTTTCTGCAACGGTTTTGATGTTCACCAGGTGCTTGACCCCTACATTCTCAGACACGGAGTTGCCGCCCCAGGAGCCGCAGCCCAGGGTCAGGGACGGTCTTAAGCTTAAAGTTGTACAGGTCGCCGATACCGCCGAAAGAGGACGGGGTATTCACCAGCACACGGCAGGTCTTCATCTTGGCGGCGAATGCGTCCAGCTTCTCCTGCTCGGTCACAGCGTTCAGATATACGGAAGAGGTATGACCGTAACCGCCGTCTGCAATCAGCTGGGCAGCCTTTTCCAGTGCGTCATTAAAGTTCTCGGATTTATACATAGCCAGCACCGGGCTCAGCTTTTCGTGGGCAAACTCCTCGCTAATGTCTACGCTCTCCACCTCGCCGATGAGCACCTTGGTCTCCTCGGGAATGGTCACGCCGGCCAGTGCCGCAATGGTCACCGGCTTTTGACCCACGATCTTTGCGTTCAGGGCGCCATTGATAATAATGGTTTTGCGCACCTTGTCAATCTCGTCCGCTTTCAGGAAGTAGCAGCCTCGATCCTCAAATTCCTTGCGCACCGCCTTGTAGATCTTCTTGTCTACAATGCAGCTCTGCTCGGAGGCGCAGATCATACCGTTATCAAAAGTCTTGGAATGGATAATGGAGTTCACCGCCAGCTTAATATCTGCGGTATCATCAATAATGGCGGGGGTGTTACCGGCGCCAACGCCCAGGGCAGGCTTGCCGCTGGAGTACGCGGCCTTTACCATACCGGGGCCGCCGGTTGCCAAAATGGTGTCTGCCTCTTTCATCAGCAGGTTGGTCATATCCAGGGACGGTGCGTCAATCCAGCTGATGATCCCCTCCGGCGCGCCGGCTGCCACAGCAGCGTCCAGCACGATCTTGGCCGCAGCAGTGGTGCTCTTCTTGGCCCGGGGATGGGGAGAGATGATAATGCCGTTGCGGGTCTTCAGGCAGATCAGGGTCTTAAAGATGGCCGTAGAGGTGGGGTTGGTTGTGGGGATCACCGCCGCAATCACGCCCAGAGGCTCTGCGATCTTCTTAATACCGTAGGCCTTATCTTCCTCGATCACGCCGCAGGTTTTGGTGTTCTTGTATGCATTATAAATGTACTCTGCCGCGTAGTGGTTCTTGATGATCTTGTCTTCTACCAAGCCCATGCCGGTCTCTTCCACCGCCATCTTGGCCAGGGGAATTCTTGCCTTATTGGCAGCCATGGCCGCCGCAAAGAAAATTTTATCCACCTGCTCCTGGGTGTAAGTGGCGAACTCCCGCTGCGCTGCGCGCACACGGTCCAGCTCCGCCTCCAGCTTTTCTACGCTGTCGATGATTTCTCTTGCCATTTTATTGCCTCCAAGTCGTACTTACTATCATAGCGGTGTTCCGCTAATCCATCTATATCATACTGAAAAGCCTTTGCCTTTGCAAGCCTTTTGGGCACAAATCTACCATACCACTAAAAATTGATAATCTTTTAACGATGTTTTTGGGCATATTTTTGAATAAGCCGAAATAATTTGTTACAAAGTTCACAATATCATCCAGTTTCGGAACAATTTTCCGCCTTTTTCCCGGCATTTCTCCCCTATTTCTCAAAACACGCCCACTATCGTGTTACACGGTTCACATTGTTTTTGGCGAAATTGCATAAAGCGGAATGGGCGTTTTTTGCTCGCGGGCGGCAGTTTAGCGCCGCTACGGGGTTCGTACCTGATAGAATATAGGATTTGCAGGGCTTGATGCCCACATCGAGCCGCATGCATACGCCCACAAAAAACAGCGCCCGTCCGCAGACAGGCGCTGTTTGGCGTGGAACACTATTATTTTTTCGGCACCAGGCGCTCTGTGCCGCCCATATACGGCTGCAAGGCCTTGGGCACCAGTACGCTGCCGTCTGCCTGCAAGTTGTTCTCCAGGAAGGCGATGAGCATTCTGGGGGGCGCCACCACCGTGTTGTTCAGGGTGTGGGCCAGGTAGTTGCCGTGCTCGCCCTTAACGCGGATCTTCAGGCGGCGGGCCTGGGCGTCGGACAGGTTGGAGCAGGAGCCCACCTCAAAATATTTCTTCTGGCGAGGGGACCAAGCCTCCACGTCTACGCTCTTGACTTTCAAGTCTGCCAAATCGCCGGAGCAGCACTCCAGGGTGCGCACCGGAATATCCAGGCTGCGGAACAGGTCCACCGTGTTCTGCCACAGCTTGTCGAACCACATTTTGCTCTCCTCCGGCTTGCAGACCACGATCATCTCCTGCTTCTCAAACTGATGGATACGGTACACGCCACGCTCCTCAATGCCGTGGGCGCCCTTCTCCTTACGGAAGCAGGGAGAATAAGAAGTCAGGGTCTTGGGCAGCTCGCTCTCCGGGGTGATGGTATCAATAAATTTGCCGATCATAGAGTGCTCGGAAGTACCGATCAGGTACAGGTCCTCACCCTCAATCTTGTACATCATGGCGTCCATCTCGGCAAAGCTCATTACGCCGGTAACCACATTGGAGCGGATCATAAACGGCGGCACACAATAGGTAAAACCACGGTCGATCATAAAGTCACGGGCATAACTGATGACCGCAGAGTGCAGCCGGGCAATATCGCCCATCAGGTAATAAAAGCCGTTACCGGCCACCTTGCGGGCAGCGTCCAGATCAATACCGTCAAAACGCTCCATAATGTCCGTATGGTACGGCACCTCAAAGTCCGGCACCACCGGCTCCCCAAAGCGCTCCACCTCTACATTTTCACTGTCATCCTTACCGATGGGCACGCTGGGGTCAATGATATTGGGAATGGTCATCATGATCTTGGTGACCTGCTCGTTCAGTTCGTTGGCCTCTTTGGTCAGTTCTTCCAGCTCCTTGGCCTGATCCGCCACCTTTTGGCGCAGGGCCATGCCCTCTTCCTTCTTGCCCTGCGCCATCAAGGCAGCCAATCTCCTTAGACAGCTTGTTGCGGTTTGCACGCAGCTCGTCCGCCTTGGTCATGGCAGCCCGACGACGCTCATCCAGTTCGATTACCTGATCCACCAGGGGCAGCTTTTCGTCCTGAAATTTCTTTCTGATGTTCTCCTTTACCAGTTCGGGATTTTCCCGCACAAATTTCATATCCAGCATACTTTTATTCTCCTAACTTATTGGCCAAATCTTTTAGATCTTCATTGGAATAGAATTCAATTTCCAGCGTGCCTTTGCCCCGGCCGGGCACCACGCGCACCTTGCGGCCCAAGGTCTCCTTCAGCGCCAGTTCCACCTCGTCGTAAAACGCGTCCCGTCGGGATCGGGGCTTGGGTGCCGCACCGGCTTCCTGCTGACTGCGCTTGGCCAGCTTTTCCACATCCCGCACCGTAAGTTTGTGTGAAACGATTTGCTCCGCCGCCGCATAAATCAGTGCCTCGTTCGGCAGTCCCAGGAGCGCCCGGGCGTGACCGGCAGAGATGGTGCCGCTTTTGGTCATCTCCCGCACCTCCGGGGGCAGCTTGAGCAGCCGCAGACTGTTGGCAATCGCCGGGCGGGACTTGCCCACGCTGGCTGCCACCTGATCCTGGGTAAAACCGCAGCGGTCAATCAGCGCTTGCAGACCCTCCGCTTCCTCAATGGGATTCAGATCCTCACGCTGCAAGTTCTCAATAATGGCGATCTCCATGGTCTCCACATCGGACAATTCCCGGATCACCACCGGTACCTCTCGCAGTCCGGCGATGCGGCTGGCTCTGTATCGCCGCTCACCGGCCACCAGCTGATACCCGCCGCCGGGCAGGGGCCGCACCAAAAGGGGCTGCAACACGCCGTGCTGGCGAATACTCTCCGCCAATTCCTCCAACGCCGTTTCGTCAAAGGTCTTTCGGGGCTGCTCCTTGTTGGGTACGATCTCCTCTAAGGGCAGCGTGTTGTTTGCCACCAACTCATCAACGGAATTCTCTAAAAACAACTGACCCAGTCCTTTGCCCAGGCCGGATTTTTTATTTGCCATCGCATTTCCTCCGCTTTTCCTATACCTATTATATTATAGAGCCGGGATCAACGGCTCTGCTTAACCACCTCGTCTGCCAACTTTTTATACGCAAAGCTGGCCTTACAGTATTTTTCATAATACAGCACCGGTTTGCCGTAGCTGGGGGCTTCTGCCAGCTTGACACTGCGGGGGATCATGGTGTGGTAGGTTTTGCCGGGGAAGTATTTCTCCACCTCGTCTACCACCTGCTGGGTCAGCTTTAATCGGCTGTCATACATGGTAAAGACCACCCCTTGCAGCTCCAAGTGGGGGTTATAGTGCTGTTTGACCGTACGCACGGTGCTGAGCAACTGGCTCAAGCCCTCCAAGGCGTAATATTCGCATTGCAGGGGTACGATCAGGGTGTCTGACGCCACCAGTGCATTCAGACTCAGCAACCCCAAGCTGGGCGGGCAGTCAATAATAATATAGTCATACTCCACTACCAGGGTGGCAATGGCTTTTTTAGCGCACGGAACCGATCCTCCGTCTCCGCCAGTTCCAACTCCGCTCCGGCCAAGTTCATGTTCGCCGGCAGCAAATCCAGGTTCTTAAAGGGCGTTTCGTGTAAAATCGCACGGGCAGGCTGGTTGTCCACCAAAATATCATAGGTGGAATACTCAATTTCGCTTTTATCCACACCTACGCCGCTGGTGCTGTTGCCCTGGGGGTCAACGTCTACCAGCAAAGTCTTTTTTGCCCTTGGCGCCTAAAGCAGCCGCCAAATTGACGCAAGTGGTGGTTTTGCCCACGCCGCCTTTTTTGATTAAAAAAATAGAAATGGTTTTTCCCATATCGCACCTCCGATTGGTATTATACAACAAAGGTCCGTCCGCTTCAAAGGGTTTCACGTGAAACAGCGCGTATTATTTTTGGAGATTTGTGGCTGTCGAATTTGGCCATACCATATCTTGTGGCATGCCGTTTTTTCGTGTTTCACATGAAACAACATTGGGCTGCTTTTCCGGCGCGTTTCACATGAAACATATAAATTGCAAGTCTACACTGTGTTTCACATGAAACACAGAATGGCCCGGCGTTGCCGCCGAGCCATCCCGTGTGATGAAAAGAGGAGAATATGTTAAAACGGTTTCCCGTTTTAAGCGGGTTTGTCTGCATTTGCAGAGGATTGTGTGGTGCTTTCGTCTGTATGCTTGGGTATGCGCACATGGAATTCGATATAATCGTCCGTCTCTGTTTTATTGCTTACCGCGTCAATACCGCTGGCTTGCATTGTGGCAATGGCCTTGTTAACAGTATTGACAAAGATACGCACATCTCGAAACAGAGCACCACCTTGCGGCGATGCTTGTCCGCCGGCGCATCTTCGCCCAGCAGGTGCGCAATCATGCTTTCTGTCTGTTCTACATTCAGGTGGCGGTCGGTGACTGCCCTTAGCACCGTCCACATCACTTCCGGGTCGTCCACTTTCAGCAGTGCCCGGGCGTGGCGCTCCGTCAGCCCTTCTTTCTCAATATAGTACCGCACATCGGCAGGCAGGCGCAGCAGGCGCAGCTTGTTGGAGAGTGCTGACTGGCTCTTGCCCAGTTTTTTGCCGATCTCCTGTTGCGTCAGTCCAAAGTGCTCGTGCAAATGCGCAATAGCCAGGGCTTCCTCAAAGAAATTTAAGTTCGCTCGCTGAATGTTCTCTAAAATGGAGATCACTGCGCTGTCCTGATAATCACAGTCCAGCACAATGCAGGGCACCGTTTGCAGGTTGGCCAGGATGGACGCCCGCAGCCGCCGTTCCCCGGCAATCAGCTCATAATAATCACTGTTGTTGATCCGCCGTGCCAGCAATGGCTGCAACACGCCGTTTTGCTGAATGGAGTCTGCCAGCCCCAGCATTTCCTCGCTGCTGAATTGCTTGCGGGGCTGGTAGGGGTTGGGCAGCAGCCGTTCCGTTGGGATCTCTACGATCTCTTTGGCCATGTCCTCATCTCCTTTGACTATACTGTATCACAGTTTAGAACAAAAAGAAAGACTTTCCCATCGGGGGAAAGTCAATCTAAAACCGCAGCTTCGACAGGCTTATAACGGCTTGGTATCTATTTTTTTAGGCTTTCGCGGGTATTTTGTCGGGGTTTGCGATATTTTTCGCACCACAACCAAATGACGGCTGTCTCCGCTTGGTAGTTTATATGAAACATTCTGTTCCAACTCCCCGCCAAGGGTCGCTATGGCACACTTTGCCGTCGCCACCTCGTCCTCCGCGCCTTTCAGCGCCAAGAACGCGCCGCCAACTTTCACAAAAGGCAGGCAGTATTCGCACAGCACCGGCAGGGGCGCCACCGCTCTGGCAGTGGCAATATCGTACTGCTCCCGATAGTCCGGGTCTTTGCCCAAAATCTCCGCCCGCGCATGCACCCGCTCTGCCACCAGCCCGCAGCCATGGAGCACATCTTTCAGGAACACCAGCCGCTTATGCAGACTGTCTGCCAGGGTAAGATCCAGATCCGGCCGGGCGATCAGCAGCGGCAGACCGGGAAACCCGGCACCGGTACCCACATCAATCACCCGGGCATTTCTCGGTATCTCCACAAAACGCAGCGGCTCTATGGAGTCGATAAAATGCTTTTCCAGTATGCCATCCGGATCGGTAATACCGGTCAAATTCATTTTTTCGTTCCACGCCACCAATCGCTGGGCATACAGATCCAGCCGTTGGGCTGCGTAGCCGTCCACAGCAATGTTTAATTCTTCAAGCAGTCGGGATAATTTCTCCGTGTCGATCATAGGCTCTCCAATAGGATGTGCAACGCTGCCACATCCGCCGGGTTGACCCCGCTGATCCGGGCAGCCTGCCCCAAGTTTTCAGGGCGAACGGCAGCCAGCTTTTCCTTTGCTTCCAGCCGCAGGCCGGTGAGTTTGCTGTAATCTATGTCCGCCGGTATCCGCTGGGCCTCCACCCGGCGCAGCTCCTTAATCTGCTGCTCCTGACGGGCAATGTACCCGGCGTATTTAATACCGATCTCTACCTGTTCAAACACCGCTGCCGGCAGGTCCGGCCGTTTCGGATCCACCGGTGCCAAATCTGCGTAGGTCAGTTGGGGGCCGCAGCAGTTCCTCCAGTTTGCAGCCGGTTTTTAGGGGTCTGCCGTGCCCTTAGCAGTCAAGATTTGCTGAATGGTGTCGGTCAGAGGCACGCTCACCTGCGCCACCCGCTGCCGTTCTTCTTCAATCAGCCGTTGTTTTTCCAAATATTTATCATAACGTTCCTGTGAAATCAGTCCCACCCGGTAACCGGTAGGTGTCAATCGCCGGTCGGCGTTGTCCTGGCGCAGCACCAAACGGTACTCGCTGCGGCTGGTCATCATACGGTAGGGGTCTGTGCAGCCCTTGGTCACCAAATCGTCGATTAGAGTGCCAATGTAGCTGCTGCCCCGATCCAGCACCAGCGGCTCCCGTCCCAGCACCAACATAGCGGCGTTGATCCCGGCCACCAGCCCCTGGGCGGCGGCTTCTTCGTAGCCGCTGGAGCCGTTAAACTGCCCCGCACCAAACAGCCCGGGGAAGTCGTGAAACTCCAAGCTGGCTTTCATGGCTCGCGGGTCCACGCAGTCGTACTCAATGGCGTAGGCGGTGCGCATCACCTGGGCGTGCTCCAAACCGGGAATGGTGTGGATAAACGCCAGCTGCACATCCTCCGGCAGGGAGGAGGACAGCCCTTGCAGGTACATTTCTTCCGTCTTTTCACCGCACGGCTCCACAAACAACTGGTGCCGTTCCCGATCAGAGAAGCGCACCACCTTGTCCTCAAAGCTGGGGCAGTACCGCGGGCCTTTGCCCTCAATTTTGCCACTGTACATAGGGCTGCGGTCCAGGTTGTCTAAGATCACCTGTTTGGTGGCAGCGTTGGTGTAGGTGATGTGACACACCACCTTGTTCTCCGGCGGTGTATCCGTCTCAAAGCTAAAGGGCACCGTACGGTCGTCGCCGGGCTGCACTTCCATTTTGTCAAAATCCAAACTGCGGGCGTTCACCCGGGAAGGGGTGCCGGTCTTGAACCGGCGCAGGGGCAGACCCAGCTTTTTCAGCGCCGTTGCCAGCGCCGTTGCCGGGAACATACCGTCCGGCCCGCTTTCGTAGCTCACATCGCCCACATACACGCGGCCGCCCAGGAAAGTGCCGGTGGCCAGTACCACCGCCTTGGCAGTATAGATCGCTTCCAGCTTAGTGGTCAGGTGCCAAAGGCCGTCCTCGCCTTGGACAATATCTGTAATTTCGCACTGGCGCAGGTCCAAATTGTCTTGCCGCTCCAGCGTGTGCTTCATTCCTCCGGCATAGGCGCGCCGGTCAATCTGTGCCCGCAGGGAATGCACCGCCGGGCCTTTGCCCAGGTTCAGCATTCTAGATTGAAGCGTGTAGCGATCCGCCGCCTTGCCCATTTCGCCGCCCAATGCGTCGATCTCTCGCACCAGGTGGCCCTTAGAGGTGCCGCCGATGGAGGGATTGCAGGGCATATTGCCCACCCAATCCATATTGATGGTAAACACAGCGGTGCTGCACCCCAGCCGTGCCGCTGCCAATCCGGCTTCGATCCCGGCATGGCCGGCGCCGATCACCGCCACATCGTATGCTTTTGCAAAATATTCCATTACTTACCTACACAAAATTTTTCAAAAATCCGATCTACCACAGCCTGTGTTGCCCGGGCACCGGTGAGAGAAAGCAGGGCATCCGCCGCCGCGTCAATGCTCACATTCACCGCGTCATAGGTCATGCCGCCTTCCAGCGCAGCCACAGCCTCCGCCACACAATCTGCCGCCGTTTGGCAGCACTGCCGCTGTCGCTCGTTGGCAAGGAGCGGATCCGCCGCGTCAAAATTCTGTACCCCAAGGGCATCTGCCACCGCCACCGCCAAATCGTCCCGACCGGTGTGGTTCTTGGCGCTGTACGCCACCACCCGATCAAAGGCGGCTCTGATTTTTTCCTGCACCGCCGCCGGGGGCAAATCGTTTTTGTTCACCACCGCCACAGCGGTTTTGCCCTTGCAAAGGGTCATCAGTTCTTCGTCCGCCGGAGTCAGGGGCGTGCTGCCGTCAAACACCGCCAGCACCAGCCGCGCCTGTTGCAACCGAGCCTGGGCTCGTTCCACGCCGATCTGCTCCACCACATCGTCCGTTTGGCGCAGCCCGGCGGTATCCGCCAGCCGCAGGGTCAGATCTCCCAGCCGCACCGTGCGCTCCACCACATCTCGGGTGGTGCCCTGCACAGCGGTCACAATGCTGGTATCCTGACCGGTCAGGTCGTTCATCAGGGCGCTTTTGCCCACATTGGGGCGCCCAACAATCACCGTGTCCACCCCGGCGGTCATCAGTTGACCATTGTCATAACCAGCCAGCAGGTGAGAGAGCAAGCCCTGCGCCTGTTGCAGGCTCTTCAGCAAGGTGTCACTGTCCAGTTCCGGGATCTCCTCGTCCGGGTAGTCCACCCAGGCCGCCATACCGGCGCTCACTTCCATGAGAATATCCAGCGCGCCCTCGATCTTTTGTCGCAGGGCGCCGGACAGGGCGGTATAGGCACTGTCTGCCGCCGCCTGGCCGGAGGCGGAAATCAGATCCGCCACGCTTTCCGCCTCGGTTAGGTCCATTTTGCCGTGTAAGAACGCCCGCTTGGTAAATTCGCCGGGACCGGCAGGGGCTGCCCCGGCAGCCAGAACCGCTTGCAGGGTGCGTTCCACCGTCACCAGACCGCCGTGAACGCTCAGCTCCACCACATCCTCACCTGTGTAGGAGCGGGGCGCACGAAACACCAGCGCCACCGCCTGATCAAAGGCTTTTTCGCCCTGTGCCACGCTGCCGAAACGGGCCGTGTAGCCGGGCAGATCGGCGAGCCGACTGCCGTCTGCCGCACGGAATACTGCCTGGGCGATCTCTACCGCCCGATCACCGGACAGCCGCACCACGCCGATCCCGCCCACACCGTGGGGGGTGGCGATGGCTGCGATGGTTTTTGCCATACCTGCACCTTCTTTGTTTGGAGTTATGATAAAGTGATGTTCCGTATAATATCAATATCTGCGTAGGGGCGGATAGTATCCGCCCGCGGGCGGCAGGTTGCCGCCCCTACGATAAACCTTTTCGCCTCCCTTGTAAAGGGTGACTCCCCACGGTGTGGGGAGATGTCGCGCAGCGACAGAGGGGACGGGCACCGGTTAGGTGGTGGGTTTGCCGTAGGCGAACTCGAAGGAATTTATGCACTCGCTACGAAACAGTCCCCCGGACTGTTTCTCCCAAATGCTGACGCATTTGGAGCCTCGTGTCTCTTGCACTGCGTGCAATTCACTCGGGAGCAAGCCCCCGCCCTACCACGGTCCGATGTGGGGATCGGACCCTACATTCTCTGTTTTTACAAACCCCAAAATATTATTTATACCTATTATAATATACCGCCGGGCAAAATACAAGAACGGCGGAGCCGTGGTTGCCCTGCGGTTCCGCCGTTGGTATTTGGACTTATTCCGCCGTAGGTGCAGCAGGGGCTGCTTCCTCAGCGGGGGTCTCCTTTTTCGGCACTTCGATTTTGCCAAACTTGGGCAAGTCTGCCCGGTCTGCCTTGGGGGCTGCCGCAGGCTTGCTGCCGGCAGAACGATTGCCGCCGCGACGACCGCCGCGACTGCCACGGTTGTAGCGCTCCCGATCACTGCCGGTGTTGGTCACGCCGCCTTCCGGCTCCAGCACCACGCGACGGTTCTGATCCACACCGATGGAGCGAGAGGTCACACCCTCTACCTCCTGAATGGCAGTGTGCAAAATGCGCCGCTCATAGGGATTCATAGGCTCAAAGGTATAGCGCTTGCCGGTGCGCAGCACATAGGCCGCGTTTTTCTTGGCCAGGTTCTTCAAGGTTTCCTGGCGCTTTTCCCGGTAGTTGCCCACATTCAGGGCCACGCGCACATACTTATCGGTCTGCTTTTTGATCTGCAAAGAGGTCAGATACTGCAGGGCGTCCAGGGTCTCGCCCCGGTGGCCGATGATAATACCGTAATCCTCGCAGTCAATGGTGATCTCCACCAGGCCGTCCTTCAGAATGCCGGCCACCTGGGGATCCTCCACTTGCAGGCCCTCGATCAGGCGCTTTAAGTACAGGCAGGCGCTGTTCAGATCTGCGTCGCTAAGCTGCACGGTTGCCTTCTCTCGGGGTTTATCTGCTTTGGGTGCACGGGCGGGTTTGTCCGCCTTAGGTGCACGAGGCTTGTCTGCCTTGGCAGCACGGGGCGCGCTCTGCTTCTCTGCCTTTTGGGGCTTGTCGCTGCGCTGCGCCTGCTTTTTGGGCTGCGCCGGTGCTTCGCGGCGGGGCTGGGGCTTCTTTTCCCGCTTGCCGTCGTCGTAGCTGACCTTGACCACAGCGTCGCTGCCGCCAAACAGGCCAAGCACCTTTTTCTTCGGCATCTGTACCACTTCCACATGCACATCTGCCGAGGCGGGCGCATTCAGACCGATGAGGGCCGTGTTGCGGGCCTCCTCCAGGGTCTTGCCTCTGCCTTCAAATTCTTTTAACATGCTTTCCTCCGACTTATCCTCCCGGTGACCCGGGGGGTCGTGTTATTTCAGTTTTTTGATGTTCGCTTCTCTGGAGCGCCGGTAAATGGTGTTCTCCAGCATCAGTCTGGCCTGGCTGCGCTTCGGCGGGAAGAACTTGGCCAGGAAAAGCTGCTGCACAATGGCCACCAGGTTGAGATGATCCAGTAAAAGCCGACCGCTGCCGGTACCTTAAACGAAATGTAAAAGGAGAAGAACGGCATCATCAGCATCATAATCAGCATCTGGCTGGTCTGCTGTGCGGCTGCCGGATTGTTCTTCTTCTGGATCATGGTAGACACCAGGGTGGAGGCCAGGGAGGTCACCAGGCAAAGCAGGGGAACGATAATAATGATCCCGTCTTTCCAGTGGGGAATGGCGGTCATATCCAAATTACCGATCACCATACCGTCGCGGTACGCCTGAATGGCGGCGCAGTTGTCCGCAGTAAACAGGGTGGGGAATTTCTCAACCAAAGTGTCCTTATAGGCGCCGAAATTCTCCAAAATACCCAGCTGCAAATACTGGCCCTTGTAGCCCAACTCCTGCACCACCTGCGCAATGTTGGCGGACTGATCCGCAAAGCCCTTCATCCCCAGCACATAAGACAGGGGATAATAAATAATCCCGATGATGCCCATCAGAACACCATCTGGAAAAGCATCGGTCCGCAGCCCATCTGCATGGGATTGTGGCCCTCGCGGGCGTACAGATCCTGGGTCTCTTGCTGGAGCTTCATCCGGTCCTTAGGGTCCGGGTACTTCTTCTGCAGCTTCGCCAGCTTGGGCTGCAAGCGGGCGGTCTTGGCCATGGTCTTTTGCTGGTGGATGTTAAAGGGCAGCAGGATCACTCGGGTCACCACCGTAAAGATGACGATGGCCACGAAATACTGATTGTTCAGCAGATCCATCAGGAACCCCATGCACACACCGAACAGCCAATAAAGCGGCTTAAAAAAGGCCCATGCCCACGGAAGAAGAAGTGGCAGCTAATAAAATACTGTTCATGCATTGTCCTCGTTAGATTCAGTTGTAGAGCAGGGAGCGCAGGGCTTGTCCTTCTTTGGGGGCACCGGGTCATACCCGCCCTTAAAGAAAGGATTGCAGCGCAAAATACGCAAAAACGCCAGCCAGCACCCCTTCCACACGCCGTGGATCTCAATGGCCTCCAGTGCATACTGGCTGCAAGTAGGGGTATAGCGGCAGGCGCCGTGCGAAAATCGGGGACTGAGGGTCAGCTGGTAGGTACGAATCAGGAAGATCGCCAGCTTCTTAACGATGTTCTTCATGCGATAACACCCCTAAGGCCGTCAACTGTTTTTCCATATCCGCCAGAACCACCTGCATCTTCACTCTGGTGGTGCGGCTGCGCGCCACGAACACCAGATCCCATCCGGTCACACCGTCCTCCAGCTGTGAAAAGGCGGCACGAATCACCCGGCGGGCGCGGTTGCGCTCTACGGCGGTGCCGATTTTCTTGGAGGTGGTAATGCCCACCCGGGTCTCACCTCGGCGATTCTTCATACAATAGGTCACCAGGCTGGCTCCGGCCTTGCTCTTACCACGGTGGTACAGGCGGCGAAAGACCTTATTCTCCTTTATGGCGCTGCTTTTCACAATACGCTCCGTTCGGTCAATTAGTAAGACAGGGACTTGCGACCCTTAGCACGGCGGCGGGCCAGTACCTTTCTGCCGTTCTTGGTGGACATTCTCTTTCTGAAGCCGTGCTCCATCTGTGCGTGCCGCTTCTTAGGCTGGAAAGTTCTTTTCATCTTGCATTCACTCCGTTTCTGAAAATCAAACTGGTCTTGATTTTACTTTATGCTCTGCACGGCATAGTGCAGGCGAATTGACTTTTGGCTTGTGGGATAGTGATCCACATTAGCGGTTGATATTATATTATAAAATGCGCCCTGTTGTCAATAAAAATCTGTTACTTCTTGTTTTTATTCTCATAATATATTATAATGTCACTATATGTTGGGGGTAGAACCTATGCACACTACAAGTCCGTGGCGCGCTGTCAGCCGTGTGGCCCTGGTTTTGGGGCTGTTTTTTACAGGCTGCTGCTTTTTAGACAGCTGGCACGCACCGTTCTTTTTCAACTTCCGCTACCAGTGGTTAAAGCTGATCCTCTCTTTTGTGATTCCTGCGGCGGTCACGGTGTGGAACTTTTTGACCGAGCGCTCCCTGCGCTTTGCGGGCACCGCCTGCGCCGTTTTAATGCAGGTGTCGCTGGTGCTGTTCTTTATCGACCGCTATACGGTGAATTTAATTGCCCGGCTGGACGACAGCCGCATTATCTACCACTTTCTTTACACCCTCATCAGCGTGTTCACCCTGCTGGCGGCAGGCTGGATTTGCGCCCGGTGCAGCAAGGGGTGTGTGGACTTTGCCCTGTTTTACCGCCGGTTCTCCCTGGGCTATCTGCCTTTGTGCGCGTTTCTTTTTATCTTGCAGTTTTTCCTGCTGCGCACCTTTGGCAATATTTTCGTTACCGCCAACAGCGTGCCCTTCCGGGGCGAGATCTACTGCCTGTGGTATTATGCCAAGACCGGCACCCTGTCTTTTTCCACCGCCCTGCACTCGGCAGGGAATGTGCTGTACTTCACCTCCCTGTCCCTGGCCCTTTGCGGCACGGTGCGGCGGCGTCCGGTGCTGTGGGGCACTCTGGTGCCTGTGGCCCTGTCCGTGTTTGTAGAGAGTTTTCAACTTCTCACCAAAAGCGGGGACGCGGATGTGGACGATATTATCTTAAACACCCTGGGTGCCGTGCTCGGCGTCCTGATTTTTCGGCTGCTACTGCGGCCCTTACTGCAAAAGGAGACCCGTATATGTTAGGCATTATCGGCGCAATGGATGTGGAGGTCCGCACCATTAAGGACAAGATGACCGGCACCGTCACCACCCGGGCGGCAGGCTGCGACTTTGTGACCGGCGAGCTGGAGGGCGTGATGATCACCGTGGTGCAGTGCGCACCGGGCAAGGTGAATGCCGCCCTGTGCACCCAGCTGCTCATTGACCGTTTCCAAGTGGATCGGGTCATCAATATCGGCGTAGCTTGCTCCCTAAGTGAGCGGGTGGTGATTAAAAATATCGTCATTGCCACCGATGTGTGCCAGTACGATATTGACATTACCGCTTTAGGCGAGCCAAAGGGCTTTATCAACGGCCTGGGCACCATTAAAGTGGCAACGGACCCAACCCTGTCCGATCGGCTGGCGCGCACCGCCATCAACAGCGGCGAGCGTATCCACCGGGGCACGGTAGCCAGCGGCGATACCTTTATCGGCACCGCAGCGCTGAAGTCTGCCATCGCCGGGGAGTTTGACGCCCTGTGCGGCGAGATGGAGGGCGGCGCCGTGGGTCAGGTTTGTGCTGCCAACGGGGTGCCCTTTGCGGTAATGCGCGCCATCAGCGACGGCGGCGACGAAAACGCAGCCATGGATTACCCCACATTCAAAAAAATCGCCGCAGAACTGTCTGCGACGATCTTAACGCGATTTGTGGCGGAGGAGCAAACCCAGGAGAGCCTGTTTTGATCACTCGATCACAAAATTATTTGGGATATATTCTTCCGCCTCGGCAATGATGGTATGCAGCGCCGTCTTTTCCGGCACATCGGAGCCGGTGCGGCTTTTGTCCTCAATAAACACAAAGCGGGCGTCCTGCACCGCCAAGGCGGCGGAGGCCAATTCACGACCCAGATTGTAGTCCAGCTTGAACATCTCTCTGGGCAAAATACCGGCCTTAGCCATCGTCAGCGCACCTCGGTACAGGCTGAGCATATAGTAATCATAAATATACCGGGCAGCGCCCCCGCGAGAGGCAGCGGCTGCCGTATCCAGCAAAATACGGGTGGCTTGGCTCAGGGTGCTCAGGGGCATATCATCGTCCTCTGCACCCAAACTGGCATACACGGACGGATCCAGTCCGTTGCGGCTGGCAGACACCCCCAGTAGGTAGTCGGTGGTCACGCCGTAGTAGTCGGCGCACTTGACCACAAAGTCCAGCCCGCACTCCCGAATGCCTTTTTCGTAATGGGACAGCAGTGCCTGGCTGATCCCCAAATCGCCGGCGGCTTTTTTTTGGCTGATGCCACGCTCCCGACGCAGCTGGCTCAGGGTGGCGGCGAACTTGCTGTTTTTCTCCGCCTTGTCGACTTTGCTTTGGCGCATGGCGCGCTTGGCGGCTTTGGCCCGCCCTTTCAGGTCCTTGATCTCTTCTTTGACCTGTTCCAGGTTCTCGCTTTGGATCTCCATTTGTTCATTCACTCCCAAAAATATTACAACGAGTATTATATATCAGCTTATACTCTTTGTAAAGGGCTATTTTATTCTGTCAACAATTTGTAATGTTTCGTCGGCTATCGCCGTTGTTCAGGAGGATTTTGCATTGAAGTCATACACGGTTTATCTTTTTCGACACGGGCTCACCAAAGGCAACCTAAACGCACAGTATATTGGGCAGACGGATTTGCCACTCACTATGGATAGTATTAACCAACTGCATACCCTGCGGGGCAAGTACCCGTACCCGGAGGTGGACGCCGTGTTTACCTCCCCCTTAAAGCGGTGCAAGGACAGCGCCGCCATCCTCTTTCCGCGTAACAATTTGATTACCATTGAGGATTTTAAGGAATATAACTTCGGCGAGTTTGAGGGCAAGACCGCTGCGGAATTGCAGGACAACCTGGACTTTCGGGACTGGCTGCAAGGGGATATGCAGGCAAGCCCGCCGTACGGCGAAACCAACGCCCAGTTTATGCACCGGGTGTGCGCCGCTTTTGAAAAGGTGATCTCCGGCTGTGTCCAAACCGGCACCCGGCGGATCGCCCTGGTGTGCCACGCCGGGGTCATGATGACCCTGCTCACCTGCTACGGCCTGCCGGAGGCAGCCATGGCCAACTGGCAGACGGACCCGGGCTTTGGCTACAAGCTACACCTAGACCCGGCCCTGTGGATGCGCGCCAATAAAATGCAGGTGGAGGACACCGCCCCCATTCCCATGGCGCAGTTGGAGCAGGTAGAGGATTAAAATTTTGTGACGGCATTTAACAGTGCGATCGGGCATCGCACCCTACAAAATGGAATTTGATAAATAAAAAATGTTGGGATCAAGCGGGCGGATGGTATCCGCCCCTACGGTCCACCGGTTACCAAAACGCCTGCGGTCTTTTATGTTTTTTAACATCTATTTACTCGTAGGGGCGGCAATCTGCCGCCCGCATTTACATAAAATCATTATCAAAAAAGCACCCCGGGTGGGGTGCTTTTTACATTTCTTCTTCTGTTTATTCTACCGTTACAGCAGGTTGCAATAATCGCAGCGGTTCTCCGCCAACTTAATATTGCTCTTGCCGTAGATCTTCATTTGCAGGTCGTAGGCGTCCTGGGGAATATCTGACTTCCACAGCCACACGCCCCGACTGGGACCGCAGGGGGTCAGCTGGGTGGGACCGATCAGGTAGTTGCCGCCGCGGGCATGATCCGGCGTAGGCACGGAAAAAGTCTGGGTTTCGTAATTCATCCAGCCGTTGGAAAGGGCATAGGTAGCCAGGCTCACCAGTTCCTTTTTGCTGTACCCGGTGTACACATAGCCCACCAGGTCGTTGACCACTTTCAGCAGCTCGGTGGTGGAAGAGCCTTTCATCTTCTTAAACACCTGAAGCAGCACGGTCTTTTGCCGATCGGCGCGGGCGTTATCCGTGTCAATCTTACGAATACGGCAGTAGGCCAGCGCCTGCTTACCGTTCAGCTTCTGCTTACCCTCGGTCCCTCGTAGCTCTTCTCGATATACACATTGCCGTAGCGCTTGGGGTGGTTATTGATCTCGTTGATCTCCCGATCGGTAATGGTAATGGTCACGCCGCCCAGGCTGTCAATGATCTTGGGGAAGCTGGCAAAGTTCACCACCGCGTAGTTGTCGATCTGGATCTTATAGTAACGCTCCACGGTTTTGATGTATTCCTTCATGCCGCCCATAGAGGCAGCGCCGTTGATCTTGTCGTACTGGCCCTCACCGTTCGCCTCAAAGTACACATACAAATCGCGCAGTACGGAGGTCAAAGTGATCTTGCCGGTATCGATATTGACGCTGGCGATAATGGCAGAGTCGGCACGAGAGGTGTCGCTGATCTGCTCCTCCCGGGTGTCCTCCCCGATGAGCAAAATGTTCTTTACATGGGTAGAGCTGACCGGATCGCCGTTTTTGTACCAGTTTTTCAAATATTCTTTATAGGTCGTTGCGTCTGCCGCAGACGGCTCCTTGATTTCCGGAAAGTTCTCTTTTAAGAAATCCATACCATGATAGGAGGTGTCCGTCTTTTGGTAATCGTCCGCTTCGTCGGTGAACTTACCCAACAGGCCGTTAACATAGCACACGGCAAAAACGCCGCCGGCCACAATCAGCACTGCCAGCACAACAATAATGGCAATGGAAATTTTGCCCTTTTTGGTCTTGCGCCAGGGCAAAGCGTTCGGGCCTTTTTTGCTTTTTGCCGCTTTTGCGCTTTTTGTCCGCTGCCGCCGGTGCATTCTCAGCCTTGCCGGAGAGAGAGAACAAATCAATCATCTCGTCCGTGGCTTGGTGGCTTTAGGTTCGCCGGCTCCAGCGGGGGCTGGTTTTCCGGCTTTTGGCTCGGCTTGTCCGGGGTCACGGTGCGATCCCGATTTTCGTATGCCGGGGGCGGGGGTTGCAGCTTGCGGCGCACCTGCTGCACCGGCACATCGGCAGTGTCTGCCTTGGGTGCGGCGGGTTTGGGTGCCCGTTTGGCTTCCGGCGCAGGGGCAGCTTTTTGCTGCGGCTCCGCTTTCTCCCGGGGTGCCGGGGCGGGCTGCGGCGCTGCTTTCGGCGGCTGCGGCGCTGCTGTTTTTTTCTCCTTCGGTTCCGGCTTTACAGCGGGCTTTTCCGGACCCAGTAGCTCCTCCACCAGTTTACCGGCGTAGGCTTCTCGATTGGCGTCCGTCTGTACAGGCGCAGCCTTGGGCGCAGGCGCAGCCTTTAAGTTGCTTTCCTGCTCTGCCCGGCGCTGCTTTACCTCGGACAAAATATCGTCAATATTATAGTCTTTTGCCATGAAAAAGATCTCCTCTTTTTGCAGGTAGTTCCGTTGGGACCGACGGCACAAAAACAAAAGCGCCTGTGTGCCCCAAAGCATAGCCACAATTATACTTCATTTTTTATGTCATTACAATAAAAAATTTGTAAAATCTTGTGCTTTGTGAACACACAGACGGTTAAGAGTCTATTATTCTGCGGTTTCCGGGGCAGATGCCGGGGTTTCTGTGCCGTCACCCTCCGGGGTGTCGTCCGTTTTCTCCGGCTCCATGTGCTCCACCACGGACAGGGTAACCACCTTGTCCTCGTCTGTGGTACGCATCACCCTTTACACCCTTGGCCGGGCGCTTAAAGGCAGAGATCTGATCCACAGGGGTGCGAATGACAATGCCTTCCTGGGAGATCATAATAATATCCTGGTCCTCGCGCACCGGGGCGATCATGGCCACCTTGCCGTAGGTCTCTGTATGGTAGTTGATCAGGCCCTTGCCGGCACGGGACTGCACCCGGTAGTCGTCAAAGTTGCTCTTGCGGCCGTAGCCGGTCTCGCTGACGGTGAGCAGGCGAGTGTCCTCCAGCGCCACGGCAAAGCCAACCACATAGTCGCCCTCTGCCAGCTGAATGGCGCGCACGCCGCGGGCGGTACGGCCGATCAGGCGGGCGTCGCTCTCCTTAAAGCAAATGCTCATACCGTCGTGGGTAGCCACGATCAGATTGCGGTTGCCGTCGGTGATCTCCACCCAGCTCAGTTCATCGCCCTCGTCCAAATTGATGGCGATAATGCCGGTTTTGCGAATATGATCGTACTGGCTGATCTCCGTGCGTTTGATCACACCGTTCTTGGTAACCATGCACAGGTACTGGCGCTCTTCGCTGTCCGGCACCCGCACCATTGCGCTGATCTGCTCCTCATTCTCCAAAGGCAGCAGGTTCACCACATTCATACCCTTGCTGGTACGGGAGGCGGCGGGGATCTCATATCCCTTCATCTTAAACACCTTGCCCTTGTTGGTAAAGAGCATAATGTAGTCGTGGGTGGAGCAGGTAAACATGGTCTTGGCCACATCTTCCTCTCTGCGGCTCATGCCCATAATGCCTTTGCCGCCACGGTTCTGTGCCTTATAAGTATCTACCGTCTGGCGCTTCATATACCCCATGGTGGTCAGGGTGAGCATGCAGTCCTCTACCGGGATCAGGTCCTCGTCATCCACATCGCCGGAGGCAGCGGTAATCTCGGTACGCCGTTCGTCGCCGAATTTGTCGCCGATGGCGCGGGCCTCTTCCTTTACGATCTCTAACACCCGGGTCTCACTGCTGAGAATGTCTTGATAATCGGCAATCTTGATGTGCAGCTCGCCCAACTCGGTGCGGATCTTTTCAATTTCCAGTCCGGCCAACTGACCCAAACGGAATGCCACAATGGCCGCAGCCTGGGGCTCGTCAAAGTCGTACTTGGCCATCAATTCCTGCTTGGCCTCGGCTTGGCCGCCCCTTGCAGCCGCGAATGGTGGCGATGATCTCGTCCACAATATCAATGGCGCGGGCCAGACCCTCTAAGATATGGGCGCGATCCTGGGCTTTCTTCAAATCATAGCGGGTGCGGCGGGTGATGATCTCTTCCTGGAAGGAGATGTAATTTTGCAGCATTTCCTTCAGGGAAAGAATGCGGGGCACGCCGTCTACCAGCGCCAACATAATCACACCGAAGGTCACCTGCATTTGCGTCATCTTGTACAGGTTATTGAGCACCACCTGGGCGTTGGCGTCCCGCTTGACGGTGATCTCAATGTGCATACCCTTGCGGGAGGAGAAGTCCTTAATGTCCGCCACGCCCTCGATCTTCTTGTCTCGGGCCAACTCGGCAATGCTGGCGATCAGCGCCGCCTTGCGCACCTGGTAGGGCAGCTCGGTAACCACGATCTTGTAGCGGTCGCCCTTGCTCTCTACAATCTCTGCCCGGGCACGCAGATAGATCTTGCCTCGGCCGGTCTCATAGGCCTGGCGAATGCCCCGAGCACCCATAATAATACCGGCGGTGGGGAAGTCCGGACCTTTAATGTGCTGCATCAGCTCCGGCAATCCGGCATCCGGGTTGTCGATCAGGCAACACATACCGTCAATCACTTCCCGCAGATTGTGGGGCGGAATGTTGGTGGCCATACCTACGGCGATACCGCTGGAGCCGTTCACCAGCAAATTGGGATAGCGGGCCGGCAGTACCACCGGCTCTTTCAGTCGGTCATCGTAGTTGGAAGCAAAATCCACCGTGTCCTTGTCAATATCTTGCAGCATTTTCATGCTGATCTTGCTCATTCGGCTCTCGGTGTATCGGTACGCAGCGGCCGGGTCGCCGTCTACGGTACCAAAGTTGCCGTGACCGTCTACCAGCGTGTAGCGCATGGAGAAGGTTTGGGCCAGTCGCACCATGGCGTCATACACAGAGGCGTCGCCGTGGGGGTGGTAACGACCCAGCACGGCACCTACGGTGTCTGCGCACTTTCTGTACGCCCGATCCGGGTACAGGTTGTTCTCAAACATGGTGTAAAGAATACGGCGGTGTACCGGCTTCAGCCCGTCCCGCACATCCGGCAGGGCACGGCTGACGATCACGCTCATAGAGTAGTCCAAAAAGGCCTTGCGCACCTCTTTGTTAATCTCTACATCTACGATCTTTTGATTGTCATACCGGATCTCATTGTTATCCATTGGCATTCATCTCCTAAATACGGGCCACAGCCCGGCAGGTTTTACTTGGTCAATTTATAATAAGCGGTGTTTTGCAGCATTTCCCGCAGCCGGGGCAGTTCGCTCTCCGGCAGTGCCCGCTTGGGCAGCAGCAGCGTAACGGTGCCGGGAATGGCAAAGGCAAACAGCCGCCCGGTCTCAAATACGGCGCCAAACATGGCCATAGGGTACACAGCGTGAATTTCGCACTGATCCGGCTTTTCGCCGGGCATGGTCCACTCCACCTCCGTGCCGGTAATGCGCATTTGCACCGGCGCAGTCAGGGACGGATGTGCCTTGCACAGGCGGGTATACATCCGCCGAGATACAGGTTCGCGGCACAGCAGCAGAACGCCCATGGCCAACAGGGGCAAACAGGCCGCCAGCACAACGGCGGGCCGGTGGGACCGGGCGCTAAAGCCCGCCACTGCACAGCCAAATCCAACAGCTGCAAAAAAAAGAATGGGGGTCGTGCGGGTCAGCCGCCGGCGCAGCGCCGCCATATCGGCAAAATCCGCCGCATTTAAGCAGTAGTTTGCTTCAATCATTTTGCACCTCCAAAGGCCGGTGCCTTCTCGTGCAGGGCGCTGAGCAGCGCGTTCAGATTCGCCGGGTCACAGTCTGCTTTTTCAATCACAAACAGCCCCATACGGTAGCACCCGATGAGAATAATATAGTCCTTGGTCTCCTTAGCGTAGGTGATCCCCTGCCAAGGCAGGGTGTACTGCTCAAATTTGCTCCACACCTGCAGCGCCTGCTCCTCCAGCCGGAGGGTAAAGGGCTGGGTCAGTGTGGGAGAGTTGCCAAACTCCCGCAGCACGGAACTGCGCCGCACCCAGGGCAGCAGCACAGCCATGGCTGCTACAATACCGCTCAGTGCCGGGAGTATCGCCGTCTCTTCCACATCTTGCAGCAGAAAATACAGCAAAATACCCGCCGCTGCCAGCACCGCACACAGGGCGCAAAATACCCATTGCAGCCGCAGCTGCTGCCGTTGCAGCACCCGCCACCCGGCGTAATACGCCCGTGGCGTCATTTTGAATTCAAATGTGGTCATGGTGTTCTCCTTTGTTTGGGAGAATATATTATTTAATCCCTCAGTCAGCTGCGCTGACAGCTCCCTTTACAAGGGAGCCTCAGATGTTGAAACCGATTTGCCTCCCTTGAAAAGGGAGGTGGCAATGCCGTAGGCATTGACGGAGGGATTTCACCGCCATAGCATCGCTGATGGGATTATGCGGGCGGATAATATCCGCCCCTACGATATGTTAAATGTCCAAATTCTGTACAAATTTTGCCTTTGATCCGGCAGGGGGCTTTTGCCACGGCACAGTTGGTGCACGCCGCTATCAAACGCTCCACCGGAGCGTTCTCCCGCAGCCCGGCTGCGCCGGCCTGCGGAGCGTCGTTTGAACCCCGCCGGGGTAGGCGGTTACTTGCAATTAAATATCCAAATTCTGTACATATTTTGCTTTTGATCCGGCAGCGGGCTTTTGCCACAGCACAGTTGGTGCACGCCGCTATCAAACGCTCCACCGGAGCGTTCTCCCGCAGCCCGGCTGCGCCGGCCCGCGGAGCGTCGTTTGAACCCCGCCGGGGTAGGCGGTTACTTGCAATCAGATATCCAAATTCTGTACATATTTTGCATTCTTTTCAATGAATTCACGGCGGGGTTCAACATTATCGCCCATTAAAATAGAGAATGTTTCGTCCGCCTGCTGGGCGTCCTCAACAGTCACCCGCAGCATAATGCGAAATTCCGGATCCATCGTGGTCTCCCACAGCTGCTCCGGGTCCATCTCACCCAAACCTTTGTATCGCTGAATGTCGCACTGGCCACCCATTTCTTCAATGAGCCGGTCCCGCTCCTCATCGCTAAAGGCATACTTGAATTTTTTGCCCTTTTGCACCTTAAACAGCGGGGGCTGGGCCAGGTAAATGTAGCCGCCCTCAACTAAGGGCTTCATATAGCGGAAGAAGAAGGTCAGCAGCAGGGTACGAATATGCGCGCCGTCCACATCCGCATCGGCCATAATCACGATCTTGTGGTAGCGCAGCTTGGTAATGTCAAAGTCCTCGCCGATGCCGGTGCCCAGCGCGGTCACCACAGGCATCAGCTTTTCGTTGCCGTAAACCTTGTCCAGCCGTGCCTTTTCCACATTCAGCATTTTACCCCAAAGGGGCAGAATGGCCTGGTGGGCACGGTCCCGTCCGTCCTTGGCGGAGCCGCCGGCGGAATCACCCTCGACGATGTAAATTTCGCACAGAGAGGGGTCGTTGGAGGAGCAGTCCGCCAGCTTGCCCGGCAGCTTGCTGCTTTCCAGCCCGGTCTTATTACGGGCGTTATCTCTGGCCTTGCGGGCCGCCTCTCTGGCACGAGAAGCATCCAGGGACTTGGACAGCAGTGCCTTGGCTACCGCCGGGTTCTCCTCAAAATAGGTCATGAGTTTGTCATATACCAGGGAACTAACCAGGCCGGTAATGTCCGTATTGCCCAGCTTGCCCTTGGTCTGGCCCTCAAACTGAGCCTCGGTAAGCTTCACGCTGATGACGGCAGTCAGCCCCTCGCGCACATCGTCGCCGGAGAGCTTCTTGTCATTTTCTTTCAGAATATTAAATTTTTTGCCGTAGTCGTTAAATACCCGGGTCAGGGCGGTTTTGAACCCGGTCTCGTGGCAGTACCGCCGTCAATGGTATTTATGTTATTGGCAAAGGACAGCAGGGTCTCATTGTAGCTGTCCGTATAGCACAGCGCCACCTCTGCACTGCGGTCGTCCTTGGTCGTGGAGATGTGGATCACTTCGTCCTGAATGGGATTTAGTCCCCGGGTGGTGTTGATGTACTTTACAAATTCCCGAATACCGCCCTCGTAGCAGAATTCCTCGGCTACCGGCTCTTCGCCTCGCTTATCCGTCAGCGTAATGGACAGCCCGGCGTTCAGGAACGCCTGCTCCCGCAGACGGCGGGCCAGTACATCGTACTCGTACTCGGTGGTCTCGGAGAAAATCTCCGGGTCCGCCTGGAAGCGAATGAGGGTGCCGTGCCCCTCCCGATCGGCAATAATATGCAGGTCATCCACCGGCTTGCCACGCTCAAAGCGCTGGGCGTACACATGGCCGTTCTGGGTCACCTCTACCTCCAGCCACTGGGACAGGGCATTTACCACAGAGGAGCCTACGCCGTGCAGACCGCCGGATACTTTATAGCCGGAGCCGCCGAACTTACCGCCGGCGTGGAGTACGGTGAGCACCACCGTTACAGCAGGCAGACCGGTCTTTTCGTTAATGCCGGTGGGAATACCACGGCCGTTATCCCGCACGCTGATCACATTACCGGGCAAAATCTCCGTCTCAATGTGGGTGCAGACCCCGGCCAATGCCTCGTCAATGGAATTGTCCACGATCTCATACACCAGGTGGTGCAGACCACGGGGGCCGGTGGAGCCGATATACATACCCGGGCGCTTGCGGACGGCCTCCAGGCCCTCCAGCACCTGAATATCTTTTGCGGAATATTCTTCCGTTACAACGGTGTCCATATCCGCTTCTTCCAAAACAGTCTTTTCTTCTTCAGCCATAACTTCTGCCTTTCTGCCCACAAAGGCGTCCTCCACACTGTGGGCAAGTGCGGTGCCTATGTGTCCGTATTCTATCGAAAATGGGTTATTTCCATCGTTTGATCAGCGTGCTTACATTCAGGGGACTGATATACACCGTCTCTTTGGTAAGCACATAGCTTTTGGGCAGGTCGTAATTCACATACTGCACCCGCTTTTGCTGCTCTGCCCTGGTTAAAAAATCTCGGGTGGCTTTACCTACCGTGGAGGTATCCATATCAAAAATACCAATAATATCGCCGGTACGCACCACTGTGTCGCCGCCAATGTGCAGGAGCATCAGTTCACCACCTTACCGTTTTCAATATGAAAGGTTTTGCCCCGGGTGCCACGCAAGATGGTGCCCGCATCACAGCAGGTGATAAATAGCTGCATACCCTTCATGTGGTTGAGAATATAATCTTGCCGCCCTTCGTCCAGCTCGCTCATTACATCGTCCAGTAGGGCAATAGGGGCTTCGTTTGTTTTTTGTTGCAGAATTTCCGCCTCCGCCAGTTTTAGGGAGAGCACACAACTGCGCTGCTGCCCCTGACTGCCGTACTTTCGGGCAGAAATACCGTTTAAGGTAATATCCAGATCATCCCTGTGGGGTCCAACGGTGGTGGCCCGGTGGTAAATATCCTCGCTGCGGGCACTTTCCAGCAGTGAGAGCAGCCGCCGTTCCAGTTCTTCTACGGCCAAATCACCGTAATCAAAGGCGCCTTGCAGTTGGACCCCGATCTGCTCCCGCCCGCCGGACAGACCGGTATGAATACGGGAAAGCGGTTCTTCCAGCGCAGCCACATAGGCACGGCGCTGATAAATGATTTTTGCCCCGGCACGAGCCAGGTTGCCGTCCCAAATAAACAGGGTGTCGGCGCTCATTTTGCCTGCCGCAATATCTCGCAGCAGCATATTCCGCTGGGCCAAACTGCGGTTGTAGTCGCTGAGCAATTTTTTATATCCTGTACGAATTTGGCACAGAGCAAGATCTAAAAACTTGCGCCGTTCTGCCGGGCCGTCTTTAATCATGGTCAAATGGGCGGGGCTGAACACCACCGCCTTGATCTCCTCCCCCAGTGCGGCGGCAGAGGCCTTGGCAATGCCGTTTAAGGTGGCGCTGCGGCGTTTTTTGATCTGTAACATGGCCGTTTGGGGTCGATTACCGCTGACAAAATGAATTTGCAGCTGTGCCTGTTCTTTGCCGAACTGTACCAGCTCGCTGTCCCGGGCGCCGCGAAAACTTTTAGCGCCGGTAAACAGGTACACCGCTTCAATCAAATTGGTCTTACCCTGAGCATTTTCGCCGTAGATCACATTTACATCGTCAAAATCCAGCACCAGGTGTTCCAGATTGCGGTAGGCGTCAATACCCATGCGTTCTATCTTCATTGCTGTATGGTATAATCGGTGCCGTGGATGACCACCACATCGCCGAGCTTGATTTTTTTGCCCCTTGCGGTACAGGTCTCCCCATTCACTTTCACCAGTCCGTCCTGAATCATTTGCTTGGCCTGGCCGCCGGTTTCCGCCTCGCCTTTGAATTTCAGCAGCGCGTCCAGCCGGATAAAGGGGGTGCTGATGGTCACCGTCTCTTGCCGGTGGGGTTTGATATTTACATTAAGCTTCATTTTTCAGCCTCATAGGCAGCACCAAGAACAGAAAGCTGTCGTCGGTCATCGGCAGCACCTTCACCGGGCTAACCGGGCCGGACAGCTCAATGCGTACCTGATCGGTGTCTGCGGCGTTCAGTGCGTCCAGCACATATTTGGAGTTAAAGCCGATCTCCACCCGGTCGCCGCTTACATTGGCGTGGGTGTAGTTTACCACCCGGCCCAGGCCGGACACAGTAGATACCCGCATTTCGTCTGCATCAAACAGGCAGCGAATAGGGTTCTTTTGGTTATTTTCAATGACCGGAATGGTACTGGTAATGCAGTGAATGGCGTCCTCGGTGTTAATAAGAACCGTGGTATTACTGCTTTTAGGCACTGCGGCGTTATAATCTAAAAATTCGCCTTCCAGCAACCGGCTGATAATGCTGTACTGCCCCACTTCAAATACAATATGACGCTTGCCTACAGAAACGGAGATATTTTCGTCCTCCTCCGGGTTCAGCAGTTTAATCAGCTCCCGTACCGTCTTTTTGGGTACGATAAAACTAATATCCTCACCGTCATATTTTACGGTTTCCGTGCGGATGGCTAAGCGGTAGCCGTCTACGCCGATCAGGCGCAGCTGGTTCAGGCTCATTTCAAATTTAAGCCCTGTGTGAACCGGCTTAGAGGCTTCGCTGTCTGCCACCGCAAACAGCGTCTGTTGTACCATCTTTTGCAACAGATTCTGATTTAAGAACAGAGGATAGCCGCCGCTGACGCTGGGCAGCTCCGGATAATCATCTGCGTCAATACCGGTAATAGCATATTGGGCAGCGCCGCAAATAATAGAAACAGAGGTGCCGCTGATGTCAAAGGTCACCGTCTCTGCCGTCAGCTCCTTGATAATATTGCAAAGCACTTTAGCATTGATCACTATGGCACCCGGTTCGGTAACGCTGGCTTGCAGGGTGGTGTTGATGCCAAATTCAAAGTCATAGCCGGTGAGGCTCAGCGTATCGCTGCCGCATTCCATTAAAATACCCTCAATGGTGGGTACGGTCATTTTGGTACTGACTGCGCGCATCACATTATTGCAGGCAGTATTCAGTTCTCTGGCGTTGCAGGTGAATTTCATAAAATTCGCTCCCTCCGTTTCCTATTACAGTATGGGTTTTAGTAGTAGTAGTATAGGGCGGTGAAAGTGTGGAAAGCGGCAAAATTGCGGTCTACCGCGGGATTTTTGGCGCCTTTTTCTTCCACGCCCGGATTTTGAAAATTTGTTGAAGATGTGGAAAGATTTTGTCTTTCACAAGGGGTGTGCAAATTTTCTTTGTGCAAAATGAAAAAAATGTTGAAAATTTTGGTTTGTAAGACGCGTAGTTTTGTCTTACTGATTATCCTTGTGTTGGTTAATGTTGTTTACAATGTCGTTAACCTGGCGAGCCAGGCGAGAGTCCTTTTTCATGGCCTTTTCAATACTATTCACATTGTACATAATGGTGGAGTGGTCTTTTTTAAATTCTTTGCCGATCGCCACATAACTCATACCGGTTACTTCCCGGATCACATAAAAGGTAATCTTGCGGGCGTGCGTTACGGCTGCTTGTTGCTTGGTGCTGTAAATTTCTTCCTCAGAGATACCGGTAACCCGGCTCACCTCGTCTACCACTCTTTGAATGGTGACCGGCAAGGGCTGGCTGTCCTCAATAATATCTTTAATCACCGTCTGTGCCCCGGCAATGGTGGGCTTTTGGTTAAACAGGTTTTGCATGGCCTGCAATTTTTTTGTCACGCTCTCCAGGTGGCGAATATTGTTTTTTACATTTTTTGCAATATATTCTACCACTTCTTGCGGAATGTCAAAATCCAGCATTTCCGCCTTGCGCTTAATGACGGCACAGCGGGTCTCAAATTCCGGCGGGTTAATGTCCGCCAGCAGACCGCTTTCAAACCGGGTTTTCAATCGGTCGGTAATCATGGGAATGTCTTTCGGCACCCGGTCAGAGGTAATGACCACTTGCTTGCCTGCGTCCTTCAGTGCAGAGAAGGTATGGAAGAACTCCTCGGTGATGGATTCTTTCCCGGCTAAAAATTGAATATCATCCACCAGAAGTACATCAATATTTTTTCTGTACTTGTCGTGGAAGTCATCGGTAGTGTGCCGCTGCAAGGCAATTACAAATTCGTTGCCAAAGCTTTCCGCCTTTACATAAAGAATACGCTTTTCCGGAAAATTGTCTTGAATTTCGTGCCAAATGGCGTTAAGCAGGTGGGTCTTACCCAGTCCGGAGGGACCGTAAATAAACAGCGGGTTATAGTTGGTTTGGCTGCTGACGCCGCCCGGATCCTTTGCCACCGCCATGGCTGCACGGTAAGCAAATTTGTTGGAATAGCCCTCAATAAAGGTGTCAAAAGTATGAATATCCCCCGGCTGCTCCGTGGGCAACAGATGGGTATCCTTGGGCTTTACTTCTTCTTTAGGCGTATTGTCCCGGGTTGTGATTTCTACCGTAACATGAAAGCCGATCACTTCTTCAAATGCCGCTTCCAACGGTTCTTTATACTGCTCGCTGACAATATTGTATTTCATTTGGTTATTACATTCCACCACAGCACACTTGCCATCCAGGTTTTTTAAAATCAGATCCTGCAGCCACATTCTGTAGGCAGTCTCGCTGACCTGGGGCTTCATGTAATTTAAAACAGCCATCCAAATTTCATTTATGGAATCCATATCTTCTCCTTAAGGGTACTTCACAAATCTCATAATGGTCGTGGTTGGGACACCGGAGCCGCCTTTCGCCACGACGCCAGAATACAGAGTCTATTATAGCAGTATTTATGATTATAATCAATACTTATTGTAAAAATATATATATTATATATATAATATAGAGTAGATATTCTATAATATAAAATCCGGGCACGATAACGAATTTGTGCAGCGTGGATTTGGTACAGATGCCGAACAATAAAAATGTGCCGGTGCACCTTGCACCGGCGGGTGCGATCCTGTATAATAAGCATATTAAGACAGAAAGGAGCACCCCTTTATGAAGATCTTTAAAAACCGGGGCGATATTTATCTTTCCAAGTCTCGCACCGGGGCAGATCGGGAACAGCATATTCTCCTGGGTATTTTGGCAGCCGTGCTCCTGGTGTCTGTGGTGGTTGTGGTCTATGTAGGGGCCAAAAATGATTTTTCCGCCAAGAAGTTTTTTGCCCCGGACCAAACGGTAGCAATTTCCCAAACAGCCGATGATACCACCGCCCCCGCCGGAGCTGCCTCGGGTCAGCGGAAAAACCAATTATCTGCTGGCGCTTACCGGCAAAGATAATCAAAATTTGTATGCGGCTGTGCTGATCCAAACGGATATGGACAGCGTGTCTTATAAAATTTGCAATCTGCTGCCCCAAACCACCGCAGAGGGCAGCACCTTAGCAGGCGTTTACAACAGCGGCGGGATCAACAGCTTGGTACAGATGACGGAGACAGCCACCGGGATCAAGCCGGATTTTTACATTGTAATGACCGTTACGGATTTTGCGTCATTCTTTGATGATTTAGGGGAGGTAAATTATCCTCTTGCAGCGGATGTTAAGTACCGCAACACCACCGCGGCAGATCCGTTCAGTTTGCGGATCAGCGCCGGCGAGGCCAGTCTGAACGGCAAGCGCTTTACTGCTTTGTGGCGCTATTTTTTGGAGGAAAAAGACTTAAAATCTGCCAACGATTTAGGTCTGGCGGCGCTGAATATGTTGTTCAGTGCAGACAACGGCACGGAGAAAGACGAGTTGTTCCGGAATTTTGTAACCTTGGCGCGTACCAATCTGACCGTGCGTGATTTTTCCGGTCGCAGCGACAATATCAAGGTACTTACCGGCACCAAAAACGGCGTGAATGCCTACAATGTGGAGCCGGAATACAACGGCAATGCCTTAACAGCCCGTGATAAAAGCACCATACAGGGTTATTTCAGCAAATAACGGGTACACACTGCTTTTACGGCAAAAGTGCCGCAATGGGCCGTCTGTGCCGGATTTTAGGAGAACAGATCAATGGATAAAGAAAGATTGCAAGCCGCTGTGCGGGAGATTTTGCTGGCCGTAGGCGAGGACCCGGACCGCCCGGGATTGGTAGAGACCCCCCGCCGCGTGGCGGATATGTACGCCGAGGTGTTTGCCGGACTGGAAACGGACCCGCGTCAGCACTTAAAATTTTTTGAAGAAAAAAGCGACCGACGAAATGGTGATCGTGCGGGATATTCCCTTTGCCTCTATGTGTGAGCACCACCTGCTGCCTTTTGTGGGCAAGGCGCATATTGCCTATATTCCGGCAGACAACCGCATTATCGGCCTATCCAAGTTTGCCCGCATTGTGGATTGCTTTGCTCGCCGTCCCCAGGTGCAGGAGCGACTGACCCACGATGTGGCGGACTTTTTGAACGAGGAGCTTCGCCCCAAGGGCGTGGCAGTGATCTTAGAGGCGGAGCATATGTGTATGAATATGCGTGGCATGCCAAGGCTGCCGGCAGTACCACCCAAACCTCCGCTTTGCGGGGCATTATGAAAACGGACGCGCGCACCCGCGCTGAGGCGCTGGCACTGTTGACCAAGTAAGGAGTAACTATGGCTGTTTGGCATTGCAGAGAGAAAGAGATTGAATACGGCAGCAAGGTTTTGCTGATGGGTATTGTAAATGTGACCCCGGACTCCTTTTCCGACGGAGGCGACTGGCTGGACCCGGCCACGGCGTTAACCCACGCCCGGGCGCTGGAGGCGCAGGGGGCGGATATTTTAGACATTGGCGGTCAGTCCACGCGCCCGGGGCACACCCCGGTGACAGATAAAGAGGAATGGGCGCGGCTGGAGCCGGTGCTGTCCGTTCTTTGTAAGGAGACGGCGCTGCCGGTGTCGGTAGATACGTATTACCCCTATGTGGCGGTGCAGGCGCTGCGCTGCGGGGCGCAGATCATCAATGATGTGAGCGGTGTGGTCAATCCGGAAATGGCTGATGTGGTGTGCCGCTATGGTGCCGGTTGGGTGATTATGCACGCCGGGCCGGGCACGCCGGCGGATGTAAAGGCTTTTTTTGAAGACAGCGTGACCGCCTGCCGGGCACTGGGTGTGCAGGACAGCCAAATTTGCCTGGATATGGGCATTGGCTTTGGCAAGAATTTTCAGCAGGACTTGGCGCTGATCGCCAATATTCCCCAATACAAAATGGCGGGCTTTCCGCTGCTGCTGGGCTGCTCCCGCAAGCGGGTGATCGGCCGGGGCAGTGATCAGCCGGAGCCAAAGGGGCGCACATACGGCAACATTGCCGCCGATACTGTGGGTATTTTAGGCGGTGCGGACATCATCCGCCTGCATAATATAGAACAGGAAAAACAGGGCGTCTTCATGGCGCAGCATTTGAAAGGAGCAAAAATATGATCAGTGTAACCACCCCTACCGTTGAGAACGGCGTGATCGTGGAGTACAAGGGTATTGTCACCGGTCAGGTGGTCAACGGCGTGAATTTTATTAAGGACTTTGGCGCCTCCATTCGCAACATTGTGGGCGGGCGTAGCGCCGGGTATGAGGAAGAACTGGAAAGCGCCCGTCTGGCCGCGCTGGCAGAGATGGAGAGCCACGCTGTCCGGCTGGGCGCCAATGCGGTTGTAGGCGTCAATATCGACTACGAGGTGCTGGGTCAGGGCAATATGCTGATGGTCAGCGCCACCGGCACCGCAGTGGTGGTGCAGAACAAATGACAGACAGAATTTTGATCCGCGGTCTGCGGCTGTTTGGCTATCACGGGGTGAACCCGGAGGAGAAAATTCAGGGTCAGCGCTTTGAGATTGACGCGGATCTGTATGTAAATTTGGCAAAGGCCTGCCACAGCGACCGGGTGGAGGACACCGTCAGTTACGCCAAGGTGATCAAAACGCTGCGCCGGGTGTTCACAGAGCGCACCAATGATCTGTTGGAGCGCACCGCAGAGGATTTGACCGCCGCGGTACTGGCAGAGTACCCGGAGGTGCTGCGGGTGGATTTGACCTTAAAGAAACCACAGGCGCCTATTCAGGCAGATTTTGACTGGGTGGGAGTCACCATTTCCAGAGACAGGAAGTAAATATGTATTATGTACTCAGCGCCGGCACCAATTTGGGCGACCGGCTGGCCAATTTAACTTATTGCAGAGAGGCGCTGGACCTGGCGGCATAAGCCCATGTGGTGTCTGCCTCTGCCGTTTATCAGACCCAGCCGGTGGGTTATGCCCGGCAGGACGATTTTTACAATGTGTGCTTTTTGGTAGAGTCCCGGCTAAACCCGCATGAGATGCTGGGCGTGTGCCTGGGACTGGAGGCCGGTTTGGGCCGGGTGCGCGGGGTAAAGAACGGCCCTCGGGTGCTGGATGTGGATGTGATCTTTGCCGGCAACCTACAATTACAAACGGAGAATTTGGTGGTGCCCCACCCCCGCTACCGGGAACGCCGCTTTGTGCTCCAACCGCTCCTTGATATTTTCGTAGACGGCCGGGCATTCGGTATGGAGTTTGCCTCCTGTCTGGACAAAATCGACGGCCAGGCAGTGGAGAAGATTCCCACCCAGCCGAACTGGAATTTCTGAAAAAAACAAAAAATGACCCTGCGCATTGGATAAGAGCAGGGTTATTTTTTTTGCCAATTTTTTCCGTTAAAATGTGCGGGCACAGGCAAAAACTGCGTGGACTTTTTGTGCCCGCGCGGTGCAAACTAATAGAGCAAGGCGCGTTGCAATTTAAAAACGGAGGACGAATATGAAAAAGAAAACGGTAAATATGATGAAGGGTTTGGGCGTGGCCATGGCTGTGGGCAGCATGGTCGCCGGCACGGTTGCCACCATGAACAGCAATTCCGCCAAGACCCAAAAGACCATGAAAAAGGCGGTTAATTCCGTGGCGAATTTTGTAGATAATGTATCGTCTATGATGTAGCCGCCGGGCAAAAAAAGAGACCCTTGGTAAAAATAACCAAGGGCCTTCTTTCATTAAAATCAGTCGTTGGCGTGACCGGCAGTGCCGAACACAACATCGATCTTGTGTGCTACAACCTCCTCAATCAGGTCGCGGGCAGGGGTCAAATACTGACGGGGATCGAAGTGGGTGGGGTTCTCTGCAAAGTGCTTGCGGATGGCAGCGGTCATGGCGATACGAATATCGGAGTCTACATTGATTTTGCAGACAGCCATGGAAGCAGCCTCACGCAGCATATCCTCCGGAATACCAATAGCGTCGGGCATCTGACCGCCGTACTGGTTGATCATCTTGATGTGGTCCTGGTTAACGGAGGACGCACCGTGCAGTACGATGGGGAAGCCGGGCAGACGGCGCTGCACCTCTTCCAGAATGTCAAAACGCAGCTGCGGCTTCTGGCCGGGCTTAAACTTGTAGGCGCCGTGGCTGGTGCCGATGGCGATGGCCAAGGAGTCCACACCGGTGCGGTTCACGAAATCCTCAACCTCTTCCGGGCGGGTGTAGCTCTCGTTACCGGCCTCTACTTTTACATCATCTTCCACGCCGGCCAGGGTGCCAAGCTCGCCCTCAACCACGACACCGTGGGCGTGGGCATACTCAACCACCTTTTTGGTCAGAGCAATGTTCTCCTCATAGGGCTTGCTGGAGCCGTCGATCATCACGGAGGTGAAGCCGCCGTCAATGCAGGCCTTGCAGGTCTCAAAATCCGGGCCGTGATCCAGGTGCAGGGCGATGGGCAGACCGGTCTCTTCGGCGGCAGCCTTTACCATAGCAACCAGGTAGTCGTGAGAGGCGTACTTGCGTGCGCCGGCGGAGCACTGCAGGATCACCGGGGCGTTCAGCTTCTTGGCTGCACGGGTGATGCCCTGCACGATCTCCATGTTATTTACATTGAAAGCACCGATGGCGTAACCGCCCTCATAAGCCTTCTTGAACATTTCGGTAGTTGTTACCAGTGGCATAGTGTTCTCTCCATTCAAAGTAAATTATGATCCGGCGGATCATTCATTGTGCATTATACACCATTTTGTCCAAAATAGCAAGCCGCAGGGCAGATTTTGCACCGCAGTTCTGCCACAAAACCGGCCGCCTGCGCCCCATTTTTTGTATGGTTTGACAGATTGGGGGTATAATTTCTAAATCCCTCAGTCAGCTGCGCTGACAGCACCGGCTGGGTGGAGGGATTACAAGCAACCGCAAATCAATAAAAAAGAGAACGGTTGGAGTACACCCTCTGTAAGGAAGTTACATAGAGAATATATGAAGAAGTAGAAGTCCGCACCCTTTTTTAGGGCGCGGACTTCTACTTTGGATTGTGGTGTCACAATCCGATGCTCGCTAAACTTGTGGACACAGTCGGTTTGAAAGTGATCTCATACGCTAACCTCTAAGCCGAATATCTAATGATCATATTGTTGACTTAACAAATAGCTGATCAATTGAGCCAAATATTGTTTTATAATCACCCAACTTTTCAAAACCATATTTTTCGTATAGCCCTATTTCTCCGCTCAGGATATATACTTTTTCATATCCTAGCTCACGAGCATATAAAATTGCGCTTTGAATCATTAACTCCGATAGTCTATTACCACGGTATGGTTCATCAACAAAAACAAATCCTATAAATGGTGTAAACGGATATTCTTTTGGCAGCTCATCCTTTTCAGTCAATGTGCAAAATCCTGCCACTTTTCCATTTACACAAGCAACAAACACTCTTTCCCATGTATTAAAGTCATTGCTTTTCATCTTTTGAGCCAAATAAGGGCCCGCTTTCCACGAGCATTTTTCAGCCAAACAAATAGTTTCATTCCAATATTTATGTATTTGGGTCATACAATAAATTTCAGTCATTTATTCCCCTTATAAAAATTCCTATTTATCGTATTATCGTATTGTAAGTATAGCACATAATCATAATTAGCATCAACACTACTCTCGGCAAGCTGCCATATATTCTCTCTGGTTAAATAAATTAAAAAGGATACGCCTCCTTACGAAGTGTATCCTTTGCCCGCTCTCTTTCGTTTCGCCATTATTTTTTGTAATCGAGAATTTCTTTTGCCAGGTACACCGGGCGGCGCTTGGTCTCAATGTAATTCTTGGCCAGGTACTCGCCGATGATGCCGATGGTAAACAGCTGCATACCGCCAAAGAAAACGATCAGAATCACCGTCTGGGTAAAGCCGTCTACCGCAATGTGCTCCGTGGCCTTGCGAAGGAGGGTCACGATAAAGTAGATAATAGAAAAAGCAGTGGAAAGCAGCCCCAACACTGTTGCCAGCTTTAGCGGCGCGGTGGAGAAGGCCAAAATGCCGTTCCAGCCGTATTTCAGCAGCTTTTGAACCCCATTTGGTGGTGCCGCTGGCCCGCTCTTTGGCTTCATAGGGAATGTACTTGGTGTTAAAGCCCACCCAGCTGAACAGCCCCTTGGAAAAGCGGAAATACTCCGGCATTTGCAGCAGCGCATCCCGTACGGTGCGGCGGAAGGTGCGAAAGTCGGAAGCACCGTCCACAAAATCCACTTCGCTCATATTGGTGGCCATTTTGTAAAAAGCGGATTTCACGGAGGTCATCAGCTTGTTTTCATGCCGGGTCTCCTGAAAGGCGCACACGCAGTCCGTGTCCGGCTCTGCGTCCAGAATTTCTGTCATTTGCTTTACGATGGCCGGATCCTGTTGCAGATCCGCGTCAATCAAGCTGATATACTCGCCGTCGCAGTGTTGCAGCCCGGCGTAAATGGCGCTCTCCTTGCCAAAGTTGCGGGAGAAGCTGACCACCCGAATGTTTTGCTGGCTTTGCCGGTGCAGTTCCTTTAGATTTTGCAGGGTCTTGTCCTTGCTGCCGTCGTTGACAAAGACGATCTCGTAATCGGACGGGTCGGGAAATACCTCGGCCACCGCCCGGGCAAAGGGAAAAATATTGTCCTGCTCGTTAAAGCAGGGTACGATCAGCGACAGGCGCATGGAAATTCCTCTCTTTCACAACAGATTATAGTATCGTATCCAGTAATGAAGTCATTATAACACGCCCGGGGAAATGTCAAGGTGGGGGAAGTTTTTTGTTTTTTAGGCGTTTGTGGCGGAAAAATCCCTCCGTTTTTGTTTTATCCCCTCAGTCAGCTGCGCTGACAGCTCCCCTTAATGAAAAATAAGGGGAGCCAAGTTGTGTAGGGCTTGCCTCCCTTGTGTAAAGGGTGACTCCCCGCAGTGCGGGGAGATGTCGCGCAGCGACAGAGGGGACGGGCACCGGTTAGGTGGTGGGTTCGCCATCGGCGAACGCGGAGGGATTGTTAGAAATCCTCTTATTTTCTACCATGCAGCAGCGGCGACAGGGGCTTATAGATCCCGGCGCAAAGCGCGGCGCACAGCAGCCCCTTGGCAACGGTAAAGGGCAGGTTAAAGATAAAGAGCGCCTGCAAAATGCTCTTGGTGGCGGGCAAAATGGCCTGGTACATATCCAGCACCGCCGCCTGGGGAAAGCCCAGCACATTGTAGTAAAGCGGATAGATAATCCAGTAGTTGACCGGCACGCTGACGAGCCCCATAATCACCGCAGACAGCACGGCGGCGGCCAGGGCGCCCCGCTTGGTCTTGTGCTTTTTATAGATCGCGCCGGCGGCAATGGACAGAACCGCCCCCAGCAGGAAGTTGGACAGCTCGCCCACATACATACTGGAGGACAGGGGCAGATGGATCAGATTTTTGATTCCTGCCACCGCCACGCCTGCCAGCGGACCGTAGGCAAAGGCCGCCAGCAGCTCCGGCAGGTCGGAAAAGTCTAGCTTAATAAAAGCGGGCATAATGGGAATGGGGAATTCCAAAAATTGCAGCGCAAAGGCAACGGCAGACAGCATGGCAATGCCGGTAAGCCGCCGGGCGGCGCCGGTTTTTGAGGTGGATTTGGTGGTTTTTGAATTTGCGGTCATCTTTCTTACTCCTTTTGACCGTGGGCAAAAGAGAAACCCCGGCACATGGCGTACCGGGGCAATTTGGTTTGACAAGACCAACGGCGGCGCAGCACTGCGCCGTACCTTTCCTCTCATCCGGACTTACAAGGGAATACCTTGCTCACCGTCGGTGCCTGAATTCCACAGGCTCGGCCCGTTGCCGGGTTCGCAGACTTTCACTGCCGGTAGGGATTTGCACCCTGCCCCGAAAAGTATTTGTCACCTATTATTATATGCAAGCCTGGCCGTTTGTCAAGGGGCGGGGTTGACAAGTGGTGTAAAATAAAATAAAATCGAGGGAGAAATGCTGAACCTGCCGGAGAAGGAGCCTGTTATGGATGCATATTTGACGAATAATTTGGAGCAGTCGGACGAATTGGCCTATGATGTGGCCGATTTGTTTAAGCTGTTTGCAGACAGCACCCGCATTCGCATTTTAGTGCTGCTGTTTGACCGGGAGTTGTGCGTGGGGGATATTGCCGCCAATTTGGAGATGAGCCAGACTGCCATCTCCCACCAGCTGCGTATTCTAAAGCAAAACCACCTGATCAAGTACCGCCGGGAGGGCAAGAATATGATCTACGCCCTGGCGGACGACCATGTAAAGACCATTATCAACTGCGCCATTGAGCATATTGAGGAGTAATATGAGCGAAAAAGAATTGCACACCCACGGGACGGATTGCGCCTGCGGACACAACCACCATCACCACGACGACGGCTGCGGCTGCGGCTGTGGTCACGACCACGCCCATGAAGACATTGACAAAAAGGCCTTTTTGCGCAAGCTTGTGCCGGGGCTTTTCTTCTTTTTGCTGGGCGCGGCGGTGGAGCATCTGATCCCCGGCAGCGAGAGCAGCACCCTGTGGCATTATGTTGAGCTGGCAGCCTTTGCCTTGTCGTATATTTTTGTGGGCTTCTCCATTTTGCGCGAGGCGGTGGAGGGTGTGCTGGCCAAGAACATTTTTAACGAAAATTTGCTGATGGCGGTGGCGTCTCTGGGCGCCTTTGCCATTGGGGAGTATTCTGAGGGCTGCGCCGTGGTGCTGCTTTATACCGTGGGCGAATTTTTGCAAAGCCTGGCGGTGCAAAAAGAGCCGCAGATCCATTAAAGGTATGCTGGAGCAAAAGCCGGACACCGTGCGGGTACAAGCGAAAGACGGTCTGACGGAGGCGGAGCCGGAGACGGTGCAGCCGGGCCAAACCATTGTGGTGGAGCCGGGGGAGAAGATCCACCTGGACGGTACGGTGCTGGAGGGCAATGCAGAGGTGGACACCGCCGCCCTTACCGGCGAGAGCATCCCGGTATCCGTTGCCCCGGGTATGGAGGTGCTGGCCGGCAGCGTAGCCATTGACGGTGCGCTGACCATTCGGGTAGACAAGCCCTATGGCGACTCGGCGGTGGCCCGGGTGCTGGCGGCACTGGAGCACGCCCAGGACAGCAAAAGCCATACGGAAAAATTCATCACCCGCTTTGCCCGCATTTACACCCCATTGTGTGCGGCATTGCGCTGGCACTGGTGCTGATCCCGCCCCTGTTCTTCGGCGGCGACTGGCACGAGTGGATCTACCGTGGGTTGTCTGCTCTGGTGGTGTCCTGTCCCTGCGCCATTGTCATTTCCGTTCCCCTGTCCTTCTTCGGCGGGTTGGGCACCTGCTCCCGGGAGGGTATTTTGGTAAAGGGCAGCCGATCATTTGGAGACCCTGGCTCGCTGCGATGTGGGTGTGTTTGACAAGACCGGCACCATCACCAGCGGCAAGTTTGAATTTGTGCGGTGCGAGTGCGTGCACTGCCATTGTATTGATAAGCACAACCACCGGGAGCTGCTGCGGATTATTGCCGCCTGCGAGCGGTTGTCTACCCACCCCATTGCCAAGTCCATTTGCCTGGCCTTTGGCCAGTTTGCCGATGACTGCGTGGTGACGGACGCCAAGAACTACGCCGGTATGGGCGTGTCTGCGGTGGTGGACGGCGTGCGCTACTATGCCGGGAATGAAAAGCTGATGCAAAAGATCGGTGTGCCCTTTACAGAAACGCAGCTGGTGGGCACCGCCGTGTACTGCTGCACGGACACGGAGTTCCTGGGCGACATTGTGTTTGCGGATATTATTAAAACGGACAGCCGGGAGGCCATTGACCGGCTGCACCACATGGGTATGAAGCAGGCCATTATGCTCACCGGCGACCGAGAGTCCATTGCGGCGGATATTGCCGCCAAGGCCGGGTTGGACGGCTACTATGCCAAGCTGCTGCCGGAAGAGAAGGTGCAGCGGGTGCAGGCCTTGCAGCAGCAGGGCCACACGGTGCTGTATGCCGGCGACGGTATTAACGACGCGCCGGTGCTGGCAGCGGCGGACCTGGGCGTAGCCATGGGCGGCGCCGGAGCGGATGTGGCCATTGAGGCGTCGGATATGGTGATCCAGGGCGACTCCCTGAGCCAGCTGCCGGTGGGCGTGACCGTTGCCCGCAAGACCGTGGGCATTGCCCGGGAGAATATTATCTTTGCCATTGCGGTTAAGCTGCTGATCATTCTTGGCTGCGCCGTGGGTATTTTTGATGAGAATGCCATGTGGCTGGCGGTGTTCGGTGATGTGGGTGTGTGCCTGTTGGCGGTGGCGAATGCCCTGCGGGTGCTGCATATCCGCAAGAAGAAAAAGTAAAACAGAAAAGCAATCGGATAAAACAAAAAAGGGACTGCTGGGCAGTCTCTTTTTCTTTTGCCTTTATTCATCATTACTAAAAAATTCAGGGCGATTTTGTGCATATTTTTTCTTGACAAACGGCGGTGCGGACGTTCTATTCTCTGTCAAGAGGAAAAGACGAAATTTTCTAAAAAATAGCAATTTTCACAAAAATTCGCGGTGTGAGATTTCTTCTCAAAAATGTTGAAAACTATGTGTAAAGGGTTAAAAACTCCTATGATTTTGAGTTTTCAACCGGAAAAATGCCCGATATTATGCGAAAAATGCCCAAATTTTCAACATTTTCCACCGTCTTTTCCACAATCTGTGGGCGCAAGGTCAATATACTGACTGTAGTGGCCGCGTGGGTTGTCAAGGCTTTTTTTATGCTCACAATTCACAAAATTCCGGTATATTTTTGGCATCTTTGCCACACACTAAATTCAGCAAACAGAAAGGACGAACAGCATGATCAAAGGCGTCAGCAAACAGGTGCTTGAGGTGACCAATCCGGAAAACCCGTATTTTGAAAAAATCGTGTTTTTTGTAAAACCCCAGTACGCCCGAGAGGATCGGGCTGTGCTGGAGCGAGAGGCCCATTCTCTGGCTGCCCGCGCCGGTCGGCCGCCCAGAGTGCGCCGTTCCAGGCGAGAGAAGTGGCACTTTGCCCTGCGTTGTCTGCTCAGTGCCCTGGCCGGGGTGGCGCTGTCCTTTTTGATCTACACACTGTGTTGAAAGGGTGATCTCTCATGACGATTTATAAGGCCGTGCGGAATTTCTTAACGGTGTTTGTGGTGCTGGCTGTGGCTGCCGGTGCCCTGTGTATTGGCGGCGGGGTGTACTACGCGGTGCAGTCCGCTGCCAGCAGCCAGGTGCTCTCCAAGCTGGGCTCCACCGGTGCGGAGGTGACCCGTGTGCAAAAGAAGCTTAAGGAGCTGGGCTATTACAGCGGCGCAGCCGACGGTATTTACGGCAATGCCACCAAGGCGGCGGTCAAGGCGTTTCAAAAGAACTGCGGCATTACCGCAGACGGCGTGGCCGGGCCAAAGACCCTGTTGTACCTGGGGCTGGGTGGCAGCAGCAGCGGCAACAGTACCGGGTATTCGGATGCGGATGTGGAGCTGCTGGCCAAGGTGATCAGCGCGGAGGCTCGAGGCGAATCCTATGAGGGTCAGGTGGCGGTGGGTGCCGTGATCCTGAATCGGGTGGCGCACCCCTCCTTCCCCAATTCCATCAGCGGCGTGGTGTACCAAAACGGGGCGTTCTCCTGCGTCAACGACTCCAATTGGTACGCCCCGGTGGCAGACAGCGCCAAGCGCGCCGCCACGGATGCCCTGAACGGATGGGACCCCTCCGGCGGTGCAGTGTATTATTTCAATGCGTCCAAAACCTCGGACAAGTTTATGCACTCCCGACCGGTGATCAAGGTGATCGGCAATCATAAGTTTTGCTCGTAGGGAGGTATGCGCCTGCGGGCGGCAGATTGCCGCCCCTACGATAAATCTTTTTGCCTCCCTTGTAAAGGGAGGCAAAAAGGTATAGATTTATATACAAAAAAACCGACACGCCAGGTGTCGGTTTTCTTTTTCGTTTCTTATTTGGTAAAGAAGGTGGTGAAGGCTTTGTACGCCATATATACATCAATTTTGGAAACGATCTCATAGGGTGCGTGCATGGAGAGCACCGGTACGCCTACATCAATCACATCTACATCCAAATTAGCAATATACATAGCCACGGTGCCGCCGCCGCCACCGTCAACCTTGCCCAGCTCGCCGCTTTGCCACAGCACGCCGTTTTCCTCCAGCAAGTTTTTGACAAAGCTCACATACTCGGCGCTGGCGTCGGAAGTGCCGCTTTTGCCGTGGGAGCCGGTAAACTTGGTGACCACCACGCCCTCGTTGATAAAGGAGGCGTTGTTCTTCTCAAAGGCAGAGGACCAGGTGGGGTCAAAGGCAGCGTTTACATCGGCGCTCAGGCACTTGGAATTGCGCAGCACATCGCGGCCCTCGTAGCCCTCCAGCCGCGCCAGATCCTCAATAAAGTATTTCAGATAGCTGGAGTTCAGCCCGGTGTTGCCGTCGGAGCCGGTCTCCTCTTTATCTGTCAGCACGGTAATGCAGGTGTACTCCGGCGGCTCGCTGACGCTGAGAATGGCCTGCAAGGCCGGATAGGCGCACACACGGTCGTCGTGGCCGTAGCCGCCGATCAGGGAGCGGTCAAAGCCCAGGTCGTCAACGGTAAAGGCCGGCACCAGCTCCAGCTCGGCAGACAGCAGATCCCGCTCCACAATGCCGTATTTTTCGTACAGCAAATTGAGGATATTGAGCTTCACCTTTTCGCTGGCTTTGTCGTCCTTAAAGGGGCGGGAGCCGATGACAATATTCAGTTCTTCCCCTTTGATCAGCTCGTTGATCTTGCGGGTGTACTGCTCCAGCGCCAGGTGGGGCAGAATGTCCGTAATACAGAACTTGGGGTCACCCGGCTCCTCGCCCAGGCGCACATCCACATAGGTGCCGTCGTTTTTGCAAATGCGGCCGTGGAGGGACAGGGGAATGGCGGTCCACTGGTACTTTTTAATGCCGCCGTAGTAGTGGGTCTTAAACAGCGCCAGTCCGTTGTCTTCGTACACCGGGCGCTGCTTTAAGTCAATGCGAGGAGAGTCAATGTGGGCAGCAGCAATGCGCACGCCGTCCTTAATGCTGCGCTTGCCCTTTACGCACAGGATAATGGCCTTGCCCCGGTTCATCTTGTATACCTTGGCGCCCGGCTCCAGCTGGTCGCCGAATTCGTCAAAGGGCAGGAACCCGGCAGCCCGCGCCTGGTCCAGTGCCTGGGCAGCGGCCTCTCGCTCGGTTTTGCAGTGATAGAGGAAGTCCTTGTACCCCTCGCAAAAATCATCACATACGCCCAGCTCGGCGTCGTCCATAAAGTCTACGCCGTTCTCGCGCTTGTTGAACAGCAGCTCTTGCAGCTGCTGACCCTTTGGTTTTTTCTTCATTCATAAGATAGCCTCCAGTATTCTGTCCACTTGGGATTTTATATCTCTGCCGTCATTGGTGATGGTGAATGTGCATTTCTCGGTGTAAAAGTCCGCCGCCGGTTGCGCCTGCATACGCAGCCGTGCCGCCGCCCGGTCTATGCCGTCCCGCTCCATAATTCGAGCCAGGCGGGTGTCCTCCGGCGCAGTCACCGCCAGGGTGTAGGCGCACATGGCGTCCGCGCCGCTTTCAAACAGCTGGGGCGCGTCCAGCACCGCCGGTATCTTTGCTTGCTGCACACAGGCATCCAGCACCGCCGGATGAGTTACCTGATCCAGCTTTTCCGTAGCGGCAGGGGTGGCAAAGGCTTTGGCTGCCAAGGTTTTGCGGTCCAGGGCGCCGTCCTTGATGATCTCCTGCCCAAAGGCAGCCACCAGGTCTTGCAGCAGGGGCGCGCCGGGGACGGTCAGCTGGCCATAGACCCGGTCGCAGTCCACCGGGTGCAGCCCGGCCTGTGCCAGCAGGCGGCACACATAGCCTTTCCCTGCGCCGGTAGGCCCGGTTACGCCGATAAGAAAAGGCTTGGTTAGGTCTAAAATGCGAAAGGCCGCTGCCCGGATCAGTCGGTTGTATACTGCCATACCCACCCCGGTTTTGCGGGGCATACGGGCGTAGACTTTTTTGGCGCCCAGTTCGTCCAGCCGCCGCAGGGCGTCAAACAGTTCTCGTGCCTGGCTTAGGTCGTCGGTGGCCTTGCCGTAGGGCACCTTGGGCACCGTCACCCGGTCTTCTTCATAGCACAGGGCGTAGCAGCCCGGTTGGCTGTTTACAAAGGCGGCGTAGGCGGCGCTGTCGCCGTTTACTAAAATCACCTGCGCCTTGGGGGCGTAGTGCTTGTATTTCATGCCGGGAGAGGCGGCGGTCTCGCCGTCTGCCATCTTTTCCAGCACCGCGGGAGCCACGGCAATGGGGCCGATCTCTGCCTCCAGCATTTCCTTGGTTACTGCGCCGGGGCGCAGCAGCGTTGGGGTAGGGGTAGCCAGGGTGATCACCGTGGACTCCACCCCGTAGGCGCAGTCGCCGCCGTCTACGATGGCAGCAATCTTGCCGTTCATATCCTCTTGCACATATTTGGCTCTGGTGGGGCTGGGCAGCCCGCTGGTGTTGGCGCTGGGGGCCGCTACCGGCACCCCTGCCAGTTGCAGCAGTCGGTGGGCCACCGGGTTCTCCGGCATACGCACCGCCACCGTGTCCAGTCCGCCGCTGACCACTTTGCCGATTTTATCGCTCTTGGGCAGGATCACCGTCAGCGGTCCGGGGAAAAAGCGGTCAAAAAGTTTCTTGGCTTTCTCCGGAATTTCCCGCACCAGCGGGGCAATGTCTTTCTTCTCTGCCACATGCACAATCAGCGGGTTGTCGCTGGGGCGGCCCTTGGCGGCGTAAATTTGTGCCACGGCGGTTTCGTTCAGGGCGTCGGCGCCCAGTCCGTACACCGTCTCGGTGGGAAAGGCCACCAGCTGCCCCTGCCGCAGCAGTTCCCCGGCCAGCGCCAGGTCTTGTTCTGTTGTTCCCAGTTGTTTGGTTTCCATATCTTGTGTCCTTGATTTGATTGGGGTTAATTCATTAGGAGGTAGAATACCTCCGGTGCAATCCCTGTCTCATTCCTCCGCGGCGCTGAGTTTGGCTGCCGTATCGGCGGTGATCAGGGCGTCGATCAATTCGTCCAGATCGCCGTTTAAGATTTGTTCCAATCGATACAGAGTCAGGTTGATCCGGTGGTCGGTGACCCGCCCCTGGGGGTAGTTATAGGTGCGGATCCGCTCGCTGCGGTCGCCGGTGCCTACCTGGCTTTTTCGTTCGCCGGCAATGGCGGCGTCGTGCTTGGCCTTTTCTGCGTCATACAGTCGTGCGCGCAGCACTTTCATGGCCTTGTCTTTGTTTTTATGCTGGCTGCGCTCGTCCTGGCACTCCACCACCGTGCCGGTGGGCAGGTGGGTAATGCGAATGGCGGAGGAGGTTTTGTTGATGTGCTGCCCCCCTGCGCCGGAGGAGCGGAAAGTGTCGATCTGCAAGTCCTTGGGGTCCAGCTCAAAGTCCACTTCCTCCGCTTCCGGCAGCACTGCGACCGTTACGGTGGAGGTGTGAATGCGACCCTGACTCTCCGTTTCCGGCACCCGCTGCACCCGGTGCACCCCGCTTTCAAACTTAAAGCGGGAGTAGGCGCCGTCGCCGTCAATGGAAAAGCTGATTTCCTTGTATCCGCCCAGCTCCGTGGCGTTCTCAGACAGAATTTCGCTCTTAAAGCCCTTTTGCTCCGCGTACATACTATACATACGGTACAGCACCCCGGCAAACAGGGCACTTTCGTCGCCGCCGGCGCCGCCGCGGATCTCAATAATTACATTTTTGTCGTCGTTGGGATCCCGGGGCAGCAGCAAAATTTTCAACTGCTCTTGCAGCTGTTCCAGCGCTGCCTCGCTGTCTTTCAGTTCTTCTCTTGCCAGATCGCACAGCTCCGGGTCGCTTTCGCTTTGCAGCAGCTCTCGGGCTTCTTCCGCCGCCGTCTTGGCGGTTTTATAGCGGGCAAAGGTCTCTACCACCGGGGTTAAGTGCTTTTGTTCTTTCATCAGGGCGGTGTAGCGGCTGATGTCTGCCACCACTGCCGGGTCGCACAGGTCTGCGGCGATCTTGTTGTACCGTTCTTCTACACGGCTGAGTTTTTCAAACATAAGCGTCTCCTTTTATATGTATTATATAATGAAAAGGAGACGGGCTACCCGTCCTGTACCACCCCGCGGATCAGCTTTTCCGCCTTGATCCGGGGCAGCAGCACCTCGCGCCCGCAGCCGGTGCATTTTAATTTGTAGTCTACGCCCAGGCGGGTCACTTCAAAGATCGCGCACCCGCAAGGGTGTGGCTTTTTCATTTTGACCCGATCGTGCAGTTGTAATTCCATGGGGCTCTCCCCTCGTTTATTCTTGTTTACAGTATAGCACCTTTTGGCCGATTTTACAACATATCCGCCTATCGACAGGCATATATTTATAGCACAGGCAATTCGGAAAGGCGTGAGAACATGGAATTCTACCCGGAGGGAATGAATGCAGAACTGGACCGGCAATTTACTACACCGGAGGCGCTGCGCCGGGCGATGATGCAGGGATCCATACTGGAGAGTCGGGTGCTGCTTTGTGACCGGGAACATAATCTTCATGTGGACCTGGGTGCCATGCGAGGGATCATTCCCCGGGAGGAGGGTCTGTAAGTAGGAATCGACGACGGCACGGTGCGGGATATTGCCCTGATTTCTAAGGTTGGCAAGCGGGTGTGCTTTTCGATTTTAGGCTTTCAGCGGGAGGACGACGGCCCCTTTACCGCTATTCTTTCCCGCCGGGCGGTGCAGCTGCGGTGCAAGGCAGAGTTTTTGGACACTTTAGAGCCGGGCGATGTGATTCCTGCCCGGGTGACCCATTTGGAGAAGTTTGGCGCGTTTATTGATGTGGGGGCGGGGCTGAACGCCCTGATCCCCATTGATATGCTTTCGGTCAGCCGCATTGACCACCCGCGTGCCCGCCTGCGAGAGGGACAGGAACTGCGGGTGGTGCTGCGCAGCCGAGAGCCGGATAAGCTGACTTTTTAGTCTAAAGGAGCTGCTGGGCACCTGGCAGCAGAATGCAGCGGGCTTCTCCTCCGGTGAGACGGTGCCCGGCGTGGTGCGTAGCGTAGAGCCTTACGGCGTGTTTGTAGAGTTGACCCCAAATTTGGCGGGTCTGGCAGAGCCCAGCGCCGCTTTGGAGCCGGGTCAGCCGGTGGCTGTGTATGTGAAGTCTATTTTGCCGGAGAAAATGAAGATTAAGCTGGTGGTGGTAGAGGCCTTTGACCCGCCGGCACCGGTGACGCCCCTGACCTACTATATGGATGACACCCGCATGGACCGTTGGGTGTATTCCACCCCCACCGCCCCTCGCCAAACCGTCACAGACTTTGCCGCCCTGCGATCACAAGAAAAAAGCACCCTTTAAGGGTGCTTTTTTTGTAGGATGTTCTGTATATCATGCGTTTTGATTTATTCCCTTTCGGCGCGCGGAGATTTGCGCTTATTTGATATACCGAATATCGTTGCCCACCAGTACCAGACGGGAATAGGCGCCGGCGATGCGGGAGGTGATGCGCTGGTCGTATTTTTGCGCCAGCTCATCAAAGCCCAGGGTGGTGCTGATGACGGTGGGGTGGCTGCAAAGAATGCGGGTGTTGATGATATTGTACAGGCAGGCCACGGTATAGGCAGAGGTGTACTCGGTGCCCAAGTCGTCCAGGATCAGCAGGTCCGTATGGAGCACCCGCTCCTCCGTATATTGCAGGTTGCCGGTGCGGCCGAAATTCTCATTTTGCAGGTCGGACAGGATATTATAGGCGGTGCCGTACTCTACGGACAGGCCCGACCGATGGCAACATTGGCAATGGCCAGGCTCAAGTGGGTTTTGCCCAGGCCGGTCTGACCCATCAGCATCAGGTTGGCCGGCCCCGCAAAGATACCCGCTGGGCGTAGCGATGGCAGGCCTCGGCGATCTTATCCGCCTTCGCCCGAGGCGAAATGCCGTTGTCCTCCGCCGTCTCCGGGTAATAGTTGGTGTCAAAGCTGTCAAAGGTGCAGCTGTCCAAAGGGCGCCAAGCGGCGAATGGCCTCCCGCTGCAAGTCCTTGAGCAGTTCGCGCTGGCAGGTGCACATTCGGTCACCTACATAGCCGGTGTCCTTGCAGGTGGGGCACTGATAGTGGTGGGCCAGAGCGTCCGGTGCATAACCGGCAGCCACCAGCAGCCGCTCCTTTTCCCCTTGCAAGCGCAGGCTTTCCGCTTGCAGCTTGTCGATCTCCGCCTTCGCGTCTTTGGCAAAGAACGCCTTGGAGATGGAAAAGCCCACTTGCCGCAGCTGATTTTGAATTTCCTCCAGCCGGGGGACCTTGGCGCTGACCTCTGCCAAAGTGGCGGCGGTGCGCAGCTCGTCTTCTTCCCGGCGGCGATCCAGCCGGTTCAGCGCTTTTTGGTAAAGATCGGAACTATACATAGCTTCTCCTTAGAACTTAATATCCGTATTATTCATGGTGTCTCTCTTGATCTGCTCCAGGTCGTAAGAGGGCTTGCCTTGCAGGCGGCCGTCGGCTTTTTTGGCCTTGGCGGCGGTAAAACTCTGTTGCTGCTCCTGCACCTGGGCGGGGGTGGTCAGCCCCTCTTTTTTCCACCGGCGCAGCACGCTGTCCATATACTTCAGCGATGGCTTGTCGGCGTTTTCTTTCATAATATCGCAGGCCAGTTGTAGCATATCTTCGCTAAAATCCCGACCCCAGTCTGCCACCATTTGGCGTTGGCGGGCGGTGGGCGACCGATGGCGAATGCCGGTCATGGCGATTACCTTGTCCCACAGCTTGTCCGTACCGCTTAGGTACAGCAGCTTTTCGTCTGCGTCCGCCACGGTGCGCACCCCGTCCTCGGACCAGGAGTTGGCCATTTTGTTAATGTAGGCCAGGTTGATGGAGCGGCCCTTTTCTTTTTCGCCACGGTAATAGCCCAGGAGCATCAGGATTACTTCCGGCGGCAGCTCGTAGTAGATGTGCATATTCACCAGCATTTCCTGTTCGGCGGTGCTGATGGTGCGCCCCAGCACGGTTTGCGCCTCGGTCAGCAGATCGGACAGGGCACTGTTTTCCCGGCACAGGGTCACAATATCCCGTGGGGTCAGCCGGGGAGGAGACAGGGTCTCTTTTTTCGGCTTTGGCGGTTCCGCTACCGGCGGGTGCACGGTCAGGCTGGCCGGCGCGCCCATAGTGGGGGGCACTTTTGTCACAACCGGGATCTGTACTGTGCTGGGCTCGGCAGGCGCAGGGGCTGCCGGGCTGTTGCCGTTTTGCAGCAGACCCTCGGCCACCCAAAAATCCATAATACTGTCGGCGTCCCGCTCCGGGATACCCAGCGCGCCGGCCAGCTCCCGGGTGCTGAGACTGCCGCCGTGGCGCAAAAGAAGCAGCAGCGCCTGGAGTTGGTAGGCGCTGGCCAGTTTTAAGTAACGATCGGCCACGCAGGTGGGCACGGTAAACACGCCGTCCGTCCACAGGGGGCCAAAGGGGGGAATGGTGTATTGCATAGGTGGAATTTTCCTCTTTTCTGCGCCGGTGGCGCTCTGCTTTTTATTGTAGCAAATCCGCGCTCCCTTGTAAAGCCGCAAGATATGGCGGTGCCGGTAAATTCGGCCACAAGCGGGGTGGGATATGGTGTGCAAAATGGGGTGCGCTTCTGCGCGCACCGGCACGCACGCGGGCACCGCAACAGTCCCCCGGACTGTCGCTACCCTGACGGGTTGCCCTGTTCGAGTCTTGCAATATTGTAGAACAAAAAAAGCAAGGCAAAAAGCCTTGCTTTTTTATTGGAGCGGATTACGAGACTCGCCCGGTGCGCTTCTGCGCGCACCGGCACGCACGCGGGCACCACAACAGTCCCCCGGACTGTTGCTACCCTGACGGGTTGCCCTGTTCGAGTCTTGCGCAAAGATACTACGAACAAAAAAGCACAAGGCGAAATGCCTTGTGCTTTTTGTTGGAGCGGATTACGAGACTCGAACTCGCTACCTCCACCTTGGCAAGGTGGCGCTCTACCAGATGAGCTAAATCCGCAAACGATAGTGTTATTATACCCAGCAGGGGCGGGTTTGTCAAGCCCTTTTTTTGCCGATGGGAATAAAAAGTGCCGCCCTCTTGTGGGCATAACGATCGGCACCACAACATATAGGTAAGAAGTGGGGTTTCTCTAAAGAATTTGCCGATATAGTTGCGCACCGGGGCGATCCGTGTTAAAATGAGGGAAGAACCGGGCAGCATTACCGAAGGGAGGTGGCGCCGTGAAGCCGTATAATTACTTTGACGACGAGGAAGAACAGCCGCAGCCGTCTGCGCATGTGCGCTTGGCTCAACTGGTTGCTGCCTTGCAAGTGAACGGCGCCAAGCTGCGCCGCATGGTGCGCCGGGACGAAGAAATTGTAGAAGAACTGCGGGACTATCCCAACCTGCGCCGGGCTGCGTTGAAGTGGCTGGCGGTGGCGCTGTTTGTGCTGGCAGTGGTGATTGCCATTATCTCCTTTGCCGTGTCTCTGCATAACCAGAGCAAGTGGAACGAGCGTTTTTGCGATCAGGCGGGGCAGGTGTGCACCGATTATATCGCCAAGTACGGCGCTTGCCGCTGGGAGTCTATGGACGAGCGCTACGGCAAGAAAATGGCACGAATGACCGGCGTGTCTTATCTGCGGCGGATGGATTTTAACGGTGACGGTCGGGACGAACTGCTGATCTGCTATTTGGAAAAGGGCCTGTATTTTTTTGATATTTGGGGCTTTGACGGCAAGAACTTCAGCAAGTTTTACTCTGCGAACGCCTGCTATGCCACCGGCGATGGCAAGCTGGGCAGCTGGGTGGTACTGTACCACACCGGGCGCCGCTACCAGGTGGGGGTGTGCGACCCGCAAAAACCCACGGAAGTGACCCTGTATGCCATGCGGGGCAAGAAGTTCAAAAAGGCCGGCAGCTGCCAATATAATGTAGATACCGGCGTATTTTCCCAAAATGACAAGCCCAATACCGAGGATTTTGAGCGGCTGCAGCTGTCCTGTATTCGGGAGACCCGGGCGGAGGTGCTGGTGGATACGGTGACCGCCGCCATGGAGGAATTCAACACCAAGACCACGGCGGAGATCGAGGCCAGCCTGCCGGACGCCACGCTGAAAAAGCAAGCCTACTATGATGTGGTAGACGATCTGAACCGTCAGTACGGCTCCGCCACCTACAAGACCGAGGGCGGTATCGGCTATGTGGACGGCCTGGCCGTGGTGGAAGAGATTGATTTTGACGGCGACGGCAACAAGGAGCTGCTCACCGTCTATCGCCGTCAGGTGAAAAAGACGGAAAAGAACGACTGGACCGGGGAGCAGACCCTGATCAATGTGCCGGTATACAGCCTGCGGGTGTACAACTGGAACGGCAGCATCGCCAAGTGCATTTTTACCCGGGATCAGATTTGCCAGCCCTTTACAGATGATGAGGAAACGGCCCAGAACACCCAATTTTATATCCTGCGCAAAAGCGGAAAAAAGACGGACTTGTGCTTTAATGCCTATCGGCGGGAGAGCCAGTCGGTGTATACGGCGGCCTCTCGGATCTTTCGGCTCAAGGGCGAGCAGTTCTCTGTGGTGTATGACGCGAAGATGGAGTACGAGTACGGCTACAAGACCTATTATCTGGACGGCGAAAGTGTGTACGAGTCCACCTTTAACACCAGGGGCTATACTGTGCCGTACTTTATGAACGACGCCGGGTACGATGCGGGCGTGTTTACCGTGGTGTACCTGTCCGGCGACAAGACGCACCAGGACGCCATCCGCAGCCGGGTGAGCACTGTGGAGCAGCATATCCAGTCGCTGAATGATGAGTATGTGCCGGAGCGGCTGCAAAATGTGAATTAACATAGGTTTTGTAGGGTGGGGGCTTGCTCCCACCCTGCGTTTTTTATGGCACCTCCGGTGCAATCCCTCAGTCACTTCGTGACAGCTCCCTTTGCAAGGGAGCCTTGGAGTTTGTAACCGATAAGCCTCCCTTAACAAGGGAGGTGGCAATGCCGTAGGCATTGACGGAGGGATTATAAGGCAAAATTTAAGCAAAATAAAAGAAAGCACACGGCGAAAACCGTGTGCTCTTTCTATATATAATGTATAAATCACACATTCAGGTGCAATTCTTCAATTTTATCCCGCACTTTCAGCCAGTCGCCAAAGGCGGCTTCTTTGTTATTGGGGTTGCGGAGAATGGCCGCCGGGTGGTAAGTGCCCATAAACAGGGTGCCGTTTTTGTCGATAAATTCGCCGTGCTGGCGGGTGACCCGAAAGTCCTTGTCAATCAGCCGCTGGGCGGCAATGCGCCCTACGCAGATCACCAGCCGTGGGCGAATGATCTTAAATTGCTCCCGCAGCCAATGCAGGCAGGCCTCCTGCTCCTCCGGCTTGGGGTCCCGGTTTTTAGGCGGGCGGCACTTGACCATATTGGCAATGTACACATTCTTCTCCCGGCTCAGGTCAATGCTCTCCAGAAATTGATCCAGCAGCTTGCCGGAGCGCCCCACAAAGGGCTGGCCTTGCAGGTCCTCGTTCTCTCCCGGTCCTTCGCCGATTAGGAGAATGTCTGCCGCCGGGTTGCCTACGCCAAAGACCACCTGGGTGCGGGCCTTGCACAGTTCGCATTCGGTGCAGTTGAGGCAGCGGGTTTTCAGTTCGTCTAATGTCATTTTTATCACCTTGCTCATTGTACCAAAATAATGGTTGAAAAACAATAAAAAAAGGTATAAAATATGTGCGTAAGCGAGAATTACAACTTTTTGGAGGTATTATCATGGACAATCAAGTGACTGTTGAGATTTCTGCCCGCCATGTACATCTGAGCCAGGCAGATCTGGAGACCCTGTTCGGTAAGGGCTATGAGCTGACGGTGAAGAAAATGCTGTCCCAGCCCGGCCAGTATGCCAGCAACGAGCGCGTGCGCGTGGTCGGTACCAAGAGCGAGTTCCCGGCTGTGTCTATCCTGGGCCCGGTGCGTAAGGCCACCCAGGTGGAGCTGAGCCTGACGGACGCCCGCTCCATCGGCGTGACCGCCCCGGTGCGGGAGAGCGGCGATATTGCCGGTTCCGGCGCCTGCAAGCTGGTGGGCCCCGCCGGTGAGGTGGAGCTGACCGAGGGCGTGATCGCTGCCAAGCGCCATATCCACGCCACTACGGCAGACGCAGAGCGTATGGGCCTGGAGAATGGCCAGATCGTTAGCGTAGAGATTCCCTCTGCCAACGGCCGTAACCTGACCTTTGGCGATGTGGTGGTGCGTGTGTCTGACAGCTATGCCCTGGCTATGCACATTGACACGGACGAGGCCAACGCCGCCGGTATGGCACCCAATACCCCCGGCACGATTATTAAATAAGTATAGGTATTCGGTAGTAAAAAAGAGCACCTGTGTGGGTGCTCTTTTTTTATATGGAAAATGTGGGCGACGGATCGGTTGCCTTTGTGCCGCCCCTACGATCGGCGGGAGCAAGCCCCGCCCTACGAAAATCTTGCAACCGCTATGCCTCCCTTGAAAAGGGAGGGGGACCGCCGTTAGGCGGTGGAGGGATTGTGCGCCGTTAGGCGATGCGGGAATTATCACAGCGGCTGCCCTGTGGTTTGATTTCATTTTTTGAGTATTTTATTGGAATTTTTATTTGCTTTTGGTGTGCAAGGCTCGGGGCGTGGTTCGTCCAATTCCCAGGGAAGTTTTATGTTCTCTACGGAAATTGTAAAGTATCTCCCGGTTTGCTCGTTTGGGGAGGCAAAACCGTTGGTGATCACAACGCTTAAAGGAAAATGGTCATTAATTTCAAAATTATGTCCTGTTGATGCGATGCTTCCACAAACGGTATAATCAATGCTGATATAATCTATGGCATTGTCTGTCTCCACAGAAAGCGTTTCATCCGGTTTGGCGATATCTACCCCAAATTCACTTAAAAAAGCAGATAATTTTGGGAATTTATCTTTTGCTTGTGCGTAAAAATTGCGGCAATATGCGCAGTTGCAAAGCGTATGGATCTCATAATATTTTTTGGTTTTTTCGGTGTCGACAGAAAAAACATAGTCAGCCTTTTGAATGGTTGTCATAGGCACACCTCGTTTTTTGCTATGCGTGCAGTTGGAAATATCGTGAGTGGCAAATTTATATCGGTACATCGTAGGGGCGGATATTATCCGCCCGCTTTTTTTTGCGTTTATCCCCGCAGTCACTTCGTGACAGCACCTAACCGGTGCCCGTCCCCTCTGTCGCTGCGCGACATCTCCCCACACTGTGGGGAGTCACCCCTTGATAAAAACAAGGGGAGCCAAATTTCGTCGGCGATGGCGGGATTGCACCGATTGCCGTATTTATTTCACAAACCGGTCGATGGCGTCGGACAGTTCGGTGAGCATTTCCGTATCGCCGTCCTCCACGGCGTGAACGATACAGTGTTCCAGGTGGTCCTTGAGGATCACTTTTCCGGTGCTGTTTAAGGCGGACTTGACCGCCGCCAGCTGCACCAGCACCTGGGAGCAATCCTCGCCGTCCTCTACCATTTGCTTCACCTTTTGCAGGTGGCCGATGGCCCGGGCCAGTCGATTGACCACCTCCCGGGTATGGGTGTGGTCGTGATTGTGATTATGCGCCGGGGTGGGCGCGTGTTTTTTCGTCCATAGGCGTCAGATCTTTGCCAGGGCCTGTTCCAGGTCTGCCAAAATGTCGTCAATATCCTCAATGCCTACGCTCAGGCGTACCAGATCCGGGCGCACGCCGCAGGCCTCCAACTGTTCGTCCGTCAGCTGGCGATGAGTGGTAGATGCCGGGTGCAGGCAGCAGGTGCGAGCGTCTGCCACATGGGTGACGATGGCTGCCAGCTCCAGGCTGTCCATAAAGGTGGTGGCGGCGGCACGGCCGCCCTTGACCCCAAAGCTCACCACGCCGCAGGTGCCGTGGGGCATATACTTCTGCGCCAGATCGTACTGGCGATCGCCCTCCAGCATGGCGCACTCCACCCAGGTCACCGCCGGGTGCTGCTTTAAGTAGGCCGCCACTTTCTTGGCGTTCTCGCAATGGCGGGGAATCCGCAGGTGCAGGCTCTCCAGTCCCACATTCAGCAGGAATGCCTCGTTGGGGCTTTGCACCGCGCCCAGGTCCCGCATCAGCTGCACCACCGCTTTGGTGATGTAGGCGCCCTTGCCGAATGCCTCGGTGTAGGTAATGCCGTGATAGCTGTCGTCCGGGGTGGTCAAGCCGGGGAACTTGTCATTTTGGGTCCAGTCAAAGTTGCCGCTGTCCACAATGGCACCGCCAACGGTGGAGGCGTGGCCCTCCAGATACTTGGTGGTGGAGTGGGTTACAATGTCGCACCCAAAGTCAAAGGGGCGGCAGTTGATGGGGGTGGCAAAGGTGTTGTCCACGATCAGCGGCACACCGGCCTTGTGGGCCACCCGGGCGAACTTTTCAATATCCAAAATCTCCAAGCTGGGGTTGGAGATGGTCTCACCAAAAATAGCCTTGGTGTTGGGGCGGATGGCTGCCGCCAGCTCCTCCTCCGTGGCGCTGGGCGACACAAAGGTAAAGTCAATGCCCAGCTTGCGCAGGGTCACGTTAAACAGATTGTAGGTGCCGCCGTAAATGGCGGTAGAGCTGACAATGTGGTCACCGGCGCCGGCAATGTTAAAGACGGCGTAAAAGTTGGCCGCCTGGCCGCTGCCGGTGAGCATACCGGCCACGCCCCCCTCCAGCATAGCGATCTTGGCCGCCACCGTGTCACAGGTGGGGTTTTGCAGTCTGGAGTAGAAGTAGCCGCTTTTCTTTAGGTCAAACAGGTCGCCCATCTCCACGCTGGAGTCGTATTTGTATGTGGTGCTTTGCACAATAGGCACCACCCGGGGCTCGCCGTTTTTGGGGCGGTAAGCCCCCTGTACACAAAATCGTTGACAGTTTCATATCTTTTCCATCTCCGTTAAATTCATATTTTTTTGCCTTAGGCGTCCTGCCCCAGGAAGTGGGGCATCATAGCCGGGCCGTTCTCCATATAAATGCCGGTGGCCTTAGCGGTCTCCTCATTGATGGTGTCTACCCCCGTCTTGGGTGCGGACTTTTGGTACAGCAGGTAGGGCACCGGGTCGCTGGCGTGGGTGCGGGTCACAATGGGGGTGGGGTGGTCCGGCAGCAGCAGGATCTTGTAATCCTCGTACTGTTCCAGTCCCTTTTCCAGAATGGGCAGTACCCGGCTGTCGATCATCTCAATGGCTTTTACTTTGTTTTCCGGTTCGTTGCGGTGGCCGCACTCGTCCGGCGCCTCAAAGTGCACATACACCAGATCGTTGCGCGTCAGCAGATCCAGCGCCGCCTTGGCTTTGCCCTCAAAGTCGGTGTCAATATAACCGGTGGCGCCGGGCACTTCTGCCACTTCCATACCGGCGCAGTTGGCAATGCCCTTGAGTAGGTCTACGGCAGAGACCATACCGCCCTTGATGCCGTACAGCGCCTCAAAGGGCCGGAGCGCCGGGCGCTTGCCCTCGCCCCACAGCCAAATGCAGTTGGCCGGGCGACGATCGGCAGCCACGCGGGCTTTGTTCACCGGGTGGTCCTTTAGCAGATCAAAGGACTTTTCCATCATCTCCAGCAGAGGGCGCGCCGTCTCTGCGGTGGAGAGATGGGGGCCGATTACCTTGCCGGTAATGTCATGGGGTGGGGTCATATTGCCCAGCTCTGTGGTGCCGCCGTGCCAGATCAAACAGTGGCGGTAAGATACGCCGGTATAAAAATCATATTTTCCGCCGCCGAAGGCTGCCTGCACCGCTTCTATCAGCTGGCGAGCCTCCTCAGTGGAAATATCGTCGGCGCAGTAGTCTTCGATCACCTTGTCGGCAAAGGGCTCACCCTTGTCACTGAGGGTCACCAGGTTGGTGCGCAGGGACACATCGCTGTCTTTCATATCAATGCCGATGGAGGCGGCCTCCAGCGGGCTGCGCCCGGTGTAAAATCGGTGGGGGTCAAAGCCCAGCACGCTCATATTGGCTACATCGGAGCCGGGCTTCAGTCCCGGCGCTACGGTGCGCACCAGCCCTACCTCCGCTTTGGCGGCCAGGGCGTCGATATGGGGCTTCTTTGCCACCATCATGGGGTTTTGCCGCCCAGGGCGGGCACCGGGTAGTCTGCCATGCCGTCGCACAGCACTACAACATATTTCATACGGATCCTCCTGAAAAGCCTATGCCGCCTGCGAGAGCAGACGGCGGCTGAAATTGCACTTATTTGAAGTATTTAACGCCGGACTCAAAGATCTGCATATCCTTATTAAAGGGTACGTTCTTGTATAGATTTTCGCCCTTGCGTTCGCAGTGACCCATTTGCCCAGCACGCGGCCGTCCGGGGGAAGTAATGCCTTCCACCGCCCATACGGGCCGTTGGGGTTAAAGGGCATATCCGTAGCCACATTGCCGTCCGGGTCCACATACTGGGTAGCGATCTGGCCGTTCTCCGCCAACCGGCGCAGGGTGGCCTCATCTGCTACGAACCGGCCCTCACCGTGAGAGATGGGCACGGCAAACATGTCGCCTGCCTGGGTGCCTGCCAGCCACGGGGATTTGGTGCTGGTGACCCGGGTGTAAGCCATTTGGCTGATATGGCGGCCAATGGTATTAAAGGTCAGGGTGGGGTCGTTTTCCTGAATATTCACAATCTTGCCGTAGGGCACCAGACCCAGCTTGATCAGCGCCTGGAACCCGTTGCAGATACCCAGCATTAAGCCGTCGCGGCAGTTGAACAGCTGGGTGACCGCCTCGGCCACCGCCGGGTTGCGGAAGGTGGTGGCAATGAACTTGCCGGAGCCTTCCGGCTCGTCACCGCCGGAGAAGCCGCCGGGCAGCATCACGATCTGCGCCTGCTTGATTTCCTCCACCATCTTCTCAATGGTCTCGTTAATGGCGGCAGGGGTCAGGTTGCCTACGACTAAGATATGGGGGTCCGCACCGGCTTGTTCAAAGGCGCGGGCGGTGTCTACCTCGCAATTGGTGCCGGGGAATGCGGGAATGAATACCCGGGGCCGCGCCACCTTGTTTTGGCTGACGAAAATGGAGCGCTCTTTATAGAGCGGCACATCCTCCACCGTCGCGCTCTTGCCGCTGTCTGTGGGGAACACGCTCTCCAGCTTGCTGCTCCAGGCGGCAATCAGTTCGTCCGCGGTCAACACATCGCCGTCCAAAATAAAGATTCCGTTGCCGTTGACGGTGCCCAGGGCGGTGGCATAGGGTGCCAGGCTGTCGGCCAGGACGCCATCCTCGGGAATTTCTACCACAAAGCTGCCCTCATAGGGTGCAAACAGGGTGGCAGCGTCCAACCCCTGGGCAAAGGTAAAGCCCAGTTTGCTGCCGAAGGCCATCTTGCACACGGCGGCAGCGGCGCCGCCCTCTTTCACCACAGCGGCAGAGAGAACGGACTTGTTCTGCACGCCGGCGCAAACCGCCTGCATCAGGGCCATAGCGTTTTTGTAATCCGGCAGACCGGTGGCCTCCTTTACCGGAATTTGCAGCAGATACACTTTGCTGCCCGGGTGCTGCAGCAGGGCGGTGCCGGTGTGAGACGCCTTGCTCATACCCACGGCGAAGCTCACCAAGGTAGGCGGTACATCCAGTTCGTTAAAGGAGCCGCTCATAGAGTCTTTACCGCCAATGGAGGGGGTGCCGTACCCGGCCTGTGCGGTCAGGGCGCCCAGCAGGGCGGCAGCGGGCTTGCCCCAGCGCTCCGGCTTGTTGCCCAGGCGCTCAAAATATTCCTGGAAGGTGAGCCGTGCTTCTGCCGGGTCGCAGCCCACGGCAGCCAGTTTCGCAAGGCTCTCCGTTACTGCAAAGGCGGCGGAATGGAAGGGGCTCCAGCGAGATACGCCGGGGATAAAGCCGTAGGCCATCACCGTAGCGTCGTCCGTTTGGCCGTGCTCCAGGGGCAGCTTGGCCACCATGGCCTCCTCCGGGGTCAGCTGGTACACGCCGGCGTAAGGCATATTTACCGTGGCGGCGCCGATGGAGGAATCGAACCGCTCCACCAGTCCCTTTTGGGAGCAGACTTCCAGTCGACACAGATTGGCTTTCAGCGCAGCGGACAGAGACAACCCTTGCAGCTCTGCCGGTACGGTATGTAAATAGTTTTTGCTCTCGTCAATGGGGGCGATGGACGCGGTGGCGTGCTGGGTCACACCGTTGGTGTTCAGGAAATCCCTGCTGATGTCCACGATCTTGTCGCCACGCCAGGTCATTTCCAGTCGATTGTTGTCCGTGACCACGGCCACCGGGGTGGCCTCTAAGTTCTCTTTATAAGCTGCGGCAATAAAGGCATCTACATCCTTGGGATCCAGCACCACAGCCATGCGCTCCTGGCTCTCGGAGATGGCCAGCTCCGTGCCGTCCAGCCCCTCGTACTTCTTGGGTACCTTGTCCAGATCCACGGTCAGGCCGTCTGCCAACTCGCCGATGGCTACGCACACGCCGCCGGCGCCAAAGTCGTTGCAGCGCTTAATGCGGGTGGACACATCCTTGTTGCGGAACAACCGCTGAATTTTGCGCTCGGTGGGAGGATTACCCTTTTTGCACCTCGGCGCCGCAGGTCTCGATGGATTCGGAATTGTGGGCCTTGGAGGGCCGGTGGCGCCGCCGCAGCCGTCACGGCCGGTGCGCCCGCCCAGCAGCACAATGATATCGCCGGGAGTAGGACACGCCCGCACCACATTCTCTTTGGGAGAGGCGCCGATCACTGCGCCGATCTCCATACGCTTGGCCACATACCCGGCGTCGTACAGCTCAGTGACCTGGCCGGTGGCCAGTCCGATCTGGTTGCCGTAGCTGCTGTAACCTTGGGCAGCGCCGGTCGTGATCTTCCGCTGGGGCAGCTTGGCCTCCAGGGTGTCTGCAAAGGCGGTGGTGGGATCGCCGGAGCCGGTCACCCGCATGGCCTGGTACACATAGGCGCGCCCGCTCAGTGGGTCACGAATGGCGCCGCCCAGGCAAGTGGCCGCGCCACCGAAGGGCTCAATCTCCGTGGGGTGGTTGTGGGTTTCGTTCTTAAACTGCACCAGCCACTGCTCGGTCTTGCCGTCCACCGTTACCGGTACTTCAATGGAGCAGGCGTTGATCTCCTCGCTCTCGTCCAGATTGTCCGCCTTGCCCTGTGACTTCAGATATTTTGTGCCGATGCAGGCCATATCCATCAGGCAAATGTCTTTGTTTTTGCCGGCATACAGGGCGCCGCGCATATCCAGGTACAGGCGCAGGGCGTCCTCTACTGCGGCGGCGTACTTGCTTTCCTCCACGGTGATCTTGTCCAGCTTGGTAGAAAAGGTGGTGTGGCGGCAGTGGTCGGACCAGTAGGTGTCAATCACTTTCAGCTCCGTTAAGCTGGGATCCCGGTGTTCTTCGTTCTTAAAGTAGTCCCGCACCCACTTTAGGTCCTCCACACTCATGGCAAAGCCCATTTGGCTGTGGTAAGCGGCGATTTCGTCATCACTCTTGGTGATAAAGCCGGCAATGCGCGCAATGTCCGCCGGTACATCGGCAGTCAGATCCAGGCTCTCCGGTTTGGCCATGGTGGCCTCCCGGCTCTCCACCGGGTTGATCAGGTAGGATTTAATCTTATCAAACTCCGCGTCCGTAATGTCGCCGGCAAGGGCGATCACCTTGGCGCTGGCTACTCGGGGACATTCTCCTGCGGTGAGCAGCTGAATGCACTGGGCGGCGCTGTCTGCCCGCTGGTCGTATTGGCCGGGCAGGAACTCCATGGCAAACACCCGCTCGCCGGGGGCGAAGGTTACTTCGTCTGCCGTATTGTCCAGATTGTCCTCGGCAAAGACCCCGTGCACGGCACGGCGGAACTCCGCCTCGCTGACGCCCTGCACATCGTAGCGGTTAATAAGCCGCAGGCCGGTGAGCGCTGTAATGCCCACATTTTGGCGCAGATCCGTTAAGATCTGCATGGCCTCAATGTCGTTGCCTTTCTTCTTTTCCACAAAAATCCGATAAACATTTGCCATGGGGTTCTCTAACTGATAGTATTCACTCCGGGTGTATAGAATAAAGATATAATAGCACAAATCCGGCCGATTGCCTACCGTTTTATGAAATTTTTACGGACTTTATGAAAATTTTACTAACTTGTAAAAAATCGTTCGCAAATGGGGAAGAAAGTGTGCTATAATGGCTATGGCGCACAGGCAGGCGGTCTGCCGCCGTTTCAGAAAGAATTTTGCAGAGATACACAGCGCAGAAAAGCAGAGAAAGAGAGGTGGGAGCCACGCAGCGGGAAAATATGGACCCAGCCCCCTATGAAGTTGAATTTATGAATGTGGTGGTGGATAAGGCCAACGATTTGCAGGTGACAGACGCAGACAGCCACTTTGCCCAGTTTGCCGGTGTGCACCCGTCTAAGATCAAACAGGGCAAGCTGTTCCTGTACGACAAATTAAAACCGGCGGACCGGGAGCGGGTGATGCAAAACATCTGCAAAAAGGGCGCCCGATTTACATATATGACCATGGACCTGCTGGACAAAAAGGGCACGCCGCTCTTTGTCCATTGTGTGGGTCAGAATTACGAGGACTCCACCCTGTGCCGCATGACCTTTGCGGATGTGTCCGAGAGCCGGCGGCGCCAGGAACAGCTGCGGGCCCAGGCGGTGGAGATGAATGAACTTATCGACCTGGTGTGCGGCGGCGTGTGTCTGTTTAAGGTCACGCCGGAAATGCACATTGAGTGCCTGTATCTGAACAAAGGCTGCTGTCGGTTGTTTGGCACCTCCCAGGAGAGCAGCCGCCTGCGGGCCTATCGACTGGACGAACTGCTTCACCCGGACGACCGCTCTGCGGTATTCCAGGCCATCGGTCGCGCCATGGCCGTAGGTGAGGAAGTGGATTGCGAGTGCCGGGTGCGGGTGCATGAGGGCGAATTTATTTGGTGCCAGCTGCGGGCGGGTATTCAGCGCTACGAGGGCGAGTGCCCGGTGTTTCACGCCGTATTTACGGATATTACCCGCATTAAGGCGGCGGAGGAAAAGGCGGACCGAGAGGCGCAGCGGATGGTGAGTCTGTTTAAGAACCTGCCCGGCGCCACTTTCTTTACAAGCACGGCCGACCCTTTGCAGCTGGACTTGGTCAGCGAGGATTTTATCCAGTTTATCGGCTATTCCAGAACGGAGCTGTTCCAGCTGTTCTCCGGCAATTTGGCGCGGCTGATGGATGAGAACGAGGCGGCGGCTGTGGCCGTGCAACTGCGCACCGGCGCAGCGGATCGGCGGCTCTTAACGGTGGAATACACCCTTTATATCGGTGACGCCTGCGCCCTGCGTGTGCGGGACAGCCGCAAAGTGATTGAACATCCGGACGGCTCTAAAGCCTTTTTGGGTGTACTCAATGTAATATAAACATATACAAAAAGTTAAAGGACGGATATTCGCATTCCGTCCTTTATTTATTTTTCGTTCATTTTTCTTTGTCGATAATCCACAAAAAAAGCCGGTGCCAAAGTTTGGCATGTTTTCGGGGCAAAACCGCGGAAAGTGCGTTGCAATACCTTTATTTATGTTTTATAATTATTATGTATAAATGTTGTCGCGGCGCGCCGAAATACAGGTGCTAAGCGGGCAGTGCAAGGGGTGCTGTCGTTGCGGCAAAGCGGAAGGATGGTTCTATGAAGTTTATGTACAGCAAGAAGCGCGTGCTCAGTGTCTTTTTGTCCGTGCTCACGGTGATCACCATGCTGACCCCGGCGTTTTCTGCCTGGGCGGGCGACGTAATCGGCGTGTACAACATTCAGCTGTTTTATGAAGACGGCAATGCGGTACAAGATACGGACGAGCAGGGCAACGCCTACCATGAGACGATGAAGGAGGGCGACACGCTGCAGCTGAGCTACAAGCTCATTGACTGCGAGATCCCGGACAACGGCTATGTCAAATGGTACAGCGAGGCGCCCACTTTGGTGGATGTGGACCAAAATGGCTTGGTCAAGGCCTTTGACTCCTCTAAGGGTGCTGTGATCCACAACTGGATTGACAATGAGGTAAAGCCGGTGCCGCTGGTGGGCAAGATTGCTGGCGCCGCGCTGGAAAAAGCCCTGTTCAATGATAAGGTGAATGTGGACACCATGGACACGGACGAGATCATTGCCCTGATTGAAAAGACCATGGGTGCGGATTCTGCCCTGGGCAAGATTTTTTGAATCCTATTCCGCCAAATGGATTGAGTCCCTGCGCAAATACCTGGACAATATCAATTCCGTTGTTCATGTTACCCTGTATGACGCTAACGGCGAAGTAAAGGCAGACGACAAGCTGGCTGTGACGGTCACGAAGAACGATGCGTTTTATGCCAACTTCCTGCCCAACGGTACCCATATCACCAATAAGTCCCAGATTGAGACCACGGTAGCCAAGGGCACCACCTGCCAGCTGAGCGCCGTGACCACCCCGGTGCGGCTGCACATGGGCGTGGTCTACTCTGTAAAGAGCTCTTCCGTCTTTACCCAGGGCAAGGTGATTGCCACGGTGGATGACAGCGGTTTGGTAACCTTTAAGAACACCGGTACGGTGACCATCGTTGTGTCGCCGGACACGGAAGGATTTATCAACAATCTGTTAAAGCTGGTCAACTATATTTACAAGTTGGACCATACCGGCACCATTGATACCAAAAAACTGGCGGATATTCTGATCAAGTATTTGGGTATCGACATTGACCGCAATGTGCTGGCGGCGCTGTTGGACGCTTGCTTTGCCATTAAGGATATTGTGGGCGATTCTGCCGATGCTATACAGCTGACGGCCACTGCGGTGAAGATCATCGCCAACATTCTGCTTAAATTGAAATATAATGATACCATCACTTTTACCGTTGTAGACGGTGTGCCTTGCACGGACTTTAACATTACCGGTCCGGATACGGTACAGGAGGGGCCCAGATCCAAATGGCCATTACGGACGCAAAACCCGTTGCGGCCGATGTTTCGGATATTACCTGGTCCTCCTCGGATGAAAGTGTGGCCTATGTAGATCCCCAAACCGGTATCATCACCGGTCGTGACGCAGGGGGCAACATGGGCACGATTGCAAACAGTCAAAAGTGCACCATCACGGCGACTTCCGCTGCCAATCAGGTGGTGCGAACCAAAGAGCTTACCGTAACCGGCAAAACCGGGCGGGTGCTCAGCGACGCGGTGATCCACGCCCAGCGGGACTGCAATATCGGCGATCAGCAAACGCTGACCTACACGGTGTACCCGGTGCGTGTAAGCAAGGCCAATAATTTGAACATTACCTGGGGCTGCTGGACGGTACGGACGCAGACGGCAATCCCAAGTATCTGTGGGCGGGCGACGCCTATGATGAAACGGTGACCGACGAGACCACCGGCGAGACCACCACGGTCCACCACGACGGCTCGGTAGAGGACGGGATCGCCAGGCTGGACAAGGATGGTAACTACACGGCGCTGTCCGGCGGTACCGCCACGGTGGTACTGAAAGCCTCCACCGGCTACAAATTGCTGGATGGCAGCTATTACACCATCTCCCAGGTGCAGACCCAGACCACGATTTTCAACGGTCTGCCGGTGTCCGGCATTGATGTGACTGTTGAAAGTGCCGTAAAGAGTGCTGTTTTGGCCAATAGCGTGAAGTTGCAGCAGCAGCAGACGGAGGTGGCCGGTGAAACGCTGGATTTTGCCACCGTTACTGCCAGCACGGTGTACGATGGCCCGGTGTGCTGGTTAAGGCCAATGTGGACCCGGCAGACGCCACCAATAAGAATGTAAAATGGTATATTGATAATACGGATCAGTTTGAACTGAAGGACGAGGACAAGACCGCCGGCACCGTAAAGGTGGTGGCTAAGGCTTCTTGCACCAGCGCCTCCAGCGTACATATTTGGTGCGTGTCTGAGGACGGCGATATTCAGTCCGATGTGGTGACCCTTTGCGTGGTGCGTAACGCCGCAGAGACCAATACCATTAACGGTGACGACCTCTCCGTAATCAACGGCAAGACCCTGGATGTGTCTCACGCCATGACCTTTAGCGGCTCCACCTCCTCGGCACAGGCCTGCTACGGCGCCAACTGGTACTCCTCCGATGAGGGCGTGCTGACCGTAGCCCCCAAGGGCAACGACAACGGCGACGCGGTGGTTACCGGTGTGGATGTAGGCACCGCTACCCTGTACTGCGTGTCTGCTTCCGGCGGTATTGTGGCGGAGAAGCAGGTGACCGTGTATCCGGACAAGGATTACTTAAAGCAGGTGATTAACATCTGCGAGGACACGGTGATCGAGCGCACCAACGAAAATAAAACATTATATAAGGACTTCAGCCGAAAGCTGGATTATGCTTATTATGTCTATTATGATGAGCCTATGGCTGCCCAGGACAGCTGTAATACTTACGCCCGTGAACTGCTGTACGCTTTCTACAAGCTGGGCGGTTATATCGGCTTGACCGGTGTGACCCTTGTAAACAAGGACGGCTCGGACGCCGGCGCGTTCCGCAGCGTAAAGGTGTCTACCACTAAGCGGTATGACAGCTACTCTGTGGATTTGGACGCCCAGGTGGCACCCAAGACCGCTATGTATCGCACCATCAAGTGGAGCAGCGATAACGACAGTGTAAAGGTAGACGCCAACGGTATTGTGAAGCCCGCAGGCAACAAGGCCTGCCAGGCCAAGATTACCGTTACCGCCACCGACTATATGGATAATGTATACACCGATAGCATGTATGTGGCCTTTGCTAACGATCCGGTTACCGGCATTAAGCTGGACACCACGGAGATCGTCGGCGGCAAGGTAGGCGAAAGCCAGACCTTAAAGGCAACGGTGGAGCCCACCGGCTTTGGCATCGTGGGCAAGGCCTCTGTGGCGGATGTGATTTGGTCCACCTCTGACCCGGAGATTGCCACTGTGGATCAGAACGGCGTAGTTTCCTTTAAGAGCGGTGGCGACTGCGTGGTGACTGTGACCACCTGTGACGGCGGCTATACCGCCCAGTGCAAGGTAAATGTGGTGACCAACTATGACGCCCTGCAAGCCCAGATTGATACCTATAAGTCGCTGGAGCTGACAGAAACCAACTATTACCCGGCCACCTGGCAGGCCTTCCAGGATGCCATTGCCGAGTCCCAGGCTTTGATCGACGCCAACGCATCCAGCCAAAAAGAAGTGGACGCCCAGTTGGAAAAGCTGATCGCCGCTTACAAGGGCCTGGAGAAATATACGCATATTAATAATGTAGAGATTTACTTGGACGGCGAGGAGGCCAGCAACTTCTATCAATATGATGTGTCGCTGCTTACCGACGGCGCATACAAGGACGCTAAACTGGATCTGAATGTACGCCTGTACCCCAACAATGCCAACTATGCGTCCGTTACCTGGACCTCTTCTACCGACAAGATCGTGATTTCTGAAAACGGCGTGGCTTCTCCCGCCAAGAACACCTCCTTTAATGTGTTGAAGAACGAGGGCTACTACGGCAAGATCACCTGTACGGTTACGGATCACTTCGGCCAGACCTGGACGGACGATGTGTGGGTATCCTTTGCGTACACACCTGCCACCGGCATTACCATTTCTGAGTCGGCTGTCAGCGGTTCCATTGGGGATACCCATCAGCTGACGGCAACGGTACAGCCATCAGGCACCTTGGGCGTGGGCAAGGCATCCATCTCTGACTTCTATTGGGAGAGCGATAACGAAAATATCGCCACCGTAGACGATAAAGGCTTGGTGACCTTTGTGTCCACCGGCGCCACCACTGTGCGTGCCATTGCCTATGACGGCGGCTACACCGCCACCTGCTCCGTATCCACCGGCGGTGATCGCAGCGCACTGCAGGCCGCATTGGAGAAGTATAAAGATACGGATTATCAGGACTATGAGTACACCGTGGGCATTACCTTTAAGCAGGCCTATGAGGAAGCCCAGTCCGTGATGAACGACAACACCAAGACCCAGGACGAGATCAACCAGGCCGCACAGGCATTGATAGAGGCCGGTGCTGCGCTGGAAGGTCATCAGGTCATCAAAGCGCAGTCCGTTGATGTAAGCTATGTGGGTTACAGTCGCAACACCGCCATAGGCAGCTATAATCAGCGCACCAGCGGTACGATTGGCGACAACGACGCCTTGACCATCGACCTGAGCAAGAACGGCTACGCCAATACGCTGCATGAGAACAACAAGCTGGAGCTGAGCGCCGCCGTAGTGCCGGCGGGTGCAGACAGCAATGGCATCAGCTGGACGGTGGACGACAGCAAAAACATCAAAGCCACGCAGACCGATGGCAAGCTGGTGCTGAGTCCCTCCTCTGCCACTGCCAACGGCTGGGCGAAGGTGACGGTGACCACCACAGACCATTACAGCCGCACGCTGAGCCGCAGCTTTACCGTTGTAATGAGCGGCAGTGTGATCAGCGGCGTCAGCCTGGATCAGACCCAGTTGAATTTGCTGGTGACCCAGAAGCCGGTACAGCTGAATGCAACGCTTGCCGGTTCCTCTAACAGAACCTTTAATGATGTAACCTGGACCTCCTCAAACCCGGCTGTGGCCACGGTAGAGAACGGACTGGTTACGCCGGTGGATGTGGGCGACTGCACCATTACCGTGAAAACCCTGGACGGCGGCTACACCGCCACTTGTGCCGTAACCGTGCGTGCGGACTACTCCGTGCTGGAGGCCAAGTACGCCGAATACCAAATCCTGGTCAATCAGGCAAAGGGTCAGTATATATACACGGAGGATTCCCTGGCTGTGCTGGAGACCGCCTGTGGCCAGGCCAAGGCGATGATTGACAGCGGTTTGTCCACCCAGGCTGAGATTGACGCCCAGGTGGAGTTGCTGGAGAGCGCCCACAACGGTTTGGTGAAGTACATTATCGCCGAGGGCGTGAGCCTGACGGCAGATACAGAGGCCCAGGCCAATGTGACCATTCCCAATCCGGGTCATATCCGCTACCTGCACAATGAACTGAGCTTGAAGAACAAGACCGTTCAGTTGTCTGCTGTAACGGCGCCTGCCGGCGGTCTGTACCAGAGCATTACCTGGTCCAGTTCCAACGACAAGGTCACCGTCAGCGACACCGGGCTGGTGACCAATACAGACAGCGGCAACCAGTGGGCAGAGATCACCTGCACCATCACCACCGTGAAGGGCGACAGCTTCACCGCCACCACCACGGTTTGCTTCACCCGCTATGCGGTGACCGGTGTAAGCATGGACACGGATATGGTCCACGGCTCACCGCAGGATACCGTGACGATTACGCCCACGGTAACCTCCACTGCCACCATTGCTTCCTTGGCGCTGCGGGACTGCACCTTTACCAGTGATCACCCGGAGATCGCTACGGTAGACAACAGCGGCAAGATCACCTTTGTGTCGCAGGGCAAGGCCACCATTACCGCCACCACGGTGGACGGCGGCTACACCGCCACGGTGATTGCCTATACGACTTATGATTTCTCCGCCTTGCAGCAGGCTATTGCGGATGCCGGTGCGGTGGATTACAAGGATTACGCTTACGATTACGGTATGGCGTTTAAGACCGCTTACGATAAGGCCGTGGCGGTCAATGCGGACTATGAGTCCTCACAGGATGTCATTGACGCTGCCACCTCTGCACTGAAACAGGCCCAGAATGCCCTGGTGGGCCACGAGTTCGTCGGCCCCGGCGAGATTGGCTTTACCAGCGGCGGCGCTGCGGTGACCGAGGGCAAGGCGCTGGTTGTGAATGACAACCAGCAGGTGACCCTGTCTGCTGCCTATGCCGACGGCGCGATGGTGCAGGATCCGTCCTGGACCACGGCGGCAGAAAACAATGTAACCGCTGCTACGGATGCTGCCGGCAACTTGGTGCTTACCAAGACCAACGCAGACGCCTCCGGCAGCGTGAAGGTGACCTACACCTTGAAGGACGCATACGATCGGACTTATACCAAGACCATCACCGTCAAGCTGGTGAACCAGAAGGTTAACATTGACAGCTTCAAGTTCACTTACGACGGCAATGAGGTAGAATCTGTGTCTTACGGCTGCAGCGGTGTGTACACCAATAAGAGCATTCAGCTGGGTGTGAGCACCTATCCCGCAGACGCAGACGCCTATGTGTCCGCTTTGTGGACCTCCAACAATAAGAACCTGGTGGTGGACCAAACCGGTAAGGTTTCTGCCAGCGGCGCCATGTTCGGCACCAAATACACCGCCACCATCACCTGCACCTTGACCCTGGAGGACGGCTCCACTGTGACCAACTCCATTCAGGTGACCTTTAACAGCATTTTAACCCGTCAACGAAAGGACTCTAAGTTATGCAACAAAAAACCAAAAAATGGCTCAGTCTGGTGCTGGCCGTCTTGCTGGTGTCCGCTTGTTTTACGGGTACACTCCTTGTACGGGCGGCGCAGGATGTGGCGATTGATGAAAGCCATTTCCCGGACGCCGGCTTCCGTCAAATCGTGGCAGAGAAGTGCGATAAAAACGGCGACGGTATGCTCTCTGATTCTGAGCGCAGCAGCATCACCCGTATGATGCTGCCTGCGTGGCAGGAGGATGTGCTGGGGAAGGTACGCCCCATTGTCAGCCTGGAGGGCATACAGTATTTCTATAATCTGCAAAATCTTTATTGCGCAGACATTGGGCTGACCTCGCTGGATGTGAGTGCCCTGTCCAAGCTGACCCAGTTGACCTGTATGGACAATGCGTTGGGCACGCTGGATCTAAGCAAAAACACGGCGCTGACCCAGATCAACTGTGCTGCCGACCAGCTGACGGAGCTGAAATTACCTGCCGGTGTGCAGCGCCTGCTGTGCGAGAACAACGCGCTTACCGCCTTGGATTTGTCCGGCTGCACAGCGCTGACTTATCTAAAGTGTGCCAACAACCAGTTGGCGACACTGAATTTGGGTGCCAACACAGCGCTTTCCACCCTGATCGTGTCCAATAACCACTTGCCGTCGCTGGATCTGCGCGCCAATACGGCGCTGGCCGCCGTGAACCTGGGCCAGCAGACCATTACGGTGAACGCTACGCAACAGGATAATGTGTTTTATGCCCCGGTGGACGGTTTGGCTGCGGACGGCGTGGTGTACCAGGATACGGAGAAGTATGAGAACGGCAATTTTGTCACCGCGGATTATGCGCTGATGCAAAACGGCTTTACTTATGAGTACGCCACCGGTTCGGATCTGGCCGGCGCCATGACGGTAGATGTGACGGTTGTCAAGGACTTTTATCAGGTGCGCTTTTATGGGGACGAAACCAAGAATGTGCTCCTTTCTGCCGTAGCGGTGAACAGCGGCCAAACGGCGGTTGCACCTACGGACTTTGCTTTGCCCCAGTGTAAGGCGCTGGCCGGTTGGAGCGACACGCTGGAGAATATCACGGCGGATAAAGAGGTGTACGCCCTGTACACGGACGATCACCACTACGCAGTTACCGCCTTTAGCACCGATGGCGTGGCCACCATCTCCTGCACCGGCGGCTGTGGGGTAGACACGCGCACGGTCACCTTCCTGGACTGCCTGAATGCCAAGACCGGCAGCGACCGCTATGAGCAGCTGCTGGATGTGAACGGCGACGGGATCATCAACGCCCGGGATTATGTGCTGCTGGATCGCCAGTTCAACGCTGCTAAATAAAGACGGACAAAATAGCAAAAAGAAACGGACCACCCGTATGGGTGGTCCGTTTTTCGTTGTTATAAAATGGGGCAATGTATTTGCGTAAAATATACATTTGTAGGGTGCGATGAGTGAATTGCACGCAGTGCGGGCGGCAGGTTGCCGCCCCTACGGTCAATCGGTTACAAAAGTGCCCGTCGTAGGGGCGGATAGTATCCGCCCGCCGTAAGAACCGTCCGTCAATGCCCTTAAATAATATTCCGATAAAATCGAATGGTAAAGGTGGTACCGACGCCTACGGTGCTTTGCACCTCCACGGTGGCGTTCTCTCGGTTCAACACGGATTTGCTCAGCGCCAGCCCAACGCCAACGCTGTCTGCCCCGGCGTTTTTGCCCTTGTAAAACCGCTCAAAGATATGGGGCAGGTCCTCTTTTTCGATTCCGCAGCCATCGTCGGCGATCACCAGCCGGCAATAGAGGGCAGTCTGGGTGCCGGTTAGGCGCAGGGTACCGCCGTTGTCCATGTGTTCCAGGCAGTTTTTGACTATATTCTGCACCGCTTCCACCGTCCACAGCCGGTCGCCCAAAAATTGCCCTTGCCGGCAGTCCACGGCCAGCGTCATTTGGCGCAGCTCCGCTTGAATGATAAAGGGCGCCAGCGCCTGCTCTACCACTGCGGCCAGCTCCACCGGCTCCTTGTGCAGCACTGCCGTGCCCGCGTCAAATTTGCTGATCTTCAGCAGCGTGGTGATCATCCACTGCATTTTTTCCAGCTGGGCGGAAATACCCTTTAGGAATTCCAGCCGCTTTTCGGCGGGTAGATCCTCTTCCAGCAGCAGATCCGTCATCACCGTCATGGAGGTGATGGGGGTCTTTAGCTGGTGCGACACGTCGGCCAGCGCGTCCGCCAGGTAGGTTTTGTCCTTTTGCATCAGCTCCGCCTGGGTTTGCAGTTTGCGGGCGGTTTTGTAAATGTTATTCTCCAGAATGGACAGCTCGCCTTCCTGGTTGTTGGCGGGCACCAGCAGCGGCGCCGTGCCGTTGACCAGGGTGGTCAGGTAATCGGACAGCCGCCGAATTTCTCGGATTCGATTGCGGGTGTACAGGCAGAATATTGCCAGCAGCGCCCCGCAGCCCACCAGGCAGACGATGCCCATGGTGATGCTTTGCCAAAAGCCCACGCCGATAAGCAGGGCGCTGATCACCAGCCCCAGCACCAGCGCGCGGCGAAAATGTTTGTCCTCGCTCATTCGTCCACCTTGTAGCCCATGCCCCGCACGGTCTTAATGATCTGCGGCTCCACCGGGTCGTCCTCGATCTTCTCCCGCAACCGCTTGATGTATACGCTCAGCGTGTTGTCGCTGACAAAGTCGCCGGCCACATCCCAAATGCTCTCCAGCAGCATATTGCGGCTGAGCACCCGGCCACGGTTTTGCAAAAAGGTTAGCAACAGCTTGTATTCCAGGGCGGTTAGAATCACTTCCTGCCCGTTTTTCAGCACTTTGCCCTCTTTCATCCGCACGGTCAGACCGCTTATACGGATTTCCTCGGTGGCAGCGCCCTTGCTGCGGCGCAGCACCGTCTTGATCCGCGCCATCAGTTCCCGCAGGCGAAAGGGCTTGCTGATGTAGTCGTCGGCGCCCAGCTCCAGACCCATCACCACATTCACTTCATCGTCAAAGGCGGTGAGAAAGATCACCGGTGTGTCGTCCTTGGCCTTAATGGCCTTGCACACATCGTAGCCGCTGCCGTCCGGCAGGGTCAAATCCAGCAGGCACAGATCGAATCGGCCGGCGCCCACCGCCTCCAGCGCCTGGGTCACCGTGGCACAGTGGGTGACCGTGTAGCCCTCACTCTCCAACGAATAACGCAGCCCCTGGGCAATGGCCGGGTCGTCCTCCAGCATTAGAATATTCATACCACACCTCCTCGGCGTTCTCTCTCCATAGTACCACATTCCGCCCCGCCGCGCAATAGGCATAGGTTGCCGCCCGTTTGCGCCATACGCAAAATACGGTGTTGTTGGGATAGAATGCGCATTGCACTTTGTGTGTTCATGTGTTAAAATCAGGATGGTATTGGCGAGTGTTGAACCGATTTGAGGTTGAATGGATGATCAGAGAAGCAAATGTAAACGACTATATCGATATTCACAAAATCTGCTGTCAGGATTTGGGTTATAACTGTAACGCCGATTTGGTCAAGGAAAGATTGAAGAATCTGGATGCAAGCAGAGAAAAGGTTTTTGTTGCCGTAATAGATGGTAAGGTCGTCGGTTATGTTCATGCGGAGCAATACAACACGCTTTATTTTGAAAGCCTGGTCAACATTTTAGGTTTAGCCGTGTCAAAAGCATATCGCAGAAGGGGCTGCGGCAAAGCCCTTATGCGCGCTGTGGAAAAAATTGGGCAAAGGTATGCGGCATACACGCCGTTCGCCTGAATTCCGGAAAGGCCAGAACAGAGGCGCACAAATTCTATCGTTCCATCGGGTATGACAACGAGAAAGCGCAGATTCGGTTTTTTAAAAATTTAACAAAATAGATGATGGATCAAATGAAGAATAACCGTGTGAAAACAGATTTCATCGTCAAAAAGCAGTTGCTCGGAATTTTTCGGGCAGCTGCTTTTTCATTTGTCGATTTTATAGCGCTGAAACGGCACGCAATCGGATCATGCCGCAATGGGTAAAGAAAACAGCACTTCCGTATTGGAAGTGCTGTTGGGATAATCTGTATAAATTATCTCTTGGAGAACTGAGGAGCACGACGGGCCTTTTTCAGACCGGGCTTCTTTCTCTCCTTCATTCTGGGGTCACGGGTCAGGAAGCCGGCCTTCTTCAGTGCAGGACGCAGGCTCTCGTCATACTGCAGCAGGGCACGGGACAGACCGTGACGGATGGCACCGGCCTGGCCGGTTACGCCGCCGCCGCTTACACGGCAAACGATGTCAAACTTCTCAGTGGTGTCGGTGATGGCCAGAGGCTGACGCACGATCAGTTTCAAGGTCTCCAGACCAAAGTAATCATCAATATCTCTGTCGTTGATGGTGATCTTGCCGGTACCTGCATAAACGCGTACACGAGCAACAGATTCTTTTCTGCGGCCGGTGCCGTAGAAATACGGATTCGTTTCGTACATAATTCAGATACCTCCCTTACTTATTCCAAGCTTCCGGCTTCTGGGCCTCGTGCTTGTGGTCTGCGCCTTTGAAAATGCGGCATCTGGTCAGCTGCTTGCGACCCAGAGTGCTGTCCGGCAGCATACCCTTAATAGCCAGTTCCATGGCGAAGTCGCTCTTCTCGGCCATCAGGGTGCCATACTTGACTTCCTTCAGGTTGCCGATGTAGCCGGTGTGGTGCTGATACAGCTTCTTGTTCAGCTTGTCGCCGGTGAGAACGGCCTTATCGGTGTTGATGATGATGACAAAATCGCCGCAATCCACATGGGGGGCGAAGATCGGCTTATGCTTGCCTCTCAGCAGGGTGGCAGCCTCAGCGGCTACGCGGCCCAGGGGCTTGTCAGCAGCGTCGATCACATACCATTTGCGTTCGATCTCGTCCGCTTTAGGCATAAATGTTGACATAATCGCTAGTCCTCCGTTGTTCAAATTCTCCGCAGAGCGCTTGGCTCTTTCTGCGTGCCGAAATATAATAGCACAGGCGAGGGGCAAAGTCAACATTTTTGGCAAACAAATTTAATATATCCTGTTGTTGCTCGCTTATTCTCTTGTTATCTCGATTATTCTTGCTAAATGCTCATTTTTAATTTATGAAAAAAAGGAGCGAAATGGATTCTTGCGTGGTGCATTTGGCGGTTGGCGCTTTGGCAGAGTGCGCCATCGGCGCCAGTGACCCAGCCTATGGTGCTTATACTGATAATATATAGGAAAAACCGCCGGTGCAGTTGAATTCCTACCTTTTTTGTGGTATTATTGCTGCGGTGATGTGAAATGATGATTTCAACAAAGGGTCGCTACGCCCTGCAAGTGATGCTGGATTTGGCCCAGCAATGCCCGGACGCTTATATTTCACTGCACGATATCAGCCAGCGGCAGGCAGTGAGTATGAAATATTTAGAGGCCATTGTGGCTATGCTAAATAAAGCCGGTATGGTAGAGAGCCGCCGGGGCAAAAGCGGCGGTTACCGCCTAACCCGGGCGCCGGAGGACTACACCGTGGGCGCCATCTTAAAGCTGACGGAGGGCACGCTGGCGCCGGTGGCCTGTATGGACTGTGACAGCGGCTGCACCCGGGTGCACGCCTGTATGACCCGCCCCATGTGGCAGGAGCTGGACCGGTTGATTGACGATTTTTTTAGAGAGCAGGACCCTTGCCGACCTGCTGACGGAGGATAAAAAGCATGAAGATTAAAGCGATTTTAGAGCAAAAGCCCACCGTATCCTTTGAGGTGTTCCCTCCCAAGCAGTGGGACAAGATTGAGGCACCAAGGGCAGTGGTCAAGGAGATGGTGAAGAGCCACCCGGCCTTTATGAGCGTTACTTACGGTGCTGCGGGACCACCAGCGGCTTTACAACGGAGATTGCAAGAGAGATCCTGGACGACGGTGTGACCCCACTGGCCCATCTGACCTGCTTGACCTCTACCCGGGATAAAATTCATCAGGTGGTAGCGGAGCTGCAAGAGAACTGCATTGAGAATATTTTGGCCCTGCGGGGATATTCCCCGGGACTTTCAGTTCCCGGCAGAGCAGTATTTTGAGCACGCTTACCAACTGGTAAATGAAATTCGCACGCTGGGTGATTTTTGCATTGGCGGCGCCTGCTATCCGGAGGTGCACCCGGAGAGCAAAAACCGGGTGGAAGATCTGGAGCACTTAAAGCAAAAGGTGGACTGCGGCGTGGACTTTCTGACCACCCAAATGTTTTTTGATAATACGGTGTTTTACAATTTTCGGGAGATGTGTGCCATTAAGGGCATTGATGTGCCGCTGATCGCCGGGATCATGCCCATTACCAAGGCCAGCCAGCTGGAGCGGACGGTGAAGCTGTCCGGCTGCTCTCTGCCCACCAAGTTTGTAAAGATCGTGGAGCGCTTCGGCGATCGGGACGACGCCATGCAGCAGGCGGGCATTGTGTACGCTGCCGAGCAGATCATCGACCTGATGGCCAACGGCGTGGATCATATTCATATTTACACCATGAACAAGCCGGATGTGGCCGGTGCCATTGTGCGAGAGTTGGGCAGCATTATTCATGAATAAGACAGAGATTTTACACTATCTGCGCACCGCCTCACGGGTGGATGATCCCCGGTTGCTGGCGCTGATCGACGACTGTATGGCGGAAGTGGACGCTACGGTGCAGCCCCGCACCCTGGAGCGGATCTTTCCCTGCCGGGTGACGGAGGACGCGCTGGAGGTGGAGGGCTTTACCCTAAAGAGCCGCCGCCTGGCGCAAACCATTGCCGGGTGCGATCGGGTGTGCATTTTCGGTGCCACTTTGGGCTTTGAGTGCGATCGGCTGCTGCGCACCTACTCGGTGGACGGTATTGCCCGAGGCGCGGTGATGCAGGCGGTGCTGGCCTCTAAGATCGAGGAGGTCTGCGACGGTATAGAAAACCGGCTGCGTGCCCAGGGGCTGACCCTGCGGCAGCGATATTCGCCGGGCTATTTTGATTTAGATATTACCGAGCAACGCAAGATTTTTGCTCTGTTGGATCTGACCAAGCGCATAGGGCTGACCCTTAGTGACACCTGCCAAATGATCCCCACCAAGAGCGTAACGGCCATTATCGGTATTGAACCCCAGGACGGAGGACAAGCGCATGAATAAGATTCGCTTTTTTGACGGCGGCATGGGCACCATGCTCCAGGCAGCCGGTTTGCTTGGCCCCGGTGCGCTGCCGGAGCCGCTGAACCTGACCCACCCGGAGGAGATCGCCGCCATTCATCAGGCGTATGCGGACGCCGGAGCAGAGTTTATCAGCACCAATACCTTTGGCGCCAACGGCCTGAAGTTTGACAATGTAGAGGAACTGGTGCAGGCAGCCACCGCGCTGGTGCGCCGCACCGGAAAGAAAGTTGTGCTGGACATTGGCCCTTTGGGCAAGCTGCTTCAGCCCATGGGCGAGTTGGCGTTTGACGACGCCTACGACCTGTTTGCCCGCACCATTCGTGCCGGTGCCCCCGGTGCGGACTTGGTGCTTATTGAGACCATGAGCGACACGCTGGAGTTGAAGGCGGCGGTACTGGCGGCCAAGGAAAATTGTGACCTGCCGGTATTTACCACCATGATCATGGACGAAAAAGGGCGGCTGCTTACCGGCGCAGATATTGAAACGGCAGTGACCATGCTGGAGGGACTGGGGGTAGACGCCCTGGGCTTTAACTGTTCCATGGGACCGGACCAAATGTTGCCCCTGGTGGCGCAGCTGCGGGAACTGACTTGCCTGCCCATCATTGTGAACCCCAACGCCGGGCTGCCGGAGTCTGTCAACGGCGAGACGGTGTATAATGTGGACCCGGAGGCCTTTGCGGAGAAGATGGAGGCCATTGCCAAGCTGGGGGTCAGCTATTTGGGCGGCTGCTGCGGTACTACCCCGGCACATATTGCAAAGATGATCCAGCGGGTCAAGGACATTCCTGCAGTGGTGCACACCCCGGCTGCCCCGCACCCTGGTGAGCAGCTATTCCCAAACGGTGGAGCTGGGCAAAAAGCCGGTCATTGTAGGCGAGCGGATCAACCCCACCGGCAAAAAGCTGATGAAAGCCGCCCTGCGGGAAAAGGATATTAACTATCTTATCAAAGAGGGTATTGCCCAAAAAGATAAGGGCGCCCATATTTTGGATGTGAATGTAGGCTTGCCGGAGATTGACGAGCCGGCTATGATGCAGCAGGCGCTGTTTGCCCTGCAAGGGGTGCTGGATCTACCGCTGCAAATCGACACCTCCGATGTGGAGGCTATGGAAGTGGGCCTGCGCCATTATAACGGCAAGGCTATGCTCAATTCTGTGAACGGCAAGCAGGAGAGTATGCACGCCGTCTTTCCGTTGGTGAAGAAGTACGGTGCTGTTGTGGTGTGCTTGTGCCTGGACGAGAGCGGTATTCCCCCTACGGCAGAAGGGCGCATTGCCATTGCCAAGAAGATTATTGCCACCGCTGCGGAATATGGTATCCCTAAGCACCAGCTGGTGTTTGATGCGCTGGTGATGACTGTCAGCACGGACAAACGCAACGCCATTGAGACGCTGAAGGCGGTGCGGATACTGCGCCACGAGCTGGGCGTTGCCACCACCCTGGGCGTCAGCAATATTTCCTTTGGACTGCCCAAGCGGGAGATGATCAATACCGCGTTCTTTACCCTGGCGCTGGAAGCGGGGCTGTCCGCCGGGATTATGAACCCCCTCAGCGACGCCATGATGAACGCCTATTACAGCTATAACGCCCTGGCGGGGCTGGACGACAACTGCCAGGACTATATCGCCTCGGTGACGGAGACGGCGGCAGCTACGCCTGCAGGCACCACGGTGGATTTGAAAACCGCCATTATCAAAGGTATGCGCAAGGAGGCGGGCCAGTGCGCTGCCGGGCTGCTGGAAGAGCAGGACAGCTTGCAAATCATCAACGAGCATATTATCCCGGCACTGGATGTGGTGGGCGACGGGTTTGAGAAGAATAAAGTGTTTCTGCCCCAGCTGCTGATGAGCGCAGACGCGGCCAAATCTGCTTTTGATGTGATCAAGGAAAAGCTGCGCACCACCGGCCAGCAAAAGAAAAGCCCCCACAAAATTGTGCTTGCCACCGTGCACGGCGATATTCACGATATTGGCAAAAATATTGTGAAGGTGCTGCTGGAGAACTACGGTTTTGATGTGCTGGACCTGGGCAAGGATGTGCCGGAGGAAACGGTGCTCCAGGCGGTGCAGGACAACAACGCCACGCTGGTGGGACTGTCTGCGCTGATGACCACCACCGTACCGGCCATGGAGCGTACCATTGAGCTGGTGCACAAGAACACCAATGCCAAGGTGATCGTTGGTGGTGCGGTGCTTACCCGCTCTTATGCGGAGATGATCCACGCGGATCATTACGCCAAGGACGCGATGGAGACCGTGCGCTTGGCAAAGGCGCATTTTGGGATTGAATAAAAGGTAAATCCCTCCGTCAACGCCTTGCGGCGTAGCCGCAGGAGGGATTCTTCCTCTATCATTCCTCAAAACAAAAAAAGACCGATACCACTTACGGTATCGGTCTTTTGTTATACGATTTTACGCCTTATCTGCGGGGACGGCGGTCGCGGCGGTCACGATCATGACCGCGGTGGTCGTCTCTGCGGGGGCGGCGGGGGGTATCGTCGATCTCGTTCTCCGGGTCATACCCTCCAGCTCAATGAGTGCATCCCGACGGGACAGGTTAATGCGACCCTGATCGTCAATCTCAATGCACTTAACCACAACGGAGTCGCCAACATTAACGACATCCTCTACACGCTCGGTGCGTTTTACACCCAGGCGGCTGATGTGAACCAGACCCTCTTTGCCCGGTGCAATCTCTACGAATGCGCCGAAGCTCATCAGGCGGGTTACTACACCGTTGTAGAAGGCGCCCACTTCCGGATCGGTGGCGATCAGCTTCACCACTTCCACAGCGCCGTTGCACTTGTCAATATCTATACCGCTGATGAACACGCGGCCGTCCTCTTCAATGTTGATCTTCACATCGTAGGTGTTCTGGATCTCCTGGATCACCTTGCCGCCCTTGCCGATTACATCGCCGATCTTGTCCGGGTCGATCTGCAGGGTGAGCATCTTGGGTGCGTAGGGAGACAGCTGCTTGCGGGGCTCGCTGATCACCGGCAGCATGATCTCGTCCAGAATATAGTTGCGGGCCTTATGGGTCTTGGCAAAGGCCTCTTTGATGATCTCCGGGGTCAGGCCGTGCACCTTCAGGTCCATCTGAATGGCGGTGATGCCCTTCTTTGTACCGGCAACCTTAAAGTCCATGTCGCCGTAGAAATCTTCCAGACCCTGAATGTCGATCATGGTCATAAAGTCGCCGTACACGCCGTCGTCACCGGTGATCAGACCGCAGCTGATACCGGCAACCGGTGCCTTAATGGGCACGCCGGCAGCCATCAGAGACAGGGGTGGCCGCAGATGGGCCCTGAGAGGTGGAGCCGTTGGAGCTGAGCACCTCAGACACTACGCGGATGGCGTAGGGGAATTCGTCCACAGAGGGCAGAACCGGCAGCAGTGCCTTCTCTGCCAGTGCGCCGTGGCCGATCTCGCGGCGGCCCGGGCCTCTGGAGGGCTTGGTTTCACCCACAGAGTAGCTGGGGAAGTTGTAGTGGTGCATATAGCGCTTTTCGGTCTGTTCGTCCAGACCGTCCAGCTGCTGGGCGTCGTTCATGGGGCCAAGGGTGGTCACAGACAGCACCTGGGTTTGGCCTCTGGTGAACATACCGGAGCCGTGGGCTCTGGCCAGCAGGTCAATCTCTGCGTTCAGGGGACGAATCTCGTCAATGCCGCGGCCGTCCACACGCTTGTGCTCGTCTTTCAGCCAAGCACGCACCACATGCTTCTGTACCAGGTACAGGATCTCCTCGATCTTGCCCTCTTCGCCCTCGAAGCGATCATCGAACTTCTCGTGCACTGCGTCATAGATGGGGCGCAGGCGCTCGTCGCGCACATTTTTGTCGTCGGTATCCAGAGCCTTCTTCACATCTTCAATGCAGAAGTCCTCAATCTCTTGCAGGATCTCCGGATCCGGGTCGGAGGACTGGAAGCTCTTTTTGGGCTTGCCCACTTCCTCAACAATACCGTTGATGAAGGCAACGATCTTCTTATTCTCCTCATGACCGGCCATAATGGCGTTGAACATGGTGTCGTCGTCGATCTCGTTACCGCCGGCCTCGATCATAGCCACCAGGTCGCCGGTGGAAGCCACGGTCAGGTTCAGATCGTTATGGGCGCGCTGCTCCAGAGTGGGGTTGATGACGATCTGGCCGTCTACCAGACCCACATTCACACCGCTGATGGGGCCGTCCCACGGAATGTCGGAGATGGCAATGGCAGCGGACACACCGATCATGGCGGTGATCTCCGGAGAGCAGTCCGGATCCACGCTCATTACGGTAGCCACAACGCTTACATCGTTGCGCATATCCTTGGGGAACAGGGGACGAATGGGGCGGTCAATGCAGCGGGAGGTGAGGATGGCCTTCTCAGAAGGACGAGCCTCACGGCGCTGGAAAGAACCGGGGATCCGACCCACGGAATACATCTTCTCTTCATAATCCACGCTCAGGGGAAGAAATCCACGCCCTCGCGGGGTCTGGCGCTCATGGTCACGTTACACAGCACATTGGTGTCGCCGTAGCGGGGCCATAATGGACGCACCGGCCAGACCGCACATTTTGCCGGTCTCCAGGGTCAGCTTTCTGCCGGCCAGTTCCGTTTCCCAAACTTTGTAGTTCTTGAAAAACATTTGGTTACCTCTTTCATAAATAATATTTATCATCAAGGGAGGCACAATAGTAATAAATTCAAGCCGCCGCACCCGGTGACCTCAATTTACTACTATTAGTAGAACCTCCTTGGAAGATACGATTTTGCCTTGGACAAAAAAAGGCAGACGACAGAAGTGCTCCGTCGTCTGCTTGCGCGTTCTTACTTGTCGATGGTATCGCGGATACCCAGCTTCTTCACCAGGCTACGGTATCTCTCTACATCCTTGTTGTAAAGATAAACCAGCAGGTTGCGTCTGTGACCAACCATTTTCAGCAGACCGCGGCGGGAGTGATGATCCTTCTTGTGGGTCTTCAGGTGCTCGGTCAGCTCGTTAATACGAGTGGTCAGCACAGCTACCTGTACCTCAGGGAGAACCGGTGTCGCCCTCGTGGGTTGCGTAAGCCTTGATGATTTCTTGCTTCTCAGCTTGTGTCATAATCTTTCACCTCATTACAGTATTTGCCGATTGGCGGAGGACACAGTTACGGGATCGGTGACTCTCCGTAGGAGCTTGCACCCGATACCGTGTGATCCGTACACAGCGAGCCAATTATAGCACAAACCCCCGCCGTTGTAAAGAGATTTTGCAAAATAGTGGGTGCTTGCCAGGGGCATACAAGATATGGTATAAAAGAAACGGAGCAAAGCCGGAACTTATCTCCCGCAGGGGAAAGATGACAAAATTGTCACCAAAACTGTCACCGAACTGACACTTTGGCCGGGTATAATGAGGGCAACAAAGCGAAAAGGAGAGCCATTATGGACATTTTGAAAATTGAGCACTTATCTAAAATTTACGGTAAGGGCGATACGGAGGTACGGGCGCTGGACGATGTGTCCTTTACCGTGCCGAAAGGGCAGTTTGTGGCCATCATTGGGCCGTCCGGCTCCGGCAAAAGTACCCTGCTGCATATTCTGGGCGGTGTGGATACGCCTACGGACGGGCATGTGTATGTGGACGGAACGGATATTACCACTTTGGACGAGACGGCGCTGGCCATCTTCCGCCGCCGCCAAATCGGTCTCATTTATCAGTTTTACAATTTGATTCCCATTTTGACCGTAGAGGAAAATATGACGCTGCCCCTGCTGCTGGATGACAAAAAGGTGGACCGGGCGCACTTTTGATTCCTTGGTGCAGGTGCTGGGCTTGCAGCACAGACTGGGGCACCTGCCCTCAGAGCTGTCCGGCGGTCAGCAGCAGCGTGTGTCTATCGGCCGTGCGCTGATGAACAATCCTGCCATTTTGCTGGCGGATGAGCCTACCGGTAATCTGGACAGCAAAAACTCAAAAGAAATTGTGGAGCTGCTGCGTCAGTTCAACAAGGCACTGAACCAAACGGTTATTATTATTACCCATGACGAGCGCATTGCGCTGGACGCAGACCGGGTGATTGCCGTTGAGGACGGCAAAATTGTGAAGGATGAGGTGATCCGCCAGTGAAGATCATCAATAAGTTAACTTGGCGCCACTTATGGGCGAACAAAAAGCGCACCGTTATCACCCTGTTTGGCATTATCATCAGCGTGGCAATGGTGACGGCGGTGTTTACCAGCGTGGAGTCCCTGATGAACACCATGGGTGAGATCACCGCCTCTTATGACGGCGCCTGGCATGCCAAGTATAACGAGCTGAAAAGCAAGGATGTGCAGACCCTGGCAAAGCAAAAGAATGTAAAGGCCATCGGTTTGTCTATGGATCTGGGCGAGATCAGCAGTAAGGCAGATTCAAACAGCAGCAAAAGCCGCACCGATGTGCTGGCTTGCAACCAAAATCTTTTTACGATATACAGTATGAAGCCCGCCACCGGCCGCCTGCCGGTAACCGCCCGGGAGCTGCTGGTGACCAAGAGCTTTATCACCCGCAATGACTTAAAGTGGAAAGTGGGCGACACGGTCACTTTGCCCTTTACCACCTATTCCGCCGATCCGCAGGTTGAGCCGGAGACGGCACAGCGCACCTATACCATCTGCGGGATTTTGGAGAATGACAACCGGCTCACCGGCTTTTACAGCGCCTTTTGCGGGCTGGATGATACGGTAACGGACGCCATGGGCACTTACATTGCCCATGTGCAGTTTGCCCCTTTGGGCAGCAACACGCCAACGGACATAAAGGCTGCCGCTAAGGCCGTATACGGCAAGGCAGTAAACAACGATGGGTCCGACCTCTATACGATTCATACGGACTATCTGATGTACAACGGCGTGCAAATGAGCAACGGGGTCACGCGGGCGCTGTACGGCTTTATGGCCATTATCTTGCTGATTATCGTATTTGCCTCCGTGTTTATGATCTATGACAGCTTTGCGGTGTCTTATCAGCAGCGGGCACGGTACTTGGGTATGCTGGCCAGCGTAGGCGCTACCCGGGTGCAAAAGCGGGGCAGCGTGTATTTTGAGGGCTTTATTTTAGGCTGTATCGGTATTCCCATCGGTATTCTTTGCGGCATCGGCGGCATTGCCGTTACCCTGCGTGCCCTTAGCGACAGCTTTATGAAAACCGTTATGGTGGCCACCGGCGACAGTGTGCGGCTGCACGCCATTGTGAACTGGAAGATTTTAGTTGGCAGCGTGCTCATCAGCGCCCTAACCATCTTTATCTCCGCCTGGATCCCGGCGCACCGGGCATCCAAGGTGACCCCCATTGAGGCGCTGCGCCAAACCAACACCGTGAAGGTGAAAAAGGCAAAGAAGCTGAAAACCTCTCGCCTGCGCCAAAAGCTCTTTGGCTTTGAGGATGTGCTGGCGGTAAAGAACTACAAGCGCAACGCCAAGCGCTCCCGCACGGTGGTGTTTGCCCTGGCAGTCAGCGTCATTCTGTTTCTCAGCACCGCCAACTTTACCAGTATGCTCACCAACGCCCTTGACAATGAGTACGACGGTATGGGCTTTGATGTGTACGAGAGCATTTTTAATACCGACGGGCCGTTGACCGCCTCTCAGGTGGAGCAAGTTAATCGGAAGGTCAGCGATGTGCCCGGAATTGAGAGCATGCGTATTTGTGCCGACAATCAGATGATGGTGGACGGCTTGGATAAGCAACTGACGGCGGAGGCAAAGAAAGCCAATATGGACCGCTCCGTGAATGTGTTGGGTGTGGACAACGACACCTTTGCCGCCTTGGCAAAGGAGGCAGGCATAGACCCGTCTGTTTGTCAGGATGACAAAATCCCCACGGGTATTTTAATCAACCGGGTGCAAGTGGCAACGGAGAAGAAGCAAAGACTGGTGTTAAACCCCTTGCAAGGCAGCTTGGTAGGTCAAACCTTTACCGGCTCTATGGAGGGCTATGACAGTGAGGGCAACGAGCTGTATGCCAAGTACACGGCAAAGGTGGCTGCCCAGATGAACAAGGAAGCAAGCAATCTTTTAGGCAGCTTTATGCGCCCCACTTTGGTGGTGCCCATGCACAGCTATCTGGTGCATTTTCCGTCTGTTTTGGCAAAGGGCAACGTTGTCAGCTATGCACGGTACTATATCACTGCCCAGGACCATGACGATGTGTATAACCGGGTGTCCGATGTGCTGGATGAGGTACAAAACGGCATCAGCCATACCGGCTATGACGCGGCGGCCCAGGCGCAGACCATGCAGGCGCTGAATGTGGTGGTGATGACCTTTGGCTATGGGTTTATTACCCTGATTACCCTGATTTCCGTTATGAACATTATCAATACCATTTCTTCCGGTATGGAGGAGCGGCGTAGCCGAGAGTTCGCTATGATTAAGAGCGTGGGTATGACGCCCCGTTCCTTTAAGAAGTCCATTTATTTGGAGAATATTCGCTACGGCGTTATGGCGCTGGTATGGGGCTTGCCGGTTAGCTTGGGGCTGGATTTCCTAATGTACAAGATATTGGGCAGCTCCTTTGACTACGGCTATACCTTCCGCTGGTATTATTATCTGGCGGCGGCGCTGGCGGTGTTTGCCGTGATCGGTGTGGCGCTGCTGTACGCGCTGGACAAAATCAAAAAGGACAATATTATTGAAACCCTGAAGCGGGACGATATTTAAGCAGGCGGTCGTCGAATGGCGGCGCACCTATTTCTCCCCTTTTGGCAGGCGCCCGGTTTTGCCGGGCGCTTTTTTCTGCTCTGCGCTTTGCAGCGGGCATATTGGGGTTTTCCACACAGCAGCCGGCTTTATTTGGGGAAAACGCGGTGGAAAATGTGTAAAATTACAGACGGCACAACACAATAGGTATAAATGCGTTTGGTTGTGCAAAAAAAGGAAAGCAGGCAGACAGCGTGCTTTCCTTTTTGCTTTTTTATGATTTCGGTTTTTGCTTGCGTTCGTTTTTTCGGCAATGGGCGCAGCGGTTACAACTTTCGCAGCCGGTACAGCCGCAGCTTTTGTGCCGAATCAAGGCGCGGACAGCCAAGAACAGCGCCGTTCCAATGGCTGCCAGCAGCAGAATGTCCCAAATATTCACAGCAGCGCTCCGATCCCGTGGATCACAAAGGCAACCACCCACGCAATCAAACACTGCCACAGCGCCAGTCCGGCAGCCCACTTGCCGCCCAGTTCCCGCCGCACGGAGGCCACCGCCGCCACGCAGGGGGTGTACAGCAGGCTGAATACCAGCAGCGACCCGGCGGACAGCGGCGACAAAATGCTGCCGATGGTGCCGCCGAACAGGACCTCCAGGGTGGAGACAACGCTTTCCTTGGCCATAAAGCCGCTGATCAGGGCGGTGCAAATGCGCCAGTCGCCCAGACCCAGGGGCGCAAACAGCGGAACCAGAATGCCGGATATCCGGGCCAAAATGCTGTCGGCCGAGTCGGATACCATATTGAGCTGCAGGTCAAAGCTTTGTAGGAACCATACCACCACCGTGGCAATGAGAATGACGGAGAATGCCCGCTGCAAAAAATCCTTGGCCTTTTCCCACAGCAGTTGACCCACATTTTTTACACTGGGCAGACGGTAGTTGGGCAGCTCCATGACAAAGGGAATGGGCTCGCCGCGAAACAGGGTGTCTTTATAGAGAAAGGCGGCTCCAATGCCTACCAGGATCCCCAGCAGGTACAGCCCGGACATGATCAGCCCGCCCTTGCCCGGGAAAAAGACGCTGACGAAGAAGGAGTAGATGGGCAGTTTGGCGGTGCAGCTCATAAAGGGCGTGAGCAGAATGGTCATCTTTCGATCCCGCTCGCTGGTTAAGGTGCGGGTGGCCATGACCGCCGGCACGGTGCAGCCAAAGCCGATGAGCATGGGCACGATGCTCTTGCCGGACAGGCCGATCCTGCGCAGCAGCTTGTCCATTACAAAGGCCACGCGGGCAATATAGCCGCTGTCTTCCATTAAAGACAGGAAGAAAAACAGGGTGACGATGATGGGCAGAAAGCTGAGCACACTGCCCACGCCGGTAAAGATACCGTCGATCACCAGACTGTGGATGACCGGGTTCACATGCAGCTGGGTCAGCGCCGTGTCCGTTAGGGCGGACAGACGGTCGATCCCCAGCTCCAGCAGTTTTTGCAGTCCGCCGCCGATTACATTGAAGGTTAAGTAAAACACCAGCACCATAATGCCGATAAAGCAGGGAATGGCGGTATATCGCCCGGTGAGAATGCGGTCGATCTTTTCGCTTCGAATCCGCTCCTTGCTCTCCTGGGGGCGGATCACCGTCTGTGCACACAGCCGCTCGATAAAGTCAAAGCGCATATCCGCGATGGCGGCGCTGCGGTCCAGCCCGCGCTCCGTTTCCATTTGGCGGACAATGTGCTCCAGCATCTCCTGCTCGTTGCGATCCAGCTGCAACTGCTGCAGGATCAGCGCGTCCCCCTCAATGGCCTTGGTAGCGGCAAAGCGTACCGGCAGCCCGGCGAGCGCCGCGTGGTCCTCAATCAGGTGGATTACGGCGTGAATACACCGGTGCACGGCACCGCCGTGGTCGTCTTTGTCGCAAAAGTCCTGCTTCAGCGGCGGCTCCTGCTGCTTGGCCACATGAACGGCGTGGCGAATCAGCTCGTCTACGCCCTCATTCTTGGCGGCGGAGATGGGAATGACCGGCACCCCCAGCATGGCCTCCATGGTGTTTACATCAATAGAGCCGCGGTTGCCCACCAGCTCATCCATCATATTCAGCGCAATGACCATGGGTATTCCCATTTCCAGCAGCTGCATAGTGAGATACAGGTTGCGCTGGATGTTGGTGGCGTCCACGATGTTGATGATGGCCCGGGGCTTCTCCTCCAGCACAAAGTTCCGGGAGACGATCTCCTCGCTGCTGAAGGGCGACATGGAATAGATGCCCGGCAGGTCCGTAACCTCCGTGTTTGGGTAGCCGCGAATGGCGCCGCTTTTGCGATCCACGGTTACGCCGGGGAAGTTGCCCACATGCTGCTTGGCACCGGTCAGTTGGTTAAACAAGGTGGTCTTGCCGCAGTTTTGGTTGCCCACCAGTGCATAGGTCAGCACGGTACGCGTCCGGTAAGGGGTGCTCGTCCGCTTTGCTGTGGAATTTGCCGTTTTCGCCCAGCCCCGGGTGGTCCTGGTCCTTGGCTCGGTCTTTGAATGTGTGACTGCGGCTGCGGCGCCCAATGGGCTGAATGTCAATTTGCTGCGCTTCTGCCAGGCGCAGGGTCAGCTCATAACCGTGCACCTGTACTTCCATCGGGTCGCCCATGGGCGCCAGCTTGATGACCGTTACCTCTGCTCCGGGGATCATGCCCATATCCAAAAAATGTTGGCGCAGCGCGCCCTCGCCGCCCACGCGCCGGATTACGGCGCTTTTGCCAACTTCCAGTTCTTTTTAGCGTCATTGGTCGGTCTCCTTTTCTTCATATATTTCTATCTCTTTACTGTACTGGATTGCCTGGCTGTTAGTCAAGGCTTACCTGTCTGCGGCAGCCAAATTTCTGCCGTGGAAAAGCAAAGAAAAAGCCGCAAGGCCGGGTGGCTTGCAGCTTTTGGCGTCCCGTAGAGGATTTGAACCTCCGGCCTACCGCTTAGGAGAAGCCCCTGAGAGGCATTTTTGACTCCCTGCAAATCCCCGAAAATCCTTGATTTTACTGGCTTTTCCGGGGTTTCACTGTTAGTAAATTCTCGTCTAAAACCTGCTAATTTTTCGTGGTTTTTTCACTTGTTTGAAATGGGAGAGCGTTTTTGGGGGGTGTTTTTTCAAAATTTCTTGAAAAAAATTTTTTGCAAACAAAAAGCCGCCTATTTCCCTCGTAATCGAGGTCAATAGACGGCGGGTAGAATTATTCATGTTTTTGGTGTATGCGGGTAGAATTATTCATGTTTTTGGTGTATATTGGTGTATAATAGAAAAAGACAAATTTGAATTTGTAGAGTACCTATATTACAGAATAACTGATTATAAGACAGATGAACTACAGGGAAGGAGATTCGAGAAAATATGAGCAAAGAGATAAAATGGGCTGTACTGGGAACAGGTGTAATTGCAAATGAAATGGCTGCAGGTCTTCAGAAAATGGGTAAATCTCTTTATGCAGTAGGAAATCGAACCTATGATAAAGCGGTTGCTTTTGCAGAAAAGTATGGTATCGAAAAAGTCTATCCGTCAATCGATGAAATGTTTGCCGATGAAGATGTGGATATTATCTACATAACGACTCCTCATAATACCCATTATGGTTTTATGAAGAAAGCTTTGGAAAATGGTAAACACATCCTGGTTGAAAAATCTATCACTTTGAATTCTTCAGAACTATGCGAAATGATCAGCCTGGCAAATGAAAGAGGCCTTATACTTGCAGAAGCAATGACAATCTGGCACATGCCGATATACAAGGAACTGTGGAAGATCATAGAAAATGGAGAGCTTGGAAAAGTTCAGATGATAACGGTGAACTTTGGAAGCTTCAAAGATTATGATATGAAGAACAGGTTTTTAATCGAAAATTGGCAGGTGGAGCAATGCTTGATATTGGAGTATATGCCCTAAGCATTGTCCGTAGCTTCATGGAAGAAAAACCCGAAAATCTGATGAGCCAGTGGAAGAGTGCACCGACCGGAGTTGATGAGCAGGCGACTATTCTATTACAAAATGATAAGGATCAGATGGCAACTGTAGCTCTTACCATGCACTCAAAGCAACCTAAACGAGTAATGATAAGTTGTGAAAAGGGCTATATAGAGATAATGGAGTTTCCACGTGCTGATAAAGCGATTATTACAGAAGCCTTAACCGGCGAAAAAAGGGAAATATCAGCAGGGAATACGGCAGATGCTTTGTACTATGAGCTTACAGATATGGAAACAGCAATTAATAGCGGAGATGCTTCTGTTATGAAACTACAGTATTCGATTGATGTAATGGATATTATGACAAGGCTTAGAAATGAATGGGGATTGAAATATCCTGAGGAAGAGTAAATCGGAAGTTAAATGAACAATTCCAGTTTGTCGTACTCACTTTAAATAATCAAAGACCGCTTACAAAAGTGTAGGCGGTCTTTATTCGTGTTCAGATATATTTGATTTTGAACTTTCTTTTCTTGGCTGAAAGCACCTTGCAAAGAATATCATCTACTGCGTCCGTGTATCTGCCTTGTGCTATCAGGCTGTTCTTCAAACGGATAAGTGATTGCAACACTTCGCTGTATTCGTCCTTGGAAAGGTATAAATGATATTTCTGTTCTTTCAAAACAACCACCTCCTGTTACCGCAATTATATAATAAGAAAGGGCATATAGGTAGTGTGCGATTGTCTCTTAACCACCCCTAAATGAACGAATTAACAGGGTAACAACCGCCTTGTCCATTAGCAGGAATTTTGCTCGTTTTTTTCTCTCATTAGCAGAGAGGGCATTTTCATTAGCAAAATAGCGAAAATCCTGCTAATTTTTATTAGCAAGCCGTACACCTGAAAGGCGGACGACATTAGTCTTAATTTCCATTAGCTGACGGAGAATTTGCTAATGAAAATCTGTGAATTTCACGATTTTTGTCTTTTCCCGTAAAAATGAAAAAACGCCGGAAACCCTTGATTTTACTGGGTTTTCCGGCGGAGTTTTTGGCGTCCCGTAGAGGATTTGAACCTCCGGCCTACCGCTTAGGAGGCGGTCGCTCTATCCAACTGAGCTAACGGGACGGGTGTAGGTATTTTGTTTGAAAATGATGTAGGGGTCGATACCGACATCAGCCCACATAATCCCTCAGTCACTTCGTGACAGCTCCCTTTACAAGGGAGCCAAATCGGGTACAACATCTTAGCCCCCCCTTGAAAAGGGTGACTCCCCGCAGTGCGGGGAGATGTCGCGCAGCGACAGAGGGGACGGGCGCCAGTTAGGCGGATGCGGCGTAGCCGCAGGGGGGATTGCGCGGTTTTCATTCCCTAATTTTATGTAGCAGCTCTTTGCGCTGCGGGCTAAATGCAAACGGATAAAGAAAAAGCCACCCTATAGGTGACTGCTTTCCTTCAAGTTCCTATGGTGACCCGGACGAGAATCGAACTCGTGTTACCGCCGTGAAAGGGCGGTGTCTTAACCTCTTGACCACCGGGCCATGGTGGCTTTAACTGGATTCGAACCAGTGACACCACGGGTATGAACCGTGTGCTCTAGCCAACTGAGCTATAAAGCCATACTGAAAAACTTGCAAACAGAATTATAGCCGATTGCGCCCCGTTTGTCAACACTTTTTTTGCAAAAGAGATCAGAATGCCGACGGATTAGCACATTTGTTTGACAAGGCAAGGGCCAAATGCTATACTGTTTTTAATATAAAACAGGAAAAAGCGGACGGAATGGAGGTCCCCGAACATGGAAGCTGTCAGCGGGATGCAGCAAAAGATTCTGCGCTATATTCAGCGCACCTTGGACGAGCGGGGCGTGGCGCCCTCCGTGCGGGAGATCGGTGACGCCGTGGGGCTCAGCTCCACCTCCTCCGTGCAATACAATTTGAACAAACTGGAGCGTATGGGCTGCATTGAGCGGGACCCCAACTGCAAGCGCACCATTCGACTGCCCGGCCGTGCGGCCCAGGTGGCCCAGGTGCCGCTGCTGGGCACGGTGACTGCCGGTGTGCCCATTCTTGCTACCCAGCATATTGAGGAGTATATTCCTGTGTTCGGCGCTCGGCCGGGGGAGGAGCTGTTTGCCCTCCATGTGCGAGGTGACAGTATGATCGGCGCCCATATTGAGGACGGCGACATTGTGGTGGTGGAGCGCACCCCGGTGGCGGAAAACGGCCAGATCGTGGTGGCGATGATCGACGAGGAGGCCACGGTGAAGCGGTTTTATAAGGAGCACGGTCACTTCCGCCTGCAACCGGAGAATGATGCCTACGCCCCCATCATTGTGGACGAATTGGTGGTGCTGGGACGGGTTAAGTTCGTGATCCGGCAATACTATTAAGAGTTTAACCGGCGGCAGCGCCGGTATGCAGAGGTGTTTGAGATGAGCGAAAACTGTAATCATAACTGCGAGGGCTGCCAGGCAGACTGCGGCAGCCGCAAGGCGGACTTTAAGCAGCCTGCCAACAAATACAGTCATATCAAGAAAGTCATCGGTGTGGTTAGCGGCAAGGGCGGCGTAGGCAAGAGCCTGGTCACCTGTCTACTGGCGGCCGGGTGCGCCAAGGCGGGACTGAAAGTGGGTGTGCTGGACGCGGACATTACCGGTCCCAGCGTGCCTAAGTCCTTTGGGGTGCACAGCCGGGCTATGCAGGACGGCGAGTGTCTGCTGCCTGCCGTTACGGACGGCGGCATTAAATTGATGAGCATTAACCTGCTGCTGGAGAGCGAGAGCGCCCCGGTGGTGTGGCGTGGCCCGGTGATTAGCGGGGTCATTAACCAGTTTTGGTCCGATGTGCGCTGGGGAGAGCTGGACTATCTGTTTGTGGATATGCCCCCGGGCACCGGCGATGTGGCGCTGACCGTGTTTCAGGGCCTGCCGGTGGACGGGATCGTGATCGTTACCACCCCTCAGGATCTGGTGCAGATGATCGTGGAAAAGGCTTTCAATATGGCCAAGATGATGAAAGTGCCGGTGCTGGGCTTGGTGGAGAATATGAGCGCTTATGTATGCCCGGACTGCGGCAAGTCCCACCCGCTGTTTGGTACTTCTAAGGTAGAGGAGACGGCGGCGGCGCTGGGCGTGCCGGTGCTGGCGAAATTGCCTTTGGACCCGGCGGTGAATGCGCTGGTGGACGCCGGTCGGGTAGAGGATGTGCAGCGCCCGGAGCTGCAAGATTATATTGATGTACTGAAAGGCTATGGTGATTAAGATGGCTAAGCGTCAGGATTATATTAGTTGGGACGAGTATTTTATGGGCATTTCCCTGCTCAGCTGTTTGCGCAGTAAGGACCCCAATACGCAGGTGGGCTGCCTGCATTGTCAACGGCGACAATCACATTGTCAGCGTGGGCTACAACGGCTTGCCCCGCGGCTGCAGCGATGACGAGTACCCTTGGGACCGCACGGCCGATACCCCTAACAAAACCAAGTATCCCTTTGTGTGCCATGCGGAGCTGAACGCCATTTTGAACGCCGGGGGCAACAGTCTGAAGGACTGCCGTATTTATGTGGCGCTGTTTCCCTGCAATGAGTGCGCCAAGGCCATTATCCAAAGCGGCATTAACGAAGTGATCTATATCAGCGACAAGTATGCTGACTCGGACGCCACTTTAGCCAGCAAGCGTATGCTGGCCTCCGCCGGGGTCAAGCTGACCCGCTTTGCCAGCAACAAGACCATTACCATCTCGTTTGACGAAAAGGAAGTTTAATTATGCCAAACCCGGTTGCCATCGGCGAGACGGCGCCTCAAACGGCGCTGCCGGCGCAGGTGGATATTTACGATTTTGACAAAACCCTGGTGCCCTTTGACAGCGGCTCCCTGTTTATCGGCTACTGCGCCCTGCATTATCCTTGGGTGCTGGTGTATTTGCCGGTTTGGTTCATTGCGTGCCTGCTGTTTGCCTTGCGGATTCTGTCTTTGCAAAAGTTTAAGAACCTGTGCTTCGGTTTTTTGCCCCTGGTGCCGGTGCAGCGGGCGGCAAAGGGCTTTTGGGAGAAGCATTTGCACCAGGTGTATCCCTGGTTTACCCAAAAGAAACGCCCGGCGGTGATCATCAGCGCATCACCGGATTTTTTGCTGGAGGAATTGCAGCGCCGACTGGGGCTGCCGTATCTGCTGTGTACCCGGCACAACCCAAAGACCGGGCGTATTTTAGGGCAGAACTGCCGGGGTGAAGAAAAGGTGCGCCGCTTTCATCGGGCGTTCCCCGGTGTGCAGGTGGTGGATGTGTACTCCGATTCTTTGGGCCACGACAAACCCATTTTTGGCCTGGCCACCGGCACCTGTTACCATGTGACCGGCCATGCACCCCATGCCTTTGACTACCGAACCCAATATAAAGACTGATATTTTTTAAGGATTTTCCGGAATGAGAAAGAATTTACCTATTATTTTGCTTTCTGCGCTGGTGGTGATCGGGCTGCTGGTGGGGGTGGGCTATTATTTTCAGACCTACCGCCACGGCAAGGCGCCGGAGGAAGGACTGACGGTGGTTACCGCCGAGAGCACCACCGCTTCTAATAAACGCACCCTTTTGGCAGAGAATAAAGAGGGCGACTTTCAGCTGTACGCACAGGGGGACAAGGCCATCTTGGTCCATCAGGGCAAAAGCAAGACCTTTTCCGGCTGGAGCCATTACCTGACCAAGGAACGACCCAAGCTCTACTATACGGATCTGAACGGCGACAAAAAGAAAGAGCTGGTGGTGCGATTGGTCAGTGGTATTGACCGGTCCACCGGGCAGGAGCTGTACACCTATGACCTGTATGTGCTCACCCCCCATAAGCAAAAGGACGGCAGCTTTGAATACGATCTTGTGGTTGCCGACCGAGAAAGCTGGAAGCGGCCCTTTACCCAGGCGGTGAAGTGCAGCGTCACCCAGTTGAAGAATGACCCTATGCGGGTGCAGGTGGCCATGGGCAATGCCTCCGGCAGCCTGAGTTTTGACGAAAAAACCGGTATTTCCACCTCCAAGTACACCGCATTTTCCCGGGCGGAAACGAATACGGACGGCACCCCGCAAACCATTTACGGCTGGGACTACGGTATCGGCACCTACACGGTGGAGGACGGGCAGATTAAAGTCAAAATCGCCGTGCGTATCGACTACAAGCCCTCCCGCCAGATCAAGATTGTGGGCTACATCCACTGTGGCCTGGATTATTTGGGGGCGGCTTCTCCTTAAAGAAAGGCAGCGTTTACTATCGGGCTGCCAAGAACTACCGCATTACGGACCCCCGGGATGTGGCGGAGCGGGACTGGGCCTATACCCTCACCAATGCTTCCGGCACCGCAGGCATTACCGAGCCGCAGCTGAGCCGGGTGGAGGGTACCCTTACCGTGCCGGACAGCGGCGCGGACGGGGTGCGATCCTTCAGCGGGATGGACAGTCAGATCAAGGCGGTGAGCGCCGTGCGCTTTACCAACAAGCAGATTGTGCTGACGGCAGCGGAGGGCTACAGCTTTATGCAAAATACGGCGAATGCCCGGGACTATGCGGTGCAGATCACCCGGAACAAAGTGACCTATCGTATTGATAAAAGTGCAGAGATCACAGAGGCGGATGGCCGCAGTGTGCTTACCTTTACGCTGGACAAAAGCTACAAGCGCAGCGACCTGCAAAAGGTGACCCTGCGCTTTGGTGCATAGAATTTTCCGCTTGCTGTAAACATTGCGCGCATTGGTTGACAGACACTGCTTTTGTGTTATACTATTTTCGGAGGCGTTATTATGAACCAAGTCATGATCTCGGCGGACTCCACCTGCGATCTGCCGGTGGATCTGCAACGGCAGCGCCATGTGTACTGCTTTGCCCTGTCTATTTTGCTGGGCGATACGGCGTATGCAGACGGGGTGGAAATTCGCCCGGCGGATATTTACGCCGATGTGGCGGAGAACCATCGCCTGCCCAAGACGGCGGCGGTGCCCCCCGGTGTGTATTATGACAAATTTAAGCAGTGGACGGACGCCGGGTGCAGCGTCGTGCACATTGGACTGTCCTCCGCCATTTCCTCCAGCTATCAGAACGCCTGCACCGCTGCGGCGGATCTGGACAATGTATATTGTATCGACTCTAAGAATTTGTGCATGGGCATGGGGCTGCTGGTGCTGCGGGCCTGCGATCTGCGGGACAGCGGTATGGACGCCCGGCGGATCGCCGCCAAGGTGAGCCGGTTGGTGCCCAAGGTGTCTTCCTCCTTTGTGCTCAGCGACTTGGAGTATTTGTATAAAGGTGGGCGCTGCTCCGGCGTGGCCCGCTTCGGCGCCAATGTGCTGGGGATCAAGCCCAGCATCGCCGTCACCCCGGAGGGCAGTTTGGAAGTGTCTAAAAAATATCGGGGCAAGATTGATAGTGTTTACCGCCAGTATGTAACGGACCGACTGCTGGATTTGAAGCGCATGGACACCGGACGAATTGTGCTGGCAGACAGCGGCGGTGTTGCGCCGGATACGCTGGCGTTTTTGCGAGGCGTGATCAGCGGCAAGACCGGGTGCAAGGAATTGATCCTGGCGGATGCCGGGTGCACCATTTCCAGTCACTGTGGGCCGGGCACGCTGGCGGTGTTTTATCTGCAAAAATAAGAGCGTGGTTCTTATTAAATAAAAAGAAATGTGAGGAGACACGAGGTGATCGTATGCGCGTAAAAAGCAAGAGCGCGGTGCTGCATATGTTGCTGGGCAGCCCCAATTACATCAGCGGTCAGGAGTTGGCCAATCGGTTGGGGGTCAGCCGCCAAACCGTCGGCAAGTGTGTGCAGCAATTGCGGGAGGAAGGGTACAAAATTGAAGCCACCCAGCGACTGGGTTATAAGTTCCTGGGCGACAACAATCTGGTTACGGCAGAGGTGCTTACCCCCCGGCTGCATTGCCCGCTGGAGCCCATTTATTATGCTACGGTGGACTCTACCAACACGGAGGCCAAGCGGCTGCTGAACGCCGGGTATCGAGGCAATTTTTTGGTGGTGGCAGATGAGCAGACCGCCGGCCGCGGCCGCCAGGGCAAGCAGTTTTATTCTCCCCGGGGCACCGGGATCTATATGACCGTGGTGGTCCATCACGGTCGACGGCTTCAGGACGCAGTGTCTGTGACTACCGCTGCCGGTGTGGCGGTGTGCCGAGCCATTGAGGAATTGACGGACAAGCACCCGCAGATTAAGTGGGTCAACGATGTGTACATAGACGACAAGAAGATCTGCGGCATTTTGACGGAGGCCGTTGTGGGCATGGAGAGCGGCTTAGCCGAGGCCATGATCATCGGCATCGGCAGCCAATATGCAGACGGAGCAGTTTCCGCCGGAAGTGGAGAACGCCGCATCTTTGGACGCAGATGTGAGCCGGGCGGACATGATCGCCGCGATTGCGGACCATTTGTGGGAGATCTTGGACGACGGTTACGAAAGTTATATTGATTATTACCGCAGTCACAGTATGCTGCTGGGTAAGGCCATTACTTTTATCCGGGACGGCGTGACCACCCCGGCTACGGCTATCGGTATTGATGAGATCGGTGGGCTGGTGGTGCGTCTGGAAGACGATAGCGTGATTACCCTGCGCAGCGGTGAGATTACCGTGCGCCCCCGGTGCACAAAAAAAAATCTTGACAATCGGCTGAATTCTGTTATAATAATTAAGCCGCATATTGCGGGCTGGTAAGTTGCGCCCTTTTGGCGCGCGCCTGCCGTAGCGAGTTTAAGTAAAGGAGAATGACAGATGTACGCAGTTATTGTTACCGGCGGTAAACAGTACAAGGTGTCTGAGGGCGATGTGCTTTATATCGAGAAGCTGAACGCCGAGGCAGACGCCGAGATCACCTTTTGACACCGTACTTGCAGTAGGCACCGACGACGGGCTGAAGGTAGGCAAGGATTGTGCCAAGGCTGCTGTTAGCGCTAAGGTCCTGAAGAACGGCAAGGCAGAGAAGATCACCGTCTTTACCTACAAGCCCAAGAAGGACGAGAAGCGGAAGATGGGTCACCGTCAGCCTTACACCAAGGTTGAGATCACTTCCATCAAGGCATAATGATTTCCATTGATTTTTTCGCAGCGCAGGGAGCGCTTACGGGCTTTTCCGCCCACGGCCACGCAGACACAGCCCCTTATGGAGAGGACATTGTTTGCGCCGCCGTATCCAGCGCCTGCCTGCTCACTGCCAACACCATAACCGAGGTGCTGCACCTGCCGGCCGCAGCGGAGATGAAGGATGGGTTCCTTCAGTTGCGGCTCAGTGGGGATACCGCCCCGGCGCAGGTGCTCCTGCAAGGGCTAAAGCTCCATTTGAGCGCCCTTTCAGAGCAGTACCCGCAAAGTATTCAAGTTTTGATTTCGGAGGTGTAAGTCATGCTCAAGTTAGATATTCAGCTTTTTGCACATAAAAAAGGTATGGGTTCTACCAAGAACGGCCGTGACAGCGAGTCCAAGCGCCTGGGCGCCAAGCGCGCAGACGGTCAGTTCGTGCTGGCCGGCAACATTCTGTATCGCCAGCGCGGCACCCATATTCACCCCGGCACCAATGTAGGCATCGGCTCTGACGATACCCTGTATGCACTGGTGGACGGCACCGTGAAGTTTGAAAAGCTGGGCAAGGACAGAAAGAAAGTTTCTGTTTATCCCGTAGAGCAGTAATGCAAACCAAGAGAGGGTAAGGGCAGTAGGCTCTTACCCTTTTTTATTTTGTTTTTTTGGAGGAATGGGTATGAAGACAGCGGTAGTTACCGGCGCGTCCGGCGGCATTGGATTGGAGACGGCGCGGGCGCTTTTGGCAGACGGCTGGCAGGTGGTGTGCCTAAGCCGCCATGCCTGCCCGTTGGAGGGGGTGCGCAGCATTCCATGCGATATAACGGACAGCGCCCAGGTGCAGGCGGCCTTTGCGGCCGTTGACCGGGTAGACCTGCTGGTGAATAACGCCGGGTTCGGTATTTCCGGCGCGGTGGAATGCACCGGAGAGGCAGAGATACGCCGCCAGTTTGATTTGAATTTTTTTGCATGGGTCACGGTGATTCAGGCGGCCCTGCCGGCCTTGCGAGAGAGTCGGGGGCGTATTCTCAATATTTCCTCCGCCGCAGCGGTGTTTTCCATTCCGTTCCAAAGCTTTTACTCTGCCACCAAGGCGGCGGTGGAAAGCTTGACCTGCGCCCTGCGCAGCGAGTTGGCGCCCTTTGGTATTACCGTTGGCGCCTTGCGGCTGGGGGATGTAAAGACCGGCTTTACCGCCGCCCGCCAAAAGAGTGGCTCCGGTGACGATTTGTACGCCGGGCGCATTGCGCGCAGCGTGGCGGTGATGGAGCGGGACGAGCAAAACGGTATGCCCCCGGCTGCCATTGCCGCCGCAGTGGTTCGTGCCGCTCATAAGAAGCGCCTGCCCCCGGTGACCACCGTGGGCATCAAGTATAAAGCTCCTTTGCGGATTGAATAAGCTGCTGCCCCTTTCCGCTGTCACCGCTCTGGTGGCCAAGATCTATATTCCGGAGAAGTAGGCGCCGTCACTGCACCGCGGAGATGGAAACCGATTTGCCTCCTTTGTAAGCGAAACGGAGGGATTAACCCCTGCCCATACGGCTACAAGCCATAAAAAAAAAGACCACCCGCAGCGGGTGGTCTTTCATTTTGTGAGTAGAAATTACAATTCGATTTTGCCGTTTTGTTTTTCGTATGCGGCGATGGCGTCGCGGATCAGAATGAGGATTTCACTGTTGGCGGAGCGCCCCTCGTAATCCGCAACCACATGCAATTTGTTGAGCATTTCCTCATCAATGCGAATGGACAGACTTTTGATCTTACCGGCCATAATTAACCTCCGTATGGGGTTCAGAAAATACGCTTATTTTGTATCAAAGCGGAATTCGGTGGTGGTGGTGAAGGGCACGCCGGCTTTGACGAATTCTACCGGGAAGTTGGGGCAATGAAGGCTGTCCGGGTAGAACTGGGTTTCCAGCGCTACGCCCCGGCGGTAGGTAACCTTGGAGTTGCCCTTGCCCGGGTTGCCGTCTTTCTTTAGCCAGCCGCCGCAATAGACCTGCACACCGGGCAGGTCCGTCCACACGGACAGCCGCCGTCCGCTCTCCGGTTCCCACAGCACTGCCGCTTCTGCAAAGGCTCTGGGGTTCGCCTTGGTCAGGCAGAAATTGTTATCATAGCCGATACCGGGAATCACGGCACGGAAAGGCGCATTGATCCGCTCCCCGATGGGGTGGGGGGCAGAAAAGTCCATCATTGTACCGGTCAGGTCGCCCAGCTCGCCGGTGGGCAGTTGGTCGTCGTCCGTCTCCGTAAACCGATGGGCGTGGACAGTGAGCACATGCCCCTCAATGGTCTTTGCCGGATTGCAGGACAGATTAAAGTACACATGGTTGGTGGGGTTGGCTACCGTGTCTCGGTCACTGTCTACCCGGTAGGCCAGCCGCAGGGTGTTCTCTTCCGTCAGCGTATAAGTGACCTGCAAGGTGAAGTTGCCGGGGAAGCCGTCCTCCATATCCGGCGAAAAGCGGGAAAAGGTGATGCTGTTCTCTGCGGTGTCCTTCACCTGCCACAGGTGAAAGCTCATACGCCCGCCGCTGTGTAGGGTCCACTGCCCCTGATTCATGGGGGTGTGGTAGGTTTGGCCCTGAAAGTCAAAGGCGGCGCCGCGAATACGGTTGGCCCAGCGACCCACCACCAGTCCCTGGTAGCCCAGGTCCGGGTCTGTATAAAGAGCCGGGTCGTCAAAGCCCAGCACCACATCGCCCAAATTGCCGCTCTTGTCCGGCATATACAGGCGCACGATCCCGGCAGCCCAGGGTTTGCAGCGATACGCTGGCGCCCCGGCTGTTGGTGATGGTATACAGGTCCACTTGCTCCCCGGAGGGCAGATGGCCAAAAACAGTCTTTTCAATCATAACAAATGCTCCTTGCCGGGCGAAAATGCCGCCCAATTTTTCCATTTTCAGTATAAACGAAAGGGGCGGGAATTGCAATACTTCTTGACTTTTTCTCCCTTTATCAGTATTCTGTTAATAATAAGAAGTATAATTTGCCTTTTGAAATGCAGATAAAAAGGATGTTGAACCTATGGATACGATTTTACAATTCTTGACCGGCGTGCTGCGGTATGTGCTGCCGGTGCTGGCGCTGCTGATCCTGGCGGTGTGCGTGATCTCTCTGTTTCGCAACCGCCCCCGGGTGCACAAGATGGCCCAGCTGGTGGACCAAAATAACGGCTCCGTGATGGATATTACCCACTGGGAGACCTCTATCGGCAAGAGTAAGGCCAACGATGTGGTGCTGCCTTTGCCCAGCGTCAGCCGCTTTCACGCGGTGATCGCCAAGAAAAAGGACGGCTGGATGGTAACGGACACCTTCTCTAAGAACGGCGTGCAGGTGAACGGCGTGCCGGTGGACCAGCGGGCACCGCTGGCGGACGGGGATATTCTGATGATCGGCACCATTCCGCTGCAATTCCTGTGCAAGGAAGCCATCTCTACCGACGATCGCAGTCAAATGCGCACCGCCGCCCGGCAGAGCCGGGGTCAAACGGTGGCCTATGGCGTATTGGTGGACGCAGAGACCCACCGCCCGGTATATATCAAAAAGCAGGATGTGCTCATCGGCCGAGGCGAGGACGCGGATATTCAGCTGCTCAGCCCCACGGTCAGTGCCCACCACGCACGGCTGCGTCGCACCTCCAAGGGATGGGCGGTGTATGACCTGGACAGCCACAACGGCACCAAGCTCAACGGTCGGTTTATTACGCAGCCCCAGCTGATTTTTGACGAAGATATGCTCACCTTTGGGGACAAGGTGTTTCTGTTTTACGAAAAATAAGAAAGGAGCAGCCCTATGCCTAAGAAGAAAACGGCAGCCACCAAGCAAAAGAAGCTGCCCCGTATTAAACCCATTAACAACTTTGCCCTTTTAATGGTGCTTAGCGTGTTTCAGCTGCTCAGCGGCACGGCGGCCGCCGGCGGCACCGGCACCTTTGAAGTCAAGGTGCTGCTGTGCACGCTGGCGCTGATCGTGCTGGAGTGGCTGTATGTGAGTGTGTTTTACTTTGCCATGCACCGGCGGAATTTTGAGTTGGAATTCATTGCCTTTTTCCTATCCGGGGTGGGCATTGCCGTCATCGGCAGCATTAAGCCGGACGACGCTTTTAAGCAGCTGCTGATGCTGATCGCCGGGGTCATCGGCTTTATTGTGCTGGTGTTCCTGATGGGTGATGTGGACCTGTGTATGCGCCTGCGCCTGCCGGTGGCGGTGGCGGCTATTTTGCTGCTGATTGTCAACATTGCCATTGCCAAGGTGACCCACGGCGCCCGCAACTGGATTACCATATTCGGTGTGACTTTCCAGCCCTCGGAATTTGTAAAGGTTGCCTTTATCTTTGTAGGCGCTGCCACGCTGGAAAAAATTCAGACCTCTAAGAACCTGTATGCCTTTATTGCCTTTTCGCTGGTGTGCGTGGGGGCGCTGATCGTCATTAAGGATTTTGGTACGGCGCTGATCTTTTTGTGACCTTTCTCATTATCGCCTTTATGAACTCCGGCGATATTAAGACCATTTTTCTGGCCTTGGCCTCTGCGGCTATGGGCGGGTTTATCGTTATTAAGTACAAATCCTATGTGACCGCCCGTTTCTCCGTGTACCGCCATGTGTGGGAGCATTATAACGACAGCGGGTATCAACAGACCCGGGTACTGGTGGGTCTGGCCTCCGGCGGACTGCTGGGGCTGGGCATCGGCGCCGGCACCACCCGCGGTGTGTGGGCGCGGACCACAGACCTGATCTTTGGCGTGATCTGCGAGGAATGGGGCTTTCTTTTTGGGCTGCTGCTGGTGCTGTCCTTTGTGGCCATCGCCGTGTCTGCACTGGTAAACAGCATTGCCGCCCGCTCCACTTTCTACTCCATCGCCGCCGTGGCGGCAGCGGGCCTGCTGCTGTTCCAAACGGCGCTGAATATCTTTGGCATTACCGATGTGCTGCCGCTTACCGGTGTGACCCTGCCCTTTGTGAGCCAGGGCGGTTCTTCCATGATCTCCTGCTGGGCAGTGCTGGCCTTTATTAAGGCCTCCGATGTGCGGACATACAACTATCTGGGAGGTGTGCGCAAGAAATGAAGATGATTACCAAGCGGGGCATTTTCCTGTGGATCCTGGCAGTTGCCTTTCTCTTTGGGCTGGGCTTTATGACTTACAGCCTGGTGGAGAACGGCGACACCTGGGTGATGAAAACCTACAATACCCATATTTACAAAAACGGCGATTTGATCGGCGCCGGCACCATCAAGTCTGCGGACGGCGCGGTGTTGGCAGAGACCCAGGACGGCAAGCGGGTGTATGCTGAAGACCCTACGGTGCGCAAGGCCACCCTGCACACGGTGGGCGACACCAAGGGCTTTATCTCCTCCGGTATTCAGTCCGTGTACAAGGCCGATTTAACCGGCTACAACCTGCTGTTCGGCGTGTATTCCATTGAGCGCTACGGCAAGGGCAACAACATGCGGCTGACCATAGACAGCCGGGTGTGCGCTAAGGCGTACAGTCTGCTTAGCGACTACAAGGCGGCACCAAAGTGGGCGTGGTCAATTACAAAACCGGTGACATTGTGTGCGCTGTGTCCACCCCCTCTTATGACATGGAGGACGAGCCGTCGGACCTGAACACCAATTCCGCCTATGAGGGCGTGTATATCAACCGGCTGATGACCGGGCTTTATACTCCCGGTTACTTTTAAGCTGGTGACCGCCGCCTGTGCCATTGAGAATATTCCGGACTTGATGGATCGCACCTGGGAGTGCACCGGGGAGTATGACCCGGGCAAGGGCGAGCCCATTCGCTGCAACGGCGTGCACGGCCGCCTGACCTTTAAGCAGGCGCTGGCCAAGAGCTGCAACGCTACCTTTGCGCAGATCGCCATTGAACTGGGGCCGGAGAAGCTGGCAAGCACCGTAGAGACCTTGGGGCTGACCAGCCGGGTTACCGTCAGCAACAAGCTGAATTCCGAGCAGGGGCGCTTTTTCTTGGAAAAGAGCGACCCGGATGATTATGTGGGTTGGACGGGCATCGGTCAGGGCGACACGCTGCTGCCTCCCATTGCCATGCTGCGCTATATGGCGGCCATTGCCAACGACGGCAAGGCGGTGTCCTTTAACGAGGTGAATTCTCTGGCCTCCCAGGCGGGCAAGGCGCTGAATTTGAATATTACCAAGAACGAGACCCAGTTGCTGAGCACGGAGACTGCCGCCCAGCTGAAGAAGCTGATGCGCAATAATGTAAAAGCCCAGTACGGCGAATATAACTACAAGGGCTTGCATCTGTGCGCCAAAAGCGGTACGGCTGAGGTGGACAAGGACACGGACCACAACACCGCTTGGTTTGTGGGCTTTATGGACGACGCGGACCACCCGTATGCCTTTGTGGTAGTGGTGGAGCACGGCGGCTCCGGCTCGCAGACAGCCGGTCCCATTGCCGGCTCCGTGCTGCGTACCTTGGTGGACAAGGAGAGTAAGTAACCGTGGCGTACCAGTGGACAAAAACAGACGCAGCCGCCCCGGAGCGGGTGCTGCTTATCGGTCTGGACTGCGGCGATTATGACGCAGAGGCCTCTATGGCGGAGCTGGAGCGGCTGACGGATACCGCCGGCGGCCTGGTAGTGGGTCACACGGTGCAAAAGCGCCCGGCAGCCGGAGGGCGCGACCTACATCGGCAGCGGGCTGGTGGAAAGCCTGGCGGAATTTTGCCGGCAGAACGAAGTGGATTTAACGGTGGCGGACGGCAGCCTGACCCCGGTGCAGGCCCGTAATTTGGAGCGGGCACTGGGCACGGCTGTCATCGACCGTACCGCATTGATTTTGGATATTTTTGCCGCCCGGGCACGGAGCAGCGAAGGCAAGCTGCAAGTGGAGCTGGCCCAGCTGCAATACCGGCTGCCTCGGTTGGGCGGGCAGGGCAATTCCTTGTCTCGATTGGGCGGCGGTATCGGCACCCGCGGCCCCGGCGAAAGCAAGTTGGAAAGCGACCGGCGCCACATTCGCCGCCGGATTACTGCCTTGCAGCGGGAGTTAAAGACCGTGCAGGAGCGGCGGGAGCGGATGCATCTGCGCCGCCAAAAGAACCGGGCGCTGACGGTAGCGCTGGTGGGCTATACCAATGCGGGTAAGTCCACTTTGATGAATGCTTTAACGGACGCGGGCGTGCTGGTCGCGGATCAACTGTTTGCCACCTTGGACCCCACCGCCCGGCGGCTGGTGCTGCCCTCCGGCCGTCAAGTGATGCTGGTGGATACGGTGGGACTGGTGCAGCGGCTGCCCCATGAGTTGGTGGACGCCTTTCGCTCCACGTTGGCAGAGGCAGCCTGGGCAGATGTGATTCTGGATGTGTGCGACGCTTCCGACCCGGCCTGCAACAGCCAAATGCAGGTGACTGCTCAGGTGCTGGACAGCCTGAGCTGCGGGGGCAAGCCTCTGCTCCATGTGCTGAACAAATGCGATCGAGTGCCGGAGGAAGAGCGCTTTCCGCTGCTGGGCACCAGCGTGCGAATCAGCGCCCGCACCGGCGAAGGACTGCCACAGCTGCTGGCAGAGATTGACCGGTTGCTGCCCGGGCAGTGGGCGAGAGCGGCACTTTGTATTCCCTTTGATCGGGGCGATCTGACGGATCGGCTCCACCGGGAGGGTAAGGTGCTGGCAGAGGATTACACCCCGGCAGGTACCCGCCTGCAAGTGCTGGCCGACCCGGCGCTTCTGGAAGAACTGCGCCCCTATTTTATTTAACAGAACAGTCCTAATTTGCCCTGCCGCCGCATACTTTGTTATGAGGTGGTAGAGTATGAAAGTGATGACGGTAAAGCTGAACCCTAAGACGGTGTTCGGCCTGATTTTAGTAGCCGCCGGGGTGCTGGTGGTGCTGCTCACCTTTTTGGCCAATCATGTCAAGACCGGAGACGCGGCACCCTCTGCGGCAGAGCCTGCGGGACTGACCTGTGCGGATGTGCAGGCAGGTCGTTCCGGCTGCTGACCGATATGGGTTGGCAAGTAGGCGACAGCAACCAAAAGACCATTACCGTGCCTCGCAACTGGGACGCGGTCTATACCGAGTACAACGCTCTGCAACAGCAGCAGGGCTACGACCTGACCCCCTATAAGGGCAAGCAGGTACAGCTATATACATACGAGATCACCAACTACACCGGCTACGACCAAGGCATCGTGGCGGATCTGTTGGTCAGTAACGGCAGAGTGATCGGTGCAGATCTGTGCAACACCTCTGCCAAGGACGGCTTTATGCTGGGATTGGAAAAACGCAAATGAGCGAACGGATCGAAAAAATACTGGCCCGAGAGTTGAACGAGCCCCGCAGCCGGGTCAAAACGCTGCTGCAAAAGGGGCAGGTGACTGTAGACGGCGTGGTGGCTCGCGCCGGGCAGCAGGCAGACCCGACACCCAAGAGATTTGTCTGGCAGGCGAACCCATTGCCTGCCGGGCTTTTTGTGTATTTGATGCTCAACAAACCCACAGGGGTGCTCTCTGCCACGGACGGCAAGGGAGAGCCGACGGTACTGGATTTGGTCGCCTTCGGCACTGAGGCGCAAAGGACTGTTCCCCGCCGGGCGGCTGGATAAGGACACCACCGGCTTTGTGTTGCTGACAGACGACGGCAGCCTTTGCCCACCGCATTCTCAGCCCCCGTCAGCCATATTCCAAAGACCTATATCGCTACCCTGGACAAACCGGTGCCCCCCTACGGCTGCGGCGGCCTTTGCCGGAGGGATGGAGATGGACGGCAAGGTACTGCAGCCGGCGCAGCTAACGATTTTATCTACCGATCCGCCCCGGGCGCAGGTGGTGCTGCGGCAGGGTATTTATCATCAGGTTAAGCGCATGTTTGCCCGGGTGGGCTGCACCGTCACCGCCCTGCACCGCACCGCCATGGGCGCGTTGGAACTGGATCCAACGCTGGCGCCGGGGGACTGTCGGGCATTGACCCCGGCGGAGGTGGCGCTGTTGGCAAAAGACACCGTACAATAGGTGTTAAGAACTGCGCGGCAACAACATATTGTGGTTTTGGTGTGAAAAAGTCGGCCGTTTATGCAAGTCGCACAAAAAATAATAAAAATTTTTGTCGAAAGGTTGCAATTTGATTAAAGGCATTGTATAATATGACCAATAAAGGGTGATTGAATTTGTGCAATTTTATCCCTTTTATTTGATAAAGAATTGACAAAGGGGTTGGATCCTGATGCCCAACAGACTGTTTCAAGGCATTATAAACCAAATGCGTGAGGTGCTGGACCGTACCATCGGTGTGGTGGACGAGAGCGGTACCGTGATCGCTTGCAGTGAGCTGGGCCAGATCGGCGAGGCACGCAAGGGCATTATCTCTGCCGGCGTGTTCAGCGGGGCACAAATCTGTGTGGATAACTGCACATATAAGGCCTTTGGCAACTCCGTGCACCCGGATTATGCGGTATTTGTGGACGGTACGGACGATATGAGCAAGCATTATGCGGACATTATCGCCGTGTCGCTGGATCAAATCAAGCAGAATAACGACGAGAAATTCGATCGTTCCAATTTTGTAAAGAACGTGATCCTGGACAATATCCTGCCCGGCGATATTTATATCAAATCCCGCGAGCTGCATTTCAATAATGACGCTTCTCGAGTGGTCTTTCTCATTCGAGTGACGCAGGATACGGATGTGTCCGTCTATGATGTGATTCAAAACTTCTTCCCGGACAAGACCAAGGATCTGGTTATCGACATTAACGAGAAGGACATTGCCTTGGTAAAGGAAGTGCGCCCCAATGTGGACAGCAAGGATTTGGAAAAGCTGGCTCGCTCCATTTGCGACACCCTTTCCACCGAGTTTTACTGCAACGCCGTTGTGGGTATTGGCACCCGGGTTACCGGCATTAAGGACTTGGCCCATTCCTTTAAGGAGGCCCAGGTTGCGCTGGAAGTGGGCAAGGTGTTTGACACGGAGAAGTCCATTATCAGCTACGAGAATTTGGGTATTGCCCGGCTGATCTACCAGCTGCCCACCACCTTGTGCGATATGTTCCTGAAAGAGGTGTTCAAGCGGGGCTCCATTGACAGTCTGGATCAGGAAACCCTCTTTACCATTCAAAAGTTCTTTGAGAACAACCTGAATGTGTCTGAGACTTCCAGAAAGCTGTTTGTCCACCGAAATACATTGGTGTACCGACTGAGAAAATCAAAAAGCTCACCGGTTTGGACCTGCGGGAGTTTGACGACGCCATTGTGTTCAAAGTGGCGCTGATGGTCAATAAGTATCTGGATTCCAGTCCCATAAAATATTAACGGCATTTGCGGCACCTTTTGGTGCCGCTTTTTTGTTTGGACAAAAGCGGGCCGATATAGGTGGATCGGATCGGTGTGTTTCGCCCAAATTTTAACAATTCTGTCACATCTTTTACAAAATAATAACAAGTAAGGGGTTGATTTATCCCTTGATTTGCTATATATTATAATTAACTATATAGTGCCGTAGTGTTACCCTTAGCCTGCGGCGCCAAGTTAAAAGAGGTAAAAATTGTGATTGAATTCAGAAATGTATCAAAGGTGTACGACTCTACGGACACCCACGCCCTCAATCATGTGAATATTAAGATTGAGGATGGCGAGTTCGTGTTTGTAGTAGGCTCCTCCGGCGCCGGCAAGTCCACCTTTTGAAGCTCATTATGCACGAGGAAAAGCCCACGGAGGGCGAGGTGATCTTTAACGAGTATTCCTCTGCCACTTTGAAGAAGCGGCAGGTGCCCTATTACCGCCGCACCATGGGTATTGTGTTCCAGGACTTCCGCCTGATCCCCAAGATGACGGTGTATGACAATGTGGCCTTTGCCATGCGGGTGATCGGTGCTAAGGAGAAGGACATTCGCAAGCGGGGCCTTATATCCTTCAATTGGTGGGGCTGAGCCAAAAGGCGCGCTCCATGCCCAATGAGCTGTCCGGCGGCGAGCAGCAGCGTGTGTCCCTGGCGCGCGCGTTGGTGAACAATCCCAAGGTCATCATCGCGGACGAGCCTACCGGCAATGTGGACCCGGAGATGAGCCACGAGATCGTGGAGCTGCTCACCAAGATTAACAACGCCGGTACCACCGTGATTATGGTGACCCATGAACACGATCTGGTGCGCTCTTTCCAGCGGCGGGTAATCGTGATCAAGAACGGCGAAGTGGTCTCCGACACCCCGGATCCCACCCACGCCCGGTTTGAGAGCAGCGAGCCCCGCAAAGAAACGGATATGTTCTTTTACGAAGAGGGCACTTCCATTGACCTGTCCAAGACGGCAGACGCCCGGACGGACGAGGATGTGTTTGACAACTTAGAGTCCCTGGCGGACGAGACCCCGGCGCAGGCAGCGGCCACCCCGGAGGATGAGAACGGAGGTGCGGCAGAATGACCGGCGCAAGTTTAAGATATTTAATTAAAGAGGGCTTTCGCAACACCTGGACCAATCGGATGATGTCCATCGCGTCCATTTGCGTATTGATGAGCTGTTTGGTGCTCATCGGCTCTGCATCTATGATTTTTTTGAATATGGACTCTCTGCTCTCCCGCATTGAGGAGGAGAATGTGATCATGGTCTATATTAAGGATGACGCGAACCAGGCCGCCATTGACACCATGGGTCAGGAAATTAAGGCCCTGGGCAATGTGAAGGAGCTGGAGTATGTGCCCAAGGAAAAGGCGTGGGCACAGCAGCTGGAAACCATGGAGGACGCCCAGGCCAAGTTCTTTACCCAGATCAGTTCGGATATTCCGCTGCCCAATGCCTACAAGGTGACGGTAGCCGATCTTGGCAAGTTTGATCAAACGGTCAAAGGGCTAAAGGGGCTGCAAAATGTAGACACCATTCGAGAGAACAAGGACCTGGCGCAAAAGCTGGTGTCCATTCGGCAGGGCATTACGGTGATCTCCGTTGTGATCATCGGCGTGCTGTTTGCCATCTCTCTGTTCATTATCTCCAACACCATTAAGTTGACGGTGTATTCCCGCCGGTTGGAGATCAGCATTATGAAGAGCGTGGGCTGCCACCAACAGCTTTGTGCGCCTGCCCTTCGTGGTAGAGGGTATGATCCTTGGTATCGTGTCCGGCGCTGTGTCGCTGGGGCTGGTATGGGGTCTGTACGAGCTGGCGGTGCGCCAGTTCGGCGACCTGTTGAGAAGCCTGTCCCTGTCTGCGCTGCCCTTTGCCCCCTATGCGCTGCAAATGCTGGGCATCTTTGTTGCCATCGGTATTATTAGCGGTGTGGGCGGCTCCATGATCACCATGCGCAAGTACCTGAATAAGGAAGGTAGTGAGATTAGTGCAGTCTAAATCCAAAATTTGGTTGCGGCGGCTGTTTTGCCTGCTTTGCAGCTTTGTGTTGGTGCTGACCGCCGGGGTAAGCTCCGCCTTTGTGGCAGAGGCTAAGTCCCGCTCGGAGCTGGAGAGCGAAAAAAGCAAAATTCAGTCCCGAATCAACAGCACCCAAAGCAAGCTGAACAGCTTGTCCAAGCAAAAGAAAGATACGCAGGAATATATCAACACCCTGCAGGGAAAAAATAAGCCTGTTGCAGGACAAGATCTCCAATTTGGAGAGCGACAAGAACGCCCTGCAATCGGAGATTGACGCCACCCAGGCGAAGATTGAAAAAACCGCTGCGGATATTGAGGAGACCCAGCGTCAAATTGACCAAAAGCAAAAGGAATTTGACGCTACATACGCCGAGTATTGTCAGCGGCTGCGGGCTATGTATATCAGCGGCAGCGCCTCCACTTTGGAAGTGCTGCTCACCTGCTCTGACCTGTCCAGTCTTTTGACCCGGTCGGAGATGATCAAGTCCGTCTCTCAGCAGGACAGCGCCACCTTGGACAGCCTGATGAAGAAGATGGAGGAGATCGAGGCGCAAAAGCAGAAGCTGGAGGAAAAACGCAACCAGCTGAATGCGGACAAAAAGAGCCTGGAGACGGACAAAGCTGCCCTCCAGAAGAATATTAACGATATTTCTTCCACCAAGGCGGATCTGGACAGCGAGGCCGCAGAGTGCAATGCCCAAATGCGCAAGCTCTCCAAGCAGAGCTCCGAGTATCAGGAAGCCATTGAGACGGATCAAAAGCAGTTGCAGCAGGTGCAAAATGATATCAGCGCCGCCATTGCCGCTGCCGGTTCGCACGGCTCCGGCAGCATCAGCGGTTCTCACGGCTCCGGCAACGGTCGGTTGCGCTATCCTACGGACAGCCGCTCCATTTCTGCCGGGTATCCCAACTACTCCAGCGGTCGTTACCACGGGGGCATTGATTTCCCGGTATCCACCGGCTCCAATGTGTATGCAGCCGCCAGCGGCACGGTGATTTTGGTTAAGTACCTGAATTACAGCTACGGTCGGTATTTGATCATTGACCACGGGGACGGCCTGTCCACCCTGTATGCCCATAACAGCCAAATTTTGGTGAGCGTGGGCGAGAAGGTCAGCGCCGGTCAGGTGGTGGCCAAGAGCGGCTCCACCGGCAACTCCACCGGCCCGCACTGCCACTTTGAAGTGCGCGTCAACGGCTCCCAAGTGAACCCGCTGAATTATCTGTAAATAGAAACGGCGACGGCGCCCCACCGTGGGCTGCCGCCGTACCATACAACAAGAATAGACCACAAAGGAAGTGAAGCCAGTGAAGCGGCAAAGACATGGAAAACAAGTTTTGGCTGTTTTGCTGGCTTTCTGTCTGTTTTTACCTGCCGTGTTCTCCACCCCGGCGGCTGTGCCGGCAGCGGACACCGGGCTCAACAGCCAAATGACGCCGGAGGAGCAGCAATCCTACCTGGAAATGAAGCTGCGCCAAACGGAAAAAACCTTGGAGACCCTGGGCAAGCAAAGCAAGGACACCCAGGCGTACCTGGACGCCCTGGATCAGAAGATCGGCTACCTGCGCAGCCAGTTAAAGCTGACGGAGCAAAAGGTGGACACGGCGGAGAACCGCATTACCGTGCTGCAAAAGCAGCAGAAGAAGAATCGGCAGGATCAGGCGGCGCTGCAGCAGCAGATTACAGACACCAAGCAGCAGATCACTGTGCTGGACGCCCAGTTTCAGCAGAACTATCAGCGCTACTGCCAGCGGCTGCGGGCCATGTATATCAGCGGCGAGACCAATGTGCTGGCGTTCCTGCTGGGCAGCACGGATATTGGCCAGCTGCTCACCCGCTACGAGATGGTGGCAAGGGTTGCCAAGCAGGACACGGCGCTGCTCCGGTCCGTACAGACAGAGGACGCCGGCTGGAACAGGCCAAAACGGACCTGACCACCCGGCAAAAAGACCTGCAAACCAAAAGACGGCATTGGCCGCCAGCCAAACGGAGTTGGAACAGACGGTGACCACCTTGCAGGCGGATCAGAAAGATTTGACCACCCGGCGGCAGGTGCTTACCGACCAGCAGACAGAGGCCAACCGGCTGCTCAAGCAGTTGACGGATAAGACCAAGGCCTATACCGAGTACCGGGATGTGACCCAAAACGATCTGGATGAGATCGACCGCCAAATTGCAGAAGCGGCAAAGAAATATACAACCACCACAACCACAACAACGACCACAACAAAGAAGCATACCACGACAAAGCACGGCGAGAGCGCAGGCACGCCGGCTTCCACCACAAAGAAGCACACCACCACGGAGAGCAAGCGGCTGCGCCTAACCTATCCGGTCCAGCCAAACCCGTATTACCACCGCGTTTCATGGCTACGCCGGACACTCCGGCTGCGATTTTGCATGTGCCAGCGGCTCCCGTGTCGTGGCGGCAGAGAGCGGCACGGTAATCGTGTCTGCCGATCTGACAAACAGCGACGGCAGCTACCGCAGCTATGGGCGCTACATTGTGATCGCCCACGACAAGACGGACAGTGTCGGCAATTCGGTGTATACCCTGTACGCCCACAACAGTCGGCGGGTGGTATCTGCCGGCACACATGTGCACCGTGGCCAGCTGATTGCTTACAGCGGCTCCACCGGTAACTCCACCGGCCCGCACTGCCACTTTGAAGTGCGCACCCCCACCGCGTCGTATAACGACTGCGTGGACCCGGAAATTTATTTGCCTTAATGCGTCAAGGAGATGGAACAGAATATGAAAAAATACAGTCAAAAGCTCCTGGCGTTGGTGCTGGCGTGCGCCCTGTTGTGCGCCCTGCCCGGGGGTAGCGCCTGGGGTGCGGAGACCGCGGAGAGTACCACGGCGGCGGAGACCACCACGGACAAGGCGGCGGAGAACGCCAAAAAGGATCAGGCCAAAAAGAGCCTGGAGCAGCAGCAAAAAGAGCTGCAAAAAAGCATAGAAGAAAGCGAAAAGAAGCTGGCGGAGCTGGGCAAAAGCTCCAAGGTGACCCAGGATTATGTGGACACTTTAGATCAAAAAAATCGGCGCCATGAACGACCGACTGACGGTGCTGCAAGCCCAGGTGGACGAGAGCCAAAAGGCCATTGACACGCTAAAGCCCCAGATTGCTGCCAACAAAAAGCAGCTGGACGCCCTGCAAAAGGAAGTGGACGCCAGCCAAAAGGAACTGAACAAGCTCAACGCCCGGTTTGAGGCCACCTATCAGGCCTATTGCTACCGGTTGCGGGTGATGTACATAAGCGGTGAGTACAGCATTATCACCGCGCTGCTGGGGTGCAAGGATATTTCCGGCTTCCTTACCCGGTACGAGATGATCAAGGCCGTGTCCAAGAGCGACACGGAGCTGCTGCAAGAGGTCAATGGCAAGATGGAGGAGATCTGTTCCAAGCAAAACGGCCTGAACCAGCAAAAAGCGCAGTACCAAAAGGTCAAAAAAGACCTGGACGAAAAAAACAAAACCTTAAAAGCCAAGCAGGCCGCCATTGAGCGGGACCAGGAGGGCATTGCCGCCAGCAAGGTGACCCTGGCCCAGGATCGGGCGGAGAGCGACGCACTCTTGGCGCAGCTGACAGCGCAGAACCGAATGTACACCGAGTACCGTAACGAGGACGAAAAGCTGCAGCAGCAGGTGGAAAGCGAGATCGACGCCCTGATCAGCGGTTTGAAGAACGCAGACGAGGTGACCACCCTGTCCAAAAAGGACAAGGAGCACACCACCTCTAAGAACAACACCGCCGGGGGCAAGGCCCAAGGGGTTTACAGCCACTCGGACGCGGCACTGAATATGACTTATCCGGTGCCCGGGCACTATACTGTCAGTGCCGGGTTCCCCAATTACTCCAGCGGCAAGTACCACGGTGGGCTGGACTTCCCTTGCGGCGTAGGCTCCAAGGTGGTGGCCGCCCAGTCCGGGGTGGTGATTACCGTCAAGCGGCTGGATTACAGCTACGGCTACTATGTGATGATCTATCACGGCACAGACAGCCACGGCCGCAGCGTGGTGACCTTGTACGCCCACAATTCATCTATTTTAGTGGGCACCGGCCAAACGGTGAAGAAGGGTCAGCAGATCGCCAAGAGCGGTTCTACCGGCAATTCCACCGGGCCCCACAGCCATTTTGAAATTCGGCTGAATGGCACCCGGGTGAACCCCACTTACTATTTGAGCAAATAACATGAACAAAATCAATTACGATCGTATGTGTATGGCCGTGATCCGGCAGCAAACGGCGGCAGGGCGAGTACCCACCCTGCTGCTGCACAGCTGCTGCGCCCCCTGTTCCAGCGCCACGCTGGAGTGGCTGTCGCAGTATTTTCAGATCACGGTCTTTTATTATAATCCGAATATTGCCCCGGAGGGGAGTTCCAAAAGCGCTTGGCGGAGCAGCGGCGGCTGATCGCGCACCAGCCGGCAGTGCACCCGGTGCAGCTGATCGCCGGGGACTACGAACCGGCGGCCTTTGCGGCTGTTGCCAAGGGGTATGAGGACTGCCCGGAGGGGGGCCGCTGTATGCGCTGCTATCGCCAACGACTGGAAAAGACGGCGGCGCTGGCCAAGGAAATGGGCTTTGACTATTTTTGCACCACCCTAAGTATCAGCCCCTTAAAGGACGCCCAAAAGATCAATGCCATTGGGCAGAGCGTAGGGGAGCAGTACGGGGTGGCCTGGCTGCCCTCGGATTTTAAGAAGCAGGAGCGGTACAAGCGCTCCATTGCGCTGTCCCGGGAGTACGGCCTGTATCGCCAAAACTTCTGCGGCTGTGTGTATTCTAAGAAAGAGAAGGAGAAACCGGTATGACCAATCCCCTGGCAGACCGTATCCGACCGGAAAGCCTGGAGCAGGTGGTGGGTCAGCAGCACTTGCTGGGACCCGGCAAGGCTCTGCGGCAGCTGATCGAGAGCGGCGATATTCCAAATTTGATTTTTTACGGCCCGCCGGGGGTGGGCAAGACCACGGTGGCATCCATTATTGCCAAGCGCACGGATCGCGCCTTGCGGCGGCTTAACGGCACCAACGCCTCTACGGCGGATATTCGGGCACTGGTGGCAGAGCTGGACACCCTGTCCGCGCCCAACGGCATATTGCTGTATTTGGACGAGATCCAGTATTTTAACAAACGCCAGCAGCAGTCCCTGCTGGAATACATAGAAAACGGCAAGATCACCCTGATCGCCAGCACCACGGAGAACCCGTATTTTTATATTTATCCGGCAGTGCTCAGCCGGTGCACGGTGTTTGAGTTCAAATCCGTCACCCCGGCAGATGTGGGCCCGCGGTGGAGAGGGGCTTCCGTTTGCTGGAGGAGGAGAACGGCACCCCGGCAGAGTTGGAGGACGGCGTGGCTCGCACCCCTGGCAGAGCGGGGCGGCGGTGATGTGCGCAAGTCCCTTGGCGCGGTGGAAAACTGCTACTTTGCTGCCCAGGTGACGGACGGTAAAAAGCGGATCACTCCAGAGCTGGTGGATCAGCTGACCCAAAAAAGCGGCGCCGCTATGATCGGCTGGGCGACGAGCATTACGATATTATTTCTGCCTACCAAAAATCTATGCGGGGCTCGGACCCGGACGCTGCGCTCCATTATTTGGCGCGGCTGCTGGAGGCGGGGGACTTGCCCTCCGCCTGTCGGCGGCTGATGGTCTGCGCCTGTGAGGATGTGGGGCTGGCGTATCCCCAGATCATTCCCATTGTTAAGGCGGCGGTGGACGCGGCCCAAATGCTGGGTCTGCCGGAGGCACGGCTGCCCCTGGCGGACGCGGTGGTGCTGGTGGCCACCAGTCCCAAGAGCAATACCGCCCATGACGCCATTAACGCGGCTATGGCGGATGTGCAGCGGGGCAATTACTCGCCCATTCCCCGCCGACTGCAAAACAAGCACTACGACGGGGCAGACGCCAAGGTAAAAGGGCAGTTTTACAAATACCCCCATGAATATGAAAATCACTGGGTGGAGCAGCAATACCTGCCGGATGTGCTTAAGGGCACGCAGTATTATCATTTTGGCGACAACAAGACCGAGCAGGCCGCCCATGCCTACTGGGAGCGGGTGAAGAAGAGGAAACTGTAAATATGACCAAGAAAGAACGATTTTTGCGGGTGGCGGCTGCCTTGGAGCAGCTGTACCCGGACGCCAGATGTTCTCTGTTCTCCGGCAACGCCTTTGAACTGCTGGTGGCGGTGCGTCTGTCTGCCCAGTGTACGGACGCCCGGGTGAACCAGGTGACCCCGGCGCTGTTTGCCAAATACCCCACATTGGAGGACTACTGCAACGCCGATGTGGCGGATATAGAGCGACTGATTTACTCCTGCGGGTTTTACAAGACCAAGGCGGAGAATATTATAGAAATGGCACGCAAAGTACGAGACGACTACGATGGTCGGGTGCCGGACACCATTGAGGATCTGCTGACCCTGCCCGGGGTGGGACGCAAAACCGCCAACCTGATCGTGGGTGATGTGTACGGCAAGGAGAGCGTGGTGGTAGACACCCACATGATCCGCATTGCCAATCGGCTGGGATTGGTGGCAACGAAAGATCCCAAGCAGATCGAATTTGCCTTAAAGAAGATCATTCCCCGGATATGGGGTCGGATTTTTGCCACCGCATTGTGTTGTTTGGGCGGGATATTTGCCCGGCCCGCAGCCCTAAGTGCGAGAGGTGCCCCTTGGCAGACGGTACTTGCCGCCGCGTAGGTGTGGCTGCCAAAAAGTGAAGAATTGAGGACGAGAAAATGCAAGCAAACAGCGGCAATATCATATTGATCGGTATGCCCGGCAGCGGCAAATCCACCTGCGGGGTGGTGGCAGCCAAGCTGCTGCTGAAGAATTTTTTTGACACGGACCTGCTGATCCAAAATCGGGAGGGTCAGCGCCTGCAACAGATCATTGACGAAAAAGGGCTGGACTACTTTGCCCGGGCAGAGGAGGAGGCCGTTTTGTCCCTGGATATTGCCGGTACGGTGATCGCCACCGGCGGCCCGTGGTGTATTCCCCGGCGGCCATGGAGCACCTGCGCCGAATGGGCAAGGTGATTTATCTGCATCTGGAGTATGAGACCATGTGCCGCCGTATTCAGAATTTGGACAGTCGGGGCGTGGTACTGCAAGCGGGCTACACCTTGCAGGATATGTACAAGGAGCGGCTGCCCCTGTACCGCCGGTATGCAGATGCAGTGATTAAGTGCGACAACAACACGGTGGAACAGACTGCCCAGCAGATCGCCCGCTGCGCCCGATAAAAGGAGAAAGAAATGGAGAAGAGAAGAAAGGCGAAAAAGAGATTTTCTGCCCTTACCAGCTTTTTGCTGGCGCTGGCTCTGCTGACGGGCACGCTGGGCGCGCTGCCGGCAGAGTGCTTTGCCGCCCAACCTGAAAAGGCGGCGTTTCACAGCACTTACGGTTTTCGCCTGGGCAGCAGCGCCAAGATGGAGCTGCAATTCCGGGATAAATTAGAGAAGAATTACAAGGTCAACGGCAACACCTACTACGGCAGCCAAACCGATCTGAGCCGCCAACTGCGGGATCAGATGGTAAAGCGCAGCGACCAGGTGGTGCTGCGCTTGGCCACCGATCGGCGGGGGTTGACCGGCAGGAGCAACAGCGCCGCACAAGCGCGTGAGGAGCTGTTTTTGGGCCTGCTTAACGACGCCACCGCCCAGCGGAACTCCGTTTCTGCTCGGGATGGGGACTATCTGCGCTGGCAGCTGGGCAGCGTTAGCGGTGTGCTGTATGCGGACGGCAGCAAAAACGGGGTCTATTACTACCGGGTGATCTATTACGGCTTGGGTTATTACACCACCGCCGCCGAGGAGCAGTGGGTGGATCGGTACGTGCAGAAGTATGTGCGCCGGGTAGACCGAAACAAAATGAGCGATTATGACCTGGCAAAGAAGGTGCACGACGATGTGTGCCGTGCTACGGTCTATGATATGGAGATGGACAGCCGCTACGACGACTATGATTACTCTGCCTATGGGGCCTGTATGTGGGTCGTTGCGTGTGCCAGGGGTATGCGCTGGCGTACTACCGGCTGTGTCGGGAGCTGGGATTGTCGGTGCGCTTTGTGTACTCGATCCGCACGAGGGCTGCCACGCCTGGAACTTGGTACAGGTGGGCGGCAAATACTATTATGTGGACTGCACTTGGGACGATACCTACCATGAAGGCAATATCGTCTACAACTTCTTCCTAAAAAATTACACGGATTTGCAGGCGATGGACAGCGACTACCACGAGCACCGGCTGGACGACGGCGTGTATGCAGACGCGGATTTGACCCGCAATTATGTGGACCGGGTGGCCGCCCGCAGCTATGAGCCGCTGCTGCCCAATATGGGCAATGTGGTGGTGCGCCTAAGCCAAACCCAATTTACTTACAACGGCAAGGCACAGGGGCCCAAGTTGACGGCGACCTACGCCGGGCAGCCCTTTAGCGGCTACACCGTCCGCGGCGGCACCGCCACCAATCCGGGTACGTACACCGTGACCCTGCGGGGCACCGGCGGCGACAGCACCGGGCGCACCTACACCATTCGACCGGCTAAGGTACAGCAGATCAAGATCACCAAGCGGGAGCCAAAGGCGCTGACCTTCAGCTGGCAAAAGGCTGTGGGGGCGAGCACCTACCGCTTGCAGCAAAAGAAAAACGGCAAGTGGGTCACCGTTAAGACCGTCAGCGGCAACAGCGCCAAAATCGGCGGTTTGTCCCCGGCTACCACTTACACTTTCCGGATTGCGGCTTACAAGGGCGGCATTGCCGGTGCATACGGCAGCAATTATGTGACCTGCACCACCCCGCTTGCTCCGGCATGGCGCCTAAGCTGACAGCCGGCAAGGGTACGGTCACGGTGCAGTGGAAGAAGGTGACCGCTTCCGGTTATGAGGTGCGCTATTCCACCCGATCGGATATGAAAAAGGCCAAGACGGTGAAGATCGGCCCGGCAAGACGGTGCAGAAGAAATTAAGCAAGCTCTCCCGGCATAAAAAATATTATGTGCAGGTGCGGGCGGTTAAGACCCGCAAGAACGCAGACGGCAAAACGGTGACCTATCGGGGCGCCTGGTCCGGCAAAAAAGAGCATTTCTACCAAATGAATATCACCTTTTGCGTCGGATTTTCTACTTGCAGGGCGGCGCAAAAAGTGCTATTATAGTAAAAAATATTCTTCACGGAATAGGAATTTATTGATAACGGAGGTAATGTAATGAGCGAATACGGCGCAAAGTTTGTAAAAGAAGGGCTGACCTTTGACGATGTTCTGCTGATCCCGGCAGAGTCCGATGTGTTGCCCAACGAAGTGGATTTGTCCACCAAGTTGACCAAGGATATTACCCTGAATATCCCCTTGATGACCTCTGCCATGGACACGGTCACCGAGTCCAATATGGCCATCGCCATTGCCCGTGAGGGCGGTATTGGCGTGATTCACAAGAATATGACCATTGAGGATCAGGCCACTGAGGTCGATAAGGTAAAGCGCTCGGAGAACGGCGTCATTACCAATCCGTTTTTCCTCTCTCCCCGGCACTTGGCCCAGGACGCAGAGGATCTGATGCGTAAATACAAGATCAGCGGTGTGCCCATCTGCGAGGCGGACGGCACTTTGGTGGGTATCCTTACCAACCGGGATATGCGGTTTATGACGGACTTCTCCGTGCCCATCTCCACTGTGATGACCCCCAAGGATAAGCTGGTCACCGCGATGGCCGGCACCACCCTGGAGGAGGCCAAGAAAATTCTGATGCGATCCAAGGTGGAGAAGCTGCCTCTGGTAGACAAGAACGGCAAGCTCACCGGCTTGGTGACCATTAAGGATATTGAAAAGAGCGTTAAGTACCCCAACACCGCCCGCGACGAGAAGGGCCGCCTGCTGTGCGCCGCCGCTATCGGTGTAACCAAGGATATTATGGATCGTGCCGGCGCGCTGGTCAACGCCCAGGTAGACGCCTTGATTTTGGACTCTGCCCACGGTCATTCCGCCAATATTTTGAAGGCGGTAGAGCAGGTGAAAAATGCGTTCCCGCAGATCTCTCTGATTGCCGGCAATGTGGCCACCGCAGAGGGCACCGAGGCTTTGATCAAGGCCGGTGCAGATGCGGTAAAGGTGGGTATCGGCCCCGGTTCTATCTGCACCACCCGTGTGGTTGCCGGTATCGGCGTGCCCCAGATCACTGCGATTTATGACGCGGCAGAGATGGCCGACAAGTACGGTATCCCGATCATTGCAGACGGTGGTATTAAGTACAGCGGCGAAATCGTAAAGGCCATTGCGGCCGGCGGTTCCGTGGTGATGGTCGGCTCTTTGGTGGCCGGCTGTGAGGAGTCTCCCGGTGAGACGGAGATTTACCAGGGCCGTCAGTTTAAGGTGTACCGCGGTATGGGCTCTTTGGGCGCCATGAATAAGGGTTCTGCCGACCGTTACTTCCAAAACGGCACCAAGAAGTTCGTGCCGGAGGGCGTAGAGGGTCGTGTACCTTACAAGGGCCCGGTAGGCGATACCGTGTTCCAGATGATGGGCGGTTTGCGCTCCGGTATGGGCTATGTGGGCTGCCACAGCATTGCGGAGCTGCGCACCAATGCCAAGTTTATTAAGATCACCGGTGCAGGTTTGGTGGAGAGCCACCCCCACGATGTGTATATCACCAAGGAGGCGCCCAACTACTCCGGCAGCCGCCAGGATTGATTTTAGAAAAATGATGTTTCAAATGCCGAGATCCAGCCGTTTCTCGGCATTTGTCCGCTTTTGAGGTGAGTCTATGGCACAGCCGCAAAGCCGCTGGGTGCGGTTTAAGAGGTTCTTAAAACGGAATATGACCCCCACCTGGGCCAAGCATTTTTTCGTACCAGGTGTTCAGCTTCCTGGTGTCTGTGGCTATGGTGATCGGGGTGGCCAATTATGCCATCACTCGCTCGTATGACGAAAGGAAGTTGACTTTTGTGGATGGATTTACCATTACGGCCCATACCGGCGCGTTCAATACGAACCAAAACAGCCTGGAGGCTGTGCAGGCGGCGATTGACCATCAGGTAGAGGCGATGGAGATTGATGTGCGCCAGCGGCCGAACGGTATTTTGGTGATGGCCCACGACTTGGTGGTCAAAAACAGCGACGGCGTGCCCCTGGCAGACGCCTTTGCTCTGCTGGAGCCGACTGCCATTCGCTTGAATTTGGATATTAAGGAGACCAAAGTGCTGGGTGCGCTCCATGATCTGTTGGTGGAGTACAACCTATACGATCGGGTGTTCCTCACCGGGCTGGAGGTGTGGAATATGAACGCCGTAAAAGCTTCCACCTGCCGTGACCTGCCCTATTATCTCAATTATATTCCCTCCAGGTTCCAGATTTTTTCTGCGGATTACCAGCAGCGCCTGCTGAAAATACTGGAAGAGAGCGGCGCCATCGGGCTGAACTGTAATTATAAGCATGTGGGCGGTCGGCTGAGCAACTTCCTGCATAAGAACGGGTACAAACTCTCTGTTTGGACCGTAGATCGGCGCGATACCATGAAGCGCATTTTGGTGGCGAAACCGGACAATATCACCACCAAGCAGTACGATAAGCTGCAAGATGTAATCGCCCGGTGGGGAAAGAATAAATAAACGTAAAAAGAAAAGAGCACCCATGTGGGTGCTCTTTTTTGTGTGGGTTTTCGTAGGGCTGGGGCTTGTGCCTGCCCTGTATTTATGGCTGTGCAATCTCTTCGTCAACGCCGGATTCAAAATACTCCTGCAAGGCGGACCAAATGCGGGCCTCTACCTGATCCGGCCGGCCGCTGCCGTCCACGATGAGAATGTGCTCTTCCGTTTTTAATCGGTCAAACACCTGCTGATACCCGGTGCGAATTTGGCGAGCCAGTTCTGTTTTTTCATAGAATTCCGCGGCGCCACCCCGGTGCGCTCTCCGGCGGGCACATTCCTCCGGGTCCACATCGACAAACACTACGGCGTCCGGGCGCAGGGTGCGCCGGGCAAAGGCGTTGTATCGCAGCAGATCCTCTAAATCAGAGGTGAGGGTCTGATAGGCGAAGTTGGAAAAATAGTACCGATCGCACAGCACCGTTTGGCCGGCCTCCAGTCGAGGCAGCAGGTCCTTTGCAATATGCTCCACCCGGTCGGCGGCATACAGCAGCGCTACCGTCTCCGGCGCCAAGGCCAGCTTTTTTTGGCTGAACTGTTGGCACAGTATCCCCGGGGCGCTGTCCCCCGGCTCCCGGGTACAGTAAACGGCGTTTGTGCCCAGCTTTTCCGTCAGTCGAGCACCCAGCCGCTCCAATTGGGTGGTCTTGCCGCTGCCGTCCAGTCCCTCAAATACAATGAATTTGCCCTGTTTCATACGCCCACCTCATTTTGTTTCTCTCCCCAGTATAGCAAAATTTCAACCCCCGGGCAAGACCAAGGCGAAAATTGGGGGGATAATCTGAAAATTCCCTTGCAATATAGAGCCAAAATCGGTATGATATAGGGGATCACAAAAATCGCGCCGGGGCGCTTGCGCCGGCCTGTTCAATGGGGTAAAAAGATGAACAAGTATGCAAAGGATCCGCAGGAGCTGCGGCGCATTTGCGCCAACCTGACTTTTGCAAAACAGCTGGGACTGATTGACGACGACAGTCTGGAGGCGGCAGAAGAACGCTGCCGTCGGGAGAATGCCCGCCGTGGGGAAAAGCTGGCTGCCGGGGAAGTGGTGTACGGCTTGACCGCCTATCCGCTGCCCGCGTATCTGCAATATGAATGCACCCGCTTTCGGCTGGCATTCGCCGGGGAGCGCAAGCAGGTGCGTTACAATTATGCGCCGATTACCGCCCGGGAAGAAAAGGCCTATTACAAGGCCAACAAGGACCTGTTTACGCGCTATATGGGGGACAAATTCCGTTTCCGTGAAGTGAAGCAGGTGGTTCGTAAGAAAATGCGAGAGGAGGAGTATGACCGTGCCGTCCAAGACTTATTACGTTAGTTCTCTTCACGGCAGTGCCGATTTTGACGGCCTGACCCCGCAGACGCCGTTCTTGCACCAGGCGCAGGTCAGCGCCCTTTCTTTGCAGCCCGGGGACAAGGTGCTTTTAGAGCGGGGCAGCGTGTTTGCCGGAGAGGTCTTGCACCTGAAAAACTGCGGCGATATTGCCGGCGCGCCCATAGAGATCGGCGCTTACGGTACGGGCGATGCCCTGCCTTGTATTGCGGCAAACGGTACCGGTGTATGGTACCAGGATTACGGCACGCCGCTGGATTTTGACGGCCATGTATATCGGGGAGAAGTGTCCTCCGCCGTGCTGCTCTATGATGTGGAAAATATTGTGCTGCGGGATCTGGAGATCACCAACGATGCGCCCTTTACCGACCTGGAAAGCTACTGCGCTGCAGACAAGATGGACCGCACCGGCGTGGCGGTGGTAGCCCGGGATCGGGGCACCCTGCACAGCATTACGCTCACCGGACTGTTTGTCCATGATGTGAAGGGCAATGTATACAACAAGCACATGAATAACGGCGGCATTTATATGACCGCCCTGACTCCGGCCGATGAGGCCAAGACCGGCGTGGCTCGGTATGACGGTGTAACGGTGGAGAACTGTATGGTTCAGCAGGTGAGCCGCTGGGGTATTGCAGTGGGTTACAGCTATCGGCACCGGGACTTTGCTGCCAAGGAACTGGCAGAAGACGCTTTCTTAAAATACGGCCACGAAAATATTACCCTGCGGGGCAATTATGTGGTGGCTGCCGGGGGCGATGCGATTACCCCCATGTACGCCCTGCGCCCGCTGGTGGAGCACAACACGGCGGACAGCTGCGCCGTTGAGATGAACGACCGCTATTACAAATACCCGGGCAAGCGCCAGGGCAAGGTGGCGGCGGCCATTTGGCCCTGGAAGTGCAAGGACGCCCTGCTGCGGTACAACGATGTGGCAGATACCAAACTGAACCAGGACGGTATGGCCTATGACGCAGACTCCGGAGACGGCACCGTGTATGAATACAATTACTCCGCCTACAACGAGGGCGGAGCCATGATGTTTTGCCTGGGCGAGGCGGTGCACAGCACCTATCGCCACAATGTAAGCTACCGGGATCTGGGGGGCGTGCTGTCGCCTTCCGGCAACCCGGACGGTTTGGTAGAGGGCAACACATTTTATATGGGCCGGGTGTGCCCTTTGCGGCGCAAGCGCAACCACGGCAAGATGAAACTGGTGAACAACACCGTCGTTCCGGCGGACAGCAAGGAAGATTGAGGTAACAAACTATGGCAAACAGAAAGGGCAGAGTCACCATCCCCACCGATCTGGATGTGGTGCCCCAGACCAAAGAAATTATGGAGCGCTGGGGCGCAGACGCCCTGCGTGACTGCGACGGCACAGAGTTCCCCCAGGAGCTGAAAGACACCGGCGCCAAGATCTACGCCACCTACTGCACCACCCGCAAGGACAACGCCTGGGCCAAGGCGAACCCGGACGAGGTGCAGCAGATGTACATTATGACCCCGTTCCATACGGCGGTGAAGGACACGCTGGAGATCCACCTGATGGACCACCTGTACCCGGCAATGCTGAAGGTGAATACCTATGATGATATTCAGCGTTGGTGGGAAGTGATGGACCGCACCACCGGTGCGCCGGTGCCGGGAGAGGACTGGCGTTATGATGGGGAGAGCGGCAATGTGGTGATCCGCACCGTGCCCTTCCACCAATACACCGTCAGCTTTTTGACCTACATTATGTGGGATCCGGTGAATATGTATAACGCGGTGGTCAACGACTGGAAAGACGCGGAACCGCAGATCACCTTTGATGTGCGCCAGCCCAAGACCCATGCCCACTCTTGGAGCGGCTGCGCCGGTTTTTGGACGAGCACCCGTATGTGGATGTGATCCGCTTTACCACCTTCTTCCACCAGTTTACCTTGGTATTTGACGAGATGGCGCGGGAGAAGTGGGTGGATTGGTTCGGCTATTCTGCCTCTGTCAGCCCGTATATCTTAAAGCAGTTTGAGCAGGAGGTGGGCTACAAGTTCCGCCCGGAGTTCATTATTGACCAGGGCTATATGAACAACAGCTACCGGATTCCACGAAGGAATTTAAGGACTTCCAGGCGTTCCAGCGCCGGGAGGTGGCTAAGCTGGCCAAAGAGATGGTAGACATTGTGCACAGCTACGGCAAAGAGGCTATGATGTTTATGGGCGACCACTGGATCGGCATGGAGCCGTTTATGGAGGAATTCGCCACCATCGGGCTGGACGCTGTGGTGGGCAGCGTAGGCAACGGTGCCACCTTGCGGCTGTTTAGCGATATTAAGAATGTAAAGTACACGGAGGGTCGATTCCTGCCCTATTTCTTCCCGGATGTGTTCCACGAGGGGGGCGATCCCATTATGGAGGCCAAGACCAACTGGGTCACCGCTCGCCGTGCCATTCTGCGCAGTCCCATTCAGCGGATCGGCTACGGTGGCTACTTAAAACTGGCGCTCCAGTTCCCGGACTTTGTGGATTACATTGAGTCTGTGTGCGACGAGTTCCGCACCCTGTATGACAATATTCAGGGCGTGACCCCCTATTGCGTAAAGAAGGTGGCCGTGCTCAACTGCTGGGGCAAAATGCGCGCCTGGGGCAACCATATGGTGCATCACGGTCTGTATTATCGGCAGAATTATTCTTATTTCGGCGTCATTGAGGCGCTTAGCGGCGCACCCTTTGATGTGGCGTTTATCAGCTTTGAGGATATTAAGAGTGATCCTCACTTCCTGGATCCGTTTGACGTAATCCTGAATGTGGGCGACGCAGATACCGCCCAGACCGGCGGCGCCTACTGGTGTGATGAGGAGATCGTCACCCGGGTAAAGGCCTTTGTCTATAACGGCGGCGGTTTCATCGGCGTGGGTGAGCCGGCAGCCCACCAGTGGCAGGGCAAGTTCTTCCAGCTGGACGATATTCTGGGCGTGGAAGAGGAAAACGGCTTTGCCCTGAACACGGACCGCTACAACACCACCGCCCACCCGGATCATTTTATCCTGGCGGATACAAACGGCGATGTGGACTTCGGCGAGGGCAAGAAGAACATTGTGGCTCTGGAGGGCGCTCGGGTGCTGCTCCAGAACGAAACGGAGCTGCCCTTTGCGGTGCGCAACGGCTGTGAGGTGCAGATGGCGGTCAAAGAATTCGGCAAAGGTCGCGGCGTGTATATCAGCGGTCTGCCGTACAGCTTTAAGAACAGCCGCGTGCTGTACCGTGCAGTGCTGTGGGCGGCTTCTGCGGAGGCGGAGCTGCACAAGTGGTTCTCCACCAACTACAATGTGGAGGTCCACGCTTATGTAAAGAACGGCAAATACTGCGTGGTCAACAACACCTATGAGCCGCAAGACACCACCGTGTATGTGGGCGACGGCAGCGGGTTTGACCTGCACCTGGGCCTAACGAAATCAAGTGGTATCAGATTTAACAGGTATAAAAAAACCGGCAGGGAACTTTCCTGCCGGTTACTTTTTGTGCAAAAATAAAAAGAAACGACAATCTTCGGAAGAAAATTGTCGTTTCTTTGGTGGGCAGGGATGGATTCGAACCATCGAAGTCGTAGACGGCAGATTTACAGTCTGCTCCCTTTGGCCACTCAACCTACCCATATAAATGCGGAGAACGGCGTTGCCAACTCCGCCGTGGAGCTGGTGAACGGACTCGAACCCCTGACCTGCTGATTACAAATCAGCTGCTCTACCAACTGAGCTACACCAGCATTTCTTAACGCCTTAATACTATAACACAACAAAAAATGATAGTCAAGCCCAAATTGCAAATTTCCAAAAATTCCGTTACTGGCAAAGGGCGTGCGCCTGCATAGACTAAAAGTGAGGTGATGTTATGTGCGGAATTGCAGGAATTCTGCGTGAGGATGTGGATCTGCGAGAGCAAGAGCAGCTGCTGTGCCAAATGAGCGACAGCCTGCGAAGCCGTGGCCCGGACGACAGTGGGCGATACTTAGAGCCGGGGGCGGCGCTGCTGCACCGGCGGCTGGCGATTATTGACCCGGCAGGTGGGCGGCAGCCCATGCGCTTTGGCGATTTAGTGATTGCCTATAATGGTGAAATTTACAACACGGCGCAGGTGCGCCATCTGCTGGAAAGCGCCGGGTACAGCTTTGAGACCACCTGTGATACGGAAGTGGTGCTTAAGGCCTATCATAAGTGGAAAGCCGGGTGTTTGGAAAAGCTCAACGGCATTTTTGCTTTTGCGGTGTATGACACCCGCCGGGGCACCCTGTTTGCTGCCCGGGACAGGATCGGGGTAAAGCCCCTGTTCTACTGCAAAAAGGGGCGACTGTTTGCCTTTGCCAGCCGGATCCCTACCTTGCTGCTGCTCCGGAGGTGGAGCCGGTGGTGGATCGCAGCGGGTTGGCAGAGATCTTTATGCTGGGGCCTGCCCGCTCCCCGGGGCACGCGGTGTTTCGGGATCTGGCGGAGCTGCCTCCGGCCTGCTACCTGACCTATGACCACGGCACTTTGCAGGTGCATCGGTACTGGAAGCTGCACGCCGCGCCCCATACGGACAGCCCGGCGGACACCATAGAGCGCACCCATCAGCTGGTGACGGACGCGGTGGAGCGCCAGCTGGTCAGCGATGTGCCGGTATGTACTTTTCTTAGCGGCGGGCTGGACTCGTCCATTATTTCCGAGATCGCCGCCCGGAAGATGGCGGCGCAGGGGGAGCGGCTGTGCACCTACTCGGTGGATTATGAGGACAACGACCGCTACTTCCAAAAGAGTCTGTTCCAGCCCAATGCGGACAGCGATTATATCGGCCTAATGGCCGAGGCCATCGGCTCCGATCACCGTAATGTGGTGCTGAATAATGTGGATGTGGCAGAGGCGCTGGTGGAGGCCACTCTGGCCCGTGGCGTGCCGGGTTTTACGGATGTGGACTCCAGCTTGTTGCTGTTTTGCAGGCAGGTGCACCGGGACTTTAAGGTGTGCCTGTCCGGCGAATGCGCCGACGAGATCTTTGGCGGCTATCCATGGTATCATCGGCAGGAGATCTTGTTTGCGGACACATTCCCCTGGTCCCGCAGCGTAGACGTGCGCCAAAGTCTGCTGCGCCCGGGGCTGTTGCCGGAGGGGGCGGACTATGTGCAGGCCGCCTACCGCCGCACGGTGGCGGACACGGAGGTGCTGGACACAGACAGCCCGCTGGAAAAGCGTATGCGCCAGATGTTCCGGCTGAACACCGATTGGTTTATGCAAACACTGTTGATGCGCAAGGACGCCATGAGTATGCACAGCGCCTTGGAGGTGCGGGTGCCGTTTTGCGACTGGCGGCTGGTGGAGTACGCCTACAATATGCCTTGGGCGCTGAAGTCACCGGAGGGGCGGGAGAAGGGCGTGCTGCGCAAGGCCTTTGAGGGGGAGCTGCCCTATCAGATCGCCTGGCGCAAAAAAAGCCCGTACCCCAAGACCTTTAATCCGGCGTATTTTGCCCGGGTAAAGGCGCTGGTAGAGCCGGTGCTGACGGACACCGCCTGCCCACTGTATGAACTGCTGAACCGGGACGCGGTGGTCGCTCTGTGCCAAAACCCGGACACCCTGCAAGAGCCTTGGTACGGTCAGCTGATGCGCGGGGCACAGGTGGTGGCGTATGTGGTCCAGATCTACGGCTGGGTTCAGGCTTACGGCGTGACCTTTGACTTGTAATTCTCCCGGGATTGTGCTATACTGAGGCTGTGTTCCCCTGCCCGGTTTTGCGCCGGGCGGGGGGCGTGCAGTAGGCAGTGTCTGCCGTAGAGAGGAAGTGGTACATTTGACCAATGCAGAATATATTGAGGCCATCGGCGCCCGCTGTTCCCGCCGTACTTACAGCCACACGCCGCCGGATCCCCGGGTGCTGGAGATCTTGCAGGAGATGGTGGACGCCGTCAATCGCCAAAGCGGGCTTTCCTTTCGTCTGTTGGCGGATGGCACGGCCCCCTTTACCCTGTTTACCGGCAAATTTGCGCTGGTGGCTGTGTGCGGGCCGGACACGGAGTGGGCCAGAATTCAAAGCGGCTACTTTGGCGAAAGTATTGTTTTGCAGTGTGTGTACCACGGGCTGGGCACCTGCTGGGTAACGGGTACATATAATGAGAACAAGCTCTACCAAATGCTGGATTTGCCCCGGGATCTGCGCCTGTACGGCGTGATCACCATCGGCAATGTAAAGCCCGGCAAGAGCATGAAAGAGAAGATGATGTACAACGCCACCCACAAGACCAACAAGCCCTACCAAAAGATGATGGAGGCCTGCGACCGGGCGCTGCCGGGTAAATATGTGTTTGCCATGCAGATGGTAGAAAAGGCACCGTCTGCCACCAACCGGCGGTGCGTGCGCTTTCGCTATGAGGAAGGCAAGATCTCTGCCTCGGTGGACGCGCCGTACTCGGACAAGAGCCTGGACTTTGGTATTGCCCAGCTGCATTTTCAGTTGGGCATGCCGCCCACAAGGGTGTGCAGGGCAAGTGGAACAAAAAAGGGGAGTTCGTCACCGACGATAAGGTGATCAAATTCCCAACGCAATCGGAGGGGGAAAAAGAAAATGAGTAAAACCGCAGTGAAAAAAGAGAAGAAAAAGTGGTCCACCGGCAAAAAGGTGGCAGTGATCCTGTGCAGCGTGCTGCTGGCGCTGATCCTGATTGTGGTCAGCGGCGGGTTGATCTATCTGCACAATTACTGCCAGGTGAAGGACTACACTGTCACCGCTATGGGCAATCATGATGTGACCTTGATCGCCCACCGTGGGTTCCGTGCCGTGGCACCGGAGAATACGCTGCCTGCCTTTGAGGAGGCCGGCAAGGCCGGATTTACCGGCGCCGAGTGCGACACCTATCGCACCAAGGACGGGGTGTGGGTCATCTCTCACGACAGCCATACCTACCGTATGATGGATCAGCACGCCTTTGTGGAAAAAAAGACCTACGACGAGCTGCTCACCTACAATACGGACAATGGGGTGAATATCGACCAATACCCCAATTTGAAAATTTGCACCTTAGAGGACTACTTAAAGACCTGTGTCCAGTACAATATGACCGCCGTGATCGAGCTGAAAGGCAAAAACAACACGGAGCATTATGACGAGATCATGAAGCTGGTGGCGGACACCGGTGCCAGCCGCTGTTTATCTCCTTCCATTTGGAGAATTTGCAGCAGATCCGCAAGCTGTCCCAGGATGTGCCGGTGTGGTATTTGGTACAGAAGATCGACGACCAGGCCATTGCAGACGCCAAGGCTCTGGGCGGAGAGTGCGGCATTGACTTTAACGGCAACAAGGACGAAAACACCAAGGAAGTGGTGCAAAAGTGCCTGGATGCCGGGCTGGAAGTGGGCGCCTGGACCATTGACGATATGGACACGCTGCAAAGCCTGAAAGACAAGGGTGTTACCTACATTACCACCGACAGCATTACCTATTAAGTTTGTATAAAATAAAAAGCAAAATTGTCCCGGCGCCCTTTGTAGGCATGCCGGGGCTTTCTGTACCCGCCGGAAAAAAGTGCAAAAAATCAAAAAAGACTTGACATCCGGTTAGAAATCGTGTATATTTATGTTGTACTCATTACAAATCAGTAATAATTACAACATAAAGAGAGGTGATCCCAACGGAAACGGCAGAGATCGTACAAATCTTTAAGGATCGAGGGTTTAAAGCAACGCCCCAGCGCATTGCCGTGTACAAGTATCTGTGCGAGCACCGCACCCACCCGGATGTGGAGAGCGTGTACCGGGCAGTGCTGGAGGACAATCCCGCTTTCTCAAAGACCACAGTGTACAATGCCCTGCAAGCCCTGGACGCCTGCGGTCTGATCATTCCGGTGACCATTGACAGCGGCCGAATCCACTACGATGCGGACACCCGCTTCCACGGGCACTTCCGGTGCGAAAAATGCGGGCGGATCTATGACTTTATCCCGGACCTGATAGGTATTCAGGGACTGGACGGCTTTACCGTCCACCACAAAGATGTGTACTTCAGCGGCATTTGCAGCTGTTGTCAATAAATGTGTTATCCAAATCATCTAAAAAGGAGAAAGACGATTATGAGCAAAAAGTATTATTGCCCGGTATGCGGGTATGAGAGTGACACCCCCATTGATGTTTGCCCCATTTGCGGCGCTAAGATGGCCGTGCGGGAGAACGAGGAGCGCACTTGGGCTGCCGAGCACCAGGTAGGCATTATCGACGGCGTGGACGAGGAGATCGTCCAGGGCCTGAGAGACAACTTTAACGGCGAGTGCTCCGAGGTGGGTATGTACCTGGCTATGGCCAGAGTGGCACACCGTGAGGGCTACCCGGAGATCGGTCTCTACTGGGAAAAGGCCGCTTATGAAGAGGCAGAGCACGCTGCCAAGTTCGCCGAGATGCTGGGCGAGGTGGTGACCCCCTCTACCAAGAAGAACCTGGAGATGCGTGTGGCTGCCGAGAACGGCGCTACCCTGGGCAAGTTTGAGTTGGCTAAGAAGGCTAAGGCTGCCAACCTGGATGCGATTCATGACACCGTGCACGAGATGGCTCGCGACGAGGCCCGCCACGGCAAAGCCTTTGAAGGTTTGTTAAAGCGCTATTTCGGCGAATAAGTACCCGGTATAAAAATAGCCCTGCGGTGTGTGCCGCAGGGCTATTTTATATTGATTTACCTTTTTGCCTCCCATGACAAGGGCGGTTCGTATGATTATTCCACCGTTACAGATTTGGCCAAATTCCGAGGTTTATCTACATCCAGACCGTTTTGCTTGGCGATATAGTAGCTAAGCAGCTGGTAGGGCAAAATGGACACGGCGGGTGCCAGCAGCGGGTGGGTTTCCGGTACGCGGATCAGGGTGTCAATATCTGACGCCCGCACATCGCGGTTGGTGACCACCAGTACCTTAGCGCCTCGGGTGATGACCTCTTTCAGGTTGCTGACGGATTTGTCCACCAGCACCGGGTCCGTAATGGTGCCGATGACGGTGGTGCCCTTTTCAATCAGGGCAATGGGCCCGTGCTTCAGCTCGCCGCTGGGGTACGCCTCCGAGTGGATATAGGAGATCTCTTTCAGCTTCAGCGACGCCTCCAGGCTGGTGGTGTAGTCGCTGCCCCGACCGATAAAGAACACATCGGTCTCTCGATGGATCTTGTCTGCAAAGGCTTTCACTTGGGGAGCGCACTGGAGTGTCTCTTCGATCAGTGCCGGCAACTCCAGCAGATCGGCTTTTAGGTCGGCTGCCACACCGGCGCCCAGACCCAACAGCTCGGCAAAATGAATGGCCAGCACCGCCAGCAGCACCACTTGGGCAGTATAGGCCTTGGTAGAAGCCACGGCGATTTCCGGTCCGGCATGGGTGTAAACGGTGTAATCCGCTTCTCGTGTAATGGAGGAGCCAATTACATTGCTGACGGCCAAGGTGGCGGCACCGGCAGCCTTTGCCAGCCGCAGGGCGGCAATGGTATCGGCAGTCTCGCCGCTTTGACTGATAAAAATGCACAGGGTGCGGTCATCTACCAACGGGTCCCGATAGCGGAACTCGGACGCCACATCCACCTGGGTGGGGATATGCGTTAAATGTTCAAACATGGGCTTGGCCGCCAGCCCCGCGTGCATGGCGGTACCGCAGCCGATAATGTAAATTTGGTGCAGATTTTGCAGCTGCGCCGCAGTGAAGTCCAGTCCGTCCACTTGGGTGGGCGCACCGGCGGTTACACGGGTACCGATGGTTTCCCGTACGGTAGAGGGCTGTTCGTACATTTCCTTGAGCATAAAGTCCGGGTAGCCGTTTTTCTCCGCCGCGGTGGCATCCCAGTCAATGCGCTGGTGCTTCTTCTCAAAGGGGTGCAGCTGTTCGTCATAGAAAGTGATATTCTCTCGGGTGATGACTGCGTACTCCTGGTCGTTCAGCAGGTAAAAATCCTTGGTGTAGGAGAGAATGGCCGGAATGTCCGAGGCAATGTAATTCTCCTTGTACCCAATGCCGATGACCAAGGGGCTGGATTTGCGCACCACAATCATTTGGTCGGGCGTTTCGCTGCACAGCACCTCAATGGCATAGCTGCCCTCCAGCCGTTTGCACGCCCGCTGGGTAGCCCGCAGAAAGCGCTCCTCTGCCGGTCCTTTGTCTGCAAAATAGTAGTGGGCAATCAGGTTGGGGATCACCTCGGTGTCTGTTTCGCTTTTGAAGGTGCAGCCCTCCAGCTCTAGCTCACTGCGCAGATCCTCATAATTCTCAATAATACCGTTGTGTACCACGGTAAATACCCCGCGGCTGTCCAGGTGAGGGTGGCTGTTTTTCCTTGCTGGGCTTGCCGTGGGTGGCCCAGCGGGTGTGGGCAATGCCAACGGTGCCGGTGAGGGCGTCCAGCTGCGTCCTGGTACAGATTACGCACCCGACCGGTGTTTTTCACCACCGTAGGGGTGGTCCTCTAATGTTGCAATGCCGGCAGAGTCGTATCCTCTGTACTCCAGCTTCATCAGTCCACTAAGTAAAATCGGACTGGCCTTTTGGCCGCCGATATAGCCTACGATACCGCACATAATTGCGTACCTCCATATTGTGCCTAGCCGTATAGGTAGGACTAAAATGTGGATTTTGAAAAGACAAAACCCAGTCTATTATAGCAAGTAGATATGGAGATTTGTGGCATTTTATGAAAAATTCACTTAATGTTCACAATTCGCATAAGTGTGCAATTACGGTCGCGTATATCTGTATAAGCGGCAAAATATCGGACAAAATAAAGAAAATCGTCTGTCAAAGCCGGTCAAAATCCCCCGCTTGCCATGGCTTTACAGGTGTGTTACAATAAAGAAAAAGGGAGGGAACCCAGTGAAGATCAAATTGAATCCGGACAAAGAGATGGTCAAAACCGTGCGAGAGGGCTTAAAGCGCACAGGCGGCTATTGCCCCTGTATGCTGGAGCGTTCGCCGGACACCAAGTGTATGTGCAAGGCGTTCAGAGAGCAAAAGGAGCCGGGGTTTTGCCATTGTCGGTTGTATTATAAAACAGAGGAGGATGACTAAAATGGCCGTTATGACCGTTACAAAAGAGAATTTTCAGGAAGAAGTGATGCAGGCCGGGTCGCCCGGTGCTGTTGGATTTTTGGGCCACCTGGTGCGGCCCGTGCCGTATGGTGTCGCCCATTGTGGATGAGATCGGCGCAGAGGTTACCGACGCCAAGGTGGGCAAGGTGAATGTGGACGAGCAGCCGGAGCTGGCCCAGGCCTTTGGCATTGCCAGTATTCCCACTTTGCTGGTGATTCGGGACGGCCGTACGGTTAATCGTGCCGTGGGCGTTCGCTCTAAGGAAGAGATTTTGCAAATGCTGGACTGATACGGAACATATAAAAAGCGACTGCACTTTTTGCGCAGTCGCTTTTCTTCGTCTTTTTGCGATTTTATTATGCTTTTTTCTTGTCCTTTTTGCTGACGGCGGTATTCTCCTGGCCGCGGAACACCACGAATTTGTCATAGAGGAATTCCGTGATCATATTGGTGGCCATAGTCAGCCCCAGCACAATGTAGTTGATGGCGCTCACATCCGCAAACTTGGCGGTAAAGTAATTGCCCAGCAGGGTGGAAATGGGGGTGAACACCAGGTAAAAGGCAAAGACCTTTAGCATGGCCACCGGCACATTGGCGGCGGACTTAAAGGTGAATTTGCGGTTAAAGGTGAAGTTCCACACCACAGACAGGATTAGGGCGGTCAGGTACATGGGGCCGTACTCATTTTGCATGATCCTGGCAAAGGTAGCGTTGCTCTCCATGGCACTTTGAATGGCAGGCAGCTTGATGACCACCTCGCTTAGAAGGGTAAAGGTCAGCACCTGGATAATGCCGGCGGAGGCGGAGAATAAGGCAAATTTGATAAATTGGCCAAAGCTCTGCTTTTCTTTCTTTTCAGTGGTATTGCTCATAAATTATGCTTCTTCTTTCTCTGTTGCAGTGATCTGGGGTTTCTTCTTGCGGTGAATGATAAAGCGGTTACAGGGATAGGTCCACAGCGTGGGGATCGCCATACCGATCAGCTTAATCACCATGTCCCAAAAGCCGCCGGTTAGGTTGTGCCCTTGGGCAAAGGTGGTCATAGCAGAGCCGATCCAGCCGTTGGCAAAGATGGTAAACACCACCATAATGGCATAGAGGATCATACTAAGTGTGGGGTTCACATCTGCCTTAAAGGTGATCTTTCGGTTCAGGATAAAGGCGATGCCGTAGCCCACGGTGGTGGAGATTAGGTAGGTGTACAGATAGCCCTTGGACTCAATGCCGATCATATTCAGCGCGTCGTTGGTGATGGGCTGATCCAAAAAGGGCTTAAACACCGTTGCCAGCAGTACCATGTGTACCACCAACTCTACGGCAGAGGAGCCGCCGCCGGCAATCATAAATTTGATGAATTTCCAGATTTCTGCGTGCTTCTCTGTCCAGCGGACGAAGGCGTTGTCTTTTTTCTTTTCGTTCATAATGGTCCTCCGTTACAGTAGTTTGGCCAGTAGAATGATCAGGGCGACGATTACCGCCAGCCCCACCACGGTCTTTACGATCATGGGAATGGCTGCGTCCATGGTAGCCGGGGCTTTGCTGGACAGGTAATCAAACACCGGGCGGTGCACCTTGGTGCCCACCAATTCTTCATAGGTGCGGGTGTAGGTGTCGTAATGCGTGGGGTCGTCCTCATGCAGAACAAAGCAGCGCACGCCGCGCTTGGTGCGGTTGCCGTACACATTAAAGCCGGCGGACTGGGTAAAGCCCAGGTCCATATCCTTGTACCGGCCAACAAAGCTGTTTTTGTGGTCGTGGCCTACAAACACGCCCAGAATATCGCCCTTTTCGTGCAGGGCATCAAACTCGCCGTTGTTGATGTCCGGAATGGAGGGCGGCTTTCCTCCAACATATCGCCGGGACGGCAGGTATCGCCCAGCTTGTAGAATTCGTTTTTATGGGTGCGGAAGGCTTGGATGGCGCCTTTCTCGCTTTTTTTCACCCGTCGCAGCACATGGTAATACTCCGGCATGGGAATGTGCTGGAATACCAAAGAGGGCACATAGTGGCCGGTTTCTGCCTTCAGTGCGTCCCGGGTCTTGCGATACCAGTCGATAATGGCCGGATCAAAGGCCTCATACCCGCCGCCCTTGGCGTCGGTGCCGGTGTCGAACAGGTACAGGTTCATCACCGTGCGCCCGGAGCCGTCAGAGGCGGTCAGGGGCACTGCGTAGGTGCCGCCGCCGGGAATGCCCTCTGCTTGCTCTCCGATACAGCCGGGCAGGGATTTGTATATGTCGTTAAATTGGTCTGCATTGCTGATGCCCACTTGCCGATCGTGGTTGCCAAAGGTAACGGCAAAGGGAATGTGGCGCCGGGTTACCGGCTCCAGCAGGGCGGTAATGGTCTTGGCCACAGCGGCCTCCAACTCTTTTTTGGTCTTGCCCTTGTAGGTCACGCCGTAGCCCTTGATTTGGTCGCCGGTGTAGATGACCAGATCCGGGTGCTCCGCCTCCACCGCCGCGTCCAGCAGTGCCAGGGTGTCCGGTGAGATGGCCGGAATCTCTTGCATATCGGTGATTTGCATGATTTTCAAGGTGCCGTCCGATTTGAATTGCATCGCATTTCCCCCTACAGTCAATGATTTTTAATCCAAAAAGAGGACGCGGCGGAATGCTTATAAGTCAGCTCCGTTGCGTCCCCGGTTGTTTTTATTGTAGCATTTCCCTGTGTCGCTGTCAATATTTTGTTGTTCTTGTCTGCTTTTGACGGCAAATGGTGGGTGCTTACACCAGCGTCAGATATTTCGGCGGTACGGCGGGAACGGCAAATTCGTGGTGCTCCAGCACCCGCATAATGGGTTGGGTCCGGGCCAGCGCACAGGCGTCAATTTCCAGCAGCACAAAGGTGGCGTCTTGCCCGATACGGCCCACCTTCCAGTAAAAATAGCTGCTGTTTGCGATGTAGTCCGGGTCGTCGGTGATGTATACATAGCCGCCCCGGTTGGCCGGGCGCAGCCCGTGGGCGCGAATATCGGCCATATTGTCCAGTATTGCCCAGTGGTACAGCCGATCACCGGGTGCCGGGCGATAGGGCGCTGCAAAGCGGACTTCCTCCCGGCGGCGAGGATTCAGCAGTCGTTCCGCCAGATAAGAGGAACAGCCGTAGGCCAGCACTGCCTGCACAAAAGCCCGACGGCTGTTGTGCCCGGGATAGCGGTGGACCATTTGCCGGGTGTCCCCAATGCGCGCCCAGACCGGGCCGCCCTTGCGCCGCACCGCCAGCTTGTAGCGCAGCTTTTCCCCAAGGGAGCGCCGCTGCGGGGGCGTGTATGCAATTTTCACCGTGCGCATAGGCCGCTCCCATCTCCTTTGCTGCAAATTCGTACAGTTTCTCTGCTACCATGGTACACAAAACGGAGCAAAATTGCAAGCCCCTGCGGTCCGTACATTGCGGCAGTATTCCGGATAATAAAAAATGCGGCCCGATGTAGGCATCGACCCTACAAAGCAGTTACTGATCTGCCGCCCGCCGGTCTTGACTTTTGACTCTTGCATTAAGACATAAATATTTTTAACATCTTATATTGACAAGGCGTAAATATTATGTTATATTCTACTTGAAATGGGAAAATGATATGAATACATTACAGTTTGACAAATGCCCCGCTTGCGGCGGTGCGCTCTATACGGCAAAAGTGGCTTGTGAAAATTGCAAGGCGGAGTTTCCGGTGACTCAACCGCTGTCGCGGTACGATACACTGTCTGCCCCGCTGTGTGCATTTTTAGATTGCTTCTTAAAAAATCAGGGCAATATTAAGGCGGTAGGGGAAGAACTGGGTATTTCCTATCCCACGGTCAAGCGACGGCTGGATCAACTGTTGAACGCCTTAGACCTGACCGAAAAAAACCAGCCGGAACCTGTGCATTTAGATCCGGCGGCATTCGGTCCTGTTCACCAAGACAGCAATATTCCGTCTGAGATCGTGCGGTACAAGCTGTTTGCAGCGGGCGGTGCGGTGACAATACCGCTGCTGGACGGAAAGCCCTGTCAAGTTATTGCTAACCCGGAGGGCAAAACCTTTGTCAGCGACAAACTCAGTAAAAAAACATTTTCAATGGAATATACGGTGTTTGACACCATTGTCCAACTGCTGCTAAACAGCAAAAACTATACTGCGCCTAAAGGCAACGGTCATGGCAAAGCGGACAAGGTGGGCTATGGCAAATGCACCGAAGATACAGTAATGGGCAGCCATTGCCGTAAAGTATTTTCGCAAGCAGTATGGCAAGTCCACCTATGACCCGGTATTTGTCCTGGCCGCCGTGTTGGACTGGGCAGGGATAGCGACCAACCAACGCGGGTATTTAACCCTTACGCCGGCATATTTGGAAAAATGCCATTTATGAAAAACGCTGCTCATGCAATGGCTATCGCAGCCGCCTGCTTACTTGTGCTTACTTGTCCGTTTGTGCCCCGCGGTACGCCCACAACGCATATAACACAAGCAGAATGCACAACAACCTATACGGTGCAAGCAGAACGCACAATAACTGCAGTCTGTGCACAGGTCTCGCATAAGAAAACCACCAGCCGGGGAGCAAACCAAACATACAACCGCCCAAAAAAAGAGCCACCCTAGATGTCAGTTCTGACACTTATTATCATGTGGTAGAGAATACGGTTCGGAAATATGTTGCGCCTGCGGGCTACACCGTTACTCGAATTTCCCGCTTGCAAATACCCTATTTTAATATCGAGTGTCGGGCACAGCAAAAAGATGTGGGCGCATTGCCGGAAACCGCTTTTAAGATCACCCAAAAGATTTACAACGACCTTTTGAAGTATGACTTTTCTGCGCCTGGCGATATTTTTCAACGGACAAATGAAATTTTGTCCATCTCTTATATTGTCTATGACGGTGCACAGGCAAGCACCCGCTTTGATATTCAATTTAACCTGGCTCAAATCGACCGAACCAAATCCTTTGCAGAAAACCTGACCCTTAAGCAGTTGATCCGGTATCCAAGCATACCATAGAAAATATTGCCACAGATGCCAATCCCCCGATGCCTTAAAACGGCACGGGGGATTTTTTGTTTTGCCCGCCGGGTTTACGCGATATGGTACATTGCGGCGGTATTACGGATAATAAAAAATGCGGGCCGAGGCGGGCAAAAGAAAAAAGCCGATCTCAAAAGAAATCGGCTTTTGGTGGACACGAAGGGAGTCGAACCCTCGACCTCTGCAATGCGAATGCAGCACTCTCCCAACTGAGCTACGCGCCCGTGTGGCTATTATTATACCACGCAGGGGGCGGCAGGGCAAGGGGTAAATTAAAATTTATCGTGCCAATTCCGGCGCGGCGATCCGCTGCCGGGTGCGGGGCAAAAAAACTTCCCTCGCAGGGCTCTGCAAGGGAAGTCGGTGGCAAAATTACTTTTGCTTTTTCTTGATTTTATTCAACTTGGCGTTGATCTCCAGGATCTGCTCCTTGGTAAACAGGCCGCCGGCCATCATGCACACGCGCTTGACGGTGAAGCCCTTGCCCATGTCAATCAAGCTCTTGTTGATTTTCATGCCCTTGGCCATATCTGCCATGCCGCCGGTGGAGCCGCCCTTGTTCTTCTTCATATTGGCACGCACCATTTGCACGATCCGCAGGGCCAGCAGCTTGCCCCGGGTGGTGGCCAAAATATCGCCGATGGTGTCGTTAATGCTCATATAGCCGGGCGGGGTCTCAATCTCAAACCAGTTGATGACGGCAGCCCTCCTCTTGGAGCACATAGTCCCGGTTTGGCTCATTCACATGGCGCAGGTGACTCTCGTCCGTGCAGTCCCCGGCCTTGGCGGTCAGGGTCGTCTCGCCGCTGTTTGGTACATCAAAGTAGAAAAACGGATATTCGCCCTTTTGCTGCACGCCCAGGCTCTTGCCGTTGGCAAACAGCTCTACCTGGGGCTGGTTGGTGTAGACGGTGACCTTGGTCACATCCTCGGTGCGGTCCACATACCGCTTGCCGCAAATGTGGACGAACGGCTCCTTGGACAGCCAAGCCTTGTAGGCATAGAACGCGTCTTTCTTATACTGCCGGTCAAAGGTTACCAAGCCCTTGTGGTTCATACCGTTCTCGCCGCCCTCGCTGCGGGCATCTGCGGCAAAGTCAAACATATTCCACACATGGGTGGACCACATCCAGGGGCGTGCGGCGATTTGGCGGATCACATCCTCGTGATACTTGGCCTGGTACTCCTCGGTGTAGTCGCCCTGCTGGGGTCAGAGGTGTGCCAGTTCAGCGCCTCACAGCCGTACTCGCTCATGCCTACCGCCCGATCCGGGTACTTCTTGTGGAATTTGTCAAACCAGGGGCCGTACATCTCGGTTTTGCCGCCGTACCAGCCAAAGTAGTGGTTGTAGGACAGCACATCGGCGATCTGTACATAAGCCTCGCCGGGATCGCACATACTCAGCACCGCTATGGTTGTGGGGCGGGTGGGATCCATTTTATGCACCAGGTCGTTCAGTGCCCGGTGGTTCTCCAAAAGGGAGGGATCCGACGCGCCGTTCATGGTGATTTCGTTAGACAGACCCCATACCACAATGCTGGGGTGATTGCTGTTTTGGCAGATCAACTCCGTCATTTGGCTGATGGTGTTGGCCTTGCCTCCGGGCATGTGACGGGAGATATAAGGGATTTCTGCCCAGACGACCATACCTCGTTCGTCGCACAGGTCATAAAAGGTCTGGCTGTGCTGGTAATGGGCCAGGCGAATGGTGTTGGCGCCCAGCTCGCAGATCAGATCCATGTCCTCCGTGTGCTCCTTGGCGGTGAGGGCGTTGCCGATTCCCGGCCGATCCTGGTGGCGGGATACGCCACGCAGGGGATAAGGTTTGCCGTTTAAGATAAAGCCCTTTTGCGGATCAATAGCAAAGCTGCGGCAGCCAAAGCGGGTGGCAATTTCGTCTACCGCTTTGCCGTTTTGCAGCAAAGTGACCGTCAGGGTATACAGGTACGGGTCCTCCGTGCCGTGCCACAGGTGGGCGTTTTCTATTTTGATGTTGGTCTTTGCATCGGCAGCGTCCGCATCGGCTTCTGCCACCGGGTCGCCGTTCCTATTGGTGATGGCAAAATGCACGGTGCAGCCTGCCGGTGCAGTCACATACGCCGTGGCAGCCACCGTGGCGTCGGTCGCCTTGCATGGAGGCACCACTTGCACGCCGGGAGCGCCGTAGTAGTCCAGGTCAAAGTGGCTCTCTTCCACGCCCAGCACGGTTACATCCCGGTAAATGCCGCCGTAGAAGGTGAAATCCGCCATCTGGGGATATACCGTTTCATTGGGGCTGTTGTCTGCATAGACCACCAGCAGGTTCTCCGGCAAAATTTCCGGCAGCTTGGCACGGAAGGTGGAGTAGCCGCCGTCATGCTTGGCAATCTGCCGACCGTTCCAGTAGACCTGGGCGCTGCTGTTTACGCCGTCGAATTGCAGGTAATGCACCGGGGCGCTGCCCAGTTCATCGGCGGTGAGTGCCTTGGCGTAGGCGCACTTGCCTCTGTAATAGTCGTTGCCGCCGTCTTGGCCGTCTGTGCCGTTCCAGGTGTGGGGTAGGTCCACCGACTCCCAGTCTGTGGGCAGGGCTGTGGGGGTGCTTTGGGGTTTTTTGGAAAAGCGCCAGTCTTTGTTTATGTTGATGATTTGTCGCATAGGGTTGCCTCCGGGTGGATTATTTTACTTTTTCCTGGGCGTTGTCGTCCAGATTATACAGAAAATGCATACTGATCAGGCTGATCAGCGCGCCAATAAAGGGCAGGAACGCGGTGACGAAATAGATCTTTTCCGGTACACCGGCAGCCTGCTCCAGGGCGCCCAGCTTTTGGTCATAGCCGGTCATACCGATGGCCCAGCTGACCACGGCGGCGCCTACACCCTGGCCAATTTTGCGGAACAGGGAATAGGTGGCGTAAATGGAGCTTTCCTCCCGGCGGCCGGTCCGGCGCTCCTGGTAGTCGATGCAGTCTGCTACCAGCGCCCACATCAAGGTCAGGTAAAAGGCAGAGCCAAACATGGCGATGGCCACCAGTACGATCCAAACATAGGGGTTACGGATCCGCACAAAGGCAGCCACGCCGGCAGAGATGGCCGACAGGACAAAGGGATAGGTGCACAATTGCTTTTTGGTGAATTTCTTGAGCATGGGCTTTACCAGCAAAATGCCCAGCGCCACCGGACATCCGGCCAGCATGGTGGCAATGGTGATCAGCTTGGTGTTCTGGAAATAACACATAAAGATATAGGGCATGGAGGTGGTCACCGTCATCATCAGCGCCAGATATGCCACGGTGCTGATGGTCACGCCCATCATGGGTTTGTTCTTAAAGAAAGAGCCAAGCGTGGCAAAATAGTTGAACTTCTGTTTCTCCTGGGGCTGTGCAGCGGCAATGCGCTCGGTGGTCATGCGCCGCAGCAGGTAGAAGGATACCAAACCGATGGCACCCATCACGCCCACAAAGATGATGAACAGCTCACCGCGGGGATTGTCGTTCTTGTCATATACCAGCAGGGGCAGCAGGATCATAATGGGAATCTGGGCACACATAGCGCCGATACTCCGCCACTGGGACAGGGAGGAGCGGCCCGCCGGGTCGTTGGTAATGCAGCTTTGCATGGAGCCGTAGGGCACATTCACGCTGGTGTACGCCACGCTCCACAGGCAGTAAATGCCCAGGCACATGGCGATCTTTACCCCGTAGGGCGCACTGGGTGCATAAATGAACAAGGCGATACTGGACAGCAGCAGCACCGGGCTGGCCCACTTGATCCAGGGCTTAAATTTACCGTCCTTGCCGGGTTTGGTGGCATCGCACAGACCGCCGATGATGGGGTCGTTGATGGCGTCAAAAATTTTGCCCAGCAGAATGAGAACGGCAAAGTGCTTGGGATCAATCTTCATACAGGTGACATAGAACAGCATCAGGTAGCTGTTAATGAATGCAAAGCTCATATTGCATCCAAAGTCGCCAAAGGCATAGCCGATCTTATCGCGCATACCGAAAGGGCGCAGTTGTTTGTTGGTGCTCATATCCATATCGGTTCCCTCCAAATTCCTATTTTGTACGATGTGTACATCTCTTTTTATTATACATATTCTATAAAAAAATGCAATGGAAAGTGATGGAATTCGTCCATCTTGTGCATAATGCGGCAAGAGGGACTGGATTTGTCTAAGATTTTTCAGGCAAAGAAAAAGGGCGGCTGCGGTGCAGTCGCCTTTTTGATTTATTGCTGTTTGAACACACGCTTAGGATCCTTGACCAGCAAGATCGCCAGCCAGGCGATGGCGCCCAAGGTTACGGCAGAGAGACCCAGCAGACTGTCGTTCAGTATCTCGCTGAAGCTCTGCTGAAAATACGCCGCCCCTTCGCTAAAGTATTCAAAGAAGAAGTCCACCAGCCACATCAGCCCGGCTGCCCCAGTAGATCAGGCACAGCGTGCCCAGTCGGTAGGTTTTGCGCTTTTCGCAGGCGTACCAAGCCACGGTAGCCGCCACGGCAGCCATCAAGGTTAGCAGCAGGCACATATTAACCCTCCTGCGCAGCCGTTTTGGCGCGCTTTTTGAACTTGGCGCTGACCACGGCGACTGCTATGCCCCATACAGCGGTGACAACGGCGCTCATAGTCACACCCACAGTAGCCATTTCGTGGAGCATGACCGCTTTGTCCTCCGGGTTGCTCATGGCCGTTAGAAACGGTGCAAACAGAGTTACCTCGCCGTGCCACAGATGCTCAAAGGCCAGCAGCAAAATGCCGCCCCACAGCAGACCGGACAGCAAGAACAGCTTGCGGCTCCAGGTAAATTTCTGCTCCTGGGCAGGTGCCCCAGTGCCCACAGCTTCATGGGCGGGCAGCGTGAGCTTTTCTTCCTTTTTCTTCAGGGTCAGCGCCACAGCGGTGACCACCACGGCCTCAGCGGCCGGTACTAAGAAACATGCCATTTGGTTATCCTCCCGATATTGCGCCGTTGGGCGCTTACTTGATGTTTTCATTTTACCACGGCGGCAGGGCAGTAGCAATCCACCGTGGGGGATTATTTTAGTCTTTATACTGCCCGGCGAATTTTGTGCGCAGGGTCATGCGTAGCACATTCTTTGCCGTGCGTTGCAGCTCGCCCAGGGTGATGCCGTCGGGCTTGCCCAGGGTCGCCAGCAGACTGCCGTCGTTGGGGGCGGACTTGCTGATGGCGGTTTTGGCGCCGGGCATCAGCACATCAACCTGTGCCCGCACCCGGTAGCCGTTGTCCCGCAGCTCCGGGAACTCCGGCGAGGGGGCGTAGCGCATCCACCAGTCGGTCATCACATTGCCGGTGTAGCCCCATTCCTCCCGCAGCAGGGCGGTGCACAGCTGGTAGTTGTAGTGCTCCACACGCCGTTGATCTTGTTGTAGCTGGTCATCAGGTTCTTAGGATGTGCTTCTTTTATGCAGATCTCAAATCCCCGCAAATAGATCTCCCGCAGGGCGCGGGCGCTGACTACGGAATTGTTGTGGTTGCGGTTATATTCCTGATTGTTGCAGGCAAAGTGCTTGGGGCAGGCGGATACCGGAGCGCTTTGCAGGCCCTGTACCACCGCGGCGGCCAGTTTGCCGGTGACCAGCGGGTCCTCGGAGAAGTATTCAAAATTGCGCCCGCACAGCGGATTGCGGTGGATATTCATGCCCGGCGCCAGTAGCACATCGGTGCCCTTGTCCACCATCTCCCGCCCCATGGCGGCGTACAGGTCCTGTACCAGCGGCAGGTTCCAGCTGCAAGCCAGGGCGGTGCCGCTGGGCAGCAGGGAGCAGGTGGCCCGCAGGCGAATCCCGGATGGGCCGTCGGTGGTGATCACCGGGGGTATGCCCTTTTGGCGCAGGCTGTCGCTGATCCCGGCCATGGCGCCTGCATTGCCGGAGGCGCACCCAGTGGGCTGTCCATCATGCCCTCGCCGCGACTGAGCAGCTCCATCTCCGTGGTAGACAGCTGCGCCACAAAGTCGTCCAGGCTGACGCTGCCCTCGGCCACATCTGCCAGCACAAATCCCTTGTTGCCGGTGACCGGCAGGGCAGGGGGAAGATGATCCAGGATCGTCTGCTTTAAGTCTACGGTGGCGGTGGGCACCGGGGCGTAGGTCTGGGTCACTTTGCCATTCTGTTCTGTGGCGGTGAGTCGGTCAAAGCCGCTGTCCGCCGGGGGCGAAAGCAACTCACAGCACTGCTCCAGCACCAGCGTGTCCGCCAGGTGCAGGTCACCGCAGGGGACAGCGCTGCGCACATCTGTACCTAGGCAAAAAGTGTAGTCCCCCGCTTCCAGCAACCAGGCGTTTTTGTGCCCGGCTGCGCCGCTGTCGTCAAAGCTGGCAAAGTGCCGATAAGGGGCGGTGAGGATCAGGCTTTGGTGCTTGCCGGGGGCCAGTTCCTCCGTTTTGCCAAAGGCAATAAGTACCTTAGCGGCTTTTCCCAGCGCGCCGCAGGGACAGCTGGCGTACAGTTGTACCACCTGCTTGCCGGGCAGCGCGCCGATGTTCTCCACCTGCACTTGCACGGTGACCGTCTGGTCCTTGATTTCTGTTTTTTTTACCTTACAGGCAAAGTCCGTGTAAGACAGACCGTAACCAAAGGGGTACAGCACCCGCTCCGGCGCAAAGGTCTCAAAGTACCGATAGCCCACAAAAATATCTTCTGTATAGCGGTTCTCTGCCTTGTTGCCAAAGTTCTGTGCCGGGTAGTCGGCGTAGGTTTGGGCGATGGTGTCCGTCAGGTGGCCGCTTGGGTTCACCTGTCCGGTGAGCACATCCGCCACCGCGTTACCGCTTTCCATGCCCAGCTGCCAGGCCAGCAAAATGGCGCTGATCTTGTCGCCGTAGGCGTCGATTTCCGCAAAGTCCATAATGCTGCCGATATTCAGCACCAGCACCACTTTTTTTGAAAGGCGGCGGTCACTGCGTCCAGCAAGGTCTTTTCTTTATTCGTCAGGTAAAAACTGCCTTTTTTCAGCGTGTTTTCCCGGTCCTCACCGGCGCTGCGGCCAATCACCACCACGGCGGTTTTGGCACCGCTTAGCAGCCGCTTGTACCCAGTCTTGCTTCACCGGCATTTCTGCATAATAGCGGGGCCAGTGCCCCCAAAATCCCGGGTCCGGGTCGTTGACAGAGGCGGCGCACCAGCTTTCATAGGCGGCCAGTACCGTGCTGTCCAGCTGCACACCGGCGTTTACCAGCCCTTGCACTAGGTTGATACTGTACGGGGCGGAAACATCGCCGCCGCTGCCGTTGCCTACATAAAAATAGTTCTTCTGCACCCGGCCAAACAGCGCCACCGGCGCAGACAGATCCAGGGGCAAGGTGTGGTTGTTGTTCTTCAGCAGCACGCAGCTTTCCGCACCGGCCCGTCTGGCCAGCGTTGCCACCTCCGGATTGCCCGGTACACCGGTGATCCGTCCGCTTTGCTGCTGCGCCAGCTCCGCCCCGCCAAAGGTTTGCAGCACTTTGCGCACCGCCTTATATCCCCAGTTGGTCATAACCGTACCTCCATTATGAAAATCTATGCCCATCATAGCAAATTCCGCCGAGAATTACAATAGGAATCAAAAAAGCGGCGTGTATCGCACACAGCAAAAAACAAAACGCATTTGCTGCACCAAGACAAAAAAACACGGACACTCAAGGGAGTGTCCGTGTTGGTTGCTTGGCGTGAACTTATTTCAGCTCAACGGTAGCGCCAACCTCAGTCAGCTTAGCCTTCAGAGCCTCAGCGTCAGCGGTGGGCATTGCTTCCTTAACGGTAGCGGGAGCGCCGTCAACGATAGCCTTAGCTTCCTTCAGACCCAGGCCGGTAGCCTCACGAACGGCCTTGATCACCTGAATCTTGTTGGCGCCAACATCGGTCAGCACAACATCAAACTCGGTCTTCTCGTCAGCAGCAGCGGCGCCACCCTCAGCGGGAGCAGCTGCAACGGCGACTGCGGCAGCAGTAACGCCAAAGGTCTCTTCGATTGTTTCCTTGAGCTCTTTAAGCTCCAGAACGCTCAGTTCTGCGATGGAATCTACAATAGCAGTGATTTTCTCGGTTGCCATGATAATTACCTCCGTAAATTATAATAAAAATTAAATTATTCTGCTGTTTCTTCAGCAAGTGCTTCCTCAGCGGGAGCAGCCTCTGCGGGAGCCTCTTCGGCCTCTGCAGCGACGGGTGTTGCACCGCCCTTTTCTTCCAGTGCTGCAACGGCACGGGCAATGCAGGCGATGGGCTCAACAACAAGACTTGCGATCTGAGCCAGCATGGCCTCTCTGGAAGGCAGCTTGGAAAGCGCAATAACCTCGTCCAGAGCGATCACTTTGCCGTCCAGATAACCGGACTTAATGGCAAAATTGTCGTGGCCGTCTGCAAACTTTTGCAGAATGCGGGCAGATGCCACATAGTCATCGTCACAGGTGGCGATGGCGGTGGTGCCTTCCAACACAGACTCAAGGCCTTCCAGACCGGCAGCCTCAGCTGCTCTGCCCAAAAGGGTGTTCTTTACGACAGTGTAGTGCACACCGGCCTCACGCAGCTCGTGACGCAACTGCGTGTCGTCAGATACGGTGATGCCTTTGTAGTCAACCACTACACCGGCGCAGGAATTCTTGATCCGGTCAGAAAGAGCGGCAACCTGCTGCTTTTTCATTTCAAGAACTGCTGTACTTGGCATAAAACATAACCTCCATAAGTATTTGCCGCAAAATGCGGTCTTTATGGCTGTTTAGCAAAACAAAAAGTGCATTCCGATGTACCTCGGAATGCACAAAATGACATAGATATTGCACCGCAGGGTGCGAACCATGCACATTCATTCCTCGGCAGGCGATCAACTTACGCCAAACGGCACCTGCTGTCTTTGGCTGAACAGCGATAGTATTTTAACACAAGGCACGAGCCTTGTCAATACCCAAAAACTTATTGAGCAGAAACAGTACCAACTTTGTTGGGGTTGATACGCACGCCGGGGCCCATGGTGGAAGCCACGGCAACGGACTTAATATACTGGCCCTTCAGCGCAGCCGGCTTTGCCTTGATGATGGCGTCCAGCAGAGCGTTGAAGTTCTCCAGCAGCTTCTCCTGCCCAAAGGAAGCCTTGCCGATGGGGCAGTGAATGATGTTGGTCTTGTCCAGACGGTACTCGATCTTACCGGCCTTAGCCTCGGTTACAGCCTTAGCCACATCCATGGTTACGGTGCCGGCCTTGGGAGAGGGCATCAGACCGCGGGGGCCCAGCACTTTACCCAAACGACCAACGAAGCCCATCATATCCGGGCTGGCAACGGCCACATCAAAGTCCATCCAGCCGCCCTGGATCTTCTCTACCAGGTCAGCGTCGCCAACGATGTCAGCGCCGGCCTCGGTAGCAGCCTTAGCCAGGTCGCCCTTGGCAAATACAGCCACGCGCACGGTTTTACCGGTGCCGTTGGGCAGCACCACAGCACCACGCACCTGCTGATCAGCGTGACGGGAGTCAACGCCCAGGCGAATGTGAGCCTCAATGGTTTCGTCAAATTTAGCTGTGGCGGTCTTAACAGCCAGGTCAAGTGCCTCAGCGCTATCATACAGATTGGAGCGGTCTACCAGCTTGAGCGCCGTCCACATATTTCTTTCCGTGTTTCATTACAAATTACCTCCAGTGGTTAATCGGATCTTTCCTCCCACAAGGGACTCAGTCTTCTACTACAATACCCATGCTGCGAGCAGTGCCGGCGATCATGGACATAGCGGCCTCCAAAGAAGCTGCGTTCAGGTCGGGCATTTTGGTCTCAGCGATCTTCTGGACCTGCTCCTTGGTGATGGTGGCTACCTTGTTCTTGTTGGGAACGCCGGAAGCCTTGTCAATGCCGCAAGCCTTCTTGATGAGAACGGCTGCGGGCGGGGTCTTGGTGATGAAAGTGAAAGAACGATCCTCATAAACGGTGATCACTACGGGAATGATCAGGCCGGCGTCGTTCTTGGTTCTCTCGTTAAAGTCCTTGGTGAAAGCCACGATGTTTACACCGTGCTGACCGAGAGCCGGGCCAACCGGGGGGGCAGGGGTCGCCTTACCGGCCGGGATCTGAAGTTTAATTAAACCTACTACCTTCTGTGCCATAATAATTTTCCTCCTAAATTGTGGTCATTGGCGGGGCGCTGTGCGCTCCTCCCACGCACCGCAAAAAGCGGTGATAATCAGCGGCAAGCCGCGTATTACCGAATGTTAGTCTTTGACCTTTTCAAGCTGGTCAAGCTCAAAATCAACTGATGTTTCGCGCCCAAACATGGAAACGGTGACCTGTGCGCTGTTGTTGGGAATGTCGATGGCGTCCACAGTGCCGGAGAAGCCCTCCAGCGGGCCGTCGATCACATTGACCAGATCGCCTACGGCGTAGTGCACCTCTACGGTGACCTTCTCCACGCCCAGCTTGCGTACCTCTTCCTCCGTTAAGGGAACAGGCTTGCTCTCCGGACCTACAAAGCCGGTGCAGCCGCGGGTGTTGCGCACCACATACCAGCTGTCGTCGTTCATCACCATTTTGATGAGCACATAGCCGGGGAAGATCTTGCGCTCCACTTCCTTCTTGGTGCCGTCATCTTTGATCTCTACCACCGTCTCGGTAGGGACGACCACATCCTGAATCCAATCGTGCAGGTTGCGGTTCTCTACCACGGTCTCAATGTTGCTGGCTACCTTGTTCTCATAACCGGAAAAGGTGTGGGCAACATACCATTTTGCTTCTTCCATACTAAACAGAACCTCCGTAAATTGCTGTGATCCGAATGGGGGCGCTGCCCCTGCGTGCGTTCGGGTCTTTATTTGGTGGTCTGTTCGGTGGTGGCCTCAGCCAAAGCCGCCGAAGTGGTTTTCTGGGTGGTGGTTTCGCTGGCAGCGGTGGTGGTCTCACTGTCGGTCTTCAGGCTCTTAATGCCCTTCATACCCAGGGTCAGGCCGGTGTCTACCAAATAAATGCACACGCCGACGATGATCACGACTACCAGTACGGTCAGGGTGTTCTTGAGCACGTTCTTACCGTCTGACCAAACGACTTTTTTACCCTCTGATTTTACGCTTTTGAAGAATGAACCAATGGATTTGAACGGATTTTTCTTGGCTTTTTTTGCCTTTGACTTATCTGCCTTGGCGTCGGACTTTTTGGCAGGCTTGCTGCTCTTTTCCGGCTTTGCAGACGCTTTCTTTTCGTCAGCCATTGTCAGTCCTCCTGTTATTTCGTTTCTCTGTGCAAGGTATGCTTTTTTGCAGAAACGGCAGTACTTGTTCATCTCAAGTCTGTCGGGCGTATTCTTCTTGTTCTTCATTGTGTTGTAGTTGCGCTGTTTGCACTCTGTGCAAGCTAAGGTAATCTTAACTCTCATTAATAAGCACCTCCGTTGTATTTCGATTGTGTGTGAATCTCCCTCGTTGCGCCACGCAATGCGCACCTAAAAATGGGCAAAAAATAAAACCCCACTTACCGAGGTACAAACACTATACCACAACCGCACCCGTTCGTCAAGGGGGAAATCAAAATAAAAGCCGCTTTCATGCGAGACGGTGCAAGAATTGTTTGCATTTGGCGGCGGAATATATTATGATATGTATATTCTATATAAGGGAGGCGAAGATATGCGGGTACTGATCGTGGGCGGCGGCGCGGCGGGATTGTGCTGTGCCATACGGCTGCGGCAACTGGACCCGGCGGTGCAGGTCACGGTGCTGGAGCGGCTGGAGCAGCCGGGCAAAAAGCTGCTGGCTACCGGCAACGGCCGGTGCAATTTGACCAATATGCAGGCGCCCCACAGCCGGGCGGTGCTGGATTTCTTTGCCTCTCTCGGTTTGATGACCCGGCAGGAGGATTTGGGGCGTGTATATCCTTACAGCCTGCGGGCAGCCACGGTGCAAAATTTGCTGCTGGACGCCTGCCGCGCCTTGGGCGTGCGCCTGGTTACCGGCTGCCGGGTGGAAAAGATCATCCCCGGCTTTACGGTGCAGACGGATAAGGACGCCTTTGCCGGCGACAAGGTGGTGGTGGCCTGCGGCGGGCAGGCACAGCCGGCACTGGGCAGCGATGGCAGCGGCTATGCCCTGCTGCAAGATCTGGGTCACAGCTGTACGCCCCTGTATCCGGCGCTGGTGCAGCTGACCTCCTCCAGCAAATACCCTCGCAAGCTCAAGGGGCAGCGCACCCGAGCGGCAGTAGCCGTCACTTTGGACGGTGAAACCGTGGCGAAGAGTCGGGGCGAGGTGCTGTTTACCGATTACGGTTTGTCCGGCATTGCGGTGATGGATGTAAGCTGGGCGGTGGGGCAGAACTTTGCCCGCCCCCGGCCGCAAAAGTGCTGCGCAGTGCTGGATTTGGTCCCGGAGTGCAGCGAAAATCAGCTTTGTCTTATCTGCGGCAATTCGGCTCCCTGCGAGGATCCTCAGCGCAGAGGTGACGGAGATTTTGGAAAAACAGGCTGCGGGTGACCCGGCTCGGCTGGTGCAGATCGCCAAGCACTGGCAGCTGATCGTTACCGGCACCAAGGGCTACGCCTTTGCCCAGATCACCGGCGGCGGTGTGCCCCGGACGGAATTGGAGGGCTTTGCCTCTCGGCGGGTGCCCGGACTGTATATTGTCGGCGAGGTGCTGGACGAGCAGCAGCCCTGCGGCGGTTATAATTTGAATTTTGCCTTTTACAGCGGTCTGGCGGCCGCCGGGCAGATAGTGGAGAAGCGGAATGATACGAGTAAGTGAGTTGCGTCTGGAACTGGATGAGGACGAGAGCCTGCTGCGCAAAAAGGCGGGCAAGGTGCTGCGCACCGATCCCAAATATATTGAAAAACTGACGATTTTTAAAAAGAGTGTGGACGCCCGCAAAAAGGACGATGTGCACTTCTCTTATACGGTAGATGTGACCCTGGGGCTGGACGAAACCCAGGTGCTGCGCCGCTGCCGCTCCCCGAAGGCCAAGGCGGCGGAAGAATACAAGTACACCCTGCCGGTGAACCGGCGGCAGTCCGCTTTTCGCCCGGTGGTGGTTGGTTTCGGTCCGGCGGGTATGTTTGCCGGCCTGATCTTGGCTGAGGCAGGACTGCGCCCCATTGTGTTGGAGCGTGGCAAGGATATTCAGCGCCGCCAGCAGGATGTGAACGCCTTTTGGCAGCAGCATATTCTCAACGAGGAGAGCAATGTGCAGTTCGGCGAGGGCGGTGCCGGTACTTTTTCTGACGGCAAGTTGACCACCGGCATTAAAAGCCCCTTTATTCGCCAGGTGCTGCAAGAGCTGTACGAGGCCGGTGCGCCGGAGGAGATTTTATACGCCGCCAAGCCCCATATCGGCACGGACCGACTGGCTGTGGTGGTGCAGAATATTCGCAAAAAAATTGAGCGCCTGGGGGGCGAGGTGCGCCTGGAATGTCGGCTGGAGAATTTGATCTTAGCCAACGGCTTTATCCATGGGGTCACTTACAGCCATTTGGGTCAAACGGTGGATATGGAGACGGATGCGGTGATCCTGGCCATTGGCCACAGCGCCCGGGACACGGTGGAAATGCTTTATAAAAACGGCGCGCAAATTATCCAAAAGCCCTTTAGTGTGGGCGCCCGCATTGAGCACCCCCAAAAGCTCATTGACAAGGCCCAGTACGGCGCTTTTGCCGGTCACCCTAAGCTGGGGGCTGCGGATTACAAGCTCAGCTGCCACGGTCTGCACCAGCGAGGGGCGTATACCTTTTGTATGTGCCCGGGGGGCACGGTGGTGGCCGCCGCCAGCGAAAAGGGCGGCGTGATCGTCAACGGCATGAGCACCCTGGCCCGGGACGGCGAGAATGCCAACTCGGCGCTGCTAGTGGGTATTGATCCGGTGGACTTCCCCTCGGAGCATCCGCTGGCGGGAATGTATTATCAGCGAGAGATTGAGCAAAACGCCTTTGCCCTGGGCGGGGGCGATTACCGTGCACCGGCGCAGCTGGTGGGCGATTTCTTAGCGGATCGGGAAAGTCGGGCGCTGGGCAATGTGCAGCCCACCTGCCCTACCGGGGTCACGCTTACCAACCTGCGGTACTGCCTGCCGGACAAGGTGCGCACCACCATGCAGGCGGCCATTACGGAGATGGACAAGCGGCTCCACGGCTTTGCCCTGCCGGACGCGGTGCTTACTGCGCCGGAAACCCGCTCCTCCAGCAGCGTGCGGATTTTGCGGGACGAATTTTGCCAGTGCAATCTGCGCGGGGTGTACCCCTGCGGTGAGGGTGCCGGTTACGCCGGTGGCATTGTGTCCGCCGCCGTGGACGGCATAAAGTGCGCCCACGCTGTGCTGGCGGATGCGCACTAAGAATAAAATAATAGGTATAGAAAAAGCACCCCGACGGGGGTGCTTTTTTTTTGATGGATGCGAAAGACGAAAATTCCCCAGTCAGCTACGCTGACAGCGCCTAACGGGCTGCCGGTTAGGTGGTGGCATTGCCGTAGGAATTTTGTGTATTGCAATCTGTCGGTAAAAATAGGCTGTTTACTTCAACTGCAACAGGCGGCGGACAAAGTAGATCACCAGCCCAAAGGTGGCCAGCAGACCCACGGCGGCCAATACAAGAAAAATCTTATATCCATTGCCCAGGGAGGCCAGCGCCACCAAAGAGAGCAGGGCGCTTACCGCCAGCTTTACCCAGCCGATCATGGTCTTTAATGTGCGGTAGACGGCGGTGCGGTTCTCCTCCGTTACGGTCACGCCGGTGTTCCAAATCCCGGGGAACTGCTCTAAAATCGTGATCAGCACATACAGCACCCACCCCAGCACCGGCAGCTGCCACAGGGTGGTGCGGGCGGTCCAGCTGTCTATTTGGCCGTCGGCAGTATAGTGCCCGGGAATGGTCATGGGAATTTGCGACCAGCGCACCAGCAGGTACAGGGTAACGGCTGCCAGGCAGGCCACCGCCGCTATGTTTAACAGAATGTCCGTTTTTGTGTTTTTGATTTTCATACCGTGACCTCCATGGGAAAATGGAATCCTCTGTTTTGCCGCCCTTGTCAAAGAGGAAGGCTTGGGGGGTGAAAATAGATTTGATATGCCGTGTCTCACCTTCTATATACCATATCGGAGAAGAAATGGCAAGAGGTTGGCGTTTTTAGGTGACGGGTTGTGATTTTGTCTAACATTCAAGTTACTCTTGACTAACCAAGCGGCCGGGTGGTATGCTTTTGTCACAAAAGAAGTACCCGCTTGAGGGAGTAGTTTGCACGCCGTGGGCGTGTGGCAAGTCAACAAACTGACTGCGGCGCTGTGCCGGGTCTGGCTTGTCTTAATGAACGAGACTCTTGCACGCCTGTTTTTCGTGCAGCAGTCTTTTATTTTTTACCCAAAAAGACCTAACGCACGGCAACGGCGGTAGGTCTTTTTCTTTGTAAAAATGAAGCAGGAGGACTTTCTATGCAGGCATTTACCGCAGAAAAAACGGAGCTGCTGGCAACCTACGGTGCAGACGCGAACCGGGGGCTGACAGAAGCGCAGGCACGGAAAAACAAAGAACAGTACGGCGAGAACGCCCTCACCCGACGCAAGCCGGACACACTGCTGAAGCGCCTTTGGGATGCAGCCACGGAGCCTATGCTCTTAATGCTTATTGCAGCCGGGCTGATCGCCCTGGCGGTGAACATTGTGCGCCAGGTTACCGGCGGCGAGGCGGACTTTTTGGAGTGCGTGGGCGTGTTCGTGGCCATTGCTTTGTCTGTGGTGATCAGCGTGGTGATGGAGGGGCGCAGCGCCAAGGCGTTTGAGGCTCTGTCCAAAATCAACGCGGATATGGCCGTGCGCGCGGTGCGGGACGGGCAAACCGTTACCCTGCAAAGCGCCCATTTGGCGGTGGGCGATGTGGTGTTGCTGTCTGCCGGAGACAAGGTGCCGGCGGACGGACGACTGCTGGAGAGCACCGCTCTGCGGGTGGATGAATCCGCCCTTACCGGCGAGAGCTTTCCGGTGAAGAAAGACAGCGAACTGGTGCTTACGGACGAAAAAACGCCCCTGGCGGAGCGGGCCAATATGCTTTATAGCGGCACATTTGTTACCGAGGGGAACGGACGGCTGCTGGTGACGGCGGTGGGCGACGCTACGGAATTTGGCAAGATCGCCGGCGAGCTGGGCAATGCAGAAAAAAGCAGCACCCCCTTGCAGGAGAAGCTGGCCCGCCTGGGCAAGACCATTACCGTGCTTGGCGTGATTGCAGCGGGCATTGTGTTTGCGGCTCAGCTGATTTCCTTTGCCCTCCACGGCGGCCTGCATTTGGAGGCGGTGATGGAGGCGTTCATCACCAGTATCGTGCTGATTGTGGCGGCGGTGCCGGAGGGACTGCCCACCATTGTGGCGGTGTCTCTGTCTATCAATATTATCAAGCTAAGTAAGCAAAACGCCCTGGTGAAGAAGATGATCGCCTCGGAGACCATCGGCTGTATCAGTGTGATCTGCTCGGACAAGACCGGTACTTTAACGGAAAACAAGATGACCGTGCGTGCCTTTTATGACACCCGGTGGCATAAAGAAGCGGCAGCGCTGCAAAACGAATACCTGACCCATAATATCTGCCTGAACACCACGGCAGACTTGGCGCCGGACGGCGGCTTTATCGGCAATCCCACGGAGTGCGCCATGCTGCGGTTCTTTGAGCAGGCAGACACCGGCAACACCTACCGTCGGGAGCGGGAGGACCACACCCGGCTGTGCGCGTTCCCTTTCTCGTCCGAGCTTAAGCACATGACCACCATTTCCAATGTGGACGGGCGCATTCTCTCTTATGTAAAGGGCAGCCCGGAGTGCGTGCTGAATATGTGTGTGCCTTGAAACCTGACCGTCTGGCGGAACTGTGCCGGGTGCTGGTGCAGGCAGAGGAGCAAGCTATGCGGGTGATCGCCTTTGCCCATAAGGAGTTGGCGGAGATGGAGGACTTCTCTGCAAAGGAGGCCCACCGCCGAATGGAAAGCGATATGGTCTTTGACGGCTTTGTGGCCATTGCAGACCCGCTGCGCAGCGATGTGTACGACGCTGTGGCCGCCTGCCGCAGCGCCGGGGTGGGGGTGAAGATTCTTACCGGCGACAATATCGTTACCGCCACCGCCATTGCCAAGGAACTGGATCTGCTGGCGGACGGTTGTGTGGCGCTGGAAGCCAAAGAAGTGGAAGAAATGAGCGACCGCCGGCTGCAAAAAATGCTGCCCAAGATCAGCGTGATTGCTCGCAGCACCCCTACGGTGAAAATGCGGGTGGTGAAGCTGCTGAAAGCACGAGGCGAAGTGGTGGCTGTCACCGGCGACGGGATCAACGACGCACCGGCGCTGAAGAACGCTGATGTGGGGATCGCCATGGGCATTTCCGGCACGGAGGTGTCCAAGGAAGCCAGCGATATTGTGCTGTTGGATGACTCCTTTGCCACCATCGTTAAGGCTGTGGAATGGGCCGCAATATTTATGAGAACTTTAAGCGGTTCATCAGCTTCCAGCTGACGGTGAATATTGCCTCTGTTATTTGCGTATTTGTGTCTGTTCTGATGGGGCTGCCGGCGCCCTTTACCGCCTTGCAGCTGCTGTGGATCAATATTATTATGGACGGCCCGCCGGCCCTGACCTTGGGACTGGAGCCGGGATACAGTGACCTGATGCGCCGCCGCCCCACCAACCGCAGCGAGAATATTATCTCCAAGGGTATGCTGGCGCGGATCACCGCTACCGGCGTGTATATGAGCGTGGTGTTCCTGCTGCAATACAAGCTGAATTTCCTGGGTGCTGCCCAGGGCGAGATGATCACCGTGCTGTTCACCCTGTTTGTACTGTTTCAGCTGTTTAACGCCTTTAACTGCCGGGAACTGCACAGCGAGAGTATCTTTTGCCACCTGTTTAAGAACAAGCTGATGCTGTTGGTCGTGGGCTGCACCTTTGTGCTGCAAGTGCTGATCATCCAGTTTGCCGGTGCGTTCTTTGGCACCGTACCCCTGGGGATCGCCATGTGGGGCAAGCTGTTTGCTCTGGCATTCGCCGTCATCGTCCTTTCTGAGGTCATTAAGGTTTTTGCCCGCCTGTTCCAAAAGAAAAAGGCATAACAAAAAGCATAATCATTGGATAAAAAACAAGACCGTGTGTACGAAAAGGTACATACGGCCTTTTGTGATTTTTTGCAGCGTTGGCTGGCTGCTCCGGTTTTAATATAGCCGGATGATGTTAAAACCGCGCCCGCTGGTGGGTAAAAGATTTTTTCATTTGTTAAGGTTTGTTAAGAAAAATGCGTGAAAATGGGGATAATCTTGCATTTTGTACAAAATTCCTGCCGCAGAGATAGGAATTCGGGGCGGGGATTTGTTTACTTTGCCTATGTCAATTTTTACCGATTTGTGCTATAATAGTGATGTTCAAATAGAAAAACAGGCGAAAAAACCGTGTATTATTGTATTATCAAGAAAGGTGAGTGTCATGCAAATCGGTACTTTCGTGCATTACAGTACCAAGGGCATCTGCCAAGTGCGCGAAATTGAAACCATGAAGTTCTCCAGCGAGACCAAGGACTACTATGTGCTGGTGCCTGTGTTTGACCGGAACTCCAAGTATTACGTGCCCACGGATTACGATCCCCAGCGGATCAAAATTCGCTCAGCCATTGCCCCGGCAATGGTGGAGGAATTGATGGGCTATGCCAAGACCTGCCAGCCCTATGAGTGGGTGAGCAACGTCCACGAGCGTAAGGCCAAGACGGAGGAGATCCTCCACAGCTCGGATCATAAGCGCATTTTGCGGTTGATTAAGACACTTCGCTGCCATGAGGAGCACCAAAAGCAGATCGGCAAGAAAATGTATCTTTCAGACGCCAAGGCGCTGCGCAGTGCGCTGCATATCATCAGCGATGAGTTTGCCTTTGTGCGGGGGGAAGATCCCAAGACCGTAGCCGCATATTTAGAAGCGGTATAAATCCAGATTATAAAAAACGCCGTATCCTGAGGATACGGCGCTTTTTTGCGCCTTTTTTGGCAAACCAGTGCGTCTGCAAATGACGGATTTTATGCATGTTTTACCACAACCGTTCAAAACCGTGCAGAGAAAGGGGCTGCATTTGCATAAATTGCCCAAAAGAGCAGGCGCTCACTGTGCGGAATGAACGAAAATGAAGGAATGAACTTGACGGCTTTTGCTTACCGTGGTACACTTTGGGTGTAAGGACGAGGGCGACAAACGCCCGGAAAATTCAGAAAGGAACCGTCTATGCTTACCCAGGAAAGACACTTGCAGATTTTGGCCCAGTTAGAGGAAAAAGGACCGTATCCGTTGCGCAGTTGACCCAGCTTTTGGGCGCCAGCGAAAGCACGGTGCGCCGGGATCTGATTGCGCTGGATCGGCTGGGCAAGCTGCACAAGGTGCATGGCGGCATGCCGACCCGGCGGGATTTTATTCGCCGGGAGGAGAAGCTGGACGAAAAGCTGCAGCTGCACATGGACGAAAAAGAGATGATCGCCGCTTACGCCGCTGCCCAGGTGGACGATACAGATTTTGTATATTTAGACGCCGGCAGCTCTACCCTGTTAATGATCGACCACTTGCAGCCGGGCGCCACCTTTGTGACCAACGGCCTTCTCCACGCCCAGCGGCTGGTGGCCAAGGGCATGAAAACCTATGTGCTGGGCGGCGAGTTAAAGCACACCACCGATGCCATCATCGGTCTGGCGGCAGCCAAGAATTTGCACAACTATAATTTTTCCAAGTGTTTCATCGGCACCAACGGTATTGCCATTCGTCAGGGATTTACCACGCCGGACACGGACGAGGCCTACTTAAAAGCGGCGGCCATGGAGCGCAGTTTCGTCAGTTATGTGTTGGCGGACGCCAGCAAGTTTGACAAAGTATCTACCGTGAGCTTTGCGCCCCTGGATCAGGCGGCGATCATCACCGATCGGCTGCCGGACCCGGAGTACGGAGAACGCACGGTGGTAAAGGAGGTTGCGTTATTATGATCTATACCGTAACGTTGAACCCGGCGCTGGACTACATTCTGCGCCTGCCCCGGTTGAGCAGCGAGGATGTAAACCGGGCGGACAGCGCCCAACTGCTGTGCGGCGGCAAGGGAATCAATGTGTCCATGGTGCTGTCCGGACTGGAGGTGCCCACCCGGGCACTGGGGTTCGTGGCCGGATTTACCGGCCGGGCACTGGAGCAGATGCTGCAGGCCCAGGGAATCCAAACGGATTTTGTGCCGCTGGCAGCGGGCAACACCCGAATCAATGTTAAGATCTTTGCCGATCGGCAAACGGATATTAACGCCCCCGGTGCCCAGCCGGCAGAGGCGGAAGTAGAGGCTTTGTTCCACAAGCTGGAAGGACTGGTGCCCGGCGACTTTTTGGTGCTGGCCGGGGCGGTGCCCAGCCAAATGCCCGGCTCCATTTATGAGCAAATCTGCGCCAAGCTGCAAAATAAAGGCGTGCATATTGTGGTAGACACCACCGGCGACGCGTTGCTGGCAGTGCTGGATTACCACCCGTTTCTTATTAAACCCAATCACCACGAGCTGGGCGAGATCTTTGGCGAGGACATTCGCCCGGACGATGAAGAGAAGATTCGCTTTTTTGCAGCCAAGTTGCAAGAGAAAGGCGCACGCAATGTGCTGGTGAGTCGTGGCAAGTACGGCGCCACGCTGCTGGCAGAGGACGGCAGCACCCACTCCGTGGGCGTGGTGCCCGGCAAACCGGTGAACAATGTAGGCTGCGGCGACTCAATGGTGGCCGGGTTCCTGGCCGGGTACGCAGACAGCGGCGATTACAAGACGGCGCTCCAGTGGGCTTCCGCCGCCGGTAATGCCTCCGCCTTTTGTCAGGGCGTGGCAGACGGCGATACCATTCGCCGGTATAAGACACAGTATTTTGCCGACTGAGAGCAGTCGGAGAATAATTAAATGTGCAGGGCGACGCCCTGTGTAAGGAGGGTTCTCTATGAAGATTAAAGATTTGCTGTCTCCTCGGGCGATCCGGCTGAACGCCCCGGCTGAAAGCAAAGCCAAGCCATCGACGCGCTGGTAGAGCTGCACGCAGCAGCAGGCAACCTAACGGACCCGTCGGCCTACAAGGCGGCGATCCTGGCGCGAGAGGGACAGGCACCACTGCCATCGGCGAGGGCATTGCGGTGCCTCATGCGAAGAGCGACAGCGTGGCCCATGCGGCACTGGCGGCGATGACCGTGCCCGGCGGTGTGGATTATGACGCCCCGGACGGCAAACCCAGTTCGCTGCTGTTTATGATCGCGGCTCCGCCGGACGGCGATGTGCATTTGGAAATTCTCTCTCGCCTGATGGTGATGCTTATGGAAGCAGCCGGAATTTTGCGATCGGCCCGTGCATGCCAAAACGGCAGAGGAATTTATTGAAATTATTGACGCCCAGGAGCGGGCCAAGTACCCGGAGGAGACCCCGGAGGATACGGTGGTAACCGCACAGGCGGCTCCGAAAGGCTATCGTATTTTGGCGGTGACCGCCTGCCCCACCGGCATTGCGCATACCTATATGGCTGCCGAGGCGCTGGAAAAGGCCGGCGCGGCCATGAATTGCCCCTTAAAGGCAGAGACCAACGGCTCCGGCGGCGCTAAAAATGTACTCACCCGCCGAGAGATCGCTGACTGTGACGGTATTATCATTGCGGCGGATAAAAATGTAGAGATGGACCGCTTTGACGGCAAGCCGGTATTGCAAACCACGGTTTCTGCCGGTATTAACAAACCGCAGGAGTTAATCCAAAAGGTGCTGGACGGCAAGGCTCCCGTTTACCACGCAGAGGGCGGCGCAGCCCCCGTCGGGGATGACGATGAGAAAGAGAGCTTCGGCCACAAGGTGTATAAACACCTGATGAACGGCGTATCCCACATGCTGCCTTTCGTGGTCGGCGGCGGCGTGCTGATTGCTCTGGGCTTCTTGATTGATACATTGGCCGGTAACGCCAATGCCGGCGGCAACTTCGGCCAGACCAACCCGGTAGCGGCGGTGATCTTTTGGATCGGTAAAGCGGCATTTAGCTTTATGATTCCCATTTTGGCCGGGTATATTGCCCAGTCCATTGCGGATCGTCCCGGTTTGCTGCCCGGTATCGTTGGCGGTTATTTGGCCACCATCGGCATGCGCTGCAGTCGCCTACCGGCGATGACAAGGCTGTGTCCGGATTCTTGGGCGCGCTGCTGGCCGGTTTTGTGGCCGGTCTGTTGGTCAACGGACTGAAAAAGGCCTTCTCCTGGATGCCCAAGAGCATGGACGGCATTAAGCCGGTGTTCCTGTACCCCCTGTTCGGCACTGTGTTGATCGGTCTGTTTATGTTGCTGATCAATCCCTTCGTGGGGTATATCAACTTGGCGTTGTCTGCCGGACTGAAAAGTCTGGGCGAAACCTCCCGCATTCTCCTGTCCGTTGTTCTGGCGGCTATGATGGCCACTGACATGGGCGGCCCGTTCAACAAGGCGGCTTATGTGTTCGGTACGGCTTCCGTCGCCACCGGCGATACCTGGATCATGGCGGCGGTGATGATCGGTGGCATGGTGCCGCCTATCGCCATCGCTTTGTCCACCACCTTTAACAAGAAGAAGTGGACCAAAGAGGAACTGAAAAGCGGTCCGGTCAATTATGCGATGGGTCTGTGCTTCATCACAGAGGGCGCGATTCCTTATGCGGCGTCTGATCCGCTGCGCGTGATTCCGTCCTGTATGGTGGGCTCTGCCGTAGCCGGTTTGGTCTGCGCGCTGTTTGGCTGTGCTTGCCCGGCACCCCACGGCGGTGTTTTTTCACTTTCGCAGTTGTGGATCATCCTCTGGGTTATATTGTGGCTCTGGTTGCAGGCTCTGTGGTCGGTGCGTTGATGCTGGCCCTGCTGAAAAGAATAAAACAGAGAAGGAGAGAGCATAATGGTATCTCAGGTAACAAAGGTGATCAATAAAGAGGGCTTCCATATGCGCCCGGCAAATATGTTCGTTAAGGAAATGACTGCATTCCAGAGTGATGTGCATCTGATCTTAAACGGCAAGGACATTAACGCCAAGAGCATTATGAACATTATGGCCGGCTGCATTAAGTGCGGCAGCCAGCTGGAAGTGCGGGCCGACGGTCCGGACGAAAATGAGGCACTGGCCAAGGCAGTCAGTCTGATTGAGTCCGGCTTAGGCGAGGCATAAGAAAAATTTTGCACACAGGGAACGGCTCTTTGGGGCAGTTCCCTGGCTGTGTTTATTAAGTTGAACAAGGAGAGGGAGCGATACCATGCTAAGAGGAACAGGCGTAAGCGAGGGCTGCGGCATCGGCAAGGCCTTGATCATTCAGCACCGGTCGCTGGATTACAGCGGCGTGGTCTTTGGCGGCGCCCAGCAGGAAAAAGAGCGGCTTCGGGCAGCCATTAACGCATTTATGCAAAAGACGGAGCAGCTGCGGGATCGTCTGCAAGCCTCTGCCGGAGAGAAAGAGGCAGCGATTTTAGACGGTCACATGGAGATGCTGCGGGATCCGTTTATGCTCTCCCAAATGGAGGAGATGATCGACGGCGGCGCCACGGCGGAAGCGGCGGCTGATGGGGTGTGCAACCAATTTATCGCCATGTTTTCCGGCATGGATGACGAGCTGACCCGTCAGAGAGCCAGCGATATTGCCGATGTGCGAGAGGATCTGCTGGGTATTATGCTGGGTGCGGAGCAGGTGGATTTGGGCGCCATTGAACCGGGTACGGTACTGGTGGCCCACGACTTTACCCCCTCTATGACCGGCAAAATGAACCGGGAGCATGTGGCAGCCATTGTGGCAGAGGTGGGCGGTATGACCTCCCACAGTGCCATTTTGGCGCGGGCCATGGGCATTCCGGCGGTACTGTCCGTCAGCGGTGCAGTAGAGGCGCTGCACACCGGCCAATGCGTGGCGGTGGACGGCTTTCGCGGCACAGTGCTGCCGGAGCCTACGCCGGAGCAGACGGCGGAATTTAAGCGGCGGCAGCGGGAATATTTGGCAGAGCGAGAGGCGCTCAGCCGCTATTGTAATCTGCCTACCGTCACCAAGAACGGCGTGAAAAAGGCCGTGTACGGCAATATCGGCAAGCCGGAGGATGTGCAGGCGGTGGTGCAAAACGGCGGTGAGGGTATCGGCCTTTTCCGCACGGAATTCCTGTTTATGGATCGGATGTCCCGCCCCACGGAGGCAGAGCAGTTTGAGGCTTACGCCACGGTGGCCAAGGCCATGAACGGCCGGGAGGTCATCATCCGTACGCTGGACATTGGCGGTGATAAGGAAATCCCCTACTTAGAGATTGAAAAAGAGGACAATCCGTTCCTGGGACACCGGGCCATTCGCTACTGCCTGGACCACCCGGATCTGTTTTGCGACCAAATCCGCGCCATTTTGCGGGCGGCCAAGTTCGGCGACTTAAAGCTGATGCTGCCTCTGATCACCTGCAAGGAAGAAATCCTGGCAGCTAAAAAGCTGATTGAGCAGTGCCTGCGGGAGCTGATTGAAGCCGGCGAGGATGTGCACCCGGTGCCGGTAGGTATTATGGTAGAAACCCCGGCTGCGGCGCTGACCGCAGCGGAGCTGGCCAAGGAATCGGACTTCTTCTCCATCGGCACCAATGATCTGACCGGCTATGTGATGGCCGTGGATCGTGGCAATCAGGCGGTGGCGCGGCTGTACGATCCTATGCAGCCGGCAGTGCTCTCTGCTATTGAAATGACCATTAAGGCCGCCAAGGCCGCCGGTATTCCGGTGGGTATGTGCGGCGAGGGGGCGGCGGACCCCCGGCTGATCCCCCATCTGCTGGCGTGGGGACTGGACGAATTTTCCGTGTCTGCCGCTTCTATTCTGAAAACCCGCAAGAAGATCAGCGAGGAAGAAGCGTAAATATAGTACCCTTTTACGGCTCCCCTTGGAAACAAGGGGAGCTGCTTTGTTTTGAGCGAATGGATAGCGCCGCATCCCCCTGCTGGGCATGCGTCGATTAAAATGGAATGTGTATTGCAAAGGGGTGTAGCGTATGCTATACTGAGAATAGAAAATCGGGGCGGTTTACCGCTTTTTGCGCCGAGAGGAGGTTGCAGCCCATGCAAATGCTGTATATATGGATTCTTGCCGCCGTCGTATTTGGCGTGCTGGAGGGGATTACCGCCCAGCTGGTGTCCATTTGGTTTGTGCTGGGCGCGGTGGCTGCGGCTGTTGCGGCAGCCTGCGGCGGGGCTGTCTGGCTCCAGGGGGTGCTGTTTGTGGCGGTGTCCGTGGTGGCACTGCTGGCCACCAAACCGCTGGTGAAGAAGTACCTGCGCCCCCGTATTCAGGCCACCAACGCGGACCGCTGCGTTGGCCGAACCGGCGTGGTTCTGGAAGATATTGACAATTTAGCCGCCACCGGACAGGTGAGAGTGTGCGGTAGTGTGTGGTCTGCCCGCAGTACGGACGGCGCGCCCATTGCCGCCGGAACCACAGTGGTGGTGGATCGCATTGAGGGCGTGAAGCTGATGGTGCGCCCGGCCAAGGTCCCGGTGGGCAAGGTTTGATCTTGTTATCCATTTTTATCTATAAAGAATGAAAGAAAAGGAGGATTTGTATGTTAAAGTGGATCATTTTAGCTGTGGTCATTTTGGCGCTGATTGCGCTGGTGCTGGCCAACATTCGTATAGTGCCCCAGTCCAAGGCATTCGTTTTGGAGCGGCTGGGCACTTTCTACGCCACCTGGCAGACCGGTCTGCATGTAAAGATTCCGTTCATTGACCGGATTGCCAAGACCGTTTCTCTTAAGGAGCAGGTGGTTGACTTTAAGCCGCAGGCGGTGATCACCAAGGACAATGTGACCATGCAGATCGACACGGTGGTGTTCTTCCAGATCACGGACCCTAAGCTGTACACCTACGGCGTGGAAAGCCCCATTTCTGCCATTGAGAATCTGTCTGCCACCACGCTGCGTAATATTATCGGCGAGATGGAGCTGGACAGCACCCTCACTTCCCGCGACACCATCAACACCAAGATCCGGGTGATTTTGGACGAGGCCACGGACCCCTGGGGCATTAAGGTGAACCGGGTGGAGTTGAAAAACATTATCCCGCCCCGGGAAATTCAGGACGCTATGGAAAAGCAGATGAAAGCGGAGCGCCAGCGCCGCGAGGCCATCTTGACTGCCGAGGGCGAGAAGCAGAGCCGTATTTTGGTGGCCGAGGGACACAAGGAGTCCAAGATCCTGGAAGCAGAGGCAGAAAAGCAGGCGGCCATTCTTCATGCCGAGGCTGTGAAAGAAGCGAAAATTCGCGAGGCCGAGGGTGAGGCTGCGGCTATTGAGGCGGTGCAAAAGGCCACCGCAGATGCCATTCGCCTGCTCAATGAGGCCAACGCCGGTGACGCGGTGATTAAGCTGAAAGCGCTGGAGGCGTTCTCCAAGGCTGCCGACGGTCAGGCCACCAAGATTATCATTCCGTCGGAAATTCAAGGCCTTGCCGGTTTGGCAGAGGGCGTTGTGTCTGCCGTGCAGAAATAAACAGATAAATGGGTATAAAAATGGAAACAGGGAACGGTGTGTGCCGTTCCCTGTTTTTTGCGGGCGGCAGATTGCCGCCCCTACCGTAGGGCGGGGGGCTTGCTCCCGCCGCTCCTTTTTACGCAAAAACACCCCTATGGCTCTTGCGGGTCATAGGGGTGTTTGGCATATTTATTGCGCTTATTTCTTGCTGTTCATACGCGCTGCGGCAGCGGTGACAAAACCGCGGAACAGCGGGTGCGGGCGGTTGGGACGGCTCTTGAATTCCGGGTGGAACTGGCCGGCCACGAACCAGGGGTGATCCGGGATTTCCACCATCTCTACAATGTGGTTATCCGGCGAAGTACCGGCAAAGATCATGCCCCCATTCAGCAGGTCCGGGCGATAATCATTGTTTACCTCATAGCGGTGGCGGTGGCGCTCATAGATCATAGAGGCGCCGTACAGGCCATAGGCCTTGGACTCCGGGTTCAAGGTGCAGGGGTACTGACCCAGGCGCATGGCGTGCCGCCCATGTCCGTTACATCCTTTTGCTCCGGCAAAATGTCGATCACCGGGTGGGTGGTGGACGGGTCGATCTCTGCCGAGTTGGCGTCTGCCATGCCCAGCACATCCCGGGCAAATTCAATAATTGCAATCTGCATACCCAGGCAGATTCCCAGGTAGGAGCACTCCGTGGGTGCGGGCGTAGCGGCAGGCGTTGATTTTGCCTTCTATGCCACGAGAGCCAAAGCCGCCGGGATACCAAAATGCCGTCCATATCGCCCAAGATGGCGTCCAGATCCACATCATCGCCCTCCAGGGTCTCTGAGTCGATCCAGTGAATATCCACGGCGCTGTGGGTGGCAATGCCGCCGTGCTTCAGCGCCTCGTTGACGCTGATATAGCTGTCGTGCAGCTCCACATATTTGCCCACCAGACCGATTTTGACCGTCTGTACCGGGTGGCGCAGCGCGTCCAGCATTTCCTGCCAGTCGGCAAGATCCGGCGCACCGGGGCAGTCAATGCCCAGCTTGCGGATCACCACATCGTCCATGTGCTGCTGGTGGAGCATGATGGGCACGGCATAGAGAATGTCACAGTTGTTATTTTCAATGACGCATTCCGGATCCACATTGCAGAACAGGGAGATCTTGTGCTTGATCTCATCCGTCAGCGGGTGCTCCGTGCGGCAAACGATAATATCCGGATTGATGCCGATGGAAAGCATTTCCTTTACACTGTGCTGGGTGGGCTTGCTTTTCAGCTCATCGGATGCTGCCAGGTAGGGGCACCAGGTCACATGGATAAACAGGCAGTTCTCTCGCCCGGCCTCCACGGCAAATTGGCGAATGGCCTCCAAAAACGGCTGGCTCTCAATATCGCCTACGGTGCCACCGATTTCTACCAGGCATACATCGGCGCCGGTGTCCGCGTTGCGGGCGATGGAACGCTTGATCTCATTGGTCACATGGGGAATGATCTGAATGGTCTGGCCGCCATACACGCCCTTGCGCTCGTCGGTGATCACTTTCCAGTACACGCGCCCGGAGGTCAAGTTGGAGTTTTGGCTCAGGGACTCGTCAATAAAGCGCTCGTAGTGCCCCAGGTCCAGGTCCGTTTCCGCGCCGTCGTCGGTAACGAATACTTCGCCGTGCTGTACCGGGTTCATGGTGCCCGGGTCCACATTCAGGTACGGGTCCAGCTTCTGTGCGGTGACCTTTAGCCCTCTGGACTTCAGCAGTCGACCCAGGGAAGCGGCGGTAATGCCCTTGCCCAGCCCGCTGACAACGCCGCCGGTAATGAAGATATACTTGGTTTTGCCCAATGAAATCACCCTTTCTGTGTTGTAGTCTGTATATAAAAATGATATTGGGTTGATCAGTAAATGACCTTTTTGTCGCTTTTTGCCGTGCAGGTCAGGTGCACGCCCAGCTTTTTTCAGCGTGTTCTCATCCACGGAGGACAGCAGAACGGAACAGTGCACTTCGCAGTCCCGCAGCTTGCCCAGCTGTTCCAGCGCCAGGGCGGCGTTGGGGTCCGTCACCGCGCACATAGACAGGGCAATGAGCACCTCGTCCGTATGCAGCCGAGGGTTGTGGCTGCCCAGGTGGCGGGTCTTTAGCGCCTGGATGGGACGGATCACCTGCGGCGAGATCAGCAATGTTTCGTCCGGAATACCGCCCAGGTGCTTTAAGGCGTTGAGCAGCATAGCGCTGGCGCAGCCTAGCAGCTCGGTGGTTTTGCCGGTGATCAAATCGCCGTTTTCCAGTTCAATGGCGGCGCAGGGCGTGCCGGTGTTTGCCGCAGTCCGGGTTGCAGCTGCCGCGCAGGCCCGATCGTCGGTATTCAGTCCGGCCTGACCCAGCAGCAGCTCTAATTTATAAATTTCGTCGCTGCATTCCTTGCCGCGCAGCGCGTTGCAGCAGGCGGTAAAGTAGCGGCGCAGGATTTCCTCTTTGGCGGCGGTGCAGACGGCGTCGTCATCCACAATGCAGTTGCCGGCCATATTGACTCCCATATCCGTGGGGGACTGGTAGGGGCAGGTGCCGTAGATCTTTTCAAATGTGGCTTTCAGCACCGGGAAGATCTCCACATCCCGGTTGTAGTTCACCGTGGTCTGGCCGTAGGCCTCCAGGTGCCAGGGGTCGATCATATTTACATCCCCCAGGTCCGCGGTGGCAGCCTCATAGGCCAGGTTCACCGGATGGTTCAGAGGAATGTTCCAGATGGGGAAGGTCTCAAATTTTGCGTACCCGGCCTTAATGCCCCGCCGATTCTCATGGTACAGCTGGGACAGGCAGGTGGCCATCTTGCCGCTGCCCGGACCGGGGGCGGTGATGATTACCAGGGAGCGCCGGGTCTCAATATAATCATTTTTGCCGTAGCCGGCATCGCTGACGATCTTGCTGATGCTGGCCGGGTAGCCGTCGATCAGATAGTGGTGGTACACCGCCACGCCAGCCGCCTGCAGCCGGGCCTCAAAGGCGTCCAGCTTGGGTGAGGGGGCGTACTTGGTGAGTACCGCTGAGCTGACGGTCAGCCCCTTGGAACGGAACGCCTCGATCAGCCGCAGGGTGTCTATATCATAGGTAATGCCCAAATCGCCACGCACCTTGTCCTTCTCAATATCCTGGGCGCTGACTACAATGACGATCTCCGCCTGGTCCTTTAGCTGCAGCAGCATTTGCAGCTTGCTGTCCGGCTGAAAGCCCGGCAGTACCCGGCTGGCGTGGTAGTCGTCAAACAGTTTGCCGCCAAATTCCAGATACAGCTTGCCGCCGAATTCGGCAATCCGCTCCCGAATACGGCCGGATTGCATCTCTAAATATTTTTGATTGTCAAAACCTACTTTTTTCATAATCCCTCTACTTACGCGCGAACATTAAAATAAGAAAAACGGCTGTACGCCTGTACAACCGTCTGTACTTATACATTATACTGGGAAGTGCCCGCCAAATCAATAGCCAGTTCTATTTTTTTGACAAAATCAGTCTTTCTCTGCGATGGGATGGCTTTTTTCTGCCTGCAGCTTTTTGCAGTCCACCGCCAGTCGCCAAACCCACAGCCCCACAGCTACCGCCAGCAGCACGATGAATACCGCCATGCCCGGTCGGGTGTAAGCGTGGAGAAAGCGCAGCACGGTAAAGAGGGGAAACAGACCGGCGCCTGCCAGCGCCGCCAGAGCCTCTATCCGGTTGGCTGTGTTCAGGTGTTGCATCTCCGTGCGGTAGCGCACCAGCCCGATGAGAAAAACCATGGCTCCCACCACCACCAGCACAAAGGCCAGCACCAGCAGATAAATCTCAATAAACATATAAAAGGGCTTGACCCAAAACAGCCGCACCTCGGTGATCAGCCCGATCACGCTGCCCGCCACCAACAGTGCTCCGGCCACGATCTTGGCCACCTGGTAGCGGCCTTGGGCACGGCGGGCTTCTGCGGCGCTGACGCTTTGCTGAATCTGCGCCGGTACTTCCCCGGTGAGCAGCTCGTCAATGGTGATGTCCAGGGCAGCAGCCAGTCCCGGCAGCAGCGAAATATCCGGAAAGCCGTCGCCGTTCTCCCACTTGGAGACGGTGCGGTTGCTAACCTGCAACTGGGCCGCCAGTTGCATTTGGGTCAGCCCCAGCGCCTTGCGGTGGGTGCTGATGGTGCGCCAATCTCTTTTGCGTCCATATCTGCGGTGCGGGGACCGTGGTTCCCGCTCTCCTTTCCCTTGTTTACGACTTTATTGTAGCAGAAAGGGAGAATCTTTGCAACAGGCGGACGGTGGAAGTTGTCCACGCTCCGTGGAACTGCAATTTTTTTGGCTTTATACCGCGGTTTTTCTTTACATAGTCTCGGGTGCGGGTTATACTGGTAACAGAAAGACGGTGGTGGCAAAATGGTACAGCTTTATTACGGTGACGGCAAGGGCAAAACCACGGCGGCGGTGGGCGCAGCAGTGCGCGCGGCAGGTGCCGGGGCGTCGGTGCTCTTTGTATCGTTTTATAAGGATGGCTCCTCGTGCGAGGTGGCGGCGCTGGAGCGGCTGGGGTGCAATGCCTGTTCCCACGGGAGCAGTTCCAAATGTTTTGCCCGGTGACGGCAGAGAAGCAGGCGGCCTTGGCAGCGGATTATGCTCGGCTGCTAACGGAGATTGACGCGGTTGCGGCGGATTGCTTTTTGGTGGTGCTGGACGAGGGGGCAGACGCCTTTGCCGGTGATCTGCTGCCTCGGCAAGCGGTGCTGGACTTTTTGCAGCGCCATGGCAAGGACCGCGAAATCATCTTGACCGGCCACAGTCTGCCGGCGGACTTGGCGCCCTTGTGCGATTATGTTACCCGTATGACCAAGGAACGCCACCCCTTTGATACCGGCGCGCCGGCACGGCGGGGGATCGAATACTGAATACCCGTTGCAAATGGCTGCCGTTTGTGGTAGGATGATATTGTTGACCGAACCATACACTTTTTTGCATTATGAAGGGGGATTCATTTATGCGCAACCATGAGGTAACCACCACCCAGCCGCTGCTGGGACCGGATGGGATTTTGCAGGAGCCGGGTTGGTCTCGGCGGCCGTTGCAGCTGTACAGTCGGGCGGATATTAAAAAGCGCCCCACCCGCATTAAGGAGTGGGACTACTATTCGGTGCTGTCGCCCTCCGGGGACTTTGGCGTGTGCTTTACCCTGTCGGATGATGGGTACATTGGCTTACAGTCCGTGACTTTTTTGGACTTTAAGAATGCCTTTGAGCACACGGAGACCATTTTGAACGCCTTTCCCATGGGTAAGCTGCACATGCCTACCGTGTCCTCCGGCGGCAGTATCCGCTACTGCGACAAAAAGCTGGGTATGCAGTTTAATTTGGATTTTGAGCAGCGGGAGATCAAGTGCCACTTTAAGAATTTCTATAACGGCAAGCCCCTGCGGGCGCAGATCTTCTTAGAGGACCCACTCCAGGACTCCATGGTGATCGCCACGCCCTGGTTGGAGGACCCGCACGCGTTCTACTATAATCAAAAGATCAATTGTATGCGTGCCCGGGGCAAGGTAGAGTTTGACGGCAAAATTTATGCCTTTGACCCGGCTACGGACTACGGCGCTTTGGACTGGGGTCGCGGCGTGTGGACCTATGACAACACCTGGTACTGGGGCTCCGGTTCCGGCACGGTGGACGGTCACCGTTTTGGCTTTAATATCGGTTACGGATTTGGCGACACCTCCGCCGCTTCGGAGAATATTTTGTTCTACGACGGGGTGGGGCATAAGCTGGACGATGTAACCTTCCTGATCAGCGATAATTACACAGATCCCTGGAAATTCACTTCCTCGGACGGTCGGTTTGAGATGGACTTTGTGCCCATTATCGACCGGGCGGCGCTGCTGGATGTGAAGCTGATCTGCTCCGACCAGCACCAGGTGTTTGGCCGCATGAGCGGCACCGCCGTGCTGGACGATGGACCACCAAGGTGGTGCTGAAGGACTTCCTTTGCTTTGCGGAGAAAGTGCATAATAAATATTAAGAAAGTGACAGAAGATGGCAAAAAAAGAACTGAAAACCAATGTAATGCGGGTGCTGGACAGCAAAAAGCTGGCCTATAACCACTATACCTACGACAATTCTACCGTGAACGGCGTGGAGGTGGCTCGGCTGCTGGGCCAGGAACCGGACCGAGTGTTTAAGACCTTGGTGACCCGGGGCAAAAGCGGCGGCTTCTTTGTGTTTATGGTGCCGGTGGCAGAAGAACTGGATCTGAAAAAGGCGGCTCGCGCCTGCGGCGAAAAGACGGTAGAAATGCTGCCCCAAAAAGAGCTGCTGCCCCGCACCGGCTATGTGCACGGCGGCTGCTCGCCCATTGGGATGAAAAAGCAGTTCCCCACCTATATCCACCAAACGGCGGCGGATTATGACACCATCTTCTTCTCGGCCGGGCGCGTGGGCGCCCAGGTGGAGCTGCCCCTGTCTGCCCTGCAACAGGCTCTGCCTGTCACCCCGGCGGATATTATTAAGGGGTGAGGGGAGATTATACGGCGGGCGGCTGCTATCTGCCACTACGAAAGTGAAAACAAAAAACAAACACCGACCGGCAACCATAGGTTGTTACTGGTCGGTGTTTTTGTGTGCGCCGGGGTTTTTGCAGTCTGTCAGCCCCAAAATGTAGTCGCTGCTCACGTCGTAGTAACGGCACAGGGTGATCAGGTGTTCAATGGGCAGCCCCGCTTGCCGTTCTCATACATACCGTAGGCCTGGCCGGTGATCTTCAGCACAGCGGCAATATCCGTCTGCTTTAAGTCGTTATCCGTGCGCAGGTCGTATAGGCGCTTTTTGTAATCCATTCACATCACCACGCACATTATAAAACAAAATGTTTGCCGTCTAATTGACACCAAACATTTTGTTTGTTATAATCAAGTTATCAAACAATTTGTTTGGTGACGCAGAGGAAAAGTGCAGCGCAGTTTCTGCGCCTGTCTTAGATTGTTTGTTGCTGCGAATCCTGTGATGAAAAGATAAGGAGAAATGAAAAATGAAATGTAATCGCTGTGGAGCAGAATACCAGGGCAATTTTTGTCCCTCTTGTGGTGCGCCGGCGGAAATACAGCCACCGATACCACCGCAAAATCCGGCGCAGCCGTATGTAACGCCGCCAAAACCGCAAAAGCCCAAAAAACCGATCTATAAAAAATGGTGGTTTTATGGGATTATCGTTATCTTGTTGATCGTCCTTGTCAGCGCAGTTGCCGGTGGGCAAAAGTCTGTTAAAATTGATTGGAGCGAGATGGTGCTGGGTCAGCAATTGCCGGAACCGCCCGGCAAAAAGGGCGAGATTTACGAGAATTCTGCGGATATGCTGCACCTGGATATTCGCAAGGTGACCGATGCCCAGTACACAGCGTACATAGACGCCTGTAAGGAAATGGGCTTTACCGTAGACCCGCAGGCAGAAAGCAGCACCTATGACGTGCACAACAGCGCCGGGTACAAGCTCCATTTGAGCCATTATGACAGCAAAGGAGATATGGGAATTCAGCTGGAAAAGCCCATGGAGATGACCCGGATTACATGGCCGACCGGCAAGGCCGGGCGTCAACTGCCGGTGCCCAAGTCCATGACCGGCCGGTTTGACTACGAGTATGCAGACAAGTTTTGCGTTTATATCGGCAATACGGACCGGGCGGCCTATGACGCTTATGTGCAGGCCTGCGCAGACAAAGGCTTTACGGTGGATTATGACAAGGGCGATTTTGAATACCGTGCCAGTAATGCGGGCGGTTGGCTCCTGGTGTTAAAGTATGAGGGCTATAACATTATGAGTATTGATCTGTCCCTGCCGGAGAATGCGGCAGATCAGGATACCACGGTGGCAACGAAAGCAGAAACCACCAAGTCGACTACTACCAAGAAACAAGCGCAATCGGATGGTGTGCGCGCAGATTTTAAGGCGGCGATGGACAGCTACGAGGCATTTATGGACGAGTATGTTGCCTTTATGAAAAAGTACAAGGCGAATCCCAGTAATGCTGCGCTCATTGCAGATTATGCCAAGTATATGAAAAAATATACGGCCATGTGCGATACTTTTGAAAAATGGGAGGGCGAGGACTTGTCCGCTGAGGAGATGGCCTATTATATTGATGTGCAGGCCAGAGTGAGCAAAAAGTTGGTGGAAGTTACGGAGGAGTAGAGCATTATCCGGTCACGGCCGGAGCAAGCCCCGGCCCTACAATATATAGAGAGAACCATAGGGTTGCGGTAAGCCCCAACCCTACAACAGAAAAAGCCAACCACATAAGCAAAGACCTCGCCGGTGGCGGGGTCTTTTGTTGGTTACAGGCAATTTTGGATATAGCGGCAATAATCGGCCAGGGGGTCCAGGGCGGTCAGGTCGTAGAGCATACGGGCAGCCCACGGTATCCTCCAGCTCATTAAAGACCCAGCGGCCTTGGTGGCGCACAAAGTCGATGGCGTAGTAATCTGCCTGCACCAAGGCGGCGATGTTGCTCACCTGCGCCCGTTCTGCCGGAGAGAGGGGATAGACCGCAGCGCTGCCCCCAGGCAATAATTGGAGCGAAAGTCCGTGGCGGAGCGACGCAGGCAGGCGGCGTAGATTTCGCCTCCCAGCAGCCACACCCGCAGGTCCTGCCCGGGGGTATCTGCCACTGCCTGATAGACCTGGTTGCCGTCCTGTGGCGGCACCGGCTCGCCGGATCGGATCAGGCGCACGCCCTGCCCGCCGTGGCCGTCCTTTGGCTTCACCACCATAGGCGGCTCCGTTTGGTCGATGGGTAAGATCTCCACGCCCTTTGCCGCCATAAAGCGGTAGCAGGCGTCCTTATCGTTGGCCAGGGCGCAAAAGGCTGCCGGGTTAAACACCCGCACGCCCTGCGACTCAAACCGCCGCGCCACTGCCGGGTCGTTGGTGCGATTGATGACAAAATCCGCCGGGCCGTCGTAATCCGGGGCGTGCAGCGCCGCGCCCAGCAGCGTGTGGAATTTGGTTACAGAAAATGTGTTGCGCCGTGCCTCCTCCGGTGAATACAGAACCACGCCGCTCATTGCAGCGCCTCCTGAATGGCCCGGAACAGCAGGGGCGCTGTGTCAATGCCGGTGCACTTTTTCAAATTCACCAGGTGGGCGTTGGAATTGACCTCGCACACGGTGCCGTCCTCCAGCAGATCCACCCCGCCGAATAGCAGCCCCAGCTTTTCCGTTGCGGCCAGCGCCAGCGCTTCCTCCTGCCGGGTGGGGGTGTAGGGACGCATTTGGCCGCCGTTGGTAATATTGGCCCGGAAGTCCGCCGGGTTGTACCGCTCCATGGCGGCCACGCACCGGCCGCCGATCACCTCGATCCGCTTGTCGTGTCCGGCGCTTTCTTTGCAGAATTTTTGCAGCAGGAAGGGGCGGGCGGTAATATGACGCTCGATCTCTTCCTTGCTATGGCACAGAAACACCTGGGCGCCAAAGGAGCCGTAGCATTCCTTAAACACCAGCGGCAGCCCCAGGTGCTCTATGGCCCCGTCAATAAACGGGGAAAAATTGCTGTCCTCAAAATAAGTTTTGGGTGCCACCATGGTCTCCGGCTGGGGCACGGTGCAAAGCAGGGTTTGGTAAGTCAGCGCCTTGTTGTCGCACAAGGCAATGGCCTTGGCGCTGTTAAACACCGGCAGCCCCTGCTGTTCCAAGGCGTAGGCCAACGACACATCCTTGTCCCAAAACAGTACAAAATCTGCTTTGGGCACAGCCAGGCGCAGCTCCAAATTGGAGTAAATTTTTAGATTGATCCCGCAGGCTTTGGCGCAAACGGCAAGCAGCAGTTTGTCCTGCTGGGTATATTTTTCGCTGTGCAAAAAGGCGTTGATGGCTAAAATTCCCGTCATTTTGTTACATCTCCATAGGTAAATTGGCAGTAATATTGTAGCATTGAGCATTGCTTTTTGCAATGCAAGGGTGTAAAATATTGCTATCATCTCGGCACGACCGGGTATAAAGGAGAATGGCTATGACGGAGTACAAACTGAAATACGGTTGCAACCCGAACCAAAACCCTGCACGCATTCACATGGACGGGCAGGCGCTGCCCTTTCAGATCCTGAACGGTGCAGCGGGCTACATCAATCTTTTAGACGCATTCAATTCCTGGCAGCTGGTGCGGGAATTAAAGGCGGCCACCGGGCTGCCCAGCGCCGCTTCCTTTAAGCATGTTTCTCCCGCCGGTGCGGCGGTGGCGAAGCCCTTGACGGCAGCGGACCGCCAGGTGTGCTTTGTGCCGGAGGGGCTGGAGCTGAGCCCCATTGCCCAGGCGTATGTGCGCGCCCGCGGCTGTGATCGGGTGTCCTCCTTTGGCGACTTCGCCGCCCTTAGCGACGAGTGCGATGCCTCTGTGGCCCAGTTCCTGGTAAAGGAAGTGTCCGACGGCATTATCGCGCCTTCCTACAGCGACGAGGCACTGGAGATTTTGAAGAAAAAGCGCCGTGGCAACTATCTGATCATCCAGATGGATCCGGACTATGTGCCCCAGGAGACGGAGACCAAGCAGGTGTTTGGTATTAAATTTGAGCAAAAGCGCAACGATGCCAAGATCTCCATGGATCTGTTCAACGAACTGCCCACGAAGGTGAACACTTTGCCGGAGAGCGCCAAGATCGACCTGCTCATCAGCATGATTACCCTAAAATATACCCAGTCCAACAGCGTGTGTTATGCCAAGGGCGGCCAGACCATCGGCGTTGGTGCCGGGCAGCAGAGCCGAATCCACTGCACCCGCCTGGCCGGCAACAAGGCAGACAACTGGTGGCTGCGAAATAGTGAAAAAGTGCGCACTTTGCCCTTCATCGACGGCATTCGCAAGTGCGAGGCAGACAACGCCATTGACCTGTATATCAGCCCGGAGAGCGATAAGCTGCTGGCAGACGGCGTATGGCAGCGGTACTTTACGGAGAAGCCGGCGCCCTTTACTGCGGAGGAAAAGGCAGCTTGGCACAAAGAACTCACCGGCGTGAGCCTGGGTTCTGACGCGTTCTTCCCCTTTGAGGATAACATTGAGCGTGCGGCAGAGAGCGGCGTGCAGTACATTGCCCAGCCCGGCGGCTCTGTGCGGGACGGCGATGTGATCGCCTGCTGTGACGACTTCGGTATGGCCATGGCCATGACCGGTATTCGTCTGTTTCATCACTAATGAAAGAGCAAGTGCTTGTGTGCCCCGTCTGCGGCGGGGCACTTTTGCGTACAGAACGGCAGTACACTTGCCCGGCGGGCCACAGCTTCGATGTGGCAAAAGAGGGGTATGTGAACCTGCTTTGCACCTCTAAATCTGCGGATAAAATGGGCGACAGTAAAGAGAGCGCCGCTGCTCGTCATGCCTTTTTGGAGCGTGGGTACTACGGCTGCCTAAAGGAGGCGCTGACGCCGCTGTTGCATGGCAATGTACTGGATATTTGCTGCGGTGAGGGGTACTATGACAGCGTGCCTGCCGACGGTGCGCTTTACGGCTTTGATTTGTCTAAGACGATGGTGCGCCTGGCGGCTAAGCGAAAGAACGGCGGCCAATACTTTGTGGCGAATTTGGCTCGTATGCCGGTGGCAGAGAGCTGTATTGATACGGCACTGCATTTGTTTGCGCCCTTTCACGATCGCGCGTTTGCTCGAGTGTTGGCGGCCCGGCGGGCGGCTGTACAGCGTGACCCCCGGTGCTCACCATTTGTGGCAGATCAAAGAGACGGTGTACGATCGGCCTTATCCCAATGACGAGATCGTGCCGAAAAGTCCGCTCCTGGAGATGGAACGGCAATTCCGGGTGGCGCAGGAAGTGCAGATCTCCGCGCCGGATTTGCAAACCCTGTTTGCCATGACCCCTTATTATTATCGTACCGCACCGACGCTGCGCCAGCGGTTGGATGCAATAGAACAGCTGCCGGTGACCTTGGACTTTTTGGTGACGGTGTACAAAAAAAGATGACCCGTCTTGCAAAGGGGTAGCATTTTTGGTAAAATAAACAGAACAACACAGTGAAGGAGTACGGCCTCATGGATCTGAAAACAGCAAATCGCCTGCAACAACTGCGCAAGGAGAACGGCTACAGCCAGGACGCCTTGGCGGAGAAATTGGGGCTGAGCCGCCAGGCAATCTCCAAGTGGGAGCGTGGCGAGTCCTCACCGGATACAGACAATTTAATTGCATTGGCCGAACTGTATCACATGACGCTGGACCAGTTGTTAGGTGGCGAGCCGTCTCTGCTGACGCCGCCCCAGCCTTCTCCCCGCCAGGCCGCTGCTGTGGCGCAGCCGGCAGAGCAGCCGAAAACGAAAGAGAAGCGCCACGCCCTTCACGGTAAACTGGGCAAGAGCCTGTTTAAGTTCCCGTTCCCGGCAGTGGTGGCGATTGTGTATGTGGCTCTGGGGCTGACCGTTGGCTGGCACCCCACCTGGCTGGTTTTTCTGCTGATCCCCATTTACTATCATTTTGCCGGCGCTTGTATGACCAAGAGCCAAAAGGCCTTTATGATGGCACAGCCGATTCCGGAAGTCATCGTCACCGTGTTTCTGGTACTGGGTGTTTGTGCAAAGTTGTCACCCGGCCTGGGTGCTGTTCCTAATCATTCCGGTGTACTACTGGCTGGTGGCCGTGTATGTGAAGAAGCCCAAGAAAAAATAAGATAGGCAATACAAAAACCGCCCCTGCGGTCCGTTTCGGATCACGGGGGCGGTTTTGTTTATTGATTTGGCGGCGAAAGCCGTAGGGCGGGAATGATCCCTTTTGGAAATTATGCGGGTGGTAGATTGCCTTTCATACAGACTTGAATACCAATCGCTTTATTCCAAATACAGCACCGGCTCGCCGGTCGTAAGGGTAGCGGGTAGGTCCAGCACACGCTGGTTTTTGGACCCGCGAAAGGCCAGGGTAATATCTGCCAGTTCTTCCACATATCGGCCGTCCACCAATATGTCGATCAGTCCCAGCAACTCCCGGGTATGGGGGGTGCAGGCGCGGCATTCGCCGCTTTTGCCCAGCAGTTCTTCTAAGGTAAAGCCGGTGTAGCACCACACGGTCTTGCCCGGTAAGGCGGTGCGAAACCGACGAAGAAATGCCAGCAGCGGCGCTTGATTCTCCGGCTCAAAGGGCTCGCCCCCCAGCAGGGACAGGCCGCTGATCCAGCGGGGACGGGTGGACGCAATGATATCGTCCTCCACCGCTTGGTCAAAGGGCTTGCCGTACAGAAAGTCCCAGGTGACGGCGTTAAAGCAGTTTTTGCACCGATTGCGACAGCCGGAAACAAACAGAGAGGTGCGCACGCCCTCTCCGTTTGCAATGTCATTTTTTTTAATCTCTGCGTAATTCATCTTATAAGTGCAGGACCCGGTCCTTGATCTCCTGGGTACGGCCCTGGTTCCAATACTGGGGCCGATGTAACCGCAGGTGCGGCGGGCCACATTCATCTTGTCCTGATCGGTGTTGCCGCAGTTGGGGCACTGCCAGATCAGCTTGCCGTCCGCATTTTCTACGATCTTGATTTCACCGTCGTAGCCGCAGCACTGGCAGTAGTCGCTCTTGGTGTTCAGCTCGGCGTACATAATATTGTCATAGATATACTGCATCACCTGGAGCACCGCCGGAATGTTCTGCTGCATATTCGGTACCTCCACATAGCTGATGGCATGCTGCCGGGGGACAGCCGCTGGAATTCGCTTTCAAATTTCAGCTTGGTAAAGGCGTCGATGTGCTCGGTTACATGAACATGGTAGCTGTTGGTAATGTAATTCTTGTCTGTTACGCCCTTGATGATGCCAAAGCGCTTTTGCAGGCACTTGGCAAATTTGTAAGTGGTGGACTCCAGCGGGGTGCCGTAGATGGAGAAGTCAATGTTCTCCTGCTTTTTCCACTTGTCGCAGGCGTCGTTCAAGTGCTGCATCACGGACAGGGCAAAGGCCTTGCCGCCGCCCTCATCGTCCGTATGACTCTTGCCGGTCATATAGCGGGTGCACTCATACAGCCCCGCATAGCCCAGGCTGATGGTGGAGTAGCCGCCGTACAGCAGTTTGTCGATCTTCTCACCCTTTTCCAGGCGAGCCAGCGCGCCGTACTGCCACAGAATGGGCTGCCGCGTCGGACAGGGTGCCCTTCAGTCGATTGTGGCGGCACATCAGCGCCCCGGTAGCACAGCTCCAGCCGCTCGTCAAAGATCTTCCAAAACTTGTCCATATCCCCGCCGGAGGAGCAGGCAATGTCTACCAGATTCAGGGTCACAACGCCCTGGTTGAACCGGCCGTAATATTTGGGCTTGTTGGTCTTGGGGTCTATATACGGGGTCAGGAAGCTGCGGCAGCCCATGCAGGTGTAGCAGTGGCCTTCTCCGTTTTTATCCACCTTATATTCCAGCATTTTCTTTTCGCTGATATAGTCCGGTACCATGCGCTTGGCGGTGCATTTGGCGGCCAGCTCGGTCGAGGTACCAGTAGGGGGCATGCCTCATGGATATTGTCCTCCTCCAGCACATAGATCAGCTTGGGGAAGGCGGGGGTGATCCACACGCCCTTTTCGTTCTTCACACCCTGGATCCGCTGGCGCAGCGTCTCCTCAATGATCATGGCCAGGTCGGCCTTTTCCTGGGCATTCTTGGCCTCGCCCAGGTACATAAACACGGTCACAAAGGGTGCTTGGCCGTTGGTGGTCAGCAGGGTGACAACCTGGTACTGAATGGTCTGCACACCACGACGGATTTCGTCCCGCAGGCGCTCCTCGGCGATCTTGTTGATCTGTTCTTGATCGGCAGTGGCGCCGAAGGCCTCAGCCTCTTTTTGTACAGAAGCGCGGATCTTTTCCCGACTGATCTGCACAAAGGGCGCCAGGTGGGCCAGGCTGATGGACTGGCCGCCGTACTGGGAGGAGGCTACCTGGGCTATAATCTGGGTGGCGATGTTGCAGGCAGTGGAGAAGCTGTGGGGCTTCTCAATCATGGTGCCGCTGATCACGGTGCCGTTTTGCAGCATATCCTCCAGGTTCACCAGGTCGCAGTTGTGCATGTGCTGGGCAAAGTAGTCGCTGTCATGGAAGTGAATAATGCCCGCCTCGTGGGCCTCTACAATATCCTGGGGCAACAAAATGCGCTTGGTGATGTCCTTAGACACCTCGCCGGCCATATAATCCCGCTGCACGCTGTTCACGGTCGGGTTTTTATTGGCGTTTTCCTGCTTGACCTCCTCGTTGTTGCACTCAATGAGGGAGAGAATCTGGTTGTCTGTGGTGTTGGCCTTGCGGATCAGGGAGCGGGTGTAGCGGTAGCGCACATAGCGCCGAGCCACCTCAAAGGCACCCCTGTGCCATGATCTGGTCCTCCACAATGTCCTGAATTTCCTCTACGGACAAGGCCCGGTTGGCCTTTACCGTCTTGAATTCCACATACTCGGCGATCTCCTGAATTTGCGATGCGGTCAGCTCCTGCTTCTCACAGGCGGCATTGGCTTTGGTGACGGCTACTACGATTTTGTTCAGGTCAAAATCTACTTCGCTGCCGTTTCTCTTGATGATCTTCATACCATATCCCCTTTTCTCAAACTTATTACAAAAAGATTACAAATCTCGTTCGCAAGCGTGGTTCTATTGTAGCACGCACAGGTGCGCTTGTCAATATGCAAAACCACAATATATTGGGTTTTATTTTTGACAATATGGCACAAAATACGGATATATAGATATTGGACAATTGGCGCAAAATGGGTCTGAAAACGGCGGAAACGCCCGTCGTTATGCGAAAAAAAGGTTACAAACTGGTACCTGTGGGCATAAAAAATGCCCCAAGATCTTGGGGCGAGAGGGTGATAATCCCTCAGTCAGCTGCGCTGACAGCACCTAACCGGTGCCGTCCCTCTGTCGCTGTGCGACATCTCCCCGCACTGCGGGGAGTCACCCTTTAAAGGGGCCTAACAAGATGAAACCGATATGCCTCCCTTGTAAAGGGAGGTGGCGACGCCGTTAGGCGTTGACGGAGGATTGTTGTGTTTGCCATGAGAATAAAAAATGCGGGCGGATGCTATCCGCCCCTACGGTATTGTGGGGTCCCAAAAGGTTTATCGTAGGGGCGGCAATCTGCCGCCCGCGGTGTTTTGTTATGAAAAATGTACGGTATTTGGCTTATCCCACCCGGGCGCTTTGCAGCAGGGCGGCGTCGGCGGGGGAAAGGGCGGCCTGTTTTTCGGTTTTATACAGGGTCAGCAGCAACAGGTTGTCCCCGGCGGGCAGGGCGTAGCAATAGGCATACCAGCTGCCGGTCTCCGTGGGCAGGTCGCTCATAATATAGGTATAGCGGGTGCCGCTCGGCAGCGTGCCGGTGCCTTTTTCTTTATATTCCACGCCGTTGTAGTCTTTGTTCAGCTCCAGGTTGTCAAAGGCGGTCTGGTTTTTGGCGGGCACGATTACGCCTACCAGCTCCGCGTATTTGCTGCCGTTTTGGTACAGGATGGTGTCTTGGGCGGTCAGGTTCGCCGTTAGATTCAGGGTTACCGACAGGTGTTCTTTGTCTTGGTATTTGGTGGGGGTGTAGGCGTCCCAGTCCTCGGTCTTCATCACTGGTGCTTGCAGGGTGACCGGCGTGGTGGGCGCAGCGGTGGACGCTGCCGTGGCAGCCTCTGTGGTGGGGTTTGTGGGTGTTTCGTTCTTGTCGGCACAGCCGGTAAACCCGAAAAGCAGGGCGGCCGTCAGCAGCAGGGGCAGAATGAATTTTGCGGATTTTTGCATAGATGCACACCTCATTTCCTCTTTGCCCTCATTGTAGCGGATTTTGCCGGGAATTGCAAGCAAAAAGGACGGCCGCGCACCGGCGGTCGTCCTTTTCTGTGTTACGTATGGGTTTTGTTATTTCGCAAGGGCGGCTTTCATCTCTGCCACATAGGCGCCCACTTTTGCCGGGGCGTCCTTGCCGTACTTGGCCACCAGCTCCACAATGCCGGAGCCGACGATCACCCCGTCGGCAAATTGGCCCATTTGGGCGGCTTGCTCCGGGGTGTGAATGCCAAAGCCCACGGCCACCGGCACATTGCTTACCCGGTGGGCCAGCTCCGTTACGGCGGCCACATCGGTCTCAATCTTGCTGCGGGTGCCGGTTACACCCATGGAGGACACCTGGTACAGGAAACCCTCTGCCTCCTTGGCGATCATCATCACCCGCTCGTGGCTGGTGGGTGCTACCAAAGAGATCACAGCAATGCCGTACTTCTTGGCAACATCGGACAGCTCGTGCTTTTCTTCATACGGCAGATCCGGCACGATCACGCCGGAGATACCGCTGTCCGCTGCCCGCCGGCAAAACCGATCGTAGCCATACCGGAACAGCACATTCAGGTAGGTCATAAACACCAAGGGAATGTCCATTTGGGCAGATACCTCTGCCACCAGGTCAAACACCTTGTCCGTGGTGACCCCCTGGGCCAGGGCACGAATGTTGGCCTCCTGGATCACCGGCCCCTCGGCAATGGGATCGGAGAAGGGAATGCCCACCTCGATCAGATCGCAGCCGTTCTTTGCCATTTCTAAGAGAATTTGGCGGCTGGTGTCCAGGTCCGGGTCACCGGCGGTGACAAAGCCGATAAATGCCTTTTTGTTTTCAAATGCAGACGCAATATTCTTATTCATGTAAATCGACCCCCCTGTATCTTGCAATGGCGGCCACATCCTTATCGCCGCGGCCGGACAAATTCACGATCATAATCTGGTCCTTATTCATCTTAGGCGCAGCTCCATGGCGTAGGCCACCGCGTGGGCGGACTCAATGGCGCAGATAATGCCCCTCGGTGCAGGCAATGTACTCAAAGGCATCTACCGCTTGGTCGTCGGTGACAGGCACATATTGGGCACGGCCAATGTCGTGCAGGTAGGCGTGCTCCGGCCCAACACCCGGGTAGTCCAGCCCGGCGCTGATGGAGTACACCGGCGCAATCTGACCAAACTCGTTTTGGCAGAAGTAGGACTTCATACCGTGGAACACACCCTCACTGCCGCAGGTCATGGTGGCGGCGTTCATGGCAGTGTCCACCCCTTTACCGGCAGCCTCGCAGCCGATCAGCTGCACACCCTCGTCCGGGATGAACTCGTGGAAGATACCCATGGCGTTGGAGCCGCCGCCTACGCAGGCCAGCACCGCGTCCGGCAGACGCCCCTCTTTTTCCAAAATTTGCTGGCGTGCTTCTCTGCCGATGACGCTTTGGAAGTCACGAACGATCATGGGATAGGGGTGGGGACCCATCACGGAGCCTAGCACATACAAGGTATCGTCTACCCGGCTGACCCACTCCCGCATGGCCTCGTTTACTGCGTCCTTTAAGGTGCGGGTGCCGCTCTTTACCGGGTGCACCTTAGCCCCCAGCAGCTCCATACGGTAGCAGTTCAGCGCCTGACGAATCGTGTCCTCCTCGCCCATAAAGACCTCGCACTCCAGTCCCATCAGCGCAGCGGCGGTGGCGGTGGCTACGCCGTGCTGCCCGGCGCCGGTCTCGGCGATCACCCGGGTCTTGCCCAAGCGCTTGGCCAGCAGGCACTGACCCAGTACATTGTTGATTTTGTGGGAGCCGGTGTGGTTTAGGTCCTCGCGCTTTAAGTAGATCTTGGCACCGCCCAGGTCTTTTGTCATTTTTTCTGCATAGTACAGCAGGCTGGGACGACCGGCGTATTCCCGGTTCAGGGTGTCCAGCTCGGCGCAAAAGTCCGGGTCGTTTTTGTAATGCTCGTATGCTTTTTCTAAATTTTCGATCTCGTGCATCAGGGTCTCGGGAATGTATTGCCCGCCGTGAATGCCGTATCTGCCTTTACTCATGGTGTACGCTCCTTACCAGTTTTTGCATTTTGTTTTTATCTTTCACGCCGTTTGTCTCTGCGGCGGAGCTAAGATCTACGCCGTAGGGAGAAAAGGCGGCAATGGTTTCTGCCATATTTTCTGTGTTTAGCCCCCCGGCCAGAAAAACGGTCGGTCACAAGGGGGGATCTGTCGGTCTTTGGGGGCAATGCCGTCGCCCCGCCCGCTGTCAAACAGCAGGTAGTTCACCGGATAGCTGCCCGGTGGCGCCGGTTGGTCCTCGCCGGTGACAAAGACCTTGATTTTTTTCGCCCCGTGGATGGCGGCGCAGTCTGCCGGACTTTCCTGGCCGTGAAACTGGACTGCTTCGATGGCCCCGCAGTCTACGCAGGCTTGAATGTATGCCGGCGCTGCGTTGACAAACACCCCCACCGGCACAATGCCCGGGTCCAGCTGCGTCCGCAGAGCCAGCGCCTGTTCTTTGGTTATGCTGCGGCGATAGCCGGGGGAGAGGATAAAGCCGATATAGTCCGGACGGCTCTCGTTGGCGGCGGCGATGTCTGCCGGGGTGCGCAGGCCGCAAATTTTGATCCTGGTCATCTCAGCAGGGCCTCCACCGCTGCCCGTCGGTTCGGGGCGCGCATCAGCGCCTCGCCGATCAGGGCGGCGTCCGTGCCGTTTTGGCGCAGCACTTCTATATCCGCCGGGGTGGTAATGCCGCTTTCGGACACAAAGCGAATCCCCGCCGGCACCAGTGCACGGTAGCGGCTGCTGTTGTGCACATCTACGGTAAAGTCCTTTAAGTTTCGATTGTTGACCCCCGATCACCCGGGCGTGCCGGCAGCCAGCGCACTGGCGATTTCTCGGTGGTCGGGGCCTCCACCAGGGCGGACAGCCCCAGGGTGTCGCAAATTTCAATATAGCGGCGCAGGGTGTCCGTGTCCAGCAGGGCACAGATCAGCAGCACCGCCCCGGCGCCCAGCACCTTGGCCTCGTAGATCTGGTAATCATAAAGGGTAAAGTCCTTACGCAGCACGGGAATGGGCACTGCCGCTGCAATCTCTTGCAGGTAGCGGTCGTCTCCCAGAAAGTAGTCCGGCTCCGTCAGGCAACTGATGGCAGCAGCTCCGGCGGCTGCGTAGTCCCGGGCAATGTCCAGGTAGGGAAAGTCCGGGCTGATGAGGCCCTTGGAGGGGCTGGCTTTTTTCACTTCACAGATCAGGCTGACTCCCGGTGCCTCCAGCGCCCGCTCAAAGGCAAAGTTCCCTTTGGGCAGCGCCAGGGCACGGCTTTTTTTACAATGTCTAACGGCGTATCGGCCATCCGCCGGGCGTAGCGTGCCCGGGTGGCGTCTGCCAGTCGGTCTAAGATCATTGGTCGTCCTCTTCATTGGTTATGCGGATAAAGGCTTGCAGCTTTTTGTAAGCGCTGCCGTCGTCGATCACATCCTGTGCCTTTTGCATAGCGTCTTTCAGGCTCAGGCCGTCAATGGCCACATAGATGGCCGCACCGGCGTTCAGCACGGCGGCGGTGCGCTGGGCGGGGTGGACTTGCCCAGCAAAATATTCTTGGTGATTTCTGCGTTCTCCAGTGCGGTGCCGCCTACCAGGTCGGCCTTGGTGCAGCGGGTCAGGCCAAAGTCCTCCGGCTTTACGGTGTAGCGCTCCACCTTGCCGTGGCGCAGCTCCGCCACCTCGGTCTCGCCGCAGGCGGAGATCTCGTCCAGTCCGTCCTCGCCAAAGACCACCAGGGCGTCGGTGACCCCCAGCTGGTTCAAAGCGGCGGCGATTTTGTCTACATAATCGGCGTTGAACACGCCCAGCACCATGCGGGTGGCGTGGGCCGGGTTGGTCAGCGGACCCAGCACATTAAAAATGGTGCGAATGCCCAGTTCCCGGCGTACCGGCGCCACATATTTCATGGCGCTGTGGTACTTTTGGGCGAACATGAAGCAGATGTTCTCCTCCCGCAGGGCACGCTCCATCGTCTCTTTGCTGGCGTTGATGTTGACGCCCAGCGCCTCCAGACAGTCGGCGGCGCCGCTCCTCGAGGAGGCGGCCCGGTTGCCGTGCTTAGCAATGCGTACCCCGGCGGCTGCGGCAATAATGCCGGCGGTGGTGGAGATGTTGAAGCTGCCGGACTTGTCGCCGCCGGTGCCTACAATGTCCAGAATGTCACCGTCGCTGTCCAGGGGCAGCGCCTTGGAGCGCATGGACTCGGCGGCCCCGGCGATTTCTTCGTCCGTTTCACCCTTGATGGACAGGGCAGTGAGGAAGGAGGCGATCAGCGCCGGGCTGGCCTGACCGGTCATAATTTCGTCTACGCTTTCTTTCACCTGGTCGTAGGTTAGGTTTTCTGCCTGCATCAGCTTTTCAATGGCTTCTTTGATCATGTTTATCCCTCCAAAAAATTGCGGATCAGTTGCAGGCCGTCCGGGGTCATCACCGACTCCGGGTGGAATTGCACACCGTAAATTTCATATTCTTTATGCTGCACCGCCATAATTTCGCCGTCCGGCGCCGTAGCGGTCACTTTCAGGCAGTCCGGCAGGTCTGTGGCTGCCAAGCTGTGGTAGCGGGCCACGGTCATGGGACTGCTGAGTCCGGCAAACAGGCCGCCGGGGCAGGTGATCGTCATGTTGCATTCCCGGCCGTGCATCAGTTCCTTGGCGTAGGTAATGCGCCCACCAAAGGCTTCGCAAATGGCCTGGTGCCCCAGGCATACCCCCAGCATTTTGCACTTGCCTGCCAGGGCCAGGATCAATGCCTCGCACACCCCGGCGTCTGCCGGTCGGCCCGGTCCGGGGGAGAGGATCACCGCTGTGGGGTGCAGTGCCTCAATTTCCGCTACTGTTAAGTCGTCGTTGCGGATCACCTGCACCTGCGGGTCCAGGCTGCCTACATATTGATACAGATTGTAGGCAAAGGAGTCGTAATTATCAATCAGTAGGGTCATTGGGCGTCACCTGCGCTTTCTCGTACCGCCTGTACCACAGCCATGGCCTTGTTGATACACTCGGTGTGTTCTTTCTCCGGCACGGAGTCGGCCACGATCCCGGCACCGGAGCGAATGTACACGGTCCCGTTCTTCTTATAGGCAATGCGAATGGAGATACAGGTGTCCATATTACCGGTCAGGTCAATGTAGCCGATGGCACCGCCGTAAATGCCCCCCGCTTGCTGCCCTCCAGCTCATCAATAATCTGCATGGCGCGGAACTTGGGCGCCCCGCTAAGGGTTCCGGCAGGGGGAGCACCGCCTCAATGGCGTCCAGCGCGGTCTTGCCCGGCGCCAGCTGCCCTCTACCTCAGATCCGATGTGCATCACATGGCTGAATTTCAGTATTCTGTGGTAAGCGCTGACTTTGACGGGCCAAAGGCGCTGACCCTGCCCAGGTCGTTGCGCCCCAGGTCCACCAGCATATTGTGCTCACTCAGCTCCTTTTTGTCTTGCAGCAGTCCGGCCTCCAGCGCCGCGTCCTCTGCGGGGGTCTTGCCCCGGGGGCGGGTGCCGGCCAGTGGGTAGGTAAACAGCTTGCCGTCGGTGAGCTTGACCAGTGTTTCCGGCGAGGCACCGGCGATCTCAATATCGTCGGACGAAAAGTAGAACATATAGGGGGAGGGATTTTGCCGCCGCAGAATTTGGTAGGCGTCAAACAGGCTGCCCTCCATTTTGGCGCTCAGGCTGTTCGACAGCACCACCTGGAAAATATCGCCCTCCCGGATATAGCCCTTGGCTTTCTCCACCATTGCGGTGTAAGCAGCCTGGTCAAACTGGGGGGCAAAGTCCGCTTGCAGCCGTGCTTTCGGCGGGCAGGGGGCTGACGGACTGTCTGTGACCAGGCGGCACATGATCTCCAGCTCCTTTTGCCCTCTGCGATATCCGGCCTCCGGGTCGCGGGTATTCATATTGAAAATGAGAATGATTTCCTCTTTCACATGGTCAAAGGCAATGACCTTGTCAAAAAGCATCAGATCCACGTCGTTAAAGTTGCCGTCCTCTGCGGCGGTCAGCTCCAGCCGCGGCTCGCTGTATTTGGCGTAGTCGTAGGCAAAGTAGCCTACCAGCCCGCCGGTAAAGGTGGGCAGCTCCCGCAGTCGGGGGCTTTTGTGCCGCTCCAGCAGAGCAGCAATATGGGGTTTTGGACTGCCGGTAAAGGTGCACGAGCCGTTCTCGTCAATGACGGTGCCTTTGCCGTCCTTGCAGTGGATCTCCGCCTGGGGATCAAAGCCCAGGAAGGTGTACCGCCCGGAGCTTTCCTTGTCTTCGCAGGACTCCAGCATATAGCAGTGGCGGCTGACGGTCTTTAGCTTTTGCAGCACCTGCGTGGGGGGTCACCGTGGCCGGCAGGGTGGTGCTCAAGGGCACGGTGTTGTACTTCTCGGCCAACCACAAAATCTGCGCTTTCGTGGGTTTCAATTCCATTCTACTGCTCCTTTCGGTGTTCACAGAGCCGGTAGAAAATAAAAAACCTTGGCAGTCAAAAAGACTGCCAAGGACGAATAACTTGATTCGCGGTGCCACCTTGGTTTACGGTGCAAAAGCACGCATACGCTCTGCGAGATACCATCATATCTCCGGCCACTGACGCAGGCCATCTCGTCACGGAATACTGGGCAAATTGCCGTTCACCGTGCCCTCAGCGGTCCATTTAATGCGCTGCATTTCCACCCCATTCCCAGCAACAGGGGCTCTCTGTGGGCGCACGGTGCATTTTTATCTCCGCCTCATCGGTTTTCATTCACTTGTAGAGTCATTGTATCAAAGTCCTGCTCGTTTGTCAATAACAATTTTGCAAAGGCGCTCTCCGGGGTGGTGCTTGTCCATACGCCCGGCAGGTGAGCGGCGGTTACATAGGCGACAGCAGGCTTTGGGGTCACAAAGAGACAGGGTACGCCGGCTTCCTTGCAGCGATGGGCAAATGCGGTCGCCGGCTCCGGTACGGTGGCACTGTGGTACATGCGGTGGAGCACCGCATCCACGCCGGTCAGATCAAAGGCACCGTAGTCTATGCCCGGGTGGGGCGTGATTTGCAAAATGCGGCGCCGGTGGAACGCCGGGGCCTGGACCGGCACAAAGGGCACCGATGCGTGGTGGAACCGATCGTTGCAGTCCGCCTCGGTGGTGGCCCAGGCCGGATGCAGTCCGTCGTAGGCAATTTGCACACCGTCTTTGGCACCGCTTAGTAAATATTGCACCGCCAGGTCCAGGTTGGGCAGGGCGTTGCTGCCCGGTGCCTCCGGCGGGGTGCCCGCAGCCACCAGCACCAGCGGCTTGTCCGGCAGCAGGTGGGCCAGGAGTGCGGCTGTGTAGGTGAGGGTGTCGCTGCCGTGGAGCAGCACCACGCCCCGGTAAGCGCTGTAATCGATCCCCTGCATATAGGTGCAAAGCTGCTCCAGGTACGCCAGGTCGGCATGCTCGGAAAAGCGGTCAAAGGCCGCTCGGCCGATCAGATCTACCCCCGCCGGGGGCGTATATAGGCTTAGAATCTTCAGCGGTGCGTCCGCCGTAATGGTGGAACCGGCCTTGGCACCGATGGTGCCGCCGGTGCCGATCACCAGGATTTTTTGTTTTGTCATAGGATCACCGCTTTTATTATGACACAAATACCGCCCGGTTACAAGCGGGCTTTACAAATGACCGGGCGGGGAGTACAATAGATATAGAATTTGTTCGAGGTGAGCGTTATGAATAAGCGAAAAGTTGTGATCATCGGCGCCGGGCATGTAGGCTCCCACTGCGCCATGGCTTTGGCCTTTGGCGGCGTGTGCGAGGAGATCGTGCTGCTGGATACGGATTTGGAGAAAGCCCGCGCCAACGCCATGGATGTGGCAGACGCCTGCCTGTTCACGCCCGGCAGTTGCACCGTGCATGTGGGAAATTATGATGACTGCAAAACGGCGGATATTATTGTTATTTCCGTGGGTCAGCCCCGCAAGCCCGGGCAAACGCGGCTGGACATGCTGGACGACTCGGTGCGTATGCTCCGGGATGTGTGCAGCCACTTAAAGCCGCTGGATTATCAGGGCATTGTGATTACCATTACGAACCCGGCGGATATCATTGCAGATTTTACCCGCAAATCCCTGGGGCTGCCCCTGGGAGCGGTGCTTCTCTACCGGCACGCTTTTGGATACCGCCCGACTGAAGCGCACCATCAGCGAGCTCTCCGGTGTGGATCGCCGCAGCCTGACTACCTGCTCCTTGGGCGAGCACGGCAATTCTTCACTGATTCCCTTCTCTTCCACCACCATCGGCGGTCGGGATTATACCGCCCTGCGCCGGCAGGATCCGGTGCGTTACGGCAAGCTGGATGAGGATCTGATTTTGGAGCGCACCCGCCAGATCGGCAACGAGATCATTGAGGGCAAAGGCTGCCACGGAGTTCGGCATCGGCGCAGCGCTGGCGGATATGGTCAAGTGCATTCTTCGGGACGAGCACCGGGTGCTGCCCGCTTCCGTGCTGTTGCAAGGGGAGTACGGTCAGCAAGATCTGCACGCCGGTGTGCCCTGCGTCATCGGCAGGGACGGCATTGAGGATATTATCGAGCTTCCCTTAAACGATGCGGAACAGCAGGCGTTTGAGGAGACCTGCACCGTAATTCGCACCCACATTGCCCGCGCCGCCAAGGTGGCTGCCGAGGTGTGATGTTTGCGGCGGGGAATGGCGCTCCACCCTGCGATTAACCGAGTTTGCGGCGGGAGCAAGCCCCCGCCCTACGGTCCACTGAGGGAGCGCCCTCATAATATAACGCAAAAAAACCCCCACACGCCGGGCGTGCGGGGGTGATTTTATGCCGTTTTTGGCTTATTTGGTGGCTTCTTCCACAGCCACTGCGCAAGCCACGGTAGCGCCGACCATGGGGTTGTTACCCATACCGATCAGGCCCATCATCTCAACGTGAGCGGGAACGGAGGAGGAGCCGGCGAACTGTGCGTCGCCGTGCATACGACCCATAGAGTCAGTCAGACCGTAGGAAGCGGGACCGGCAGCCATATTGTCCGGGTGCAGGGTACGGCCGGTGCCGCCGCCGGAAGCCACGGAGAAGTACTTTTTGCCGTTCTCCAGGCACCACTTCTTGTAAGTGCCGGCAACCAGGTGCTGGAAGCGGGTGGGGTTGGTAGAGTTACCGGTGATGGAAACATCTACACCCTCATGCTTCATAATGGCAACGCCCTCAAGCACATCGTTGGCGCCGTAGCACTTTTTACGGCAGCGCGCCGCCGTCGGAGAATGCCTTTTCTTCCTCAATCTTCAGCTCGCCGGTGTAAAAATCATAATCGGTCTTTACATAGGTGAAGCCGTTAACGCGGGAGATGATATAAGCAGCGTCCTTGCCCAGGCCGTTCAGGATGACCTTCAGGGGCTCTTTGCGAACCTTGTTGGCGGTACGGGCAATGCCGATTGCGCCCTCAGCGGCAGCAAAGCTCTCGTGGCCGGCCAGGAAAGCGAAGCACTTGGTGTCCTCGTGCAGCAGGCGGGCAGCCCAGGTTACCGTGGCCCAGACCTACATTACGCTGCTCGGCAACGAACCGGGAATGCAGAATGCCTGCAGGCCGATACCGATGGCTGCGGCAGCCTCGGAAGCGGTGGCCACACCTTTTTTCAGTGCAACGGCCACACCCAGGGTGTATGCCCAGCTGGCGTTATCAAAAGCGATGGGCTGCACGCCCTTTACGATACCGTCTACATCAATGCCCTTGGACAGGCAAAGATCTCTTGCCTCCTCCAGGCTGGAGAGACCGTACTCGGCAAGGCACTTTTCGATCTTGGCAAGTCTTCTTTCCTTGCCTTCAAACTTTACATCATTTGCCATGGTATTGTCCTCCTTCTCTTATTCTTCTCTGGGGTCAATGTACTTTGCAGCGTTAGCAAAGCGACCGTAGTTGCCAATGTTTGCCTCGTAAGCCTCGTTGGGGCTCTTGCCGTGACGAATATCCTCCAGCATTTTGCCCAGCTTTACGAACTCATAGCCGATGACCTCGCCCTCTTCGTCCAGAGCCATGCGGGTCACATAACCCTCAGCCATCTCCATGTAGCGCACGCCCTTCAGCTTGGTGGAGAACATGGTGCCCACCTGGCTGCGCAGGCCCTTGCCCAGGTCCTCCAGAGCAGCGCCGACAACCAGACCGTCCTCAGAGAATGCGGACTGAGAACGACCGTAAGCCAGCTGCTTGAAGATCTCGCGCATAGCCACATTGATGGCGTCGCACACCAGGTCGGTGTTCAGGCACTCCAGCAAGGTCTTGCCGGGCAGGATCTCTGCGGCCATAGCGGCGGAATGGGTCATACCGGAGCAGCCCACAGTCTCCACCAGGGCCTCCTCTACGATACCGTTCTTCACATTCAGGCTCAGCTTGCAGGCGCCCTGCTGGGGTGCGCACCAGCCGATACCGTGAGAGAAACCGGAGATGTCGCTGATCTGGTAGCTCTTGACCCACTTGCCTTCTTCAGGAATGGGAGCCGGACCGTGATGCGGACCCTTTTTAACGGTACACATCTGCTCAACTTCATTTGAATAAGTCATGATGATTTACTCCTTCCAACAATACTTAATAATTTATCAAAATTACCAAGGTTATTATAACCATTTTTTTGCTGCGCTTCAAGACTAAAACTATAAAAAAATGTCGCTATTTGTAAGAATGTTTTAAGCAAGTTGTTGAAAGTTTTGCCCCAATACAGTATAGTATAGGTAAAAGAATGACTTTGAGGTGACTTTTTATGCAGATCAAACCGGGCTTTGCCATGCGCAAGATTGCCGGCAGCAACATAGTGGTGCCTGTGGGTGCCGCCTCGTCGGATTTTAACGGTATGATTACCCTGAACGATACCGGGGCTTTTCTTTGGAACTGCTTTTTGCAGCCCACCACCGAAGCGCAGGTAGTTGAGGCGCTGATGCATGAGTATGAAGTGGAACGGCAGCGTGCTGCCGCGGATGTGGCGCATTTTGCCGCGCTGCTGCGGGAGAACGATTTGCTGGCGGAATGAGAAATTGCGGGCAGCAGATTGCCACGCCTACGAGGAGTCATCCTTGTACAAAAGGAAAGGTTGCAAATTCTATGCCCCCCTTGCAAAGGGTGACTCCCCGCAGTGCGGGGAGATGTCGCGTAGCGACAGAGGGGACGGTCGCCCGTTAGGCGGAAGCGGCATAGCCGCAGGGGGGATTGCGCCAGAGGCGATTGGAAATCCCTCCGTCTGCTCGCAAGCTCGCATCCACCTCCCTTTACAAGGGGAGGCAAAAGGTTGTCATATCGCACCTGTCTGTTAACAAAGGCAGGTGCTTTTTCTGCAAAAAAATGTCAAAAACGGGAAAAAAGGGGCGATTTATTGACATTGATTCCGTTTTCGTGTACTGTTATAAGTACAGGTGTTAGTTATTTAGCACTGTATCATAACAAACACGCTCGTTTTGCGGGCACGTGAAAAGGGGTATCGTATGTCCAAGCGGAATTCCGGGAATAATCCGGAGGAAAAAACAGATTTGCGCATTCGGCGCACCAAAAAGTCCATTCGGGATGCCTTTTTTGAATTGATTGACGAAAACGGATTTGATTCCGTTACGGTCAAGGATATTACCGACCGGGCGCTGATCAGCCGGAATACATTTTATTTGCATTATGAGGACAAGTTTGATCTGCTTAACAAAATCAGCAATGAGCTGATGCGCAAAGTGTATTGGCGGGTGAGCAAAGATCTGATAAAGATCAAGGATCTGGACTTTACCATTGATTGCACCGCCGCGCTGCTGATCAGTATTCAACGGGTGATCGACGAGGATCGGGATTTGTATCGGTTGCTGTTGACGGATCCGGGCACCGTGGTGTTCTCCGAAAAGATCGAGAAAACCATTCGCACGGCGTTGGACCTGATCAAAGGGGACATTGAGGGGATCAGTGACCTGAGTATTGAATATATTATTACCGGTATGAAAGGGGTTATTCGTTACTGGGTGACCCATGATGATATGGATATACAAACCGAGGCGTACAATTTTGCCCGGATTCATCTGGGCTCCATTTTGAGATTATTCGTCACAGCAAGGATGTAAAGCACGGACGGGTTCCCCGGGAGAGCTATTGATATGTCCGGCAAAAGCCTAAGCGTTCTTCCAAGAACTTAAAGATCAACACCCGCATTGTGCTCACCACCGTGCTGGCCATTGCCATACCGCTGGTGCTGGTGGCGCTGGTGTGCCTGGGGCTGCTGCACAGCACCTCCCACACCTTTCAGTTGGCGGCGGAGACGGCGGACAGGTACAGCCTGGTCAACCAGATCGGCTGGAATCAGACGGTGAGCAACCTGTCCGATGTGTTGCTGCGCACCAAAGATACGGACGCAGAAAAGCTGGCGGATATTACCGCCTATGCCGCACCGCTGGAGAAGCGGGGCGTGGCGCTGGAAATTCGACGGGGTGACAAGGTATTTTACCGAAGCGCCGGGTGCAAGGATGTGCTGGGGCGTGCCCGGCAGATCGTGGCCTTTGATTCGGAAAAAAATGTGTACCACTTCGGTCAGGACGGGCTGGTGATCGTCAGTCATGTGCAGGCCGGGGATCAGCGCTGCCGCCTGGTGCTCACCGGCACCGGCTATACGGTGGCGGATCAAACGGGCCGGCGGCGCGGGGCACGCTGTCGCGTCTGTTGATGGGGCGTACCGGATGGGTGGTGCTGGCCATTGTGCTGATTTTTGCCGCTGCGGTGGCGGCGTTCTCTTTCTTTACCAGCCGCACCATTGTGCGCCCCATTCAGAAGATTGCCCGGGGAGCGGACGCCATTGCCGGCGGCAATCTGGATTATCAGATCGACTATGACTCTACCAATGAGTTGGGCCAAACGGTGGAGAGCTTTAACGCCATGCGCCTGCGGCTGAAAGAGACCATTGAGAGCCGCGAAAAAAGCGAGCAACTGCGGCGGGAGATGACCGCCGGCTTTGCCCATGATCTGCGCACCCCGCTCACCAGCATTAAGGGCTACGCCGAGGGGCTGCGGGACGGCATTGCCAACACGCCGGAGAAGCAGCAGCGGTATTTGCAGACCATTTACGACTCCGCTGTGCAGACAGAGAAAATTCTCGATGATCTGCTGGCGCTGTCCAAGCTGGAGCTGGGCAGCACAGGCAACGATCGCTCCATTGTGCAGCTACAAGCGGTGCTGGATGATGCTGCGCCGGAGCTGACGGCTTTTATGGAGGACCGCGGCTGTACCTTTGCGCTGGAAAATCACTGCCCGGCAGATACGCAAATTGAGATCGACACGGACGCTTTTCGCCGGGTGTTTTTGAACATTCTGGGCAATGCGGTCAAGTACGCTCGCCCGGGTGTGCCCGGTCGGTTGGCATTGACGGCCACCGCCTATGATCGGGTAGTGATTCTGGAATTTGCAGACAACGGCATCGGCGTGGATAAGGATCAGCTGCGCAAGATTTTTGACGCCATGTACCGCACGGATCCGGCCCGCAGCCAGGTGAGCCAGGGCAGCGGACTGGGGCTGGCGGTGTGCAAGCAAATTGTAGAGCAGAACGGCGGCTCCATTTGGGCCCGCAGTCATACGGACGCGGGGCTGTCGATTTTTATTTCGTTACCCAAAAGGGAGCATGTTGCAGATGAAGCAGATATTGATTATTGAGGACGACCCACGCATTGCCGGGCTGGAGCGGGATTATCTGGAGGCGGCAGGCTTACAGGCATCGGTGGCAGCGGACGGCCCCTCCGGACTGCGCACGGCGTTGGATGGTCGGTTTGACCTGATTTTGCTGGATATTATGTTGCCGGGAATGGATGGACTGGAGGTTTGCCGCTCTATTCGCCGGGAGCAGAATGTACCGATTATCTTAGTCAGTGCCAAGAAAGAGGATTTGGACAAGATCAAGGGCCTGGGCGTTGGTGCGGATGACTATGTGGTTAAGCCCTTTTCCCCCGGCGAGTTGGTGGCCCGGGTGCTGGCGCATATCAGCCGGTATGAGCGGCTCACCGGCGACGGCGCTGCGCACCCGCCGACCAAGGACGCAGTGCTGGAGAGCGGTGCCCTGCGGTTGGATCCTGCCACCCGCCGTGCTTGGTTTCGGGAGCAGGAGGTGGCGTTGACCAATAAGGAGTTTGAGCTGCTGTATTTTTTAGCCGGCCACCCGGACGAAGTCTTTAGCAAGGAACAGCTGTTTGATCGGATTTGGCAGTACAACAGCTTGGGCGAGACCTCTACCGTCACCGTTCATGTGAACCGGATTCGAGACAAATTCAAGGAGCTGGATTCTAATTTAGATCTGATCCATACAGTGTGGGCCGTGGCTATCGCTTTGTCCCCGCCACGGTGTGAAGACCACTGAGAGCGAAAAAAGAATGACCGCACCATTCCCGGTGCGGTCATTTTTGTATTTTTTGTTTTTGTCACACAAACACAAAGTGGATCAGGAGCATATAGCCGATGGTGCCCACGGCGATGCTCAGGAGGGTGTTTTGCGCCATAGATGCACCCCGGCGGTGAGCGCCACGGCGATCAGCTGGGGCACAATGTAGTTCACATTGCCCTGCTCAAAATCCTTAAGACAATAGACGATGAGAATGCCCAGGATCGCTACCGGCAGCACATTGCCCAGGTACTGAACGAACTTGGGCACCTGCTTTTTGCCCCCAAACAGGGCAAAGGGAAACAGGCGGGTGGCAAAGGTACAGACGGCGGCCACCAGCACCATGATCAGCAAATGGGTGTTGGTCATTTGGCAGCCCTCCGTTCCGGATCAAAGAAGGGGCGCCCGGCGGACAGCACCGCCACGGTCAGCACCAGGGAGGGAAGCAGGAATTTGTCTGCCCCGAAGATCAGCAGGCACAGAATGCCGGCGCACAGCCCCAGCGCGCCGATCAGCCCGGCGCGACCTTTTTGGTTGCGGATCAGGTCAATAAAAATCACCACAAACAGGGCGGTCATAGAGAAATCAATGCCGGTAAAGTCCATGGGCAGGGCGGCACTGAGCAGAGAGCCCAGCACGGGTAGCCGATGATCCAGTACACATGGTCAAGCTCGCCGATGAGAAAGCGCGCCCGTGGCTCGTCTACCCCATCCGGCACAGACAGGATGGAGGCGTTTACCGAGTATGTTTCGTCCGTTAAAGTAAAGATCATAAAAGGATAGCGCCAGCCGCCGGCCTTGAACTTTTCAATATAAGACAGGCCATAGAACATGTGGCGGGTGTTGATAAACAGCGTCATCAGTGCGGTGGTGGCCAGCCCGGCGCCGGAGGAGATCAGCGACACCAGCAGAAACTGGCCGGACCCGGCATACACCAGCAGTGAGATCAGCGCTGCCCATACCCAATTGTAGCCGGCCTTAAACAGCATAATACCGAACGCTGCGCCTAAAAACAAGTAGCCGAACAGCACCGGCAGTGATTGCTTGAACGCAAAGCGCAAAGTCGCGCGTCTGTTATATTTCATAATTTCCTCTCCGCATACATAAAATGTGCACAACGATTATACCACCTTTTGCGGAAGAATCAAGGGTGAAGTGAGGTGGCGTGGAGATTTGCAGCGCGTGCTTGCGTCTTTTGTCTATCGTACCGTATTTGATTTGATGCTTGGTAGGGGCGGCAATCTGCCGCCCGCAAATCCCTCAGTCGGCTGCGCTGACAGCGCCTAACTGGCGCCCGTCCCCTTTGTCGCTGCGCGACATCTCCCCGCACTGCGGGGAGTCACCCTTTACAAGGGAGCCTAAGGTGTTGTAACCGATTTGCCTCCCTTGCAAAGGGAGGTGGCTGCGAGCTTGCGAGCAGACGGAGGGGATTGGACGGCGGGAGCAAGCCCCGCCCTACGGCAAGTAAAACAAAAAACGCCCCTTGCAAATCAAGGGGCGCTGTTATTATGCATTCACTTTTCTGTGCCCAGCAGGGCGGTGTATTCCCGTGGGGTCATACCGAATCGGCGCTTAAACAGGGCGATAAAATGGGATTGGGAGGAGAAGCCCAGGCTGTAACACACCTGCTCGGCGGTGCAGCCCTCCCACAGCAGGGTTTTGGCTAACTCCAGTTTTTGGGCGGTCATATAGGTGCTCAGGTTTACGCCCAATTCGCATTTGAACAGATGGGAGAGATAGTCCGGCGACAGGCCGCAGTGGGCGGCCACGGCAGCCACCGTCAGCTTGCGGTCCGGGTTTTTGTTGATATAGGCAATGCAGCGGCGCACATGGGGTGAGTAGGTCAGGTCCTTTTGCGCCCGGCTGACCATATTGGTCAGTTCAATGGCGCCGTCCACAATGGCGGCGTGCACGGCGCGCTTGGCGCTGGCCGCGTCAATGCGGCGAATAAAATCGTCCGAATACGCATAGGCGTTGCTTTCGCCCAGACCCCCTTGAATGGCGTAGCGGGTGGCCAGGGTGATAAAGCTGACAGCCATATATTTTTGCTGCTGCAAGTCGTTCTCCGACATTTGGCCTACGGTAATATTTTGTATGCCGATCTGCCCCAGTTCGTAGATCAGCTTTTTCAGATCACCCCGTTGCAGGCAGGAGAACAGGCGCACCTCGTCCCGGTATGGGGTATGGTGCAGTCGCTCCAGCGCGTGGTGTCCGGTTTCTTCCTTGACGCTTTTCGGGATCACCCGAATACTCATTAAAGATGCACTATCCATTTGAATTCCCCCTAAGTGCAGTATAGCTGCCCGGAGGCTGTCCGTCAACCGGGGCGGCGCAAGTCGATGGGGATTTGTTGTATTTTCGCGGCTTTTTGGTAGACAAAATGGGGGGTTGTGCTATGATAGCGTTGGAAAGGAGTGACCAAAATATGAAAAGTAAGACCAAGACCCTGCCTACCGACGCGGTGCTGCGGGATATGCTGAAACAAGCCGGACTGGACAGCGCTGGGGTGCAATTTCGGCTGCTGGGGGACGGTATGTTCAACGCCGTTTTTGCAGCGGAGACAAACCCGCCGGTGGTGATGAAGATTGCGCCCCGACCCCAGGTGCCGGTGATGACCTATGAGCGGGATATGCTGGCCACCGAGCTGTACTGGTACGATCAGATCCGGCAGCACACGGAGATTACTGTGCCGGATATTCTGTATAGTGACCCGGCGGGCAACCTGTGCGGCGCGCCCTGGGTGGTGATGGAGCGACTGCCCGGGGTGCACCGAGACAAGTGCCCGCTGCCCAGTGCGGAGAAACACCGGCGCACAGCGGAGATGGTGGCGCAGATCCATAATGTGTCCGGTACCGGCTACGGTTATGTGCAAAATGGACTGTATGAGAACTGGGCGGACGCTTACATTTCCATGATCGAGAACCTGTTGGCAGATGCCCGGCGTATGGGCAAGACCAGCCGCCGCGGGCAGCGTCTGCTGGCGTATGCCCGGCAGTATCGGGCAGTGCTGGCGACGGCACCTTGCGTGATGGTGAATTTTGATCTGTGGAGCAGCAATATCCTGTGCCATACGGTGGACGGACAAACCCGGTTTGCCTGGATCGACCCGGAGCGCAGCCTGTGGGGCGACCCGGTGTTGGACTTTTTGTCGCTGGAGTCCTTTACTGCGCCGCTGGACAAAAAGACTTTGTCCTTGGCAGCCCACAACGCCCTTTGCCGGGTACCGGTGCAAGTCAACCGAGAGACCCGGCTGCGCTACGCCTTTGCCCAGGGGCTGCTGGCGTTGATCCAGGAAGTGGAAAAATACTATCGCTTTACGCCCTTGAGCCAGGGCTGGATGGTGGATATAGGTGGTGCTTCTGTGGCTTACAAGGCGGCCTTTGCCGCTTTGCGCCGTGGGTAAGGGCGGGCGCCAAAAGGCGCAGGACAAGGCGCAGGCGCTGACCACTGCGCCGGTGACCGGCCGTCTGCTGCGGCACCTGCCGTACACTCTGGCTTCGCTGCTCTTTAGTGCCTTTTATAATGTGGCAGACACGTTGTTTGTCAGCCACGGGGTAGGCGACCTGGCGGCTGCGGGAATCAGCGTGGTCTTTCCTCTGACGGTTTTGCAGGGTGCCATTGCCCAAATGGTTGGCGCCGGTGCCGGGGCACTGGTGTCGCCCTGTTTGGGGCAAAAGGACTACCGGGCGGCAGGCCGGGTTACAAAAAGCGCCATGGCGTTCTTTTACACCACAGCGCTGGGGATTACCTGCATTTGCTTGTTGTTTCGCACGCCGCTGCTGCGGCTGTTCGGTGCCACGGCAGAGATCTTGCCTTATGCCCGCACCTATTTTACCATTTTGGCAGCGGGCAATGTGTTCTCCACCGGGTTTTCGTCTATTATACGGGCGGAGGGGCGCATGGATTACAGCCTTTGGATCTGGCTGTTGCCTACCGGGGTGAACTTGCTGCTGGATTGGTTGCTGATCTATCGGCTGCACCTGGGCATTGCCGGTGCGGCTTGGGCCACAGTGATCGCCCAGGCGGCGAGCTTTTGTATGAGCGTATTGTTTTTCACCCGGTTTTCTTGTCAGCAATTCCGTGGCGTGCGGGCGGATCGCGCCACCGTGGGGCGGATCTTGACTCTGGGGCTGCCCACCTTGGTGCAAATGGGCAGTCTGTCTGTTGTGCTGGTGGTGATGAACGGTTTGTTGGCGCCTCGGGCAGGCACAGTAGGTGTGGCGGCCTTTGGTTATGTGAGCCGGTTGGCGGAATTTGCCTTGGCGCCGTTCTCCGCTCTTTGCTTGGCAGCAGCGCCTATCATCGGTAGCAGCTACGGCGCCGGACTGCATAGCCGGGTGCGCCAAACGGTGGTGCGCACGGTGCAGCTGGGGTTGGTGTATGCGGTGGCTGCTGTGGCAGTGTGTTATGCTTTGAGCGGAGCGCTGCTGGGTATTTTTACCCGCGATCCGGCGATCGTGCAATTTGGTACCCAATGCTTGCGGCGATTGGCACCGGCTCTTTTGTTCTTGCCGCCGGTACTGACGGTGAGTGCCTATTTCCAGTCGGTAAACCGAGCCAAATCGGCGCTGGTTACCGCCGGTGCGCTGCCGTTGTGCCTGTGCGTGGGTGCGTGCCTGGCGGCACCTCTGGGCACCGGGGCTGTTTGGTGGGCCGTGCCCATTGCTGCCGCCGTTTGTGCCGTATTTTGCGGGGCGCTTTATATTCGGCAGGCAGGGAAAAGGAAGCGTTGGGCTTTGTAGGTGGTGTGATGTTGTTTGTAATTTTCGGTAAGGGTGGCAGATTGCCGCCCTTACCTATTTATTGGAACAAGCAAAACAAAAAACGCGCCCCTTGCAACAAGGGGCGCCAAAGGGTTTGAATTATTCTTTTTCTTTCTGTTCTTCCCGGGGCAAAATGTCCTCTCGGGCAGGGGTGAAGAATTCCAGCCAGCGGGTATCCCGGTAGACCCGGCAAAGGCGTGGGGCACATTGCCGGGTATGCCTGCACAATGTCGCCGGCGTGCATACGGCGCACTTCGTCACCCACCTGCATATCAATCTCGCCCTCCAGTAGGTAATCCACCTGGGTGTGGGGATGGCTGTGGGGCGGCTGGGCTGTGCCGGCCTTGCACTCCATTAAGACGAACATATAGTCTTTATCGCTGCACAGCAGCTTCCGCCGGGCGGTGGGCATCAGCTGTTCCCAGGGCAGATCCTGGTACGGGTTCAGTTGCATAGGAACATCCCCTTTTCGTTAGGATAACTTCACTATACACCCGGGCAGGCATTTATGCAAGAAAAAAAGTGTTGACTTTAACGCTTTTATGTGCTAAACTAAAATCATCATAAATTTACCGAGAAAAGGGGTTATTACAATGAATAAGGTTGTGAAGAAGATCGCTGCCGTGGCGCTGTCCGGGCTGCTGGTGGCTTCTGTATTTGCCGGTTGTTCCGGCGGCAGTGCCAAGGACACTTATACCGTAGGTATCTGCCAGTCCATGCAGCATCCGGCACTGGACAAGGCTACCGAGGGCTTTAAGAAGGCGCTGACGGACAAGCTGGGCGACAAGGTGACTTTCAAAGAGCAGAACGCCTCCGGCGATTCCACCCTGTGCTCCACCATTGTTAACCAGTATGTGTCTCAGAATGTGGACCTGATCATGGCCAACGCTACGGACGCACTGGTGGCTGCCCGCACGGCAACCAACACCATTCCGATTGTGGGTACCTCCGTTACCAGCTACGGCGTGGCTCTGGGTCTGAAGGATGAGACTGCCACCAAGACCGGGATCAATGTGACCGGTACCGCCGACCCATGCGCCGCTGGATAAGCAGGCCGCCATGGTTAATGAGTGGGGCCGAATGCCAAGAAAGTGGGTATTCTGTACTGCTCTGCGGAGAAGAACTCCAAGTACCAGGCTACCGTTGTGGGCGCAAAGCTGAAGGAAATGGGCCTGGAGGTGAAGGAATACACCGCTGCGGACTCTAACGAGATCGCTTCTGTGACCAAGCTGGCTTGCCAGAACAGCGATGTGCTGTATGTTCCCACAGACAACACCATGGCCTCCAGCGCCAAGACTATTGACAACATTGCAAAGCCTGCCGGCGTACCCATTATTGCCGGTGAGGAGGGCATTTGCTCCGGCTGCGGTATCGCCACTCTGTCCATCAGCTATTACGACATCGGCTACAAGGCCGGCGAAATGGCTTATGACATTCTGGTTAACGGCAAAGACCCGGCAACCATGGACATTGCGTTTGTGCCGGAAAACAAGTTGACCAAGGAATATGACGCCGCCCGCTGCAAGGCACTGGGCGTGAAGGTGGTAGACGGCTACAAGGCAATCGAAAGTTAAACATTGCCACGATGCCGGGCAGCAGAAATGCTGCCCGGTTTTTTGTGTGGTTGATTCGGCGTGTGGTTCGGTGGTGGAGAGATTGGCGTCCTCTACTTGATTTTTTACGGCGAATTTGGTAAGATAGGACTACGCTTTGCGAATTTAGCACTTTAAATTGAAGGAGATTGTGCAATGAGCGGATTTTTAGCTTCTTTGCCCGGTGCTTGTGCCCAGGGTATCATCTGGGGTATCATGGCAGTGGGCGTGTATTTGACCTTTAAGGTTCTTGATTTGGCCGACTTGACGGTGGACGGCAGCTTTGGCACCGGCGGCGCCGTGCTGGTGGTGTGTACCATTGCAGGGATGAACATTTGGCTGGCCATGCTGCTGGCGTTCTTGGCCGGGTGTATTGCCGGACTGGTTACCGGTATTTTGCATACCAAGTTTGGCATACCGGCGATCTTGGCAGGTATTTTGACCCAGCTGGCGCTGTATTCCGTAAACCTGCGGATTATGAGCGGTCGTGCCAATGTGGCGCTGAATATTGATGAATACGGGATCTTGGTATCCCTGCGATATATTCCCAAATCCATTCTCGTCGGCGGTGCTTTTGCGCTGGTGATCATTGGGTTGCTGTACTGGTTCTTCGGCACGGAACTGGGCGCCGGCGTGCGCGCCACCGGGTGCAATGAGGCCATGGCCCGCGCCAACGGCATCAACACCGGGTTCAACAAGGTGCTGGGACTGGTGCTCTCCAACGGCATTGTGGCATTGTCCGGCGGTCTGCTGGCCCAGTATCAGGGCTTTGCGGACATTAATATGGGCCGCGGCGCTATCGTTATCGGCCTGGCGGCCGTGATCATCGGCGATGTGATCTTTGGCAAGCTGTTCAAGAACTTTGCTCTGCGCCTGCTGGCAGCGGTGCTGGGCGGCGTGATCTACTATATTGTCATTCAGTTGGTGCTGCAAATGGGCCTGAACGCCAACGACCTGAAGCTGTTCTCCCGCTTTGGTGGTGGCGCTGTTCCTGGGCGTGCCGTACTGGAAAGGGCAGCTGAGCGCCAAGCATGTAAAGACGAATAAGGGGGGCAAGGACAATGCTTAAAATCACAGGTGTACAAAAGACATTTAACCCCGGCACCATCAATGAGAAAAAGGCCCTTTGCGGCATTGATCTGACCTTGAACGAGGGCGATTTTGTAACGGTGATCGGCGGCAACGGCGCCGGCAAATCCACGATGCTGAATATGATCGCCGGTGTGTACCCGGTGGACTGCGGTTCCATTGTGATCGACGGCAAGGATGTGACCAAGCTGCCGGAATACAAGCGTGCCAAGTTTATCGGTCGTGTGTTCCAGGACCCCATGACCGGCACTGCTGCGGATATGCAGATCGCCGAGAATTTGGCCATCGCCGCTCGCCGTGGCAAGGGGCGAACCCTGCGTTCCGGCGTCAGTAAAAAAGAAAAGGTTCAGTATGCAGAGATGCTTAAGGAGCTGGATCTGGGGCTGGATACCCGCCTGACCTCCAAGGTGGGCCTGCTCAGCGGCGGTCAGCGCCAGGCGGTGACCCTGTTGATGGCCACTTTGAAGAAGCCGAAGGTGCTGCTGCTGGATGAGCACACGGCAGCGCTGGATCCTAAGACCGCCAAGAAGGTGCTGGATCTGACGGAGAAGATCGTGGCCCGAGATCACCTGACTACCATTATGATCACCCACAATATGAAGGATGCCATTGCCATCGGCAACCGGCTGATTATGATGAACGAGGGCAAGATCATCTATGATGTAAGCGGTGAGGAGAAGAAGAAACTGACCACCAAGGATCTGCTGGATAAGTTTAAGGTTACCTCCGGTGAGGAGTTTGACAACGACCGGGTGCTGCTCTCTACCGAGGCGGGGGAGTAAGCCCATCAAGCAAAACAAAAGACGGAACCATGTAGAGTGGTTCCGTCTTTTTTGCGCTTTTTACAGGGTGGCACCCGGCGGCGATTGTCTATATTCGGTTCTCGTTGCCCGGCACACAGTCTTACTATACCACGCGCATACCGACCAGACTTCAGAAAAACCGCCGGGTTCATTAGAAATACTGCGATTTTTGCCCTACCGACGAAAAAATAAAAAAGCAGACCGGCGGACTGCTTTTTATTTATGGAATTTTGGTAATCGGTTCTAAAGCAATGGGTCCAGGCGGGCAAATAGCCGCTTTTTGACGGCCACTTTTTGAGAGCTTATATTGGCAATATCCGTGGTGTAATAGGGCACCACACCTCGAGCCAAAGTCTCTATGGTCAGCATATTCACCAGCTTTACCCCGATGCCGTTGCCGCGATAGGCAGGGCGCACATCCACGCCAATCTGCCACATTGTCTGGCTATCTGCACTGACACAAGCAATGCCGACGATTTGCTCTTGGTCATAGGCTACGGCGGCCAGCACTTCTGGTCGCGCGCTGTCGCGGTCATACTGTAATGCGTTTGGAAAGCCCTTGTTTTTTATACAAAACCGTGCAGGTCTTTATCCAGCAGAACAAAGGAACAGGCGGCGTTTTCCATAGGCTTTATGTGCTCTATATCCGGAAGATAGTATGGATTTGCGCCGTAGACCAGCTTGTCGGTGAGAATTTCGTAGCTGCTTTTGTTCCTGAATTTTTGCTTTACATAGGGCATAACACTTTTAGATGCGTTGACCACGGTGCTTTTGCCCATGGTGATCACCTCCAGACGCGGGGTGATAAATGGCATTTCCCGCCGGCCTTGCTGCATTTTTGCTTCTGTAAAAAGGATGCCGCTTCTTGTAAAATCCTCCGGTCGGCAATTATAGTCCAGCGCCAGTTGGCGATACACGGTGGCCATCATTTCCTGTTTTGTCATTTCAAAATATCCGTCCATCCATCCGTTCCTTTGCGCTGGATGTATTCCTGTATATCCTCGTTGGTGAAAACATCCAGCATTTTGTCAAAGCTGGGCGCCAGGCGCATGGAGCGCAGCGCGTCTAATTCGGTCCAAAACACTTTGCCTTCGTTAGAATCATGCAGCGTGCCGGTGTAGCGGTCGGTTTTGAACAGCAGGATAATGTAGCGCCGGCCGTGACCTGCTTCCCACCATTTGATCCCGCACAGTTTGGGAGACTGAATATCCAGCCCGGTCTCTTCTTTCACTTCGCGAATAACGGAATCCACAAAGGACTCGTCTTTCTCCACATGCCCACCGGGAAAAGTGATCCCGCCCCAGTTTTTGCCGACCTTGTCCTGCACCACCACACGCCCGGCACCGTCATAGATCATGCACATGTTGGTCAGTTCCGCTTTTTCGTATTTGCTCATAAATTTGCTCCCTGGGTTGTATCTGATATGGTAAGTATTGCGATTTGTTTTTCTAATTCGTTTATCAACTGTTCATCTGTTGCTTGCTCGAAAGGAATAGATGGTTGACTTGCGCATTCTATCCATTGTGCCACAGCAATTTGTTCATTTGTAGCACGCAATTCAATGATTTTATTTATGGTGTTGGCTCGGTCTATTTTGCCGTATGTGCGGTAATCGTAAATGATCTGCTGTCGCTCTGCAATATCTTTCGCATTAGAGAATTTGTCTACGGTATCTTTTATATTCGCCATTTTGTCCAATTCTTTCTTTGATTATTTACAGGTGTTTATGCCGACTACATTATACTGTATCGCATACAGATTGTCTATAACGATTTATCAGTGGCGGCAAAAACGATGAAGGGGAAAAGTTGCTTGCCAACAGACATTTCCTATGATACAATATAATTGAGGAAGTTTAATTAAGAATTAAGTGGTGATGATGTATGAAAAAGAGGACTCTCAAGCAAGAAATAAAGATCTTATGCTTTATATTGGCTTTTGTTGCCTTGACTTTTTTATATTCCCAAATTCCATGTATGCACATAGTTTGGATCGACAGAATCGTTTTTTCATCAAATAGCCCGGATTTATTGCTTGACTTGTTTACGGTGCAAGCAAACGTTGCTGCATTAAGCATATCCATCATTGCGATCATCACAGGCTTTCAAACAGAGACATATTACGGAGTTGGCCTAACCAACTATATTACTACACTAAAGCCGATCCTCTTTAAGCATAAGAATTTAATGATCGCTGATCTGATTATGATATTAGCTAATTATATTGCAGTGTCACTTCAATGCTATTACTTATCGGTGGATATATTTGCTGTCAGCATTTTGATTTCGATTATATTGGTTAAGGATACGGCATTTGTTTTTAAAAAAGGTACGGACATTAAGCAGGAGATACGAGAGTATGTTCTTCACAATTATTCTGTGAGCTATATAACGGATTTGATAGATAATATAAGTAAACAAATGTATGCAGACAATCTTCTGCCACTTGAAGATGGTTTTGAACTATTGAAAGAAATATATAAAGATGCTGTGCAAAATCAAAACGAAGAGGTCATTGACCTGATCTGTAAATCTCTATCAGTATTGTTTAGTGAAAAATATGGAAATACTGCAAAGGAAAAAGTGTTTTTATTGTTATGGACAATTAATGAAGTTTACGCGATTTCAAACGAACCGCAGACAATACGGCATATCGAAATATGGGATCGTATTTATGTTGATTTTTGCGATTTCCTGCATACAATCACACCGACACAGATGCGCAGAAATAGAATGTTTGACTATTATGCATTTGGTATAAATTTAATGAAAAATAAGAGCTACCGGTATTCGAATGGCAGGTACATTTCCCAAAATAGTATGCTTGCAGAATTCTACTATGTTTATATTTACACTATTGTGGTTGCGCCCAATCAGGTGAGTGAGGAAGGCCAATCGGCGGAGGAGATGATCAGGAGTATTTACTTTTGGTATTCATCTTACATTAGCGCGGATACAGATGAACAAAAGGAAGATGCGATAAAAGGATATGGCTTTTTCTTAAAGCAGCTGGTGGATAATCAGGATGAGCGAAATATTCGTAAACTGTACCTAAATCACGCTATTATGCATTTTCACAATAATAAGGAAGGGACAGTATTTGTTGCGCTTTTTGTATATGCATATTATTTGGCGTTCTGTGAAGTGCTTGTGGAGGGCCAAAGTATTCAAAGGTTTGCACAGGACTTGATAAAGTCCATGCAAGGATTAGTCCATAAAGCGATTTATGCTTTGAACATCAAGGATATTCTGAAAGAGAACGGTAAGATTCTGCGCAATCTGTTGAACTCATGGGAAAAAATTCAACACGGATGAATTAAAAAGAAATAGTTATGGAGCAGGGTGCTTGTAGATGTTTTGCTATACATTTCAGTGGAAAAGTATTTTAGTGAGGACGATCTATACGATTGTCTAAAATACATAACTTCTGGGGATATGGAATATACCAGTTTAAAGTATTTTGCAAATGGGGACGATGACTTTGTTGCTAACTTTATGGTGTTTCAACAACGAGCATTAGGGTTCACAGAACAGAGCGATATGCAGCGGAAGGTAGATACGCTTCGATCTGCGTTGCAAAAAGGGGTAAAGGCTAAGCAGGTAGAAGTGGCAGAGCATTATCCTTTGACGCAAAAAGTGACAAAAGAATTCGTGGAACGAATTAAAACTCGATTAAACGAAGCGATGAACGAAATTATTCCCTTTTCGTTTAATGAGAATTGTCAAGCTAACAAAAGCGAAAAAATAGCATTGGATTATTGTCAGGTGGATCAGGATTGCGTGGGGAGTAATTATTTGCTTGATGATGTATGCCGTTTGGCTTCTTGTAGACTGTTTGATAGACTCGAGACATGTCTTGGAGAACATGTTGAGATCCTTAAATTAAAAAACACAGATAGAACGAAGCAAGAACAGTTTATTGAAAAGTCGACGCCGTATATTCCAAATGTGTTTATTGGCAACAAGCATACATTTTGGGAAGAAAATGACCAATTTATGCTGCAAAACTATATTGATGCTATGGAAAAAGTGGATTTTTCATGTGGATGTAAACGTTTGTATCTCATTAACAGCAATTTGGTTTCTTTTCGTGTAAGTCAAATACACATAGAGTGTTTTGATTATACTGAGAGCGATTTTGATGCATTGAATATTGAAAAATCCGGAAACGACTACTTCTATTCTCGGAGCAATGGGGGAATTAAAGCCAAGTATGAAAAAAAAGAACTGCTGGATTTATTACATAAGACCTTAAAGAAAATTCACATTGAGGTTGAATATGAGTATGGTTTTCAATCAGATTTTGTGGGCTGTTCGTTGGAAATTGAGTACATGTAAGTTGTGATCGTCAGTGTGAGCTGAAAAACTCCAAAGGGATAGTGTTAAGAATCATCATACTGACAAAATCAGATTTTATTGTGAAAACAAAAAGAATGGCATGGCGGGTAGAGGAAAACATATCGCAGGTGTTATAGGGTGGACAATGCAAAATCGTTCTCCTGATGCCTCTACAATGAATAAAGAAGGGCACACTGCACAGTTAAGTGCAGTGTGCCTTTCTTTACTACATTATATATTATAGGTCATTAGGGTTTGGATGAAGTGGGTATCCAGGAAGTTGCGCTGGTAGCCGGTGGAGAAGCCCTGGTTCTCCAGCGCGTCTACCAAGCGGCGGGAGAAGGTGTCATACACCAGGACAAACTGCTTTTCGTCCGCCAGGTCCTGGGCCTCGGACACCAGTTGCAAAAGCTCCTGCTTTTGGGCGGCGGCGTTGCCAAAGAGCGTGAGCACCTGCACCGGCTTTTCCCTGGGGATCATCACGCCCACGATATTGCGGGTTACATTCCGGTGCGATTGGATCCGCCGGGAATGGTCGACGGAGAGCATGGACAGGGCGCCCTTGGACGGAGAGCGGTACTCCGGTGCGTTCTTGGGTAGCAGCACGCCTACCGCGTGAGCCGGATCGCTGACCAGCACGGTGCCGGTTTGGATCCAGCGGGGCAGGTTGTGCTCCATATAGCGGGTGATGAATTTTTCCCGCTTGTCCCGATCCGGACAATAATACATCATCAGCGGGTGCGACAGCAGCGACGCCCCTAAGAACTCCACCAGCGGTGCTTGTTCTTTTTTATCCCAATGGGACAGCTCCATTTTTCCTCACCCTTTCTTATGCTTTCGTCTTTTGGCTATGCTGCCGGCGCAGTTTGCGCACCACCAGCAGGAACATCACCACGCTCATGGCGGTGCACACCAGGTCGGCCACGGCCTGGGACCAGATAATGCCATCCAGACCAACCGTCTTATTCATTATAATCAACAGCGGGAAATAAATCAATCCCTGTCGGCTGAGGGACAAGATCATACTTTGGGTGCCCTTGCCCATGCCCTGGAATGAGAAGTTCAGCACGAACATACAGCCGATCACCGGGCCGGAGATCATCAAGGCACGCAGCATTTTGACCCCATAGTCGATTACAGCCGGGTCGTCGATAAACACGCTGACCACCTGGCGGGTAAAGATAAAGTATATCACGGTGATTACTGTGCCCAGCACAATGTTGCAAACGCAGGAAAAGCGAATGCTGTGGCGCATACGGTCCAGTTTGTTTGCCCCGTAGCAGTAGCCCACCAGCGGCTGCACGCCCTGCGCCAGTCCCAGCTGCAGCATCACCACCAGCATATTGGCCTTCATGGTAATGCCCATGGCTGCTACCGCGTTGTCGCCGTACGCCTGCAAGAAGACATTGATCAGCATGTTGGAAATGCTCATCAGCAAACTGTTAATGGCGGCAGGCAGTCCAACGGTAATGACCCCGCGGGCAATGCCGCCCCGCACCCGATAGCGGCCGGGGCTGATGGATAAAATGGACTTGCCCCGCAAAAAGTAAATCAAGAAGAATATCACGCTGACCACATTGCCGATGACGGTGGCAATGGCAGCGCCGGCTACGCCCCTGACCGGTGCCAAAGGGCATGGCCAGACCAAAGAGCTTGTCGCCCTTGTTCAAAATAAAGATCGGGTCCAGCACAATATTGACCACCTGACCGATAATGCTGCCGATCATAGATACCCTCGCGGCGCCCTCGCCCCGCACCAGGTTGCCCAGCATCACAGAGGACACAATAAAGGGAGAGCCGATGGCCACATACTTCAGATAATCGGCGGCGTAGGCAAAGGTGGCGTCCGACGCGCCCACTGCGTACAGTACCGGCTTGCGGAACACCAAAAACAGCACGGTCATCACCAGCCCAACGCCAATGGCACTGTAAACGCAAAAGCTGCTGATGGTCTTGACCCTCTCTGTCTTTCCCTCGCCCAGAGAGCGGCTGACAAAGGCGCAGCCGCCTACACCGAACAGGTTGCCACAGGCGATAAACAGCAAGAACAGCGGCATGGTCACCGACACGGCGGCCACCATATTGGCGTTGCCGGTCTGACCCACAAAGAATGTGTCTGCCAGGTTATAAACGATATTTACCAGCATGCCCATCATGCTGGGCAGCGCCAAAGTGCGCACGGCCCGGGGCACGCTGTAACTTTCAAAAACTTGGGTATTGTCTTTCATTGATCTTTTATGCCTTCTTCTCATAGAGCGCGTTAGCCAAGGCTGCCATTTGGGACATGGTCAGCTGTTCGGCCCGCGCGGTGGCGCTCAGTCCTAAAGATTGGAACAGCGCCGTCAGTTCTGCCTTGGGCACGCCCAGGGCGGCGTTCAAACTGTTGGCCAGAGTCTTGCGCCGCTGCAAAAAGGCGCCCTTGACCACACGGAAAAAGTAGCCCTCGTCCGTCACCTGCACCGGGGGCTGCTGCCGCCGGGTCAAGGCGATCACCGCAGAGTCTACATTGGGGCTGGGGAAAAAGCTCTCTCGCCCCACTTCAAACAAGATCTCCGCCTGCGTATAGTATTCCACCGCTGCGGACACGGCACCGCAGTCCCGGGTGCCCAGGGGAGCGCACAGGCGCTTGGCCGCCTCCAGTTGCACCATCACCACCAGCCGTTCAATAGGCAACTCGCTTTCCAGCAGGCGCATCAGCACCGGGGTGGTAATGTAGTAGGGTAGGTTGGCGCACACCTGCAAGCGGTCACAGCCGGCGAACCGGTCGGCAAACAGCGCCTGCAAGTCCATTTGCAGCACATCGCCGGGCACCACCTGCACATTAGAGCAGTCTGCCAGGGTCTCGGCCAGCACATCCGGCAGGCGACGGTCCAGCTCCACGGCGGCTACTCGACCGCACACGGCAGACAGCTCTTTGGTGAGCACGCCGATGCCCGGCCCGATCTCCAGCACGCCGGTATGGTCGTCCGCTTCCAGCGCTGCTGCCATACGGGGACACACGGAGGGGTCGATCAAAAAGTTCTGCCCCAGCGCTTTGGAAAAAGTGAAGCCGTGACGGGTTAATATTCTCTTTATTGTATTATAATCATATAAATCCATACAACCGCTCCTCTAACGGTTGCCTATTCTACCACACTTCGGCAGAATTTACAATAATATGCTTGACTTTTTGTGCAAGTGTGCTAAAATACATCATAAGCCGCCTAACGATAGGCGGCTAAATGAATAAAAAGGAAGTGCCTGCATGGAGCTGAAACCCTGTCATCGCCGTCCGCTGCGACCGGATGAGATCGGTCCTCGGGTGATGGAACTCTCTAAATATTTGCGCAAGAATTTTAATGCCGCCGTAGCGGAGCAGGGTCTGTTTTCCGGCCAGCAGGATATATTGCTGCTGCTGATTCGCCAGCCGGGTATGACCCTGGGCCAGCTGAGCCGTGCCCTGGGGGTGGCCAGTGCTACCGCCTCCGTGTCTGTCAAGCGCATGGAAAAGGCCGGGTTTATTGAAAAGCGGGTGGACGAAAAGGACGCCCGGATTGTGCGGCTGTATCCCACTCCGGTGGCGGAGGACGCGCCGAAAAAGATTCACCAAAAAATGAACGCCATGGAGCAGGTGCTCACCGCCGGTATGAGCCAGGAGCAGGTACTGACTTTGGCCGGCCTGTTGGAGCGTGCCCTGCAAAATGTGGGCAAAGAAAACCCGTAAGTGTGAAAGATAGAGAAGAAAACAGAAAGGAGAACCGAATGTTAAAGAAGTTATCCAAATATATGAAAGGGCTGTGGGGACTGGCAGCCATCAGCGCCGCCGGTATGATTGTAGAGGCCATCTGCGAGCTGGCGCTGCCGTCCCTTGCCAACAGCATTTATCAAAAGGTGGACACCGCCGCCTCGCCGGAGAGCGTGCGTACTGCGGTGATCCTCAGCGGCTTGGGCTTGCTGGCGCTGGCACTGTTAGGCCTTTTTGGCGGCGTGGTGACCATGAAAACCTCCGCCAATGTGAGCCAGCGGTTTGCCTACCGGCTGCGAGGGGATATGTACCGCAAGATCAGCCATTTTTCCTTTAAGAATATTGACCAGTTCTCTACTGCGTCGCTGACTACCCGTATGACCAACGATGTGACCACCTTGCAGAATGTGGTGATGATGTGCCTGCGGATTTTAGTGCGTGTGCCGGCGTTGGCGGTGGTGGCCGCCTGCTTTGCGGTGTCCATCAATCCCAGAATGAGCGCTATGCTGCTGATCTTGCTGCCGATTTTGATTGTGGTGGTGGCCTGCATTTTGAAGTTCGGCTTCCCTATGTTCCAAAAAATGCAGAAGAAGATCGACAACGTAAACCGGGTGGTGCAGGAAAACCTAATCGGTATGCGTGTGGTCAAGGCCTATGTGCGGGAGGACCGGGAGAAAGACAAATTCCATGACGCCTCCGATGATTTGGCTGCCCAGGGCGCCAAGGCAGCGGGCCTGATTGTGACGGTGATGCCGGTGATGATGCTGATGCTCAATGCCGTAGTGGTCTTTGTGTACTATAAAGGCGCTTTAGAGGCCAATGCCGGCGTGATGGAAGTGGGCCAAATCTCCGTCTTTGCCTCTTATGTGATTCAAATTCTGATGAATTTGATGATGATCTCCATGATGCTGCTGCAGCTGGCTCGTGGTAAAAGCCTGCGGCGACCGTGTGGTGGAGGTGCTGGATACAGAAATTGACATTACCAATCCGGAGAACCCCTATTTGCCGGAGAACCCCCAGGGGGGCGTAGAGTTCCGGGATGTGAGCTTTAAGTATAATACGGAGGGCCACGGGGACGATATTTTGGAGCATATCAGCTTTACCGCCAAACCCGGCCAGATTATCGGTATTGTAGGCGGCACGGCTGCGGCAAGAGCAGTTTGGTGAACTTGATCCCCCGGCTGTATGACGCCACCCAAGGGCAGGTGCTCATTGACGGGGTGGATGTGCGTAAGTACGACCTGACCGCTTTGCGGGAGATGATTGGCGTGGTGCTGCAAAAGAATGTACTTTTTAGTGCACCATTAAGGAGAATATCCGCTGGGGTAAGAAAGACGCCACGGACGAGGAGATTGTGGCGGCTTGTCAGGCGGCGCAGGCCCATGACTTTGTGCTGGCCCAGCCCAAGGGCTACGATACGGATTTGAGCCAGGGTGGGCTGAATCTGAGCGGCGGTCAAAAGCAGCGGCTTTGCATTGCCCGCGCCATGATCAAGCACCCGAAAATTTTGATCTTGGATGACTCCACCTCCGCCGTAGATACGGCAACGGAGGCCAAAATTCGGGAGAGCTTCTATAAAGATTTTAAGGACACCACCGTGTTCATTATTGCCCAGCGGGTCAGCTCCGTGCAGGCTGCGGACCAGATCTTGGTATTGGACGACGGCCAAATCAAGGGGATCGGTACCCATGAGCAGCTGCTGGCCGACAACGAGATCTATAAGGAGATCGTAACCACACAGGCGAAAGGAGTGAGCGAATAATGCCGGGTCCCAGAAGAACGGATTTTAAGAAACCCAAGAATGCCAAAAAGACCTTTGGCCGCATTTTGCAGTATGCGGGCAAGAGCAAATTTATGTTGCTGGCGGTATTCGTGATGCTCATTGCCAGCACGGTATGCTCCGTAGGCGCCTCCTACTGGCTGAAGCCTATTTTGAACGACATTGATGCCTCCATCCGGGCAGGCAATTTTGCCACCGTGGGTGTGGAAAGCCTAATGCGTAACCTGGCCATTGTGTCGGCGCTGTATATTGGCGCATCCCTTTGTACGTACATTCAAAGCAAGGTGATGGTCAAGATCGCCTACAAGACCACCAACCTGATCCGCAAGGAGCTGTTTGACCACATGCAGACCCTGCCCCTGCGGTTCTTTGACACCCAGACCCACGGCGAGATCATGAGCCGCTACACCAATGATGTGGATAATATTCAGATGATGCTGGAGCAGTCTATGGTGCAGCTGGTGTCCTCCGCCTTTACCTTTGTGGGCATTGTGGTGATGATGATTGCCCTGAGTCCGCCGCTGTTTTGTATTTCGCTGGTGTTTATGATTATTATGCTGGTGACGGTATCTAAGATCGGCAAAAAGAGCAAGCATTACTTTCAGGCGCAGCAGGCCAATTTGGGCCAAATGAACGGCAATATTGAGGAGTCCGTTGAGGGCATGCGGGTCATCAAGGTATTTAACCATGAGGACCAGGCCATTGCGGGCTTTGAGCAGTACAACGAGGCGTTTCGCTCTGCGGCCACCAACGCCAACTTTTATGCGGGGCTGATGGGCCCGGTGTCCAACGGAATCAACAACGCCGGTTATGCCCTGATCGCTTTGTTCGGCGGGCTGCTGGCCCTGACCGGGCGGCTGGACATCGGCACATTCTTTACATTCCTTAGCTATGCCAAGCAATTTACGCAGCCCATTAACCAGATCGCCAATCAGATGAACACGATCTTTTCCGCTCTGGCCGGTGCGGAGCGGGTGTTTGAGATGATGGACACTGCCTCCGAAGAGGACCAGGGCACCGTGACTTTGACGGTAACCGGTGCCGGGGAGGAGAAACGGTGGTACTGGCAGGACGGCGACCGCCGGGTGCCGGTGCATGGGGCTGTGGAGTTCCCATGTGACCTTTGCCTATGTGCCGGAGAAGGTGGTGCTCCATGATATTAGCCTGTACGCCAAAGAGGGGCAAAAGATCGCATTTGTAGGCTCCACCGGCGCAGGCAAGACCACCATTACCAATCTGATCAATCGGTTTTACGATATTCAGGAGGGCACCATCACCTATGATGGTATTGACATTTGCCGGATCAAAAAGGACGATTTGCGCCGTAGCCTGGCGATGGTGCTGCAAGATACCCACCTGTTTACCGGTACGGTGATGGAGAATATCCGTTACGGTCGGCTGGATGCCACCGACGAGGAATGCATTGCCGCAGCCAAGCTGGCCTCTGCCCATTCCTTTATCCGGCGGTTGCCGGAGGGCTACCAGACCATGCTCACCGGCGACGGCGGCAACCTGAGCCAGGGTCAGCGCCAGCTGCTGGCCATTGCCCGGGCGGCAGTGGCAGACCCGCCGGTGATGGTACTGGACGAGGCCACCTCCTCCATTGATACGCGCACAGAGAAGCACATTGAGCACGGTATGGATCGGCTGATGGCCGGCAAGACCACCTTTGTGATCGCCCACCGGCTCTCCACGGTGCGGGAGTCTAACGCGATTATGGTGCTGGAGGACGGCCGCATTATTGAGCGGGGCGACCACAACGCCTTGATGGCCCAGCAGGGTCGCTATTACCAGCTGTGCACCGGCAAGGCCAAGCTCAGTTAAATACAAGTTCATTCGGTAGGGTGCGGTGCGATACTGCACTCGCTACGAAACAGTCCCCGGACTGTTTCTCCCAAATGCTAACGCATTTGGGCCTCGTGTCTCTTGCACTGCGTGCAATTCACTCATCGCACCCTACAAATATTTAACCTTTCTGCCTCCCTTGTAAAGGGTGACTCCCCTTAATGAAAATAAGGGGAGCCTTTTTGTTTGTAAAGGCCGTGGGATTCACTCTTGTTTTTTTACATTTGTCGTATTTCGTTAAAAATTTGGGCAAAGGGTGGAGTTCGGCTATTGGAAAACCGTGTGTCGGTGCTACAATGAGGGCAGAAGGGAAGTGGCACTATGAACAAAGTGCTGGACAAATTCTTTACCAAAGCGGACAACGGCACCGTGCGGCTGTATGATTACGATGTGACGCATTTGTGGCTGGCGGGGCTGGTGTATGCCCATATCGGCTACTGGGTGGAGAACCTGTTTCGCCTGGCGTCTAAGGGCGTTTTGGACTCCCGCAACCAGCTGCTGCCCTTCCTGTTTTGCTACACCATTGCCATGTGGGCCATGTACCTGGCTTTGGGCACCACCAATCACCCGCGCTTCTTCAGCCACCGGGTACTGGAGGGCAACACCCGCCGGGATAAAATACTGGCACGGATCTACTATTTTACTGTGGTGTTCTTGTTTGTCTTTTTCGGCGAGATCGTGGTGGGCAGCATTTTTGAGCAGGTGTCCGGCATCTCCCTGTGGGATTACAGCGGGATCCCCCTGCATGTGACCAAGTACACCAGCATTCCTACCTGCGCCGCCATGAGCCTGGGCGTGGCTGTCATTATGGGCAACTTCTTTGAGGGACTGATGAAGAAAATTCAGCGTATTCCCTACCGCACCACGGTGCAGCTGGACTATGTGCTGGGGACGCTGATTTTGGTGGACTGGCTCATTATGATGGTGAGCATCAATGTGTTTAAGAAAGCGCCGGCTTACTGGTCCTTGCAGCTGTTAAGCTTCAAAGATCTGTTGGCGCTCTTTGTAAAATAACAATAAACAACCCCCTGTGTGCTTTGCTTTTGCCACCGATTATGGTATAGTGAGCGAACAGGGGGTTGTTATGTCGAATTTTACCAAGATAGCCATTCAGCAGTCCTTTCTGCGGCTTCTAAGCCAAAGGTCCATTACCAAGATTACGGTTAAGGATATTGTGGAGGACTGCGGTATCAACCGCAATTCGTTCTACTACCATTTTCAGGACCTGCCCCAACTGCTGGAAACGGTGATCATAGAAAGCGCAGACGAGATCATCTCCCGCATACCGGAGAGCTTTTCTCTGGAAGAGGGACTGACGACGGTGCTGGAGCGGCTGGTGGAGAACAAGCGGGCCATTCGCAACATTTGGGCGTCGCCGGATCGGGCGTTTTACGAGCAGAATTTAATGCGGGTGTGCAATTATGTGGTCAGCCGCTATATTGCCTGCCGCTCGGTGGACCTGCTGCGCACCCTGCCGGAGGAGGAGCTGGCGCTTCTTGTGGATTTTTGCCAGTGCGAGCTGTTCGGTCAGGTGACCAACTGGCTCAATCAAAATATGGTCTATGATATTGTGGCGCATGTGCAGGCGCTGTGCCGGCTGTTCGAGGGCAGTATTGCCCAGGCGCTGGAGGCAGCGCCAATGGAGGCGTAAGAAATTTTTTGTTCACAAATGCGGCTACATTTTGTGCTCGGTGGCAGCCCGGTGCGCCCACAGCCCCAAGGGATAGCAACTGTGGCGCGTGGCACGGTTTTGTGGGTCAAAGAATTTTGAAAAAAGGCTTTACAAGCGATTACCAAAATGATATAATCAGAAATGAAGTTAGAATATCTATGGCAGAACTATATTCTCAAAGAGGTGTATGAAAATGAAAAAGATTCTTTCCATCCTGCTGGCTGCTATGCTGGCGTTCTCTGCACTGGGTGCCACTTCCATGATGGCTTTCGCTGCGTCTAACACCGTGGCCAGCCCGGAGCACACCACCAGAGACAATGACAAGATCGGCCAGGTAAACGGTAAGGTCAGCGACGATGTGGACTATGAGGTAGATCCCACCGATCCCACCAAGATCAGCTTTACCTACACCGGCAACGGCGACTTCCAGAATTGGCAGTTCCCGGGCATGACCGAGGGCAAGGACTACAAGGTGATCTCCGTAGACGGCAACACCATCACCATTCAGCTGATCAACGGCTATGAGGGCGATGTAATTGGTAACGCCATCGTAAAGTTCCAGGGTGAGACCACCACCAAGAAGGCGCCCCGGAAGGACAAAAAGAGCCGTTCTCCCAAAACCGGCGCAACCATGGCTACCGGCCTTGCACTTGCCGGCGCAGGTGCAGCAGTTCTGGCTGCCATGAAGAAAAAACAGGACGCTGAATAAGACGAACTGCAAAAGCCTGTTTGCCATACGGTAAACAGGCTTTTTTAATGAAATACGGCGACAATGCCAAGGAGCGACACCCAAGCAATGGATAATCAAAAAGAACCGAAAAAAGAGGAGAAGCGCAACACCGGGCGGGTCATACTGCTGATCATTGCCTTGGTGTGCCTGATTGCCGGGCTGGCCTATATCGGTGTGGATCTGTACCAGCAGTACACCGCCCGCCAGGAGGATCGGCGCAGCCAGAGTATGGTAACGGAAGCGCCCAGTACCACCGGCGAGAGCAAAAAGCCCACCAATCCGGTAAATTTCAAAAAGCTGCAAAGCCAAAACGACGAAATTTACGCTTGGATCCAGGTAGACGGTACCGAGGTGAACTATCCCATTGTGCAAAGCACGGTGGACGATGAGTTTTACCTGACCCACAGTGCCTATGATAAAAGCTGGCTGGCCAGCGGTGCCGTGTTTACCCAGTCGCAGAACACAACCACCTTTAACGACTCGGTGACCTTGGTGTACGGTCATAACGGCTTTAGCGAGAGTATGTTTACCTCACTGCATAAGTTTGAGGACAAGTCTTTCTTTGACAGCCACCCGTATTTTTACATTTATATGCCCGGCCACAAGCTGACCTACCAGATCATTTCTGCCTTTAAGTACGATGATCGGCATATTATGAACAGCTTTTCTTTCCAAGATGTGACGGTGCGCAGTGATTTCTTTGCCATGCTGCAAAATCCGGATTCTGCCTTGAAGAATGTGCGCACGGACCTAAAGACCACTGTGGATAAGGACAGCCATGTGGTGATCCTGTCCACCTGCTTTACCGGCACCAGCCAGCGGAGCAGCAGATACCTTGTAAGCGGAGTGTTACTGAAGAATGAAGAAACCGATTGATCCCAATTTGGAGCGCTTTGAAGACAGCGTGTTCTCCCTAACCGGTGGCGATGATACCCCCGGCGTAAGTTACCGCGCGCCTCAATTTGAAATGAAAGAGACTTCGGCTGCTGCAACCCCCGGCGAGTACCACGCCTCGGAGAACCACCGCCAGCGGGCGGAGGCCACAGGCGCGCCGGTGGAACCGGCGCCCGGCGGGGAGGAACACCACCATCATCATCACCATCACCACCATAGCGACAGCCATAGCCACAGCCGTCACGGCAAGCACCGTCGGCACTCACCATCACCATCATCACCGGCGCCATCGGTTGCCCAAAGGGCGCCCGGGTGGTGATTGGTATTTTGGTGGCACTGTTGATTATCGTTGCCCTTGTGGTGGGTGCGTTCCTGATCCTGAACTACGACGGCGAGAAGAAGATGACCAATACGACTGCCACCACCGACTACCAGGAGACCATTGAGTATAAGGGTCACACCTATGTGTATAACGAGAATGTGGTGACCATGGCGTTCCTGGGTGTAGACAAGCGAGAGCTGGGCAAGGCGGAGAACCATACTTCCACAAATGGTATGGCGGATACGGATATTGTGGTTGCCATTGACAAGGTCAGCGGCAAAACCTCAATGATCGCCGTGCCCCGCGACACCATGGTGGATGTGGATGTGTTTGACAAGGACGGCAATTTCAAAAAGACCAAGGAAATGGAGCTTTGTATTGCCTATGCTTACGGCGACGGCTTCGGCACCTCCTGCAAGAATGTGACCAAGTCTATCAGCCGTATTCTCTACAATGTGCCCATCGATAAGTATTTTGCCTTGGATCTGAACGGGATCCAGCCCATTAACGACTCTATTGGCGGGGTGAAGGTGCAGTCCCTCTACGATCTACCGGACTACGGGGTCAAGAAGGGCGACACTGTGCACCTGACCGGTGACCTTACCGAGGCCTATGTGCGTACCCGTGATATGGATAACCTGAACGCTTCCTTAAATCGTACCCAGCGCCAGGTGCAGTACCTGAACGCCTTTGCGGACAAAGTGCGAGGCAGCGTCACCTCAGATTTCAGCGTCATTACCAATTTGTACAATACCGCTTCCGATTATTGCACCACGGATCTGACTGTGTCCAATGTGACTTACCTTGGCTCCTTGCTGCTGCAAAAGGGCGTTACCGACTTCCAGTCCTATACCTTGGAGGGGAAGATGAAAGCGGTGGACAATAAGGAATTCAAGAATTATGTGTACGCCGGTTTTTACCCGGATAAAGACAGTTTAATGCAGACGGTGCTGGATGTGTTTTACACCCGGATCCGTTAAGGTCGAAAAAGTGGGGGCTCTGTGGAACAGGGTCCCTTTTTGCCACTTATAAATTTAGAAAAACTATTGAACAGCCGCCGTTTAAGTGTTAAAATACAGATGAAATCTTTTTGAAGGAGTTATCATTATGGACCAAGCAACCAAAAAGGCGCTCCAGATCTACGCCGCCAAGATCCGTCTGGGCATTGTAGACAGTACCAACAGCGCCAAATCCGGGCACCCCGGCGGCAGTTTGTCCTCCGCGGATGTGTTCGCATATTTGTATGGCAAAGAAATGCGTGTGGATCCCAAGAACCCCAAGTGGGCGGATCGTGACCGCTTTGTTTTGTCTAAGGGTCATTGCGCCCCCGGTCTGTACAGCGCCCTGGCATACAAGGGCTTTTTCCCGCCGGAGGACCTGACCACCCTGCGCCATATTGGCTCTTATTTACAGGGTCACCCCAATATGAACACGGTGCCCGGCGTGGATATGAGCACCGGCTCTTTGGGTCAGGGCATCAGCGCCGCCTGCGGTATGGCCAAGGGCGCCAAGTTCCTGGGCAAGGATGATATTCGGGTGTACACCCTTTTGGGCGACGGTGAGATCGAGGAGGGCCAGGTTTGGGAGGCCATGATGTTTGCCAACCAGTACCACCTGGATAACCTGTGCGTGATCATTGACTGGAACGGCTTGCAGATCGACGGTCTGTGCAAAGATGTGATGTGCGCCGAGCCGATTGACGAGAAAGTAAAGGCCTTTGGCTTTGATGTGGTCACCGTTGACGGCAATGATTTTGACCAGCTGGAGAGCGCTTTTGATGCCTTCCATAAGAGCACCAAGCCCTTCTGCATTTTGATGAAGACGGTGAAGGGCAAGGGCGTGTCCTTTATGGAGAACGAGTGCGGTTGGCACGGCAAGGCCACCAACCCGGAGGAATACAAAACGGCAATGGCAGAGTTGACTGCCAAGCTGCAGGAATTGGAGGCGTAACCATGGCAGAAGTAAAGAAGATCGCAACTCGCGAGAGCTACGGCAACGCCTTAAAGGAACTGGCTGCAGGCGGCGCAGATAACCTGGTGGTGTTGGACGCAGACCTGGCCGGCGCAACCAAGACCGGCATTTTTAAGAAAGCTTATCCAGATCGCCACTTTAACTGCGGCATTGCTGAGGCGGATATGATGAGCGTGGCCGCCGGTTTGTCTACCATGGGGCTGGTACCCTTTGCGTCCAGCTTTGCCATGTTCGCTGCCGGTCGTGCCTTTGAGCAGGTGCGCAACAGCATCGGCTATCCCCATTTGAATGTAAAGATTGGTGCTACCCACGCCGGGATCAGCGTTGGCGAGGACGGCGCGTCCCACCAGTGCTGTGAGGACTTTGCCCTGATGCGGGTGATCCCCGGCATGACCGTGATTTGTCCGGCAGACGATGTGGAGGCACGGCAGGTGGTCAAGGCCGCCTATGAGATGGAGGGCCCGGTGTATATGCGCTTTGCCCGCCTGGCTACTGAGGTGTTCCACAACGAGGATTATCAGTTTGAAATCGGCAAGGCCGAGGTAATCCGTGCGGGCAGCGATGTGTCCATCATTGCCTGCGGTCTGATGGTGCCGGAGGCTATGGCTGCCGCAGAGCAGCTGGCCGCCAAGGGCATTTCTGCCGAGGTGATCAATATGGCTACCATTAAGCCCTTGGACGAGGCTGCCGTTTTGGCAACTGCCAAGAAGACCGGCAAGGTCATCACCGTAGAGGAGCACAGCATTATCGGCGGTTTGGGCGAGGCCGTTTGCTCCGTGCTCAGCGAGCAGCTGCCCACGCCTGTGCGCCGTATCGGCGTTAACGACGAGTTTGGCCACAGCGGCCCCGGTGCAGATCTGCTGGTGCAGTTTGGCTTGTGCGCCGACCATATTGCCCAGGTGGCTGCCGACTTTGTAAAATAAAATCAAGTCCAAAAATACCGCTTGCGACCTCGAGCCGCAGGCGGTTTTTTGTTGCAAAACGGTCGGTTCTATGCTACTATGAGCTTGCAGGCATATACTGTTATTGCAGTTTGGCATACAAGGAGGAATTTTTATGAAACTTGCCATCGTGATTCTTGTTGTGGTGGTACTGCTGGTGCTGTGGCTGGCAGGCACTTACAACGGCTTAGTGAAGAAGAAAAACGCTGTGGAGGAGGCGTTCTCCACCATGGATGTGTACCTGAAAAAGCGGTGGGATCTGATCCCGAATTTGGTGAATACTGTAAAGGGCTACGCCGCTCATGAGGCCCAGACTTTGCAAAATGTGGTCACCGCTCGTGCAGGCAGCTATGCTGCCCTGTCCACGGAGGAGAAGTTGAAAGCCAATGCAGAGCTTTCCGGCATGCCATTGCCGGGTTCTCTGCCGTGGTGGAGCAGTACCCGGACTTAAAGGCCAACCAAAATTTTTTGGATCTGCAAAACCAGCTGCGCCAGGTGGAGGCAGATATTGCCAACGCCCGCAAGTATTATAACGCTACGGTCAAGCAGTTGAACAACAAGATTGAAATGTTCCCGTCCAATATTGTGGCCGGTCTGTTCCGTTTTGAAAAGCGCAGTATGTATCTGGTGGACGACGCCGCCCAGCGGGAGAATGTAAAGGTAGAATTCTGATGAAGAAGATCATCACTTTGCTGCTGGCACTGGTGCTGCCCCCGTGCGCCCCGATTTACGCCCTGGCAGCCACGCCGGACGAGTCCGATTTTTTGTCCCAGTACGCCCAGGAGCCCTATGTGGTCACCGACTGCCAAATGCAAGTGGTGGTCAGTGAATACAATGTGCTGGCGGTAACGGAGACCTATCAGGTGTATTTTAATGAAGCACGCCACGGCATTTATCGCTACCTGCCCCTGCGCAACCAGTTGACCCGTACGGACGGCTCTACCGCCGTGGTCACTGCCCGGGTCAGTCATGTGGACACCGGTGCGGACGAATGCAGCCATGAGGTCAGCAACGACAAGTATGTGCTGCGCCTGGGCAGCGAGGATGAGACCATCACCGGCCCCCACACCTATACCATTCGCTACAACTACGACTTGGGGCTGGACACGGTAAAGAACGCGGACGAGCTGTATTATAATCTGGTGGGCACCGGGTGGGACACCTATATCCGCCGGGTGCAGTTCTCAGTGACTATGCCGAAGGATTTTGACCCGGCCAAGCTGGGTCTGAGCACCGGCAGCTATGGCACCTCCGGAACCCAAAATGTAACCTACACCGTGCAGGACCGTACCATCAGCGGCACGGTTACGCAGGCGCTGGCACCGGGTGAGGGGCTGACCTTGCGCCTGATCCTGCCGGATGGGTATTTTAAGTTCGATAATACCAAGTATAACCTGACCATTGCTATGATCGCCGTTTTGCCGGCGCTGGCAGCGCTGATCGTGCTGGTACTGTTTTTGAAGTTCGGCCGGGATAAGCGCTATGCGCCCACGGTGGAGTTTTATCCGCCGAAAGGACTGAACAGCGCGGAGGTGGGTCTGTGGTACAAGGGCAAGGCCACCAATGAGATGGTGCTGTCCCTGCTGGTGTACCTGGCGCAGCGCAATCATATTGCGATTCACCCCGGCAAGCGCAAGCGAGACTTTGTGCTCACCAAATGCCATGGCTATGTGGGGCAGGATACCAACTTAGCCGTATTTATGGACGGTCTGTTCCCCGACGGTCGCACCCGCACAGATAATAAACAGCTGAAAAACCATTTTTATGAAACGGTGGGCACCATACGGGCCGACCTGAACAGTACGGAGAGCCGCAGTCGCTTTTTTGACAAAACCAGTATTTATTTGAAGTTGTTGTCCTTTGTACTGCTGGCGCTGAGCGCAGCCGGCGGCGCCTATTTCAGCCACCGGGCGCTGGGCGACTCTCTGACTTTGGCGCCGAGTATTCTCTATGCTATGCTGGCGGGCACCCTGTGTCTGGCGCTGGGGCTGATCCCCGCTTGCTGTATGCTGCGGCGCACGGATGAGGGCGCCAAAACCCTGGCACAGATCCAGGGCTTTCGCAGCTTTTTGGTAACGGCGGAGAAAGAGAAGTTAGAGGCGCTGGTGGAGCAGGACCCGGAGTATTTCTATCATATTCTGCCCTATACTTACGCCCTTGGGGTCAGCGACAAGTGGATCAAGAAGTTCGAGTCCATCGCCATGCAGCCGCCTCGGTGGTATAACGGGACCGATGTGTGGAGCTATGTGCTTTTTGATCGTATGTTGCGGGATACCCTGCGGGCAGCCAACGACAGTATGGTTTCTCAGCCCGGCGGCAAAGCCGGTTCCTTTGTGAGCGGAGGCGGTGGCTTTACCGGCGGCGGTGTTGGCGGCGGAGGCGGCGGCAGCTGGTAAAACCGCTTGCTGTTGTCTGTTGTAAAGGCAGGCGCTGCCGGAGGAATGGATGTACGCGCTACGAACGAATAAATACAAAGCAGGCGCACCCGCCGGGTGCGCCTGCTTTACTGTCTGTTTTCAATATCGGATTTTCGCAAAAGTTAAAATTTAAGCTCCATAAATCCCACGGTAAAGGGGAGATGGTCAAATGTTTTTGTGCCTGTGTGGATGAACCCCTGGGACTGATACCAGGCTTTCAGCACCGTGTTTTCTTCTACAATGCCGATTTGGATTTTTTGTGCTCCCAAGTGGTCCTTTGCATAATCGGCGGCATAAGCCACCAGTTCTTTGCCGAGCCCCAGGTGCCTGTAAGGCGGTAAAACCGCCAAATGATCCAACGTTGCGCCGTCCGCCGTGGGGTGCAAAGAAAAACAGCCTACAAATGTGTTTTGGTATCGGCACAAAAACAGAGAACACCCGCCATCAAAGGCGGCGCGCAGCTTTCCGGCGGCATAAATGCCGTGTGCCCCGGGCAGTTCTCCCGGGTCAAATGCAGATCCTCCGCCACAGCCTGAAAGCTCTTGTGAATGATATCTAAACAAATCGGCAGTTGCTCTGCTTTCGTTACTTTTACGATCATGTTTTTTGCCCCTTTTGTCTGTACTTGGCTTTACTATACCATAAGTACCTGGGATTGTCCATATTTGGCCTTTTGTGGTGATGTGGATTGGTACACAAAAAATATAAAAAGCAGCCCGGAGGGCTGCTTTTATGGTGGAGATGGCGGTAATCGAAACCGCGTCCGAATATACGCCTGCAACGCTTTCTACGCATATAGTTTGTCGCTGAGGGTTCCCCTCACGCTTCGCCGGCAAACAGACTGGGCGCTACGGTAGTTCCTAATTCCTGACGGGGGCCGGAACGCTCCTCCGTGCAAGTTCGCCACTAAACGACGCTCTCATCCCTGCCGTGGCCCTCAGAGCGAGAACGCTGACTGCAATTAAGCAGCCAGAGCTACTGTTTTATGATTGTCAGTTCAATTTAAGGTGTTACTTTTTAAGCGGTGCAACTCCGCTATGCGCTTACGGTGCTTCTTTTTATACCCGTCGAAATCCTTTCATCCCCATTTTTATCTATATTTTGGTGCGGTTAGTCCCGCTGCCGATCCTTCAGTGCACGGTCAATGTCTCGCTGAGAGGCCTTTTTGGCAGCCACTGCCCGCTTATCATAGAGCTTTTTACCCTTGCACAGGCCAATCTCCAATTTGGCGCGGCCCTTGATAATATACAGCTGTAAGGGAATGACAGACAGCCCCTGCTGCTGGCTGTCTGCAGCCAGGCGGAGGATCTCTTTCTTATGCAGCAGCAGCCGCTTACGGCGCATAGGGTCCCGGTTGAAAATATTGCCGTGGTCGTAAGGGGAAATATGCACCCCACCGCGTACATTTGGCCCTCGTCAATGCTGCACCAGCTGTCTTTCAAATTCACTTTGCCCTGGCGAATGGACTTAATCTCCGTGCCGAAAAGCTCCAGTCCCGCCTCGTAAGTGTCCAGCACAAAATAGTCGTGGAACGCTTTTTTGTTGCGGGCAATCACTTGCTTTGCTTCTCCCAAAGCGCCCACTCCTTTCTGTTTTTGTTAAATCAGGCTGCGCCCCTCCAGGGCTCTGGACAGGGTGACCTCGTCGGCATACTCCAAATCTGCGCCCACCGGAACGCCGTAGGCCAGGCGGCTGACAGTAATGCCCATAGGCTTCAGCAGCCGGCTGATATACATAGCGGTGGCCTCGCCCTCTACGGTAGGATTGGTGGCCATAATGACCTCCTCCACCGTGCCGTCGTTCAGTCGCGCCAGCAGCTCCTTAATGCGGATCTGGTCCGGACCGATATTGTCCATAGGCGAGATGGCGCCGTGAAGTACATGGTAGGTGCCGTTATACTCGTGTGTGCGCTCAATGGCGGCCACATCCCGCGGATCCTCCACCACGCAGACCACGCTTTTGTCCCGGGCCGGGTTTTTGCAGATGGGGCAAAGCTCCTCCTCCGCCAGATTGCAGCAGATCTTGCACTGGTGGATCTTGGTATGGGCTTCGGTAATGGCGTCGGTAAAAGCCCGGGTTTCTTCGTCTGACAAACCCAGCACATAGAACGCCATGCGTTGGGCAGTCTTGTGACCAATGCCCTGCATACGCTCAAACTGGTCTACCAGATTTTGCAGTGCGGCTAAATTATATCGCATACCGCTTACCGATTAAAGACCGGGAATGTTCAGCCCGCCGGTAACGGCAGACAGTTCTTTTTCCGAGTCCTCGTCGATCTTGCGCATGGCCTCGTTAATGGCTGCCAGCAGCATATCCTCCAGCATTTCCACATCCTCCGGGTCTACCACTTCCGGGTTGATGCCGATGGCTTTGATCTCGTGCTTGCCGTTGGCGGTTACTTCCACCATGCCGCCGCCGGAAGAGACCACATATTCTTTCTCCTCCAGTTCGGCCTTTTTGGCCTCAATGTTCTCTTGCATCTTCTGGGCCTGGCGCAGCATGGACTGCATGTTCTGCGGTCCGCCGCCCATACCCTGGGGAAGTCTTGCTTTCATAGTATGCTCCTTTAATGTTCTTCGATTTGAATATGATTTTCCCGCGCTTTGCTCAGCAGGTCCTCTAACGGGTCCGCCGGGGCGCTTGCTCGGTGGATTTTTTCTTAAACAAGCCCAGCTTGTAGTTGTGGCCGGTGAGCTCGTGGAGAGCCGCGCGAATGGCCTTGGCGTGGGTGGAGATCTTGATGAACTCCTTGATGGTGGGATTGGGACTGTCAATCAGGAAAAACTCGCCCCGGGTGTAACCCTGAGAGCCACTGAGCACGCCAAACAGGGCAATGTCTGTGCGGTGTAGAATTTCCATCAAATCCGCCCACTGCATAAACAGTTTCTGCTCGCTGTCCGCTACGGGGGCGGGGGAAGGTGCCGCGGCTGCCGGTTCCGGAGGCGCAGGCGGTTCAGGCTGTACAGGCGCAGGCTCCGGAACAGGTGCAGATACAGGTTCCGCAGAAGTCGCAGGTACAGGCTCCGGCTCCGGCGCGGGTGCTTCCGCTGCGGGCGTGGGCTGTTGGGTGGGTGGCACAGTCGGTTGTGCCGGTGCAGGGCGCGCCGCCGGAGCGGGGGACTGCACGGTTTTGACCGGTGCGGCAGGCACGCCGTTTTGCACCGCTCGCTCCAGAGCGGACAGGCGCTGGTTGATGGCGTCCGGGTCCGTCTCCAGCTTTGGCTCACACAGGCGAATAAAGGCCATTTCCATCTCAATCCGCGGGGTGGCGCCGCCCTTGATCTTTACCAAAGTAGACTGAAACAGGTCCAGCCCACGGAGGATTTGGGCCAGGGTAAACTGCCCGGCGCTCGCCTCAATATGCTTGTATTCGTCATCGGTACAGATGATCAGCTCGCGGCTTTTCTTCACCGTTTTGACCATCATAAAGTTGCGGAAGTGATTGATCATCTCCACGCACAGCCGTTCCATATCATAGCTGTTCTCATGGAGCTGAGCCAGCTCCTCCACAGCGGCGCTGCTGTCCCGGGCCAGTACGGCGTCCGACAGGCGATAAAGTGCCTCGCGCCCGGCCAAACCGGCCACTTCGCTGACCAGCTGGGCAGTAATCTGCTTGCTGCGCCCGGCGCATTGATCCAAAATGGACAGGCCGTCTCGCAGGGCACCGTCTGCAATGCGGGCGATCAGGGTGGCAGCATCCGGCGCCAGTTCCATGCCCTCCAGTCCGGCTACCTGTTGCAAGCGCACCGCCATGGTCTCCGGCTGAATACGCTTAAAGTCAAAGCGCTGGCACCGGCTGAGAATGGTGGCAGGCAGCTTGTGCACCTCTGTGGTGGCTAAAATAAAGATCACATGAGCAGGCGGCTCCTCCAGCGTCTTGAGCAGGGCATTGAAGGCCCCGGTGGAGAGCATGTGCACCTCGTCGATAATGTAGACCCGGTACTTGCCGCGGGTGGGGGGGGGTGAGTTGACCTCCTCCCGCAGGTCGCGGATATTGTCTACGCCGTTGTTGGAGGCGGCGTCGATCTCTACCACATCGTAGATGGTGCCGCTGTCTAGCCCTTTACAGATCTCGCATGCGTTGCAAGGCTCGCCGTCCACAGCGTTGGGGCAGTTCACCGCCTTGGCCAGGATTTTGGCGCAGGTGGTTTTGCCGGTTTATGCGCGGGAGCCGGTAAACAGATAGGCGTGGGAAATGCGGCCCTCTTTGATCTCGTTTTTCAGCGTGGAGGTCACATGGTCCTGGCCGTACACATCGGCAAAGACCCGCGGGCGGTATTTACGATATAAAACCTGGTACATAGGGACCTCCTGAATAATGAAAAAAGGCAGAGCCGCCATAGGGTATAATGTAACGTACAGACTGGTCTGCGGCGCACAGAAACATCCACTTATTGCTGCTCGGTTCCCCGCCTGACAAGGTTCGTAGCATCCCGTCGCACAGGGCCCATACGCTACATTATAAACTATGGGCAGTGCTCTGCCTTTTGTGCATTACAGTATAGCACAGATCTACTCTGAAATCAATACCTTTTCGATCGCGCCGTAATAAATGGCGTGAAAATCGTTTTGCGCATAGTTCTGCATAATGCCGGAGTCCAGGAACTGCGACGCCTCAAACGCGCTGACCGCCACCTTGCGGCACACCAGTACCAGCTTGGCCTCCTCAAAGTAAGGGGCTTTTTCGTAGTAGCAGGGGGTCAGGCCGGTGGCCTCTACCTTGTTGATCTCCCGCCCGCTTTTGCTGCCGCACAGACGCAGGGCGTCCTTGTACTGCTCCGGGTAAAAACTCAGGGTAAAGTAGTTGTTCTCGTCCAAAAACTTCTTTGTATAGCGCTGGGGTCGAATATAAATGGTGGCCATATCCTTGCCCCACAGCTCGCCGATACCGCCCCAGCTGACGGTCATGGTGCCCAGCGCATCGCCGCGCCCCGGCGGTGACCAGCGCCCATTCGTCAGCCAGCAGGTGGACCAGATTCTCTTTTACTTCGCGAATATCAATTTCTTTCATTGCCATAAAATTACACCTCATTTATATTATAGCATAAAGTCCGTTTTATGCAAGGGAAAGGCGGTGAAAAAGAAAAGCGGCGCTCCCATGAGCACCGCTGTTTTCTATGATTTTTACAGCTTCAGCAGTTTTTTGGCGTTGTTGTAGAATACATCCTCCTGCTCCTTCTCCGTCAGGCCGCTGGTCAGCACCTTTTGGATCTCCACCGAGGGGTGGTGGAAGGGGGAGTCAATGCCGAACATAATGCGATCGGTACCTACGGTCTTGTAGGCCTCGGCAATCTTGCAGCCCATGGGCATACCGCTCATTTCCAGATACAGGTTGGGATAGCGTTTGGCCATCTTAATGGAGGCGTCGATATACACCCCGTGGCCGTGGCCCATGTGGATCATGGTTACCGGCACATCCGGGTATTGCTCGGCCAGCAGGGCAATGCTCCAAGGCAGAGAATAAGGCGGGTGGCCGCAGTGGATAAACACCGGGATCTTGTGCTCCCGGGCAAAGTCCATTACCGGGTACACCACCGGATCGTCAGCCACAAAGCTGTCAAACAGGGGCTGCATTTTAATGCCCATAAAGCCCTCGTCGCACACATAGTGGTGCAACTTCTCCGGTACATTGTCCAGCAGGGGATTGACCCATACAAAGGGCACGATCTTGTCCGGGTATTTGTGGAACGCCTTGGCCACCGTGTCGTTGTCCTGAAAGGACGCGCCGGTGAGAAAGGTTTTTTCAATTTCGTACTCATCCATTTGTTCCAGCAGCTTCTCTGCGGTAAAGGCCACGCCGGCCCAGCCGCCAAAGGCCAACCGATATGAGAATGTGCGTCTATCTTCTTCATGCCGCTTTGGCCTCCTTACCTGCGCCGCCGGCCATACGCTGCAATTTGGCACCTGCGCCGCTCTTGGTTAAAATCACGACCAGTACACCGGCAACCGCAATGCCTACGGCGGTCTGGATTGCCAGCTCCGGCAGGGTGGTCAGTGCGTAGGTCTTGTCATACATCAGCACCTTTGCCAGGGTGTATGCGCCGATCTGGAACGCACCGCCTGCAACGGCACCTACGCCGTAGCCCAGCAGGCTGCGGTGCATGGCTTTTTCTGCGATCAGGCAGCAGATGGCCACGGCCAGGAATTTGATGATGAAGGTGGGAGCCATCCAGGCGGCATAGCCCAGGGCCAGATCGGCCAGGCAGGCGCCCAAACCGGCAGCCGGGGCTGCCTTTTTGCCGCCCAGCAGCCAGGCGGCCAGGAAGATCATCATATCGCCCAAGTGGGTGTAGCCGGTGCCCAGGGGGATCTTGAAGGTGAATGTGAATACAAACACCAGTGCGGCCATCACGGCGGTAAAGGTGATGTAACGGACATTGACTTTTTTAGACTGTTGCATACAAAGTCTCCTTTTCTTTTAAGATGTGTCTATTTTACGACCGGGGTGTCCTCTTTTCAATATACAAAATACAGAAAAATTCCGTGTACAGTTGCCGCAGGGTTGACATTGGCCGCCCGGTGTGCTACCATACCCGGACAAACGGATGTTGTGTATAATATAGTAATAAATAAAGGAGACGCGGATATGGAGCAAAAGAATGCCCTGTTTGAGCAAATGCCGGTGCGTAAGGCTTTCTTTAAGCTGGCGCTGCCGGTGGTGCTGAGTATGGTGGTGTCACTGGTGTACAATATGGTGGACACCTATTTTATCGCCAAAACCGGCAATGCCCACCTGGTGGCCGGTGTGGCGCTGGGTTCGCCGGTGTTTACCCTGATGATCGCCGTGGGCGATATTTTCGGCCTGGGTGGCAGTTCTTTTATCTCCCGCTTGTTTGGCCAAAAGCGGGACCAGGACGGCAAGCGGCTGAGCGTGTTTTGCTTTTACGGTGCGTTGTTTACCGGCGTGGGCATTACGGCGCTACTGTTGCTTTTGCGCACGCCGCTGCTGACGATGCTGGGTCCCAGGCAGACACGGTGCAGTACGCCCGGGATTATTATACCTGGATCGCCGTCGGCGCGCCGTTTATCATTTTGTCCTTCACCCCGTGTAACCAGCTGCGTACCGAGGGATTTGCCAACGCGTCCATGATCGGTTCTGTTTTGGGCGCTGTGGTGAATATTGTGCTGGATCCGGTGTTGATCTTTGGCTGCAAACTGGGGGCTGCCGGCGCGGCCATTGCCACGGTAATCGGCTATGTGTTTACGGATCTGTACTATGTGTGGTTTCTGATACGGCGCAGCCGCCATTTGTCTGTGAATATTCGGCTGCTGCGAGTGAGCCGCCGGGAGGTGGGTCAGGTGTTTGCCATCGGTATTCCGGCTTCCATTACCAACATTGCCCAGAGCTTTTGTGTGCTGATCACCAACCGGTTTTTGGTGCCTTACGGTACGGATAAGGTGGCGGCCATGGGCATTGCGCTGAAGGTGAGTATGATCGCCGTGCTGATACTCATCGGCTTTGCTTTTGGGGTGCAGCCGCTGATCGGCTACAATTACGGCGCCCAGAATTACCGGCGGCTGCGCCAGGTGCTGCGCTTTTCTTATCAGTTTACGATTGGGCTGGGTTTGGTGCTAACGGTGATTGTCTTTGCTGCTGCGCCGCTGCTGATCCGCCTGTTTATGCAGGACGGCAGCGTGTACGACCTGGGGGTTGCCATGCTGCGGCGGTTGTTGCTGGGCACCGCATTTTATGCCTTTACCCTGGTGACCACCTGTGTTTTCCAGGCCACCGGCAAGGCGGTGGGCGCCTTCGTGCTGTCCATTAGCGGTCAGGGCGTGATCTACGGTCTTGTCATTTGGGCACTGAGCAGCATTTGGGGCTATGATGGCGTGATTGTTACCCAGCCGGTGGCAGATGTGCTCACCTGTCTGCTGGCGGTGGTGCTGTATTTCACCTCCCTTCATCGGGTCATTCGCAAGGGCGTGGCGGAACAAAAGGAACCTTAAATCGCGTGTTTACATTTTATTCATAGATTGTTAACGAATTAGACAAAAATAGACATCGTTCCTATGGTAAAGTTAAAGTATCGTATTATGCGAGGGCAAATTGGTCTTTGCATGTCTGTTGCTGCATAAATTTTGCTGTGCAGGATAGGCTGCCTTTGGGAGAGGGTAGCGGCGTGCCGCTGTGGACCGATGCGCTATAGGAAAGGGGTATTTTTATGGATCTGAAACACATTATCGATCAAAAAGACCACTATGCGGACTACATGGTGGATGAGATCACCCACATTTGCCGGGATTTTGAAAAGCGCGAGCCTGGCTCTAAGGGTGAGCAGCAGGCCTGTGAATACATGGCCCAGGTGCTGAAGAAAGACTGCGGCTGCCAGCGGGCAGATGTGGAGTCCTTTAAGGAGAACCCCGGCTCGTTCTTTGGCTGGATTTACTTTACCATCACCTTTGTGTTGGCGGCCATTGTTTGCTTTTTCTTCTGCCCACTGTTGTCTGCGGTGCTGATTGTTGTGGGTCTGTTCATTGTATTTATGCAGTTTGGTCTGTACAAAAAGCTGGTTGACCGCTGCTTCCCGGAAAAGACCGGCCATAATGTAACGGCTGTGAAGCAGTGCACCGGCGAAGTGAAGCGCCGCATTTTCTTTAACGGTCACCCGGACGCGGCCTGGGAGTGGCCGGTGAACTATAAGCTGGGCGGCGTTGGCTTTGAGGGTCACGCCATCATCTGCGGCGTAGGCGCTGTGTACTATTTGGTGCTGTCCATTATGTATATGGCACAGAAAGGCCTGACCTTCTCCGCCATTGATCCCCATACCGGCCTGTTTAAGGCGGCTATGTGGGGGCTGCTGTTTGTGCCGTTCTTAGTGGGACTGTACTGGATGTAGAACAAGAACCGCATTGTAGACTAAGGCCAACGATAACCTGTCCGGCTGCTATATGGGCATTGCTGTGATGAAGGCGTTGCAGGATGCCGGTATTACCCTGGAGAACACGGAAGTGGGCGTGATCCTGTCCGGCCCGAGGAGGCCGGTCTGCGGGGCGCTAAGGCATGGTGCGAGCAGCACAAGGGCGAGTTTGACGATGTGCCCACCTTCATTTTCTCTTACGACACCATTCACGATCCCAAGTTCCTGATGACCAATTATCGGGATCTGAACGGTACCGTGAAGGCAGATAAAGATGTGTCCGACCTGTTTATGGAGGCAGCCGCCGCCATTCATGTGCCCTGTAAGAAGGGCTGGGTGCCCCCGCTGGGCGGCGCTACCGACTCTGCGGCCTTTGCCCAGGCCGGGTTCCGTGCCACCGGCGTTACCGGTTTGAACCACAAGCTGGAGGACTATTACCACACCCGCCGGGACACCTACGACAATATGAACAAAGAGGGTCTGGCCGGCTGCTTTGCCGTCAGCGTAAAGGCGCTGGAGATGTTTGATAACGGTGCCAAGCAGTAAGTCTATACATATCATATAAGAGAGAACGCCTGTTCCGTTTGGTGCAGGCGTTTCCTTTTTCTTTGTCAAAGTTCATTCTTGACAAGGGCAATTGAATTTGCTAAAATAAGCACCATCGAGTAGCAAAAAAAGCGTAAGTCCGGATAGGACTTGCGCTTTTTTTGTTTGCCGATTTTGGCAAAGGAGGTAATGATTTATGCCAAAAACAAAAGGACAGGGTTTGGTGTTTGGAATTTTGATGTCCGTAACCATGGCCTACGGAATGGAAGTGTACAATGTAGCGCTGAAAAGCGGCGTTTTGCAGCATGTGGGCGGCTTCAGCGATATGCGCAATGCCGTGTTTTTAGGTGCGCTGAAGGAAGCGTCCTTTATGTGGCTCTTTGTGTTTTTATTTTCTAACCTGTGGGGGAATCGGCTGGGCGCCAAGCTGGCTGACAAACTGGTCAGCGAGCAGGACAGCCCGTTTTTGCAAATGCTGGCCCGTTCTTGCTGTACGGTATTGGTTATGTGCCCTACAATGAGCCTTGTGGCGGCTGTGTTATTTCAAGTCATTTTGGGCCATCAACCGGTGTTGCAGTTGCCTGCTATGTGGGTAGGTACTGTGTTGAAAAACTTTCCCATGGCGCTGCTCTGGAATCTGTTTGCAGCCGGACCGGTAAGTCGTGCGCTGTTGCGGCAGATTTTTCATAAGCATGGGGAGGCAGAGTAATGGAAGACAAAGAGAAGCTGTGGACCAAAGATTTTGTTTTGGTTATCATTATCAATTTTTTGGTGTTTTTGAATCACTTGATGATCCTGTCAACCTTTCCGTTTTTTATTGAGCGTTTGGGATATTCAGACACGGTATCCGGCAGCCTGCGCTACGGCATTTTCGCTGGTTGCCGTGTTGGCACGGCCGTTTGTGGGGTGGCTGCTGGACACCGGCCGCCGCCGGGTGCTGTTGGGTGTGGGGCTGATTGGTATGGCACTGATGCCTATGGGGTATCTGCTGATTTATACGGCATTGGCTTCCCTTGCTTTGGCAATTCTGCTGCGTATGGTGCATGGGCTGTCGCTGGCGTGTGCGAATACCTCTACCTCTACGATGGCCACGGATATTTTGCCTCGCTCCCGCTTTTCGGAGGGTATGGGTATGTTTGGTATGGCTACGGCGTTGGCGACTGCCTGCGCACCGGCTATCGGTGAAGCGCTGATGAAGCGGGGATTTGGCGCGCTGTTCGGTGTGGCTGCCGGTTGTATGGTGCTGTCTTTGGTGTTGCTGTTCTGTTTGCGTACCAAGCCGCTGCCGCGGGTAAAAAACCGCTGCGCCCGGGCGATTTAGTAGAACCGTCGGCTTTGCCGGCGTCTGTGGTTGTGTTGATTTTTTGTTGACTTATGGTGCGCTGGAAAATTATATTTTGAAGTTTGCTGCCGCACAGCCCGGAATTACCGTGTCCGGCGGACTGTTCTTTACGGTTATGGCGGTACTGCTGTTTCTCTCTCGTGTGACAATCGGCAAATTGGCGGACAAACGGGGCGAGGCACTGTTTGTGTATAGCTGCAACGGGCTGATGCTGGCGGCGTTGCTGCTGTTGGCACTGGTGCCGGGGAATGTTACCTTTTTAATAGCGGCGGCGCTGTCCGGCTATGCCTTTGGCGGCATTGAACCGGCGCTTCAATCTATGGCGGTACACACTGCGGCACCGATCGGCGAGGCGCTGCCAACTCCACCTTTTTGTGTGCCTATGATATCGGAATCGGCCTCGGCGGCGGTTTGGCCGGCTTGCTGATTGATCGGGTGGGCTATGGCTCTATGTTTGGCTTAATCGCCGTGGCCAATGTGCTGTCTGTGGCGGTATATGTACTGTGGGGGCGGCGGCATGCGTCCTCTATGACCCGTGCCATCTGTGCCGGCGAAAAAAAGTAAGCGAATACAAACAAAAAACCGGTCGGGACCTGATGGTCTCGGCCGGTTCTTTGATTTAGGTATTATTCCTGGGTGGGCTTTTCTTTACCCGGAGCGCCGCAGCACTTTTTGTACTTCTTGCCGCTGCCGCAGGGGCAGGGATCGTTGGTGGCCTACCTTCTTGCCCTTACGCACGGTGGTGTGGGTGGCGGTATCGTCCCCACCGGCAGAGGTGGCAGTGACCTTAGCCACGGCCTTGCGCTCTACATCTTCCCGGCGACGGGGCACCAGGGTCAGCAGCATGCGCACGGTGTTCTCCCGAATGGCGGCGGTCATCTCGTCAAACATATCGTAGCTCTGCAAACGGAATTCCACCACCGGGTCACGCTGGGCGTAAGCCCGCAGGTGAATGCCCTGCTTCAGGTCGTCCATGGCGTCAATGTGGTCCATCCACAGCACATCTACGTTGCGCAGCAGCACCATGCGCTGGAACTCGGTGAACATCTCGTCGCCGATCAGCTCCCGCTTTTCTTCCAGCCGCTTCAGACCCCGCTGGGTCAAGGTATTCACCACATCGTCCACGGTCAGCTCATCCACATTCTGGAAATCCTCGTCGGTGGTGAGCCAGCCCTTGTACTTCTCTTTCAGTCCGGCGATATTCCAGTCTGCCTGGGTCTCGCCGGAGCAGTAGTTGCCCACATTCTCGGCAATGTTGGTTTCCAGCATACCGCGGATCTTCTCCGTCAGGTCAATGCCGTCCAGCACCTGGTCGCGCTGCTTGTAGATCAGCTCACGCTGGCGGTTCATTACATCGTCGTACTGCAAGGTGTTCTTACGAATACCAAAGTTGCGGCCCTCTACCTTCTTTTGGGAGGACTCTACGGTGCGGGAGATCATCTTGGACTCAATGGGCATATCCTCATCGTCGGTGAGCCGGCTCATCATGGCCTGCATACGCTCGCCGCCAAAGAGACGCATCAAATCGTCCTCCAAGGACAGGTAGAACTGGCTCTCACCGGGATCGCCCTGACGACCGGAACGGCCGCGCAGCTGGTTGTCGATACGGCGGGAGTCGTGGCGCTCGGTGCCCAGAATGTACAGGCCGCCGGCTTCGCGCACTTTGTCCGCTTCTTCCTGAATTTCTTCTTTATACTTCTTTTCCAGATCCTGGAAAGTCTTGCGGGCGTTCAGGATCTCCTGATTGTCCGTCTCGGCAAAGCCGGTAGCCTCTGCAATCAGCTCATCGCTGAACTGCATCCGCTTCATCTCTGCCTTGGCCAGGAACTCGGCGTTACCGCCCAGCATAATATCCGTACCACGACCGGCCATATTGGTGGAGATGGTCACTGCGCCGAATTTACCGGCCTGGGCAATAATCTCTGCCTCGCGCTCGTGGTTCTTGGCGTTAAGCACATTGTGCTGGATATGCTCTTTCTTCAGCAGCTTGGACAGCTGCTCACTCTTCTCAATGCTGATGGTACCCACCAGCACCGGCTGGCCCTTTTCGTGGCAGGCCTTGATCTGCTTGATCACGGCCCGGAACTTGCCTGCCTCGGTCTGGAAGATCACATCCGGGTGGTCCACACGGATCAGCGGTTTGTTGGTGGGGATCTCCACCACATCCAGCTTGTAGATTTCGCTGAACTCGGCGGACTCGGTGGAGGCCGTACCGGTCATACCGGACAGCTTCTCGTACAGACGGAAGTAATTTTGGAAGGTAATGGTGGCAAGAGTCTTGCTCTCGTGCTCCACCTTAACACCCTCTTTGGCCTCAATCGCCTGGTGCAGACCCTCGTTGTAGCGACGGCCCAGCATAATACGGCCGGTGAATTCGTCTACGATCAGCACCTGACCGTCCTTGACCACATAGTCAATATCCCGGCGCATGACGCCGATGGCCTTGATGGCCTGGTCAATATGGTGCAGCAGGGTGGTGTTCTCAATATCCATCAGGTTGTCTACATGGAAGTAGGCCTCTGCTTTCTTTACGCCGTCCTGGGTCAGGGTGGCGGTACGGGCCTTCTCGTCTACGATAAAGTCGCCGTCATAGGTGGCCTCGGTGTCCTGCTTCTCGTCCATTTTGGCAACCTTTACCATCTTCAAGGTGCGGGCAAAGGCGTTGGCCTGGCGATACAGGTCGGTGGATTGCTCGCCCTTACCGCTGATGATCAGGGGGGTACGGGCCTCATCGATCAAGATGGAGTCTACCTCATCTACGATGGCAAACATATGGCCGCGCTGCACTTTTTGCTCCTTGTACTGGACCATATTGTCTCGCAGGTAGTCAAAGCCCATCTCGTTGTTGGTGCCGTAGGTGATGTCGCAGTTGTAGGCCTCCTGGCGCTCCTCATTGGTCTTTTTCGTGAATAATCAGACCTACGCTCAGCCCCAAGAACCGGTATAGCTTGCCCATCCACTCGGAGTCACGCTTGGCCAAGTAGTCGTTGACGGTGACAATGTGTACGCCGCGGCCGGTCAACGCGTTCAGATAAGCGGGCAGGGTCGCCACAAGGGTTTTACCTTCACCTGTCTTCATTTCCGCAATGCGGCCCTGGTGCAGTACAATGCCGCCGACGATCTGGACGGGGAAGTGCTTCATACCCAGCACACGCCAGGCAGCCTCACGGCAGACGGCAAATGCGTCCGGCAAAATGTCGTCCAAAGTCTCGCCGTCCGCCAACCGGGTTTTTAAGACGGCGGTCTGTGCGGTCAGTTCTTTGTCGTCCATGGCCTGGTACTTCTCCTCCAGGTCCAGCACTTTCTGCTTGGTTTTGCCCAGGCGCTTGACTTCCTTTTTGGAGTAGTCGCCAAACAGGGCAGTAATGAATTTGTTTGCCATTTATTTTTCCACCTTATTGTGTATTTTCCAAAAATGATTTTGAAACGGTGCCTGATTTTTGCAGGCGTTAACAATCATTGTACCACAATTTGGCAAGATTGTCACTAAAAATATTATTTTTATATAATAATTACGGCGCCAAGGGTCAGTTTCTTGTCTCTCTGTGGTGCTCTTGCTGCCGGTGAGTCCGGAGGTCAGGGACTTGACCGCTTGCAGCGCACCGCCGGAGACGGCGTTCTCCGCTGTGTCGTCAAAGCCCAGCATCAGGTTCTTTTTGCCGGCGGTAACGGTCAGGGTCACACTTACCGGGGCGGACTGCATCTTAGCAATGGCAATGCTGTCCGTCAGGCTATTTAGGGAGGTGTTCAGCCAGGTCTCGTTATTCAGCAGACTCAGCATTTGCAGCGCAGAATACTTGCTTACCAGCGCCTTGGTGAATGCCGACGCAGTGTCTTTCAAGTCCTTGTTGCGCACGCTGACGGTGACGGTCTTGGCGTCCAGGTCTATGCTCTCAATGTTATATTCCAGGTTCTTGAACAGAGCCTTGCCCAGGTCCGCAAATTGGTCGTGCTTGTTGGCATAAGTGATGATCACGGACAGGGTCTTAGAGTCTACATATTTTTCCAGCTTCTTGGTGTCAAAACGCTTTAGGGCGTCAAAAGCGCTGTCCACGGTGGCGGTTACATTCTTTTCCGTCATGGCGGTGGAGCCGGAGCAGCCGGCAAAGGAGAGGGCCAGCAGCAGCGCCAGCACCAGGGAAAGTAATTTTTTCATGGCGATGTTCCTTTCAAATTGCTTATAATATTATACAGATTACCGCCGCCTTTTGCAAGAGCCGGAGCGCAGTGTTTACACCTCGTTCAAACACCGGCAAAAGTCGAGAATGGGAACTTTAACGCAAATATTGCATATTGAAAGCATATATGGTATAATCTACAAATAAATATACTCCATGTTGCGCACCGGGGCGTTTCTTCTCCGGCGGCAGCGCGGATTTTGATAATCAAAGTGAGAGCGGATTTTATGGATAAAAAAAGCAAAAAAAAGTGGTTTGGTCCCACCAAGATCAAGCGGCTGTTTGATATTTGCGCCTCTTTTTTGGCGCTGGTGGTGCTGTCGCCGCTGTTTTTGGTGATCTGTATTGTAAACTTGTTTACCCCGGAGTGCTCCGTGTTCTTTAGTCATGAGCGGCGGGGACGGCGAGGCAAGCCCTTTACCATTTACAAGTTCCAGACCATGAAAAACAACACCCCCAACTGCGCCACCGGCGAGTTGGAGAACCCGGAACAGTACATTACAAAAATTTGGCAAATTCCTGCGCAAGACCAGCCTGGACGAGCTGCCCCAGCTGTGGAATATCCTCAAAGGGGATATGAGTTTTGTGGGGCCGCGGCCGCTGATCTCCAGCGAAATGCGCGCCCACCGGCTGCGACTGGAATACGGGGTGTATCGCTTTCGGCCCGGGCTCACCGGCTGGGCCCAGATCAACGGGCGTGACAGCATTTCCCTGCTGCGCAAGATGAAACTGGACAAGGAATACTGCGACAACTGGAGCCTGAAACTGGACCTGATCATTTTGCTTCGCTCCGTGGGCGCAGTGGTTAAGCAAGAGGGGTTCCACGAGGGCACCTATCATCGCCGATAAGGCAAAGAAAGTACGAATATTCCAGGAGCGGAGATACGGATATGGAAAGAAATTTTGTTGACGGTTATGTAGAATGGCAGGCCAACCCGGAGATTACCGGGGTAAACCGGCTGCCCCAGCACGCTACCTTTATGCCCTACGCCAGCTTTGAGGAGGCCCAAAAGGCAGAACGCTATGCCTCCTCTCGGTGCAAGGTGCTAAACGGCAAGTGGAAGTTTAAGCTCTATAAAAACTATGCGTACCGGCCGTCGGACTTTGCCCAGGTGCATTACGACACCCACAACTGGGACACAGTGCAGGCTTCGGCTCTTGGCAAATGCAGGGCTACGACCAAAGCCAGTATTGCAATGTGCGTTATCCCTGGGAGGGGCACGAGGATATTTGCCCTCCGGCAGCACCCACCAAGCACAACCCGGTGGGCTGCTATGTTAAGCGTATCCATGTAGGCGCCGATCTGCTGCAAAAGCGGGTAGTGCTGTGCTTTGAGGGTGTGGAGAGCGCTTTTTTTATCTCTATGTTAACGGCCAGCGGGTGGGCTACAGTGAGTCCAGCTTTAATCGGGCAGAGTTTGATGTGACCCGCTATCTGCAAGAGGATCCAATGTGATCGGCGTGGAGGTGTACCGTTGGTGCACCGGCTCCTGGCTGGAGTGCCAGGATATGTGGCGCCTGGGCGGTATCTTTCGGGATGTGTATCTTTATACCACTGAGCGGGAGTACATTCGGGACTTTGTGCTGAAAGCCCAGCCGGACGGCGAGATGAAAGACGGCTTTGTGGAGGTGCTGGTAAAGACCAACGGCATGCCACGAGGGGCTGTCGCTGGATATGAGCGTGCTGGACGCAGCGGGCAACACCGTGGCGCTGGACGGCCAGTACGCCAATGAGGATCACCGCACGATGCTGCGGGCCATTGTGGCCGGGGCAGACTTGTGGAGCAGTGAGCACCCGACGCTTTACACCCTGGTGCTGACCTTAAAGAACAACGGCGCGCCTATTGAATATATTTCTACCAAATTCGGCTTTCGCAAGGTGGAGATCCTGGACGGCGTGATCCGTATTAACGACCGGCGTGTGGTGTTTAAGGGCACCAATCGCCACGAGTTTGACTGCCGCACCGGTCGATATATCACCGAGGAAGTGATGCGGGACGATCTGGAGAAGATGAAGCGGGCCAATATGAACGCGGTGCGCACTTCTCATTATCCCAACTGTCCCCGGTGGATGGAGCTGTGCGACGAGTACGGCATTTATGTGATCGATGAGAACAATATGGAAAGCCACGGCACCAACCGCTCCACCATCATTGGCTGTCCCCAAATTCCGGACTCCCGACCGGAGTGGGAAAAGGCGTGTATGGATCGGATTCAGGCGCTGTATGAGCGGGACAAGAACTGCACCTGCGTGGTGTGCTGGTCCATGGGCAATGAGAGTCTGGGCGGCGAAACGCCTAAGAAAATGTACCGCTATTTGAAAAATGTAGATGACACCCGCTTTGTGCACTTTGAGTGCCACGGCGACCCGGAGGAGCAGAGCCTGTCCGATGTGCAGAGCAAAATGTATGCCAAACCCCAGGAATGTGAAGAATATGCCCTGACCCGGCGGGACGGTCGGCCGTACCTGCTTTTGCGAGTACACCCCACGCCATGGGCACTTCTTGTGGTTCTACGGACGAATATACCACCCTGTGGGATAAATATCCCTGCCTGCAAGGCGGCTTTGTGTGGGACTGGGTGGATCAGAGCATTCTCACCAAGGACGACCAGGGACGGGAATACCTGGCCTACGGCGGCGATTTTGGGGACGAGCCCAACGACGGCCATTTCTGCGGCAACGGGCTGCTGTTCGGTGATCGGCGGATCACCCCCAAGTATTACGAAATTCAAAAGCTGTATCAATATGTGGACTTCTGTGCCGTGGACCCGGTGCGGGGCCAAGTGGAGATCAAAAATAAATACCTGTTTACGGATTTGGCTGATTTTGAACTGTACTGGTGTCAGTGCAGTGATAAAGGCGTATTCCGGGACGGGGTTGTGGAAGTGCAGCTTGCGCCCGGTGAGAAGAAGGTGCTGGACCTGGAACTGGGTCGCCCCTGCAATACGGAATTCTATTTGAATTTGGAGCTGCGCACCAAGGAGAAGACCCTGTGGTGCCCGGCGGGCTTTGCAGTGGCCAAGGAGCAGTTTGTCATTGACGCCTTTGCCAACACATACGATGAATTGGTGGCGGACGCACCGCTGCTGGTGGATGATACCTACGGCTCCCTGCGGGTGATGAGCGATGATGTAAACATTCGCTTTGAGCGCCGGGAGCGCAACCAGCTGGTGAGTATTAAGGTGGGCGGCGAGGAGCTGCTGCAAGGACCTATGCGCTTTAACTTCTGGCGGGCGCTGACGGATAATGATCGAGGCACCCGGGCCGGTTCTCGGCTGGGCTGCTGGCGAGACGCCGGCGACACCCCCGGAATTTACAACAACACCAAGTGGTCTATTGAGAATTACAAAATTTTGGACGGCGGTAAAAAGGTGGTTGTGGTCAGCGGCGCTACTGTGTGCACCCAGCCGGAGTGCAAGGGCCAGGTGATCTACACCATTACCTCCAAGGGTATGGAAGTGGATATGCAATTCTTCCCCAACGACGCTTTGCCGGAGATCCCGGAGGTGGGGCTGCTGTTTGAGCTGCCGCCGGATTTTGAAAATCTGACTTACCTGGGTGCCGGGCCGGAGGAGAACTATATTGATCGGTGCAACGCGACGCAGATCGGGCTGTACAACACCACGGTTACCGACCTTTATACCGATTATTTGAAACCCCAGGAGTGCGGCAATCGCACCGGTGTGCGCTACGCCACCCTGGTGGGGCAGAAGAAGGTGTTTAGCCTGGTGGCGGGCCGGTGATGGAGCTGAATGTAAGCCACTGGCTGCCCAAGGAGATTGAGAATACCTGGCACGGCAAGGATCTGCCCCCGGTGACCAAGACCGTGGTGCGCTGCATTGCCCGGCAGCAGGGCGTAGGCGGCTACGACAGCTGGGGCGCCCACTGCAATGAGAAATACAAGAACAAGACGGATAAGACCTATCGCTTAAAGTTCCAGATCCGGTTTTAATCACCAGTAATCGGCCGATTCTTAAGAAAAGATAAAGTTTTACAGGACATTACGCCCTTTATTTAACTTAGGCTTGACTTTTTGATTCCTTAGTATTATATTTGATACACAGAATTTGACTAAAATTGCAGGAACTGCTGCCTTTCGGCGGCATACTGCGTATAGAGAGGTTAAGTATTATGGCTTTCAAAGAAACAGTGACGGCTGTTGTCGTAAAAACGCGATCAAGTATGCGCGTAAGGATTTTGATAAGAACGCACCCCGCATTCTCAGCCTGATGGAGATGGCGGATGTAAAGAAGGTTAATCGTTCCACCTATGCCGGTTTGCATAAGGTGCTGGACGACCCGAATAACAACTGGATGCGCTTTGCCAGAGATTTGGTTTGCAATACAGATGAGCATGTGCTCAATCAGCTGGTTCAGCCGCTGATGAATGTAGCCATTAACAGCTACACCAAGCGTATGGCTGCCATTGAGAAGTACGGCTGCAATGTGCCGTGGGCGATCCTGATGGATCCCACCGCTGCCTGCAATCTGAAGTGCACCGGCTGCTGGGCTGCCGAGTACGGCCATACCAGCTCTCTGTCTTATGATGACCTGACCCGTATTATCACCCAGGGCAAGGAGCTGGGTACATATATGTATCTGTACACCGGCGGCGAGCCTACCATGCGCCGCAAGGATCTGATGCGTATTTGCAGAGAGAACCCGGACTGCGCATTTCTGAGCTTTACCAACGGTACGCTGATCGATGACAGCTTTGCTGATGAGATCCGCGAAGTAGGCAACTTCTACCCGGCCTTCTCTATTGAGGGCTACGAGGAGGAGAACGACTTCCGTCGCGGCGCCGGCACTTTCCAAAAGTGCACTGCTGCCATGAAGCGGCTGAAGGATCGGGGCGTGCCCTTTGGCGCCTCCCTGTGCTACACCAGCAAAAACACCGATGTGCTGGCCTCTGACGAGTATATGGACTGGCTCATCGACCAGGGCGTTAAGTTTGCCTGGTTCTTTACCTATATGCCCACCGGCAACGGCGCGGTAACCGATCTGATGGTTAGCCCGGAGCAGCGTGCGCTGATGTATAAGAAGATGCACGAGTGGCATGCCACACCAAGCCCATTTTTGCGCTGGACTTCTGGAACGACGGCGAGTATGTGCAGGGCTGTATTGCCGGCGGCCGCCACTATTTCCACATTAACTCCAACGGCGACTGCGAGCCTTGCGCCTTTGTGCATTACTCCAATGTGAATATTAAAGAATGCTCCGTGTTGGACGCGCTGCAAAGTCCGCTGTTTATGGCGTACAAGCGCAACCAGCCTTTCTCCAACAATATGCTGCGCCCCTGCCCGGTGCTGGATAACCCCGGCGCCATCAGCAAAATGGTGGCAGAGACCGGTGCTTATTCCACCGAGATGCAGCACCCGGAGTCGGCCAACGAGCTGTACGACAAGACCATCGGCGCTGCCAAGGCCTGGAAGGTGAAGGCAGACGAGCTGTTTGACCGTGACAAGTTCATTGCCAAGCATGTGAAGGACGAGAATATGTACAACTTCGAAAAATCCGACGACGAGCGGGAATTCCAGGAGTTTGAAAAAACCGAGGCATAATCAGAACGGGCGCGACGCACGCTGTACTGTAGAGGTACGGTGGCGGCGTGCCCGATTTTTGCCATAAGAAGATAGGAAGAGTATGCTTTTTTCAAGAAAAAAAGAGTTTGGCGGCACCTATTCGTATTTGATTGTAGGGCTGGGCAATCCCGGACCTAAGTACGAGATGACCCGCCACAATGCGGGCTTTTTGGCGGTGGATCTGCTGGCGCTCCAGGAGCATGTGAATATTAAGAAATTAAAGTTCCACGCCCTGGTGGGCGATGTGCGCCTGGGCGGAGAGCGGTGCTTGCTGATGAAGCCGCAAACCATGATGAACCTAAGCGGCGACGCAGTGGCCGAGGCGGCGAATTTTTATAAAATCCCGCCGGAGCGGGTGCTGGTGCTGTTTGACGACATCAGTTTGGATGTGGGTCGTACCCGGGTGCGCCGTAAGGGCAGCGCCGGGGGACACAACGGCATAAAGAGTATTATTGCCCGGCTGGGCAGCCAGGACTTCCCCCGGGTGAAGATCGGCGTGGGGCAAAAACCCACCCCGGCGTATGACCTGGCGGACTGGGTGCTGGGCCGTTTTCCCAAAGAGCAGGAGCCGGCGCTGAAGACGGCGCTGGAGCACGCCACGGCGGCGGTGCGGCTGCTGGTGGAGGGCAAAACGGATGAGGCCATGAACTTGTATAACCGCTGACAGCAAAAGCCCTGCGGGGCAGAATAGGAATGAAAGAATGTCTTGCTTTTCAGGTGTACTGAATCAAAGTGATGCGTTTGCCAGCCTCAATCGGGCGTGGACCACCGGGTCCCGACCAGTTGGGGCCGTTGGTCTTTCGGAGACCGGTAAAGCGCTGGTGCTCCACGCACTGTATGAACAACAAAAAAAGCCCCTACTGGTGCTCACGCCGGACGAGGCCTCTGCCGTTAAATTGACGGAGGATCTGCGCACCCTGCAAGGGGATGTGTTGTTGTACCCGGCGCGGGAGATGAACTTTGTGCAGGTGGCGGGTGCCAGCCATGAGTACGAGCTGCTGCGGCTGGATGTGCTGTCCCGCATGGCTGCGGGGGCGTACACTGCCGTGGTGGCGCCGGTGGCAGCTGCCTGCCAGCTGACTATGCCCCCGGCGGAGCTGCTGGGGCGCACCCGCACGGTAAAGGTGGGGGACGATGTGCCCCCCGGTGAGCTGGTACAGGCGTTGGTGGCAGCGGGTTATGTTCGGTATGACCAGGTGGACGGCACCAGCCAGTTTGCCCTGCGTGGTGGGATTTTGGACATTTTTCCACCTGGGCGCACAGAACCGGTGCGGCTGGAATTCTGGGGCGATACTATTGAGAGTATGACCGCCTTTGACCTGGCTACCCAGCGGCGGACGGAGGCACTGAACAGCCTGCGGATCACCCCATCGGCAGAGGTGCTCTTTGCCGATGCCGAAAAGACCGCCAAGGCAATAGAAGCGCTGGCAGCCGGGCTGCGGGGCAAGGCCACCAAAGCCCGGGAAAAGCTGCTTACAGACGCAGACACCCTGCGCAAAACCGGCACCCTGCCTTGTAAAGATAAATATTTACCCCTCGTGTATCAGTCAAACGGATTGTTTGATTATTGCAACGGTCTGCTGGCGGTGTGCGACTCGGCAAAAGTGAAAGAGAAGTGCAATAACGCCAACCGGCTGCTGCAAGAGGATATGAAGTGGCTGGTGGAGCAGGGCAGCCTGTGCAAGGGGCTGGACCGGTATACGGTTGATTTTGACACGCTGACGGAAATTTATACAGAAAAGAAAGCGCTGTATCTGGACTCCATGCCTCGGGGCAGCTTTGACACCTCGGTGGGGCATTTGTCCGACTTCCGGCTGCAAACCCTGGGGGTATGGAGCGGCACCATGGCCCAGCTGACGGAGGAGCTGCGCCCCTTGGCGGAGAAAAAGTACACCGTCTGCCTGCTGGCAGGTACGGAGCGAGCCGGGCGCGCCTTGACCACGGACCTGCAAAGTGAGGGATTTTCCGCAGAATTCTACCCGCGCTTGCCGGAGCAGTTCCAGACCGGCACGGTGCATGTATGCCCGGGCAGCCTTAGCGGCGGGGTGCAAATTTCGGATATTCGCTTTGCCTTGTTTACCCATGCCCGCACCGGGCAAAGTAAAAAGAAGCACAAGCGTGCTCGGGGCAAAAACGCCATTCACTCCCTGGACGAACTGCAAAAAGGCGACTATATTGTGCACAATGTGCATGGCATCGGCGTGTTTGAGGGCATTCACTCCCTGGAGCTCAGCGGGGTGAAAAAGGATTATATTAAAATCAGCTACGCCAAGGGCGATACCCTGTATGTGCCGGTGACCCAGTTGGATTTGGTGTCCAAGTACATTGGGCCTAAGGAAGATACGAAGGTGAAGATCAACCGCCTTGGCTCCGGCGACTGGCAAAAGACCAAGGCCAAGGTGCGCGCCTCTGTGCGGGATATGGCCAAGGAGTTAATTGCCCTCTACGCCAAGCGGATGAGTACCCCCGGCTACGCCTTTAGCCCGGACGGGGATATGCAGCGGGACTTTGAGTTGCGCTTTGCCTATGATGAGACCGACGATCAGCTGCAAAGCGCGGCGGAGATCAAGGCGGATATGGAGCGGCCGTCGCCTATGGACCGGCTGCTGTGCGGCGATGTGGGCTTTGGCAAAACGGAGGTGGCTCTGCGCAGCGCCTTTAAGTGCATTGCAGACGGTAAGCAGTGCGCCATTTTGGTGCCCACCACGGTGTTGGCTATGCAGCATTACCAAACGGCTATGCGCCGGATGGAGCCGTTCCCGGTGCGGGTGGAGATGCTTTCCCGCTTTGTGTCCCCCACCAAGCAAAAGCAGATATTGGAGGATCTGGCGCACGGCGGGGTGGATCTGCTGGTAGGTACGCACCGGATCATCAGCAAGGACATTCGCTTTAAGGATCTGGGGCTGCTGATTGTGGATGAGGAGCAGCGCTTCGGCGTGGCACAAAAAGAGAAGATCAAAGAGAAATTCCCGGCGGTAGATGTACTGACTCTGTCTGCCACCCCCATTCCCCGCACCCTGAATATGGCGATGAGCGGCATACGGGATATGAGTGTGCTGGAGGAGGCCCCGGCGACCGGCACCGGTGCAGACCTATGTGATGGAGTACGACTTTGGGGTGCTGACGGAGGCTATGGAAAAGGAACTGGCCCGGGGCGGTCAGTGCTATTACTTGCATAATAATATTGATACTATTGAGCACACGGCGGTGCAAATCCAAAAGGCACTGCCCGGCGCGCGGGTGGGCATTGCCCACGGTCGTATGACCGAAGAGCAGCTCAGTTCCGTTTGGCAGCAGCTTTTAGACGCCCAGTTGGATGTTTTGGTGTGCACCACCATTATAGAGACCGGGGTGGATATTCCCAATGTAAACACCCTGATTATTGAGCACGCAGACCGCATGGGACTGGCCCAGCTGCACCAAATTCGCGGCCGGGTAGGGCGTTCCTCTCGTCGAGCATTTGCCTACTTTACTTACACCCGTGGGCGGGAGCTGACGGATATTGCCACCAAGCGGCTGGAGGCCATTCGGGAATACACGGAGTTCGGCTCCGGGTTTAAGATTGCTATGCGGGACCTGGAGATCCGCGGTGCCGGTTCCCTTTTGGGCAACCGCCAGCACGGCCACATGGAGGCGGTAGGGTACGATATGTACTTAAAGCTGTTGGAGGAGGCCGTGGCGCTGGAGAAAGGCGAGGCGCCTGCCCAAAACGAGGAGCAGGAGTGCCTGATCGACCTGCCGGTGGATGCCAATATTCCCGAGGCGTATATCCCTGCCACCAATCAGCGGATCGCCATGTATAAGCGCATTGCAGACATTGCCGGCGACGCAGACGCCAACGATGTGTACGACGAATTGACGGACCGGTACGGTAAGCCGCCCCAAAGTGTGTACGGGTTGGTAGAGATCGCCCTGCTGCGCAATCGGGCCCTGGCGTTAGGCTTAACGGAAATCAGCCAAAAAAACGGCGCGGTGCTGTTGTATTTCAGTAATCTGGAACCGGCATGGATCCCGGCGCTGAACAAGGGTATGTACGGCCGGGTGCTGCTGTCTGCGGGCAAAAAGCCCTACATCGCCTTAAAACCGCTGCCCCAGGAGTCGGTGGTAGACACCCTGCGCACCGCCATGGAAATCATGGAGGCGGAGAGCCGGGGGGCCAAAGCGGCAAAAACAGAATAACCCCTTTGTATAAAACAAAACACCTTGGCGCATACTACTGCCGAGGTGTTATTTTTATGGCTACATCAAAAAAAGATAAAAATGAAAGCAAAAATCTGCGGACCTTGTTCTCGGTGATCTGCCTGTCCATCATCGCTCTGGGGCTGATTGTGTATTTCTCCTCCCAAGGCAGCGGCAAAACCCCGGTGGGCGAACCTACTTCCGTGACGGAGACCACTTCGGCGGCTGCGGTGCAGCACCGGGTAGAGGGTGTAACGGAGACCGCCCCCGCCACTACGGCAGGTACCACGGCGGCTGCCACTCAGGGCACCACCACGACGGAGCCGGCGTCCATGCAGCAGTCGGATACCAATATGCCTTACAAGAGTTTTTACAAATATCCGGTGTCCGAGAGTGTGCAGCAAAGCTATAATGAGGAGCTGACTTTTAACCGCACCATGGGGGACTACCGTGCCCATGCGGCAGTGGACTTTAAGGCCAACAAGGGCGCCAAGGTGACCGCCATCAACGACGGCCTGGTGCTGTCCGTTAAGACGGACGCCCTGCTGGGCAAGGTCATCACCATTGACCACGGGGCAACCTGGTGGCCCAATACTGTGGTATGGATGCAGTGAATGTGTCTGCCGGGAATTATGTGACTTTGGGTCAGGATTTGGGCACCCTGGGCACCGTACCTTTTGAGGCGGAAGAGGCGCCCCACCTGCACTTGATTACCACCATGAACAAGGAGACGGTGGATCCGCTGAAGGTGATGAGCAAGACCAAGGACTGATAAAACGGAATAAGTAAGCAGAAAAAGTCGGTATTTTTTACCGGCTTTTTTTTTTATAGAGCCTTTCGTCTATAACCCGGCGGTTTTCATGGGTATAGGTGAAGGGCGCTTTTTCGGTGCGGCGCCCTTTTGCAGGAGGTGAGCCGATGGGCAGACGAAAGAAAAAGAGCATACGGCAGGAATACACCGAGGGTTTAAGGCACCTTGCCTTTGGCGAAATACAGGATGCGGTACGGCTGCTGTATGCCCCGGAGGAGCAGATCTTGCCGGCGCTGGGGGAGATGGATCTCTTTAACATCAGCGAGATCAAGCGCCCTAAGGGCGGCGGTATGGAGATCAAATTCTTTGATCGGCTCAAGGCGCTGGAGAAGCTGCAAGCCCTGGAGGCGGCAGAGGGCAACACGGCGGCTGCCTTTTACCAGGCACTGGAGGCCGGTGCCATGCCAGTGCGTTTGGCAGGAAGGGGGCGCCGGGGATCGTGACAGCGTTTAAGCCCTTTTCGCCCAAGCAGATGCAGGCGCTGACCTGGTGGTGCCCCGGGTCGCCCCACAGCGGCAAAAGCGGCATTATCTGCGACGGCGCCGTGCGCAGCGGCAAGACCCTGTGCATGAGCCTTTCCTTTGTCAGTTGGGCGTTCTATCGCTTCCGCGACACAGCCTTTGCCCTGTGCGGCAAGACGGTCGCTTCTCTAAGACGGAATGTGCTCACCCCGCTGACGGAGCAGTTGACGGCGCTGGGCTTTACCTGCACTTTTAAGATCAGCCGCAGCGAGCTGACGGTGCGCCGGGACGGACGGGAGAACCGCTTTTATCTGTTTGGCGGGCGAGACGAAAGCTCTGCCGCTTTGATCCAGGGTATGACCCTGGGCGGCGTGCTGCTGGACGAGGTGGCCTTAATGCCCCGCTCCTTTGTGGAGCAGGCGCTGGCCAGGTGCTCTCTGGAGGGGGCCACCTATTGGTTTAACTGCAATCCGGAGCACCCCTATCATTGGTTCTATAAAGAGTGGATCCAAAAGCGGCGGAAAAGCAGGTGTTGTACCTGCACTTTCAGATGACGGACAATCCCTCTCTGTCTCCGGCGGTGCTGCGGCGGTACAAGCGACTGTACAGCGGCACCTTTTACCGCCGGTTTGTAGAGGGGCGCTGGGTGGCGGCAGACGGACTGGTGTACCCCATGTTTGACCCCAAGCGGCATGTGGGGGCGCCGGCATCGCCTGCCGGGCCATGGTATCTCTCTTGCGACTACGGCACGGTCAATCCCTTTTCCCTGGGGCTGTGGTGCCGAGACGGAGATGCCTGGTGCCGGGTGGCGGAGTATTACCACTCCGGTCGAGCCACCGGGGTGCAGCTTACTGATGAGGAATACTATGCCCACCTGTGCGAATTGGCGGGAGATCGGCCCATTGCGGCACTGATCATTGACCCCTCCGCCGCCAGCTTTGCAGATACGGTGCTGCGCCACGGCCGCTATCCGGTACTGAAGGCGGATAACGATGTGGTGGCGGGCATTCATCGGGTGAGCCGGGCACTGCAACAGGCGCAGATCAAGATTGCCCCCGGGTGCAAGGACGCATTGCGGGAGTTTTCCCTGTACCAGTGGGACAACAGTCTGCGCCGGGACGCACCGAAAAAAGAAAACGACCATGCAATGGACGACATTCGCTACTTCGTTTCTACCGTATTGAACGGTGAGGAGCCCGGCGGCGTATGCGCCCTTGCGGTAGAAAGGAAGTGATGTTTTGGGACGCTTTCGTTCCAAAGCGGGCCGCCAAAAAAGGAGCAGGGGACTGCTGTGCGGTGCAGACCGGGCACCGGCGGGTCAGCCCTTTTGCAGCTGGCAGTCCTATGGAGCGGTGACGGCGGACGCTGCGCTCTATCGCAATCTGCGAGAGAACATTCCCATTTTGGACGCGGCCATCGGCAAGTTGGTGCGCCTGACCGGCGGGTTCAGCCTGGACACCGGCAGCGATGGGCTGAATGCGCAGTTAAACCGGGATCTGTCCGGGATCAATGTAGGCGGCAACCAGCAGGGGATTGAGGCTTTTATCGCCACCTATCTGGATCAGCTGCTTACCTACGGCAGTGCCGTGGGCGAGATGATCACCGACGGGCGGGAACTGTATGCTCTTTATAACGGCGACACCCGCAATTTGGAAGTGCGCCGCGCGGGGAACGGGCTGGATCTGTGCTTTTTCAGCGGCGGAAAGTCGTTGCCCCGGCCGGAACTGCTGCTCTACTCCGTGCTGAACCCGGAGCCGGGGGCGGTGGCAGGACACCAGTCTGCTGCGGGGACTGCCTTTTGTGAGCCGGATCTTGTTGCAAATTTACAACACCATTGGCCAAAACTGGAGCCATGCCGGTAATCTGCGCTATGCGGTGGTGTACCGACCGGGCAACGACGCGGCGGACCGTGCCTATGCAGGGCAGCGGGCACAGACCATGGCTCGCTCCTGGCAGGAGGCTATGGACGCTTCGTCCGTGAAGGACTTTGTGGCGGTGGGCGATGTGGATGTAAAGGTGATCGGCGCCGACAATCAGGTGCTGGAGAGCGAGATTCCCGTGCGCCAAATGCTGGAGCAGATCGTGGCCAAAACCGGGCTGCCGCCCTTTTTATGTTCGGTCTGTCCTGGTCTACCACCGAGCGGATGAGCCGCCAACAGGCGGACCTGCTCACCACGGAGCTGAAGAATTATCGGCGTATTTTAACCCCGGTGATCGAGAAGATCGGGCGTACCTACTTGCAGTGCTGCGGCAGCGGCGCCCCCTTTCAGGTGGTGTGGCAGGACATTACCCTGCAAGACCAGACGGATACGGCCCAGGCCCATTTGTATGAGGCCCAGGCGGAGAAAATCAAAAAGAAGAGGCGGAGAAATTATGACCGGCGGTTATGTAGAAAAGAGCTTTGCACCGGCGCCGGCGGATTTAGAGGCCATCGGCGCCTTTACCCGCCGCGCGTTTGCGCCGGAGGAGCTGTATGTGTTCTCCGTGGTGCTGTGCAACAACGATGTGGATCGGGATCATGAAAAGTTTACCCGTCAGGCGCTGGAGAAATTGGGCGCCCTGTTTGTGGGCAAGACCGGGATCTTTGACCACTCTATGAAAAGCGGCGACCAGGCGGCGCGCATTTATGCCACGGCGGTGGTGCCGGTGCCCGGGCGCAAGACTGCGGACGGCGAGGATTTGGTGACCTTACAGGCTAAGGCCTATATGGTGCGCACCCCCGGCAATGCGGAGTTGATCACCCAGATTGACGGCGGGATCAAAAAGGAAGTGAGCGTGTCCTGTGCCATGGGCAGCGCTGTGTGCTCCCTGTGCGGTGCGGATCGGCGCAGCGGCGGGTGCAGCCATGTGCCCGGCAGAAGTTATGACGGCAAGGTGGCCTTTACCGTGCTGTCCGACGCCACGGACGCTTACGAATGGAGTTTTGTGGCCGTGCCTGCCCAGCGAGAGGCCGGTGTGGTCAAGCACTATGACAGCAGCAAAGGAGACAAGACTGTGACAGAGAACGATGTACGCAAGGCCCTGCAAAACAGCAAAGGCGCTGTGACCCTCACCTGCGACCAAGCGCGAGCGTTGGCGCGACAGCTGGACACCCTGGAGCAGGAGGCCCAGTTGGGCAAAAGCTACAAGCAGGAGCTGGCTTCCCAGGTGGTGCGTCTGTGCGCCGGGGTGCTGCCTCAGATGGAGCTGGGCGTGTTTGAGGGCGTGGCCCGGGTGATGACTGCCAAGGAGTTGCAGGCCTTTAAGGCCGCCTTTGAGGCTGCCGATCGCCGTGCCAATATGCCGTCGCCCCAGCTGGCGTCCGGCGGCGAAAAAAGAGCAACAACCAGGCTTTTGTAATTTAAGGAGGAAGAAACCATGGCAATTTATTTTGACGGATTTGACGACAAGATGCTTAGCTTTTACAGCGAGTCCGGCCGGGTGGGTATGCTGGCATACCCGGTGGCCGATAAATATGTAAAAGAGTGCGACAGCAAAAGCCCCAACTTTATGGGCTTTGTACGCAATGTGCAGGGCAACCTGGTGGGCGTGCAGCTGGGCGGCTATGTGGAGTGCAAGTTTACCGGCATCGCGCCCACGCCCGGCTACTGCGGCCTGATTGCCGACGGCAGCGGCGGCGTAAAAGTGGACGAGGAAAAGGCGGCAATCAAGCGCCTGGTCCTTTGGGCAGACGCCACCACCGGCATGGTCGGTTTTATTCTTTAATACAGGAGGTAATGTAAGATGGCTTATGATAATCTGAAATTGGAAAAGGGACTGTACACCACCGGCAAAAGCTTTACCCAGGCGCTGGAACAGATCGACCCTTCGGAAAATTACGCAGGCACCCCGCTGGAGGGGCTGGATGCTTATCAGCGCCAGCTTAAGCGCTTTGACATTAAAGTCAGTGGCATCGGCTCCGACACGGTGTCCAAATTCTTTCAGACCTCGGACTCTGCGGCGCTGTTTCCGGAGTATGTGAGCCGAGCGGTGCGCCAGGGTATGGAGCAGGCGGATGTGCTGCAAAAGATCGTGGCCACCACCACGGTGATTGATGGTATGGACTACCGCGCCATTGAGAGCGTGGAGAACGGCGAGCGGTTGACTGCCGCCGAGGTGGCGGAGGGCGCGTCCCTGCCTACCACCACGGTGCAGGTGAAGGATACGCTTACGGAGATGCACAAGCGAGGCCGTATGCTGGTGGCCTCTTATGAGGCGGTAAAGTTTCAAAAGCTGGATCTGTTTACCGTGACCCTGCGCCAAATCGGCAACTGCATTGCAGAAGGGCAGCTGCTGGACGCTTATGCGGCGCTGATCGGCGTGCATGATAGCGGCATTACTTTGGAGGGCGGTCTGACTTATGCCGGGCTGGTAGATCTGTGGAACGCTTTTGAGGGCTTCAATATGACCACTCTGCTGGTAAGTGCCCGGGATACCGCCTCCATTTTGAAAATGACCGAAATGCAGGATGCCATCGCCGGCAACGACTTCCACGCCACCGGTCGAGTGGTGACTCCGCTGGGCGCAGAACTGATCAAGCACAAGATGTTCCCCGACAATACCATTTTGGCGCTGGATCGTACCTGCGCACTGGAAAAGGTGCAGGCCGGTGATGTGGTCACCGACTTTGACAAGCTGATTGATCGCCAGCTGGAGCGGGCGTCCATCACCGCCATTGCCGGGTTCTCGCCCATCTTCTCCGGCGCCGTTCAGATGCTGTCCCATGCCTAAGCCAAACTGTATGGATATACAGGCGGTCACAGAGCGGTTGCAGCTGCTCTCCGGAGAGACGGCGGAGCAGCTGACCCAGTGGGCGCCGGTGATCGCCTCGGCGGTGCGCATGGTGGAGCTGCGTATGTTTGACGGGACGGATCCGGCGGACGAGCGACTGATCCACCTGGCAGCGGTGAAAGCGCTGCGTATGCTGGAGCAGTCCCGGTGGTTCCAAAGCGGCGACGATGTGACCGCCTTTACCGCCGGTGATGTAACGGTGCAGCAAAGCGGCCAGCACAAGGCATCTGCCCTGATGCTGGAGGACGCGGAGCAGGCGTGCAGAGGCCTGCTGCGGGACGACGCCTTTGCCTTTCTCAGCGTATGACACCGGCTGCACATATCATTAAAAATCAGTTGACCCGGGCAGGCAACAGCGCCTGCCTGGTCACCGGGGCTGGTCGATCCCTTCCGTTTTTCTGTACTCTGCAACAGACCTGGCGGAAGAACAAGTCCAATTTTACGGATCGGCAAACGCCCATTGGGCGGGTGGACAAGGATTTTTACCTGTACATCGGCCCTTTTGATCGGAATATCCTGGAACTGCCAGAGGACACCGTGCTGGAGACCGGTGACCGATCTTATTATTTCATCAAGCGGGAGGCGGTCTGTATGGGCGGCCAGCTGCTGTATTATACCGGCGTGATGAAGCGCTTGCAGGAGGGGGGAGTTATGAAGTGGACAACGGATCCGGTGACGCAGGTACTGGCGAAGCTGCGGGATAGCGCTGCCCTGCAAGGGGTGGACTTTTGCCGGGCGTATCCGAACCAAATGAAGCCCAGCCGCCTGTTGCGCCCGGTGGTGGCGGTGTGCCTGGCGGAGATGGACGGTACCAGCGACGCAGTGGGTGAGGAGAGCCGGGCCGGTCAGATCGCTCTGCGCTTTGATCTGTATGCGCCCCCGGCTGCCGGTACCGGGGCACTGCAACAGGTGCTCTCCGGCATTTGCCGCACGCTGCTGGATCGGCGGGTGTGTGCGGTGTCGGCCGGCGCGCTCCAGGCGGACACGTACACCGGCTGCCTGCACCTACGAGCCACCTTGACCTATCGGGAGGATTTAGAAGATGGAGACGGAGAGTATGAACGAACAGGATAATGCCTATATTGAGGCGCTCAGCGAGTATCTGCGCCTGGACGCCCGCCGGTATGACGGCGGGGAGGTGTAGATATGCAGGCACTGATGCGTATGCGCTTTGGGCCGTACACCTTTTTGCAAAATCCCGCCCAGCTTCAGGTGGAGAATCGGGCGCTGCAACAGGAGGAACGGCTGCTGTCCGGCGGGGTCTGCGTGACCCCGGCCGGGCGCCGGGCCACGGTGATCACCGGCAAGGGCTGGTGGTACGGCGGCCGTGCGCTGGAGATGGCCCAGGTGCTGCGGCGGCTGCTTTTGCCCGGACGGGCCCACTGGCTGTTCGCCCCCGGGGCGGAGCCTATGCGGGCATATTTGACCCAGTTTGATTACACTTGCACCACCGCCCGGGACGGGGTGCAGTACAGCTTTACTTTTACGGAGGACTGTGATCGAACGCCCCGGTATGCTCCTTACGGCAGCACCCGGGTGCGGCAGGGGGAAAACGCCTTTGACATTGCGGCGCGCACCGGTGTGTCGGTAGACACCATTGTGGCACGGAACCGCTTGGCCTCGCCCTTTGATCTGACCCCCGGAGAAAAGGTGGTGTTGGCGTGACCTTTGAACTGGAATTTTTAGACGGCAAGCGGGCGGTGCCCCGGCAGCTGCTGTCTTACCGCTGGAGCGGCGACGTGACTGCCGGTTGCGACGGACTGCGACTGCACTTTTTGTGGGACGGCGATCTGCCGGAGGTGTACCGGGTGCGGGGCTTTGCGCCGGACGGTGCGTGCTGCTTCTTTGGTTATGCGGACCAGCAAAAGCTGACGGTAACCCCCGGGCAACGGCGGGGCTTTGTGTATGCCCGCTCCTCAGCCTGTCTGCTGCTGGACAATGAGGCGCTGCCCATTCGTCTAAACGCACCCAATGTGGACCAAATGGTCCACCATTACGCGGCACCCTTTGGCTTTACGGCGGCTTTGCCTGCCGGCACCGCCCCGGGGCAATATACGGTGGAGAAGGGCACCAGCTGCTTTGGCGCCTTGCAGGGCTTTATGCAGGTGCTGGGCGCCAAAGGGTGTTTTTGTCGATCCGGAGAACCGGCTGTGTGTTTACGGCAGTGAGGTGTCGGTGATTTTGCCCGGGGATCAAATCACCTCAATTACGGCGGTGACCGAGCGGGGGAGAAGCGCCGGGGATATATGCCTATAAAATTGCCAGCGCGGAACCGTACTGCCGCCGATTGGAGGCCGGGTATTTTGCGGACAAAAAGATCAGTCGTCGCCGCTATGTAAATGTGGCGGCCTATCCGCCGGAGCAGCGCCAGCAGGTGCTGCTGCGCAAACTGGAGCAGGCGGCTGCCCGGTATCGGCGGCTGGAGGTGGTGCTCACCGGTGCCCATCGGCTGCCGCTGTATGCCCCGGTGGTGCCAAAGGACGGTGTGCCGGACAGCGCCGGGTTCCGCATTTTTCAGCGGGAGATCACCGGCACCGCTCGGCAGGTACAGACCCGGCTGGTGCTGTGCTGCCAACCGAAATTGGAGGCGATGTACTATGTGGCTGAATGAGCGTGCCCGCCAAACCGGCGGCGCCGGATATGAGTGCGCCGGGGTGACCCTGGGCGGCAGTCAGGTGGAGACGGTGGCCTCTGCCCATTTGCGGGAGACCCCGGTGTATGCCCCTTACGGCTATGCGGCCAATGTGCCTGCCGGTGCCCAGGTGCTGCTGCTCTCCGGCGGAGAGGACGGCGCAGTGGTTGCCGGCGCTCGTATGGGCAACGCCGATCTGGCACCCGGCGAGGTGGAACTGCGCGGCCCCGGCGGCGCGGTGGTGCGCCTGTGCCGGGACGGTACGGTGCGGATAAACGGTCTGGTCATCAATGAAAAAGGAGAGATCGAACCTTGATCTATGCAGTGGAAAACGGCGATTATGCGGTTACGGATCATGTCCCTCGGCAGCCTGGACGCACCGGAGAATCTGGTGCAGTCTTTGCGCCTGCTGCTGACGCTGCCCCGGCAGGGCTATTATCCTCGGCCGGTAGGCGGGGTGGGCGGCTGCGGGGCAGATCTGTTGCCGGACGAACTGCTGGCGCTGGGTCGTCGGGCTGTCTGTGATGTGCCCGGCGTGCTGGTGCTGGGGGTGCGCACCGCAGACGGCAGCGCGGTCTTTCGTCTGTGGGTGCGTGAGGAAGAACGGGAGGTGACGGTTGCCCTATGAGAGCGACCTATCAAGAAATAACGGACAAAATGCGGGCGGCATTTTTCGACGCTTGCGGCGAAAAGCCGGAGGATCTGCCGGAGCTGGACGCCCGCTTTCGCAGTGTGGCAACGGAGCTGTATGCCCTGTCGGTGTTTGGCGACCATGTGCAAAGCCAGGTGTTTGCCGATACGGCACGGGGTGCGGACCTGGATCGGCACGCGGCGGACGTGGGCTTGCAGCGCAAGGGTGCTTCTGCCGCCTCCGGGGTGCTGACATTTTCGTTGGCGCAAGCAGCAGAGACGGCGGTGACCATACCGGCAGACACGGTGTGTTCTGTGGCCGGGCAGCCCTATTTGCAGTTTGCCACCACCAAGGCGGCTACCATTCCTGCCGGAGAATGGACGGTGGATGTGCCGGCCGTTTCTCTGGGCAAGACCACTGCCCATAACGTGGAGCCGGGGTGCATTACCGTGATGGTCAATCCCCCGGCGGGCATCCGCGGGGTGATCAACGCCAGTCGGTTTTCAGGCGGCGCGGCGGTAGAAACGGATACCGCCCTGCGCCAAAGAATCTGTCAGGTGCAGCAGGTGCCGCCCAATGGGGTGAACACCGCCTGCTTGGCCGCAGCGGTGGAGCAGCTGGATCGGGTGCTGTCGTGCAAAGTGTGCCCCGGCGGTTCCGACTATATCGTCACGGTATATGTGCGCAGCCGTCAGGGTCAGGTGGACGACGAACTGCGCCTGGCGGTGACGGAAAAGTTGGATATTCTCACGCTGGCCGGGTGCTTTATTGATGTGCAGGAGGCAAAAAAGCAACCGGTACAGCTGGTGTGCTCGGCGCAAATTTTAGCAGGAGCGGACCCGGTAACGGTGCGCTCTGCACTGGAAAATCAGCTGAAAGAACTGTGTTCCGCTCGGGTGATCGGCGGCAGCTTGCATCCCGCCGCCCTGGCGGCAGCGCTGCAAACGGACGGCCTGTGCGGCACCCCGGAGGTGCATGCGGCAGGCGAAAAAGGCGGCGTGATCCCTTGCAGCACCGGCGCGTACCTGGAGGTGACGGCGGTGGAGGTGACCTGCTATGTTTGAGACAGTGCTGGGTCGTTTGCAGGCACTGGCGCAGGCAGAGGGCTTTGACCCGCAACCGGGCACGGTGATCAACGGCGAGCTGCGAGCCTACGCGGCGGGGATCGCGCTGGTCTATGATCAACTGACGGACGCCCGGGAGGGCGCCTTTGCCGCCACTGCTGCCGAAGAAAATCTTTGGCGCTGGCTGACGGCTCGCGGTTTGCTGCCGGGGGATACCCTGCAAGAGACCCGCCAAAAGCTGCTGGCGCGGCGGCAAATGCCCTGGGGCGATTTTTCTTTATCGGGCTTTCAACAGGCACTCAGCGATCTGTGCGGCGCGGACGCAACTTATCATTGCACGGACGGCAATCTGGAACTGGTGATCCCTGCCGCCGCGCGGGCCAATTTGGGTCGCCTGCTGCGGGACTGGGTTCCGCCCTTTCTCTATGCCCATTTGTCGGGCAGCGGGCGCACCTGGAATGCGTTGGACGCAGACGCGGTGTTATGCCGTCTTTGACCGGGCAGCGCTGCCCTTTGATATTTTAGATACGGAGGATTAACATGAGCAGTACCAACAAAACCACCAACTTAAAACTGAATGACTGGGTGGGACCGACGTGCCTCAGCGAGAGGATTTTAACGCGGATAATCAGCGGATTGATAAGGCCATTGGCGACCACACCGGCAACACCACGGTGCATATCACCCAGGCGGAGCGGGACCTGTGGGGGCTGCCGTTCTACTATTACAACTATTTCGGTAACGGCAAGGCCACACGCAAGGTGGAGGTCCCCAGCCCCTTCCGCCCTCGCTTTGCCATTGTCTTTGCAGACGGTATGGCGCCCCTCTGTGTGCAAATTCTCCAGCAGCGCCAACTACCACTATGTGGCCTTTGCCAGCCAGACCCGCGGCACCATCGGCATGACGCTGGATGACACCAGTTTGACGGTGAACCAGTCCGTGTCGCCGGTGACCGGCCAGGAGTATGCCTGCCTAAATCAGAACGGCACCACCTATGCCGTCTTGTTTTTTCGGTAAAGATCCCCTTTCTTTTTTGGTGAAGGTGTGCTATACTGAATATAGACTCGGTGCGGTGTACCCAATTTTGCAGCGCCGGGCAAGGGGCTTTACCATGTCTGTAAAAGTAATTACCGTTGGTCGAGAGTTCGGCTCCGGCGGGCGCTCCGTGGGCAAGGCTGTTGCTGCGGCGCTGGGCTGGGATTATTATGACCAGGAGCTGGTGCGCCATGTGGCGGAGAAAACCGGTTTTGCCGAGCGCTATATTGAGGAGACCGGCGAGTATTCCGCCAGCAAGAGCCGCTTGGCTTACGCCTTTTCATCCGTTGGTTCGCCGGAGGTGATGAACGGCCTGTCTGCGTCTGATTATTTGTGGACGGTGCAGCGCAAGGTGATTCTGGATTTGGCAGAAAAAGGCAACTGTGTGATCGTGGGCCGCTGCGCGGATTATATTCTGGAGGACCGGGACGATGTGCTCAATGTGTTTGTGCACGCCGGTAAGGATTACCGGGCCAAGCGCATTGTGCTGCTTTACGGCGAAACGGATAAGCCGCCGGCCAAGCGCCTGGCGGAGAAGGACAAAAAGCGCGCGCTGAATTACCGGCATTATACCGGCCGGGAGTGGGGCAATGTGCATAATTACGATCTGTCCTTGGACTCCGGCCGCCTGACCCCGGAGGGCTGCGTGGAGATTATCACCCGCGTGGTGCAGGAGAAGAACAAGTAAATCGGTACAGCAAAGCGCACGCGGTCTCAGCCGTGTGCGCTTTTTGCATAGTGGCGGTGAACAATCCCTCCGTCAACGCCCGGCGGCGCAGCCGCAGGGGAGGTTCGCCGCAATCGTCTTACTTCCGGAATTGGCAAGCGGCAGGTTGGTGCCGCATTTCTTCGGCAATTTCCTGTACAAAAAGTCTCTTTACATTTGCCGGGGAATAGGCTATAATGAGGGCGCATTGTATCCGTAGAGAAAAAACGAACTTTCTCGAGGCGGCGCACGGTTTGCGTGGTGCGCGGCTTGGAACAGTAGCAGAAAGGAAAATTGAATATGAAAGTGAACGCAAAAAAGATCGCAGGCGTAGGTCTGCTCACGGCCCTGGTGGTGGTATTGCAGCTGCTGGGCTCATTTATCAAGTTCGGCACCGTGTCTATCTCCCTGGTGCTCATTCCCATTGTGGTGGGTGCTGCCCTTTACGGTGTAGGTGCCGGCGCTTGGCTGGGCGGTGTGTTCTCCGTGGTGGTGCTGTGCCAGCCGGATACGGCGCTGTTCCTCAACATGAGCATTTTTGGCACCATTTTAACGGTGATGCTTAAGGGCATTTTGGCCGGGGCATTGTCTGGGCTGGTGTATCGGGTGCTAAGCAAGAAGCATAAGTACGCCGGCGTGGTCTGTGCCGCTGTGGTGTGCCCGGTGGTGAATACCGGGATCTTCCTGCTGGGTTGTCGATTGTTTTTCTTTGACTGGATCTTGCAGAATGCAGGCGGCGCCAATGCGTTCATTTTTATGATCACCGGCTTTGTAGGGCTGAATTTCGTGGTAGAATTGGCTGTGAATGTGGTGCTCAGTCCTGTGATTGTGCGGCTGGTGAATATCAGCAAAAAGCAGTTAAGTTAAGAGAAAGAAGGTGCGGCTATGATTCTGGCCATTGATGTGGGCAATACCAATATAGTAATGGGTTTTATCGAGGGCGATACCATTGTGGACAAATATCGCCTGTCTACCAATAGTAACGAGACAGCGGAGGAGTATGCCATCAAGCTGCACAGTGTGCTGGATCTGATGCACCTGGAGCCGTCTGCGCTGGAGGGCGCCGTACTGGCTACGGTGGTGCCGCCCCTGGCTCGCACCATCTCTAAGGCTGTGGTGTTGGTTACCGGCAAAGCACCGATTTTAGTGGGTCCCGGAGTCAAGACCGGACTGAATATCAAGACCGATAACCCGGGCGAGCTGGGTGCGGATATGGTCGTGGGCGCTGTGGCTGCCATTGCCAAATACCCGGCGCCTATTATCCTTTTTGATCTGGGCACGGCCACCACTGCCTCTGTCATTGACAAGAACGGCAGCTTTATCGGCGGGGCGATTCTGTGCGGAGTCAAGACCGCCCTGAGCGCCCTTGCCACCGGTACGGCTCAACTGCCTCAGATTGATATTGCAGCGCCGACGAACGCCATTTCCACCAACACGGTGGATTGTATGCGCTCCGGCACCGTGTACGGCACCGCCGCTATGATTGACGGCATGGTGGCGCGCTTTCAGCAAGAGCTGGGTCAATCGGCTACGGTGGTGATCACCGGCGGGCTGGGTGCGGCCATTGCCAAATACTGTACCGTGGACGCTGTGGTGGATCGGGATCTGTTGCTGGACGGTCTGCGTATCGTGTACCAAAAAAATCAGAAATAAAAACGGCGCACAGGGCGACCTGTGCGCTTTTTACATGAAACTGCATACAATATATTGGAAAAAAAGAACCTAAAGGAGGGGCATTATGGCTGTATTTCGTCCGTTTCGGGCATTTCGTCCGCTGCCGGATTATCAGGCACTGATCCCGGCGCCGCCCTATGATGTGCTTACTACCGCCGGGGCGCGGGAGCGGGCAGCGGGCAATTCGCTGTCCTTTTTACATGTAGATAAGGCAGAGATTGACCTGCCGCCGGAGACGGATCCGTACAGTCCGGCGGTGTATGAGAAAGCCCGGGAGAACCTGCTGGCGCTGGAGCATACCGGCGCGCTGGTGCAGGATCCGGCGCCTTGCTTTTATATTTACAAGCAGGTGATGAACGGCCGCGCCCAGGTGGGGCTGGCAGGCTGCGCCGGGGTGGATGATTACTTAAACGGCGTGATCAAACAGCACGAGCACACTCTGGCCGCCAAGGAGGCGGACCGAATCCGCCATGTGGACACCTGCGACGCCAATACCGGCCCCATTTTCCTGACCTATCGCCGCTCACCGGCGGTGGAGTTGGCGCTTTCTACTTGGATGAGCGAACACACCCCGGTGTATGATTTTGTGCAGGATGATGTGCAGCAAACGGTGTGGGTGGTGGATAGCGCGCCCCTGTGCGAAAAGCTGCAAGGACTGTTTGCCGCCATCCCGGTGCTGTATATTGCCGACGGCCACCATCGCTGCGCCTCCGCAGTAAAAGTGGGGCTCAAGCGGCGGGAAGAAAAACCGGATTATACCGGGCAGGAAGAATTTAATTTTTTCTTGGCGGTGGCGTTCCCGGACAGCGAGCTGGAAATTTTGCCTTACAACCGGGTGGTGCGTGACTTGAACGGTCTGTCACCGGACGCACTGATTTCCCAAATCGAGCAGCGGTTTATCGTAAAGCACAGGGATGAGCCGGTAGAACCGGAACAAAAGGGCACCTTCGGTATGGTGGTGGATCGGGAGTGGTACACCTTGCAAATCAAGCCGGCGCTGGTGCCGGATGATCCGGTAGGCGCTTTGGATGTGTCGCTGCTGCAAGACAATTTGCTGTCGCCCATTTTGGGTATTCAAGACCCAAAGACAGATCCGCGTATTGATTTTGTAGGCGGGATTTACGGTGTGCGGGCGCTGGAGAAGCGGGCCAAAACGGATATGAAGCTGGCGTTCTCGCTCTATCCCACCACCATAGCAGAACTGATGGCAGTGGCGGACGCCGGGCGCATGATGCCCCCTAAGTCCACCTGGTTTGAGCCTAAGCTGCTTAGCGGTTTGTTTGTGCATTCGCTCTCCACAGACGGAAAAAAGGCTTGACATTTGATTATAATATGCTATTATAGTTATCGGTAAGTTGTAAGTTATTCAGTGAGAGTGGTCCCCGGGGACCGCTCTCCTGTTTTTGTAGGGAGGTTTTTCATTGGCAGGCAAGGGAAATGTGGTATCCCGTGTGCAGGCGTTGTGCGCCCCCATTGCGGCCGATCTGGGGCTTTCGCTCTGGGATGTGCGGTTCGTAAAGGAGGGCACGCAGCACTATCTGCGGGTGTTTATTGACAAGGACGGCGGTGTGAGTATGGACGACTGCGTGGCTATGAGCCGGGCGCTCCAGGAGCCGCTGGATCAGGAAGATCCCATTAAGGAGGCCTACACCTTGGAGGTCAGCTCTCCCGGTATTGAGCGGGAGCTGGTGCAGGACAGCCACTTTTTGCAGTATATCGGCGCGCCGGTACTGGTGCGCACCATTCGCCCGGTTGACGGGGCGCGGGATTTCTCCGGCACGCTGGAGCAGTATAATAACGGTGAGATAACCGTTCGCCTAACTTCCGGCAAAGCGCTGTGTGTACAAAAGAAGGATACAGCCTTTGTGAAGTTGGACGATTTTAATATAGCAGATTTTGAACAGGATTTTCAGGGATAAAGGAAAGGTGATCGGAAAATGAGTAAGGAATTATTTGATGCAGTGCAAATGCTGGCGCAGGAAAAGGGAATCCCGGAGGATTACCTGTATGAAAAAATTTCTGCCGCCATCGTGGTGGCTGCCAAGCACGACTACAACGGCAAGGACATTGTCCATTGCGACATTGACCCGGAGAAGCAGCGCTTTAAGGTGTATGTGACCAAGAATGTGGTTGAGGAAGTGGAGGACCCGGACACGGATCTGACTTTGGAAGAGGCCCAGGCCATCAAGAAGAGCGCCAAGGTGGGCAAGACCATTGACATTCCGCTGAAGACCAAGGAGTTCGGCCGCATTATCGCGCAGACTGCCAAGCATGTGATCCGCCAGGGCATTCGCGAGGCGGAGCGGGGCAAGCTGATGGAGGAGTTCCAGAGCAAGAATCAGGAGCTGATCTCTGCCAAGGTGCTGCGGGTAGACCCGGTCACCGGCAATGCCACTTTGGAGATTGGCAAGAATGAGGCTGTGCTGCCCAAGGCCGAGCAGGTGCCCGGCGAAGAGTTGGTAGAGAACAGTCTGATCAAGATTTTTGTTGTGGATGTAAAAGATGGCAGCAAGGGCCCCAAGATTATGATCAGCCGTACCCACCCGGGTCTGGTGCGCCGCCTGTTTGAGCAGGAGGTGCCGGAGATCTTTGACGGTACCATTGAGATTAAGTCTGTCTCTCGTGAGGCCGGATCTCGTACCAAGATCGCCGTATTCAGCAAAGAGGAAGATGTGGATCCGGTAGGTGCCTGCATCGGTCCTCGCGGCCAGCGTGTGTCCAATATTGTGGACGCTTTGGGCGGCGAGAAGATCGACATTGTAAAGTATAACGACGATGTGCCCACTTACATTGCTGCCGCTTTGGCGCCGGCTGATGTGGTTGGGGTAGAGATCTTGGATGAGGAAGCCAGAAGCTGCCGTGCCACCGTGCCGGATGATCAGCTGAGCCTGGCCATCGGCAACAAGGGGCAGAATGTGCGCCTGGCTGCCAAACTCACCGGCTGGAAGATTGATATTAAGCCGGAGTCCGGCTTTTACGACGGCACGCAGCAGTAAGCGGCTGCCTGCAAACAGGGAGGCGGAAAGATGAAAGCAAAGAAAGTGCCTGTGCGTATGTGCGCCGGTTGCGGCGGACGGTTTGACAAGCGCGACCTGGTGCGGGTGGTGCGCACCCCTCAGGGGGATGTGCAGCTGGATCTCACCGGCAAGATGGCCGGGCGGGGCGCCTATGTGTGCCACGATCCTGCCTGCCTGCAGAAGGCGCGGAAGAAGCGGGCCTTTGAGCGGGCACTGGAGGTGACCATCTCTGACGCGGTCTATGACCGTATGGAGGCGGAGCTGAAAGATGAATAACGCCAAGTGGCTTTCTATGTTGGGGCTTGCCCGCCGTGCAGGCAAGCTGGCTATGGGGCACGACCTGGCTTTGCAGAGCGTACGCGACGGCAAGGCGCAGCTGGTGCTGACGGCGCGAATGCGTCGCCCCGGCTGGTCCGCGAGTTTGAGACCGCCGGTCAAAAGCGTGCCAAAGCCCCCCATGCGTGCCCTGCCCTGCACCATAGATGAGATACACTTTGCCCTGGGTTATCGGGCAGGGGTACTTACGGTGGAGGACGCAGGCTTTGCAGCACGCATTGAAGAATTATTGCAACAGGAGGAAAAGGAATGGTCATAAAAGTAAAAGTATCCGATGTCGCTGCCGGTTTCGGCGTACAGAATAAAGAAGTTTTGGATCTGCTGGCCCAGTGCGGCGCGGCCAAGAAGTCGCCGTCCACTGTACTGGAGGAGGGGGAGCTGAACGCCCTCTTTGACCGCATTACCAAGACCCACAGCGTAGAGAATTTTGACAAGTTCTATGCACTGCGGTCCAATAAGCCTAAGAGCCAGGCACCGCAGCAGAAAAAGGAGAAGAAGCCCCAGTCCGCCGGTAATACGGAGAAGGACAAGAAGCGCCAGAGCCAGGCTGCTATTTTGCAGATGGCGGAGCAGGCGGCTAAGCGGGCTGAGGAAAAGGCCAAAAAGAAGGCCAATCAGACGCCCCAGGCGCGCACCAAAGGCGAGACTCGCCATGTGGACACCCGAGTGAACAATGTGGATCTGGAAAAGTACAATCAGAAGTACGAGGATATTGCCCCCGCTTCCAACATGGGCGACTACCAGAAGAAGCAGAAGCTTAACCAAAAGAGCAAGCAGTACCGCAAAAAGCGGCCCCAGGGTATGCGCGCCCGCTCCAAGAAGAGACGGAGGCCCAGCGCCTGGCCCGCATTGCGGAGCAGCGTAAAAAAGCAGCAGATCACCATTAAGGTGCCGGAGGAGATCACCGTGGGTGAACTGGCAAGTCTGTTGCGTATGACGGCTACCGAAGTGATTAAAAAATTGATGAGTCTGGGCGTGATGGCAAGCGTGAACGAAGTGATCGACTACGATACTGCAGAGATCGTGGCTACCGAACTGGGTGTCAAGGTGGAGAAGCAGGTTGTGGTCTCCATTGAGGAGCAGATCATTGAAGAGGACGACGAGAACGACGAGAATGCCGTGAAGCGCCCGCCGGTGGTTTGCGTGATGGGCCATGTTGACCATGGTAAGACTTCCATTTTGGACGCCATTCGTCATACGGATGTGACCTCTACCGAGGCCGGCGGCATTACCCAGCATATCGGCGCTTATCAGGTAGAAGCGAACGGCGAAAAGATCACCTTCCTGGACACCCCCGGCCACGCGGCCTTTACCGCCATGCGTGCCCGCGGTGCCATGGCTACGGATATTGCCGTGTTGGTTGTGGCTGCGGACGACGGCATTATGCCCCAGACCATTGAGGCCATCAACCACGCCAAGGCAGCGGGCGTTGAAATTATCGTTGCCATTAACAAGATGGATAAAGAGGGCGCCAACCCGGATCGGGTGCTGCAGCAGCTTACCGAGCACGAACTGGTGCCGGAGGAATGGGGCGGCAATGTGATTTGCGTGCCTGTGTCTGCCAAGACGAAGATGGGCATTGACAAATTGCTGGAGACCATTTTGCTGGTAGCGGAAATGCAGGAGCTGAAGGCCAACCCGGACCGTTCCGCCAAGGGTACGGTGATCGAGGCTAAGCTGGATAAGGGCCGCGGTCCCATTGCGACCTTGCTGGTGCAGAACGGTACGCTCCATGCCGGCGATGTGATCGTAGCCGGTATGGCAGTGGGTAAGGTGCGCGCCATGACCGATTATCGCGGTCGTAAGGTGAATTCGGCCGGTCCCAGCGTGCCGGTAGAGATCATGGGCCTGGACAGTGCGCCTATGAGCGGCGACGGATTTAACGCTGTGTCCGACGAGCGGCTGGCCCGCCAGTTGGTGGAGCAGCGTAAGGAAGCTGCCAAGGAAGAAGAATTCAACGCCTTCCATAAGGTGACGCTGGACACCCTGTTTGACACCTTGCAGGCCGGCGAGCTGAAGGCCTTTAATGTGGTTATCAAGGCCGATGTTCAAGGCTCTGTCGAGGCTGTAAAGCAGTCCTTGCTGAAGATTGAAAACGACGAGGTGCGGGTTCATGTGATCCACGGCGCCGTGGGCTCCCGTCAGCGAGAGCGATGTGATGCTGGCCGCTGCCTCCAATGCCATTATCGTAGCGTTCAACACCGGCGTAGACCCGGTGGCCAAGGAGAACGCAGACCGAGACGGCGTGGAGATCCGCAGCTACAATATTATTTATGATGCCATTGAGGAGATTGAGGCGGCTATGCGCGGTATGCGCGCCCCCAAGTACAGAGATGTGGACACCGGCACCGCCGAAGTGCGCGAGGTGTACAAGATCTCGTCTGCCGGCACCATTGCAGGCTCTTTGGTCACCAGCGGTAATATCCGCCGGGAGGGCAAAGTGCGCCTGGTGCGTGACGGCAAGCAGCTGGCCGATGTGCCGCTGAAGGGCTTAAAGCGGTTTAAGGACGATGTAAAGGATGTATCTTCCGGCTATGAGTGCGGCATCAGCCTGGAGGGCTGGGACGATATTCAGCCCGGCGATGTGCTGGAGTGCTATGTGGTCGAGGAGTACAGAGACTGAGTAGGAGTGCAAAATGCCCGGTTATCATATTGACAGAATTACAGAGGATATTAAGCGGGAGATCGTGGCCATCCTGCGGGAACTAAAAGACCCGCGGATCAGCGGTATGCTTACGGTAGTAAAGGTGAGCGTTACCAACGATCTTAGCTATGCCAAGGTGTATGTGAGCGCCATGGAGGGCATGGAGGCGGCCAAGGCGTCCGTTAAGGGCCTGACCGCCGCCCAGGGCTATATTCGCCACGAGCTGGGCCGGCGGCTGCACCTGCGCAAGTGCCCGGAGCTGCGCTTTATTGCCGACGACTCTATTGAAAAGGGCTTTGCCCTTTGGGATAAGCTGAAGGAACTGGAACATGAGGATTGATGTAAAGGAATGTGCCCGGCTGCTGCTGGAGCAGGACGACATTTTAATTCTGACCCATGCCCACCCGGACGGAGACACTTTGGGCTGTGGCTTTGCCCTTTGCCGGGCGCTGCTGCAAAGGGCAAGTTTGCCTATGTGAAGAACGAGGCAGACATTCCCCCCAAGTACAATTATCTCTTTGACGATATTGTGCCTATGAAGTTCACCCCCCGGTTTGTGGTGGCGGTGGATGTGGCTACCGAGGGGTTGCTGGGTGCCATTCAGGGCAAGTACCATATTGATCTGTGTATTGACCACCACGGCACCAACACGGATTATGCGGATCGGCTGCTGCTGGACGATGGTGCCGCTGCTGCCAGCGAGATCATCTACAAGGTGATCCGGGAGATGGGCGTGCCCCTGGATAAAGGCATGGCCAACTGCCTGTATACCGGCATTTCTACGGACACCGGCTGTTTTCGCTACGCCTCCGCCACGGCGGAGAGCTACCGCATTGCAGCGGATTTGATTGAAGCCGGGGCAGATAACGGCCGGATCAATCGAGTTATGTTTGAGACCAAGACCAAGACCTATGCCCGGCTGGAACGGCTGGCACTGGAGTCTATGCGTTTTTACCTGGACGAGCGGGTAGCCATTATCACCGTGACCCAGGAGATGTACCACTTAACCGGCTCCAACGAGGCAGGAGACAGAGGGCCTGGCTCCCCTGACCCGCCAGATCGAGGGCGTGGAAGTGGGCATTACCATTCGGGAGAAGCCGGACGGCACATGTAAAGCCTCTCTGCGCACCTTTGAGAGCGTGAACGCGGCGGAGATCGCCAAGGCCTTTGGCGGCGGCGGTCATCCCCAGGCGGCGGCTTGCAACCTGGATATGGATGTAAAGACCGCTCGCGCCAAGCTGGTGGAGAAGTGCGGGGAACTGCTGGTATGACCGGCGTTCTGTGTATTTGCAAGCCGGCGGAGATCACCTCTTTTGGCGTGGTGGCTAAGGTGCGGGGGATCACCCGAGAGCGCAAGGCGGGTCATACCGGTACGCTGGATCCCATGGCTACCGGCGTGCTGCCGGTGCTGTTGGGCGGTGCCACCCGCTTCCTTGATTATTTGCCGGACAGCAACAAGCGCTACCTGGCCACCTTCCGCCTGGGAGAGACAACGGATACCCAGGATTGTACCGGCACGGTGCTCACCCGCCGGCCGGTCACTGCGGATCGGGCGGCTGTTGAGGCGGCGCTTTCTGCCTTTCGGGGCGAGATCATGCAGGTGCCGCCCATGTACTCGGCGGTAAGCGTGGACGGTCAGCGATTGTACGAACTGGCCCGCCAGGGTAAGACCGTGGAGCGGGCAGCTCGCCCAGTGACCATTTTGGATCTGCGCCTGACGGCAGCGGAAGAAGAAAAAAATACCTATACCATAGATGTGACCTGCACCAAGGGCACCTATATTCGGACCTTGATCCACGATTTGGGACAGGCTTTGGGCTGCGGCGCGGTGATGACCGCCTTGCAGCGCACCTGCGCCATGGGTGTGGCGCTGGCGGATTGCGTAACTTTGGAGCAGCTGCAAGCCCTGCGAGACAGCGGCGGTGATTTTGCCCCCTGTCTGCGACCGGTGGACGAACTACTGGCAGCGTATCCGGCCTTGCAGGTAACGGCGCCGCAGGCACGGCGGTTTGGCAACGGTGGCGCGTTGGATGCGGTGCGATTGCATCGGCAGCTGACGGAGCCCTATTACCGGGTATATGACCCGGCGGGTGTGTTCCTGGGACTGGGCAGTCCGTCGGCAGACGGCAGCCAGCTGCTGGTGGATCGCGTGATGGTAATGAGATAAATTTGTATGCAAGAGTGTGAGAACCAAAAGAGAATAACGGCGGTGGCCATCGGGGATTTTGACGGTATGCACCGGGCACACAATATTGTGTGCACCGGAGCGGAGCAGGTGATCATCTACTGCGTGCACAACCGCTTTTCCCTGCTGCAAAAAAGCATTTTCCATCGTCGCTACCCGACGGCGGTGTTTGCGGATTTTGATGCCATTCGCAATATGGAAGGTCGGCAGTTTGTGGAGGATGTGCTTATCGGTCGATTTGGCGCCGGTATGGTGCTGTGTGGGTTTAATTTCCGCTTTGGCAAGAACGCTGCCTGGGATGCAATGCGTCTGCGGGCGTACCTGGAGGATCGGGGCATTTGGGTGCGTATCTTGGAGCACCAGGACTACCAGGGCGCGCCTATCAGTTCTACCCGTATTCGGGCGGCGGTGCAGGCAGGCGAGATGGAGCAGGCGGCGGCCATGCTGGGCTACAACTTTACTTTTGAGAACCCGGTGCTCCACGGCGACGCGCGGGGTCGCACCATCGGCTATCCCACCATCAACCAGCAGTACCCGGATGGATTGGTGCTGCCCAAGTTTGGTGTGTATGAGAGCCGCATTTTGGTGGAGGACACTTGGTATCGGGGCTTTACGAACATTGGCGTGCGCCCCACCTGGCAGGTAGAGACCCCCTTGGCAGAGACTCATATTTTTGACTACAACGGCGACCTATACGGTCAAACGGTGCAGGTAGAGCTGGTGCGTTATTTGCGCCCGGAACAGAAGTTTTCTTCCATCGGGGCGCTGCGGGAGCAACTGGATCATGATAAAAGCAGTAGTCTTTGATTTTGACGAGACTTTGCAGGACCGTACGGCGGCCTTTGAGCGGTATATGGACGGCTTTTTTGCCCGGTTCTTTCCCGGTGTGACCGGTGGGGAACTGGAGGAGAAAAAGCACCAAATGCGCCAAAGCGGCAACGGCGGCTATGTGGATCTGGTGAAGTGGTACAAAGGGCTGATTGCCCTTTGGCACTGGACGGACGCCCCTGCGGCAGAAGCGCTGGCGGAACATTATGACCGCACCTTCGGCGACTGCTGCGTGATCTTCCCGGACGCGGTGCCTATGTTGCAGGCGTTGCGGAAGAAAGGCATTGTGACCGGCGTTATCACCAACGGCCCGTCGTATTTGCAAAATCATAAGATGGACGAAAGCGGCCTGCGGCCTTATCTTGATCTGGTGGTGGTCAGCGGCGATGTGGGGGTTCACAAGCCGGATCCGGCGTTGTTCCTCTACGCCTGTGACAAAGTGCAGCTGCCTCCGGCGGACTGTATGTATGTAGGCGACCACCCGGTAAACGACATTGCCGGTGCCCTGTCTGCGGGTATGCAGGCGGTGCGGATGAACTGGGGCTGGTTTAAGGACCAAGACCTGCGTGCGGATGTGCCGGTGATCGGGAAGGTCAGTGATGTGCTGCAATATGTGTAATGCCAATTGCCTCCGCTATATGTAGAAATAAACGAAAGAACGCCGCCCGGTGTGCAAGTTTTGCTTGACAGGGGCGTCGCTTTCTGTTATACTACATAGGCTGTTCCGTGGAACAGTAATCCTTGCCGTGCACAGGATGTACGGCCAAAAGACCAGAAGGAGGTGCTTTAGAATGGCATTGAAGAACTATGAAATCGTATTGGTTTTCTCCCCTGTCCAAGGGTGAGGAGGCTGCTCAGGCGCTCAAGACCAAGTTTACGGATCTCATCAGCAAGCATGGCACTCTTGGCGAAGTTGAGGAATGGGGCAAGCGCAAGCTGGCTTATCCGATCAACTACGAGACCGAGGGTTACTATGTGATCGCGCAGTTCAGCAGTGAGGAGTCTTTCCCGGCAGAGCTGGATCGTGTGATCAACATTACTGACGGCGTGCTGCGTTCTCTGATCGTCGCTAAGGGCGAGTAAGGGGGAGCACATGATCAATGTAGTGGCTATCATGGGTCGCCTGACCTATGATCCGGAACTGAGAACAACGCCCACAGGCGTTTCTGTCGTGCGTTTTCAGGTAGCTGTGGACCGCAACTTTCAGCGGGCCGGCGAGGAGCGCAAGGCAGACTTCATTGATGTGACCGCCTGGCGCCAAACTGCGGAATTCGTATCTAAGTATTTCCGCAAAGGCTCCATGATCGCTGTGGAGGGCTCTATCCAGACGGATAACTTCACCGATAAGGACGGAAACAAGAGAAAGAGTGTACAGGTCGTTGCCAGCAATGTGTCCTTCTGCGGCTCTAAGGCAGAGAGCGGCACTACCGGCGCAAACTCAATCCCGCTTTTGCGCAACCGGCGGCCCAGCTACGCCAGCGCAGATAACAGCGATTTTGAAGAGATCGTGGATGACGACGACGATTTACCATTTTAACGAAGGAGGAAACCAAGCATGGCTTACAATAAAGGCGGCGCTCGCAAAGGGCGCAAAAAGGTATGCGTTTTCTGCGTAGAAAAGGTAGACGAGATCGACTACAAGGATGTGACCAGACTGAAGAAATTCACCTCTGAGCGCGCCAAGATCCTGCCTCGTCGTGTGACCGGCACCTGCGCAAAGCATCAGCGTGAGCTGACCACCGCTATCAAGAGAGCGCGTCAGATCGCCATTATGCCTTATACCGCTGACTAATTGCAGTACAGCAGAACCTCAAGTTTTTTACTTGAGGTTCTTTTTTATGCAATTTATAGAGCGGGAGATAAAAGAAGCGGGACGGCTGTTTGAGCCGTCCCGCGTGTTTTAGATTCGCTTTTACCAGTGGTATTTGGTTAGGTGGCCTTTAGAGGTCAGTGCCGGGTAGCCCCATTGGCGCAGCACCTCGTAGGTGCCCACCGCCACGGCGTTAGAAAGGTTTAGACTGCGGATCATGCCTCGCATAGGCAGCCGCACGCATCGGTCGTGGTTGGCTCTCAGCAGCTCCTCCGGCAGCCCCTTGGTCTCTTTGCCGAACACCAAAAGGCGCCGTTTGGGTACTGCATATCGCTGTGGGCGATCTCCGCCTTGGTGGAGAAGTAAAAGAATTCTGCCCCGGCGTTCTGTTCAAAGAATTCCGCTTGGCTGTTGTAGTAGATAATGTCCAGCTTGTCCCAGTAATCCAGCCCGGCGCGCTTGACCTGCTTGTCCGTAATGGTAAAGCCCATGGGCCCTACCAGGTGCAGCCGTGCGCCGGTGGCAGCGCAGGTGCGGGCGATGTTGCCGGTGTTTTGGGGAATTTCCGGTTCGATGAGCGCAATGTTAAGCCTGTATTCCATCTACATATACCTCCGCTACATTCAGATCTTCATCAACAAACAACAGATCGGCGTACTTGCCGGTGGCAATGGAACCGATCTGATCGTCCATACCGATGGCACGGGCCGGGTTGATGGTGCAGCTGCGCAAGGCGGTTTCAAAATCAATGCCAAAGCGCAGCAAATTCTTAAATTCCGTAAACAGGTCGGTAATAGAGGCGGCAATGGTACCGTCCTCCAGCACCGCATAGCGGCCGTTCTCTTTTACATACACAGTCTGGCCGCCCAACTCGTAGGTGCCCGGCCCCAGCCCGGCTGCGCGCATACTGTCGCTGATGACGCAGGCTCGGTCCTGCCCCAGCAGGCGAAAGGCGTTGCGCAGCATAATGGGGTCAATGTGACCCCCATCGCAGATCAGCTCGCAGGTGACCTCCGACCGATCCAGTGCAGCCCCCGGCAGTCCCGGCGCCCGGTGGCTCATGGGCGGCATGGCGTTAAACAGGTGGGTCACATGGCCCGCCCCCGCGTCAAAGGCGGCGTTTGCTTCCTCTGCGGTAGCACAGCTGTGCCCCAGGGACACCCGGCAGCAGCCGCTGATCTGGCGGATCAGGTCGGTGCTGTCAAAGGCTTCCGGCAGCCAGGGTAATCAGCTTTACACTGCGGCCGGAGGCGTCAAACAGGGCGTTCCATTCCTCCACGGTGCCCGGGCGAATGTAGTCGCCGTTTTGGGCCCTTTTTTGGCAGGGGCAATAAACGGCCCCTCCAGGTTCACGCCCAGCAGGCGGGCGCCGGCCTCCTTGCCCATATAGCCACGGGCGGTGACGAGAATGTCCGTCAGCTTTTCTCTGGGCAGGGTCATGGTGGTGCCGCAAAAGGCGGTGACCCCGCACTTAGCCAGGGAGGCGCTGATCCGATCCATACTGCTGACCGTGCCGTCGGAAAAATCACCGCCCCCGCGGCCGTGTATATGAATGTCTACAAAGCCCGGCAGCAGGGTGTAGCCCTGCATATCCCGACCCTCCTGCCCCAGTACACCGATGGCGGTAATGCGGCCGTTTTCCACCTGAATATCCGCCACATCTTTTTGGAACACTTCGTTATAAAAGGTCACATTCTTAAAAATCATTCTGCATTCTCCTTGGCAATTTCCGCAGCCAGCTTTGCCAGCTCCTCAAAGTGGCTCATTTGGCAAATGCGGCGGCGGAACCCGGCGCCACCCCGCAGTCCCTTGGTGTAGTAGGCGGCATGGTGGCGCGCCTCCATCATGGCGGTGCGCTCGCCTTTATATTGAATGGTGCGGTCAATATGGCGCAGCATGACGGCCATACGCTCGTGAATGCCCGGCTCCGGCAGCACCCTTGTGTCTGTTAAATAGGCGTTAATTTGGCGGAACAGCCAAGGATTGCCCATGGCGCCCCGGCCGATCATAATGGCGTCGCAGCCGGTCTGCTCCAGCAGCAGGGCAGCGCTTTGCACATCGGTTACATCGCCGTTGCCGATTACCGGAATGTGCACCGCCGCTTTTACCCGGCGAATACAGTCCCAGTCTGCGTGGCCGCTGTACATTTCTTCTCTTGTGCGGCCGTGTACCGCCACGGCGGCAGCGCCGTTTTGCTCCGCGATTTGGGCCAGCTCCACCACATTGGGGTGCGCCTTGTCCCAGCCCTTGCGCAGCTTCACCGTTACCGGCAGGTCAACGGCCTCTGCCACTGCGTAGATGATCTCGCCTGCCAGCTGCGGGTCTTTCATTAAAGCGGAGCCTGCGCCGTTGTTTGCTACCTTGGGCGCCGGGCAGCCCATATTGATGTCAATGGCTTGTGGCTCAAATTCCAGGCACAGCTTGGCCGCCTGCGCCATCACCTGCGGCTCTGTGCCAAACAGCTGAATGGCGGCGGGGCGGTCGCTGCCCAGGGTCATCAACTCCCGGCTTTTTCGGTCGCCCATTACCAGCCCCTTGGCGCTGACCATCTCCGTGACCGTGTAGGCGGCGCCAAAGTCCCGGCAGATCTCGCGAAACGCCCGATCGGCTACCCCTGCCATAGGGGGCCAAAAACGCCTTGCTATCGGGCGGTAAATTTGTAAAGTCCATGGTATCTCCTGCCTTTTCTGTCTTACTAATATACCACATAAGGAATTGTAATTCAAATCAAACTGTGATAAAATAAAAAACAGAGTGCGCCCGGGCGTTTGACCGGGGCCACAGCGCGATTTTTTTTTAGAGGGCTTTCATGAATCTTTTGGTGCTGGACGGGAACAGTATCGTCAACCGTGCCTTCTACGGCATTAAGCTGCTGACCACCAAGAGCGGCTATTATACCAACGCCATTTACGGCTTTTTGAATATTCTGCTTAAGTTGCAGGACACTTGCCACCCGGACGGTGTGGCGGTGGCCTTGATGTGCATGAGCCTACTTTCCGCCACAAGCAGTATGCGGACTATAAGGCCGGGCGTAAGCCCATGCCGCAGGAGCTGCGGGCCCAAATGCCGGTCCTCAAGGAGCTGCTTACCGCTTTGGGCTACACCACCGTGGAGTGCCCCGGCTGGGAGGCGGACGATGTTTTGGGTACTTTGGCTGCCGCTTGCCGAGACAGCGGCGACGCCTGCTTTATTGCCACCGGGGATCGGGACGCTTTGCAACTGGCCCACGGCGGGGTGAAGGTGCTGCTGGCCCGTACCAAAATGGGTCAGGCAGTGACCGATGTGTACGATGAGTCGGCCATTGCCGCCGAGTATGGCATTACCCCCCAGGCACTGATCCAGGTAAAAGCCCTGCAAGGGGACAGCTCGGACAATATTCCCGGTGTGGCCGGGGTGGGCGCCAAGACGGCGCTGGATCTGGTGCAGCGCTTTGGCACGCTGGACGCCATTTACAAGGACTTAGACACACTGGATATTAAGCCCGGCGTGCGGGAAAAATTGCGGCGGGACAAGGATAAGGCATATCTTTCTTTGAATTTGGGCACCATTCGCACCAATGCGCCTATTGATGCTGCCCCTGCCCATTATGCCGTTACCGGCGGTGACCCGGCGGCAGCGGTAGCCCTGTTTCGCAAATTGGAACTGTTTTCTCTCATTGATAAATTCAATTTGGATCGGGATCTGGTGCCCGGCGGGGAGACGGAAGCCCCTGCCCCTGCCCACCGGCCGGAGCGGCTCACCTGTGTGGACGCGGATGATCTGCTGACCCGCTTGCGTAAGGCGGGGGATGTGTATGTGGTGCCCCAGATGGCAGAGGGCACGGTGACGGATCTGTTCTTCCCTCTGGGAGACACAGTGTTCGTAATGCCGGCAGACACACCGGAATTCGGCTATTTTGTGCGCACGCTGCTGGCAGAGGATACGGTGCGCATTTTTGGCTACAACACCAAGGAACTGCACCGCCTGGCACAAAAAGCAAGGGGTGCGGTGCGGAAATATCTGCGGCGATTTGCAACTGTCTGCCTATCTGCTGCGCCCATCGGACGCCAAAGTACGATTTGGCCCAGCTGGCGCTGGAATACAATGTGCCGGTGCCGGCGTACCGCAACAGCCTGGATCAGGAGGAGCCGGCGGTGGCGCTGGCGGTGATCTTGCCGGAGCTGTTTGCCAAGACGGACGCTTTGATCGACGATGCCGGGCAGCGTAAATTGTTGACGGAAATCGAGCTGCCCCTGGCCGGTGTGCTGGCACGCATGGAGTGCGCCGGATTTGATGTGGACAAGGCGGGAATCGAGGCATTCTCCAAGAAGCTGAGCACCCGCATTTCCACCTTGACGGATGCCATTTTTGAGGCGGTGGGTCACGAGTTTAATATCAACTCGCCCAAGCAGTTGGGCGTTGCCCTGTTTGAGGACCTGGGTCTGCCTTGTAAGAAAAAGACAAAAAGCGGTTATTCCACCAATGCCGAGGTGCTGGAGGGTCTGCGCTCTGCCCACCCGGTGGTGGAAAAAATCATGGAATATCGCACACTGACTAAGCTGAAAAGCACTTACTGCGACGGTCTTCTGAAAGTGATTGATACGGACGGGCGGATACACACCCGCTTTAATCAGGTGGAGACCCGCACCGGGCGGATCTCCTCTTTGGAGCCTAATTTGCAGAACATTCCCATTCGCACGGATCTGGGGCGGGAAATGCGCAAGTTTTTCATCGCCGCCCCCGGGTGCCGACTGGTGGACGCGGACTATTCCCAAATTGAACTGCGGGTGCTGGCGTCCATGGCTGAAGATCAGACGATGATTGATGCCTTTAACAGCGGCGCGGATATTCACACCGCCACGGCGGCGCAGGTGTTTGGTCTGCCGCCGGAGATGATAACCCCCCAGCTGCGCAGTCGCGCCAAGGCGGTGAATTTTGGCATTGTTTACGGCATCGGCGCCTTTTCGCTGGCCAAGGATATTGGGGTCAGCAACAAAGAGGCTAAGGAATATATTGACTCCTATATGCACACCTATCAGGGCGTGGCGGCCTATATGCAGCGGATGATTGACGCTGCCAAGGATACCGGCTATGCTACCACGCTGTTCGGTCGGCGGCGGTATCTGCCGGAACTGGCTGCCAGCAACCACATGCTCCGCGCCTTTGGAGAGCGGGTGGCGCGGAATATGCCGATCCAGGGCACTGCGGCTGATATTATTAAGATTGCCATGGTGCGGGTGGATCGGCGGCTGTATGCCGAGGGAATGGAGAGCCGTCTGATTCTCCAGGTGCACGATGAATTGATCGTAGAGGCAGCCGGAGGCAGAGGCCCACCGGGCACTGCAAATTGTAACGGAGGAGATGGAGCACGCCTGCAATATGGCGGTGCTGCTGCGGGCCGACGGCAAGATCGGCCAAACTTGGTATGATGCACATTAAAGACCACCAGCTGCAAATTTTGCCCTTTGCCCCGGCGCATCTGGACGGGGTGGAGCGGCTGGAGCAGTTGTGCTTTGCCCACCCCTGGCAGCGGGCGGATTTAGAGGCCCAGCTGACGAACCCCTGCGCCCGCTTTTTAGTGGCGATGCTGGGAGATAAAGTGGTAGGCTACCTGGGGGTGCAGGTGGTCTGCGGTGAGGGCAGCGTCACCAATGTGGCGGTGGATCCCACCTATCGCCGCCGGGGTATTGCCCGGGCACTGTTCGGTGCTTGTTTTGCCGCCGGGGAACTGGATTTTTTGACTTTGGAGGTGCGGCCGTCCAATGAGGCGGCGCTGGCACTGTACCGGGAACTGGGCTTTCAGCCGGTGGGGCGGCGCCGGGACTTCTATACGGACCCGACGGAGGACGCACTGCTGTTGACAAAAACCTTTAAGAAAGAGGAACCGGATGGGTAAAAAGAAAGACAAACTCTATAAATTAGAGCCGGAGACCAAGGCGATGATCGCCGCTGTGCGCAGCGCCGTGGAGGACTGCGCCGCCACCGGGCTGTACGGTCGGTTTATGGGCTTTGAGGAGAGTCACACGACAGATGATTACCGCTTGACCGCCGTGTTTGACTGCGGCGAATACCGGCTGCGGCTGCGGTATCTGCCCTCGGTGATGCTGCTGACCGACAATTTTTTGGACATAGACCTGGACTACGGCGACGCCGGTCGCTTTACACTCTATGATGTGTTCAATGTGCTGGAGATCGAGGACTTTAACCAGTATTACCACAGTGGTTTTTCCACCACCGGCGAGGTGCCGGGTCTGGTGCGGGAGCTGCTGGAGGCGGTACATAAATACGATTACGACTTGCGCCGGGCGGCAGAACCGCAGCTTTTGGCGCAGATGAAAGCCAATCGCCTGGCGGATATGAAAGCCGTGCGGGGCAAGCACTTTGACCCAAATGACCCGGATGGGGAAGATCAGGAGATCTTGGGCATATTGCCTACGCACCCGATGGTCACCGCCGTGTCCGGTGCAACGGACAGCGCCAAGCTGCTGCGGCATTTGGAAAAGGCGGAGGCCAAGGGCCGACTGGACACCCTCTATGAGCGCCGCCTGCTGGACTATATGCGCCGGGGCAATACGGTGGTGGACCAAACCGAGCAAGCCAAGCAGGATTTTGAGCGGCAGTACCGGCGCTGCGTGCGCAAGGTGAATGGGATTATTGCCGTTGTGGGGCTGATCGTGGCCATGGTGCTGGTGTTCGGCCTGCGGGCCCTGCTGTTTCGGGGTACCCGGCTGGTGGAGTACACGCGGCCCATCGGCGCGCTGGAAATCAGCGTGAGCACGGCCAAGTGTGTTCTTTTCGGACTAATCAGCGCTCTGGGCGTGTATAGCGCCGGCAAGGTGCTGCTGGGCACGCCCTTGATGAAGTGCTTTTATCCCAAGGACGAAAAAAGCCGAGCCTATTATGCCCGGGAGAATGAGAGCGCCCGCACCGGCAAACAGGTAGCAGAGGCTGTTGTAGGTATGCTTTTAATGGTACTGCTGTCTGTGTATGCGGCTACCAATAATTTTGGCATTGGCGCGGAATATGTGCGTTATTCCCCGGACGGCTCCCTCTTTCAGGTGGTGCAGGTGGAGAACCGGAACCTGCGGGTTTACAGAGTCGAGGGGGAGACGGACGAGGACGGCGCATTCGCTCCGGTGGAGAACGGCTACGCCATTTCGGACGGCAAGGATCATTCCTACTATGTGGGCGAGTTGGTGCCCGGCGGCCCGACGGAGAAAAAGCTGCTGGCTATTGCGGAGAAAAACGGCCAGACCATACCGACGGTCAAGACCCAAGAGGATATTAAAAAATGAGAATTTTAGGAATTGAAAGCTCCTGCGATGAGACGGCGGCAGCCGTGGTGCAGGACGGACGGCAGGTGCTGTCCAATGTGATCGCTACCTCGCTGGAGGAGCATAAGCTGTACGGTGGCGTGGTGCCGGAGATTGCCTCCCGCCGCCATGCAGAGAGTATCAGCGGCGTGGTGCGCCAGGCGCTGGCGGACGCCAATTGCGATATGTCAGGGATTGACGCCATTGCGGTGACCTATGCCCCCGGGCTCATCGGCGCCCTGCTGGTGGGGGTGAACTTTGCCAAGGGGCTGTCTATGGCTACAAATACGCCCCTGGTGCCGGTCCACCACCTGCGCAGCCATGTGGCCGCCAATTACATTACCGGCGATCTGCAACCGCCGTTTCTTTGCCTGGTGGTCAGCGGCGGCCACAGCCACATTGTAGCGGTGGAGGACTACACCACTTATAAAGTGCTGGGCAAGACCCGAGACGATGCTGCCGGCGAGGCGCTGGACAAGGCCGGGCGCACCTTGGGGCTGCCGTACCCCGGCGGGATCAGCATAGACAAGATCGCCCCCACCGGGGACGAGAATGCCTTTGCCTTTCCCCACCCGCGGCTGGACACGCCTTATGATTTCTCGTTCAGTGGGCTAAAGACTGCGGTCATCAACATCGTGCACCGGATGGAACAGAAGGGGGAGACCTTGCCGGTGGCCGACCTGGCTGCCTCGTTCCAAAAAGGGTGTTACCGATTGCCTGGTGGAGAAGCTGGAAAAGGCCGCCACGGACTACGGCTACACTTCCATTGCACTGGCAGGCGGTGTGTCCGCCAACTCCCGCCTGCGCCGAGAGACGGACCGCCTGTGCCGCCAAAAGGGCTGGCAGCTGCATTTGCCGGCACTGAAATACTGCGGTGACAACGGCGCCATGGTAGGCGCACAGGGCTACTATGAGTATGTGTCCGGCGTGCGCGCACAACCGGATCTGAACGCTTATGCAACTATGCCAATTGATCGGCCGACTTTTTGAAAAAATTGTGAAAAAGTTCTAATTAGAAGCCGTATCTATTGAATTTTTTGCTGTTTTTGGTATAATGATAGTAACAAAAATGCACTGATTTTTTGGATTTTTTGCAAATAACTTAAAGGAGAATAGAGTTATGGAAACAACTTTGACTTCCAACAAGTCCCTGCTTGCGTGGCTGGACGAAAAAGTGGAACTGACCAAGCCCTCTAAGATCGTTTGGATCGACGGTTCTAAGGAACAGATCGACGCCCTGAAGGCGGAGGCTGTGGAAACCGGCGAGATGATCAAGCTCAATGAGGAGCTGCTGCCCGACTGCTATCTGCACAGAACCGCAGAGAACGACGTGGCCCGTGTGGAGGACAGAACTCTGATCTGCTCCAAAAAAGAAGAGGACGCCGGCCCCACCAACCACTGGATGGAGCCCTCTAAGGCTTATAAAATGCTCTATGACATCGCTGCCGGTGCTTACGAGGGCAGAACCATGTATATCATTCCCTATTCCATGGGTCCCGTTGGTTCTCCCTTCTCCAAGGTCGGTATCGAGATCACCGATTCTATCTACGTTGTGCTGAACATGAACATCATGACCAGAGTGGGCAAGGCTGTTCTGGATGTACTGGGCGACTCTAACGACTGGGTGCGCGGTATGCACTGCAAGTGCAATGTGGATCCGGAGAAGCGCTGGATCTGCCAGTTCCCGGAGGACAACACCATCATTTCCGTGAACTCTGCTTACGGCGGCAATGTGCTGCTGGGCAAAAAGTGCTTTGCTCTGCGTATCGCTTCTTACCTGGGTAAGAACGAGATGTGGCAGGCTGAGCATATGCTGATCCTGGGTCTGCAAAAGCCCTCAGGCGAGATCAAATACCTGTGTGCTGCTTTCCCGTCTGCTTGCGGCAAGACCAATCTGGCTATGCTGATTCCGCCGGAAGGCTATCAGAAGAAGGGCTACAAGATCTGGACCGTCGGCGACGACATCGCCTGGATCCACAAGGCGAGGACGGCCGCCTGTATGCCATCAACCCGGAGAACGGCTTCTTCGGCGTGGCTCCCGGCACCAATATGAAGTCTAACCCCAACGCACTGAAGTCCACCATGAGCGGCACGATCTTCACCAATGTTTGCCACAATATGGACAACAACACCGTGTGGTGGGAAGGCCTGGATAAGAATCCGCCTACCAATGCCATTGACTGGAAGGGCAACCCCTGGAACGGCCAGACCAGCGACGAGAAGGGCGCACACCCCAACAGCCGCTTTACCGCGCCGGCAAAGAACTGCCCCTGCATTTCTCCCGAGTTTGAGAACCCGCAGGGCGTGCCGATCTCCGCTTTCATCTTCGGCGGTCGTCGTGCAAAGCTGACGCCTCTGGTGTACCAGTCCAAGAGCTGGAACCACGGCGTGTTCGTGGGCTCCGTTATGGGCTCTGAGACCACTGCTGCCGCTACCGGCGCTGTTGGTGTGATTCGTCGTGACCCCATGGCTATGCTGCCCTTCTGCGGCTACAACATGGGTGATTATTGGAAGCACTGGATCGAGATCGGCCAGACCCTGGATCCCGATAAGGCTCCCAAGATCTTCAATGTAAACTGGTTCCGTAAGGACGATGACGGCAACTTCCTGTGGCCCGGCTTCGGCGACAATATGCGCGTTCTGGACTGGATCGTTGACCGTTGCGAGGGCAAGGTGGATGCGCAGGAGACTGCAATCGGCTACCTGCCTTATGCCAAGGATATCAACCGGGAAGGCCTGGATATGACCGAGGAGCAGCTGGACAAGATCCTGGATGTGGATAAGGACGCTTGGGAAGAAGAGCTGAAGGGCGTTGAGGAGCTGTACGCAAAGTTCGGCGATCATCTGCCCAAGGAACTGGCCGACGAGCTGGCTACCGTAAAAGCCAACCTGGAGAAATAAGTTCCGATGATCAATCAAAAGAACGGGTACTTCGGTATCCGTTCTTTTTGCGTTTGTAAACCGATTTGCCTCCCTTGTAAAGGGTGACTCCCCGCTGTGCGGGGAGATGTCGCGCAACGATAGGGGGGATAAAATAATCGGCCCGATATGGGCATCGGCCCTATATTTTATTGGTTTAATAAATTGAATTTCGTAGGGCGCGATGTTTTCATCGCACCGCATAAGGAATTCAAACAATCACAGGGCAGCCCTTTGTCTTTCTTGCAATCCACTGTGGGATTTGGTAAAATGAGGGCGGAAGGTGAGATTATGAAAAAGATCAGTAGTGCACTGCTGGCGGCGCTTTTGCTGCTGGCAACGGTGTTTACCGGCGCGCCGACGGCCATGGCCGCCGGGGTGAGCGTGAATGCCACGACGGTAACGGTATATTTTTTGAACCAGGAGTTCCGGAAAAAGATCAGCCAACCGGCAGCGTACCCCGCCAGCTTTCAGCTGAAGGTCACCGGCGCTGACAAGGCCGCTTACCGGGTAACGGCAGGGGAGTCCGCCACGGTCAGCAGTACCGGACTGGTGGAGCCGCTGTGCACCCGTTACTACTGGTACGGCAATGTGGGCAGCACCGCACCTACCCCGGGCAAGACGCCGGACCGGGTGACCGAGTCTTACACCGCCGGGGACAGCACCGTGCAGGTGACTGCCGGGGGCAAGACCTTTCGCGTGACGGTGCATGTGCAGAGCTATGCCCAGGTGTATGTGGACAGCGTGATGCAGGACTATATTGCCAAGAACCTGTCTGCCAATCCCACCGATTACAATAAAGCAGAGACGGCGGCCAAGTTTGCTGCTCAGTATGAATACAGCGCCAATTACAGTAGCTATTTGTCCATGGTGATTCTGGGCGGCGGCGATTGCTGGGCCAGTACCGGGGCGGTCAATCGTATGTGCAGCCTGATGGGGCTGCCCGCCTGGACTCGCAACGGCAACAAAGACGCCGGCGCAGGCAGTGGCCATGTGAACACATTGGCGCAGTGCGCAAACGGCACTTATTACCAAATTGAGGCCGGTTTTGACGCTACGGCGCGCGCCCTTATGAGATCAAGTCCCGGACCTCTCTGTTTAGCTATCGCTCCTCTGCTGCAGGGGCGACGGTGTATCAGTATGACGGCAAGACCATGCCCACTACCCTCATTGTGCCGGACACGGTGGACGGCAAAACAGTGGTGGGGATCGGCGACGGCTTTTTGCGCAATGCGGACAGTGTGACCCGGGTGGTGCTGCCAGAGACAGTCACTTCCATTGGCGCCGGCGCCTTTAACAGTTGCAGCCAGCTGCGGCAGCTGAATTTGCCCGCCACGCTGAGCACGCTGGGGGAGTACGCCTTTACCCGGTGCCCCAAGTTGACCCGGATCACCAGCCGCTCCGCCGCATTCCCGGCGGAAAATGGCGTGATTTATAACGCAGACCGCACGGCGTTGCTGTATGCGCCGGGGGCGTGTCAATGACCGTGCCCTCTACCGTGACCCGCATTGGCAACCATGCTTTTTACTACGGCGAGCAGTTGCAGTCTGTTACCTTGCCTGTCGGTTTGCAGTCCATCGGTAAGGACGCTTTTGCCGGTTGCACGGACCTGCAAACGGTGAAGGTGCAGGGTACGGCGCTGACGGAGATCCAGCGAGAGGCCTTTGCCGGTTGCCGCAAGTTAAAGTCCCTGACCCTGCCTGCCAGCGTGCAGACCCTGGGCGAGCGGGTGTTTGCCTATATGGCCACGGACTTTGTGCTGTACGGTCCTGCTACCGGCGCGCTTGCTGATTATGCGGCGGCCAATAATATTCTTTATAATCATACCCACAGCTTTGCTTTGACTTCTACCGACCCGGCCACCTGCGAGAACGCCGGAAGCAAGACTTATACCTGTACCGCTTGCAGTGCCACCAAGACGGAGACCATACAGCCCTTGGGCCACCAGCCGGTGCAGGCGCTGTACCCGGCTGATTTTCAGTATGACGGCTCGGTGATGACCTATTGCATACGCTGCCACTGGGTGCTGGAGGATAGCCGCACCATTGCCCATGTCACCAGGGTGAAGCTGTCTGCCACTACCTATACCTACAACGGCAAGGTGCAAAAACCGTCTGTGACCGTGAAAGACAGCAAGGGCAAAGCCCTGAAGAATGGTACGGATTATACCGTCAGCTATCCCAAGGGCATGAAGAATGTGGGCAAATATACCGTAAAAGTGACCCTCAAGGGCAATTACAGCGGCAGTAAGTCCATGACCTATAACATTAACCCCAAGGGTACCAGCGTGTCTAAGGTGAAAGCTGCCAAGAAAGGTTTTAAGGTCACTTGGAAAAAGCAGGCGACGCAAACTACCGGCTACCAGGTGCAGTACAGCACCAGCAGTAAGTTTAAGAAAGCCAAGACGGTGACGATCAGCAAGAATAAGACCACTTCTAAGAGTGTGAGCAAGCTGTCCGCCAAGAAGAAATATTATGTGCGCGTGCGCACTTATAAGACCGTCAAGGTGAACGGCAAAAATGTAAAGCTCTACTCCGGGTGGAGTAAGGCCAAGAGCGTGACCACCAAGAAATAAGAAAAACCGGCGGATTTTCTCCGCCGGTCTGTTGCACCTTGCACAAGATTTTGCATAGCGGCGGGCAAGTTGTGAATAATATAACAAATCTGCTGACAGAGACCAATTTTTTCTTGCAATATAGGGGCAAATCGGCTATAATTGTATCGGTAAAAATATCAGACTTTTCTAAGAAGACAGATTAACTTGAAGGAGTTGTTATTTTATGAACGCACTGAACAAAAAATCCGTTGAAGATTTGGATGTTAAAGGCAAGCGCGTACTGGTACGCTGCGACTTTAATGTTCCGCTGAAAGACGGCGAGATCACCAATGACAAGCGTATTGTGGCTGCACTGCCCACCATTAAGTACCTGATGGAGCAGGGCGCCAAGGTGATTTTGTGCTCCCACCTGGGCAGACCCAAGGGCGAGTATAAGCCTGAGTTCAGCCTGGCTCCCGTGGCCAAGCGCCTGAGCGAGTACCTGGGCGTGGATGTGCCGCTGGCTGAGGACGAGAATGTGGTCGGTGACAATGCGAAGAAGATGGCTGCCGACTTGCAGGACGGCCAGGTGATGCTGCTGGAGAATGTGCGTTACCGTGCAGAGGAGACCAAGAACGAGGAGAACTTCTCCAAGGAGCTGGCTTCTTTGGCAGATCTGTTTGTGAACGACGCATTCGGCACTGCACACCGTGCCCATTGCTCCACCACCGGTGTGGCTTCTTACCTGCCGGCTGCCTGTGGTTATTTGATCCAAAAGGAGATCCAGTTTATGGGTGGCGCACTGGCAGATCCCAAGCGCCCGCTGGTTGCCATTCTAGGCGGCGCTAAGGTGTCTGACAAGATTGGTGTGATTTCTAATTTGATCGACAAGTGCGATACCATCATCATCGGCGGCGGTATGGCTTATACCTTTATGAAGTACCTGGGCCACAACATCGGCACCTCTCTGCTGGAGGCTGACTGGGTGGACAAGGCCGGCGAGATGATGCAGACTGCCAAGGATAAGGGCGTGAAGTTCCTGATCCCCATAGACAATCGCTGCGGCAAAGAGTATAAAGAGGATACCGAGGTTTTGGTTTGCAAGTCCGATGATATTCCGGACGGCTGGATGGGCCTGGACATCGGTCCTAAGACCGAGAAGCTGTTTGCTGACGCCATTGACGGCGCAGGCACTGTGATTTGGAACGGCCCCATGGGTGTGTCCGAGTGGGACAATTTCGCCAGCGGCACCATCGCTGTGGCTAAGGCTATTGCAGACAGCGCATGCCATCTCCATTATCGGCGGCGGCGATTCTGTGGCTGCTGTGACCAAGCTGGGCTTTGCCGATCAGATGAGCCACATTTCTACCGGCGGCGGCGCTTCTTTGGAATTCCTGGAGGGCAAGGAGCTGCCCGGTATCGCTGCATTGCAGGATAAGGACTAATTGCTAAATCTATTTTTTCTATAAAAGAGGTAAGTGAATTATGAACAAAGCACTTCGTAAGGCCGTCATTGCCGGCAACTGGAAAATGAACAACACCCCCGCAGAGACCACTGCTCTGCTGGAGGAGATGAAACCCCTGGTGGCAGACGCGGATTGCGATGTAATCATCTGTGCACCCTTTGTGGATCTGCAGGCTGCCCTGGACGCTACCAAAGGCCCAACATTCAGGTGGGCGCCGAGAACTGCCACTGGGCAGAGAAAGGTGCTTTCACTGCTGAGGTATCCGCTCCCATGCTGAAGGCCATGGGCGTGCCCTATGTGATCATCGGCCACAGTGAGCGCCGCCAGTATTTTGGCGAGACCAACGAGACCGTGAACAAGCGTGTGCGCGCTGCCCTGGACAATGGGCTGAAAGTGATCCTTTGCGTTGGTGAGGTGCTGGAGGAGCGCGAGCAGGGTGTCACCTTTGAGGTGGTCGGCATGCAGACCAAGATCGCTTTGCAGGGCGTCAGCGAGGAAGAGCTGAAGAATGTGATCATCGCTTATGAGCCGGTATGGGCCATCGGCACCGGCAAGACCGCTACGGCGGATCAGGCTAACGAGGTGAACGGTTACATCCGTTCCGTTATCGCTCAGCTGTACGGCCAGGCTGCTGCAGATGCTTTTGTGGTGCAGTACGGCGGTTCTATGAATGCCGGCAACGCAGAGGAGCTGCTGGCGAAGGAGCATGTAGACGGCGGACTGATCGGCGGCGCTTCTTTGAAGGCCAAGGACTTCTCCGTGATCGTGAAGGCTGCTTCTAAATAAAAAATCAATGGCTGGGGGGAGTTGCGGCGACGGTCGCTGCTCCCTCTTGCTTTGTCACTTTATCCGTGAAAGGAAGTTATTACTATGTCTAAGAAACCTTATGTGCTTTGCATTATGGACGGCTTCGGCAAGAACCCGTCCCAGCATGGCAATGCCATTGCCATGGCTAAGAAGCCCAATTTGGATAAGCTGATGGCCGAGTGCCCTTATACCTATATCGGTGCCTCCGGTATGGATGTGGGCCTGCCGGACGGCCAGATGGGCAACAGCGAGGTGGGCCACACCAATATGGGCGCCGGCCGCGTGGTGTACCAGGATTTGACCCGCATTTCCAAGGCGTTTGCCGACGGCGAGGCCTATAAGAATGAAGTGCTGGTTGGCGCTATGGAGAATGCCAAGGACAAGGCCCTGCACCTGATGGGTCTTGTGTCTCCCGGTGGCGTACACAGCCATATAACCCACCTGTACAATCTGCTGGAGATGGCCAAGGAACAGGGCGTTTCCAAGGTGTATGTGCACGCTTTTCTGGACGGCCGTGATGTGCCCCCCGCTTCTGCAGCGGAGGATTTGGAACAGCTCCAGGCCAAGATGAACGAACTGGGCGTTGGTAAGATCGCCTCTGTGATGGGTCGTTTCTACGCCATGGACCGTGATAATATTTGGGACCGTGTGGAGAAAGCCTATGCCGCTATGGTGTACGGCGAGGGCGTGCAGGCTACGGACGCGGTGGCGGCCGTGCGTGCGTCTTATGAGACGGTGGACGAGGACGGAAAGCACCTGACCGATGAGTTTGTGCTGCCCACCGTTGTTGGCAACGAAGGCCGTGTGCACAGCGGCGAGAGCGTGATCTTCTTTAACTTCCGGCCGGACCGTGCCCGGGAGATTACCCGCGCCTTTGTGGATCCGGCATTCACCGGCTTTGACCGCAAGGGTGGCGCCTTGAACCCCTATTTTGTGTGCATGACCCAGTATGATGCGGAGATGCCTTGCGTGCATGTGGCCTTTGGTCCGGAGAGCCTGGAGAACACCTTTGGCGAGTACCTGTCCAAGCAGGGCAAGACCCAGCTGCGAATCGCCGAGACCCAGAAGTATGCCCATGTGACCTTCTTCTTCAACGGCGGCGCAGAGGAGCCGTATCCGGGCGAGGATCGCATTTTGGTGCCCTCTCCCAAGATCTCAACCTTTGACCTGATGCCAGAGATGAGCGCGCCCCAGGTGTCTGAAAAGCTGAACGAGGCCGTGCGCAGCGGCAAGTACGATGTGGTGATCGTCAACTTCGCCAACTGTGATATGGTGGGTCACACCGGCATTATCCCTGCCGCTGTAAAAGCTGTGGAGACGGTGGACGCCTGCGTTGGCAGCTTGGTTCAGGCGGTCAAGGATATGGACGGCGTGCTGTTTGTGACTGCCGATCACGGCAATGCAGACAAGATGCTGGACGAGAACGACGAGCCGTTTACGGCCCACACCACCAACCCGGTGCCCTTTATCGTGGTGAACTACCCCTGCACCCTGCGTGAGGGCGGCAAGCTGTGCGATATTGCTCCCACCATGCTCAAGGTGATGGGCCTGCCCCAGCCGGCAGAAATGACCGGTACCTCCATTGTAGAGTAATTTTAAGCCCCTTTGGCGGCGGTGCATTTGCACCGCCGCTTTTTCGTTTTATAAATGGTTAGTGACGAAGGGTTGCTGCAACCGGGAACATTGAATCGCTTTGCCATAGATTAAACCTTTACACCCGGGTGCCGAATGGCGTATAATAATAGCAAAGGGGAGATCGTTATGACATTAAAACAACTGGAATATGTGGTCAAGGTGGCGGAGTGCGGTACCGTCAGCGGGGCGGCCAAGGCGCTGTTTGTGGCCCAGCCCAGCCTGAGTGCCGCCATTCAGGAGTTGGAGAGCGAAATGCACTTGACCCTGTTTCACCGCACCAATAAGGGCGTGATCGTGACCAAAGAAGGCGAGGTGTTTCTGTCTTATGCTCGCCAAATTTTGGAGCAGACGGCGCTGCTGGAAAGCCGCTACAAGGGCGACCCGGTGCGTAAGCAGGCCTTTGTGTGTCTACCCAGCACTATTCCTTTGCGGTGAACGCCTTTGTGGACCTGATCCGGGAGCGGGGCGGCGACCGCTACGACTTCTCTTTGCGAGAGACGCAAACCTACGAGATCATTGAAGATGTGGCACAGCGCAAAAGCGAGATCGGCCTGTTGTATCTCAATGACTTTAATCGTACGGCGCTGCAAAAGCTGCTGCGGGGAGCCGATTTGGATTTTACGCCCCTGTTTACCGCCCACGCGCATGTGTTTCTCAGCAGCAATCACCCGCTCTCCGGTGCCCGGGCAGTGTCTTTTGACGATTTGGCGTCGTATCCTTATTTGTCCTTTGAGCAGGGGGATCACAATTCCTTTTATTTTTCGGAAGAGATCTTCAGCCCGGCAGTGCGCAGCAAAAATATCCGGGTGCGGGATCGCGCCACCCTGTTTAATTTGCTGATCGGCTTGCAGGGCTACACCGTGTGCAGCGGCGTGATCGACAGCAAGCTGAACGGCGAGAATATTGTAGCCGTGCCCCTCACCGGCGTGGCGCCCATGGAGATCGGCTATATTTTGCCTGCCGGCGTGCAGCCGGGCAGCCTGTGCCGGGCGTATATTGAAAATTTGAAGCAGTATGTGCCTATAGACTGAAGCTATGGCAAACAACTGAATATCCGTATTTTACAATAGCGAAAACCTCCGTTATACTATAAGCAACAACAACCAAACGGAGGACAAAAATATGTACAGCAAGAACGCACCTTTTCGCTATGATTTTGTAGGCAGCTTTTTGCGCCCGGCACCCCATTAAGGCCGCCCGCGCCGCTTTTGCCGCCGGTGAGCTGGACGCTGCCGGGCTGAAAGAAGTGGAGGACCGGGAGATCCGCAAGCTGATCTCTCACCAAAAAGCCGCCGGGTATCACACCATTACCGACGGCGAGTTCCGTCGCAGCTACTGGCACCTGGACTTTATGTGGGGATTGCAAGGACTGCAGGAGATCACCCTGGACCACGGCTATATTTCCCATGGGAGGAGACCACCCCGGCTCTGTGCAGGTGGTGGGCAAGATCAGCGGCGAGAATCACCCCTTTGTGGAGCATTTTAAATTTGTAAAGCAGTTTGAAGATGACAACACCGTTGCCCGCCAGACCATTCCCGCACCGGCGCAGCTGTATGCAGAGCTGTTCCGGGAGGATAACGGCAAGGCCACCCGCGCGGTTTATCCGGACGATGATGCACTGCTGGCGGATATTGCCGCCGCTTATCGCCAGGTGATCGCCGATCTGTATGCCGCCGGTTGCCGCAATGTGCAGCTGGACGACTGCACCTGGGGTATGTTCTGCGACGCCGGGTATCAGCAGTTCCTGGCAAGTACCGGCGCTAAGCTGGAGGATGAGGCAGAGAAGTACCTGCAACTAAATAATGCTGCCCTGGAGGGCAAGCCGGCGGACCTGGTGGTGACCACCCATGTGTGCCGCGGCAATTATCACTCCACCTGGGCCAGCTCCGGCGGCTATGCGCCTATTGCGCCCATTCTGTTTGCCAAGGCGCATGTGGACGGCTTTTATCTGGAGTTTGATGACGCCCGTTCCGGCGATTTTGCACCGCTGCAGTTTGTTGCCCCGGGCAAAAAAGTGGTGCTGGGCCTGGTGACCACCAAGTCCCCGGTGCTGGAGGATCCGGAGGCGGTAAAAGCGCGGATCGCCCAGGCAGCGGAGCTGGTGCCCCTGGAAAACCTGTGCCTAAGCCCCCAGTGCGGCTTTGCCTCTTGCGAGATCGGCAACAAGCTGACGGATGATGAGCAGTGGGCCAAGCTGAACCTGGTGCGCACCGTCGCCCGGCAGGTTTGGTAAGATCAAATTTATCAAAATCACACAAAACGGCAGGAGAGATCTTGCCGTTTGTTTTATTTGTGCAACCAATTTGACCTTTTGTGGTGTAATCTTCCTCGGATTTCGATTTTTTTATTGCAAGGCGGGGCAAAATCAGATACAATAAGGATAGAAAGGATGTGTGCCAATGAGCCAGATTTATACAATACCTTGTAACAGAAATGAAGATGTGTTTATCCACGCGATTCCCGGCCATTATGTAACCGCTTCCGCCCACCTGAATTACTATGTGGGCACCTCCGGGACATTAAGCATAATCGGGTGGTGTCTGTGGAGGCTGCCAAGCTGCTGGCCGAGTATTACAGCGTGCGGAATATGGATGTGGACACGGTGCTGTGCCTGTATGAGACCCAGGCGCTGGGTGCTTATATGGCCCAGGAACTGGCAAGCCCCAGTATGCTGGCGCCCAACCCCGGACTTACAGGTTTATGTGCTGGGTCCGGAGTATGACACCCAGGGCAATATGATCTTTCGGGACAATTTGCGCCGGATGATCCAGGGCAAGAATGTGGTGGTGCTCATCTCCTGTATCACCAGCGGCCGCACGGTGGAGCGGGCGGTACAGAGCGCCCGGTATTACGGCGGCAATGTGATTGGCATTTCTTCCGTGTTCAGCGCAGCCAAGGAACTGTGTGGGCTGGAGGTCAACACCCTGTTTACCCCGGAGGATCTGCCCAATTATTCTTATACAGCCGCCAAGGACTGCCCCATGTGCAAGGCCGGTCAGCCGGTAGACGCCATTATGAACGGCTACGGCTACTCCAAACTGTAAAATTTGGGTTGACAAAATCGGCGCGCGTGTTATAATAATCTTACTGAATATACAGTACCCACAAAAGACTGTGAAGCAGAAAAAGACCTGCGTTTTCCTGCACAGAGAGGCGGCGGACGGTGCAAGCCGCACAGGGAACATAGGTGCATAGCTCTCTGCGGAGTTGCTCTTCTGAATAGAAATCAATAGGAAGAGCCGTTTAACCTCGTTATCGGTTGAGGCATTGTTTGATGCCAAAGGGCAGATTTTTTCTGCTGAAGTAGGGTGGTACGCATAGATACTGCGTCCCTATCCATTGGGGGCGCAGTTTTTGTTTGTGCCTCCCCAACAGAGAAAGGAGAAACTGTGATGATGAACCAAGGCTACAAGAAGTATAAGCCCTTTACCCCCATTGATTTGCCGGACCGCCAGTGGCCCAACCGCGTGATCGACCATGCGCCCATTTGGTGCTCGGTGGATCTGCGTGACGGCAACCAGGCGCTGGTGGACCCGATGAATTTGGAGGAAAAGCTGGAATATTTTAAGACCCTGATTGCGGTTGGGTTTAAGGAGATCGAGGTGGGCTTTCCCTCTGCCAGCGAGACGGAGTATGAGATCCTGCGCACCCTGATCGACGGCCACTATATCCCGGACGATGTGACCATTCAGGTGCTGGTGCAGGCGCGCCCTCACCTGATCAAAAAGACCTTTGAGGCCATTGACGGCGCCAAGAATGTGATCGTGCATTTTTACAATTCCACTTCCACTTTGCAGCGCAAGGTGGTGTTTAAGACGGATATGGACGGCGTGATTCAGATCGCCGTGGACGGCGCCCGCCTGATCTATGCACTCACCGAGGAGGAGAAAAAGCGCCACCCGGAGATGAACATTCGCTTTGAGTATTCGCCGGAGTCCTTTACCGGTACGGAGATGGACAATGCGGTAGAGATCTGCCGCCGGGTGATGGAGGAGCTGCATATTACCAAGGAGAACCCCATTATCCTGAACCTGCCCTCCACTGTGGAGGGCTCTCTCTCCCAACGGTTATGCAGACCAGATTGAGTATTTCTGCCGTCACCTGCCCAACCGGGACGCGGCCATTATCTCCCTGCACCCCCACAATGACCGGGGCGAGGGCGTGGCTGCTACGGAGCTGGCGCTGATGGCCGGTGCGCGATCGTGTAGAGGGCCTGTTCGGCAACGGCGAGCGTACCGGCAATGTGGATGTTGTGACCTTGGCGCTGAATATGTGGACCCAGGGGGTAGATCCTCAGCTGGATTTCCACAACATTAATAAAATCAAAGGAAGTGTATGAGCGCTGCACCAAGATGCAGGTGCCGCCCCGCCAGCCTTATGCCGGCGAGTTGGTGTTTACCGCATTCTCCGGCTCTCATCAGGATGCCATCAACAAGGGCAAGATCTATATGGAAGAAAGCGGCACCCCTTATTGGGAGATCCCGTACCTGCCTATCGACCCGGCAGATGTGGGCCGAGAGTATGAGCCCATCATTCGGATCAATTCTCAGTCCGGCAAGGGCGGCACTGCCTTTATTTTGGCCAACAACTATGGCATCAAGATGCCTAAGTCCATGCACCCGGAGTTTAGCGCCGTGGTACAAAAGGCCTGCGACGAGAAGGGTAAGGAACTGAAAGCGGAGGAGGTCTTTGACCTGTTCCAGCAGGAGTATCGCAATGTGTGCGGCCTACCGCCTGGTGAATTACAAGATCAGCGAGGAGAAAAACGAGCAGGACGATCTGACCCATGTGCATTTCTCCGGCGAGTTGAAATACAAGGGCAATGCGCCGGTGCAGATTGAGGGCAACGGCAACGGCCCGGTGGCTGCGTTCTGCGACGCTATGAACCAAACCGAGGTGGCCAGCTACCAGTTTGTGGATTACAGCGAGCACGCCATCTCCGTGGGCTCCGACTCCAAGGCCATCAGCTATATTCACTTAAAGAATCCACAGGGGAAGGACATTTTCGGTATCGGCGTCAGCCATAATATCGGTTATGCGTCCATGAAGGGCATTATCTGCGCCATCAACCGGGACCAGGCGGATACCATGCGGGACGATACCATGCCCGGCATTTTTGAGGTTTGCTAAGACAGAAAGGGCAAGAACATGAAAAATTACAAAATCACCGTGTTGCGCGGTGACGGCATTGGGCCGGAGATCGTGAACGAATGTATCAAGGTGCTGGACAAGGCAGGGGAGAAGTTTGGCTTCTCTTTTGACTACAATGACCAGCTGCTGGGTGGCTGCGCCATTGACGCCACCGGCGTGCCTTATCCGGCAGAAACGGCGGCAGCCTGCAAAGCATCTGACGCGGTGCTGCTGGGCGCTGTGGGCGGCCCTAAGTGGGACGACCAGCCGGGCAACAATCGACCGGAAAAGGGTCTGCTAGCCATTCGTGAGGACCTGGGTCTGTTTGCCAACCTGCGCCCGGCCAAGATCTTTGCCCCGCTGAAGAGTGCTTCTCCCATTAAGGAGGAGATCATCGGCGATGGGCTGGACATTCTCATTGTGCGCGAGCTGACCGGCGGCATTTACTTCGGCGACCGCGGTACTTATGAGGAGAACGGCGTGGTGGGTGCGTATGATACGGAGCGCTACACTTACCCGGAGATCAAGCGCATTGTCAAGGCCGGTTTTGAGTACGCGATGAAGCGGGACAAGCGGCTGACCTGCGTGGACAAGGCCAATGTGCTGGACAGCTCCCGCCTGTGGCGTAAGATCGTAGAAGAGACCAAGGCGGATTACCCCCAGGTGGAGGTGTCCTATATGTATGTGGACAACTGCGCTATGCAGCTGGTGCGCAATCCCAACCAGTTTGATGTGATTGTCACTTCCAATATCTTTGGCGATATTCTGTCTGACGAGGCGTCTATGATCTCCGGCTCCATCGGTATGCTGGCGTCTGCTTCTCTGGCAGAGGGCACTTTTGGCTTGTACGAGCCTATCCACGGTTCCGCACCGGATATTGCCGGTCAGGGCAAGGCCAATCCGCTGGCAACCATTTTGTCCGGCGCCATGATGCTGCGCTACACCTTTGGCGAGATGGACGCTGCCCAGGCCATTGAGGACGCGGTGGATCAGGCACTGACCCAGGCCCGCACCCCGGATATTTACGAGGAGGGCTTCCGTCCGGTGACCACCGCCCAAATGGGCGACTTGGTGGCCGGCCTGCTGTAATCGTTTGGTAAATCAAAGGACCGATACACGGTGTATCGGTCCTTTTTTATGTGCTTGCGGTGTTTTATAATATTACATCGGTTATAAAATTCCTGTCGGGTGGGGACTTGCTCCCGCCGGTATTTATGCACACCCACATACAAAAGACCGCCCCGGGTGATCCGAGACGGTTTTTTATGGATTTCAATTTTTACTTTTCCACGACTTTACCGCCGTTGTTGGCAGAGGCGTAGCCGATCCAGCTGCGACCGGGGTTCAGCTTTAAGGGCTGACCGTCGGTGGTGGTCAGGGACAGCTTGCCGTCCTTTTTGCTCCACTTGATCTCGGTGTAGGTGCCCTGAGAAGCCAGCACACCCTTGCCGCCGGCCAGATCGTAGTTGCAGTAGGTCTCGCCCTTACCGCTGCCTTTGTAATTGGCCTTAGTGGTGTAAGAGGTGTTGTCAAACAGCACGATCAGGTTCTTCATCTTTACATCCGTTTCATAATCGGTGCTGTGGTACATTTTGTCATCGCTTTTATAGGTCCAGTCGCGGGTGCGGGTGCGATTAGAGAAGGTCAGCGCCAGTGCGTTGCAGGGATCATCACCCACGGCAGTTGCCTTTTTGTTAAAGTCGAAGGTGGTAAACTTGGCCTCGTTGACCTTGGTGCGGATCTTCTGCTCTTTCAGGGCAGAGGCAATTTTTTTGCCTCGCAGCACACCGGTGTGTTCGCTGGCTACATTGCGGGTTTGGTCTCTGGTAAACAGATCCACCTTGCCACTGTAAGTCATCTGGTTAATGTGGTCCACATTGTCCTGGTCAAACACGGTGTTGGCGCCTACATAGCTGCCTTTGCTCTTGCTTTGACCCCAGTGGATAAAGACGGCGTCAAACATCTCGGAAAAGCGAATGTACGGCGGGCGGGCGCTGCGCATAGGGCCGATCTTGTCCGGCACAGAGGTATAGTCGGCAAAGAGCCACAGCATACGGGTCTCGCCGCCTTCCACTTCGCCCTCTACGATAATGTCCGGGGAATTGATCCCCCACTGGGGACGGGCAGCCTGGGCATTCTCTACTACCAGGGCCACCGGGCGTTTGCCTACCGCGTTCTCATTGTAGTCGCTCTCACCGGTAAAGGGGTTCACCACGGCCACCGGTGCCTGGGTGGCGGCTTCGGTAGCGGCATTGGTTACGCCGGAGGTTGGCTCCTCGTTTTTGCCGCGCACCACGCCAAAGTAAATGCCCAGAGCCACGGCAATCACAACCACAACGGCCACAACGGCAATAATGATTTTCTTTTGCTTATCGTTCTTCTTCATTTCTTCCTCCGGATATTCATCGTCACCAAGGGGTCGGGTCGGGGGCGTGTAGGTTGCCTCTGCCCGGGTCTCCTCCGTGCCGGAAAATACATTGGTATATACATCTTCTCTGCCGTCTGCGGTGGGTGTGGCCTCCGGCATAGCGGGGGCGGCCGGTGTTTCCTCTGCTGCCTCTGTGGGCAGGGTGGGATTCTCCGGCAAATCCTTCGGCGCAGGCGTGGGGGCGTCTGCCTGGTCAAACAGCGGCATATCTACGGTCTGAGGCGGCTCCGGCTCTGGGGGCGCATCCTCTGTGTGCGGGTTTTGGCGGTTCCGAATTTCGTTCAGAATATCATCCAGCTCATCGGAATCATGCATAAAACTCCTCCTCTCACAACAATGTTGTCACCTTATTTTACCATAACTGCCGTCGGATTTCACTATATTTTTTGATTTTTATTGATTTGGCACGGGCATTATAGTAAAATAGGAGCCACGGAGGGACATTTTTATGGCAAAAACAATCCCTATGATCATTACGAATTCGGACATTTTGGTGAAGAATCGGGACACGGACGATTTTAAGACCTTCTCCCTGCCGGGCACGCCGGTGGTGGCCAATATTCCTTTTTATCATCATTATGCCGCCAAGATCAGCGAGACCCAGCATTATTTTAAGGAATTCATCAAGAGTATGTACGGCAAAAAGCTGTCCAAAAACATTTTGGCAATCCTGGTGCCGGACGATACCACCGCACTGGAGTCTATTTTTATTAACGAGCTGTTTCTGAATTCCGACGCCTGTAAGGCTGTGGCGCAGATGAAAATGGGACAAGCCCTTTCCAAGACAGACGAAAGCTATGTGAGCATCTCCAAATCCGGGCGCAATCTGGCGCTGCTGTATGTGAAGAACAACGAGGTAATCGTCAGCCGGTATTATGATGCAAACGGCTATGACCCGGCTGTGGTGAAGGCGGACGCTGCCCGATTGCATATTGATATTGAATACAAGCAAGTGCCGGTGTATGTGAATAATTTTAATATGAATATGGACGAGTTCTTGGATATGGGAACGGTGATTTCACCTAAGGATTTTATGGAAAAAATTGCCGCCGTGGATGTGGCCAAGCTGTGAGTAAATACAGCGCCCCTGTGCAAACTATTACCGGTCTTATGCGCGCACCGATTGCACAGGGGTGATTTTTTATGGCGAAGAAGAACAAAAAGGAAAAACGGCAGAGAAAGGGCAAGGAAGTCATTGACCTGACCTCCTATATCAGCCCGGAGATGTTGCAGGCAGATGTGGACGGCAGCTACACCGGCGTGCCTCGGGAAACTTATTATGAGGACATTCCCGCAGAGCCGGTACAGGATGCGGACGATCTGTAAAGTGCAAAAAAGCGCATTGCAAGCCTTGCAATGCGCTTTTCTCTTGTACTTATTTCTTCTTGAACTTGTCAAAAAAAGCCTTCTTTAGGCGGGTTCTTGGGGGCGTGTAGCTTTTATCAAAGGTACGCAGCAGTTCCTTTGCTCGTGCGTCAGACCAGTGGGAATATCTACAATGATCTGTACATATTCGTCGCCTTTGCCCACACTGTTCAGCCGCTGAATACCTTTACCCTTCAGCTTAAACACGGCATGCCGGCTGTGTACCGGCAGGCATATTGTACTTCACATTGCCGTCCAGGGTGGGCACCTGTAATTCTGCGCCCAGGGTGGCCTGGGTAATGCTTACATGCTTGTTGTACCACACATTATAGCCGTCCCGGGTAAAGTCCTTGTGCTTCTTGATCCGCACTTCAATGTGCAGATCACCGGCAGGGCCGCCGTTCATACCGGCGTCGCCGTTACCGCGCACGGTTACCACCTGGCCGTCATCAATCCCGGCGGGAATGTTGATTTCAATTTGCCGCGCGGCACGCACCTTGCCCTTGCCGCCGCACTTTTTGCAGGGGTCGTCTACGATTTTGCCCCGGCCGCCGCAGCGGGAGCAGGTGTGCTGGCTGTTCATTACACCGAAGGCGGTGCGCTGCTGCACATTGACTACGCCGCGTCCTTGGCAGTCCGGGCAGGTCTTGGGACTGGTCTTGCCTTTCGCCGCACCGGTGCCGCCGCACGCAGAGCAATCCTCGACCCGCTGGGTGCTGACGGTCTTTTTGCAACCCTTGGCTGCTTCTTCAAAGGTCAGGGTCACAGACGCCCGCACATCCCGACCGCGCACCGGCGCATTGGGGTTGCGCCCGCCAAAGCCGAAGCCGCCGCCTCCACCGCCAAAGATGGAGGAGAAGATATCGCCCAGGTCAATATCGCCGCCGTCAAAGCCAAAGCCACCGCCGCCGTAGCCGCCCTGTCCGGCGCCGTAGTTGGGGTCAACCCCGGCAAAGCCGAATTGGTCGTATCGGGCTTTCTTTTGGGGATCGCCCAGCACCTCATAGGCCTCGTTGCATTCCTTGAATTTGGCCTCGGCCACCGGGTCGTCCGGGTGCAGGTCCGGGTGGTACTTCTTGGCGGTTTTGCGGTATGCTTTTTTGATCTCATCCTCCGAGGCGCCTTTGCTTATGCCCAGCACCTCGTAGTAATCTCGTTTTTCTTCAGGCATAGTAGCCTCCGTCGTTTAGATTTCAGTATAGATAACGGTATAGGCAGGCGGCAATACTGGTGTATTACCGCCTGCCGCCGTTCCTGAGAGGGGATTAGTTATCGTCCACCTCGGTGTAGTCTGCGTCGGTGTAACCGGCGTCATTGCCGCCCTGTGCCGTATCTGCACCGGGTGCTGCGCCGGGCTGGGGGCCCTGCGCACCCTGGGTGGCTTCATAGATCTTTTGAGACACCTCGTAGAACTTGTTGGTCAGGTCCTCTTCGGCGCTCTTAATGGCGTCTGTGTTGTCGCCCTTCAGTGCTTCCTTCAGTGCGTCCAGCTTGGTGTTCAGCGCGCTCTTGTCGTCATCACTGAACTTGTCGCCGTTCTCGCTGAGCAGCTTCTCGGTCTGGTAAACCATCTGGTCTGCGTTGTTGCGCAGGTCTACGGCCTCTCTCTTCTTCTTATCCTCGGCGGCGAACTGCTCTGCTTCCTTCACTGCCTTGTCGATGTCGTCCTTGCTCATGTTGGAGGAGGCGGTAATGCTGATGTGCTGCTCCTTGCCGGTGCCCAGGTCCTTGGCGCTTACATGCACAATACCGTTGGAGTCAATATCAAAGGTCACTTCGATCTGGGGCACACCGCGGCGGGCGGGCATAATGCCGTCCAGGTGGAACATACCCAGGGTCTTGTTGTCCTTGGCAAACTCACGCTCACCTTGCAGCACGTGCACCTCCACGGAGGTCTGATTGTCGGCTGCGGTGGAGAAGATCTGGCTCTTCTTGGTGGGGATGGTGGTGTTGCGCTCAATGATCACGGTGTTCACGCCGCCCATGGTCTCAATACCCAGGGACAGGGGCGTCACATCCAGCAACAGCAGGCCCTTTACATCGCCGCCCAGTACGCCGCCTTGCAGGGCAGCGCCCATAGCTACGCACTCATCCGGGTTAATGCCCTTAAACGGCTCTTTGCCGCTGAACTTCTTAATGGCTTCCTGTACGGCGGGAATACGGGTGGAACCGCCTACCAGCAGGATCTTGTCAATGTCGTTCATGGTCAGGCCGGAGTCGCTCATGGCCTGGCGAACCGGGCCCATGGTAGCCTCAACCAGGTCTGCGGTCATTTCGTTAAACTTGGCTCTGGACAGGGTGGTCTCCATGTGCTTGGGGCCGGTAGCGTCTGCGGTGATGAAGGGCAGAGAGATCTGCGCCGTGGTCATACCGGACAGGTCGATCTTGGCTTTCTCTGCGGCTTCCTTAATGCGCTGCATAGCCATTTTGTCGCCGGACAGGTCAATGCCCTGCTCTTTCTTAAACTCGGCAACCAGCCAGTCCATGATCTTCTTATCAAAGTCATCGCCGCCCAGGTGGTTGTTACCGGCTGTTGCCAGTACTTCCTGCACGCCGTCGCCCATCTCAATGATGGATACATCGAATGTACCGCCGCCCAGGTCGTAGACCATCACTTTCTGGTCGTTTTCCTGGTCGATACCAAAGGCCAGCGCCGCAGCGGTGGGCTCGTTGATGATTCGCTTTACTTCCATACCGGCGATCTTACCGGCGTCCTTGGTGGCCTGGCGCTGCGCATCCGTAAAGTAAGCGGGCACGGTGATAACCGCTTCTGTTACCTTGTCGCCCAGGTAGCTCTCTGCGTCGCTCTTCAGCTTTTGCAGAATGATAGCGCTGATCTCCTGGGGGGTGTAGGCCTTGCCGTCAATGTTGACTTTGTAGTCGGAGCCCATGTGGCGCTTGATGGAAGCGATGGTGCGCTCCGGATTGGTGATGGCCTGGCGCTTTGCCACATTGCCCACCATGCGCTCGCCGTCCTTGCTGAACGCCACCACGGACGGGGTGGTGCGGCACCCTCTGCGTTGGGGATCACTACGGCTTCGCCGCCCTCAATCACGCTGACGCAGCTGTTTGTTGTACCTAAATCAATACCAATAATCTTAGACATAATGGAATACCTCCTGCTTATTGTTAATTTGCTGTTTTGACCATTGCCGGTCGGATGATCCGATCATCCATTTTATATCCCCGTTGAAAAACATCGGTAATGACATTTTCATCCAGGTTCTCATCCTCCACATGCATTACTGCATGGTGCAGGTTGGGGTCAAAGGTTTCGCCCGGGGCGCCGTAAGCGGTGACGCCCAGCTTCTCCAGGGTGGCAGTCAGACCGTCAAAGGTCATTTGCACGCCCTTTTGCAGGCCCTCAAAGTCCTGCTGGGTGGCACCCAGCGCCCGCTCCAGATTGTCAAACACCGGGAGAAATGCCTCCACGGTCTTGCCGGTGGCGTAGGCGTAAGTGTCGCCCTTTTCTTTATCGCTGCGCTTGCGGAAGTTGGCGTATTCCGCCGTCAGCCGCAGCAACTGATCTTTTGTGTCTGCCAGCTCCTTTTCCAGCGCCGCCGTAGGGTCGTCTGTTTGGGTCTGGTTGTTTTCTTCCGCCTGTGGCGGTGTGGTTTCGGTTTCTGTTTCGGCAGCGGCAGCCTGGGTGTTTGGCTTTTCCTCTGCCTGCTTCTTTTTAGCCATTGGTTATACCTCCTTCAGCAAGAAGATCTGTGGTTTTATTCATAATATACTGTGCCCGGGGCACAATGGTGGCGTAGTCCATGCGGGTGGAGCCGATCACGCCCAGGACCGCGCGCTGTTGACTGTTGTAGTGCAGACTGCACAGCATGGTGGCTGTGTTTTTCAGCTCAAAGTACGGGTTCTCCTCACCGATAAACAGAGCACTGCGCGCCGGGGCGTCGGCAAATTGCTTAGCCAGGGTCAAAAAGCGTGGCCGGTTGGTGAGAAAGGTCAGCAGCTTATATACCTCGTTGCCCAGTTCCTCGTGAGAGAGCAAATTGGTCTCGCCGGCAAAGAGCAGGCTGTCCTGCCGCGTTTCCGCGCACAGGGCGCACAGACTGCTGAGCACCGGCAGCATATCAAAAATGCGGCTGCCCAGGGTTACGGCTGTGCTTTTTGCACCGTGGCGATGCTTACATCGCTGAGCCGGCGTCGATGAATGTGCTGTGCATCACATCGTAAAAGGCGGCCATAAATCCGTCGTCCGCCGGGCAACTGAGCCGGCAAATCGAAGATTTGATACGCCCACCGGCGGTAAGCATGACCAACATGGCGCGGCCGCCTCCGGCAGGGATCAACTGCACGCCCTGAATCACATCGCCGGCGTCTGCCAGTGCGCAGCTAAAGGCGGCGCAGTGGGTGGCGTCTGCCAGCAGATCCGCCGCGTCAGCCAACAGGCGCTGGGCATCCCCTGCGTTGACGGACAGGCGTTCGTCGATCTTGGCTGTCTCATAAGGGGACAGCGCCTTAGGCCCATGAGGTGATCCACATAAAAGCGGTAGGCATTCTTGCCCGGCACACGGCCGCCGCTGGTGTGGCGCTGCTCCAGGTAGCCCAGGTTGCTCAGGTGCGCCATTTCGTTGCGAATGGTGGCGCTGGACACAGCGTAAGGCAAAAGGTTGCACAGGGTTTTGGAGCCGATCGGCTCGCCTGTCTTGATGTAATACTCAATAATCAGGCGGAGTATGGCGGCTCTGCGTTCACCAAGCATTCCTTTCACCGTCCTTTACTGTGTTAGCACTCTATGTGCCTGAGTGCTAACTGTCTTTATATTATATCCATTTTGCCGTTTTGTCAACACCTTTTTTGCAAAATCTCAAAAAATTCACGGCTTTTTCATTTTTTGTTTATGGGTAAGATCCGCCTGCCGTCTTTTTATTCTGATTGGTATAAAAAAAGAGCACCCATAGGGTGCTCCTTGTGCGGATTCTCTTTAAGTGTTATGCAGCAACGGACTTTTCCGCAGTTTGCATGGCCGCTTTTTGCGCAGCGGCGCGTTTTTCCGTATCTGCCTTCTTGGTGGAGTGGCTGGCGGCGGAAGCTTGCAGCAGTTTATCGTTTTGCACGATCTCCTGCGTGGCAGCCTTGCTGTCGTCGATCTCCAGTATACGGAATACCTGTTCCTGCTCTTCCGGTGCGGTTACAGCGGTTTTGGCGGCGGTGTACTGCTTGGGCTTGCTCTTTTTCTTGGCACTGCCCTGATAGGTGTAGATGAAGCCGTAAAAAGTCTGGCCGTAATGGTAGGTGTAGTCGGTGACGGTCTTGGTGTCAAAATAGGTGCCGCCGTAGTGGGACTCGGAAATGGTAATGCTGCCGTTCTTGTGGATCTGCTCCACCACGGCCACATGGTTGCTCCAAACCACTACTGCGCCCACCTTGGGCTTGCTGCCGTACTTGTAATAGCCGCCCTGCTTGTTAATGCTCCACCACTCGCCGGCGTTGCCGTGGGTGATCTTGGGGCCTTGCCGTTCATCTCGTACACCCGGCCGTAGGCGTAGGCCACGCAGTTGGGCATACCGTAGCCGGTCTGGCTGTAACGGTTCAGCTTGCTGTTATAATAGGCGTTGTCTGAGGTGGGGGCAGTCAGCCGGGGCTTGTAATGGCTCCTTGCGGACTCTGCCGACACGGTAGACGGGAATACTATGCAAAAAATAAGCAGAGAAATAAGGGCTATGATTGCCTTTTTCATCAAAAACCTCCCTTTGTTGGGCTTATGCCGCAACAACGGTGAGGATTGTAACACATTTGTAACTTTTTAATCTATGGTAAATCTATACAACGAATTTGTAACCATTCTGTAATAATTAAGCAACTTCCACAAACTTGCCCCTTTTCCCTTGACAAAACCGCCTTAGTATCGCAACACTTGTCTAATACTGCTCTTAAGTTGCATAAAATGGGACAAAAAACCGGCGCCCTCCGTTCTGCCGCCGGGGAGCGGCAGGGGAGAGCGCCTGTGCGTTCGTTTTGCTTTATTATAATATATAACTTATAACATTATAATAGGCATGGCCGTTAAATGCGGGCTACGCCGTCCTTCCGTGCAGCTTCTGCCACAGCGGCGGCCACGGTGTCCTTGATCCGGGGATCAAAGGCGTGGGGCAGAATATACTCCGGTTTTAACTCTGCATCGCTGACCAGGGAGGCGATGGCATACGCGGCGGCAATCTTCATATTCTCCGTAATGGCAGCGGCGCGCACATCCAGCGCCCCGCGGAAGATACCGGGGAATGCGACCACGTTGTTGATCTGGTTGGGGAAGTCGGAGCGCCCGGTGCCTACAATTTTGGCACCGGCAGCGGCAGCCTCATCCGGCAGAATCTCCGGCGTGGGGTTGGCCATGGCCAGCACAATGGGATCCGGGTTCATGGTGCGGATCATCTCCTGGGTCAGCACACCGGGTGCAGACACGCCGATGAAGATGTCCGTGCCCTTTACCGCTTCTGCCAGGGTGCCCTGTACCTTGCCTTTATTGGACACGGCGGCGATCTCTGCCTTGCTGGCGTTTAACTTATCGCGGCCTTCGTAGATGGCGCCGGTGCGGTCACACAGGATCACATCGCCCAGTCCCAGGGTCAGCAGCAGCTTGGCAATGGCAATGCCTGCAGCGCCGCTGCCGTTGATCACGGCCTTGCACTGATCCAGGGGCTTGCCGGTGATTTTTGTGGCATTGATCAATGCGGCAGAGACCACAACGGCGGTGCCGTGCTGATCGTCGTGGAAAATCGGAATATCGCAGCGTTCTTTCAGCTTCTGCTCGATCTCAAAGCAGCGGGGCGCGGCAATATCCTCCAGGTTGATCCCGCCAAAGGAACCGCTGATATTATACACCGTCTCTACAAATTCATCCACGTCCTTGGTGCGCACACACAGGGGAAAGGCGTCTACGCCGCCGAATTCCTTAAACAGCACGCATTTGCCCTCCATAACGGGCATACCGGCCTCCGGGCCAATGTCGCCCAGACCCAGTACCGCAGAGCCGTCGGTGATTACCGCCACCATATTCCAGCGGCGGGTCAGCTCCCAGCTTTTGTTGTAATCTGCCTGAATTGCCAGACAGGGCTCGGCCACACCGGGGGTGTAGGCCAGGGACAGGGCGTCCTTGTTGTCCACCTTGGCCCGTGCCACTACTTCAACTTTGCCTTTCCACTCACCGTGGAGTCTTAATGATTCTTTTCTGTAATCCATAGTTACCTCGCTTATTCCCAGGGGAACTTGTACTGGGTCAGACCCAGTTCGTCCCGAACTTCCAAAATTTCTTTCTGCACAGAGTCGTTGATGGGCACGCCGCTGTCCTTGCGCTGCTGCCAGATCTCCCACTCTTTTTCGCCGGCGGTGAAAATGCGGTCGGCGCCAGGCGCTTTTTGAGAGGCACGCACACTGCGGAGGATTTCGCCGGCTTTTTTGCGGGTCAGCTCCTGACCCAGGAAGTGGTCGGTGTCAATGGCAATGAAGAAGTGGCCCAGGTGATAGGGGCGAATGTTGCCGTTCTCGTCCTTGCCGTCCAGATCTTTGCCGTAGGCACCGTCTTGCAGCACGGCGGAGAGCAGCTCGATCACCATGGCGTAGCCGTAGCCTTTGTAGCCGCCCAGGGCTTCGCCAATGCCGCCCAGGGTGGTCAGCGCTGCGTCGCCGCTGCGAATCTTCTTCAGCGCCTCGCCGCTGTCGCCGGAGATGGGCTGGCCGTCCCGACCGATTATCGTGCCCGGATGCACATCCTCGCCAATGCGGGCGTAATATTCGATCTTGCCGTTTTGGGTGATGGAGGTGGCGCAGTCGATGAGAAAGTCAAAGTCCTCGTCGGTTGGAATGCCTACGGTCAGCGGATTGGTGCCGAACATACCCTCCACACCAAAGGTGGGCATGCCACGGAGGGGGCGGGCGTTGGTGCCGGTGATGCCGATGCAGCCGGCCTTGGTGGCCATGGTGGCGTAGTAACCGGCAATACCGTAGTGGCAGCTGTTGCGCACGGCCACCATGCCCATGCCGTATTCCTTGGCCTTATCAATGGCCATCTGCATGGCCCGATGGCCGATCACCTGACCCATGCCGTTGTGGCCGTCTACCACGGCGGTGGTGGGGGTTTCCTTTAAGATCTCAAACTGGGTCACCGGATTTTGAATCCCGGCTTTGATCCGATCCAGGTAAATGGGCTTAAACCGGTTGCAGCCGTGGCTTTCAATCCCGCGGCGGTCGGACTCCAGCAAAACATCCGTGCAGATCTTGGCGTCCTCTGCGGGAATGCCGTAGCCGATGAAAGCGTCTGTCACAAAATTGGTGATCAGATCCCAGGGTACAATGACTTTTGACATAATGGGTTCTCCTTGTTGTGAAATAGAATTTGGGTGCGGTTTTGCCGCAAAATAAAAAGAGGAACAAAGCACCCGTTGCCGCGCGCTTTGTCCCCCCTGATTAACTTATGTATAAATCGGTATGTTTAGCGTTCCCAGTTTCTGGAGCGCTCTACCGCCCGCTTCCAGTCGGTGTACTTCCGGTTGCGTAGCCCCTCTTCCATGGAGGGTACAAAAATCTTGTCTACTTGGCGGTTGGCCTCGATCTCCGCCGTGTCTTTCCACACCCGGTAGCCAGCCCGGCACAGTAGGCAGCGCCCAGGGCTGTGGTCTCCACATTCTTGGGTCGATTCACATTTACGCCGGTCATATCCGCCTGCATCTGCATCATAATATCGCTGACGGAAGCGCCGCCGTCCACCCGAAGGTCCTTGAGGATAATGTCGGAATCCTTCATCATGGCTTCCAGCAGGTCGGTCATTTGGTAGGTAATGCTTTCCAGTACCGCGCGGCATACATGGAATTTGTTGATCCCACGGGACAGACCGATCATGACCCCGCGGGCATACATATCCCAGTAGGGAGCGCCCAGTCCGGTAAAGGCCGGCACAAAGTACAGTCCGCCGGAATCCGGCACCATGGCGGCGAATTTGTCGCACTGGGGCGCGTTCTCAATCAGCCCCAACTCATCGCGCAGCCACTTGATCACACTGCCGGCGTTAAAGGCGGAGCCTTCCAGCGCATAGGTGATCTTGCCGTCCAGTCCCCAGGCAATGCCGGAGAGCAGGTTGGAGCGAGAGTCTACCCGCTTTTCGCCGGTGTTCATTAGCAAAAAGCAGCCGGTGCCGTATGTATTCTTGGCCTGGCCGGACTCAAAGCAGCCCTGGCCGAAGAGTGCACCCGGCTGGTCGCCGATGGCGCCTGCAATGGGCACACCGGCAATGTCCTCAATGCCGGTGATCTTAGCCACTTCGCCGTAAATGCAGCTGGATGGTTTTACCTCCGGCAGCATGGACATGGGAATGCCCAGCTTTTCACATAAAAACACAGGGTCCCAACACAGCTTGTCAATGTCAAAGAGCATGGTGCGGCAGGCATTGGAGTAATCGGTCACATGCACTTTGCCGTTGGTCAGGTTCCAGATCAGCCAGCTGTCAATGGTGCCGAACAGCAGCTCGCCCCGCTCCGCCTGCTCCCGGGCGCCCTCCACATGGTCCAGGATCCATTTGATCTTGGTGCCGCTGAAGTAGGCGTCGATCAGCAGACCGGTGGTGCTCTTTACATAATCGTTCAGACCCTGCGCCTTCAATTCCTCGCACAGGTCCGCCGTGCGGCGACACTGCCACACGATGGCGTTATAAATGGGACGACCGGTCTCCTTTTCCCACACCACGGTGGTCTCTCTCTGATTGGTAATGCCGATGGCGGCGATCTCCTTGGGATCCACCGCTTCCTTGCGCAGCACGGTCAGTATGGCGCTGATCTGGCTAAACAGAATTTCCATCGGGTCGTGCTCTACCCAGCCGTTCTCCGGATAGTGCTGGGTGAATTCGTTTTGCGCCTTGGCGACGATCTCACCCTTTTTGTTGAAAATGATGGCTCTGGAACTTGTGGTTCCCTGGTCCAGGGCCAAGATATACTTCTTTGCCATAAAGATTCCCCTCTCCATGTCGGTAAGACCGTGCATTGCCGGCGCTTTTTCCCCTAAAAAAGCGGAAAGGCAGATGCACGATCATCTGCCTTTCTATTTTACTTGAAATTAAGTGAATTGTCAATTCAAACAGGGCAACTTTGATAAAAAATCTACACTTTTTGCCGCGATTTTTGACAGGAATTGACAAATGGTGAAAAATGCAAATCAGATGTGATCCTCAATGTAGTTGACAATGTCGCCCACAGTCTCGATCTTCTCGATGATCTCGTCCGGTACTTCAACCTTGAACGTATCTTCTACACTCATCACGATGTCGATGGCATCCAGACTGTCGGCCCCCAGGTCGTCTACCAGCAGGCTCTCCATGGTGATGTCCTCCGGGTTGCACTCCAGCTGCTCCACCAAAATGTCCTTCATTTTATCCAGTACCATAACTGCTCATCTCCAAAAAACTGTTGTTAATACAAGTCTTATATGCTATCATATTATATAATTCCTATAAAAAAGTCAATGCTTTCGGCAATATTTTTTTGGGCCGGGAGCGGAAAGGGCAAAATCATGACGCACTATGCACTGATCGGTCACCCGCTGGGTCATTCTCTCTCTCCCCAAATTCACCGGGCGCTGCTGGCTGCCGCCCACTTGGAGGGGGACTACCGGTTGTTGGATATTGCACCGGAGGATCTGGCGAATCGGCTGCCGGAACTGCAAACGCTGCGTGGATTTAATGTTACCATTCCCCACAAGCAAGCGGTGCTGTCGGCTATGGCAGAACTGGACGAAAAAGCGGCGCTCTTTGGGGCGGTGAATACGGTGGCAGTGCGGGGCGGCAAATTCTACGGCTACAATACGGACTGCTACGGCTTTTTGCGCTCCTTGTCCGCAGCGGGCATTCCGCTGGCCGGACGCGTGCTGATACTGGGCACCGGCGGCGTGGCTCGTATGTTTGCCTTTGAGGCGGTGCTGGCAGGTGCGGCGGTGACCCTGGCTGCCCGCACACCGTCGAAAGGTTGTGCCTTGGCGGCGGAAATTGCCGAAAAATGCGGCCGCGCGGTGACGGTGACGGATTTTAACAGCGTGACCGGTGACTGGGATTTGATCGTCAACGGCACCCCGGTGGGTATGTTCCCCAAGGTGGACGCTTGCCCGCTGGAGCCGGGTGTGCTGGCCCACACGGCTGCGGTATTTGACGCCATTTATAATCCAATGGAAACCCGGCTGCTGCGCCTGGCTCGGCAAAACGGCGCCAAGGTGGTAAACGGTCTGCCCATGCTGGTGTGGCAGGCAGCGGTAGCCCAGGAAATTTGGAATGATGTGACCTACACCCCTGCCCAGGTGCAGCGGGTGATCGAGCAAATGGAGGAACTGCTGTAATGAATATTGTGCTTTGCGGCTTTATGGGCAGCGGCAAGACTGTGGTGGGCAAAGAGCTGGCCAAAATTATGGGTCGCCGGTTTGTGGATACGGATCAGCTGGTGGAGGCGCGCAGCGGCGTGTCTATTCCGGCTATTTTTCAGGTGCACGGGGAAGACTATTTTCGAGAGCTGGAGCGTGCAGCCTGCGCAGAGGCGGCAGAGATTCCCAACTGCGTGATCTCCACCGGCGGCGGGGCACTGACCTTTGACGAGAATGTACGGACCCTGCGCACCACCGGCAAGATCGTGCTGCTGGATGCGTCTTTTGATGTGATCTGTCAGCGGGTGGGCAACGGCGCCAACCGCCCTTTATTTCGGGATCCGGTGCAGGCCAAGGCACTGTATGACGCCCGCCAGGCCAAGTATCGTGCAGCGGCAGATTATGCGGTGGACGGCGACGCCTCTGCCCGCAAAACAGCGCTGACCATTGCCGATCTGTTTCGCTAAAGGGTACATTTTGTACCAAATTCGCACTTTAAGTTGAAAAATGCGGCGGCGTGTGTTATAATGCCTTAGTTATATCCGGTGTTTGGCTGCGTTAGGCAGCGCAAAATTATTGCCGCCCTGAGCGGATCGAGGTGTATCTATGCCGAAGGTAAAAAAATTAAAGCGCGCGCTAGCGCACGATACACGGGTGTTCCAAAAGTATCGAAACTTGCTAATGGAGCTGACCCGTAAGAATATTAAGTTAAAGTACCGGGACTCCTGGATCGGTATTTTGTGGAGCTTTTTGCAGCCGCTGCTGAACATGATCGTGCTTTCCGTGGTGTTCAGCGGAATCTTTGGCCGCAGCAACAAGGGCGTGATCTGCTACCCGGTATTCCTGTTTACCGGCCGGTTGATGTTTGATTTCTTTACATCTTCCACCAAACAGGCGATGACCTCCTTCCGCCGCAATGCGGGGATCATCAAGAAGGTCTATGTGCCCAAGTATATGTACCCGCTTAGCTCCATTCTCTCTTGCTATGTAACCTTCGCTATCTCGCTGCTTTGCCTGGTGAGCGTGTGGATCTTCTTTAAGCTTACCGGAATCAGCAACGGCCACGCCCTGCACCTAAACGGCTACGCGGTGCTGTTCTTTGTGCCCATGTTTATTTTGCTGGTGTTCTGCACCGGCGTGGGTATGATCCTGTCCGTGCTGTCCGTTTACTTCCGGGATGTGGAGTATATTTGGGATGTGCTGTGTCACCTGCTGTTTTATATGGTGCCCATCATTTATCCTCTGCACCGCATTACCTCCGACTGGATCGTGGTGCTTATTAAGATCAACCCACTATATTCGATGATCGAGCTGTTCCGCCAGTGTATTCTGTACGGCCAAATGATGACCTGGAATTTGCTGCTGTATGCCTCGGTGGTGTCGCTGGTCACCCTGGCTGTCGGGCTGTTCGTCTTTAATAAGTGTAGCGACAAGCTGATCTTCCACCTGTAAAGGGAATGAATAACCCCCATTGCCAACCCTTGGCAATGGGGTTTTTATGTATTTTGCAGTTACGCCGTAGTGCTTCCGTATGTCGGCAGTGAATTTTTTGGCGTGGTCCAGCGCCTCTTGGGAATAGACCAGGTAATCGTATTCTGTAACCTGCTGAAAGGTCAGCGGCGTGGTTGGCAGTGGGCGGGTTTGTGTGCGATCCAGGCAAAAGCTGTACAGCGTGGCGTCCGTGGCGTTGGTGGTGGCCTGGTATTCTCGGCAGGGTAGGGTGCGCTGGTACAGGTCCATGTATTCCATAGGACGGACAAACAGCAGGTATTTGTGCCCTACAGCCAACGGCAGAGCGATGCCGGCGTCGCAGTGCAGCTTGCCGTCGCTCATTTTTTCCATGGACATGAGCAGATACAGCACCACCGTGTTGCCTGCCTGCTCCCGATCGGTGGTCTTTAGCACCTTGGCGGTGTAGCGCAGGTTGTTGTAGGTGGGCTGCATACCGGTGATCTCCACTTGCAGGGGGATCCGGTCTTGCAGCTGCTCCACCGCTACGCTTATGTCTAACATTTCAGTTGCCGTGTTGCGCTCCTCTTGGTAATCCACAGGCAGATCGCAGATGGCAGCCGCCACCTTTTCCGGGTCCTCTAAGTCGTGGGCGCGGGTGGCCCGCAGTACAATGCCGAATACGACGGCGCACACCACCAGAATCAGGCAGCCCAGCGCCAGTCCCTGCTGCATGGTCAGTTGTTTTTTACGCAAGGTGTCCCGCCTCCATTCGCAGTATTTTGGTGCACAGGTGCTCCAGACTGGCTCGGTCGTGGCTGGCGATCACAAAGGTGGTGCCTGCCTTCCGGTTCATACGAAGAATTTCTTCTTCCAGCACCTGTACGCTGTCATCGTCCAGCGCGTTTGTGGGTTCGTCCAGCAGCACTAATTCCGGTTGGTTCATCAGCGCCTGGATCAGGCTGACCTTTTGGCACATACCCAGGGAGTATTTTTTCATGGGGCGCCGGTCCGCCGGGTCCAGCCCAAAGCGGGTGAGCCAGCCGTCCAGTTCGCCGTCACCGATTTTGTGATCGGACAGGTCGTTGAGCATTTGCAGATTTTGGCGGCCGCTTAGGTGTTCGTAGAGAAATACATTCTCGATCACCAGCCCCACATGGGGCGCATAGACCCCGTTGCCTACCCGGGTGCCGCCTACGGTGGCTGTGCCGGCGGTGGGGGTCATCAGCCCGGCAATGGCCCGCAGCAGCATGGTCTTGCCACAGCCGTTTTGCCCGGCCAGGCCGTAAATGCCGCCGCTTTCCAGCGTCAGGTCTATGTGGTCCAGTACGGTCTTGCCACGCAGAGTCTTGGTATAGTCTTGCAATATGATTTTTGGCATAGTCCACCTCACAAAATATCTTTTGTCTTTAGCACCCGCCCCCAAAGCAGCACCCACACCGCCAGCAGTGCGCTGCCTGCGGCGTAGTAGCCCCACAGGGGATAGGCAAAGAGCGTTTCGTCCGTGGGAAATGCACTGCACAGGCACCAAAGCACCGGATTGTATTGGCGCAGCGGTACCGGCAGCAAAAACAGCGCCATCACCGCCAGCAAAAAGGCGGCGGCACCCAACAGTACGCCTGCTTTTTCGCCCCGGGTCACGCACAGACCGGCGCACAGCACCGCAAAGCCAAAGAGCACCAGCGTGTCGCTAAACAGGCTGATCCCTATTAGTCGAACTGCGGCAGCGGCAGGCAGGGCGTGGACGGCCACCGTGGCACACAGCGCCTGGGCACCGCAATACAGCAGGTTGTACAGCAGAGTCACTGTCAGCAGTCGCCCCATTTCTGCCCGGTAAAAGCGCAGATAACGCCCGCGACGGGTGGCGGCAAAGATCCCTTTAACTGCGTAGCCCCGACTGAACAGTCCACCCAGCAGAGGTACGCCGATGAGCAGGTGCAGCAGACTGCGCAGCACTTGGGGATCGGTGCTGTTCTCCGTCAGCATCAGCTCCGTTCCCTCCCGGGCGGTCAGATAGGCCGCAGTCCAGGTATCCGCAGGGGTCTGGTGCAGCTGGAACAGACTGTGCAGTCCGCCCAGCAACAACCCCAGTGCACAGATGACCAGCGGGTATCGGTTGTAGGCAAGGGTGCGCTTCATAAGCAGTTCCTCAATTTCTTTGGTACGATCAGCGCCGGTAGGAATGCCAGCGCCAGGTAAAAGGCCATACAGATGGCAAAACCGGCAGGGGTCGGGACGGTGGGGTTCATCCCGTATAGATAGCTGAGAATATTCAGCGGCCAATCCGGCGTTAAGATCAGCAGATATTCAATGCCCTGTACCACCAAAAACATGATGGTATAGGTAAAAATGCGGTTGCGAACGAAAAAGGAAAATTGCCAGGCTGCCACCGCAAACAACCCGGCGACCAGGGCGGACAGCAGCATATAAAGCAGATAGTACAGATAAGGCGAGTACAGATACAGATGCTGGAAAAAGAAGTGCGGATCACTGACATAATTCCAGTATGTAGAGTCTTGAAACAGATCCCAGCCGTAGCGCTGGGTGCCGTTTAAGGGAAAGGCGATCAGGCACAGCCCCATATTCAGCGCCTGGGTGGCAAATATGGGGAAAAAAGCCGCCGCAAAGACGGCAACCAGTTTGGAGCGATAGTAACGGCCAATGCCCATTTTGCCCAGCAGCGGCGCCAGTAGGTGATTGTTGCGCTCATACAGAGAACTGTCAGAAAAAGAAATGCAGGCCAAAATCGGGAACAGATACATAAAGTACGGTGTGGTAAAACTGAATCCGTGAGTAGAATACGCACTGTACGGCGTGGGCTGGGCAATGGCATCCAGGTGCATGTTGCGTAGGCACATGGCCACAAAGTAGCCCACGGCATACAACACCCCAAAGGCCATAGCGACCCAAAATCCCGGCGACCGCACCAGCAGCCGCATTTGATAGCGCAAGCATTTTTTCATGGGATCCGTCCTTTCTGACGGCAACCGTGCAGCAGTTGTTTTGCCTGTTCTTGTTCTATTGAATTACCCTTTATACCGGCGTGTATTGGTCGCCTGCCGGTCTGTCATAGGCAGTTTTTTAACTTTTTCGGTACGATCAGTGCCGGCAGCAGCGCCAGTGCCAGGTAAAAGATTATACAGAGCGCCATGCCGACATAGGTTTGGCCGCCGGGGTAATAGCCCAGCAGATACTCGTTGATATGCAGCGGCCAATCCGGCGTTAAGATCAGCAGATATTCAATGCCATGTACCACCAAAAACATGATGGTATAGGTAAAAATGCGGTTGTGAACGAAAAAGGAAAATTGCCAGGCTGCCACCGCAAACAGACCCGCTACAAAAAGAGGAGACCACCATGAAAAAGAAGTAGTATAGATAAGGAGACGCGATGTAAAGCCGCTTAAAGAGGAAAAGGGGATCATTGACAATGCCCCAGTATGTATAGTCTTGAAACAGATCCCAGCCGTAGCGCTGGGTGCCGTTTAAGGGAAAGGCGATCAGGCACAGCCCCATATTTAGTGCCTGGGTGGCAATATGGGCAAAAAGCCGCCGCAAAAGACGGCGACCAGTTTGGAGCGATAGTAACGGCCAATGCCCATTTTGCCCAGCAGCGGCGCCAGTAGGTGATTGTTGCGTTCATACAGGGAACTGTCAGAAAAAGAGATACAAGAAAGCAACGGCAATAGCATTAAAAAATACGGCGCTGTAAGGCTAAGCCCTTGATTTGCATAGGCACTGTACGGTGTGGGCTGGGCAATGGCATCCAGGTGCATGTTGCGTAGGCACATGGCCACAAAGTAGCCCACGGCATACAACACCCCAAAGGCCATAGCGACCCAAAAGCCCGGCGACCGCACCAGCAGCCGCATTTGATAGCGCAAGCATTTTTTCATGGGATCCGTCCTTTCTGACGGCAACCGTGCAGCAGTTGCCCACTGCACGGTTGCTCTGCATTTATGCGATTGAGTCGCCGGAGATGGCATAGGATAAGCCCTTTGTTTCGCTGGATGCCTGGGATGCATAAAACCTCAAGGTGTCTTTGTTACTGGCAGACACGCCATCTTTGTATTTGAGATTATGGGTTCTATTATTTCCATTTACATAAATGGCACTCTTGGCTGTTAATACCTTGGATTTGGTTATATCTTTTACCCAAACATAGCAGGCAAAATTTGACTTTTTGCCCATAACTTCTTTGTGCGATCATGCCGCTGTGTTTGTCTGTTGAATCTTCTTTCTTAACATCACCGATCGTTGTTGTGGCACTGTTGGCCTTGATCGTGGCAATGCCGTATTTGGAACTGGCCATTGCGGTGATGGAACCAACGGAAATGATGGTAACTAAGAACACACAGAGAAAGCTGATGAGTCTTTGTCGTTTAGAACTTTTCATTTTAGACCTCCTAAGTTAAAAAATAAGGTTGGTGGTTGAATAGAAAAGCGCTTTCCTATACTTATATGTGTGAATTAGACAAAAAGTGACAAAAAATTTCAGAATTATAGATTTTTTATCATTTTTAGCAGCTTTTTCTTTAATCGTTGGTGTTGTTTGCGCACGGTCGCTTCCTGTATGTTTTGTTGTTTTGCTATTTCTTTCAATTTCAGCTTTTGTCTATAGTGTAATATGTATAAGGTGCGTTCTTTGTCATTTAGTGCAGAAAGGATCGATACTGCCTGCTGTTGAATTTCATCGTCCGTTATCATTAAGTCCAACAAATCGGGATTGTAAGGAACATTTTCTATAAATTGTTCCATTTCTTCTGTGGTTGAGAAATTGTAAATCCCTTTTTGTTGCTGTGCACAGACGAGTCGTTTGCCTTGATTAACGGCGACTTTGTATATCCAAGCCATGGGGTTTTGTATTTCTTTCCCTTGTGCCAAATTGTCATACAAGGAAAAGAAAGCTTCTTGCACACAATCCTCAGCATCATCTATGGAAAAGCCGAAGTAGCGCATACATACCCCAAGGACCTTTTGCCGGTGCATATTGCACTGCCGAATTATATTGTATATCTGCTCTCTTTCCATACGCCCCCCGAACATCGTAAAAACGCTTCTATTATATAGTGTGGCAAAATGGGAAAATACGCCAAAAATATCCTATAAATTTACAAAATTCGATGAAAAGGTATAAAAATAGACGGCAAATAGCTGCCGTCTGATGATGGGGTTACAACTGATTTTCTTCTTGATAGGCTTTGCTTTGCTCCACATGGGCCACATCCGGAATGGGGGTGTGCATTTCTGTTTTGCCATCCGGCTGGACGGTGGGGTTGGTAATATTTTCGCAGTAGCGGGCGGTGACCTCGCCGGTGGTCAGGGCGTACTTCTCGCGATAATCCCGGTAACGGCCGGGTGCGTGGCGCACCGGCGCGTCCCAGTTATTCAGGCTGTTTTCCGTTTGGGGAAAGTGGCGGTTATTCTGCATGGTTGCACAGCTGTGCCGCCACGGCCTTTAGGTCCTCCAGGGAATTGATCTTGGCGCCGGATTGAATGATATTCTCTTTTACGCTCTCCGGCAAGGCGTTAAAGTATTGGTTCATCTCCGGCGTTAAATGAAATAAATCGGGCATACTGAAAACCTCCTTCGGTTTTAGTATGCCCGTTTTTTGCGTTCATTGGTTGTTTGATTTTTCCAATTTTTGAGGCTTTTCGTAAGCGGCCAGTAGCGCACCCAGCAGCACCACCAGGGCGCAGAGTATGTCCTTGTAAAGCCGGGACCTGGTGCAAAAGCAGGTAAGAGAACGGCAGCGACCAGGCGGCGTAAGTAATGTTCAGGGGCATGGCCTTGCCGGTGCCCAGCTTGCCCAGTGCCTTGTAGTAGCACAGATAAGAGGCGGTGCCGCACAGGGCGGACAGGGCGATGATCCACAGTGCCCGCGTGCCAAACAGCCCGGCGGTAAAGCCCCAGCCCTTGCAGGCCGGCAGCAAAACAATGGCATAGGTCAGCGCCGACACCGGCTGGCGGATTTGCAGCGCCTGGGCGTTGGTGACGGTGCTGCTTTGCAGTCCGTAGGTGCAGATGACCCCCTCCGCTGCCCAGCCGATACAACACAGCAGCGCGCAGCCAAAGCCCAGTAGCTGTCCCTTTGGCAGCGCCGTGCCGGGGGTGTAGCCCAGAGCGATCACTCCGCCGATACTCAGCGCCAGACCAATCAGGCCGGTAGGGCGCAATTTTTCCTTTAAGAAAAAGTGTGCCAGCACCGTGCCCAGTGCCGGGTACAGTGCGGAGATAATGGCGGTGTACGCCGGGCCGATGGCGTTGATGGCCAGCACATAGCCGGTCATACCCACCGGGCCGCCCAGTAGTGCGCCTAGCGCCACAAAGCGGCCACCCCGGGTGCGTAGCGCTTGCCATACTGCCTTGTATTGGCGGCGCAGCCCGGTATAGCCCAGCATCCACAGGGAAGAGCACAGGTCGTGCAAAAAGGTGCTGGCAAAGGGTGCCAGTATTGCTGCTCTGGGATCGCCGGTAAACACCGGCAGTGCCAGAGCCATGCCCAGTATGACCGTGTCCAGCGCCCAAAGGGCGCCGCCTGCCAGTCCGGTTAACATAGGCTCCCCTTAGTCCAGTAATTCTGCTAAAATGGTGTTGGATACCAGCATACCCCGGGGGGTCAGGGAAATGCGACCATTGGCGCGGCGCATAAATCCCCCGGCAATGTACGGCGCCGGATCGTGGGTGAGCCAGTCCTCCGGTATGCCCCGGTTCAGTCGTAAGCCTAAGAGAATTTGCTCCTCTCGGTCGCCGCCGGGGCCTTCGTCCTGCCAGATCCAGTCCCGGTCAAAGTAAAAGCGCCTACCGTTCCACAGGGAGTGGGCGCTGGGCCCCAGCCCCAAGTACGGCTCCAGCAGCCAGTATTTCAAGTTGTGGCGGCTCTCGTACCCCGGGCGGGCAAAGTTGCTGATCTCGTACTGGGCAAAGCCCAGTTGTCCCAGCCGCTCCACCGTTTGCAGGTACATTTGGCACACGGTGTCCTCCTCCGGCAGCGCCAGCTTGGCTTGCAGGCGGTCAAAGGGGGTGCCCGGTTCGATCTTCAGCAGATAGGCGCTGATGTGGGTCACCTGCATACGCTCAATAAAGGCAAAGGTTTCCTCCAAGCTGTCCGGGGTCTGTTTGGGGGTGCCCAGCATTACATCCAGGCTAATATTGGTAATGCCTGCCGCCTTGGCTGCCGCTACGGTGCGGGCCACTTCCCCGCTGCCGGCACGGCGCCCCAGGGCGAACCGTTCCCGATCCACGGCGCTTTGCATACCGATGCTCACCCGGTTGATTCCCGCCGCTGCGTACTGCTCCATATCCCCGGTCAGGTCCTTGGAGGGGTTGCACTCTACGGTGATCTCCGCCGCCGGGTCAATGGTAAAGTGATCCCGCACCGCCTGCAAAATGCCGGTGAGCACCTGTGGCTCCAGGATGGAGGGGGTGCCGCCGCCAAAGTACACCGTGTCAAAACTGCCGGTATAGTCTTGCATTTGCCCTCCCAGCTTCTCGGCAAAAGCGTCGGCGGCTGTCGGGGTGTACTTGGTGCTGTAAAAATCGCAGTACGGGCACTTGGAAAAACAAAAAGGAATATGAATATAAAGACCTGCGGCCATACTTCACACTCCTTTTTTGCGTTCATTTTTGATTTATTTTCTGCGGCTTTCCGCTTTCAGTCGCAGGGATTTGTCCAAGATCATCTTGCGCAGACGAATGCTCTTGGGGGTCACTTCCAGCAGCTCATCATCTGCCAGGAATTCCATGCTCTGTTCCAGAGACAGAGTGGTGGGGGCACCAGCTTCAGCGCCTCGTCGGAGCCGCTGGCTCGGGTGTTGGTTACATGCTTCTTCTTGCACACATTGCACACAATGTCCTCGTCCTTGGCGCATTCGCCCACGATCATACCCTCGTACACCTCTACACCGGGACCAACGAACAGCCGCCCCCGGTCCTGAGTGTTCCACAGACCGTAGCCGCTGGTGGTGCCGGTCTCGTGCACCACGATGGAGCCGTGGGTGCGGGTAGCGATCTCACCCTTGTAGGGCTCATATCCGCCAAACAGCTGGTTCATAATGCCGTTGCCGTTGGTGTCCGTCAAGAACTCGCTGCGGTAGCCGATCAGCCCGCGGGCGGGAATTTTGATCTCCAGGTGGGTCATGCCGGTGGAGCGGGTGTCCATGTTCTCAATCTCGCCTTTGCGGGAGCACAGTTTCTCCATCACGGCGCCTACATAGGCCTCCGGCACTTCAATGATGGCCAGTTCCATAGGCCCAGGGTCTTGCCGGTCTGGGGATCCTTTTTCAGAATGACCTGGGGACGGCTGACGGCGAATTCATAGTTCTCTCGCCGCATGGTCTCAATGAGAATGGACAGGTGCAGCTCACCTCGGCCGGATACCTTAAAGGTGTCCATACTGTCCGTTTCTTCCACCCGCATGGACACGTTGGTCTCCACTTCCTTAAACAGGCGGTCCCGCAGGTTGCGGGAGGTGACATACTTGCCCTCACGCCCGGCAAAGGGAGAATCGTTGACCATAAAGTTCATGCTGATGGTGGGCTCATCAATCTTTACAAAGGGCAGCGGCTCCACGCACTCCGGGCGCACAAGGTCTCGCCGATGTTCAGGTCCGCAATACCGGCCACGCAAATCAGGTCGCCCATGACCGCTTCCTCTACCGGCACCCGCTTCAGCCCCTCAAATTGGTACAGTTTGGTAACCCGGATGTTTTCCCGGGTATCATCCCGGCGGCACAGCACATAGGGTGCGTTGACTTTTACGCTGCCTCGCTCCACACGGCCCACGCCGATACGGCCCACATAGTCATCATATTCCAAAGAGGAGAACAGTACCTGGGTGGGACCCTCCGGGTCGCCCTGGGGAGATGGAATGTACTTTAAGATGGCGTCCAGCAGCGGGCGCATATCGCCGCTGCGCACATCCGGCTCTGTGCCGGCGTAGCCGTCCTTGGCAGAGGCGTAGATCACCGGGAAGTCGATTTGGTCATCGTCTGCGCCCAGCTCAATAAACAGGTCCAGTACCTCGTCTACCACCTCGGCAGGGCGGCGCCGTCCCGGTCAATCTTGTTGACCACCACCAACGGCGTCTTGTGCAGACCCAGCGCCTTTTTCAGCACAAAGCGGGTCTGGGGCATACAGCCCTCAAAAGCGTCTACCAGCAGCAGAACGCCGTCTACCATGGTAAGAATACGCTCTACCTCGCCGCCAAAGTCCGCATGGCCGGGCGTGTCTACAATGTTGATCTTGGTGTTGTTATAGTGAATGGAGGTGTTCTTGGACATAATGGTAATGCCCCGCTCACGCTCCAGGTCGTTGCTGTCCATGACCCGCTCTTCTACCACTTCATTTTGGCGGAAGGTGCCGCTTTGGCGCAGCATTTCGTCCACCAGAGTGGTTTTGCCGTGGTCAACATGGGCAATGATTGCAATGTTTTTTATATCTTTTCTTGTACTCAAAGTGCTCACCCGAATTCTTATTTATTCTTTTTTGATATTAAAGCTGTCTCGCAGAGCAACGGTGCGGTTAAACACCGGTGCGCCGGGGGCAGAGTCCTTGTCCATACAAAAGTAGCCGTCCCGCATAAACTGGAACCGATCGCCGGCCTTAGCCGTGGCCAGTGCCACCTCGCCGTAGCCTTGCTTCTCGGTCAGACTGTCCGGGTTTAGGTTCTCCTCAAAGGAGTTGACGCCGCTGTCGTCGCTGGGGTTCTCCACATTAAACAGCCGGTCATAGATCCGGGCGGTCAGGGGGGTGTTTTCTTTGGCGCTGACCCAGTGAATGGTGCCGCGTACCTTGCGCCCATCCGGGGCGTCGCCGCCAAAGGTGGCCGGGTCGTAGGTGGCGTGCACGCAGGTCACATTGCCATTTTCGTCTGTGTCATAACCGGTGCAGGTCACCAGGTAGGCCTTGTACAGCCGTACCTCGTTGCCCGGGTACAGACGGCGGTATTTCTTGATGGGCTCGGCCATAAAGTCGTCCCGCTCAATGTACAGCTCCCGGCCAAAGGGCACGGTGCGCTTGCCGTATTCCGGTGGTCCGGGTGGTATTCCACTTCCAGGGCCTCGGTCTTGTCCTCCGGGTAGTTGTCGATCACCAGCTTAATGGGGTCCAGCACCGCCATGGCTCGGGGAGCGGAGGTGTTCAGGTGCTCCCGTGCGCAGGCCTCCAGCAGGGCAAAGTCCACCACGCTATACGCCTTGGACACGCCGATGCGCTCGCAGAAGTCCCGTACCGCCTCCGGCGGATAGCCCCGGCGGCGCATACCGCTGAGGGTGGCCATACGGGGATCATCCCAGCCGCTGACAATGCCGTCCTGCACCAGCTTTAAGCACTTGCGCTTGCTGGTGAGGGGTGTAGTTCAGGTTCAGCCGGGCAAACTCGATCTGGCGGGGCTTTTGCCCTTCGATCAGCTCGTCTACAAACCAGTTGTACAGCGGGCGGTGGTTTTCAAATTCCAGAGAACACAGAGAGTGGGTCACGCCCTCTCTGGCGTCCGACAGGGGATGGGCAAAGTCATACATGGGATACACGCACCATTTGTCGCCGGTGCGGTGATGGTGGGCGTACATAATGCGATAAATGATCGGGTCCCTCATATTCAGGTTGGGGGAGCTCATATCGATTTTGGCACGCAGCACCTTGCTGCCCTCCGGGAACTCGCCCTTTGCTCATGCGCATAAACAGGTCCAGGTTTTCCTCCACGGAGCGGTTGCGGTAGGGGCTCTCTTTGCCCGGCTCGGTGAGGCGTGCCCCGGTAGGCGCGCATTTCCTCCGGCGTCAGCTCGCAAACAAAGGCCTTGCCTTTCTTGATCAGCTTGATGGCGCAGTCAAAGAGAAAGTCAAAGTAGTCGGAGGCGTAGTACAGGTTGTCCCACTGAAAGCCCAGCCATTGAATGTCCTCTTTGATGGCGTCTACATACTCGGTGTCCTCTTTGGTGGGGTTGGTGTCGTCCAAGCGCAGATTGCACACGCCCTTGTACTTTTCCTTTACCCCAAAATTGATGCAAATGGCCTTGGCGTGACCAATGTGCAGGTAGCCGTTGGGCTCCGGGGGAAAGCGGGTCTGTATGCTGCTATATACCCCGTCCTCCAGGTCTTTATCAATAAAATCGTGGATAAAATTAGAGTTTTCTCTGATCTCCTCAGCCATGGTACTCCTCCTTGTAGTGCGCCAGTGCGGCGTTTAGTCTGGCTTGTGCGGTCTCTTGCCCCAGCAAAGCCAGTATAGCGTGCAGGTCCGGGGTGTTGGTGCGCCCGGTGAGCGCCACTCGGATCACGGTAGACACATCGCCTACATGGCCCTTGAACGCTGTGGGGTCCTGCTTGTATTCTTTCACATTGGGGGTGCAGCCCACCTGCGGGCACAACGCCTTGATCTTGGCAAACCAGGTGTCTTTGTCGTCTGCGGTGTCCACCAGGTCTTTGTACTGCTCCAGCACCTGTACTGCCAGTGCCGGATTCGCATTGCCGGTCAGGTCGTAGCAGGGGGTAAAGGTTTGGTCGTAGAAATAGCTGATGTAGTCCGCCAGATCACTCCATTTGGCAATGTCCTTGCGGGGCTTTTTGCCGCCCCGGTCAATGCTGAGCACTGCCACCGCGTAGGCCGGATCGCTGTCAAACAGCGCGGCCAGTTCCGGCTGGTGCCGATCGGCCCAGGCGTGGGCCAGGTCAAACACTTCCTGTGCAGTCATTTTGCTGATGACGGTCTTGGACACATCCGTCAGCTTGGCCATATCAAACAGGGCACCGGACACGCTCATTTTCTTTAAGTTAAAGGGGAAGTCTGCCAGGTCTGCTGTGGGGTTGGCACGCCGCCAGTCCTCAAAGTTGGAGTTGGCAATGGTCATCATATATTCGTTGACCGCTGCCGCCGGAATACCCATTTGGTCGTAGTAGGTAACGGCCGCTTCCGGGTCCTTGCGCTTAGAGAGCTTGCGCTTGCCGCCGTTTTCTTCCTTAAGAATGGGGGCAATATGGGCGTATTTCACCGGGCGGAAGCCTAAGAGCTTGAACAGCTGCAGGTGCAGGGGCACAGAGGCGATCCATTCGTCACCCCGCACCACATGGGTGGTTCGCATCAGGTGGTCGTCCACCGCGTGGGCAAAGTGATAGGTGGGAATGCCGTCGGTTTTCAGCAGCACCACATCAATTACATTCTCCTGCATTTCAATTTTGCCTTTGATCAGATCGTCAAAGCGCACCTTGCCCTCCGGCTTGCCGGGAGAGCGCAGGCGCAGGGTCCAGGGCTTGCCGGCGTCTATATTGGCCTTGATTTGGTCGTAGGTCAGATCCCGACAGTGGGCGTAGGGACCCCAGTAGCCTTTAATGTCCTCGTTCTCCTGCCGGGCGTGCAGGTCTTCCAGTTCCTCCGGGGTGCAAAAGCAGGGGTAAGCCAGCCCTTCCTCCACCAGAGATTTGCCGTAGCACTGGTAAATGTCTTTGCGCAGACTTTGGGTGTAAGGGCCGTAGGCATGCCGCTTTCGCTTCCGTCCCCATCACGCCTTCGTCCGGTGTAATGCCGTAGATTTGCAGCGCAGAGAGCATGGTCTCCACCGCGCCCTCTACCTTGCGCTTTTGATCCGTATCTTCCACCCGCACATAGAACACGCCGTCGGTGCAGCGGGCAGTGCGGTATGCCGCCGCACAGGAAAACAGATTGCCAAAGTGCAAAAAGCCTGTTGGGCTGGGCGAAAAGCGGCTGACTCTGGCGCCCTCTTTCAGCTGCCGGGGCGGGTATTTGGCTTCGTAATCCGCCGGGGTCATGGTAATATGGGGAAAGAGCAGCGCTGCGATTTTTTCATTTTCCGTCATGATTTCACCTACTGTTCCGGCCAACGGGCGATAGCGCCGTTTTGCGCCGGATATAAAATTACAGCCTATTATGACATATAAATAGAAAATAATCAATATAAAAGGCGGGATTTTTCTTGAATTCTCCCGCTTTTTATGGTAAATTAAAATCAAATCTGCACCGGGAGGCAAAAAAGATGGCTGCATTACCCAAGGACCCGTTTATTTTGTTTAGCGTAATCAATACCAAATTGCGGGATTTTTATCCCAGTCTGGACGCTCTGTGTGCAGACTTGCAGGTGGACCGGGCGGCGCTGGAGGCCCAGTTGGCTGCCATCGGCATGACCTATGACCCGTCGCAAAACAAATTTCTGTAAAAAACACTTGCAACCGCGCGCATTTTGTGTTATCCTATTGTAGCAATAAATCGAGGTGTGGCTCAGTTTGGTAGAGCACCACGTTCGGGACGTGGGGGTCGCAAGTTCAAATCTTGTCACCTCGACCAAAAGGACGGCTTTTTTAGCCGTCCTTTATTTCTTCCTGTTTCCATTTTTGGCTTAGTTAAGCCAAATTTCCGCTTGTGTAAAAAATGAGAGAAAATAAAAAACTTTTGGCGTTGCAGTACTCGTTGCAGTACTTGGTAATGCGAGGTATAGAAAAAGACCGGGCAGTTACTGAACTACCCGGCCTTTTTTTACATCAGCATTGTCGATATTGGAATTATGCGGATAATGTCACCATTTTTGGCTTTAATGCCAACAGAAAGTTGTTTGTAACGCAATCCATCATCCACTAAAACAGCTTCGATGATCACATAGTCCGCAGTTTCAACCAAATCTTTGGTATCTTCCACAATCATTTTTCATTCCTCCTTTGTTTTTTGTTATACTACAAAGGAAGATGTGTTGTCAAGCGTTTTTCATTGAACTTGGTAAAAATTGCAACTTACTCACTTGCCTCTATTTTTAGCCCAGTAAAGTTCATAGCTTCAAAAATCCTGTTAATATGCTCGAAAGCTATGTCCTGTATTTCATCAAGGCAATGATCAAGAATATAATCTCTTAGCTCTTTGTATCCTCCGGATGCATATTACATTCATAAATAAATTCCGCAGTTGCGCTTACGATTTTTTTCAGCGTCCTTCTTATCCTTTTCATACACAGACGCATTAAAAGCCAGCAGTAGAGTATCATCATCCCCATTCAATGGGAATTTGGGTGAAACAAAGCACTCTATTGCCAATTCTTCTTTTCCATCCTTAATCAACTTAGTATCAACTGCAATTTGACTTATTTTGTATGCTTGCAATTTCAAATTATAGTTCATTGATTTACCCCTCCGCTCGTAATTAGATTTCTATTTATGCCATAAGAAAATCCATCTTCGCCTGATTTATAGGCATCTTTATCAATGGAAAATTGTGGAGCATGCTCTGTCCGAGACAGCCTTGATGGGACAAGAAAAAACAACCATTGGATCAGTCGTTTTTTTTTTCAATGAGGCTCGCAATGCCTCATTCACATACGCATTTAATGTCATATCGCGTTTGGTTGCTGCCGCCCATATATCCCTGTGCAATTCCGGACTTACTCTTACATTGAATGAGCCGCTAAAGCTTTTGTTTGGATCTTTGCCCTCCTCTTCGCAAAATTCCAAATAATCGTCCACCGCCTCTTTGAAAGCTTGTTCCACCTCGCCTGCGTTTTCGCACTCAAATGTGACTAAATCACGAATGCCCTCTATTTTGCCGAAAAGGATTTGGTCTTCTTGGCTATATTCCACATTCGTAAAATACCCTTTTGTACTGAATAACATTGCTCATTTAATATCACCATTCCTTTCCATAGCAGCAATTATGCTTCTAATCGCAGCTTTTCTAACATACGCATCGGATCCATGAGGTTTGTGAAGAAATATTGTCGTTTTTTCTACATCATCCCTCTTTATAAATCCTACTCGAGAACCAGATGTTTTCCCTTTATTATTCTCACTATAACCGTAATGTTTCATGATTTTTCTTAATTCCTCATAGGTAAAATCACTTGGAACTAACAAAAACCGTTCCCAGAGCTTTTTCAAACTGGCTCAATCTTTTCCCACCTCTTTGCAACTAATTTGCAGTTGCATTCTATCATAAGAGTATGTGAAATTCAATAAAAACATGAATTTTTTTATCTTTTTGTCATATTTTTTTGATAAAAAAACAAAAGAAGCCCACCGATTACTCGGTGGGCTTTCTCTTGATGAATTTACGGTCAATATCCTTTTCCCATACACACAGCCAGCCGGAGGGGCAGCGCGCCCACAGGTTGCCGGTGGAGAGCAGCTTTGTCTCCAGCACGGTGATGGTGGTGTCTGCCCGGAACATAGCGTCTGCTTTCGACTTGCTGCTGGTTGCGTGTCGCCGGCCGTCCGTGGTCAGATCCTTGACCTTCTTGCGTCCGGCAGCAGCACCTGCGCCCTTGTAAATTCCCCGCACTGCGGTGGTGATGTATGTACCCGGCTTAACCGTCGGTGCCTTGGGCGCCGCCTTTTTGTAGTTGACATCGCTTTCCGCATACACCGCCTTGCCGCCTTTGGCGTTGGTGAACAGCCAAATGCCGCTCAAATCAGAGGCAAGCGCCGCAGGCTGCACATACACCTCCCGGCCATTCTTGACCTTTGTGTACTTCCGGCGGTTGGTCGTCAAGGTAAACTTACCGTCGTACCAGTAGGGATCCAGCACGATCAGGTTACCGCTCTTGTCCAGTCCGCCCACATACACATAGTGGCCGCCGTTGGAGAACAGCTGTTTGCCGCCACCACTGACGCACACTATAGCTTTGCCACCGGCTTTCAGGTGGTTCTTCAGGTCAGCAACGGTCTTTGCCCGCTTGCTTACGATGGAGTAATGCTTCTCCAGGTACACTGCCACCGTGTCCATATCGGTGCCATCTGCGGACCGTGCGCCCATCAGTAGGCACTTCTGTGTCCAGGCTGCCGTATCCAAGCCGGTAAAGCCGAAGTTATGGAGCACCATAAGGCTTGCGCATACCCGCAGCCGCTGGTGTAAATGCAGCCGGAGGTTCCATACTTGTACGGATGGGGCTTACTTGGATAGCGAATGCTTTACATTTTCGGTTGTCTGCCGGCAGTAATACAGCTTACTCATGGTGTACAGCCTCGCTCTCTGCTGTCTCCGTCCGTTCCAGCGCCAGCGTCTCATCTGCTTTCAAAGCAGCTTTTGTAAAGCTGTTGTTCTTCCACCATGCGGCCAGGGAAGCCACCACGGCTACCACTGTTGACACAGTGGTGTAGACTTCATCATCGCTGAACGGAAGCGGGTTCTTGCCAAAGGCATTCAAGAGTACATTCAGCAGCGATACCGCCAGCACAGCGGTTCTCGCAATGGTTCCTGCGTTTACTTTCATAGTTAATCCTCCTTTTGTGGCTCCTCCGGGAGCGCAATAATCTCATTATAAAATCTGGTCATCATACCATTGCCGCCCAGGGCGTGGTATGCGTCATACACCTTGACCATGGCTTCCTTGGCGTACAGGGGGGCAGTAGCCCCGCTCTGTGTGCTTGTCGTGCTGCCGTATGATCTCGGCGCGCAAAATGGACTGCAAGCCGTTTTCGATGGCTATGTACCGGGCTGTGGTGACTTCGTCAATTGCTTTTTTGCTCTTTTTTCTTGCAATCAATGAAGCAATCACAGCGGACACGGCGCTGCCCACCACCGTTGACACGGCAGCGGTCAGGGCGGCCGTGACGAATGCGCTATACATCGGTCTCACCCCCTTGCAGGGCGTTGATCTCTGCCCGGTATGCTGCCCGCTGCTTGCGGATCGGCGCATATTCATCCTCAGACAAAGCGCCGTCCGTGTACTTCAGACAGAGGTAATCCGTCTCCGCCAACTCGGACTTTAAAAACGCAATGCGGCTTTCTGTTTCAATGCTCATTTTGCCACCCCCAGTATTTCAACTTGTGTGCCGCTGCCAATCGTCTTGCCGTTCGTTGGAAACGACAGGGCTTTGATCGCACCATGGTTTTCCACATCTCTCATAATGTTGAAGGTGATCCCGCTTGCGTTCCATATTGCGTTCCCTGCCAGGACATTGGTCGCGTTGAAGTTACTGGATATGTTCGTCTTATTCGTTTGCACGCGCACCATGTTGCCGGTGATATCAACTTCCGCCACCGCAAGAGAGCCTTTCGCCGCGTCCGTCTCATACCGGAACACATTCGGCAGGAAGCACTTGAGGTGTAGGAATTCAGATACACAGTGGTATCACCGGCCGCTGAATTAGAAGCACTGCCCGCCACCGCCATGCGCAGTCTGATCTTGCGGCAGGGATTGGCAAGGTCCCCACTGCTGGTTGGCCGTGGTGTCTTCATCGAATGTTTTTGTGAACACGATCTCCCAGGTTTCAACACCAGATGCGCCGGGTTCACCGGGATCCCCCTTATCTCCCTTGTCGCCTTTGGCACCATCATTACCGTTCACGCCGTCTTTGCCTGCGGCACCTGTATCGCCCTTGGGGCCTACGACCTCACCCAGAAGTACAGTCGTACCGTCTGTGTAAGTGATCTGTAGCTCTCCGGCTTCTGTGATTTGTGCATCGGTGATACCAATGCCATCCGCACCGGCAGGTCCTTGTGCACCGGTGTCGCCCTTTACGCCCTTTGCACCACGCGGTCCTTAACATTACCCAAGTTATCCTCTTCGCCGTCAGAATACTCCAGTTGCAGCTCTCCATTGTCATTCACCCACGCGGTATTGATACCGCGACCGTCCGTACCATCTTTACCGGGCGCACCATCTGCGCCTGGCGCTCCGTCTTTGCCGTCCGTGCCAGGAACACCCTGTGGGCCCACTGCACCATCTTTTCCCGGTTCGCCCTGCGGTCCTCGCTCTCCACCTTTACCAGGAGCTCCCTGGGGACCTGTGTCACCCTTTGGGCCTTTAATGTTCACCGGTTCCGGGTTGTCCTTCCCGCCGTCATTGGTCCAGCTGATCTCCCCCGCTGCGGACACGCTGGGCGTATAAGTGGTGCCATTCACACCCTTACCAATATCCTTGAGCAGTGCCTGCACCTTGGCGTAATAAGACTCCAACTCCGTTGGATCCGGTGCGTCCGTCTCCACAGCTGCCAGGTCATAAGAACCAGGGCGCACATAAAACACGCACGGCTCCGGGCTTATACGCTGCACCAACTGCTCGCCATCCACGGCATAGCCGTAAACGCCCAGGCGGCACATTCCCTCTTGCAGCGGCGGGGCGAAACACTGTCCATCCACCACAGTGGCAAACTGGCCGTTCATGCACACCCGCACGACCAGATCGGCGTATGCCGGGTCCAGCTCTACCACACAGCGGATTTGGTTGATATTCTCAGCTGTCACCGGATCTTTGTTTTGTAAGATCACCGCCTGCTGGGTGACCTTAATATTTAATGTCTGCATAAAATCCTCCTTTTTTGACATAAAAAAACAGCGTGCCTAAGCCGCCGTTTGCAGTTGACTGCAATTTGTATTTTACATGGGAATCACCTCCTGTTTTCTTGCAATCTGCGGGGAAGTGTGGTATGGTGGGGAGTGAAAGGAGAGATGAAGATGAAGTCTAAGGCCAAAGTGTGGATCCTTGTTGTGACCGTTGTAGTGGCGGTGGGGGTCGGTATCGGTGTGTGGGTGCACTATGATCGAGTGCATGATCAGGAGACAGCCAGTCTGGTAGATCACGCTGTATCCAGTGCACTGGCTGGTGTTACTACACAGCCCACAGAGACCACTACAGAACCGGCAGCCACAGAGGCGACCGCAACCACAACAACTACAAAGCCCACAACCACTAAGAAGAAAAAAGAAGAAGCATACTACCACGCAACCGCAAGTAGTGTATCGCACCGAAAGGAATGGCACAGTAGCCCCAGCCGCAATAAGAGAAACAACCGAATCAACCATGCCGAAGCGTCCTGCTGACGCGCACTTTGATCCCATACCTTCTGACGATGGATATTACTGGGACACAGCTTCTTCTCGAGACGATCCGTTAGAAGAAATATATGTCGATGAAAGCGGCAGGCATTTCTATTTCAAAAAGGGCGATAAATCCACTCCAAGAATATATATTGACTAATAACTCTAAAGCGGCTGTTCCAGTGCGGAGCAGCCGCTTTGCTGTTTATTGCAATTTTGCTTTCAGCGCGTCCACTTCTGCCTGCAAAGCGTCCAGTTGCTTCTTTTGATCTTGGATCAACTTAAGCATTGCCGGTATCATGATACGATCTTGCCAGCTTTCAGGTCTCCCTTCACTGTCATAGATCACTGCGTTGGGGTAATGCTTGTCCAGATCCTCTGCAATAACGCCGATCTGCGTCCCGCTGACCAATTCGTTGTCCTTGTATTCTGGCTTGTAATTGTACTGGCACACCTGTACATCGTAAAGACCGTTTGGATCCAGCACAGCGTCTTCTACCGGTTTGATATTCTCTTTGTATCGTTTTGATGAGTTTGCGGTTGTAATAACGCCGCTTGTGTTTACAACCAGTGGAATGGTTCCGCTTGAAGATTTAAAACTCAGTCTAATATCGTCTTGTACCGTCAGTTTGCCTCTGATTGTCGTGGCGTTATCAATCCATATACTCTTCCCGACAAGGTATAAAACATTATCGCCACCATTCGCACTAAGCACAAACCCGCCTTTTGATTCAATCGTATCACGGTACGCAGTGCTTCCGCTAAGCGTCCAACTCACTTTAGACAGTACAAATCTGGTTTCAACCGAATCTTTCGATCCCGCTTGTATACACAAGTTGCCATTCTGCTGCATTCTTAAGCAAATATCTCCGCCTTCTAAATATGTTTTTGGCTCCGTGCTCATACTGACCGTATCCAATTACAAGGCTGTTACCACCAGATGCAGCATTAATGATTTCATATCCGGCAAGATCATATATTTTTTTGTAGAATTGTACATCGGCATCAAATTTGGTTTTCCCTTCCACCGATAGGGCCCCGCTTACATCTACCGAACCATTGCATACCATATCGCCGCCCATCGTTACATACCATGTACCAGTATATGAACCGTTGCTGTTCTTTTTTTGTGCAGAAAACACCCAAGAGCCTTTGGTAGTTGGCTTTTGAATGTATGCACGATAACTACCCAAATCCGCATACAGTTCTCGGTCGGTGATGTTCCACCCGGCGATCGTGCCTTTATCCGCAAGGATCTCAATACCGGAGAGTCTACCGGCTGAAATGTCCGTAGCATTCAGGTAATACTGGTTGGTTTTTTTGTTGTAGTACACCGCAAAGTCCTTAAAGGGGCCTTGCAGTCCGGTGGTAGAAACAGCCATGCCGTTCTTATTCAGCAGCAGGCAGCGGCCTTTGGTCTTGCCCTCCGCTGCCGGGTACTCTCCGATATAAAGCGCGTCTGACACACCATCGCCGTCCCGGTCGATCAAAGCAGCGTAACCGCCCACTGCGTTCGTGATAGAATCCGTAGCATCCTGAATGCGCTGTGCCAACGGCGCTGTGACCTGCTGCATAGCCTTAGAGATCATGCGGGAAAGAATGCTTCCGGCAGAGCTGCCCTCCTGTTCTGAACGGGCATGGGCGGTCACTTCCATAGTGACGGAGCCATCATAATCATACTCCACACCCATCAAAGGGATATGGTGATCGCCGGTATCGTCCCGGTAAGTGATCACATCGAAACTATCCAACGCCGGATTGGCCGTGAGCAATGTCATACTTCCCGGTCGGTACTGTATGCCCAGGTCAAATACAGTCTCACCCTGGTCGCCATCATCTATGTAGATCATATCAGATACAGCGTTAAATACTTTTTCCGCTTGGGCCTGGGTGGTGATCAGTGGGTTGTCGAAATACAGCACCTCGCTGTTGACCGACAGACTATCTGGTGCAAGAATATTCTTATTCCCATTGTTGCAACTGATCCCCAGGTAGGTTTTGTCCGTCTCTGCCAGTGAAACCTCTGTGACCGTGTCATCTGTCACCGCGTATTCTGCCGTACCATCATATACCTGGGCGAAAGTATCTACTCGCAACTTGCCTTCTCGATCAAAGACGGCAGCACAGCCGCAGAACCCAGCCACATAACCGATGGCATCATTCACATTATAGGCAGTGACCTGCTGCTTGCCGTCCTCGTCTGTTTCCGTACCGCAGAGCAAAGAAACATCTACCGTGCCAAAGCCGGAGACCTTGCTCTCCACGCCGGCAGCCAACTCAAAGTTACCCTGGCGTGCCAGGTCTTTTAAGATTGCCAAAGGGGTCTGCTGACCGCTGATGGCGGCAGAATACGGCATAGAAAGATCATACATGTGGTCGTACATTTCCAAAGTGGTACATTCGCCGGACCGAGTGACCTTTTCCGGATAAAACACGCCCATTGGCACCACTCCACTGCACCGTTGACCATACAGCCAAAGTACACCACGGTTTTCTGCCCGCGAAGCACGGCACCGGCAGGCACAGCCCACAGAACGCAGTTACACCCACAAGCGTAGGACTTTGCCAGCGCGTAATCGTCATGGCTGATACTGCGGTCAATATTCAGCTCCATAATGTTATTTTGCTCATTTGGGCTTGTAGGATCCGTCTCATCGTTGTAGCCAAAAATGAAATTGCCACATTTAACCTTCACATAGATCCGTTCCCCGTTTTTGATGGCCTGGTTAAAATCAGTGCTTGTCTTGTACATAAAATACTCCTTTAGCGCTCAATGGCGTCTACTTTGTAGTTGATGAAATACCGGCAATCCCTGGCACCGGAATAAGCCGTCCAACTGGGCGTGCCAAAGTAGCAGCTGAAAGAAAACACCGTATTCCCGGAGGTATCCTCCAGCTTAATAGAATGCCAGGGCTTACTCGCATTGTTGATCACGCCGTTTAGCTTGTCCAACTCCGCCCGGGTCAATGGCGGAAAGGACAACTGCCTTGTTTTTTGACCTGAACGATACTGCCGTTCATATAAGCCGACTTGGAGCGGCCTGTGTTAGAGGACCACACCTTTTCATCTGAACAGGATATGGCATTGAATGATGGGTTTGGCATTTTTGTGCCGTCAATATATAGTGGCATACCGTCCCTCCTTACGCTGTAGCCGCAACCGGGTCACGGCCTTTCTTTTCTGTTTGGTTCACATCGTCCAGCACCACCGTGCTTAAATGCTTACCGCCCACATATACCGGGATCGTTACATTGACCGCCTGCCCGCTGCTACCCAGCATTTGCACCATCATTGCGGCTACCTTGCTGATCCACTGGGTGTTTCGCTCCAAAGGCACAACAGCCTCGGCGCCTTTACCTTCCAGCAGACCGACCTGGCCTTTTTTCAGCACGCCGCCCTTTTCCAGCTCTGGGATAGTGGGTATAGAGAACAACTGGTACTGGCCGTTGGTCACGCTCACGCCCAGGGCGCTAAGCACATTAGACAGTGTGCTGCCAACGCTGATGTTCAGCTTGTCGTTGATTTTGTCGATCATGTTGTTGACCAGTTTGATCACACCGTTTAAAGGGGCCTTTTGAACGCATTGGTAAAGGTGGCTTTCAAATTCTTCAGGCCGTTCTTTAAGCCGGTCACGATCTTACCGCCAAGGCCGGTGACTTTTGATACAACGCCATTTTTCCCGGTAAAGAAATTAACAACGCCGTCCTTAAATCCTTTGAATTTTTGGCTGACCTTTTTTCCACAGATCGCCGATACCGTCAAACAGACCTTGGGAAATAAAGCCGCCCTGCTTTTTCATAACCTTAGACGGCGATTTGATCTCAAACGCTTTTTGGAAACCATTGATAAACGGTTGGAAAATGTGTTCCTTAACCCACTTCCATGCATCTCCAATGCCGTCAATGATGCCGTCCCAAATGCCCTGGGCCACATTGCCGCCGGCTTCTTTGATCTTGTCGCCAAAATAGGACTGTATACCGGACACAGCGTCAGAGATAAGCTGTCCCAGGAATGCACACAGGCCGCCTAAAGCTGCACCAAGCGATTCAAACAGAGCGCTTGCCATTCCACCAAAATCAATACCGCCTATGAAGTTTTCCAGCGCCGTAGCCAGCCCTCGCCAGTCCAAATGTTCCAGAAAGCCTGCAATGGCCTTGAATACACCGCTGATTGCATCGGACAGAGTCTTTGCCACCTGTCCCCAGTCAATGGTGTTGAATATACCGTTCAGGTTTTTAGCAAAGCCTGCGCCAAGAGCTGCAAAATCGAATGTGGTCAGGAAGGTGTCCAGTGCACCAAAGACGGTGTTCACACCGTTACCAACAATTTGTCCGGCACCCTCCCAGTCGAAGTCACGGATGAAGCCGTTTAGGCTCTTGGCAATACCGCTGACAGCGCCGTTGACTTTGTCCTGTATGCCTTTCCAGTCCAGTGCATTGATCTTGCTAATAATCTTATTACAAGAACCGGCGATTTGTTCGCCGATTCCCTCAAAGTCGCAGCTTTTCCACAGGTTCTTGATTTTCTCCAAATAAGCGGAGAACTTGTCGGACGCTGCCGGCGTATTGGCTGTAGACGCACCGGACGAACTACTGTCTTGCTGATCATCACTAACCTTAGTGATTTGGTCAAATCCGTACAGTTCTTTCTGCGCTTGAGACAGCTTTTTCGTCTCTTTTGTGGTCTTGCCCACAGCGGTGGCCGTGGCATTTACCTGCGAAGCGATCCCCACAGATGAAAGCAACCCACTAATGGCATTGGCAACACTCATGGCATAGGGCATGAGCTTTTCAAACAGCCCCACAACCACATTGATGGCCGGTGCCAAAAGCATTTGCAAAAGCATTTTTTCAAGGCTTCTACACGGTTATTCAGAGCCTCGTTCTGACTTAAATATCCGGTGATCACCGAGCGCAGCTCGCCGAAAATGTTTTTACACACTTTCAGCCCCAACGATACCACACCTATACGGCGGATAGACTTGACCACATTCAACAGGGACTTGCTGGCCGTACCGGAAGAAGCACGCATATTTTTCAGGTGACTATGCACCTTGCCGAAAGCGGCGCCCGCTGCAGATCCGATATTTCCAAATATGCCCTTTAACCCGGAGAAGCCCTTTTTCAGTTTCCCTGCTGCGGAAACATCACCGGTTTGCTTGAGCTGCTTGCTCATACTCTTAAGCGCAGGAGCATTTCTGGATATGGACGATTTCAAGTTGGAAAAGCGGTTTGCTTTCCGTTGCTATATCCGCATTGGTTTTGTTGATCTGTCCGTGGTCTGTGCCATTGCACTCTTCGCTTTGAGAATCTGCGAAGAGGTTTTGCGGATTTCATTTTTCAGCTTGTCCAGCGTATCCGTTTTTAAATTATTCGGATTCAGGCCAACCTCTTTCAGCTCGCTGTCAAAGACTTCTAAATCGTTCTTTATACGATTGATAGCCGCCCGCTGCTGTTCAATCTGATTGATCGTCATGCCGCTGGTCGACGCTGTTTCCATTTTGTGGATCCAGTCTACCATCTCCTGATACTGACTGCTTACACCGGCGATGCCGTTCTTATAGGACTTCAAAAACTCCTGCTGTGCCCGGTAAGTGGCTGTTACCTCTTTTAAGCGGCTGGACAACTGCTTGTATGTTTCGTCCTGACTGTGCAGCTGATCTTTCAGCTGTCTGGCTTTTGCCGTATACTCGGATATTTTCGCAGCACTACTCATAGCGGCCTGCACATTGCGCTCTTGGCTCTTAATAAGCGTATCCACCTGCTTTCCCATCTTCCTTGTATCAGAAGAGGCGGAAGACATTGCCTTGGCAGTCACCGTCTTAATTTTATCCGTCACGCCGGACAGCTGCTTCAGCTCGGCTTGGAGAGAGGCCATGCTCTTTTTGTACTGGCTAATATCCGCAGTAAATCGTGTTACCAATTCCTGATCCACAAAATCACCTCCTTTTCTTGTTTTTCAATCGTTAAAACTGATCAAAGTAGGCCATTGCTTTGGCCGCTTGAATATCCAGCACATCATCCTTTGTCCAATATGGGAAAAGGTCATACACTGCGCCCACATCCTCCCCGGCAACCGCAGCGGCGATAACCCCGGCTTGGATATAAGCGATTTGTGACAGGTTTTGATACTGCCTTTTCTCAAAATCACGATGGAACAGGATGTAACGCTTTAGTTCTCCATAGGTCATGGCGAGAATAACGGAGAACGACAAGCCATAAGCGTTGGCCTCCAGGATCATATCCTCCGTTGTGCAGTAATTACTCCCGAAAGGAAGTGGACGGCTTGTCCTCACTCTCTGTGGACTTCTCCACGCCGTCAAACGCAGCGTTGACCATCTTTTCAATGCCGGCGGAGAGCTTCTCGGCCTGCGTATCGCTCAGTAGACCGGACACATTGGCCAGCTGAAAGAGAATGCTTGAAAATGCGTCCACGCCGCTAACGCCGCTGTCCACCAGCGCGTCATACAACGCCTCACCGGTCAGATCGCCGTTGGGATCATCGTTAAAATGCAGGGCCTCATCCAGTACAGCCAGGAGCCGCTCCGGATCACTGGAAGCGCTGAGGATCACATCCAGGGCGTCCTCGTTGAATTTATTTTTCAGTCGCAGCTGAGCAGCTACAGTCAAACGCAGGTGCACAGTCTTGCCGCCATTCAGCTGCAAATCGTATGTTCTGGTTACAATATGGGATTCGTTCATTGTCATTTCCTCCTAAAAAGCGGGGAGGCAGTCGCCCGCCTCCCGAATAGTCGATTTACGCGGCGGGGAACTCTCTGCTCCAGTCGCCGTCCAGCTTGTAAGAGACAGTAGCCTCCATCAGTCTGTTTACGCCCGGTCCCTTAATCGTCAGGCTGGGCACACCAGAGTTGTTAAACTTGGTGCCGTCCGGCAGCTTAACCATAATGGGTACGGACACACCGGCGTCCTCCAAAGCTGCCAGCACCCGATAATCCGATGTGGCGTCCTTTGCGTTGTACAGAAAAGTCACCTCAAAGGCGTCTGCTTTCTTGCGAATACCGGTAATGCTGTGTTCCACATCATCGTCATAGCAAGTGGCGTCCAGTTCTTCCCGTTCGCCCTTGGTCAGATCGCCGATTTGGGTGGCGTAGTTCAGGCACTTGGCTGTGGGGCGGTATAGTTGGGATATACCTCAATGCCTTTGGACGCAAGGCCGCGTTCCGGCTTTGTTTCGTTCATATAAAATCCTCCTTAATCAATCAATCGATTGGTTCTTGTGTCTACCCGACGACCGTAACGCAATGATTTGCGCAAATAACCGCTGGGGTCGTGTAAAAGCGCGTCCGAGGATGCAAATTGCCGGATCAGGCCCAGCGAGGTCAAAGCCTCGTCTACCTTTTCCGTCAATTCCAACAGGTCCGGCAAGGTCATAAACCACAGATCCACCTGATAGGCGATCACATCTACGCACGCCAGTTCCGTGCCTGTATTGGTGATCTCATAAAATGTGATCAGGTTACCTGCCGGTTTGCTCTCCGGAAATGCCATCTTAATGTCATAGGGAATGTCCGACTGTACGGATTTTAAGGTATCCCGGATCACTGCACGGTAGTTTTTCACTTGATCGCCTCCTGTATAGCCGTACCATAATGCTCTGCAATCACCGGCTGCATTTCCTGCATGCCGTTATACATAAAGAGCGCCGGCAAGCGACCTTTTAGTCTGCGAAAACCGTAACCTGGTATATACGCAGTCCAAGGCTCGTGCTTGCGCACAATACCCAGCTCACTGTCCAGCGGTGTACCCTTTTCGTCACCCACAGGCCCGGTTCCGAATTCCACATAGGCCGCATACTGCATATTGGTACGGCTGCCTGCGGTCACCTGATCACCGTCACGCTCGCAAAAGGCGGCGATGGACTCCCGCAGCAGTCCGGTGTCCTCCGGGCAGTTGCTGCGCTGACGGCCGGCCATATCCTCTGCGTCCTGCAGCATTTGCCGCTCCAAGTTGTCCAGCAGATGATCTGCGGTGCGTTGCAGCGTCTTGGCATAGGCACTCAGCTTTTCAATCTCAATGTTCGTTTCCACCGGGTGCTCTCCTCTCTGTGGCATTCGCTGTCAACAAACGATAATGCAGGAACTGCTGCACGGTCTCCACCTCCAGCCAGCCAATACCATCCGCCTGTACCAGGTCGCCGGGCCGCACGCCCACAGGGTCATACAACACGGCTTGATACCCGGCAGACAGCACCCGCCCCCGCTCCTCAATAGGGGCAGAAGCAGATACCGGCTGCCAGCACAAATACAAAATGGCAGGTGTAGCACTGTATGTGTTCTGCTCAAAGTCGTAAGCACTGTCTCTGATCGTCTGTGCGGAGAAAATCCGTGATTTTACAGTCCACGACTTAGGCGTTTTTGCTTTCACCGGTGCGCACCTCCCTGTATCTGTTGTACGGCTGGAGCAGGTCGGCAATGGCTGTCTCCTGCTCCGCAGGGGTGGTATAGGTCTCGCTCATAGATACGCTGCCCTCTGTATAGGACGTACTCTTTACACCGTAATCCCGATCCTGTATAAAGCAGTTCAGGTGCACAAAAGCCAGTTTGGCCAGTGTGGTGGCCGTTACCACCGGCGGCAGCTCTTGCGTGCCCAAATAGGTCAGGCAATCGTCCTCTGCCATATCCAAAAACAGCTGCAAATCCAGCTCTTCACCGGCGTGTGCGTACCAGGCCTCGCATATCTTGTCGTAACGCCCGGCAGCGGCCCGCAGCAGCCGCAGAGCCTTGCTTTTCATCTCATCAGTCAAACATATCACCCCCATAAGAAAAGGCGCCTTATTTGGCGCCCTTTTTTGTATCCTCTTTTTCTTGCAGCTGCCAACCGGCATTCAAATAAGCCGGCAGACAACTCCGATCAATGACCACTTGGGTCTTGCCCTGTACAACGGTTACCTTTTCCATTTGTACCTCCCTGGGCTTAGCCCTGCACCTTGACGATCATATTCTTGTCCAGCGTGGTCACGCCGTACAGAATATCAAAGGACACGGTGTCGATCTTGTGGGTGCTGTCGTAGTCAAAGACCACACGCACACCCAGACCGTCCGCAGAAGCCACATAGGCGTTCTTGTTGCCCATCGGCAGATCCATAGGACGGGTCACCAGTGCCACGCCGTTGCGGTGGAACCCTACGGAAGTGGGTGCAGAAATCACCGTAGCGTCTTTGTTGGTCAGCGCGGCATGGAGCGGCTGGTCAATGACTACGCTGGCGATCGCACCGGTGGAGGCCGTTGCGTCTGCTGCAAAGTGATACACATAGCCGTCCACAATAAAGCAGTCGCCCTTCTTCACGGTCGCAGAGGCTGCGGTCACGGAAGACAGCGCCACAGTGCTGGCACCTGCAGTACCGCTAACCTTAAAGGACTTGGCGGTGCCTACGGCATTATCCAAATAACCAAAGGGATACGGTGCATTCTGGCTCATATAGGTATCCATGGTGTACACCTTGCCCAGCTCTGCCTCACGCAGGGCGGTACCATCGCCGGCATAGGATACCTTGGACATATTGTCGTCCGTTGCATAGAGCACCTTGTGAGAGGGGTTCAGCACCAGGCGGCGGTTCTGTACCGGCACACCGGCAAAGTCCAGCAGGCTGCCCACCTTGGCAATATCTTTGATGGGCTTTGCTGCGTCCTCGCCGGAAGCGGTCACTGTGCGGCATGCGCCCTCTACGGCGGTAGCCAGCACATCCGCGTCCACTGCGTTGGCAATGGCCGTCATAGCCGGTTCAATGACCTGTGCAGAGAAGTCCCGCAGGTCCAGGCTCATCTCCTTAGAGGTGATCTGTACGGTCACATCACGCAGACGATCCATCTTTACAGGCACGCCGCCTTCGTTCAGCTCCTGGGGATCCACTGCGCCGGTAAAGTTCTTGGCCGCAAACTTGCTGGGACGGCGTGCGGTTACCGTATCGCCAACCTTAACAAATTCTTTTTTCATAGTCCCGGTGCACCAGGTTGGCCATCACCAAGTTGTTTTTCAGTACCATCAGTGCCTCATTGGCAATGACATTGGGGGTTAAAATCGTGTTCGGCATTTCTTATTCCTCCTTAGCCGTTGTTTTTTCTCCACGCTTCATAGGCGTGGAAGTCTGTGGGCGGTACATTGTCGCCCGCTGCGCCCTTACCTGCCGGGGGCGGGTTCTTGCCCCGCAGGTTGGCCGTGGTTGCGGCCTGTACTGCCTCTTGAAATGCGGTGTCAAAGGCTTCCAAATTCTTTTGAGAGGCTTCCGCGTCACTCCCGGTCAAGAATGCCGCAAACTGCGCAGGCAGCTTGCGCTGGAGCAGCTCTGCCGCCACAGCTGTTTCCAGCTGCTTTTTGGCAAAGGCCGCTTTTTCCTGCTCAAAGGCTTGGCGGTCCTTGTCCAGGTTGTACCGCTCCCGCTCCTCCTTGTTCATGTTGGACAGCTTCTTTGCTTCGTCCGCCTGTTCCTTGGCGCTTTCCTCCCACTTGGCTCTGGCCGTGGCAAGCGCCTTGCTGACCCGGCTGTCAAACTCGCTTTGGAATTTCTTGTCTTTCAGCAGGTCGTCAAATGTTGGAGTGTCGTTGCCCCCATCGGAGTTGGCGCCGGTGTCGCCCGCTGCCCCCTCTGTGTTGGTGTCTGCTCCATTTTCGCCGGTGTCTTCGGCAAACAGCTGGAGGTTCAGCGGCAGGCGTGCGCACACCCGGCTCTGTTCTCTGCTGTTTTCCATCTCGGCATACTGTTTTGTCATTGCTGACTCCTTTCCCAAACCGTACGCTGCCGGTTCGTTAAATGATATATTCCCACAGGCATAGCCTGAAAATGGGTATAAAAAGAGCAGGGCTGCATTGCAGCTCTGCTTTCTTCATGTTATTGGTATTTTTTTATCGCATCCAGCCAATCCTCTGGACACTTTCCATCGTAAAATTTGTCAATAACATCTTGTATCGCTCTTTTTCTTTCCTCTGCGCTGATTTCTCTGTGCCCTGTTACTCTTGCTACAGGTGGATCATTCCATCTGGGAGCGGTAAATAGCTTTTTCTTTTTTCATAATTCAGTCCCTATTTCTCATACAGAATAATTTTTTGTAACAGAGTTGTTTTGAAGCAACTCACCAACAACAAAGCTACTACCACGCACATACAATATCTCTTGCTCACCTGCATTAAAAGATCGAATATCTCGTCCGTTCTTACACTGCGGAATATAGATTTGCACCTCTGCGTCCGGGTTATAGGTCTTTCCGCAGGTTGCAGCTATGTACTCGTTGTAAGTAACCGTGTTGCCGACCGTATGCGTGTTTACAAACCTTTGCAGTTCCGTTGGATCGGATATAACCAAAGAGCGTTTTACCGATCCGGCATACCTGGGGAATTTCTCAAGTGCACGGTCTAAGTTAGTTATAGCCCTTTTCTCCTCGTTTGTCAACTCTATACCTTGCCGCAGTTTCTCGTTAATCGGGTAAAAGTCACTGGACACCCAGCTGTTGATTGCGTATTCTTCCTCTTCTGTCAAACCCGGGTCTCTCTTCTCCACATACTTCTCATACCACTGGGCGTAGGTCATATCTGCCGGTACGGTCATGGACTTGCCGGTTACCGGATCCCTGGCCCAGCGGGTGCCGGGGCGGTTACTCACCACCGGCACGGTAATACTGCGGCAGAAAGGGTGCATAGGCGGCACATTTTTGCCCGGCTGCGCATCCTCTACCAAAAAGGTCTTGCCGTCCAGCTGACGGCACACGGCGGAGGTGCGCAAATCCAGAGTAGCCATAAACCGATACCGGATAATGCCCGCTGCTTTATAGCCCTCTAAAAAGCCCTGATTGGAGAAGTGATTGACCTCTGTACGGATCAGGCGGCTGGCACAATAGCGTTGCCCGCTGTCGCTGTCTGCACCTATGCAGTCCTCCAGCAACCGCTCCTCCATATCGTGCAGGGTCATACCCGTCATACAACCCACCTCGATCGTGCGCTGCAAGCGCTTGCAAAAGCGGTGTTGTTCTTCCACACACGATCGGAATAGTTTTTGCCGCTCCACTTATGGGTAAGTGCGGCCTGTACACGGCGGTCACTGATCAAGCGAAAGTCATATAGACCATTACGCTTTTGGTCGTTAAATATAGTGCGGTAATAGGCTTGCTTGAATGTATCCGTCAGCCTGGCTTTGGCCAGTCGCTCCTCTCGCACACCCATGGCAACAGCTTCCGCCCGAATGGCGTTTTGCAGCGCCTGCAGGCGGCTAATCCGGTCCGCATAGGCCGGTGCGTCCAGCATAGCGATCAACTCCCGCCGTGCCTGTGGCTCCTTGGTCTTCTGCAGCTGTTCCAGCAGCCGCTCCCGCTCCTGTGCGGTTTGTCCTGCGCTGAGCAGCTGCAAGGCATAGGCTTGGCTGATTTGGCCATTCTTTACATACCGGCGGAGAATGCGCTCAATTTGTGCATTGATCTGCTCCACGCCCTGGGCATACATACGGTTGACCTCCACCATGGTGGCGGTGGTACGCGCTTGCAGCAGGTGTTCCAGGTCAACCGTTCGCCTTTTCCAATACTCTGCTGCTTTCATAGGTTAAACGTCCTTTTCTTTGTCTTGCTGTTCCTGATCTGCCGACTGTCCCTTTTCATCAGCTTTGTCCTCCGCCTTGGCGGCAAAGCTGTCCATATATTGCTGCTGGTTCTCCTGCTTTTGCTGTTTCATGTTCTCCACAGCTTCCGCCGGGTCCTTAACGAACCATAGCAGGGACAACAGCGTCTGATCGTCCACCAGCCCGGCATTCTTCAAGGTGCACACCATAGAGACAATCTGCGCCTCATCAATGGGCAGCGCCACAGTAAACACCATATCCACATCATCTACGGACACCGGGTCTATACCGTTATGGGCCAGCCAGTTGTTGTATAAGGTCCAGCGCTTTTTTCAGCCCCGCCTCCATGGCGCTCATCTTGCTTTTTACCAGCAGGTGCAGGGCAAGCAGCTTGAGCTTTAACGCCACGCCGCTGGCATTACCGGCAAAGGCCTGGTCTGTCATATCCGGGGTTAGGGTCATCTTGTAGAATGTCCGATACCAAGGTATCGTCCAGCACCTTCATGGAGTTTTCGTCAAAGGTCTTTTGTATGTATTCCAACCGGGCGTCCTGGGGAATGCCGTCAATGAGCCGGTCTCGCTTGGCTGCCTCCATGGTTTCCTGGGGCAGAACCGCGCCGAATGCTGCCAAGATGGAATTGACAAACTTACGCTTATCTGTAAGCCGATCAGACAGCAGCTCATTGCGGGCGTCTATCAGGTTGGCCACCTGTTCAAAGTCGCCTTGTCTCTCCTCGTTGTTCTCATAACACACCACCGGCACCTCATCAAAGAAGTGTGGCACCGGTGCACCCACCGGGTTGTACACATAGTTTTCTTTATCCAGCGAGGTGCTTTCGTACTGCTGATACTGGGTAGCCGTATAGACTGTTACCGCATAGTACCGGCTGCGATCTGTGCGTTCCCGCTGCTCAAACCACAGCGCAAACAGATCCTTGTGCTCTACAGTATCATCTTGCACCAGCACGATCTGATCCGGCGCATACACTGCGGATCGCGGGCGTGGTTGCTCCTCTGTGCTGGCATATAGCAGCTCGCAGCTTTCACCGTATATGCCCATGGCCTTGCCAATCCGCTGATCTATCGTAGCAATATTCTGACTGTGATAGGCAGCCATAACGGCAGAAATGTCAATTTCCTTGCCGCACAGATCGCACAGGCCGTCTTTGTTTTCGTCCACAGCGTTATGCCGGATCAGGTTGCCGCTTTGCCGATCCAGCTTGGCCTCCACCGTAGACACCAGGGACAGCTTGGCCTGGCTGTCTTTCTTGTCCTTGTCGTTACAGTCGTACTTTACCGGCTCGCTCAGGAAATAGCCACGGATAATATCCACAATGTACTTGGCATAGTTAGCCTCGGCCCGCACATCGTTCTCGTCCTCTCCTCGGTGGATTTGCGGCACGCCAATATATCGGCCATAGAGGGCACGGCAGCGCCGCTCATATTCGTGTGCCCGACCGACCACATAATCAATCACGGCAGACGACAGTACGCCCTGTTCCGCCTCCGGCACATCCCGCCGGTTCATGTAAAGTATCATATTCAAGTCCTCCTTGTTACGATCCGCCCCAGCGCCGTGCTTACAAAATAGCGCATGGCGTCCATAGCGTGGTCGTCCTGTTTGACCGGCTCATCCCGGCCTGCCTGAGCCGCTTTGTCATACCAACGGTAGGCGTAAAACTCTGCAATGGTGCGGGTGCAGTCCTTGCAAAACAGCAGATCCGCCCGCTGCAATAGCGTACATACGGTACGGATTCCATCCAGCACCGCGTTATCCGCCTTTAACACCTTTAGCCCCCGCCTTTGCAGCTCTGTAATGAAAGAGGCCGCCGAAGGGTCAACCACTACGCAGGTATAGGGCGTATCGCCGATAAAGGCCATCATCTCGTCCGCATACTCTGCGTCCGTCCTTTGTTTATGGTTCTCTCGCCCGGAATAGTAATACTCCTTGGTGCATAGCCATTTGCCGTGGTATTTGCGCCACATCAGGAACACCGTAGGGTTTAGCGTACCGTAGTCCACACTGATATAGGCAGGACCTTGCAGTTCGTTATCCGGCGGCAGCGGAATACAGTGCCGACTTTCGTCAAACATATCGTAGATCAGGCCCTCTGCCACTTTCCATTCGCCCAGAATGTACCGGGCATAAAAAACGCCCGCATACATCGTTCTGTACCGGGCTTTAACCTCCTCTGTCAAGGACAAATTATCGTCCATCGTAAAGTGGAGGTAGAGTATTCGCTTTTCTTGCCGCTTCTCCGGCAGGATCCATTCTTCATAAAACCAGTGATGTGGGTTATCCGGGTTGCAGTTGAACCAGAATTTTGCACCACTGACAGAGCACCGGGCGGTGGCCTGCTGTACAAAGGACTGGGGCATTAAAGCCACCTCGTCAAAGAACACACCGGCCAAAGTCATACCCTGGATCAGATCCTGGCTGCTTTCGTCCTTGCCCCCGAAAATGTAAAATGCGTTTTCCGTACCACCCCGCGTCACCACAAGCACATTGTCGCTACGGCTGTATTTTACCTGATACCCGCGACTTTGCAGCATTGCAGGCAGAAAAGAAAGCACATTCCGGCGAAAGGAGCTGATCGTCTTACCGCACATGGCAAAATTCATGCCGCTGTAGGTACTCATAGCCCACAGAATATAGCTAAGCGCCATACTCACCGTCTTACCGGATCGTATAGCGCCGTCTGCAATTATTCCGTTTTTGTCGCTCACAGGTGATGTTTTGCACCACCAGGTGAGCACCTGGAGCTGCTTGGCGGAGAATGGCTGAAAATGAAAGGTGCTTATTCTTCCCATGCCTGTTCACCCGCTTTCTGCTCCAAGGCCTCCAGAAAGCCATCGTCCGTCTGCTCATCTTCATGCCCTCGGGCCAATTCAAAGTGACGCAGAAGCTCTGCCAGGGCTTTCACCCGATCAGAGGTATTCGGCGGCTTTGCCGTCTCTGCAAACCCGATGGAGCACAGTGCGTTCAGCACATCCGTTGCGGTGAAATCCAACTTGTCCAGCTTTCGCTTTTCCAGCTCAGCGATAAATTTTTTTACCTTATCATTTCTTAGCAATCGGCTTGCTTGGCTTTCTGCGCTCCCGGGTGCCTTACAATTCGGGTAAGCAGCCTGGTAAGACCGTTTCCCGTTATGGTCGAGCACATATTCATAACAGAACAGCCTTTGTTTAGGTGTTAAGGTCTCTTTACCCACGCTGCTCACCTCCTTTGTAATAATTGCGGATTATATGCTGTTATTTTTTCTGTCTGCTATTTGGGAAAAATTCATCCAGTATTTCGAGCCGAATTCTATTTTTGCGGGCTGCTTTCTCGAGACGCAACTGATGAACCCGTATAATTGTTATTGCTATTGCTGAAGCAACTACAACCACGCCGAATATCTCAATATGACTATTCTGAATGTCACTCATCTTCTGTTGTATCTTTTGAATTATTTCAGCATGATTTGAATATTCTTCGAGCAATGTTTGAAACCAATCTTTGAGGATTTCGTAAATCTTACTTTGAAAGACTGCAAACCACGAAAATATCATCGATATTACAGAAATCGTCAAAGGAGTAGTGTTTATCGCGGTTTTCTCTTCGGCCTCTGCTAAAATGCGTTCGCGTCGGCGTTCCGCCGGAGAAAGGTTAGTCAGTTCCATCTTGATCTTTTCATACTCTCGAACTTTACGATTTTTCCGTTTCTTCTTCTGCTGCTTGCCTAAAGGTTTTTTAGAGCGTTTACACATGTATTTGTTTTCCCCCCTTTCTGCTCACCATAATTATAGCACATCTGAAAATGGGCCTCGTAGTAACCGCATTTAAGAAAGGAAAAGCACAAAAGCAAAAGCCAAAGAGCGCACCGTTTGGAGCGCTCTTTCAATCTGTTTGGCAGTTTATACTATAACACAGACGGCAACCTGCATACTATAACATCAACATGCATTGCATAGTGGTTTTTTATTTTTCACATTCCAGCATATCCAGGGACTGCGGGTGAATGCGAGAGACCAGGTGATTGTATGTAATATCTTCGTCTACGGCAATCTTCTCAAAAGTGTCACCGTTCAAATACCGCCGACGCAACACACGCCGGTGCAATGGGCTGCGTACCTGCTCAATAGCAGTCTCAATTTCTGCCCGCTGCAACAGAGCAAGCCGGACTTGTTGGTCCAGCTTCTCTTTCAGTTCTATAATGCGATCTACCGTCAAGGTAAAATCTGCCCGCTGCCCGCCTCCCGGCGTGGGAGAGAGGGAAGCCGTGATCTTTTGCGCCCGGCTGTTCAGTTCTTCGATCTCCTGTTGTGTAATCTCAACCTCCGCCCAGCACTCCCGATAGCGTTGCAGCCATTCCTTCTTTTCGTTGTTCGTCATTTTTCCTCCTGCTTTTTATTCCGCTCATTTCTTAAAGTTCGGACCAAAGCCGATCACGCCGAAAAATGCAACAATGACCGCCCCGGCCCCTCGGCCGGCCGAATGAACAGTCCGCTGCTGGCGTATGTATATTTTCGTTTCAGCTTTGGCAGATCCTTAGCTAACTTCTTTGCCCGCTCGGCTTGCTCTTTTGCTTTCTTTTCGTTGGCTCGGTGAGTCAATTCTTCGGAATACTGCCGGTGCAGATCTCGCAGGTTCTGCGGTACGGCTACCTCTTTACGGTTAACATCCAGGCCCAACCGCCTGCACTGATCCAGATAGTCGCTGTAATCTGACAGCACATTTGTTGGCGTTCCATATCCTCCCGCTGCCTGCCGGTTTACCCAGTTTATTGCCTTTTGCGGAGATAGGTGCTGCCGCAAAACATCAAGCGCCTTGTAGCATTTTCGCTGACTCCATGTGTATTGGAAAGCAAGAAAAAAAGAGAATATTTTTATCTGTCATTTTGCAGCCGTATTTTTTCAATGCCTTGGTTGCTTTGAGTGTTGAACAGCAAATGTTGTCTTGCGTTTTTAATTTGCGGTACTCCTGCTTGGTTAGTCGCATGGCCTTGTATGCACCACTTGCTTGTAGTCCATACCGGTTGTGCAGTCCCACTCCACTTGTTCGGCTACCAGGTCACCGTTGCCCTCTTTTTATTAGACGCTCTGTAAGCACCGGGTACCGGCTGTATTGATAAAGTAACCCAAGCAGGTTAACAGGATAGTTTGTTATTGTGCTTCGATAAAGCTGCTGGGCACACTCGTGGTATGCTTCCCATGGAAGATAGCGCAGATTGCTCCTCTCCAGCGCCTCTTCAAAGCCAAGCAGCTTTGCTCCCTCTCCCTCTGTACATTTCCAGCTGTTGTGATCCAGCTTAACCGGCTCCACCGTGCATGGCAGTCGGAGTGTTGGCTTTTGCTTTATGCTTATGTACAGCCCTCCACCGTATGTTTGTTCGGCTACAAAGTGCTGGCCGAGATTGAAGTATGCAGCGTACAGCAGTGTGCCCCTTTCCGGCGCGGCTTTATAGTTGCGCGTATAATCCTCATACACTCGAACGAAAGAAAGCAATATACCGCCGTTCCGTGTTCGCTGTGTTACCGCCACCACTGCCGTGTTTATCAACTGACTACGGCCACGCCCGGCGTCTTTGACTTGAACTTCGTGCCCGCAGACCGGGCAGCATACGGTGTCGTTATGCCGTGCAGAGCGGCAGGCTGCGTGCTTGTCCGTCCATAGTCGCATGTTCTCAATATCGATCTGCACATCCTTGCCGCAAGCGGTACAATAGCCATACCTGTGATCGCATTCTTTGTACTTGAAAAAGTATTGCTCATTGACGAATACCTCTTCGTGGGCAAACTTCTTGATCTTTTTTTCTCCGGCAGTTTCGGGCGGCCGTTCCAAATCTTCCGAGCCTGTTCCTGCGTAAGCGTGTTCAGTTTCTTTCCCATATCGACACCTCACAGCAGATCCAGCAGGTCGATGATCTCCGCCTTGGTCTCTTCGGCAGTAAAGCCGTAATAGCCCGCTGCCCATTCGTATACGGTGTCGTCTGGCACGGCTGTGCAGTTGCCTTCTGCTTGTTTTCGTGCGTTGCTTGTGATGTGATCCCAGCAGCCTTTCAGACTCTTGCCCTCAGCCAACACCTTATCCGCATTTTCGTCATTCACCAGGTTGTGGTCAATAATGTGGGAACACAGCAGGCGCACTGTGGCGCTGCCCATCTTCTCCGCCTCCTGGTCGATCTTATCAATGGCTTTTTGGATTTTCTCGGTCATTTCAGCGTTACCTCCTTGATCTGCGCCAGCGCGCAACGCTGGCAGTGCTCGTCCAGTTCCGGCTTGTCCAGGCCGCACCGGTTATTGATTGAGCCATAGATACACACATCTCGGCATATCGTCGCCAAGATTGCAATAGTAGTTTTTTCGTTCTCATTCTTCATTGTTGCGCTCCTCAAAGGCCATACCGGCCACGGTGCCCAGGTTGATCAGATCCCGGCATACAGCTTCTGCTTTGGACAGATCCATTGTGCTGATCACGCCCTGCACGATCAGGCCGGACTTAACTACCACCAGGTCCCCGCGCTTGTACAGGTAATATCCCTCTTCTTCCTTTTCGATAGGTTGCAACGCTCTTCTGTTGATGAATGTCATGCCCGCACCTACAATCAGCGGTTGCCATACAGCGCCTGCGGCTACAATGCAGGTGTCCAGCGGGGCGGCATATTCTTCATTGGGGCATTGGTCTGCCAGCGGCAGATCCGCTTTCGGCATTCTTGTCATGATCACGCTGTCATCCTCTGCCAAGTCAGCGACCATGCGCAGCGTCTCCGGCGTGTATTCAGGGTGGCCGTACAGGATGTAACCGCAGCTGCCATTACTGAGCATTTGCTCGCCGTCAGGCAGGTCATATAGAAAATAGGCCTTGCTTCGTTTGCAAATGGATAGCAATTTTTTGAAATTCATTTTTCCGTCTCCTTTATGCTGATGCCGTGAATGTACAGCATCAGCTTTCTTTTGATGATGTATTCCTTTGTTTTGGCGCCCTTGGTGTCCTCTACCACCATTTCCAGGTGCCGTCCGGCTGGCAGACCTCATATACAAAGTCCGCTTTATAAATCACCGGGCGCTCTTTTCGGTGTTCGCCGACCCCTGCCGGGATCAACTCATAAGGGACCTGCTCCCGCAGGTTGCGCACCAGGCCGTGCCGTTCCAACAGTTGCAGCTCCTTTGCCCGCTTGCACTCGCTCCGACTGTCATAGGTGCGGCCGTCCATTTGGGCTTTTACTGCGTGGTATTTGTTCCCGCCTTTGGCCCGCTGCCGGAGATACTCCTGGTACTGGGCAGCAGTCCAGTGTTCTTGGGTACCCATTAGCCCGCTGCCTGTTTCTCTACGGAGTAGGCCATACGGATGAATTGGTGCTCGACGGCGCCAATCTTCCTTTGTTCCTGCTCCATGCACTTTTGCATGTACTTACTGGCCAGCACTGCCTCCTCAAATTCCCGGCGCAGATCGTCCGTCATGCCATACTGGCCCAGGCCCTTGGTGCTCTTAAAGGCGTCCCACTTAGGCCGGATCAGCGGGTGGTTGATGTTTAGCTTGAAGCCGTAGGCGTTGTGCGGTGCCAAGATCAGCTGGGTTTGGCGTTCCTGTTCCAAGTTTCGCACCTTGTCCCGCATTTGTTCCCATTGCTGTATGTATGTCATTGTCGCCCTCCTAACACCGCCGGTGCGGTTGGTTCTTTGAGATCGGGCAAAGCACATAGGACTGGTACTTGAACCCGGTGACTTCGTCCTCCCAGTTGTTCAGGGTGTCCCGGACAACATAATAGCCCTTTGGTGCCTTTGGCTCGTCCGCCCAGTGGTCATTATAAATGATTTTGTACTCCGGCTCCGGTACGGTCAGGTTGCGACTGCGGCTGTAGCATACCTTTGCTTTGGCCGTGTTGTACTTACCTTTGTGCCCTTGCGATATGTGTTTCCTCACGCAGGTACCACCGTAGGTGTGGTGGTCTCTGTCATCAACCGGCACAAAGTCCACCCGCCCATACGGCCACCGAGGCAGCTTGGCTATGTCGATGCCGGACAGCGCCATGTGAATATGCGGGTTCTTGTCCGGGGTCTCAATGGCCCTCATCCATTTGAACTCCACACCTGCCTTTTTTTTGTAGGCATATCGCAGTTTGACCATATATGCCGCCCACAGTTTCTTGATCTCTTGCAAATTCTTGGGTCTGTCCGCCTTACGGAATGTAAAGGTAGCGGTCAGATCACCTGGACCAAAATTGGCGTTAAAAATCATCTCTTGCTGTAGGCACGCCTGGCGATTGTTTACAATGGCCTGGGGCTCACTTGTTTTGCCGTAGTTGCTCCCTCTGGTGCATTTGTGTTTGCTGCCATAGCGCGAGGAGTAGTGGCGCTGGATATAGATACATCTTCCCGCATGGACGGTCTTTTTTTTACCCATGGCATTTTGGTTTGCTCCTTTCTGGACGGACCGGCACTCTATGGAAATGCTGGAAAACGCTGATCGGCTCCCGGGTGGAAAAGCAAGTTTCCCACCGGTTCACCGGCGTGTTCCACATTCCCACAGAGCACAGCTCCTCATTATGCGGCGCGGGTGCACACCCTGTTGCCGCCGGTCTCCCTGCCTGCGCCTGAACCCGCTGAAGAATGCCAAGCGATATATATTTTTGCCGTTGGGGTTTTGCGCCTAAAAATAATACTTTGAACGAGGAGCAAAAAAGGAGCACAGACCCCTTTTTTTTCGCCCTTGCCGCACGGCTTGTCCTTGACTTCTCTGCGGTCCTTGATATATAATGTAATTAGCGCAGGCGTTTTACTTTCTTTTCGCCGCCTGTGTTCAAGTCGACTGGTCGCTCAGTCGGCTTTTTCTTTTTGCCCGCCGCTTTGTTCGTCGCCATACTCCAGCGGCAGCATAATGGCTGTCACTTTCGGCAATTCCATCAGAGCCTTGGTTTTCCGCTCTGCGATGACTTCCAGCGCCTCGTAGTTGCCGTCGCCACGCACATACACGGTATCGCCGGCTCTGACGGTGTTCCACGGCAGCCTGCAGGACAATGTGGTCCTCGTCCAGTTTAGCAATTACCAAATCAATGTAATCTTCCATTTTCATCATCCTTTCCAAGTTGAATGGCGTGCAGATACGCCAATTCAAAGTCTGTCAGCGGTGCTACCAGCACCACCTTGTGGTTTTCGTCCTCAATCACCAGCCGTTTATCCTGCTGCGGCTCGTCCTCGTCCTTGGGCAGCACGAACACTGCCAGGGCGATCAGCCCACATCCGGTTCCGCTGCTTGCCACAGACACCCACCAATAGGGGTTGTCCGCCACCAGGCAGCAGCCAAGCAGCACCAGCAAAAAGCCGGTAATCACCAGGACCACGCCTGCCTTTTCTCGTTTCGTCATTGGTTTGTCCTTTCTTTGCAGTTGACTGCAAAATCAATATTTGCCTGCATTATAGGCGTGGAACGCCGGGGCGAACACAGCCAACTTTGTGCCGTTCTCACCCAACTGAATGAGAGGGAAGCCCGGGCGGTGCATATACTGCCGCGCCGTTGGTATGCTACAGTTCAGGTATGCCGCCACATCTTCCGGACCAAGATACAGTTTTGTACCCTTGACCTTGACCTCTTCCTCTACAGCTTCGGCGGTGCGGATCAGGTCAATATAGCTTTGCAGGCGCTCCATACGCTGCTGCACGGCGGCGTCGAAGTCGTCCATTGCCAAGGGGCTGTCCTTGTTGATGGGTACTTTCATTGTTATTTCTCCTTTCTTGATTAGGCCAGCCCTTTGGGCAAGCGGCAGAGCCGCAAGCTGCCCGCTGCACGGCAAAAGTGCCGTTGGCGATAAATGTGATGTTGGGTGGGGCGGGCACCGGAAGCAGGAATATAATGGGTAAATTTGACAAAAAAGAAAAGAAGAAAGAGAAGAAATGAAAAAAGGTCCCGCTGCCTGCGTATCTCTGCCGCCGCCCAAAAGGCTGGCATTGGTTGTAAATTGTTGCTATAATGATGTTATTATGACGAAAGGACGAAATCAGATGAAATTAAACAAAGACTGTGTAAGAGAGGTACTGATCTACCTTGAAGAGCACCTTGGTTACAATGACCACTTAGACGCCTCTACCATTCAAATAGACCCATACACTTCTGAAGAAATCTTGTATACAATCAGCTTGCTGTCAGAGGCCAGATACATAAAGGCCGTCTCGGTTGCAGATCTATGCACCACACCAACATATTTTGTGGAATCCATCCTCATGCCAGGTCACGATCTGCTGGATAACATCCGAGATGACAATGTATGGAGAAAAACAAAGAAAATTGCTTCCAAATTTGCCTCTGCTTCTCTGAATGTTCTCTCATCCGTCGCAACCAGTGTCTTATCATCAATGTTGCTTAATCCACCTACCGTTTGAATTGGTGTTCCAGCACCTGGCGCAGGCACTTCTCCATATCCGCTTCGGTGAATTGGATGTTCTTGTGTGCCAGAAAATACAGAACCGCACGCAGCTTCCAATGCTCCATCAGAGCACTGAGCGCTGCTAAGGCGGCAAGAACCAATACAACAATCACTTTTATTCACCTCGCTTTAACTGCCTGCTGCTTATCTAAAGGCTGGCCGTGTATTTAGTTGTTGCGCTCGGCGATGATCTCGTTGATTGCGCCGAGGATGCGCTCTTCTCCGCTTTTTGATTTTCGCTTTCCGCCGAGCACATTACAAAGATATTGCGGAGAACAGTTGAGTTTCCTGGCAAGGTCACGCTGCGTGATCTTGTTCATGTGCATTTTTCCTATTGCTGTTTCAATCCAACTGTCCAAAAAATATACCTCCTCCCAGATTTTTTTTAAAAAGTGGTTGAATTTATTAAACCTGTGTGCTATACTCATCTTGTCCAAAGAATTAAACACAAAGTTGCTAACGCTGTTGAAATAGTTTAACGAATTCAACCACACTTGCATTATAAGCCAATTCGTTCAACTTTGCAACACAAAAAGTCTAATTTGTTAAACTTTGTGTAATTTGCACAAAACAAGGAGGCATTTTTTGTGTTTTATGACCGCTTTCAACATATATGCAATGAGGCCGGTATCTCGCCTTCACGAGCCGCTATAGAATGTGGCTTTAATAAAGGCAGTGTCTCCTTTTGGAAGAAAAAATATGAGAATGGAGAAGATGTAGAACCCAAACTGGAGATACTTAAGAGCATTAGTGAGTATTTCGGTGTGTCTATTGACTACTTAACTGGAAAAACGGACATAAAAAATCCCCCGGACCAACAAAGTCCGGAGGAGATAGCCAAAGTGGCACTATTTGGTGGTGATGGTGAAGTCACCGATGAGATGTGGAACGAAGTTAAAGGATTTGTTGAGTTTATAAAGGATAAGAGAAAGAGAGAGAATGACAACAACTGAGTCCCTGCTCGATCTCATCGAGCAAAACAACATAGAGGTGTATCTGGGCAGTATGCCCGCTGCCAAGTCTGCGTCTGCCAATATCGGCGATGATTATTACATAGCACTTGACGAGCAGAGCCTGGAGAGCACCGCAGAGGCCCGCTGCCGCCTGGCACATGAAGCCGGGCACTGCATAACCGGGTCGTTTTACAACCTATACGCACCGCTGGACCGGCGCAGTAAGCACGAACGCCGGGCAGACAAATGGGCGGTGAAAAAGTTGATCCCCAAGGACGAGTTGGAGACGCAGCTGCGCCAGGGGCTGGAGCCTTACGAGTTGGCCGAGTATTTCAATGTGACCGAGAACTATATACACAAGGCCATTGAATTCTACTTTGAATGTGGAATGTCATAATTCACGGCACGCCGTGATTATAGATGTAATAACTTAATAAGAGGAAAAAAGAAATGAAAAAAGAATATAAAATCCTTTTGTATGCATATCCGTTTATTATTGCGATTTCTATCTTGGCTACAGTAGGAGTACCGCTGTTTGCTTTGGCTGATGTAGCGTTTCTCGTGCTGTACTATTATATTTTGCAGAAATCATTTTCAAGCCTAAAAATAATTAAAAATGCCGACGAATACGCGGCGTTTACGAATGCCAATGCAGATCAACGCGTGCAGGACGCCAAAGCGGCTACGGAAAAAATGCGAAAAGAAACAGAGGACAGTTGTACTCAAAAATTCAAGCTGTTGAGCGTGAACTGACGCAAAAACGGAAATGCATTTCTCAGTTGAATATCGAAATCCACAATCTTAAAGCTGAAATTGAAGTGGCACAGCAAGAAGCGATTGCCGTTTCTTCTTCCGTCCCGGTAGACTATGATATATCGTCTGCAGAATATAAAGACAAATTTGCTCTTGCACAACTTAATGAAAAGGAATGCATTTCCTCAAATAATGCCGTCTCTGTACATTCTGACGCGCCAAAGTCTGTTATAAATGCAAATGTGAAACAGATCCTGCGTTGCTTTAATTCGGAAGCGGCGGCTATTATTAAGAATGTTACTACTCGGAACATTGACGGTGCGCGCTCTAAAATCATCAAGTCCTTTGAGATGCTTAACAGAATTTTTGCACCGGACGGAGTGGAACTCAACCGCCCGCTGCTGGAGATTAAACTGGAACAGCTCAACTGTATGTACGGCAATCAGGTGATGGCAGAGCGCGAAAAGGAAGAACAACGCGCGATCCGAGAGCAAATGCTCGAAGAAGAAAAAGTGCGCCGCGAAATTGAACGCGAAAAAGCAAAGCTCGATAAGGAAGAACGGCAGTTCAAAAATGAAATTCAGAAACTCATGACTTATCTACATAAAGCGGATGATATTGAAAAGCAGCTTTATGTTGACAAGATAAAAGAGCTGGAGTCAAAACTCGGCCTGTTAGAGCAGGACAGAAAAAATGTACTCGATCGGGAGCAGAATACGCGCGCCGGCTTCGTCTATGTAATATCCAATATCGGCTCTTTTGGAGAGAATGTATATAAAATTGGAATGACACGACGGTTAGAGCCTATGGACCGTATAAAAGAACTCAGCAGCGCTTCCGTACCATTTGAATTTGATGTTCACGCTATGATTTTCTCTGAGGACGCGCCGGCGTTGGAGACGGCTTTGCACCGGCAGTTTGATGATCGGCGTATAAATCTTGTAAACAGCCGAAAAGAATTCTTCCGCGTTTCGCTTTCTGAAGTTGAAAAGGTAGTGAAAGAAAACCATAATGCTACGGTCACTTTTACCGCCGTTGCCAAAGCGGAGGAATACCGTCAGACAGTAAGGCTTCTTGAAAGCGAGCAGGTATAAAATCGTTTTTTGACGCCGACATAATAACAAATAAAAAAAGCCCTACCCTGCGCCAACAGGATAGAGCCGATAAGTAGGATTGTGTAATACAATACCCACCCAACACTGGTTATTGTATCACAGCCCTGCAAAAAAATCAAGCAGGGCATTTTTGCGCCCTTTTTTAGGTGCTGCCCGCTGCTATATGCAAAGGAGAAGTGTGTACAATGCCAAGAAAAAGAGGGAATGGTGACGGAACCATCTATAAGATGGAAAGCAAAGGCCTATGGGCTGCCCAGCTGACTATAGGCGTGGACGCCAACGGCCGGCCCAAGCGCAAAACTGTGTACGGTAAGCGACAGGCAGATGTGCGGGCAAAGCTGGACGCTTTGAAAAATGAACTTTCCACCGGCTCTGTAATTGAGCCGGACAAGATCACCGTTGCCCAGTATATCTTATCACTTGTCGAGACAGACCGGGCGCTAAACCAGATAGGGGACAATACCTACCTCGCAAGCTGGCCAGCTGTAAACGGATCGCCGCCAGTTCCATAGGCGACTGCCCGCTGCAATCCGTAAGGCCACCACAGGTAACCCAATACCTAATAGAGATCACCAGCTGTTCCAATTCGGTAATCGCCAAGGACTACGCCCTGCTGGCCCGCTGCTTCCGCACGGCTCTTGATAACGATCTGATCCGCAAGGATCCTATGCGTGGCATGAAAAAGCCAAAGAGCAACAAGGCCACCCGCAAGGTGCGTGCTTTGACCGTAGAGGAGCAGACCAGGTTTGTGCAGGTCATGAACGACCAAGAGCGTGGCTGCCGATACTGGGAGCAGATGATGTTAATGCTCAGCACAGGAATGCGTATGGGCGAGATCAACGCCTTGGATGTGCACGATGTCAATTTGACATTCCGCACCGTGAATGTGCGACGCACGGTGACCAAGGATCAGACGGACCACGCTGTTATAGGCACAAAAACCAAGACCTATGCCGGGCAGCGGCTTTTGAGCCTGACAGACGCCCCATACCGCATTTTATCCGAATATATGGAACGGTGGCAGCCCAACCGCTTGGATCTGCTGTTCTACGACTTCAAGGGTCACAAGGTACTGACCACCAGCCAAGTGAATTTGCAATTTCAGCGTATCTTAAAAAAATACAATGTGCTGGATCCGTCCATACCCGGCGTTGTATCCTTGCACAGCCTGCGGCATACATACGCCACCCGCTGCATTGAGAGCGGAATGCCAGCGAAGGTGTTGCAAAAGCGCCTTGGCCACGCCAATATAGAAACAACGCTGAACACCTACTGTGATGTATTCTCCGACTACGAACAAAAAAAGTACACAGAGGCAGCAGACGCCTATATCCAGCAGCTTACCCCGAATGCTCCACAGAAAAGTGCTGCACAGATATAAATAAGAAAAGATAAGTGCCCCCAAGGAAATGGCTTCCGCTTTTCGTGAGAAATGCGCTGCTGATGGTATTGCACAGGCACAGATTATCAAGCAGTCGATCGAGCAGTTCTTGCAGCAGTAACGGCGTTGCAGTACTGTTGCAGTACAGAATGGCAGAAAGCCCGCTGCTAAGCCAAATTTTACGCCTATATTCTTGTCACCTCGACCTAAAAGGACGGCTTTTTTAGCCGTCCTTTATTTCTTCATGTTCCCATTTTTGGCTTGGATAAGCCAAATTTTCGCTTTTACAAAAAAATGAGAGAAAATAAAAAACTTTTGGCGTTGCAGTACTTATTGCAGTACTTGGTAATGCAAGGTATAAAAAAAGCCGGGCAGTTTTGATCTGCTCGGTCAGGCCTGTGGGTTAGGTGGATTGAATTTGTGTCCGGTGCCTTGAAGAAATGCAAAACACCGGACGACGCGATCAAAATCTTAGAAGCTCTACGCTTCTAAGTAAAAAAGTAGATGGCGGGTGGCCGCCCGCCATGGGTGTGGGCTGCCCGGGTAGGTGGCTGCCCGAGCTGCAGAAAGGAAAATAACACAAGGAAGTAAAAAATGAAAATAGGAGTACAAAATGTATAATGATAAGCCTATATGCAAGACGGCCACCCGCCTTACAAGCCTACTGTACCACGCTCCACGGTAAAGTGCAATGAAAATCTGTTCCGGGTCGTTTCACTGTACCAAAAATGACCCTGTGGGCAGTGAAAGTGAAGTTCTTTGTTGACTGCCGCTGCCAGTGACCGACAATCCCTGCATAAATGGCGTGTTGCCAAAATAGAAAAAAGCCAATCGGGCGTCTTGCTCGGTTGGCTTTTTGCTTGCTTATTTTTCCGCTTTAATCAGATCCTTGACTACTTCGCCGGCTAGGATCAGGCCCATCACGGAGGGCACAAAGGCCACGCTGCCGGGCGTGCTGCGGCGGCCGGGGTGATCCGGATCCGCCTGTCCGGCGCCGGCGGTGGGAATAGGCGGTTCTTCGGAGTAGACCACCTTTAGGTGGTGAATACCCCGCTTTTTCAGCTCCCGGCGCATGACCCGGGCCAGCGAATCCATTTTCGTTTTAGCCAGGTCCGCCACCTGAAAGCCGGTGGAGTCCAGCTTATTCCCGGCGCCCATGGCGCAGATGATGGGCACGCCGGCGGCGTGGCAATGGGTCACCAGCGCCAGCTTGGCGCTCATGGTGTCTACTGCGTCCACCACATAATCGTATTGGTTAAAGGGAAAATCCGCCGCCGTTTCCGGCAAAAAGAAGCAGTTGTGCTTGGTGATCTTGGCCGCCGGATTGATGTCTAAGATTCGAGCCTCCATGGCGTCCGTCTTGTACTGCCCCACGGTTTTGGTGGTGGCGATGATCTGGCGGTTGATGTTGGACACGGCCACTGTGTCGCTGTCGATCAGATCCAGGTGCCCCACGCCGGTACGGGCCAAAGCCTCGCACACATAGCCGCCTACGCCGCCAATGCCGAATACCGCCACCCGCGAGGCGGCCAGCCGCTCCAGAGCGCTGCTGCCCAAGAGTAATTCTGTTCTGGAAAATGCCTGTTCCATAGCGAATACCTACCTTTTTAATAGATTTATTATACGGCAAGGGTTCGGTGCTGTCAACCGGCTTGAAAAATAGACAAAATCTTAATATGCCTATACTGACAAAGTACATTAAAAAGTTCGATAAAATTATAACAAAAAATATTGCACACTGTGTGCAGGCACGGCCTTTTTAGTTGCGCTGGGGCAGGGCGGTATGCTATAATAAAGGTATAAAATAGAGGGGGTTCTATATATGAAACGGATTTTTTGCGCACTGCTGGCCGGTGCACTGACCTTGGGCGCTGCCTTGCCGGTGCAGGCAGCGGATAAGGCAGTGCTGCGTGTGGCGGCAGACGCCAAGCAAACCGCCATCTCGGATCATTTGTACGGTGCGTTTATTGAGGACATCAGCTACGCCTGCGACGGGGGCTTGGTGTCCAATTTGGTAAATAACGACAGCTTTGAGTACGCCTCTGCGCCTACCACCGGCTGGGTGGCGGATGGTTTGGAGCTGACCACCGAGGGCAACCTGCCCCTAAATAAGAACAATCCCACCTACGCCAAGGTGACGGTGGACGGCAAGGGCAGTCTGACGAACCTGGGCTTTACGGAGATTTATAAATACAAGACGGATAAATATGATAAAAAGAAAGCCAACACGGCGGATATGGGCTTTGTGGCGGACCAGGTGTATGATTTCAGCTGCTATGTGCGCTCCGGCGGCTTTACCGGCACCGCGCAGGTGTATTTGGACTGCGGCGACGGCAAGCAGACGGCGGTGCAGCTGGACTTGAGCAAAACCGGCGGCGCCTGGAACAAGCTGACCGTACCGCTGACCGCCAGTGCCAGCAAAGATGGCGCCTTGGTATTTCAGCTGGAGGGTGAGGGGACTTTATACCTGGATTTCGTCACCCTGGTGCCCCAGGGCAGCTACGGTTACGGCAGCGACAGCTGGAAATATACCGCTCTGCGCAGCGACCTGTTTGCAGCGCTGCAAAATTTGCACCCGCGGTTTATCCGCTTTCCCGGCGGGTGCCTGGCAGAGGGCGGTAGCCTGGATCAGCTGTACAATTGGAAAGATACCATCGGCCCCTTGGAGGAGCGCAAGCAAAGTGAGAACTTGTGGAAGGACGACAACGGCCGGGACTATAACAACACCAACGCTATGGGCTACCACGAGTATTTCCAGCTGTGCGCGGATCTGAACGCGTTGGCGGTGCCCATTGTGAATGTGGGGCTCAGCTGCCAGCCGCGGGCGGCCTATGATGATCACGCGGCAGCGTATGCCAAACTGGGCATGACCGACGCGCAGTGGGAGGCGTATTTGACGGAAAAGGTGGGCCTGGACGAAAAGGATACCGACGCCCGCACAGAATATACGGACAAAATCAAAAAGCTGAACATCAACAGCGCCGCCGACTGGGAGGCGTATTTGGACACCATTGCTCTGCGCCCGGGCACGGATGCGTGGGACAATTATGTGCAGGATGTACTGGATCTGATTGAGTACGCCAACGGCGACGCCACCACCAGCTACTGGGGCGCACTGCGGGCGGCCAACGGCCACGCCAAGCCCTTTAATCTGCAATATATCGGTCTGGGAAATGAGAACTGGGGCGCCGTGTATGAACGCAACTTCAAGGCGCTTTACAAGGCAGTAAAAGAGAAATACCCGCAGATCACTGTGATCTCCTCTGCCGGTACTTACCTGGAGGGGGATGCTTACGACGGCAATATGGCGTGGATTGACCGGGAATTTAAAGACACGGTGGTGGACGAGCATTATTATACCTATGACGGCTACCTGTTTGACCACAATGATCGCTACGATCGCTTTGACCGCTCCGGTGCCCATGTGTTTGTGGGCGAGTACGCCGCCACCTCTGCCGGGATCGGCACCATAGAGACCAAGAGCAACATTTGGGAAGCGGTGGAAGAAGCCAGCTACCTGACCGGCTTGGAACGCAACGGCGATGTGGTGGATATGGCATCCTACGCCCCCACCTTTGCCAAGGTCAATGCCCAAAGCTGGAATGTGAATCTCATTTGGTTTGACAGCCGCCAAACGGTGCTCACTCCCTCCTATTATGTGCAAATGCTTTTTGCCAACAATGTGGGTACGCAGTATGTGCACGCCACTTTTGACGGCGGCAGTACCGTACAGGACGGGGTGTACCAGTCCGTTACCTGCGACCCGGAGAACCAGGTGCTGTATATTAAGCTGGTGAATACCTCCGGCAAGGACCGGACGGTGAATGTGCAGCTGGACGGCTACAAACCGAATGCGGTTTCCGTCCAAAGCCTGCAAGGCAAATTTAAGTCCGCCTGCAATGAACTGGACAGCAATACCACGGCGCCTACCCAAACGGAGCTGACCCCCGGCACGGACCTCCAGGTGGAGCTGAGCAAGTACCAGGTGAGCGTGGTGCAGGTGGCCTATGGCAAAAACAGCGGTGCGGATTTGTATAAATTGCCGGAAAAGGCGACCCCCACTTTGTCGGACGGTGGTAAGTTATATCTGCCTCCGGCTACTGCGGGCATTGCTTTTGGCGCGGTTTTCGGCACTGCCGCTGTGTTTGCGGCCGTGGTGCTGCTGATACACTATAAGAAGAAAAAGCAGGGGAAATCATAAGTAAAAGCGGTAAAAAGACAAAAAAATAAGGCTCCCGTGTAAAGGGGGCAAATAGCCAAATATGGAAAACAAAAGGCGCACACCGGTTTTGGTGTGCGCCTTTTTACTGTAACACTTTAGATATGAAAAAACGGAAAGCGGCTTTTGCTGGTGTCGCGGCCTTTCAGGTACACGGCTTCCACCGAGGCAGTAGGGTCCTTGAGAATGTTTTTGTCCAAGACGGCAAAGTCGGCACTTTCGCCCACAGCCAGTACGGCGCAGCCGGCGTCCTTGCAGTCCACCGGGATCAGGTCGTTTACTGCCGGCAGTACCGCTTTGCCCTCCAGGTCTACCACCTTGGCGTCTCGATAACACAGGGGCGTATTGTAGCCGATATAGGCAATCTTGCCCTTGTCCTCTACCAGCACACTGTAAGTGAGATTCTCCTCATTCAGGGAGATGAAATCTGCGTTTGTATATACAACCATGGTCTGCTCCTTACTGCGCCAGCGCGTCTGCCAGTGCGGCCAGCGCGGTGCGGTCTGCGTCCTTTAAGGCGGCGCGCACGGTGACGGTCGCCCGACAGCAGGGTGATGGCTTTCATCTCCTCCAACTGGGCGGTCATGGTGCGGGCGGCGCTGGGCGCCCAGCTGCCGTTTTCAATCAAGGCCACGGTGCGGTTTTGGTAACTCTTGCTCTTTAAGTGGTGCAAGAAGTCCGCCATTACCGGGAACACCCCGCCGTCATAGCTGGGGGCGGCGCATACCATTTGGCTGTACTGAAATGCTTTTGCTACTGCCTGTGCCAAATCCGTGCGGCTTAAATCCGCGATTTCTACCGTTACGCCACGGCTTTTCAGTTCCTCCGCCAGCAGCAGAGCAGCCGTCTTCGTGTTGCCGTAAATGGAGGCATAGGCAATGAACACACCTCGGGTTTCCGGCTGATAGCTGCTCCAAGTGTTATACAGGTGCAGATAGGGGGTCAGGTCCCCTTGCAGTACCGGGCCGTGCAGCGGGCAAATGGTGGCAATATCCAGGGCGGCGGCTTTTTTCAGCAGGGTCTGCACCGGCGCACCGTATTTGCCCACGATATTGATAAAGTAGCGGCGGGCTTCTTCCGGCCAAGGCTCGTCCGTGCCTACGGCGCCGAATTTGCCAAAGGCGTCTGCGCTAAAGAGCACCTTTTCCGTTTGTTCGTAGCTGACCATCACCTCCGGCCAGTGCACCATGGGTGCCATCACAAAGGTCAAGGTGTGGTGACCCAGCTCCAGCGTGTCGCCCTCTTTCACCGACAGGGTCTTGGTGCCTGCCGGCAGGTCAAAAAACTGGGGCAGCATAGCCAGCGCCTTGGCGCTGAGCACCAGGGTGGCTTCGGGATATTTCTCTATGGTCATTTGCAGACTGCCGGCGTGGTCCGGCTCTAAGTGGTGCACCACAATGTAGTCCGGGGTGCGCCCGTCCAGAACAGCGTCCACCTTTGCGGCCCAGTCGTCATATTTGCGTTTGTCCACCGTGTCCAGCAGGGCAATCTTGTCGTCCAGCAGCAGATAGCTGTTGTAGGATACGCCGTGGGGCACCGGGTACTGGCTTTCAAACAAATCAATGTCTGTATCGTTGACGCCAACATAGCGAATTGCGTCAGAAATGGTCAATGTAAATCACCTTTCTTCCTCACATTGCCTTTAGCATAGCATAAATGATCGGGAAATACAATGCCGGGGCGCAAAAAAGCCGCACTGCTCATGGCGAAGCGGTGCGGCTGTCTTGCAAAAAAGATTTACATCAGGGAGAGATACAACTGTTTGATCTCCTCTACGCTGGTGTCTCTGGGGTTGCCGGGACGGCAGGCGTCGTCATAAGCGCTCTGCGCCAGGAAGTCCACATCCTCCGGCTTTACAATGTCTTTCAGATCGGCGGGGATACCCACATCCTGGGACAGCTGCTTGACAGCGTCCACGGCAGCGGCACGAGCCTGGTCCAGAGTCATATCGTCCACGCCCTTAACACCCATGGCCTTGGCAATATCCCGGTATTTTTCACCGGTGGCAGGTGCGTTGTAGGCCATCACGGTGGGCAGGATAATGGCGTTGGCTACGCCGTGGGGTGTGTCATACACAGCGCCCAGCGGGTGCGCCATGGAGTGCACAATGCCCAGGCCTACATTGGAAAAGCCCATACCGGCAATGTACTGGCCCAGTGCCATGCCCTCGCGGCCCTCCGGGGTGTTGGCTACGGCACCGCGCAGGTTCTTGCTGATGATCTCAATGGCTTTCAGGTGGAACATATCGCTCATTTCCCAGGCGGTCTTGGTAATGTAGCCCTCAATGGCGTGGGTCAGTGCGTCCATCCCTGTGGCGGCGGTCAGCCCCTTGGGCATGGATGCCATCATCTCCGGGTCCACAACGGCTACTACGGGAATGTCGTGCACATCTACGCACACCATTTTGCGGTTCTTCTCCGTGTCGGTGATTACATAGTTGATGGTGACCTCGGCGGCTGTACCGGCAGTGGTGGGAACGGCGATGATCGGCACGGCCTTCTTGGTGGTGGGCGCCACGCCCTCCAGGGAGATTACATCGCTGAATTCCGGGTTCTCAATGATAATACCGATGGCTTTGGCGGTGTCCATAGAGGAAGCCGCCGCCAATGGCGATGATGCAGTCTGCGCCGCTGGCCTTAAAGGCGGCCACGCCGGTCTGCACATTCTCCACCGTGGGGTTGGCCTTGATTTTGCTGTAGATCTCGTAGTCAATGCCGGCATTCTCCAGCACATCGGTCACTTTCTTCGTTACATTAAATTTAATCAGGTCCGGGTCAGAGCACACAAAGCACTTTTTGAACCCGCGGCCTTTCACTTCACCGGCGATCTCCTGGATCGCACCGGGGCCGTGGTAACTGGTCTCATTCAATACAAATCTGTTTGCCATAACAAATTACCTCTTTTGATTGAAAATTTCGGCGTTTTTTTTCGCCGCTTGCAAGTTCAGTATAGCGAATTGATAAATTATTGTCAATCTGACAGCGGCGGAATTCATAAATAATTTACACTGTGTGCAGAATTGCGCAACAGCGTGCAAAAATTTTGGAAAATACAGCAAATTATGTTAAAATAATATCAGAGAAAGGCGAGCACCGCCGCAAGGTGTGTTCTGCAAAAAACAGAAAAAACCCCTTGACAAAAGGTCGTTTTCCGTTTATAATTAAAATTGTAATGAGTACAAGCTGGTAATGATTACAACAACTGGTCAAAATTTTCAAAAACTTTAGCCGGAATGGGCAAAATACTTATACAATTTGGGTTGAAATTCAAGACGATTTGTTGTATATTATTAGCGATTTGCGGACAGGTGTGCCAAATTGCGTCTGTTTTCGCAATTTCAACTATGCCAAACATTAGTTTTATATTCAGCAAACAAATACTGTAGGAGGTAATACGATGGTCAATTTTGAACAATGGAATGGCTTTGACGGTTCCCTCTGGAAAGAGGAAGTCAATGTAAGAGACTTCATCCAGAAGAACTACAAGCCCTATGATGGGGATGAGCATTTCCTGGCAGGACCCACGGACGCTACCAACAAGCTGTGGGGCGTGTTGCAGGGTCTGCAAAAAGAAGAGCGCGCCAAGGGCGGCGTTTTGGATATGGACACGAAGATCGTGTCCGGCATTACTGCCCATGAGCCGGGCTACATCAGCGAGGATCTGAAGGATCTGGAGGCTGTGGTTGGTTTGCAGACCGACAAGCCCCTGAAGCGTGCCTTTATGCCCTATGGCGGTATCAAGATGGCGGAGCAGGCTTGCTCCACTTACGGCTATGAGCCGGACCCGGAGCTGCACAAGATCTTCACCGAGTATTGCAAGACGCATAACCAGGGTGTGTTTGACGCATATACGCCCGAGATGAAGAAGGCTCGCCACAACAAGATCATTACCGGTCTGCCGGATACTTACGGCCGTGGCCGTATCGTCGGCGATTATCGCCGTGTGGCCCTGTACGGTATCGACTTCCTGATCGAGCAGAAGAAGGAAGACTTTGCCAACTGCGGCAGCGGTTCTATGACGGACGACATCATCCGTCAGAGAGAAGAGCTGGCTATGCAGATCAAGGCTCTGGGCGAGATGAAAGTTATGGCCGAGAAGTATGGCTTTGATATTTCTCAGCCCGCAAAGAACGCAAAAGAGGCTGTGCAGTGGCTGTACTTCGGCTACCTGGCTGCCATCAAGACCCAGAACGGTGCTGCGATGAGCGTTGGTCGTGTGTCCACTTTCCTGGATATCTACATTGAGAGAGATCTGGAAGCCGGCACTTTGACCGAGAGCGAGGCACAGGAATTGATCGACCACTTGGTTATGAAGTTCCGCATGGTGAAGTTTGCCCGTATCCCGTCTTACAACCAGCTCTTCAGCGGCGACCCCGTATGGGCTACCCTGGAAGTTGGCGGTATCGGCGTAGACGGCCGTTCTATGGTTACCAAGAACGACTACCGTTTCCTGCACACTTTGGAGAATATGGGTCCCTCTCCGGAGCCCAACCTGACTGTTCTGTATTCCTCCGCTCTGCCTGAGAACTTTAAGAAGTACGCGGCAGACATTTCTATCCGCACCAGCTCTATCCAGTATGAGAACGACGACGTGATGCGTCCTATCTGGGGCGACGACTATAGCATCTGCTGCTGCGTCTCCGCTACGCAGACCGGTAAAGAGATGCAGTTCTTCGGCGCAAGAGCCAACCTGGCTAAGTGCCTGCTGTACGCTATCAACGGCGGTGTGGATGTAAAGACCGGCCAGCAGGTTGGTCCCGAGTACAAGCCGATCACTTCCGAGTACCTGGACTATGATGAGGTCATTGAGAAGTATGACCGCATGATGGACTGGCTGGCTGATCTGTATGTGAATGTGCTGAACCTGATCCAGTACATGCATGATAAGTATTACTACGAAGCTGCCGAGATGGCTCTGATTGATACCGATGTACGCAGAACCTTTGCCACCGGTATTGCCGGCTTCTCCCACGTGGTAGACTCCCTGAGCGCCATCAAGTACGCTAAGGTTAAGACCATCCGCAACGAGGACGGCATTGTGGTTGACTACGAGACCACCGGCGACTTCCCCCGCTACGGCAACGATGACGACCGTGCAGATGAGATCGCTGTATGGCTGCTGAAGACCTTCCTGACTAAGATCAAGAAGCACCACACCTATCGTAACTCCGAGCCCACCACCTCTATCCTGACCATTACCTCCAATGTGGTATATGGTAAGGCAACCGGTGCTATGCCTGACGGCCGTAAGGCCGGCGAGCCGCTGTCTCCCGGTGCAAACCCGGCTTACGGCGCAGAGCAGAACGGCCTGCTGGCCTCTCTGAACTCCGTTGCTAAGCTGCCTTATGAGTGGGCACTGGACGGTATCTCCAACACCCAGACCATCAACCCGGACGCCATCGGCCATGACGAGCAGGAGCGCATCAACAACCTGGTACAGGTGATGGATGGCTACTTCGATCAGGGCGCACATCACCTGAACGTGAATGTGTTCGGTAAAGAGAAGCTGATCGACGCCATGGAGCATCCGGAGAAGGAAGAGTATGCAAACTTCACCATCCGTGTATCCGGTTACGCCGTGAAGTTTATTGACCTGACCCGTGAGCAGCAGATGGATGTTATTGCCCGTACCTGCCACGACAGAATGTAAGCGGCTGATCGCTTATGATCGGTAAAATTCATTCCATAGAGACCTTCGGGCTGGTAGACGGCCCGGGGGTGCGCTATGTGCTCTTTTTGCAGGGCTGCAATATGCGCTGCAAATATTGCCACAACCCGGAGACTTGGGATCCGGCGGCGGAAAAGATGAGCCTGTCCCCACAGCAGATGTTTGATAAGGCTTATCGTTATCGCAATTACTGGACCAAGAAAGGCCAGCCCAACGGCGGTATCACCGTTAGCGGGGGCGAGCCGCTGCTCCAGATCGACTTTGTAACGGAGTTCTTCTCCATTGCCAAGGCCCACGGGGTGCATACCACGCTGGACAGCTGCGGTTCTGCATTCAGCCGCAAGGGAGCCGTTCTTCTCTAAGTTCCAAAAGCTGATGGAAGTGACGGATCTGGTGATGCTGGACTTAAAGCAGACGGACAGCGAAAAGCACAAGGAACTCACCGGGCGGGACAACGCCAATATTTTGGATATGGCTCGCTACTTGTCGGAGATCGGCAAGCCGATGTGGATCCGGCGCGTGCTGGTCCCGGTCTGACCGATGACCCGGCAGAGTTGCAGCAGTTGAAAGACTTTATCGACAGCCTTTCTTCTGTGGAGAAGGTGGAGATCCTGCCGTACCATACGCTGGGGCTCTTTAAGTGGCAAAACCTGGGGATCAAGTACCCGCTGGAGGGCGTACCTGTGCCCACACCGGAGCAGGTGCAGCAGGCGGAGACCATCCTGGGGATCGCAAAATAAAACAAACGGCATTGCAATTTTGGTTGCAATGCCGTTTTTCTTTGTTATGGGTTGATTCTGTTTACGCAAGTGGTTGCTTTTGCCGCATTATAACACCACACCCAAGGCGTCAATCACCTGCTTTTTGTAATTCAAAAATTCCGGAGTCAGGTTAAAGTCCCGCCGCCGGGGCTTCGGCTCCGCAATGGTGATTTGGTGGGTGATCTTGCCCGGTCGCCCGCTGAGAATGAGAATGCGGTCGCTGAGCAGCACCGCCTCGTCAATATCATGGGTGATAAAGATGGTTGACAGCTTGATCTCCTCCATCACGGACAGATACCACCGGTGCATGGCGGATTTGGTGATGGTGTCCAGGGCACTGAACGGTTCGTCCAGCAGCGCTACGCGGTCACCGGCCAGGTAGGTGCGCAGCAGGGCTGCCCGCTGGCGCATACCGCCGGACAATTCCGCCGGGTACTGCTGCTGGGTGCCCTCCAGACCGAACTGGGCAAAGTGACTGCCGGCTTCTGTCCGCGCTTCCTTTTTGGATTTGCCGGAGAGCAGCAGCGGTAGGGACACATTGTCAATGATCTTCTTGTAGGGCAGCAGCAGGTCCTTTTGCAGCATATAGCTGATATGGCCCGGCTGGCCGGTAATGTCCTGCCCGTCCAGCACCACCCGGCCGCTGTCCGGTCGGTCAATGCCGCTGATGCAGTTGAACAGGGTGGTCTTGCCGGCGGCTGACCCCCAGCAAGGAGATTAACGCTCCCTGCCGCAAAGTCAGGTTTACGCCGTCCAAAATCACCTTTTTCGTCAAAGCTTTTTTAATGTTTTCTGCGGATAAAATGTCCATCTCTTATGCCAGGTAATCGTTGGTAAAGCCTACATTGCTGCTGATGTCTTTCTCCACCAGCTTGTTGTCCGTCAGCCACTTGTAGAAGTTGTTCCAACGGGCCGGGTCAATGTAGCCCCATTTTTTGGCGTCGCTGATATACTGACCGGCCATCCACTTTTGGCTTTCCTTAACCAGTTCTTCGCTGCCGTTCAGAGAGCCGGTATCGTCGCTCTTAATGAGAATGTCCGCAGCCTCCTCCGGGTGGTCAATGGCGTACTGATAGCCCTTGGCAGTGGCAGCCAGGAATGCCTTAGCAGCCTGCGGATTTTCCTTTAAGAAAGTGTTGTTGGCGATGAGCACCGGGGTGTAGTAGTCAAAGGTGGTGTTCAGGTCCTTGATGTAGAAGAAGTCTACATCGATTTTGTTGACCTTGGCGTTGATACCGCCCCAGCCGTAGAATACCCAAATGGCGTGGTCCGGGTTCTGCTGCACATCCTGGGCCTCGGCGGTCGGCGGGTTGGGGATCTGCTTAACCTTGCTCCAATCGCCGCCGTCCTTGTTGACGATATTTTCCATCATAGCCTTTTCAATGGGGGAGTCCCAGGTCAGGTAGGTGTTGCCTGTCAGGCCCTTGGGACGGTCCATACCCTGCCCGGCCTTGGAGATAATGCCGGAGGAGTTGTGCTGCAGCAGCGCAGCCACGGCGGTCACATCCATGGGGGTGTCAGAAGTAAAGGCAGGCGCCAGGGTGTCCTGTGCGTCAACGGCAAATTGCGCTTTGTTGGAGCTGCACAGCTGGGTGGCGGTGCTGTTGTCCGGCGGCTGCACAATGCTCACATTCAGCCCGGCGGCCTCGTAGTAGCCTTTTTCCTTGGCTACGAACATACCGGTGTGGTTGGTGTTGGGGGTCCAGTCCAGGCAGACGGTAATGTCCGTCTTCTGTGCCGGTGCGGCGGTGGTGTCCGTTTTGTCCGCTGTTTTACCGCCGGAGCAGGCGGCAAAGGACAGTGCCATTACGCCGGCCAGCATACCGGCAAAAATCTTTTTTGCTTTATTCATTTTATTCTTTTCCTTTCGTTGTTCCTTTGTTTGCCCAGGGCATTGCCAGCCGCTGCGCCAGTGCCACCAGTGCCATCAGCAGCAGGCTGATGACGGAGATGAACACAATGACAGCAAACATTTTGTCAAAGGCATAGGCTTTCTTTACTCGGGTCATATAGACCCCAAGTCCCTCAAAACCGCCTAACCACTCGGAGATCACCGCGCCCACCACCGCATAGGAGGCGGAGATGCGCAGCCCGGAGAAAAAGGAGCCGGTGGCAGAGGGCAGCTTGATGTGCCAAAACACTTGCAGTCGATTGGCACCCATCGCCCGCAGCAGGTTGACCTCGTCCGGGTCCGCACTGCGGTAGCCGTCTAAGAGTCCGATGGAGATGGGGAAGAAGGTGGTGATCACCACCAGTGTGATCTTCGGCGCCATACCGAAGCCCATCCACAGCACCAGCAGCGGCGCAATGGCAATGGTGGGTATGGTCTGGGTAATAATGAGAATGGGATAGATGGCTTGATACAAAAAGTGAAAGCGATCCATCAGCGCCGACAGAATAAATGCCAGCGCCACGCCGATCCCCAGTCCGTACAGCGCCTCTTGCAGGGTCACCTTGGCCTGGGACATCATTACGGAGAAGTTGTGCACAAACGCCAGCCACACATCCGTAGGGGAGGGCAGCATGTAGGCGGGCACCACTTCAAACCCGGCGCAGGCGTACCAAATACCTAAGATTACCGCCAGCGCCAAAATGGGCGCCAGCTTATTGGTGGTGCTTTGTAATTTTTTGGTCAATGGTCAAAACCTCCCCTTCCGGGTTGTACACGATCTTGACATAAGCGGATACGCTGGGCGCACCGGCTTTGATGGCCACTTTTTGGCACTGCGTTACGATCTCCATCAGCTGATCGTAGCTTTCGCCCTCAATGGTGGTCTCAAAGGGGACCTACGGAGCAGTGCAGGCCCGTGCTCTTGATGTAGGCGATCACTTCGTCTACGATACGCACCAGTTCCTGGTCGTTGTCTGCCTTTGGCAGAACCTGAATGGCAACACTTGCTTTCATAAAAAAATACTCTCCTTCCAAGTGTTTTGGCGGTTGCCCGCCGGGGTGGGTGGCAATAAGTCAAAAAAGAAAAGCCCCATTCACGCAGAATGGGGCACAGTTGCAATATCTAAGCAATCGTCTCTGCCGTGCGTGCTAGCGTACGGTTCAAAGGGTATGATCTCAGCCTTGCGGCACCCCTGACTTATTGATTTGAACAACTCTATTATACGGCGGCGGCGGGTCTTTGTCAATCCTGGATCACGCGCACCCGGATCACACCGTCGATCTTTTCAATATCCGCCACTACGCTGGCGCTGTAAGCGGTGTCTGTATCAATAATACTGTAAGCGATCTCGCCCCGGTTCTTATCGGTAAAGGCGGCAATGTTCATACCGTCCTTGCTGATGGTGTCCGTAATGGTGGCGATCATGTTTGGCTGGTTCTTGTGCACCACGGTCATGCGCGCAGCGCCGTTGGGACCCATGTGTACCGTGGGCAGGTTTACGCTGTTTTGAATATTGCCGTGCTCCAAAAAGTCAATCAACTCTTCGGCACCCATAGAGGCGCAGTTTTCCTCGCTCTCCGGGGTGGAAGCACCCAGGTGGGGAATGGCGATCACGCCGTCCACATCAATCAGCTTAGCGCTGGGGAAGTCGGTAACATACGCGGCCATTTTGCCCTCTTCCAAGGCCTCGACCACATCGTCCGCATTGGCCAGGTCGCCACGGGCAAAGTTCATCACGCGCACCGTATCTTTCATTTTGGCAATGCTTTCGGCGCAAATCAGCTCCTTGGTGTCCGGGGTCAGCGGCACATGCACGGTGATATAGTCTGCCAGGGGAACACCTGATCCAGATCATTGTTGACGGTTACGCCCGGCTTGAGTACAGAGGCGTCCTTTAAGAACGGGTCGTAGCCGATCACCTGCATGCCCAGATCCACGGCGGCGTTGGCCACCAGGCGGCCGATGGCGCCCAGGCCGATCACTGCCAAGGTCTTGCCCTTCAGCTCCGGACCGGCAAAGGCGGACTTGCCCTTTTCCACCGTTTTGGGTACATTGTCGCCCTCGTCCTTAATGGTCTTGCACCAGTCGATGGCGCGGGTTACCTTGCGGCTGGCCAGGAGCATACCGCACAGCACCAGTTCTTTTACCGCGTTGGCGTTGGCGCCGGGGGTGTTGAACACCACAATGCCCTTTTGGGCGCAGTCGGCCACAGGAATGTTGTTAACCCCGGCACCGGCTCTGGCGATGGCCAGCAGGCTTTCCGGCATTTCCATATCGTGCATGGAGGCAGAGCGCACCATAATGGCGTCCGGCGTCGTTTCCGGTGCGTCCACGGTGTAGTTGGCAGGGTCAAATTTGTTCAGCCCCACCGGCGAAATTTTATTTAAGGTCTGAATATGAAACATCAGCAGTTCTCCTCCTCAAACTTTTGCATGAAGGTCACCAGCGCCTGTACGCCCTCTAAAGGCATGGCGTTATAGATAGAGGCGCGCATACCGCCCACGGTACGGTGCCCTTTCAGATTTACCAGCCCGGCGGCTTCCGCTTCTTTAACAAATTTGGCGTCCAGATCGGCGTTGCCGGTGACAAAGGGCACATTCATCAGGGAGCGGTCCTCCGGCACCACGGTGCCGTGGAACAGCTTGGAATTATCCAGAAAGTCATACAGCAACTTTGCCTTTTCCCGGTTGCGCTTTTCCATCGCTTCCAGGCCGCCCAGCGCTTTGATCCACTCCAGTACCAGTTTGCAGATATAAATGCACCAGCAGGGGGGTGTGTTGTAAAGGGAGTCCGCGTCTGCCTGTACCTGATAGTTCATCATCACCGGGGTGGTGGGGCTTGCGTTGCCAGCAGATCCTCCCGGATAATGGCCACCACCAGTCCGGCAGGCGCCACATTCTTTTGGGCGCCGAAGTACACCATGCCGAATTTGCTGATGTCCAGCGGTTGGGACAGAGCACAGGAGGACACATCGGCGATGAGCACCTTGTCACCCACCGGCGGCAGCTCCTATATACCGTGCCGTAAATGGTGTTGTTCATACAAATATACACATAGTCCGCATCGTCCCGGAAGTCGGCGGCTGCGGTCTTGGGAATATAGCTAAAGGTTTTGTCCGCAGAGGAGGCTACGGCCTGCACATCGCCGTACTTCTGCGCCTCCTGATAGGCTTTCTTGGCCCACTGGCCGGTGATGATATAGTCCGCCTTGCCGCTGCCGTTCATAAAGTTCAGCGGAATGGCAGAGAATTGGGCGGAAGCGCCGCCCTGCAAAAAAGCACCTTGTAGTTGTCCGGCACCTGGTACAGCTCCCGCATCAGTGCCTCGGCGTCTTTGATGATCTTGTCAAAGGTCTTGGAGCGGTGGCTCATCTCCATAACGGATTGGCCGCTGCCCCGGTAGTCCATCATTTCGGCGGCTGCGGTTTGTAACACCTGCTCCGGCAGGGTGGACGGTCCTGCGCTAAAATTCCATACTCTTGCCATAGTCAATATCTCCTTTGGATTTCAAATCGTGTATATATCATTATACGGCTGTTCATCTTTTTGTCAAGCAAAACCGCTGATTTTTGTAAAAAAAGCCGATAGATTGATAAAGCATTAACAATATCGTACAAATTGCAGCCAATGTTGGCAAAATTGCAGGACAGGTGTGCAGTATTTGGCAAGTGTATTCTAAAATGTGGGCAGATAAAAGTGTGCGACCGATGCCCACATCGCCCCCTGCATTTGTAAAAACTTTTTTGTAGGGTGCGGTGCTCCCGCCGTACCGTAATGTAAACACAAAAAGAGCACCATGCAGGTGCTCTCATGAATGATTCTTTATTTCTGCTGCTGGTTCAGGGCGTTTTGCAGCATATTGTTCTGCTTTTTCGGCTTATAGGGGGGGGTTCTTCAGTTTCTTGGTCCAGCGGTTGTTTTTGGCGGTGAGCTTGTTGATCTCGTGCACCGGGCCGGCCATATACTCGGTCATATACCGGTCGGCGATCTCCATCAGCTGCGGATCATTCTTCATCTCGCCCAAAATGGTTACGCCGATAATGTCCTGCACCTCGTTGGTACCGTCCTCGTAGATCTCGCCCAGCGCCTTAAACAGTTTTTTAATATCTGCCTCCCGGCCGGAGCGCATCACTTCCAGCACCCGGGGCGTACCGTATTCGGTAAAGAAGGTCTCCGGCAGAAACTCGCCGTAGGTGGCAATATTGCGCTTAATCTCGTCTTTCATATCCGGGTACAGCACACCAAAGCGGTTGGCCAGGGAGTCTACATCGTAGCTGACAACACCGTTCTTTGCCTTGGAGCGGGATACGGCCTTGGGCATTTTGATCTTGTCCAGGTCTGCCTTTTTCTTCTTAGCAAAGAGGGAGCGCACTTCCTCACTTACCTCGTTGGCTACGGACTTTACATCTCGGTCGTCCAATGCGTCCAGTTCAAACAGCGAACGGGAGACGGTGCTCCACTGGGGGTTTTCTTTCTCATAGGCGCAGTCAAATTCCAGCAGCTGCTTGTCTGCTACATAATGCAGGCGGTACAGCCCGTTATCACCGGCAAAGGTCAGCGCGTCCTCCGCGCCTGCCTCGCGGTTAAAGTGCAATTCGGTATTGATGGCGGCAAGCTGCTTTTCCAGCGTTGCAAAAGCCTGGTTCAGTTCCATATGGGCACTCCTTACTCGGTCATTTTTACTTGGTGCAAAGTATTATAGCATTTTTTGCCCCCTTTGTCACGCTTTTTTATGAAGTTGGGTAGAGGGTGGTTGGTTTTGCCGATATTTTTTCTAAAAAGGCATAGATTTTAATAGAAGATGACGGTTGCGCCGGCGTATCTTCTGTGGTACAATATTATAATCAATTTTGACTTAGGAGCAGTTTTGCATGAATAAAATCACATTGGGTGTGTTGTTCGGCGGCGTATCCTCCGAGCACGACATCAGCACCGTATCGGCAAAGGGAATTCTCTCTGCCATTGACAAAGAAAAATATAACCTGGTTTTGTTGGGGATCACCAAAGAGGGGCGTTGGTTCCTGTTTGATGATGATATTGACTTGCTGCCGGAGGACCGGTGGCTCACTTCCCCCAGCTTGGTGCCTGCCTGGATCAGCCCGGATCGAAGCGTGCACGGTGTGGTGACCGCTAAGGGTGACACCATTCGTTTGGACGCAGTGTTCCCGGTGCTCCACGGCAAGAACGGCGAGGACGGCACTGTTCAGGGACTGCTGCAACTGGCGGGCATTCCCTTTGTAGGGTGCGATGCGACCGCCTCCGGTGTGTGTATGGATAAGGCGGTGACCAACGCCGTGGCAGACGCAGTGGGCATTGCCCAGGCCAAGTGGTGCGCCTACACCCGCTTTGCTTACGACAGCGACCGAGAGGGCTGCCTGCAAGCGGCGGAGGAGAAGCTGGGCTATCCGATTTTTGTAAAGCCTGCCAACGCCGGTTCCTCTGTGGGCATTACCAAGGCTACGGATCGGGAGAGCCTGGTGCGCGGTATGGAAGTGGCCTTTGCTGAGGATAAAAAAGCAGTGCTGGAAGCGTGTATCGTGGGCCACGAGGTAGAGTGTGCCGTCATGGGCAACGATACCCCCATTGCCGCCCAGGTAGGCGAGATCGTGGCAGCTGCGGACTTTTATGATTTTGACGCCAAGTATAATAATCCCCAAAGTGAGCTGCATATTCCGGCGGATCTAAGTCCGGAAAAGCTGGAAGAAGTGCGTGCGGCTGCTTTGCGTGCCTACGGAGCCATGGGCTGTGAGGGCCTGAGCCGTGTGGATTTCTTTGTTACTTACGACGGGGAGCAGGTGCTGCTCAATGAGATCAACACCATTCCCGGTCAAACCCCTATCAGTATGTACCCCAAGCTGTTTGAGGCGGTGGGTGTGCCGTACAGCGAGCTGATTGATCGGCTGGTGGCCTACGCGCTGGAACGGGGTGCCGTATGACGGAGAAGCAGACGGACACCCGGGATGTGGTGCTGGAGATCGTGGGCACCCAGCGGCTGAACGGCGACAGCGACAAGATCGAGCTGACCACCGTGGGTACGCTGCAAACGGAGCCGGAGACACTGGTGTTTCGCTACACGGAGCAGCAGGAGCCGCCGGAGGAGCCTATTTATGTGCAGGTGCGCCTGCGCCGGGATCAAACGGAGGCGGAGATTCTGCGTACCGGCGCCTATGGCTCTTGTTTGACCATTGCCAGAGGGCAGCGGAATTTGTGCCGTTACGGCACGCCTTACGGCGATGTGCTCATGGGCATTTACGGCAAGGCGGTGGAGATTCAGGAGAATGCCGCCGACGGCCGGGTGCAGCTGCGTTATGAAATTGACATTAACGGCACTTTGGCCTCTAAAAATCAACTGAAAATTGACTACCGGATCACCGGGTCGCAAGGAGAATGAGCCATGTCTAAATTGGTTAAGCAAACGGAATTGGAATTAAAAGAAAAATTATGGACGCTTTGGGTCGCGCCGTGGCGGACGGTGTGTTGGACGAGGCACGCCCCCTGCCTGCTTTTATTATCGAAGTGCCCAAGGAGCGCCAAAACGGCGACTACTCCACCAATGTGGCCATGGCCGGTGCCAAGGCATTCCACAAGGCGCCCCGGGTGATCGCCCAGGCCATTGTGGATCGACTGGATCTGGCAGATACTGTGTTTGACCGGGCAGAGATCGCCGGTCCCGGCTTTATCAATTTCTTCCTGGGCAACCGGTTTTATGCCGCTGTGCTGGAGGATTTGATGGCGCAGGGCGAGAATTACGGCCGCTCGGATTACGGCAAGGGCAAGCGTGTGCTGGTGGAGTTCGTCTCTGCCAATCCCACCGGGCCTATGCATATCGGCAACGCCCGGGGCGGCGCGATCGGTGACTGCCTGGCAGCGGTGCTGGATTGGGCCGGATATGATGTGCAGCGGGAGTTTTATGTGAACGACGCCGGCAATCAGATTGAGAAGTTCGCCACTTCCCTGGAAGTGCGCTATTTGCAGCATTATGACCCGGCGGTGGAGCTGCCGGAGGACGCCTACAAGGGCGTGGATATTGTGGAGCACGCCGAGAATTTCATCAAGGAATACGGCGACCGGTATGTGAGCGCCTCCGCAGAGGAGCGGCGCAAGGCGCTGGTGGATTACGCTCTGCCTAAGAACATTGCCGGGCTGGAGCGGGACCTGGGCGCATACCGCATTCAGTATGACCGCTGGTTCAAGGAGTCTTCCCTCCATGGGGACGGCTCTGTGCAGCGGGTGATTGACGCATTGAAAGAAAAGGGCGTTACCTATGAGCAGGACGGCGCCTTGTGGTTCAAGGCCAGTGCATTCGGCAACGACAAGGACATTGTGCTGGTGCGTGCCAACGGCATTCCCACTTATATTGTGCCGGATATTGCTTATCATTATAATAAGCTGGTGACCCGCGGCTATGATAAGGCCGTGGATGTGCTGGGTGCGGATCACCATGGCTATGTGCCGCGGATGAAGGCGGCGCTCACCGCCCTGGGGCTGGACGCGAACCGTTTGGATTGTGTGATTATGCAGATGGTGCGCCTGGTGCGGGACGGCGAGACCATTAAGCTGTCTAAGCGTTCCGGCAAGGCCATTACTTTGAATACCTTGCTGGAGGAAGTGCCCATTGACGCGGCCCGCTTCTTCTTTAACCTGCGGGAGCCAAACTCCCACTTCGATTTTGACCTGGAGCTGGCAGCCAGCACCTCTAATGAGAACCCGGTGTACTATGTGCAGTACGCCCATGCCCGCATTTGCTCTATTTTGCGCAAGGCGGCAGAGGAAGGCGTGACCCTGCGCACCCCCACTACCGCGGAGCTGGAGCTGCTGACGGCGCCGGAGGAGCGGGAACTGATCCGCCACTTGGCCGCCCTCACCGACGATGTGGTTACGGCAGCCAAGACCTACGACCCGGCCAAGATTACCCACTATGTGATCGACCTGGCCACTCTGTTCCACAAATTCTACAATGCCCAGCGGGTCATGGTAGAGGATGAGGGGCTGATGCAGGCGCGGCTGTATCTGTGCACTGCCGTAAAGAATACCATTCGCAATGTACTTACTATGCTGAAGATCAGCGTGCCGGAGCGTATGTAAGCGGCTTGAGGTGAAGCTATGAACAGAAAAATTTTGTACGCAGTGGGCGACCGTCTGCTGCGCTATGTGTACAAGAACCCCCGCCGCAATTTGGTGAAGCTGGTGAAGGTTGGCAAGCTGGTGGCCGGCAAAATGTTCCCCCCAGCACTTTTACCAAGCCCATTGAGATTATTGAGGATGAGGACAATGTGTGGCACCAATTCCTGTTTCGCGGGCTGGACGAGGTGGACCCGGCTCTGTTTCGCCGCATTGCGCTGACCTTTGCCATTGATCTGGGCTACTTTGGAACCAAGGCTCTGCGTGCCAACCGGGAGAAGGAGCACTGCAACATTCCCTGGGTGGTGCTGATGGATCCCACCAGTGCCTGCAATCGCCATTGCAAGGGCTGCTGGGCGGCGGAATACGGCCATAAGTCCAACCTGACCTTGGACGAAATGCGTCGCATTGTGCGGGAGTGCAAGGCACTGGGTACCCATTTCTTTATGTACACCGGCGGCGAGCCGCTGATCCGCAAGGCGGATATTATAACGGTAGCAAAGGAGAACCCGGACTGCCTGTTTTTGACCTTCACCAACGGCACGCTGGTGGATGATGCCTTTTGTGAGGATATGAAGGCCTGCGGCAATTTGGCACTGGCTCTGTCCGTAGAGGGCAGCGAAGAGACCACGGATGCCCGCCGGGGCGCAGGCTCCTATCGGGACACGATGGCGGCCATGGCACTGCTCAAAAAGCACGGCTGTCTGTTTGGCGTGTCCGTCTGCTACACATCGCAAAACTGCGAAGCGGTCACTTCCGACGCCTTTTATGACACCCTTATTGAGGCCGGTGCCCGCTATGCCTGGTACTTCCACTATATGCCGGTGGGCAGCGACGCAGATCAGAATTTGCTGCTCTCCCCGGAGCAGCGGGAGCATGTGTACCGCACCATTCGAGAGAAGCGGGACGGCAAGAACGGCAAGCCTATCTTTACCGTGGATTTCCAAAACGACGCGGAGTTTGTAGGCGGCTGCATTGCCGGTGGGCGCAACTACTTTCACATCAATTCCGAGGGTGACGCGGAGCCTTGTGTGTTTATCCATTACAGCGACTCCAATATTCGGCAAAAGAGCATTAAAGAATGCTTGCAGTCGCCGCTGTTTTACGAATATTACAAGGGTCAGCCATTTAATAACAATATGCTGCGGCCCTGTCCTATGCTGGAAAACCCGGCGGCTCTGCGGCGGATCGTCAGCCAAACCGGTGCCAAGTCCACCAACTTCCTGGCTCCGGAGAGCGCCGAGGCGCTGTGTGCCAAGTGCGATGCTTATGCTGCCGCCTGGGCGCCTACCGCCAAGCGCATTTGGGAAGAGAAAAGCCGCTTCCGGCCCTTTACCCAGTATTATCGGGACACCCCGGAGGGCAAAACGGACGGCGAGGTGCAAAAGCTGCAAAACCTGCCCCTGCCTACGGAGAAATAAAAGAGAACATAAAATGAAAAAGCGCACGACCCTGTATGGTCGTGCGCTTTTGTGTGCGCTTATTCAAAATTGGTTTCTACGATCTTCAGCACCTGCTCCCGAGAGGGAAAGTCCACATAGGTGGTGCCGTAGTACACGCCCTTTTTCAGCGGATAGTCCATAAATTTGGCGTTGATATATTTGGCATTGCGCCGTGGTCCTTTCAGCCCACCGGCGGTGGACAGGTAGTTGATCACATACTGCCCGCCAAAGGCTGTGCGCTGCTCTAAGAACGGCCGGATCACCTGGGCCCAGCGGGGCTTGGGCTTGTATTTGAACCGATCCTGTATAATAAAGTCTGCCGTGCCGGTACACAGGGGCAGCGCCGTGGGAATCACCTCCGGCTGTTCCACCCAGGTGGAAAAGTCAATGCCGGTGTTGTGGCGGGTAAAGTCCGGCTTAGGCTCCATTTTGCACCGACGGATCAGCACCAGCTTGCCGCGGGCGGCGCCCAAGGTGGGTACCCGATCCTCTAAGTACCAATAAGGCTCTTTGCCCTTGATATAGGTATAAAATAGGTTGTCGAAGCACTGCTCGTTCTCTTTGCCGTTGTCGTTTTTAAACTGAAACACCACTGCCTCGCCCGGGCATTCGTCTAAAAAGCGGTAGCACTGGGACAGCACATCGCCCATATCCATCAGGTTGGCTCGGTGGCAGGAGTGGTTGTAGGCGGGGAATATGCCGTGCACCATGGTTAGGCACTTGCCGTCCGCCCGCACGCGGATATCCAGCGCGCGCACCCCCAGAAGCAGCTGCTCATAGATGGTTAGGTCTTGGCAGCAAAAGAAGTGGGGCAGTCGAATGTGTTGGGTCACGCAGTCGTGGGTGCCGCACAGGTTCAGCGCCAGTAGATCGCTGCCGTCCGGCAGGTTCTGCATCCAATTTTTTAGATCAATTCCCATTGTTATCACCGCCTTTATTTTAACATCTTTTGACAGGAATTGCAAATTTCTGCGGTATCGGTTATAATCAAGGGGAAGAGGGGGCGCTGTATATGGTGCTTTTTGATGAGACGCGGGTGCTGAACCCGCAGGCGGACAAGACCAATGTGGCTTTGTCTTTTTCCGTTCCGCCCGGGCTGACAGCCTTGCAGGTGGAATTTACTTACGATCCGCCCACCCCACCGGAGCCGGTGGCGGTAGAGGCGGTAAAGGCTGCGCTGGCCCGGTATGCTCGGGCGGTGGTGCAAAAGGATCCGTATGCCTATTTGCCGGTGTATAATTTAGTCACCCTGTCTTTGGATGACCCGGCGGGTTATCGAGGCGCTGCCCATCGGCGAGCCACCGAGCAGTGCCATCGACTGACGGCAGAGAGTGCGTCGCCCGGCTTTTTGCCCGGCGAATTGCGCCCGGGGCAGTGGCAGGCCGTGCTCAGCGCCCATTGTGTGCTGTGTCCGGTGACTTGCCGTGTGCGTGTGATCGGGGAGGAAACGGAATGAGTTATTTGCCTTGCGAACTTCACTGCCACAGCGTCCATTCCGATGGGAGCTTTTCTGTGGCGGAACTGCTGCGCCGTGCGTATGATGACCACCTGGCGTTGATCGCTTTGACCGACCACAACACTGTCTCCGGTCACGGGGGAGCTGGATGACAGCATCACCCCCGCTGTGCCGGGCATTGAGTGGACCACCTTTTTTGGCCACATGCTGGTGCTGGGCGCCAGGGACTTTGTGGACTGGCGGGATGCAGTGCCTGCCAATATAGACGACAAGATCGATCAGGTGCAGGCGGCCGGCGGCCTGTGCGGCGTGGCCCATCCGTTTCAGTTGGGCTCGCCTATCTGTACCGGCGGGCGCTGGGCCTTTGATGTGCAGGACTGGAACCGGGTGGATTACCTGGAGGTATGGCACGATGCTTTTGGCCCGGACAACGGCGAAAATGTCCCGGCAACGGAGCTGTGGAAGTCTCTGCTGGACAAGGGCTATCATCTGCCCATCACCTACGGTCGGGACTGGCACCGCCAGTCGGATCGGCACTTTGGGGTTACCTATTTGAATATGGAAGAACCCACGGCAGCCTGTGCGTTGGAGGCCATCCGCGCCGGGCGCACGGTGGTTAGCTTCGGCGCCAAATTCTTCTTTCGGGTGCACCGTTGGGGCGAAACTTACGGCATTGGCGACACTCTCAAGCGAGGGCGGGTAATCTTCAGCTTTTTTACGGATCTGCACGCCCGGCGTAAGGACGAGAGCGACGAGCCGGTAAGCTACGACACCATTCGCATTATTACGAATGGCAACAAGTGTGTGCTGGAGACGGCGGTCACCGAGCGCCACGCCCGGCTGACCCTGGAGCCGGGACACTGGTACATTTGCGAGTTGTGGGGTACCGTTGGGGGCGAAAAGCAGGCTCTGGCCATCACTTCTCCCATTTATACAGAATAAAAAGGCACCGTAACGGTTTTCGTTACGGTGCTTCTTTGCTTTTAGCGGCGCAGCAGGCGCTCCCGCTCTTTGTAGTCCGGCAGCACGCTTTCCACCAGCCGGTAAAAGGCAGGGGAGTGGTCGTGGTGGCGAATGTGACACAACTCGTGCACCACCACATAGTCTATGGCTGCCTGTGGGTACTGCATCAGGTAGAGGGAAAAGCAGATGCTGTTCTTCCCGTTGCAGGAGCCAAAGCGCTTTTTTGCACTTGTTATCTTGATCCCGGTGGGGGTTACGCCCAAGATTTGGCTGTAATAGGCCACCCGGGGCGGCAGTTCCGCCTTGGCTCGGCGGCGCAGCGCTTCCACTTCCGCTTCCGTTAAGGGCGGATGTGCCTGTAAGTAGGCGGCCTTGGCGGCTTTTTGTCGGCTGATCCAGTCCGCCTTTTGGGCGATAAAGTGCTCAATGGCTCGATCCGTGACCCACAGGGGCGCTTTTACGGCGATTTGCAGATTATCGTCAATGGACAACTCTATGCTTTTGCGCCGGGAGCGGGTAATATGCACGCCCTCCATCAGCGGATCCAAATGGGGTTGGTGAACGCCCAGAAAAATGGCGGCAGATCGGCCACATCCGCGTGGAGGTATTTTTCCTCCACCGTGTGGTACAGAGCCCGCATGACCGGGCGGAAGGTGTAGTCGATTTCTGCCCGAATAAAAAGCCCGGCTGCCGAATTTCAAAATCCAGTTCCATCCGGTCGCTGTTTTGTGCGGCGGTGTGTTCCAGGATCACATCGTTGTTGTTAAACACTTTGATGGTGTGGCCTTTTTTGAACTTTGTTACCGCCACCTTGCCGGTTAGGCCGGGCGCGTAGGACACCGTGTCGCCCACATTGGCGTCCCCTACGGTCAGGTAGATCATACTGGTGCCTGGTTTGTTGGTTACCACGGAGCGACCCTCTCGCAGTGCCTGCAAAACAGCTTCCTCTGTTTTGGCGGTGGTGTGCACAATGGTGGTGGGGTTGGCCAGCAGCTTCAGCGGGCCAATGTCCTTGTGAAAGTCAGAGCCGCCCACCGCTGCAATGTGGTTGCCTTGCAGCAGCTGGTTGTGCCACCAGTTCATATTTTTAATATTATCCGAGTGCTGAATGGTGTTCCACACTTCCACGCAGTCAAAGTGGAAGTGCTCCAGATCCATGTGGAACCCGCACATAGAGCAAAACGGGTGATTGACGGAGATGGTGGCCCCCTGCCTCCCGGCAAGGCCCAGCACCGCGTCATAGTCCTCTGTGGTCTTTAAGATATACGGCGGATCTTGGGGCCTTTTTGCCCCAAACATTGATGTGACCCAGGTCGTCGGTGATCTCCTGCCCCTGCATGACCAGCAAATTTTTGTCCGTATAGCTGGCCTTTACGGTGTTGTAGTTGTGGTCGGTGATAATGGCGTAGTCGAGCCCTGCCTGCTGGCACGCTTCTACCAGCTGACCGGGGGTCAGCTTGCCATCGCTGTTGCAGGTGTGCAGGTGGGTGTCGCCTTTGAGCCAAATGCGGTTTTCCATAATGTTCACTCCTGTATGCGTTTTTAGATGCAATTTATCTGTGTCGGCACCGGCCGATGGGGTTACGATTTGGGGTCGATTAGCGCTTCCAGCCGGTCATTGTCCCGGGCAAAGCGCCGCTGGCTCACCATCACTACCAGCGTGTCGCCGGCGTGGAGAGTGGTGTCGCCCTTAGGGGTCACGGCCGTGTCACCCCGCTCAATGCTGACGATCAGGCAGTGGCGGCCCCAGTCAATGTCTTTAATGCACTTGCCGTCCAGAGCACTACCTAGGGGGAGCACATAGGTCTTGAGCACCTTTTCGCCGGGACGGTTGCGGCGAGCTGCCGCTTTGTCCTCCGGGCGCAGCAGATTTTCCAGCAGTGCAGTGTAAATGGGCGTACTGCCCAGCAGATCTGCCAGCGTGTAGCTGGTCAGGCTCACCACTGCCAGCGGCAGCAGACTGTCCAGATTGCCGGTCATTTCAAATACCAGGATAATGCCGGTCATGGGCGCACGCACAATGGCGGCAAAGAACCCGGCCATAGACACCACCACCAGCTCCTGCCACAGCTCCGGCGCCAGCCCAAACCAGGCAATGGCCGCCTCGGCATAGATGGCGCCCAGGTAAGTCCCCAAAATCAGCAGCGGGAAGAAGATGCCGCCCGGTGCGCCGGAGGCAAAGGACAGCAGGGAAAATAGAAATTTGCCCAGCAGCAGTAAAATCAGAATTTTAATGGTAGGATGCTCTTGCAGCAGCAGGGTCACCATGGTGTGGCCGCCGCCCAGCAGTTGGGGCACGAACAGCCCCAGCACGCCGCTGCAAACGAAAACCAGCATCATACGCACCGGTGCTTTGATCTTGCCGATCCATTTTTGGCCCAGCAACATGAGGGCATTGTAGCCCACGCCGGCCAGCCCCAGCACAATCCCTAATAGCAGCAGGATCCAGTAGCTCTTTAACGGAATATCGGCGGTGGTGTAGTGGAACACCGTGTTTTGACCAAAAAACAGCTTGGAGATATAGTCTGCCGTAATGGTAGACACAATGCCCATGCACAGAATGTTGCCGTCCAGGGTTTTGTGGATCTCCTCCAGGGTGAACATCATGCCCGCCAGCGGGGCGTTAAATGCCGCTGCCAGTCCGGCACCGCCGCCGCAGCTGATCATGCGCAGCTGCGTGGTTTTGTCCGCCTTGGTAACCTTGGCAATCCCTTTGGCTGCCATACCACCCAGCTGAATACTGGGACCTTCGCGCCCCAGACTCAGTCCGCTGAGAATGGACAGGGTGCCGCCGGCGATCTTTGCCAACAGCACTTGCCACCAGGGGGCGTCCAGGTGACCGCGAATTTCCCCGGTGATTTGGGGAATACCGCTGGAGGACGACAGAGGCTGCCATCGCACCAGCTGAGAGACCAGGTAGCCGATCCCCGCCAGTGCCGCTAAGAACAGTGCAATGTACAGCGGCTTGCCGGCAATGGCGGTGAGTACCGCATGGTTGGCGCTTTCCGCTTTGCTGAGCAGAAAGCGGTAGAGAGCGGACACCAAACCGGCAACCACGCCCACTTCCAGCCCGCGCACAATGAGAAAGAAGGTCTCTGTGCGGTGATGTTCGATTTTGCGAAAGGTAGATTTTTCTTTTTTCTCATAAATTTGCAGGCAAATGCCTATTCCCTTGTTGAAATTTACTAAATAATTATAGCATAAATTCGCCGATTTGCAAAAAAAGTTAAAATTTGGTGTCAACATACAAATCAACCTTGCAAATCGGGGTCTTTCGTATTATCATAATTCTATCATTTTATTTCTGTTTCGACAAGGATTTTAGGATGGAAGCATTAAAAAGAAAATTCTCGCCGAGGGCGAGGTCTATGAAGGTAATATTCTTAAGGTGGATTGCTTTTTGAACCACCAGATCGACTTTCCGTTTATGAAAGAGGTGGGGCGGGAGTTCCACCGTCTTTATAAGGACGCCGGGGTGAACAAAATTCTCACCATTGAGGCCTCCGGCATTGCCGTGGGCAGCGTGGTGGCGCTGGAGTTCGCCTGCCCCTTGGTCTTTGCCAAAAAGAGCAAGACCAAGAACATTGCCGGCGATGTGTATAAGACCCAGGTGGCGTCCTTTACCCACGAAGCACCACCTATGATGTGATGGTGTCCAAGCGGTTTTTGACCCCGGAGGATCGGGTGCTGATCGTAGACGACTTCTTGGCGGTGGGCAATGCCCTGCGGGGGCTCATCGACCTGGTGCACCAAAGCGGCGCCACCCTGGTGGGCTGCGGCAAGCACCGTGATCGAGAAGGGCTACCAGCACGGCGGCGATCAGCTGCGTGCCGAGGGCGTTCGGGTGGAGTCCCTGGCCATCGTGGAGTCCATGGACCATACCACCGGGCAGATCTGTTTTCGGGATTAAAGCGGTTATTTGAGCGTGCGCTCTGATAATAAATATTTTTTTCGGAGGAATCGAGAATGAAAATGGCAAAAAAAGTATTTGCAGTTCTTCTCAGTGTCCTGTTCGTTGTAGGCGTATTCACCGCCTGCTCTTCTAACAGCGGCGACACCAAGAAGAAAGAAGACACCACCAATTCTGCAACCAGCAAATTGAAGGTTGGCTTCATCTTCCTGCACGACAAAAACTCTACCTATGACCTGAACTTTATTAAGGCTGCGGACGCTGCCTGCAAGAAGCTGGGCATCACCGGCGCGCAGAAGCTGTACAAGACCCAGATCCCGGAGGGTCAGGAAGCTTATGACGCAGCAGTAGACCTGGCGGAGCAGGGCTGCAACATTATCTTTGCAGACAGCTTCGGTCACGAGCCTTACATCATTGAGGCTGCCAAGAAGTACCCCAATGTGCAGTTCTGCCACTCCACCGGCACCAGAGCTCACACCGAGGGTCTGGCCAACTACCACAACGCTTTTGCCTCCATCTATGAGGGCCGTTACCTGGCAGGTATTGCCGCCGGTATGAAGCTCAACGAGATGATCGAGAAGGGCGAGTTCAAAAAAGGACGAGGCCAAGATGGGCTATGTAGGCGCCTTCACCTATGCCGAAGTGATCTCCGGCTACACCTCCTTCTTCCTGGGCGCACGCTCCGTATGCCCCTCCGTTACCATGGAAGTCACCTTTACCGGTTCTTGGTACGACGAGGCTGCCGAGAAGGAAGCTGCCAACAAACTGATCAAGGACGGCTGCAAGCTGATCAGCCAGCACGCCGACTCTATGGGCGCACCCACTGCTTGTGAGTCCGCCGGTGTTCCCAATGTGTCTTACAACGGCAGCACCATCTCCGCTTGCCCCAACACCTTCATCGTATCTTCCCGCATCAACTGGGAGCCGTACTATGAGTATGCCATCAAATGCGTGGCTGAGGGCAAGACCATTGACGCGGACTGGACCGGTACTCTGTCCACCGGCTCTGTGGAACTGACCGATGTAAACACCAAGGCTGCCGCTGCTGGCACCCAGGAGGCCATTGACGCCGCCAAGAAGAAGCTGGAAGACGGTTCTCTTCATGTGTTTGACACCTCTGCCTTCACCGTAAACGGCAAGAAGCTGGATTCCTATAAGGCGGATGTAGACACCGATGCCAAGTATACCCCGGACACCGAGGTCGTTAAGGACGGCTACTTCGCTGAGTCTACCGCTCGTTCTGCCCCCTACTTTGATGTGCAGATCGACGGCATCAAGCTGCTGGACAAGAAGCAGTAATCTAAAACAGCACAGTTTACAAACACCCGTGACCGCAATTTTTGCGGTCACGGTAGTGTTGTATATAGGAACTTTATTTTGCGGAGGTAGACCATGGGCGTACCTGCTGTTGAGCTGAAAGGAATTACCAAAACATTCGGCTCCATCGTTGCCAATTCCGACTGCTCCCTGACGGTAGAGAAGGGCGAGATCCTCTCTGTCCTGGGTGAGAACGGCAGCGGCAAGACCACCTTAATGAATATGCTGGCCGGTATTTATTTTCCGGATGCCGGGCAGATCTTTGTCAACGGGGAAGAAGTGGTGATCCGCTCTCCCAAAGACGCATTTAAGTACAATATTGGTATGATCCACCAGCATTTTAAGCTTGTGGATGTGTTTACGGCCACGGAAAATATCGTGCTGGGCATGCACGATGAAGAAAAATTTAACTTGGCTGAGGCTGAGAAAAAAGTGCGGCAGATCACCGAGCGTTACGGCTTTGCCGTGGATTTGAAAAAAGAAAATATACGAGATGTCTGTTTCTGAGAAGCAGACGGTCGAGATTATAAAGGTGCTGTATCGCGGCATGCCAATATTCTGATTTTGGATGAGCCCACCGCTGTATTGACCCCGCAGGAGACCCGGCGACTGTTTGATGTGTTGCGGCGTATGCGGGAGGACGGCAAGTCCATTATCATCATCACCCATAAACTTCATGAGGTACTGGAAATTTCCGACCGGGTGGTGATTTTGCGCAAGGGCAAGAATGTGGGCAATGTAGCTACCAAGGACGCCACGGAGCAGTCCCTGACCGAAATGATGGTGGGCGAAAAAATTGATTTGCACATTGAGCGTACCGCGCCCAAGGACCCACAAGAGCGGCTGCGGGTCGAGCACCTAACCGTGCGCAACAAAGAGGGTGCCCATGTGCTGGAGGATGTGAACTTTACCACCAACGGCGGCGAGATTCTGGGCATAGCCGGTATCTCCGGCTGCGGCCAAAAGGAGCTGCTGGAGGCCATTGCCGGTTTACAAGCCAGTGAAAAAGGCTCCAGCATTGTGTATAAGCCGTCAGACGGCCAGGCGGTGAATCTGGTAGGCAAAAGCCCCAAGGCCATTCGTAGCTTGGGTATCGCTTTGTCCTTTGTGCCGGAGGACCGACTGGGTATGGGCCTGGTGGGCAATATGGATATTGTGGACAACATGATGCTGCGCAGCTACAAGCGCGGCCATACGGCTTTTCTGGAGCGCAAGCGTCCTAAGGACCTGGCGGAGAATATCATTAAAAGTCTGGAGATTGTCACCCCGGATGCCAACACCCCGGTGCGCCGCCTGTCCGGCGGTAATGTGCAAAAGGTGTTGGTGGGCCGAGAGATCGCCCAGCACCCCACGGTGCTGATGGTGGCCTATCCGTGCGTGGGTTGGACATCAACTCCTCTTATATGATTTATAATCTGCTGCAAAAGCAGAAGGAAAGCGGCGTGTCCGTGATCTTCGTGGGCGAGGATCTGGATGTGCTGGTGGAACTGTGTGACCGCATTATGGTACTGAACTCCGGCCGGATTACCGGCATTGTGGACGGTCCGTCCGCCACCAAGGAGGAGCTGGGTATCCTGATGACCAAGCGTGTGAAGGAGGAGGGCGAGACCCATGCATAAGAACAAGACCAAAGAGCCGCTCTTTCACATTGCCAAGCGGGCGGCACTGCCCTGGTATCTGTCCTGGGCCATTCGCATCGGTGCCATTGTACTGGCGCTGGTGGCATGTGCGGCGCTGACTGTGTTTTTGACCCATGAAAATCCGTTCCAGGTGTATGCCACCATGTTCCGTGGTGCTTTAGCACCCCCCGCCGGATATGGAACCTGCTGCAAAGTTTGGCTATGCTGTTGTGCGTGTCCCTGGCGTTGACCCCTGCGTTCAAAATGCGGTTTTGGAACATCGGCGGCGAGGGTCAGGTGCTGATCGGCGGTCTGGCAACGGCGGCGTGTATGATCTGCCTGGGTGGCAAGATCCCCAATGCGTTGCTGATATTGACGATGATCGTAGCCAGTATGCTGGCCGGTGCCATTTGGGCGCTGATCCCCGCATTTTTTAAGGCGCAGTATAATACCAACGAGACCTTGTTCACCCTGATGATGAACTATGTGGCCATTCAGCTGGTGGCGTATTTCGTCATTCGCTGGGAGGTGCCCGGGCTCCCGGCAAGATCGGTATTATCAACCAGACCACCCGTGCCGGTTGGCTGCCGGTGCTCGGCGAGCACGACTATTTGCTGAATATTCTCATTGTGCTGGCGCTGACCGTCTTTATGTCGATTTACTTAAAGTACAGCAAGCACGGTTATGAGATCTCCGTGGTGGGCGAGAGTGTAAACACCGCCCGCTATATCGGTATCAATGTTAAGAAAGTGATTCTGCGCACTATGGCTCTGTCCGGCCGTATGTGCGGCATTGCCGGCCTACTGCTGGTGGGCGGCACGGATCACACCATTACCACCACCACCGCAGACAACCGGGGCTTTACTGCCATTATGGTGTCTTGGCTGGCCAAGTTCAGCCCGGCGTATATGATCCTCACCTCGTTCCTGCTGGTGTTCCTGCAAAAGGGCGCAGACGAGATCTCTACCGTTTTTATGCTGGACCAATCGTTCTCAGACATTATTACGGGTATTATCCTGTTCTTTATTATCGGCAGCGAGTTCTTTATCAATTATGAGCTGAAGTTCCGCCGCAATCGGAAGGAGGCCGCCTGATGTTTAGTTTAGCTACTTGGGTCACGCTGTTCCAGCGTGCCGTGATGCAGGGCGTGCCGATTCTGTTCGGCATGCCGGCGAGATCTTGACGGAGAAATCCGGCAACCTGAACCTGGGTATTCCCGGTATTATGTATGTGGGCGGTATCAGCGGCGTGATTGGCTCGTTTCTGTATGAGCAGCATGTAACGGAGCTTAATCCGTTTTTGGCTGTGCTGATCCCGTTGATTTGCACGCTCTTCGGCTCCCTGCTGATGGGGCTGCTGTATTGTTTCTTGACCGTGACCCTGCGGGCCAACCAGAATGTAACCGGTTTGGCCATCACCACCTTTGGCGTTGGATTCGGTAACTTTTTCGGTGCCTCTATGGTGCAGCTCACCGGCAGTGACATCCCGTCTGTTGCCCTGACCCGCACCAGCACCTACTTCCGTGCCCATCTGCCTATTGCAGAGAAATTGGGCGCCTTTGGCGAGATGTTCTTGAGCTACGGCTTTCTCGCCTATGTTTCCATTGTGATCGCCATTGTGTGCGCCGTGTTCTTAAAGCGCACCCGGGGCGGCCTGCACCTGCGTGCCGTGGGCGAAAACCCGGCCACCGCAGACGCTGCGGGTATCAATGTGGAGCGCTCCAAGTATATGGCTACCTGCATCGGCAGTATGATCGCCGGGCTGGGCGGTCTGTATTATGTAATGGACTACGCCTGCGGCGTGTGGTCCAACGACGGCTTCGGTGACCGTGGCTGGCTGGCCATCGCTTTGGTGATTTTCGCCATTTGGCGACCCAACCTGGCTATCTTCGGTTCTATCCTGTTCGGGTTCTGTATATTGTGTATCTGTTTATCCCCGGCCTGGATCTGAGCAAGCAGGAGCTGTTTAAGATGCTGCCCTATGTGGTGACGATCCTGGTATTGATCGTTACCTCTATGCGCAAGAAGAAAGAAAATCAGGGACCGGCCGCCCTCGGTCTGTCCTATTTCCGGGAGGAACGCTGATGCACGAGAATATTGAACGGGTGCTGGTGTCTGAAGAAGAGCTGCACCAAATCAATGCCCGTCTGGGCGCCCAGATTACTGCGGACTACGCCGGCAAAAATCTGTTGGTGGTGGGTATTTTGAAAGGCTCCGTGCTGTTTATGGCGGACCTGATCCGTGAGATACAGCTGCCCTGTAAGCTGGACTTTTTAGCCGTGTCCAGCTACGGCGGCGACACCCGCTCCAGCGGCGTGGTCAAGATTGTGAAGGACATTGATATTGAATTGGAGGACTACGATGTGCTGCTGGTGGAGGATATTCTGGACAGCGGGCGCACCCTCTCCTATGTTTGCGATATGCTGCGTACCCGCCACCCGGCCAGCATTCGCGTGGCTACTTTGCTGGATAAACCGGAGCGCCGCGTGGTAGACTTAAAGGCGGATTATGTGGGCACCAGTGTGCCGGACGAGTTTGTGGTGGGCTACGGCCTGGATTTTGACCAGCGCTACCGCAACTTGCCGTATATCGGTCAGTTGAAACGCTCTGTTTACGAAAAATAATTTATTATATTCTTAGGAGGAACCGCAATGGACAGAAAAGTAGTCATTATGGATCACCCGCTGATCCAGCACAAGTTGAGCATTCTGCGTGATGTGGACACCAGCACCATGGAGTTCCGTGAGCTGGTCAACGAGATCGCCATGCTGATGATGTATGACGCCACCCGTGATCTGCCTCTGGAGGACAAGCAGGTGACCACCCCCTGCGGCGTGGCCGACTGTAAGGTGCTTGCCGGCCGTAAGCTGGCGTTTGTGCCCATTCTCCGTGCCGGTCTGGGTATGGTAGACGGTGCTTTGCGCCTGGTGCGCCCGCCGCTCGTGTGGGCCACATCGGTCTGTATCGTAACGAGGAGACTCTGGAGCCGGTAGAGTATTACTGCAAGCTGCCGGGCGACATCGGTCAGCGAGATGTGTTTGTACTGGATCCCATGCTGGCAAACCGGCGGCAGCGCCATTGATGCCATCGGCCAGATCAAAAAGCGTCACCCCCGCAGTGTAAAGTTCCTGTGCATTATCGCTGCGCCGGAGGGTCTGGAGGCCCTGAAGAAGGCGCATCCGGATGTGGATATTTTCTGCGCAGGTATGGACGATCATCTGAACGAGAACGGCTACATTGTTCCCGGTTTGGGCGATGCCGGCGACCGTATCTTCGGCACCAAATAAGAAGTGATCTGTTGAAAAGAAGGGAATTTAATTTCTATGTCAAAAAATAAAGTCGATTTTTCTAAGGGCATTTACGATGCGCGCCAGCTGGGTACGCCGCGGATGCTGCTGCTGGGCTTCCAGCACATGTTTGCTATGTTCGGCGCCACCGTGCTGGTGCCGTTGATTACCGGGTTGGATATTGCCACCACCTTGCTGATGGCCGGTCTGGGTACCCTGCTGTTCCATGTGTTCACCAAATTTAAGGTGCCTGCTTTCCTGGGCAGCTCCTTTGCTTTCTTGGGCGGTTATGCCACGGTAGCACCCAAACTGCCGGACGCCAACGGCGAGCTGACCATTGCCAACACGGAAATGCTGCCCTATGCCTGCGTGGGCGTGGCTTGCGCCGGTTTGCTGTATCTGGTGTTGGCTACCATCATCAAGATTATCGGTATCAATAAGGTGATGCGTTTCTTCCCGCCGGTTGTAACCGGCCCCATCATTGTGGCTATCGGTTTGGGCCTGGCACCCACCGCTATTTCCAACTGCAAAAATAACTGGTGGCTGGCGCTGATTGCTTTGGGTATTGTGATCGTGGTGAATGTGTTCGGTAAGGGCATGGCCAAGATCATTCCCATTCTCATTGGTATTCTCGGCGCCTATGCAGTGGCCGGTATCGTCGGTAACGGCTTTGGCGTAGAAAGCTTTGCTATTGACTTTTCTTCTGTTAAGGAAGCAGCCTGGGTGGGTCTGCCCATTCACTGGAGCTCTACCGTGTTCGGCGGTGTGCATGATACCGGTAAGGCCGTAACTGCCATCATTGCCATTATGCCTATCGCACTGGCAACCATGATGGAGCACATCGGTGATATTTCCGCCATCGGCGCTACCTGCGGCAAGAATTATATTGCCGATCCCGGTCTGCACCGTTCTTTGGCCGGTGACGGCTTGGCCACCACCATGTCTGCGTTGTTCGGCGGTCCCGCCAATACCACTTACGGTGAGAACACCGGCGTGCTGGCGCTGTCTAAAGTGTATGACCCCAGAGTCATTCGTATCGCTGCGTACTTCGCCATTCTGTTCTCCTTCTCTCCCAAGTTTGCTGCGCTGATTGACTCTATGCCCGCAGCTATCGTTGGCGGTATCTCCTTTGTGCTGTACGGCATGATTTCCGCCATCGGTATCCGTAATGTGGTAGAGAATAAGGTAGACTTCTCCAAGCCGAGAAACACCATCATCGCCGCTGTCATCCTGGTGTGCGCACTGGGCTTGGGTGACGGTGTAAGCTTCCATATCGGGCAGTTCGACATTAACCTGTCTGCGCTGGCTGTGGCTGCGCTGGCCGGTATTATCCTGAACGCCATCTTCCCCGGTAAGGACTACGACTTCTCCAAGCAGTCCGCTGCGGATGTAAAGTCCACTAAGGACAATAAGGCAGAGGCCAAGGCTGAGTAAGCCAAATCAAAATTGCAAAGGCACACGCGGATCGGCGTGTGCCTTTTTGTATGCTTAGAGGGGGCAAGGCAGCCCATTCTGTGCCTTTTGGTGCCACTGCATTGGAGTTTGTACCGCCGGGTGGGCGGGCGCTTGCAATCCGGCCGGGGGTTCGGTATAATAGAGAAAAGTGCGTAAAGGAGTGTTTGGAATGAACGGTGTGGCTGTCATTGACCGGGTGACCATTGATTGTATTTTCTCCGGCATGGTCGGGTTCCCGGGAGCGGGGGAGGAGCTTTATACGGATCGGTTCTCCATGACCCTGGGCGGGGGCGCCTGCGTGACCCCGGTGCGGCTGGGGAATATGGGCGTTCCGGTACGGTACGGCACCTTTTTGGGTCAGGGCTTGCTCAGCAAAACGGCGGAGACCCTGTTGCAAAAGTACAAGGTGCAGAACCTGCACAATTTTTATGACGGCGACGGGGAGCCGGTGATCTTCAGTTCCGTGTTCTCTTTTCCCTCCGATCGGTCCATTATGACCTTTGACGCCGGGCTGGGCGAGAATTTGCTTACGGACGCCCAGGTGTACGACTTTCTCCACGGGGCGGATGTGTGCTTTGCGCCTCGGCGGCCGGATGTAGTGAAGAAATTGGCCCGGGAGGGCACCAAGATTGTGTACGATACCCACTGGGAGGAGGGGCAGACCCTGGAGGACCACCTGCCCATTTTGCGCTTGGCGGATTTCTTTACCCCCAATGACAAAGAAGCCATGCTCCTAACCGGCACGGACAGCCCCCAGGCGGCGCTGGACGCCTTGTGCAACTACACCGCCCAGCCCATTGTTAAGGTGGGTAAGGACGGCTGTATTACCCGCATTCACGGCAAGACGGAGCACTTCCCGGCAGGGGAGGCCACACCGGTGGATAAGACCGGGGCAGGGGATAATTTCCTGGCCGGGCTGGTGTTTGGCGTGTACCACGGCTGCTCTGTGGCAGAGTGCATTCAGCTGGCCAATATTGCCGGTGGCAAGTCTACGGAGACCTTTGGCTGCTATGACGCGCCTTACGATCTGCGCACGGAGCTGAAAGCGCTGCGCCGAGAGGGGTAAAAGCCAATTCAACAATATAGAAATGAAAAAGAGCAAGTCTGTTTGACTTGCTCTTTTTGCGGCCAAATCAACGCTTTTGGCACAAGCGGTCATTCCGATCTTCTTTATTTGAAATAACGAACAAAAACCCTGCCTTGCACCGGGCAAAGCAGGGGCTAAACAGATCAAAATCCGGTCAAACTGCCTTGAAATATAAACAGCAGAATGGCAAGCATAATGAGAATAAGGCCGATGGTGATTCCGCCGTACAGTATGATTTGCCATTATGCGTTACCAAGCAATAGATCGAGTTGAATAAGTGCTTAAATATTTTTTCGTTTCTCATCCGAATGTTTCCATCCGCGATTATACCGATTTGCATTATACAATGGCTGAAAGTGTTTTCCAAATCCTCTTTCATAAAAGACCGTGTGCGTCAGGCATGTACATTTTGTTGATTTGAACGAGACTTTCCGCAGCAAAAAGAAAGCCCGGAAAGCTTGGGGGCTGCCGGGCTTTTGGCGGAGTGGGTGGGATTTGAACCCACGGGCGAACGAATCGCACGATGGATTTCGAGTCCATGCCGTTATGACCTCTTCGGTACCACTCCGTATTTTGTTTTGCTGTACAATAGTAGCATTCCGGGGCGGATTTGTCAATTCTCTTTTGTGCAAAATAGGCGCATTTTTGCGAATTTGGCGGCGGAATTTTGGCGGCAATCGGGTGGGCGGGCCGGGGAGCGGTTGCACCGGGGGCGCGGGTATGGTAAAATAAAAAGTAGTTTTAGATGGGAGCGCAAGGTATGATTGCAATTATTGACTACGGCGCCGGGAATTTGTCCAGCGTGCAAAAGGCGCTGAACTTTCTGGGCGCAGACAATCGTATTACTGCCGATCCGGCAGAGATTCTGGCGGCAGATCGGGTGATCCTGCCCGGGGGCAGCCTTTGGCGACGCTATGGCTGCCATGCGCAGTCGTGGGTTGGTAGACAAGGTGCGGGCGGCGGCAGATGGCAGCCGACCGTTTTTGGGTATTTGCCTGGGGCTGCAACTGCTGTTTGCCGAGAGTGAAGAAAGCCCCGGCGTTGCGGGTCTGGGTATCTTTGACGGGGGCATTCGCCGCATTCCCGGTGGGCCGGGACTGAAGGTGCCCCACATCGGCTGGAACGATGTGCAGCTGACGCAAACAAACGGTATTTTTCGCGGTATTGCCCAGAATAGCTACTTTTACTTTGTTCATTCCTTTTATTTGGACGGTGCTAAGCCGGAAGAAGTGGCCGGTGTGACCCGGTACGGCGTGCCCATTCAGTGCGCGGTGCAGCGGGGTAAGGTGGCTGCCACGCAGTTCCATCCGGAAAAGAGCGGCGCAGCGGGCTTTGCAGCTGCTGAAGAATTTTATCAGCGGGGAGGAAAAATAAGGTGTATGCAAAGCGAATTATTCCCTGCCTGGATGTAAAGAACGGCCGAGTGGTCAAGGGTGTTTCTTTTGTAGATCTGGTAGATGCCGGGGATCCGGTGGCCTGCGCGGCGGCTTATGACGCCCAGGGGGCGGACGAGCTGGTGTTGCTGGATATTACCGCCACCCACGAGGGGCGGGGGCACCATGACAGAGATCGTGCGCCGGGTGGCGGAAACCGTGTTCATTCCCTTCACCGTTGGCGGCGGCATTGCCAGCGTGGAGGATTTTACCCGGTTGCTGCGTGCCGGGGCGGACAAAATTTCTGTCAATTCCGCGGCGGTGCGGGATCCGGAGCTGATCAGTAAGGCCTCGGCAAAGTTCGGCGCCCAGTGTGTGGTATGCGCTATTGACGCCAAGCGCCGGGATCAAGGATGGGAAGTGTACTTAAACGGCGGGCGTATCCCCACCGGGTTGGATGCTGTGGCTTGGGCCAAAGAAGCGGAGCGCCGCGGCGCGGGCGAAATTCTCCTAACCTCTATGGACTGCGACGGTCAAAAGACCGGCTACGACTTGGAGCTGACTCGGGCGGTCAGCGAGGCCGTGGGTGTGCCGGTGATTGCCAGTGGCGGCGCAGGCAAGGCGGAGCACTTTTTAGACGCCTTTACCGACGGTAAGGCAGACGCGGTGCTGGCCGCCAGCCTGTTCCACTTTAACGAACTGCCGATCCCGGAGCTGAAAGCGTATTTGAACGCCAAGGGCGTGCCGGTGCGGTTATAAAGAAGATACAGTCCGGGCGTGCGCTTTTGCAAAGTGCACGCCCGCTTTTTGCCTGTTGCGCCCCGGGCGCAAAAATGGTACAATGTTTGTAGAAAAACAGCGAGAACGGAGAGACAAAATGGCAATGGAGACAGAACAGACAACAGACGGCCTGGTGATCGGGCGCAACGCAGTGGCAGAGCTGCTGGCCGGTGGCCGCGAGATTGAGCATGTGCTGGTGGCAAACGGCGAGCGCACCGGCTCCATTGTGCCACTGGTAGCTAAGTGCAAAAAGCAGGGCGTGGTGGTTAAGTATGTGGACCGGCGAAAGCTGGACGCCATGTGTAATCACGCCAATCATCAGGGCATTGTGGCAGTGGCGTCTGCCCACGATTATGTACCGCTGGAGACCATTCTGGACCGGGCGGAAGAAAAGGGCGAGGCGCCTTTTTTGGTGCTGTGCGATGGAATTGAGGACGGTCATAATCTGGGAGCCATTATCCGCTCCGCAGAGGCCGGCGGCGCCCACGGGGTGGTGATTCCCAAGCGGCGCAGCGTGGGGCTGAACTACACGGTGGCTAAGACCGCCTGCGGCGCACTGGAGTACCTGCCGGTGGCTCGGGTCAGTAACCTGAATCAAACCATTGAACTGCTGAAAAAGCGGGGCATTTGGGTGTATGCGGCGGATATGGACGGCACGCCCTGGTGCCAAACGAATTTTGACGGCGGTGTGGCGCTGGTGATCGGCAGCGAAGGCAGCGGCGTCAGCGTTTTGGTGAAGAAGAATTGCGACGCAGTGGTCAGTCTGCCCATGCAGGGCAAGGTCAACTCTCTGAACGCCTCTGTGGCGGCAGGCATTTTGATATATGAAGTGACCCGGCAGCGCCTGGGGCTGATTGGAAAGTGAGCGTATGAGCGAGAATTTAACCATAGATGAGATCCTGCGCCAGGCGGAAGAGATACGCAAAAAACCGCACGCAAGGCGGAGGCGGCTATCGACAAGATCCACGCTACCCAAACGCCGCTGGAGCCGCAGCCGAAAGAACCGACGGTTACGGCGGCACCGGCGTAGACGATAAGACCCGGGTGACAGCGCCGGTGACGGACAAAACGCAAGTGCGCCCGGCTGTGGACGACAAGACCCGGGTAGGCACCCCGGTGATCCCGGCAGCGCCTTCGGCTACCGCCAAAACCACGGCGGTGCCCCCGGTGGGAGACAAGACCCGCCCGGTACGCCTGACGGAAAAGACCGGCGTGGTGCCTAATTTGGGCAGCAAGCGCAGCTTCTTCGGCACCACCGGCAGCGAGCGGGTGTATTCCAAAGAGCCGCCGGAGATCATAGAAAAACCGGCCACCATCAAAAGCCGATCCAAGTTTGACAAAACCTCCGATCTGCAGGAGATCCCCACCATTTTGGCGGTGGAGGAACTGGAGCACACCCGTATTTTGGGCCAAAATCCGCCTACGCCCCGGCAAGAGGAGCCGGAGACGGAAGCGGTGGAGGAGAGCGCCCAAATTCGCTTGGAAGGCTTTGACGACCAGATCAAGAATGTGCCCAATATTGATGAGAATGTGGCGGAGCGGATCTTAGAGGAGCGCCGCCGGGACAAGGTCAACAAATTCCGCCTGTTTGCCCCGGAGGAGGGGCAGGCCCAGGAGGGGCCGCGGCGCATTGTCAAGAGTGATTTTCGCAACGCAGACGAGCGCACCGCCATTTTGGAACGCCTGTTTGCCCAAAAAGACCGCTGTGCAGACCGGTATTGTATTTACCGTGCTGTCCGGGGGCTGTTGCTCTTCGTGACCCTGCTGCGGGATACGGCATATCTGCCGTCCTTTTTGGCGTCCAATACTGCATACTTTATTGCGGTGCTGGTGTTGTACGGTGTGGTGCTGGCGGCCAATATTCCCAATCTGATACAGGGCTTTTCCTTTAAGAACGGCGTGCGCTACGACTTTCCCATTGTCGTGGCGGCCATTCTCGTTGCCGCCCATACGGTACTGCTGTATTTGAACCCGGATCTGCTGGTAGACGGCGGTGCGATCCTGCCCAGTGCGGTGACCTTGTCGTTGTTTCTAAGCGGTATGGGTCGCCGGGCGCTGCTGATCCGGTTGATCGAGAATTTTGAGTTTATCACGGACGGGCAGGAGAAGTACACGGTAGAGACCATTCGCAATGTGGTGGACGCCACCATTATCAGCCGCGGACTGCTTCAGGGCGACCCGGTGCTCAAGAGCAGCGTGCGCACGGACTTTCCCACGGATTATTTAGAGATCGGGTGCAGCAAGGACCCGGCGGATCGGATCGCCGCTACCACCGGCTGCATTATGCTGGGGCTTAGCGGCGCGTTGCTGGTGGCGGTGTCCCTGCTGACCAAGAATTGGGGCATGGGCGTGAACGCCGGTGCCTGCGCCCTTTGTATTTCCCTGCCGGCGGTGTCGTTGCTGGCCAGTAATACAACGGTGCAGGGCGTATCCCGGGCGCTGGCTAAGCGCAAGGCCATGGTCAACGGTTTTGCCGGTGCCGGTACGGTGAATGATGCCGGGGCGTTGGTGATGGAGGCCAACGATCTGTTTGGACCCAAAAGCTGCTCCCTTCATGGAGTAAAGCTGTTTAACGGTGCCAAGATCGACGATGTGATTTTGCAGACCGCCGCGGTGATCATTAAGACGAAAAGCCCGCTGGCGTATGTGTTTGACGATGCGATCGTAGGCAAGCAGTCCATTTTGCCGGAGGTAGACGGGGTGCTGTATGAGGACAAAATGGGCGACCTCCGCCTGGATTTATAAAAAGAAAATTTTGGTAGGCAATCGAGATTTGCTGATCAATCACGATATTGCGGTGCCCAAGCAGGCGTACGAGGAGAAATACACCCGCAAAGGGCGCAAGGCGCTGTATTTGGCAGTGGCCGGCAAAATCATGGCCATGTTTATCGTCAGCTATTCCGGCAATACTAAGATGGAGCACGCACTGAAGAAACTTGAAAAAAGCGGCATGACCATTTTACTCCACAGCTGCGATCCGTATATCAATGAGGACAGCGTGGCAGAGCTGTTCCACTTGCCGGCCGGGTATGTGCGGGTGATGAATTCCGCCAGCGGTCGGGTGTTTGAGAAGTACAGCGACCTGCATGTGGAGAAGTCGCCGGCAGACGCGGTGCACGACGGCTCGGCTCTTGGCTTTATCAGCGTGATGCGCGGAGCGGAGACTTTAGAGGATATGCAGACCGTCCTGGCAGTGCTGATCTCCTTTGGCTGTGTCATCGGCTTTGCCGTGGTAGCGCTTCTGGCGGTGATTGGCGGTTACAGTCAGCTGACCACACTGAATATTTTGATTTTCCAAAGGGGTATGGAGCCTGTTTGTGCTGCTGATCACGCGACTCAAACGGCTGGATATTTAAACATTTTTAGGAGGAATACAGTTATGAATTTAGAAGGCAGACCAAGACGCAGGCCAACCTGATGGCGGCATTTGCCGGCGAGAGCGAGGCCCGCAACAAGTACACGTATTATGCTTCTAAGGCCAAGAAAGACGGCTTTGTGCAGATCTCGCAGTTGTTTACCGAGACGGCCAACAACGAGAAGGAACACGCCAAGATTTGGTTTAAGCTGCTGCACAACGGTTCTGTGCCGGACACAGCCACCAATTTGCAGGACGCTGCCACCGGAGAGAACTACGAGTGGACGGAGATGTATCCCCAGTTTGCCCGTGAGGCACGGGAGGAGGGCTTTGAGGAGATTGCCCGCCTGTTTGAGGCCGTGGCTAAGATCGAGCAGGAGCACGAGCAGCGGTATTTGAAGTTGCTGGAGAATGTGGAGCAGGGCTTGGTGTTCAGCCGGGATGGCGACCGGATTTGGAAGTGTTCCAATTGCGGCCACATCGTGGTGGGTAAGTCCGCACCGGAGGTGTGCCCGGTATGTGCACATCCCAAGGCCTATTTTGAACTGAAAGCGGAGAATTATTGATTCCTGCCCATATCAAAAGGCGTGACCCATTTCGGGCCACGCCTTTTTTGTATGTACCGGGGCGGCAGATTGCCACAAGGTATAAAAAATCCCCTCAAAGCCGGGGCCTTGGGGGGAATATCGGCTTATTCGATTGGGGCCAGGTTTTTCAGGCTCAGGTCCAGAATGGGAGCGGAGTGGGTGAGGCACCGCAGGAGACAAAGTCTACGCCGGTTTCGGCGATCTCTCTCAGCCGGGCCTTGGTCACATTGCCGCTGCACTCGGTCTGGGCACGGCCGTCAATGATTTGGAGCGCCTGTTTCATGGTGGCGGTGTCCATATTGTCCAGCATAATAATATCCGCGCCGGCGTCTACTGCCTCTTGCACCTGATCTAATGTCTCCGTCTCAATCTCGATCTTGCGCACAAAGGGAGCGTAGGCCTTAGCCATTTGAATGGCTTTGGTGACGCTGCCGGCGGCAGCCGATGTGGTTGTCCTTGAGCAGTACCCCGTCGGACAAATTGTAACGGTGGTTGGTAGCGCCGCCTACCTTAACGGCGTACTTCTCAAAGGGGCGCATATTGGGTGTGGTCTTGCGGGTGTCTAGCAGCACGGTATCGTAGCCTGTCAGCTCGTCCATATATTCTCTGGTGATGGTGGCAATGCCGCTCATACGCTGGAGGTAGTTCAGCGCCGTGCGCTCGCCGGAGAGAATGGCCTTAATGTCGCCGTACAGGGTGCCCAGCAGCTGGCCCTTTTGCACCCGGTCGCCGTCCTGCACCGCGCAGTCAAAGCGGGCGGTATCGTCCAACAGACGGAAGGTGCGGAAAAACACATCCAGCCCGCAGATCACGCCGTCGTCCTTACAGATCAGCTGCGCGCTGCCCTGCTTGTTCACCGGCATCACCGCGTTGGTGGACACATCCTCGTCGTTAATATCCTCTTTTAAGGTGCGCAGAATGTAATCATCAACGCATATTTTCATCGTTACACCATTTATCATAGAAAGCCTTGTCCTTTCGCTTAATTTCACCTAAAATCAGGTCCTTGAATTCCTTTTGCCGTCCGGCCTTGTCCGGATAAGACGCCAGGTCGATCTGGGGATCAAAGGCAGGCTTCTCCTCCTTGTCCTTGGCGATCAAATCCGCTGCCCGCTTGGCAAAGACCATGCTCTCCAGCAGGCTGTTGCTGGCCAGTCGGTTCTTGCCGTGCACCCCGTTGCAGGCGGTTTCGCCGGCGGCGTACAAGTGGCGCATGGAGGTGCAGCCATTAATATCCGTCTGAATCCCGCCCATCATGTAGTGCTGGGCCGGGGTCACAGGGGACCTTGTCTTTGGTCATATCGTAACCCTCGTCCATGCAGGCCTCAAAAATGTTGGGAAAGCGCTTGTGGGCCTCCTCGCTGGTCATATTGGGCAGGGTCAGGTACACATGGTCGGTCTGCCGAATTTCTTTTTCTTCTTTGACAATGGCCTCGGTCACTACATCCCGGGCTGTAGCTCGTCGGTAAAGCGCTCGCCGTTCTCGTTAAGCAGAATAGCGCCCTCGCCCCGCACGGATTCGCTGATGAGAAAGCGGCAGCCCGCTCTTTTACTGTACAGGGTGGTGGGGTGGATCTGAATATAGCTCATATCCTGCAAGGCGACACCGTGCTTGATAGCCAGTGCAAAGCTGTCGCCGGTAATGTGGGGATAGTTGGTAGAGCTCTTAAACAGCCCGCCGATGCCGCCGGTTGCCAGGATAATGTCCTGGGCCAAAATGCAACCCCGCTCGCCAAACTCATCCTCGCACACAATGCCGTAGCAAGTGTTGTCCCTCTCGATCAGGTCGATCATAGTGGTTTGCGGAATAAAAGTTATGTTGCGTCGGTTCTTGGCAATGGACAGCAGGGTGGTAGTGATCTCCTTGCCGGTCTCGTCCTTGTGGTGGAGAATGCGGTTGTTGCGGTGGGCGCCCTCACGGGTGTAGTCAAAGTCGCCGTCTTTTTTGGTGTCAAAGTCCGCGCCCAGCTTAATCAGCGTGCCGATCACATCCGGCGAACTTTCGATCATGACCCGCACAGACTCCGGGTTGTTCTCATAATGACCAGCCTTCATAGTGTCTTCATAAAAGCACTTAAAGTCGTCCAGACTCTTCAGCACGCATACGCCGCCCTGGGCCAGGTAAGAGTCGCACTCTTTCAGATCCTCTTTGGTGATCATTAAAATCTTCTTGCTTTCCGGCAGGCAGAGGGCTGCAAACAGGCCCGCCACGCCGCTGCCGACGATCACAATGTCTGTGTGAATGTAACTTCTGTGTTTCATAGTGATTTTTGCCGCTTTTTCGTTGCCAGCGGCTTCCTTCTTTCTGGAATTTGTATAACTGTTTTCTTTTTTTTAGCTATACTTATTCCAATATATAACGAACAGCGCTATTTGTCAAGATTGAACTTGCTTTTCATCTGTGATAAAATACAGATGTAACCCATGTTGACACCTGTCACCTATTTTACACATCTTTAACAAAAACGGTATCTGTTCTTTACCAAAAGGGTATATGCTTATGAATGTGTACGATTTTGATAATACCATCTACGACGGCGAGACGCTGGTAGACTTTATCCTCTACTATGTGCGCACAGACCCACGGATTTGGCGCTATGTGCCAAAACTGCTGGTGATCGCCTTTAAGGATGCCTTTCACCTGTTTACCGTGGCCCAAGCGCTGGAGGCGTATGCATCCTTCCTGGAAGGATATTATGTTAAGGTAGAGCACATTGAGGAAGATGTGGTGAAGTTTTGGGACAGCCATATACACAAGATTAAGCCCTGGTACGCCAAGGTACAGCGGGAGGACGATATTATTGTCAGCGCACTGCACGGACTTTTTGCTGGACGAGGTGATGCGCCGGCTGGGGGTCAAGCACTATGTTGGCTCCTCTATTGATAAAAACACCGGCAAGTTCATTCGCCTGTGTTTTTTGGACAACAAGGTGAAAATTTTTCGTGAGTTGTACCCGAATGCGCATATTGACAACTTCTATACCGACTCCATGAATGATAAACCGATGATGGACCTTGCCGATCATGTGTTCTTTGTGCGAGGCGATAAAATTGAACAAATTAAATAATCCTCGGTATTTGCCGGGAACGGAGGTGATGGGGCGGCAGCCGTGGCGTCTGCCTGTAAAAATGAACAAGATCAAATCATTCCTCGATCGAAAGATCGTGACCAAAGATGTGGGGGAGGAAACCTACATTACCTGGCGAGAGGCGCTGTCCTATGCCATGGGTCGTGGCGCCCAGGGTATGAGCACCTCCATGACCGCCTCAAAGTATGTAAACTTCTTTATTACCGATGTGTTGCATATTAAGGCGCGCCATGCCTCTAATATTCGCCTGTACTGCGGTATTTTTGACGCCATCAATGACCCGATCATGGGCGTGATTGTAGATAAGACCCGCACCAAGTACGGCAAAATGCGGCCGTATATCAAGTTTGCGCCGTACTTCGTGTCGTTGTTTATGCTGCTGTTTTTTATTGGCAACGACAGCCTGTCTTATGGGGCAAAGATTGCCCTGACGGTGTTTGCCTTTGTAGGGCTGGATGTGACCTACACCGCCTTTGATGTGCCTATGGGGGCGTTGGCGTTCAGTATGACGCCAAACGGCACGGAACGCACAAAGCTTTACGGTGTTGCCTCCATCGGGCGTATGATCCTGGGGGCTATTCCTGCCGGGCTGGTGGCCTTTGCCGCCTGGCTGCCGTACTTTAACCAGAATTTGGACAAGGCGTATCTGGCAGCCGCTGTCTTTTCCGCGTTCTTTATTATTCTTTTTACCCGTTTTACCTTTAAGAACACCACAGAGCGGTTGGAGCACCACGAGGAGGCTCCCAGCTTAAAAGAATGCTTGCACCTGCTGGCAACCAATCGGCCGCTGCTGATGCTCTTTCTGGGCAATATTTTCTTTGTGATCATCAAGGTGTCCGAGCAGGCGTCCTTCTACTTTGCCTATGACGCGTTGTTTAACGCCAAGTATAACGGCTTTTTGGACATTGCCAAGGCACCCGGCTCGTTTTTGGCAGGTATCTTTGTACCCATTATTATTGAGCGGCTGGGCCGCAAGGCGGACTCTAAGAAGTTTTACCAGGTGTGCTGCGTGATGGGTATTGTGCTCAACGGTCTGTTTGCCCTGTGCACCTATAACGGCATTATGAACAAGGGTGCCGGTCAGTCCGTGTCCCTGCTTACCGGATTGATGGTCATTGTCTTTTCTGCCGTGGTTACTTTCCCGCTGGAGTTTAAGAACCTGATGCAAAAAGAAATGGAAGCGGAGACGGTGGACTATGTGGAGTGGAAAACCGGCAAGCGGGTAGAGGGCACCATGCTGTCCATTATGAGCTTTACCGGCAAGCTGGAGGGTACGCTGTCCTCCTTTATCTGCTTGCAGGTACTGGCCCGCACCGGCTATGTGGAGCACACCACCGATGTGTCCACCTTACAGAACCATTCCACTCTGCTGGGGCTGTTCCTGATGACCACCGTGTTCCCCATGGTGGGCTATGCGCTGATGCTCATTCCCATGCACTTTTATAACATTACCGGTGACAGCCACCGCCGGATGATTAAGGACATTATGGCTCGCCGTGCCCAGGCAGGCGAGGCAGCAGCCCAGGAGGCTGTGGCGGCAGAGGCCAAAGAGGGCTAAACAGACGGGGAAGTCAGATGTACAAATTCACCTTTCTTGCAGATTTACATTATTATTCCAAGACTTTGGGCACTTCCGGCCGGGCGTATGAACTGCGCAGCGGCTCGGACCAAAAGTGCCTGGCAGAGAGCGGCGCCATAATTGACGCCGCTTTTGACCATTTGGCCCGGTCGGACACCCAGGCGGTGCTGCTGGCGGGAGATTTGACCAATGACGGTGAAATGGTGTGCCACCGGGAGCTGCGGGAGAAGCTGTACGCCTTGGCAGAGAAAAAGCCGGTGTACCTGATCACCAACACCCACGACTGGTGCTGTGACGGCAACCCGCGGCGCTTTACCGGTGCCCGAGTCACCCATGATGTGCCTACCATGCCCCACACGGGGATTCACGATTTTTATTATGATTTCGGCGGGCGGCAGGCCATTGCCGAGTACCGCACCCATTTGGGAATCAGCTCTTATGTGATCCCTTTGGCAGAGAAAATTTGGCTGCTGGCGCTGTGTGACGACCAAAACGGTCGTGGCAAGGCCGGTTATACGGAACCGCATTTTCAGTGGATTGAGGAACAGCTGCGCCGCGCCAAGGAACAGGGCTGTTTGGTGCTGGGTATGCAGCACCATTTGCTGCTGACCCACGTGCACCCGCTACTTACCGGCGGCTGCTGCGTAGGGGACCGGGAGGCGGTGACCGCCCGGCTGGCAGACGCAGGGCTGCGCTATATGTTTGTGGGCCACAGCCATTTGCAGCGTACGGATCGCTATCGCTCTCCGGCTGGAAACGAATTGACCGAGGTGAATGTCGGCGCCCTGTCCGGCTACCCGGTGCCTATGGTACAGGTGACGGTGACGGATGATTTGCAGGTGCAGATGCAGGTGGAGCACCTGGCGACTTTTGACTGGTACGGCCGCCCGGTGGACGCGGTGGCTTACACCCGGGACCATGCTTGCAATTTACTGCGGCGGCTGCTGTCTGCCGGGTCCCCGGCGGATTTTGCCCAGAAGCTGGACGCCTTGCAGCTGCCCGGGCGCAAGTTGCTGCCTCTGTATCCATTGGCAAAGCCGTTGTTTCGTTTGCTGCGCACCGGTATGGTGAGGGACTTGCAACGAACGCTGCGGCGTTTAGGGCTGGGTCGGTATGTGGACGCCCGGGCAGCGGCAGAACTGGCGGATCGGCCGATTCTGCCCTATCTGGAGTGGATCCTGCTGCAATTTATGGACGGCTCCGCCCATCCGGTGGGCAGGGATAGCGCCGTTTATCGGCTGGTGCTGTCTGTCATAGAGATTCCCGCCCATTTGCTGCCGGGCAATATGGATATGAAAAAGCTGATCTTTGCTTGCGATGCTATTTTGACCGGCGGCGACGGCGATCACCAGCAGTCGATTTTATAAGTGCCTTTGGCGCTCTGCCGTTTTTTACCGCGGCAGGGCGCTTTTTTTGTCTTGCTGAAGCGGAAAACGACCGCTTGCCCCCTTGACAAGCGGCGGCCTTTATGTTACCCTTTTGTTACCTAATGAGGGCGCAAGATTTTGCGCTGTTTCAACGAATTTTGCCGTTTTAACAAGATGTGGTAGATGATTTTTACAGGCGTTACAGATATGGCCTTTTTGTAAAAGTTACATTTTGGATAAAATACGGTGCTTTTTGTTTCTATTCTTTACGGATTTTGTTATAATATCTGCAATGAATTGGAACTTATAAAGATTTTAGTTTTTGCAAACATTACTTTTGGATAGAGATATAAAGAGGTGGACACCTTTTGGATAATTTTATAATTGAAGGCGGTCACGAGCTGTTTGGCGAGGTGAATATCAGCGGCGCCAAGAACGCAGCTGTGGCCATTATTCCTGCGGCCATTTTAGCGGACGACGTGGTGCGGATTGAAAACATTCCCGCCATTAGCGATGTTAGTCTGATCATTAAGATTTTGGACAGTATGGGCTGCCGGGATCAAAATGATCAATAAAAACACCATTGAGGTGGACTCCCGCTCCTTAAAATGCCAGAGCGTGCCCTATGAGTTGACCTCCTGTTTTCGCGCCAGTTATTACCTGATTGGTGCTATGTTGGGTCGGTTTAAGCAGGCGCAGGTGGCTATGCCCGGCGGCTGCAACTTCGGTGTGCGGCCCATTGACCTGCATATTAAGGGCTTTGAACTGCTGGGTGCCCAGGTGAATACCGTTGAGGGTATGGTTTGCGCCCGGGCGGACAAGCTGATCGGCGCTTCTATTTATATGGACCAGGTGTCCGTTGGCGCTACCATCAATGTGATGCTGGCAGCTGTGCTGGCTCGCGGTTTGACGGTGATCGAGAATGCAGCTAAGGAGCCGCATATCGTAGATCTGGCCAACTTCTTAAACTCTATGGGTGCCGATGTGCGCGGCGCCGGCACAGACGTAATTAAAATTCGCGGGGTGGAGAAGATGCACGGCTGCACCTACTCCATTATCCCGGACCAGATCGAGGCGGGCACCTATATGGTGGCGGCTGCTGCCTGTGGCGGCGATGTGCTGGTGAAGAATGTGATTCCCAAGCATTTGGAGTCCATTAGCGCTAAGCTGGAGGAGGCCGGTGCGGAGATCATTGAGTATGACGACGCGGTGCGGATCACCCGCTTTAAGCCCTTGACCCGCTGCAATGTAAAGACCATGCCCCACCCGGGCTTCCCCACGGATATGCAGCCCCAGATGGCGGTGCTTCTGTCTGTGGCAGAGGGTACCAGTATTCTCACCGAGGGCGTGTGGGACAATCGCTTCCAGTATGTAGGCGAGTTGAGCCGTATGGGCGCCAATATCCAGGTGGACGGCAAGGTGGCTGTCATCGAGGGTGTGCCGGCGTTGACCGGCGTTACCGTAAAGGCTACGGACCTGCGCGCCGGTGCGGCCATGATCATTGCCGGTATGGTGGCGCGAGGCGAGACTCGGGTGACCAATATCCAGTATGTGGACCGTGGGTACGAAGATGTGGTAGAGAAGTTCTCTGCCCTGGGTGCCGATATTCGGCGGGTGCCCTGTGACGACGGCGACGACGGTGCTGCCACGGCAAACGCAGGATAAAAAACAAAGTACGGGTGGACCGGGTTCCACCCTTTCTTTTTTGGATAAAATAAAAGCAGATTAGGAGACAAAATGAGCAAGGCGTGTTCTCTTTTTTCCGGCAGCAGCGGCAACAGTATTTATGTGGGCTGCGGCGACAATCAAATTTTAGTGGACATCGGTGTGTCTGCCAGGCGGTGCGAGCAAAAGCTGCGCCAGGTGGGCGCGGATCCGGCGGAGATCAAGGGCATTTTTGTTACCCATGAGCATGCAGACCATGCGGCCGGTGTGCGGGTGTTTGCCGCACGGTATCATATTCCGGTGTTTGCCCATCCGGCGGTGCTGGAGCAGATGGCGCGCCAGGGCAATTTGAATGAGAAGGTGGACGCCCGCCCCTTTGCAGAGGTTGGGGATTTTATGGATCTACAAGTGTTGCCCTTTGCCTTGAGCCATGACAGCGTGGCGTGCCAGGGATATAAGTTTACGATGCCGGACGGGCGGCGCATTGCCATGTGCACGGATACCGGTTACATAACCTCGGCGGCGAAAGCGGCTTTGCCGGGCACAGATTTGGTATTTCTGGAGAGCAATCACGAGCCGTCTATGGTGCGCGCCGGGTCGTATCCCTATCCGCTGCAACAGCGCATTTTGTCCGATACCGGCCATTTGTCCAATACGGACTGCGCCGCCTTTGCCGGGGAATTGCTGCGCAGCGGCACCACCCGCTTTGTGCTGTCTCACCTGAGCCGGGAGAACAATATGCCTTCTTTGGCATACCAGACCACCGTGGCGGCTCTGACGGCGTTGGGTGCCCGGCCGGAGGTAGACTACCGCTTGCAGGTGGCTGCACCGGAGCAGGAAGGCGGGTGCCTGGTGTTATGATCCGCATAACCGTTCTGACAGTGGGCAAGCTAAAAGAAAAATATCTTCGCGAGGGCTGCGACGAATACTTAAAGCGGCTGTCCGCCTTTTCCAAGGTGCAGGTGGTGGAATTGCCGGAGAGCCGCTGCCCGGCAGATCCGTCTCCGGCAGAGATCCAACGGGTGCTGGAGCAGGAGGGCGACAGCATATTGGCAAAAATTCCCAAAGGCGCTCGGGTGATCCCCCTTTGTATCGAGGGGCGAGAGCTGTCCAGCGCGCAGTTGGCGACCCGGGTGGCGGACTTTAGCCAGCAAAGCTCCCACCTGGTATTTGTCATCGGCGGTTCGTATGGCCTGTCGCCTCGTGTAAAGGCCGCAGGCGACTTGCAGCTGTCCTTTGGCAAAATGACTTTGCCGCACCAGTTGGCCCGCCTGGTGCTTCTGGAGCAGATCTACCGGGCCTGCGCCATCAACAACCATTCTAAATATCATAAATAAAAATACGGCAGTCCGCTCTGTTCCCAGCAGGCTGCCACTTTTGTTTTTGCAGATAAAAGAAGCGACGCCGAACATAGCATTCGGTGTCGCTTCTTTTAAGGGGGGTAAAAATTTATGCAAAAGCCATAAATTATATATGTCAAAAGGCTGCCCGGAAAGGGGGAGAGAAGGCAACCTTCTTGGCATCTTACTTATCAGTCAGACTGTAAGCCTGACTGTATAACTGGTGTTGTTGCCGGGAACGGCACCCAGAGAATTTTTCCCGCATCGCGCCTTTAATCATAAAGAACGCCACATCCTTGCTGATCTGGGCATAGTCTACATTGAAGATTTTTGCGGAAAGGGTCTTGTTAAAGAAGTTGATCAGCGGGCCCATACAAAAGGCCGTAATAACGGTGCCGATGCCGATATTTTGAATACTGGCAAAATCGCCGTGGGCAATGGCGGTAAAGCCGCCGCTGACCAGCAGTCCGATGGACACCACGGTCACATCCGTCAGCACCCGCACCCATTTGTACGGCAGCTTGGCGAAGCGGCTGAGCATAAAGCCCAGGGCGTCATAAGGACCGACGCCGATGTTGGCCGTGAAGAACAGGCTACAGGCAAAGCAGAGAACGAGGATACCGGCAAGGAGAAGGGGGATTCTAATTGACAGAGTGTCGTTCTGCTTTACCATCGGCATCAGCAGGCTGCTGAATAACTCACAGCTGTAACCGACGCCGGCCATGTTGAACACGGTGCCTACACCGACCAGTCCCCGGTGCGCAACGATAACTACATACAGCAGGATCACTGCGTTGATGATCAGCTGGTAGGTACCAAAGCTGACCCCCAAAACGGCGGCCACGCTCATATTCATAGAGGTGAACGGGTCTACGCCGAAACCGGAAACGTTGAAAAGAGCCGTACCAAACCCCATAATCACAATGCTCAGAAAAGACAGTACGGTGCGCTTCACCATATGGTGCTGTGCAAACATATCCAGGATATAACCGCGTGCGTTGTTTCTAAGTTTCTTCATTGCTTTTACCTCGGGTCCGTTTTTCTCTTTTCGTGACACATTATAGACCCGATTTTCAAAAATGCAAGGCTTTTTTTGCCATTTCTGCGTATTGGCTACTATGCACTAAAAACGCACTTACTTTTTGTGCAAATTGCACAATTCGATTTACTCCATTTGCCGCCCCAAAAAGGCGGCACCTACCTGGATCAGCCGGATTTGTGCTTCGTCCGGCAGGTTGCCGTCCTCCCCTTGCAGCAGCAGTACTGTGCCGGACACATCGCCGCCGTACACAATGGGGTAGGCTACCTCTGCGGGGCGGTCGTATCCCTCAATGGCTTGCAGGCATTCGCCGGGTGCTTTGGCGATCCGTGGGGTACGGGCGTCCATCACATCCTCCAACGCCTTGGTCACCCGGCGCTCCATCACTTCTCGCTTGCTGACCCCGGCAGCGGCCACCACATGGTCGTTGTCCGTGATCACCACTGGAGAGCAGCCGTTCTTGTGGAGCACCTCGGCGTATTGCCCGGCAAATTGGGACAGCTCTCCGATGGGCGAGTATTTTTTAAAGATCACCTCGCCGTCGGCGTTGGTAAAGATCTCCAGTGGGTCGCCCTCCTTGATGCGGAACGAGCGGCGGATCTCCTTGGGGATCACAATGCGCCCCAAGTCGTCAATTCTTCTTACGATACCGGTTGCTTTCATATTTTATTCTCCTTTGTTGTTAATATCTCCCTATTATTCTGTACTTGTTTTGCCGTGCAATACCCAAGTTTTGTACCACCTTTTTTTCCAATTTACGGCAAAAAAAATCCCCGGCTGTACAGCCGGGGATAAAATCGTATGCTTTTTACGCTTCCTCACCGATGAAACGCAGGATCAGGTCTGCCACGCGGCGGCTGGAGCGGCCGTCCAGGTGGTCAAAGAACTTGGTCTTAAAGGGCGGTACTTTCTCGCTCTCAAAGTCACCGGCGACGATGGCCTCTGTCAATTCCCGCTGAGAAAAGACGATCTTGCCGGGCACAAAGCTCTCAAAATCATAATAGAAATCCCGCTTGCTGATGTAGTCAAACAGATCGAAGGCATAAAACAGCATGGGAATATCCAGCAGCGACGCCTCAAACACCACGCTGGAGTAGTCGGTGATCAGCAGATCGGTGATGAACAGCAGGTCGTTGAGCTCGTCCTCGTCGGACAGATCCAGCACCCGATCCTTGTAGCCTTCCGGGATCACCGGGCGTTCCGGGCAGAAGGGGTGGTACTTGATCAGCAGTGCCGTATCTGCCGGCAAAGCTTCCATAAACTCGTCCACATGGAAGGCGTCTGCCGGGTAGTAGGCGCTCATTTGGCCGTTGCCTCGAAAGGTGGGGGCAAAGAGGATGATGCGCTTGTCCCGCAGCTGGGGATACTTGGCATAGAACCCATCCTGCACCGTTTGGGCATATTGTGGGTCCATAAATATATCTGTTCTGGGAATGCCGGTGGCCAACACCTTGTCATCGGACAGGCCGAAGCCCTCTGCGTAATGCTTGGCGATCTCCGCAGAGGAGACAATGGCCACATCGTACATGCGGTGGTTGGGGTCCGTTTGCTTGGGGCCGCCTGCCTTGCCCAGGCGGGTAAAGCCAAAGGTCTTAAAGGCGCCGCAGGCGTGCCACAGCTGCATCAGCTTCACTTCCGGGCGCTTGTTCACCATATTCAGCAGGCGGAAGTAATCGTCCACGATCACCACCTTGGAGGAGGCATACAATTTGACAAAGCGGAACATATTTTTAGCTTTATAGTGGCCGTTGGGGTCGGAAAACAGCAAAAACTGAAAATCAATATTCGGGTCGTCTTTGATTTGGTTATAGACGAACTCCGGGTTGCCGCCCAGGGTGTCCCGTCGGCCGGACATAAAGGTGACCCGGTTGGGCACCACTTCCTTTTTTTGCACAGCAGCTTATAGTAGGCGTTGTAGATGGCATACACCGGGCGGCGAATGTTCTCCACAAAATTGGCACGCTTAAAGCTGGTTTTAATAAAGGAAGACACATTGATCTTAAACTGCACAAAAATGTTTTTGCCCACACCCTCAATGGGTGCGGTTTTGCGCCGGGGCACAATATCCAGCCCGGCTAAAATGCCGTCAAACAGAAACAGCGGCAGCAAAAGTAGAGCAAGCAGGCACCGCAGGGCAAAGTCGATAAACCGCAACAGGGGACACCAGCACACGGCTGCGCTGCACAAAGGGTCGATCTCCGTTTTTCTTTTTTTTCGAAAAAAGGAGAATGGCGCTGTTTTCGCAGTCAAAGTCGAAGGTGTAGGTGCGGTTTCCGGTTTGCGCCGGGGGACATACTCATTGTCCGGTGCGTCAAATACCGCTGCGCCGTCAAAACACTCGTACTCCATGTATTCCTCCGGCAGTTCCAAACCCGGGTTCTCGTGGAGCACATTGGTAGACACGGTAAAGGGGCAGCGCTTGCACCGTGTGGCGGCCGTACTCAAAGTCAATGGTGACGGTCACCGGACTTTCCGGCTGGAAGTGGTAAAAGATCTGGTCCAGCAGATAGGTATAGTTGCATACCACAATGCAGCTCCCTCCTGCTTTTGGCGAAAGTAGTTGACCACCCGCAGGGGCAGGCGGCGGGTCTGTCCGTCACATTCAAACAGGATTCGCGCTTTGGGAGAGGAAACATCCACATCAAAGGGGCAGTTGATGGCCACCCCGATCTCCATACGAGCGTCCTCAATATGCAGGCGGTTGATAATCATTTTGCAGTTAAACATGAACAGTCTCCGTTACTGGGAATTTATAGGGGTAGGTGATCCGTGGGAATATGCAGCAGCTCTTTGGCAAAGTGCACCACATTTTGGGTTGCTTTTCCGGCGGTATCGTCAAAATTGCGGGTGTAGAAGGGCGCTACCTTCTCTTGCTGGTAATCCTCCGTTTGCAGGGCGTGGGTCAGTTCCTCCATGGTGCGCACAATGCGCCCGGGCACAAAGGAGGCGTAGTCGCAGTAAAAGTCCCGCTCCTTGCAATAGCTTTCCAAATCGAAGGCATAGAACAACATGGGTAGGTTCAAAATAGACGCCTCGTACACCACGCTGGAATAGTCGGTGATGAGTACGCTGCTGACAAACAGCAGGTCGTTCACATCGTACCGATCTGTCAGATCAATAAACCGGTTGGCGTGCTCTGCCCTTTGGCAGGTGGGGCGTTCGGTTAGATAAGGGTGCATTTTCGTTGCCAGAACCGTGTCCTCCGGCAGGGCATCCAGCAGATCGTCCGGGCGGAATTTTTCCAGCGGATAGTAGCAGTTGCCTTGACCGCCGCCTCGAAAGGTGGGCGCGAACAACGCGATCTTTTTGTCTGCTAATTGGGGATTTTCCGCATAAAAGCGCTTGGTAAAGGCCGCCTTGTATCGGTCATCGGCAAAGCGGTCGCACCGAGGTGAGCCCAGGGGTAATACCTTTTGCAAATCAATGCCAAAGCCTTCTGCATAGCAGGGGCACACCTGTTGAGAGCTGACAATCGCGTAGTCGTACTGCCGGTGATTGGGCGAGCCTTGGGGCAGTGCCTGCTCACCCTGGCGGGAGTAGCCAAAGGTCTTAAAAGCACCGCAGGCGTGCCACAATTGCACCAGCTGCACCTCCGGTTTTTTCTTTACATAAGACAGCAGGTGATAATAGTCGTCTACAAACACCACCTGCGACGTGGCATACAGGCGCAGAAATTGGCGCAGCACCGGCAGGCTGTGAAGCAGGTTGCCCTTGTGGCACAGGACGGTGATCTCCACTCCCGGTACCTTGGTCATCTCCAAAAAGACGGATTTAATATTGCCGGACAATCGATCGGAGCGGTTGGAAAGGAACGTCACTTGCTTGGGCTGCACCTTGCAGTGTCGATAGGGCAGAGCCAGCAGCGAGAAGCAAGCCCCGCCAATTGCTTCAACTTCTCTTTTTTGCTGCTGTGGATAAAGTGGCGCAGCGCCCGGCGGGGCGGACAGGTCACTTGGTACGGTTGGTCCGGTTCCACCGGCTGATAGCCGTGGACGCCGTCGGTAAAAAGAAAAGTGATGCCCATGGGCTGCCCCACCGGCGGCTCGTAAAACACATAGGCCAGCTCCACGGTTTTTTGGGCGCGCAGCGTGGTGCCGTCTCTGTCGGTAAATGCCATGGGAATGATCCGGGTGCGTTCGCCGCAGGTAAAGACAACGCTGAGTTTGGGGTACACCGGGGGCACCGGACAGGTGAGGGTCACTTGCAGATTCAGCTGATGGCCGATCTGTTGGCAGCGTTCAATTGTAACAGTGGGTTTGGTCATATTTTTCTCCGCCTATGTGGAAGTTGCAAAAAATTCTCTGCTCTTTATAGTAGCATAAACTGCATAATTTGTCTATATTCGCCGGCGCAGGATTTGCCTTTTTCAGAAAGAATATTGACATTATCCGCTATCTATTTATAATATTGTATATAAACTCTGTGAAAGTGAAGAGGAAGCCATGGCTTGGTATAACACGGACAATTTAGAACTGCTGTATGCGCCCCATAAGCGTGATTGGCGTGCAGAAGCGTTCAAAAAAATCAAAAAGTGGCCATTGACGTGGCCAAGCGCAGCGCTGTTTTTCGCAAGGCCAGCCGTCGAATTTTGCTGGATGAGCGTATGGGCGGTTACCAAAAGCGCACGGCACATATTGCAACGGATCCCAAGGTGGTGCTTTTTTCTACCTTTGACGGCAGGGGGGTACAGCGACAGCCCTAAGGCCATTTATGAATATATGTGCAGCGATCCTCGCTTTGCGGATTACACTTTGTGTGGGCTTTTCGGGAACCGAAGAAATTCACGTATGTGCTGGATCACCCCAATACCTATATGGTTACCGTAAACACCCCGGCTTATGAGGAAGCTTGCGCCCGGGCAAAGTATTGGTTCTTTAACTATCGGATAGCAGACCATATTTATCCAAAGGACGACCAGGTGTATGTGCAGCTTTGGCACGGCACGCCCCTAAAAGCGCTTAGGATACGATATTTCCATTTCTGACAATGCTATGAATTCCAAAGAGGAAATTCGCCAAAAATACAAGGTGGATGCAGAGAAGTTTAAGTATATTTTGGCACCCTCTGCCTTTGCGGCGGAGAAGTTCATTTCCGCTTGAATTTGCAGGCGGTGGGCAAGGCGAACACGGTGCTGGAGGCGGGCTATCCGCGCAATGACTTTTTGATTAACCATACGCCGGAGGATGAGGCGCAAATCAAAAGGGAATTGGGACTGCCGATGGATAAAAAAGTCATTCTCTATGCGCCCACATGGCGGGACAATCAGCATGACGCCAAATTGGGCTATGTGTACCGCACCCACATGGATTTTGACGCCCTGCGCCGGGAATTCGGTGACGATTATGTGATCTTGTTCCGTGCCCACTATTTGGTGGCCAATTCTTTTGATTTTAAGAAATACAAGGGCTTTGTATACGACGCCTGCGGCGTGACGGATATTAACCGGCTGTATGTGGTGGCAGATGTGCTCATTACCGATTACAGCTCTGTGTTTTTGACTATGCGAATTTGCACCGGCCTATGCTATTTTATATGTACGATCTGGCCAGTTATGCAGGTGAAATTCGTGGATTTTATATTGATTTGGATTGTTTGCCAGGCCCGATTGTGGAAACGCAGGCGGATCTGCATCGGGCGCTGCACGCCGTAGAGGCGGACAAGTCCCGGTATGCGGAGAAATATGCCGCTTTTAACGCCCGCTTTAATTATTTGGACGACGGCCATGCCGCACAGCGTGTGGTGGAGCGTGTGGTGCTTGACAGAGACGGTGCAAATGTGGTTTAATATTGATAATAAAAAAGATTATTTTTTAGAAAAGACGGGAGAATCAGATGAAACGGATTTTAACATACGGCACCTTTGATCTGCTCCATTACGGTCATATTCGGCTGTTGCAGCGGGCAAAGGCTATGGGCGATTACCTGGTGGTGGCGCTTTCTACAGATGAATTTAACGCCGAAAAGGGCAAAAAGGCTTACCACACCTATGAGACCCGCAAGAAGATGCTGGAGGCCATTCGCTATGTGGATCTGGTGATCCCGGAGAACAGCTGGGAGCAAAAGATCCACGATGTGCAGGAATACCATATTGATACGGTGGTTATGGGCGGCGACTGGAAAGGCAGCGACAAGTTCGATTATTTGAAGGACTACTGTGAGCTGGTGTTTTTGGATCGCACACCGGGTATTTCCACTTCTCAGATCAAAAGAAGACCTGGGCCTGCAAGAGGCGGTGGGTGGCGTAGATCAGCTGCCGGACGAGCCGGATGGCGCCCCCGGTCGGGACCAAAAAGAATAACAGACTTGATTATATGCCCTGCCGATTTTCGGCGGGGTTTTGTGGCTTTTATAAGTGGTAGAAAACAGGAGAAATTATGGCTGGAATTCGAAAAAAATTTAAAGCGATCAAGAAGCGGCTGTGCCGTTTGGTCAGCAAGACCCCCAAGCGGAAGTTTTATTACGGCTTTTTTTCAAAATACTGCCGTCTGCGTCCCAAGTGGGTGCTCATCGAGTCCTTCCACGGCCAAACGGTGTCCGACTCCGGCTTGGTGCTGGCGCAAGAGATCGCACGGCTTTACCCTGGGCAGTACCGGGTGTTCTATGCCACAGAGGATAAAAAAGAAGCACCAAGCCTTTGTGGACGCGGCGGGATTGCAAGTGGAGCTGGTGGATGTGACCACCTTCCGCTATACCCGCATTTTGGCTTGCGCCCAGCATATTTTTTCCAATGCGTCGCTGCCCATTTACTTCATTAAGCGACCCGGGCAGGTGTATATGCAGACCTGGCACGGCACCCCGCTGAAGACCCTGGGTAAGCAAATGCGCATGGGCATTGAGTCCATGTATAATGTGCAGCACAATTTTCTGCAAGCGGACTACCTGACCCAGCCCAACGCCTTTACCCGGGATGTGATCCTACGGGATTACAATTTGGAGCCGTTGTATACCGGCAAGGTGGTGATGGCCGGTTACCCCCGCAACAAGGTGTTTATGGAGCCGGAGAAAGGCATTGCCCTGCGCCGGCAGCTGGGCTTGGAGGACAAGACCGTTTATGCCTATATGCCCACCTGGCGGGCCAGAGCAACCACAGTGTGGATGTGCTGGAATATGCGGCACAGGTCAAAAAAATTATGCAGCAGCTGGACAGCGGCTTAAAGGACGACCAGGTGCTGTATGTGAATTTTCATCCGATTTTGCACGGGGCGGTGCAGTTGGATGCGTATCAGCATATTCTGCCGTTTCCTACAGAGGTTAGCAACTACGAATTTTTGAATTGTGCAGATGCGCTGATTACAGATTATTCCAGTGTGTTCTTTGACTTCTCCTTAACCAAGAAGCCCATTATCCTGTTTATGTATGACTACGATACCTATTTGGCAGACCGTGGTTTGTATATGGATGTGCGCTCCCTGCCGTTTCGCCAGATCTACAAGACGGACGAGCTGGTGGAATGCCTGCGCAGCGGCGCTTGCTTGCAAGATGATTACAGCGATACGGAGTATTATCATACATTCTCTAAGTACGACAGCCTGGATGTAAGCGAAAAGCTGTTAAAGCTGGCCTTTACCGGCGACCCCGGCGATCTGGAAGTGATCGACTACGGCAAGAATAAAGAGAAAACCTGGCGGGTGCTGTACCCCCAGCCGATTACCCAGCTGTCTGATTTGCGCACTTTGGCGAAAAAGGCAGACGATCACACGCTGGTTCTGATGGAGAAAAAAGTGGTTCAAAGGGGATTTGAGCCCGGTGCTCCACGATCAGTTTAATTACGCGTTTCCTTATGTGATCACCACCATGACTGTGCCGCGCACCTATATTGAGGCGCTGCTGGCGTCCTTTGGCGTGCGGCGGGTGCAAGAGCGACTGCTGCGGCGGGATCAGCAGCGGATCTTCCCCAACTTGAAGATCGATGGCAAGTATCGGCGTCACAGCAGTGTGTTTGCATCCGGTTACACAACGGACTTGGAAAAAGCCGTGCGTGTGCCCCTGGAGCAGTGCACTGTTCGGGACGGCGTGGTGCAGTTGCAGTATGGCGCCATTTCGGCCGATTATACCGTTTTGCAGCAGGCGGTGCTGAATCAAAAAGGCTGTGTGCTGGCAGCATGGGACGCACCGGAGGATGCCACCACTGGCGCGCGGTATGATTTGCGTACAGTGGTCGAGGATGTGCAACTGTATATCCGTAGAGGATGTGTACCGGCGTTGATCGCTCGCAGTGGCAAAACCGGTCGCCGGGTACTCTTGACCTTTGACGATCCCCAAAAGCGCCGCCGGGCGCAGGTGAAAGCCAATGCCTGGAACAAGGCGTGCCGTATTACTACGGCGTGGATCAGAGTACCTACGGGGTTTCCAAAGACTATTTTTCCCCGGCCTTTCGCCGTGCGGCGGAGAATGGACTGCTGCCGGATCGGCAGGCTGCCTTGGCCGCCTTTTCAGCAGAGCGGCAGCCCCAGCCCCTGGTGCTGTTGCCGTTCTTGGAGAATAAGAAAAATGCCCCACGGTGTACCAACTGTTTGGCTGACCACACCGGAGTTGGCAATGAACCGATTGCAGCGTGGCGCGGCCTTGCAGAGGCTGCATTGCAAGGGCCACCGGTGCACCATGCACCTAGCGCTTAAGGGAATCGAACCAGACCAGGTGGTGGGCGGCGTGTTGCAGTTCCGTTCCAAGACGGAAGAGATCGCCGTGCCGTTTGACACACGGGTCAAGCGCCGCCGCGGCGGCAGTGCAGTGCGTCTGGATCTGCAGCTGGACGCGCACTTGCCGCTGAAGGAGCTGTATTGGGACGCTTATGTGCAGATCCGCCAGTTTGGCGCCGTGTATCCGGTGAAGATCGTGTCTGCCAAGCCTTTGCAGCGGTGGCAGCTGTTCTTTACCAACTGCCAGGCGTTGGTGGACGATACCCATATTTTGTTCCCCTACTACAGAAAGGGCGGCCAGTTGTGCTACTGTTATCGCCCCTTGTGCGAGTACGACACGGCGGCGGTGCGCCTACGGGAGATCACCGCCTATACGCTGTATATGTTGTTCCGTCCTCTTTGGCAGCGGCAAAAGAACTGGGTGGTGTATGAGAAGTTCTGCAAGACCGCCCAGGACAACAGCTACTATTTCTTCAAATACTGTATGGAGCACTTGCCGGAGAAAGAGCGGCGGCATATCTATTATATTATGGACCCTCGGGAGCCGGACTACAAGAATGTGGCCGGTTACGGCCGCCAGGTGGTGCCCTTTATGAGTCTCAAGCACATGCTGCTGAGCCTGTCTATGAAGATTTGCATTTCCTCGGACTCTACCTCCCATTTGTATGTGTGGCGATCCAAACCCAGCATTGTGCGCCGAGCCATTAAGCAAAAGGAAGAGCTGTTTTTGCAGCATGGCGTTACCGCTATGAAGCGGGTGGACCAGCTGTTTGGCAAAAATGGCAGCAGCCCCATGACCTACTTTGTCACCTGCTCTCGGCCGGAGCACGATATTGTGGTGCGGGAGTTTGACTACGAACCGGAGAATGTGCCCATTACCGGCTTTGCCCGCTGGGATGTGCTGGAGGACAAGTCCACACCGGACGATCCGTTTATTCTGATGATGCCCACTTGGCGCTCTTGGCTGGAAGAAGTAGATAACGAGACCTTCTTGCAAAGCGATTACTACAAAAATTATTCCGCTTTGTTGACGGACCCGGCGCTGGACGAGATGCTCCGGCGCAATCATACCCGTCTGGTGTTTTATCTGCACCCCAAATTTGCCGGGTATATGAATAATTTTAAGGACAAGATCAGTCCCCGGGTTACCTGTATTCCTTTTGGCCGGCAGCCACTGAATGAACTGATGATGCGCTGCAAGCTGCTGGTGACGGACTATTCCAGCGTGTGCTGGGATGTGCTGTACCAAAAATAAGCCGGTGGTGTATTACCAGTTTGACTATGACCTGTATAACCAGGTGCACGGCTCGTATTTGGATATGACTACCCAACTGCCCGGCGACCGGTTTGCACAGGTGGAGGACCTGGTGCCCTGCCTGGACAGCTACGCGGCAGCGGGCTTTGAGATGAAGCCCAAGTACCGCAAAATGGCCAAGCAGTATTTTATGTTCCGTGACCACCACAACAGCCAACGAATCTACAAATTCTTAAAGTCTAAAAACTACTAATACAAAAAAGTAAGTCCCGCAGTTTATTCTGCGGGACTTACTCTTTTAAACATTTTTTATCTTGTAAAGCCACTCGTTTATGTCAAATATTTGATCTTTTTCTGTTACTTTGTTATTTTCATCAAAATAACGGATTGTGTGATCGTATTCTTGTGCTTCCATTTGCACACCGGGCAGATACTGCGCAGCAGGGAGCCTAACAGTTGCCTAATTTGTTTTGTAGGGTCAGGTAGACATTAGGCGAACTTAAATAGCAGATATTGTCCGTGTGCCGAATGGCACTGCGTTCAGCATAAGTAAAAACAGAGAAAAAGTCAAAGACCACTAATTGTTTGACTTGTTCAGCGAGCATCTGAACCTGATGTAGCGCAGTAGCGGCGGGCGTGTGATTGTCAAGCACTATGTAATCCGGGGGCGCATCAAATACCGGTATAGTGGTAATGCTCAGGGTATCCAGTCCGCTTTTGTACTGCTTATCTACCACCAGCACTTGCTGTTTGTTGGGCATTTCAAGAATTGGAGCGGTTGCTTGTTCTTTGTCTTTGTTGCGCTTTAGAGGAATATATGGCAACAAATCAAAGGCCGTACAGAGATTTTCATTGTCAAATTCGGCTGCCGCATTTGCGGCATCTTGATTAAGGAACAAGCTAAATTCGTGTTCCTTAATGTGACCTGTCTTTTTCTGTAAGGCGTCCACATTGGTGGATCGATAATTATTCAGATTGGCGATTATTTTCGTGCCGTTATAAGAACGCAGCAACCAGCGCCAATAAAAGACATCATACTTTAAATTGAAAATACAATCAAAAGACTTGTCTCCCAGTAAGCGCCTTTGCTCACGAACAAAAAGTCCATCGGATATGAAAGCAGATATATCGGCCGGTTCCTCAATAAAGTGGTGTTCGTACTTCAAATAAGCCAGTCGACGATTGGTTTCTGCATCGCAGAGCATTTTACCTCTTTTGACAGCCAAATGCACGCGAGGGTCCAGCGCTTCTAATTGAGTTGCGTACTGGTCTGCGTATTTTCCTTCCAATAATAATGTAATATCGTACCGACTGTGGTCCAGTCGCTCCGTAAGTCTGGTGAAAAATGAAAAGAAAGGATTATAATACTTGAAATTGATCACAAACAGCAAATTGGTTTTATTTGTTGTCTGGGCTTTAGGGGCAGCTGTCGTAATGCCAATTTGCATAGAAGCGCAGACTCGGAAATGTTTCCCTTGCGGCTTTTGGTGTGCACATGATAGTCTGCTTTGTTCTCCAGTGATGTTAAATGTACGCGATTTTTGCAGTTGGTCGGCTGGAGTTCCACCTGCTCAATAAGCACTTGCCCCGGCTGTTTGGCAAAATCCGTATATAGCACCGTATCGGTATAGACCCATTTGGCGGTAGCCATGGCATTGTAGTACGCCGGTGTGTTTTTTTCTACCGGGTGCACATGTTTGTTGCCGGCAAAGGCCTTTGCAAAGTATTCACGGACATATACCTCCAGTCCGGCAATGCGTGCGGCTTTTGCCAACTTCTTTACTCGGGGCAGACTGGCTTTGGATTTCGTGAGGATCAAAATCGATTTGGAATTAAGCGGTTGATCCAGTTGTTTGCAATATTCGGTCTGCTCAAAAGGTTCGTCAAAGTGGAACAAGGTATAGTCTTGGAAAGAGACAGGATATTCTTCCATTTTGTTTTTCCTCCTTAATCTTCCAAGCAGACTTCAAATTCTGCCATAGCTTCGCGGTTATATTGGTCCGGGTCAAAGGTATAGTCGTTGGGGACTTGGCCGTCTAAAAAGGCTTGTAATGCGTTCAGAATGTCTTCGGTCTCCATGCCGATACAGAGTTGTCCGTTTGGATATAGACTATCCTTCACGCTGGAAAAATCAGATACGATAATAGGCAGATGCAGCGTGCGCGCCTCCAACAATACCATGGGCTGACCTTCGTAAAAAGAGGGCAGAACAAAGCAATCGCAATCGGCCAGCAGTGCAAACGGATTGCTGATATTGCCGGTGAGGACGACTTTCCCGGTGAGCTTCAGCTTTGTGATCTGCTTGCGCAGGTTGTTGCGCAGCGGACCGTCTCCGATGATATAAAGCCGCAAATCTTCTCTTTTTGTTTTTTTACAGCAAATCAAAGGCGTCGATCAGTCGCGCCTGATTTTTCGCATCTGCCAATCGACCCATGGTCGCAAAACAAGTTTGCTCCTTTTTGGGTGCAGGAACCAATGTATAACTTGATGTGTTTGCTGCGTTGGAAATAAGAAGATAAGGCGCTCCGTCCATGTGGACGATCTGCCGTTGCGCCACACCTTTATAGACACGGGCACTGTTAGTCAAATTTTTGGCATAACCAAATCGGCTGTATGTTTCCGGCGTCGCAAGATCTGCCCGGTTGACTTCCATAACAGCATGAGAGCAACTCATGTACTTATCCAAGTAAGGATACAAACGATAAATTGTATCTAAGTGACGCCGAAATGTGTAATGGCCATTGACACAGCGGTCATATTCGGATTGCATCACATTGTGCATCCAAATGACCTGGCGAATATGACGCTGAGAAAAATAGACAGTAGCCCAAAAAATGCGTTGAACCCGGAAAAATTGATGATACAGTCAAACTGGGCGTCCCCAAATGCACGATGAAATTCGGCATTATAAAACGCTTTTGGAAAGATCGGATTGTCATCCGTTTCGATGATCGCATGATCCATGCAGTATTCCTTGCGGGCATAGGTTTCTCGGTCGATGATCATACTTCCGATCCTGTACAGGACACGAACGCCTTTTGGAATTGCGTCTAAATATTCGCCGATGTCTTTGGCTTTCCCTATGGCGTAAAAAGTAACATCGTACTTATCGCAGTCAATTTGGTTGAGTAAGTTTTGCATGGAAAAGCTAATGCCGTTTGCCAAGATGCCGTCTGTATGGAACAACAGTTTCTTCTTTTTGGTCGGTAGTGTTAAACAATGCGTGTTGTCACCAAAAAATACGGCATTCACTACGCGCTCGCATACATGCCCATCATCGTTACAAACAAATTTTTCCTTTGCTGCGGTGTATTTTTGAGAATCAAAAAATGTGTTATATTGATCAATGTGTGCGCACCAACGCCCGATTTGGTCTGCATCTTGACTGATGGGGCCCGGTAGGGTATCTACCGGCAGATAGAGCCCGCGTTCCTCTGTGTAAATATCTAAATCGGGAATGTAGAAAAGCAGCGGTCGATCGGTGGCCAAAAAGTCGAAGAAAATGCTGGAATAGTCAGAAACGAGTATATCGGTAATGCCTAAAAGGGCGTTTGTATCTATCGTAGCGGGAACAAAGGTGTCTTGCAGCAGTCCTTTTTCACGCAATGTTTTGTAAACGATCTGGTGCGGCTTGAAGAGCACTTGATAGCGGTCTTTATCAATATATTTGTACAGTGTTTCTGCGAATTCCAGATATTCCTCCGGATTTACATCCGGTGTGCCGAACTTTTCGCCTCTCCAGGTAGGTGCCCATAGAATCAATTTCTTGTTTGGGTCATAGTTTACACCGCTGTCCAGCAAGCTTTTTTGGATTTGTGCACGGTCTACATTCAAAGTGCGATCAATGCGGGGATAGCCGGTCTCAATAATTTTGCCGGGAAAAATACCATCCAGTTTACCTGCGGTTTTATAGTTTTCTGTGGTAAAGGGAACAGGACTTAGTAAGTAGTCCGTCAACAAAAAGTTGCGGACCACATTGGCATTATTTATATTTGCACCCGGAATATCATAATACAGGCTTTTTTAGCGGAATACCGTGCCAGGTGTTGATGACGACCTGACCTTCTTTTTTAGAAAAGTAATTTGGCCATGTGCTATTGTTGATCAGATACTTGGCGGTGGAAAGATATTTTAAGTAGTCGTTTGTAAACGGCTCAACAAAGCGAACATTTGCTTTGTCTGCGAACTCTGCAATGATTCTGTCCCGATCCGCACTTTCTTCCAAAACCCACACATGTGTGTAATCGGAAAAGCGAGCGTCGCTTAGCAGATAGCGGAATAATGCACCCGGATTGCAGGTGATCCCTCTGCCGTAAAACGCTTCATACAAAATCATGTGATCGTCAATCTCACAACTTTGCCGTGCTTCGTAATAGTCCGCTCTTATTGCAAAGTAGGGGCTGGCTTTATATTGATTTTCTGCTTCTATTAGATACGGTTCCAGTTCGGTAAGATACGGTTCCAGTTTGGCACTTGTCTTTCCCATTTTTACTCCTTTTTTCACCAAATAGTCAAAAAAAGTATAACATATTTTTTTATTTTTGTAAAGACGGCACGATTGACGGCAGAGGCAAAAGGGCATATAATATTTTTTAGATATGGAGGGGAGGCACGGCTATGGAATACAAATATGAGCTTCACTGCCACACCGGCGCCGTCAGCCGCTGCGGGCGGGTGGAGCCGGAGAAGATTGTGGAGATGTATGTGGAGGCCGGGTACAACGGCATTGTGGTTACGGACCATTACAGCCCCATGACCTTTCCTATTCACCGGCTGGCGTGCCCCCAAAAGGCGGCGGATTTTTACCTGTCCGGTTATCGGCGGATGCAAGCGGCGGCCCCGGAGGGCTTTTACTGTGCTGCTGGGTATGGAGCTGCGCCACTACTGGACCGCCAACGACTACCTGATCTACGGCGTGACGGAGGCGTTTATCAAGAATGCCGGCAATTTGATGAATGTGTGGGAAGCCGGGGATCAAAGCCCTGTGCGAGCAAAACGGCTTTCTCATTTATCAGGCGCACCCTTTCCGTGTGGGTATTCGCCGTACGGACCCGAAGAATATTGACGGGGTAGAGGTGTATAACGGCAAGACGGACGATCGGCGCAACGCCCAGGCGCTGGCGTGGGCCAAAGAGAACGGCAAGCTGATGGTCTCCGGCTTCCGACTTTCACACCCCGGAGCATTTGGCAAGGGGCGGAATTATCACCAAAAAACCCATCCAAAATAATGCAGATTTATTAACAATTCTTAAAAATTCCGATTTCCGGCTGATAAATGTTGACTTATAAGCGGGAATTGGTATAATATCAAAAACGCTGCATACAGGTTATGCGGCGTTTTTTCTAAAAAACGTCTAATTTCAAGTAGGTGATTCTATGTATAAAATCGTTGCCAAGCAGGTGCTGAACCCGACTGTTGTGCGTATGGAAATTCAGGCGCCTTATGTGGCAAAGAAAGCCCAGGCCGGTCAGTTTGTGATCCTGCGGGTGGACGATCGGGGCGAGCGGATCCCCCTGACGGTGGCGGACTATAACCGCACAGCCGGTACGGTGACCATTATCTTCCAGCTGGTGGGCGCGACCACCAAGCAGTTGGCACGGCTGGAGGTGGGCGACAGCTTGCAGGACTTTGTAGGCCCTCTGGGCAATCCCACCAAGGTGACCGGCTACCGCAAGGTGGCTGTGGTTGGCGGCGGCGTGGGCTGCGCCATTGCGTACCCGGTGGCCAAGGCGCTGCACGAGAACGGCGCCCAGGTGCACAGCATTGTGGGTTTCCGTACCAAGGATCTGGTGATCTTGCAGCAGGAGTTTGAGAAAGTCAGCGACCGGTATGTGCTCATGAGCGACGACGGCTCTGTAGGTGAAAAGGGGCTGGTGACCAATGCCCTGGAAAGCCTGATTCAAAGCGGCGAGCAATACGATTTGGTGATTGCTATCGGCCCGCTGGTGATGATGAAGTTTGTGTGCAAGACCACGGAGAAGTACGGGATCCACACCGTTGTGTCTATGAACCCCATTATGATCGACGGCACCGGTATGTGCGGCGGCTGCCGTCTGCTGGTGGGCGGTGAGACCAAGTTCGCCTGTGTGGACGGGCCGGAGTTTGACGGCCATTTGGTGGATTTTGACGCGGCTATGGAACGGGCTGCGCTGTATAAAGACTTTGAGCGGGAAGCGGACTGCAACCTGCTGCGACAGGAGGTGCAGGACTGATGAATTCCTTAAAGGCCAATGAAATGCCGCACCAGGAGCCACTGGTGCGCAACAAGAACTTTTTAGAGGTAGCCACCGGCTACGATGCGCAGACAGCCATGGACGAGGCGCTGCGCTGCCTGCACTGCAAGCACAAGCCCTGCATTTCCGGCTGCCCGGTGCAGATTCATATTCCGGATTTTATCGCCAAGGTGGCAGAGGGCGACTTTGAGGCCGCCTATCAGATCATCAGCGAAAGCAGCTCCCTGCCGGCAGTCTGCGGCCGGGTGTGTCCCCAGGAGCGCCAGTGCGAGAGTAAATGCGTGCGGGGCATTAAGGGCGACGCGGTGAGCATCGGTCGTCTGGAGCGCTTTGTGGCAGACTGGCACAACAGCCACTGCAAAGTGTGGCCCGCCGTACCGGAACAAAACGGGCACAAAGTAGCCGTGATTGGCAGTGGGCCCAGCGGATTGACCTGCGCCGGCGATCTGGCCCGGTTGGGTTATGATGTAACGGTGTTTGAGGCGCTGCATATTGCCGGCGGCGTGCTGGTGTACGGCATTCCGGAGTTCCGTCTGCCCAAGAAGATCGTGGAGCTGGAAGTAAACGGCTTAAAGGCGCTGGGTGTGAAGATTGTTACTAATGTGGTGATCGGTCGCTCCATGAGCATTGACGATCTGTTTGACGATGGTTTTGAGGCGGTGTATATCGGCTCCGTATGTGCCGGTTTGCCCCGGTTTATGAGTATTCCCGGCGAGAGCCTGAAAGAGGTGTACTCTGCCAATGAGTACCTGACTCGGGTAAACCTGATGAAAGCGTATCAGCCCGGCAGCACCACCCCCATTTACCACGCCCGCAAAGTGGCCGTGGTAGGCGGCGGCAATGTGGCCATGGATGCGGCTCGCTCTGCCATTCGGCTGGGTGCGGAGGAAGTGTATGTGCTCTACCGTCGCTCCTTTGAGGAGATCCCTGCCCGGCAGGAGGAGGTGCAGCACGCCCAGGAGGAGCAAATCCGGTTCCAAACCCTGACCAACCCGGTAGAGATTTTGGGCAGCGACGACGGCAATGTAACCGGCGTGCGGTGCATCCGGATGGAGCTGGGCGAGCCGGACGCCACCGGCAGACGCCGTCCGGTGCCGGTGCCAGACTCAGATTTTGTGATTGATGCGGATTGCGTGATTATGGCCATTGGTACTTCCCCCAACCCGCTGATCAAGTCCACCACCGGTGGGCTGGAGGTAAATGCCCGGGGCGGAATTGTGGCAGATGAAAACGGCTGCACCTCTCGGGACGGCGTATTCGCCGGGGGCGATACGGTTACCGGTGCCGCCACCGTGATTAAGGCCATGGGCGCCGGCAAAATCGCCGCCAAGTCCATTGACGCCTACATTCAAAACAAATAAGTCTGTAACATAAAAACAGTGCCTGAGCTTTTGCTCAGGCACTGTTTGCATTTATGCGGTTTTCTTCTTCATTTTTGACAGAAACATGTGGACGATCTCTTTGTACTCTCCGGGATTGAACAACAGGAAGAAAGCCAGCACATATCCCACTGCTCCGCACAGGGCAATGGCGATGAAGAAGTGACCCCAGCTGCCGTAGGTGAACAGCCCCTTGGCAGCATACAGCACCACGCCGATGACGACGGTGGCCAGCACATTGCGCAGCAGCGTGCCGTAGAAGAACAGACGGTTGCGGGCCAGTATTTTGGCCGCATAGTAGGGCTGGAATACGCCGTAGCGCAGAATGGTAAAGGCGGCGGTGCAGCAGGCCAGCACATTCAGGGTCAGGGCGTCGGCTTTGCCCAAGGGGAACACCACTAAGATATTGGCAATACCGGCGGCCAGCGCCACCAGAACCGGGGTACGCACCTTGTTGCAGGCGGTGTTGATCTGAATCAGCGGGAACGCCACGCAGCTAAACAGGTACGGTATGGTGGTAATCACGGACACCGTCTGTACGATCTGCAATTCCGCCGGGGAATAGTTTTTCAGCCACAGGGCATAGAACTGATAGCCAAAGACGATAAACCCGGCCACCGGGGTGGAGATGATAAAGCCCACCAGTCGCATGGAGCGCTTGGCCTCCTTGACCAGTCGATCATAGTCGCCCTGGGCGTACAGAATGGTGAATTTCGGCGAGAACACTTGGGCCAGTTGCTGCCCCAGTTGTAATATGTAATTGGGAATGGTCTTGGAGGATTGCAGATACCCGCCGGCAGCGGTGCCGAAATAAATCGGTTGGTCAGCAGGGAATTCAGCCCGGAGATCATCAGATCAGACAGGCTCTGCACGGAATTCCATACCCCGGAGCGCAGCACTTCGGACAGGGTTTTCCACTTGAATTTGCGCAGATTTAGTTTTAAGTCCGGCAGCAGCTTGCGCATTAAAATATAAGTGGCCACATTCATATAAGCGTTGCAAATGAGGGTGGTCAGCGCAATGAAGAAGATGCGCACATCAAACAAGGTGAAGATCAGAATGGTCAGCACCAGCTTGAGCACATAGGAGAACAGGTTGCGCAGGTAGTACAGATCCATCCGGTTCTTTACAAAGGTGCCGCTGTTAAAGACAGAGAAGCAGATGCCAAAAATGTAGTTGATAAAGACGATGGCAAAGGTCAGCTTTACATCGAACATCAACGCTTTGGGAATGGTGAGTATGTACTCCAGCTTCCAAACCATAAACACGGCGCAAAGCGTGATGGCATAAACCCAGGATCAGATTGGCACCCAAAATGGAGTTTACATAAATATCTGCCTTTTCTTTATTGCCCCGGTGGTACTCGTAGCTGACGAACCGGCAGGACATACTGTTCAGTGCCAGAGTAAGGATGCCGGCATAATTGACAAAGTCGTAGGCAAGACCGATAAAGCCGTAAGCTTCGTTGCCCAGCTTCTCCAGTATATACGGAGTCAGTACAAAGCTGATCCCGGCATTGATCACAAAGGCTGCCAGGCTGGTAATCAGGTTGATGGTGGTTTGTTTATTGTCGGACAGGGTCTTCACCGCGTATCGCCCCCGTCTCTGTCGCCGCTTTGCGGGGTAGGTAGCAGTAAAGGCGGGCGTCGTACTCCGCCATGGACCAGGTGAAGATCAGCCCCAGCAGACGCACCGTATCAAAAGGACACAGGGATACGCACAGACAGCCAAAAAACGCCGTCAGTCCCAGCATCAGCGCCTTGCGAGGATAGTTTCGGCAGGTGAGCAGTCGCAGCACCAGGTATACCATACGCCCCAGAGACAGCGCCACCAGACCGATGCCCAGTACCCCGTAGTGGTAGAACATATTGCGAATACCCAGATCGTCCAGATAGGCGGTGCCGGAGGGCCCAAAGTAGATCAAGAAGTTTTCATACCGCTTGGGTGAGAGAAAGCCCAGACCAAAGATGGGCTGGTTCTTTGCCAAGCCGGAGAAGTATTTGGATGAGTACTGCCGTGCCAGAGTGGAGCCGCCATATTCTCCGGAAGTCTCTGTAAATGTGGCCAGGAACCGAGGAATCAAACCGGAGAAGTACAGCACTGACAGCAAGATGATCGCCACGCAGACCATCACGATCTGCTTGTTTTTCGGTCGCTTTTTGCACAGGAAGATCACCAGTGCCGACAGAAAAAAAGGCAATCACATACATACGGGTCATACAGATATAGTAAAGGTAAAAAGCGGTAAAAAGCAACAGCCCTGTATAGAGCATCTTGTGTTTCATCAGGGTGTCTTTTTTGCAGCAGTTTGTAAAAATAATAGAGAAATAGCACACCGCACAGGGCAGGAATGCCGTAACGCAGGCGTCCGGAGCGCGTGATGTGACCCAGGTAGGGCATCAGATCCCGACCGGTAAAGTTATAGATCGCCGCACGCAGGGTGATGACCAGCATATAGGGGTAGGTGATCCAGCTCAGGGATTTTATCAGCCGATCATATCCGCCGTCCATTTGGAACACATAGAGGAACAGATAGATCAGCAGGAACATACCCAGGTAGTTGGACACATTGATAATGGATGTGATCTGTTGGGTATAATGCACCATGCCGTAGATAAAATGGGCAAAATAAAATACGACCAAATACAGGATAAAGACATTTAGGTAGTTGTAGTAGGGTTGTAGGGTACGGTAGATGTTTTTGTTGATATAGCAGTTCATGGCCAGCAACGTAGCGATGAGCAAAAAACCGATACGCATATAGCCGGTGTCTCGCAGGCCGGGAATATTCAGCAACACAAAGTAGCCGGTGTCCATGATGGTCATCAGTAACAGAAAGTAAGTATAAGGACTGGTGGAGACTTTAAGTTTCATTCGTTCGTTCCTTTTTCAGCAGGATTTTGCTTTTGCGCAGGTAGGTGCAGGCATCCGCCCATTTGTGCGCCTTGCCAAAGGTAAACAGCACTTCCAGACAGCGCACCCGGCGTACGGTGGCCAGTCGGTGGCGGCTCCAGTGCCGGTAGCGGTGGAGGAAGTATAACTCGGAGCGCAGGTTCTCCAATCGGGTAAATAGGTTTGCAGCACCACCGGCAGAGGCGCCGTGGCAGTGGAGCACCGTGACCGTAGGATCAAACCACAGGGCAATGTTCTGTGCCTTGCACCGCGCAGAGAGTATGTACTCCTCATAATATAAGAAGGTATAAGGGTCAAAATCACCCAGCCGGTGAAAGACCGCTGTGTCTACGGCAAAGACCGCGCCGGAGAGCCAGTAGACCTCTCCCGAGGCAGCGGGCTGGCGGCGCAGCGCCTGCAATTTGGCCTTGGGCACCAGATTGCGCAAATAAGTTTCCGTCCACAGGTATTCCCGGTAGGTATAGGGGCGCAGCTTGACGCTGTTTTGCCGCTGTCCGTTGGGGTATTGCAGCCGAGGACCTACAATGGGGTGCCCTTTGGCGATGTCTGCAGCCAGCTGCTGCAAGGTGCCGGGCAAAAAGACAATATCGCTGTTGGCGATCACCGCAGCGGTGCAGCCGTCTTTGCGGGCGCGGGAAAGCATTTGGTTGTTGCCCCGGGCGTAGCCGGTGTTCTCCGCGCTTTCCATCCAGGTAATGCGGGGATTGTTTGGAAATTGGGCTTGTAGGCAGGCAATAGAGTCATTGCCGGAGCCGTTATCCAGCACATAGATATGGTAGTCCAGACCGTCTCCGGTATCCAGCACAGAGCGAATACAGTCGGCGGTAACCTGGTATTTTTTGTAATTGAGAATGAGAATACCGATCATAGCTTATCTCGCAGTTTGGGAATTTTGCGGCACAGGGCCAACAGTGGCGGACAATGCCGGATGGCACGCCGCAGACACAGGGTGCGCCGCTTTTTCTCATTGCAGTGGGCAATGGCATAGGCTGCGCCCTTTTTGCCGTACAAGTTGTGGAACCGTCGGGCCGCGGGACTGTCTGGGGTGGGGTGGCGCAACTGATGATTTTTTTTGACTGCTTCCGCCGGGGTGCGCACGGTCGTTACCAGCGCCGGGGCGCAGGCGTTCAGCAGTGCTTGTCCTTTATCTGTATGGACTAAGATCAGGGACAGACCCTTTTTCAGCTCTGCGGCGGCATTTGGATAGGGCGTTTCCTCCCCAATGCCCCAAAAAGTCGCCCAGAGTCAGGTCGGCCACCCGCTTTTCCGTGGCGTAGGGGCAGGTGTAGCAGCCGGTGCGGTACAGATAGCCCTCCATAAAGCCGTTATAGTACAGGCTGTTTTTCAAATCCATGCGGCGCAGCACGCCGCCGTCCCGGCCATAGGCTTTCATTACCCAGCCGTCTCCGTCACGGAAAGTCAGGCGGGCGATGGCTGCCGGATTCAGCTCTGTTTGCAGGTAGGCATTTAAGGTATCTGCCTCCGGTACGCCGTGGCACACCAGATCACAGGTGGTCAGCCTCGGTGGGTCGCTGCCCAGGTAGGCGTACAGCCCTGCCACCTGGCAGGGGGTGCCGGTAAAGAGCACTTGCCGCCCGGCTTTCAGGTCCGATTGCACCTTGCGGTAGGCGCTGCCGGTGGCAGCGTGCACATATTTGCTGCCTTGCAGTCGGGACAGCTGTGCCGGTGCATCTACCCGCACCAGTTTTACCGTGGTGGGGGCGGTAAAGGCCGCACCGTAGGCACAGCCGCCGCTTTCCACCACTTGCCGCGCCAGCACAGCTGCCGCACCGCCGGAGGCGGAGCTTTGGCGCACCTGCGCTTCTACTGCGTAGGCCGCCAGCGCCGTGCGGCTTTCGCGTAGCACGGGCGGGTGAAGCACCGGGCAAATGCGGCTGCACTTGCCGCAGCGGGTGCAGCGGCTCTCGTCGATTACTGCCACCCGGTCACCGGCACGGTTCAGCGCCAGGTTAATGCAGTCTGCCGGGCAGGCACTTTGGCAGGCGCCGCAGCCGGTGCAGCGCTCTTCCGGGCAGATGGTCATCGGGCAGTCAGTCCTTCCTGTAAGAATGCGCGGCTCTCTGCCACGGCACGGTCCAGGAGGGCCGGATCCCGGTGCAGGGGCGCGGTGTGAATCTCTCCCGCCCGATCACAGGGCAGGTAACGCTCTGCCACACCTGCCGTTTGCAGTAAGGTGGCAATGCGGGGATCTGTGTAGTAGGCGGCGCCCCGCTTGGCTTTCAGGGCATAAAAGGGGGTTTCAAAGCGCAGGGCAAACACGGTGCCGTGAAAAGAGGTGCTTAGCACCAGTTTGGCCTTTAACCAGCGCCAAAAAAGTCGCCGGGGTTTGGTGCCGTGCCAGGCGAAAGCCGTAGGGCAGGGGCACGGTAGGTTTTGTTGCCGGTAAAGAGGATGTACACCGGCAGGTGCAGCCGTCGGGCGGTCTGCTGCACGGTGCGGCACACCTCCGGCGGGTAATCAATGGAATAGAAGAACAGGTAATCACCCTGGGGCGCCGTGCCCAGAATGGGGGCAAAGTCCTGCGTCGCAGGCAGCAGGGTCGGGTCCAGCACCACCTTTGGAGTGCGGCCGGTCAACTGTTCAATCACTGCCACGCTTTCCTGCTCCCGCACAGACAGAGCGGTAAAGTCCGCCAGCAGACCTTTTAAGTCTATATCGGCAAATGCGGCAGCAGTGGCGCTGCGCAGGCTGGGGCGTAGCTGATTTTTTTGTGCCGCAAAGTCCGGGGCAAAAAAGTGGGTGGAAAAATCCAGAGATCCGGGGTTCCAAATCTGGTCGGAGCCGCAGACCACCGCCCGGTAGTCCGCCCGATGGGCGGCAAAATCCGCCTCGGTTTGCATGGGCGCGCTCTTGGGCAGAGCACCGATAAAGTCCCGAAAGGCCGCCTTGCGCCGTAGCAGATAGGGCAGCAGCAAACAGGCCCGCAGGTTTTTGGCGATATTTTTAACGGATTTAGGCGGCAGAAACAGGGCATACAGGTCCTGCTGCGCGCGGTTGGAATAGTCGATCAGTTCCGCTTGGCAGCCAGGCAGGGTATTGATCTGTTGACATAGTGCCCAGGCTTGGAGCACGGAGCCGTAATTTTCACTTCGATGAAAGGTTAAAATTCCGATTTTGTCCATAATTTTACTGCTCTTGGTACAGCGCTTCCAGTTGCGCTACCGTTCGTTCGATGGAAAAAAGTTCTGCCTTTTGCCGGGCGTTTTTGCACAGGGTGTGCCAGTGGTGCGGCGCTTTGGTAAAGAGTTCCAGCGCCCGATTGATCCCCGCAGTCAGGGCGGCGGCACTGACTTCTTCGGTCAAAAAGCCGTCGATCTCCGGTCCGATGATTTCCGGTATGGCACCTTTGGGGAAGGCCAGGCAGGGCACACCGCTGGCCATAGCCTCGATCAGCGTAATGCCAAATCCCTCCTGGCAGGTGGCCGGGTGCACAAACAGATCGGCCGCTTGCAGCAGCTGTGGCACATCGGTGCGGCTGCCCAGGAACTGCACTTTATCTTCCAGGTGCAGCCGGGCGGCCAGGGCTTGCATTTGCTCTGTATAGCCGCCGTGATCGGAGCCTACCAGCGTAAGGGTAAAGGGTGCGTCTGTCGGACAGGCAGCCAGCGCCTCCAGCAGCAGGTCAATGCCTTTGTCCCTAAATATGCGCCCCACATAAATCAGCCGTAGGGGTGTGTCTGTATGCGCCGGATGGGGGATAAAGCGGTGCAAGTCCGTGCCGTTATAGACCACCTGCATTTTGTCTTTCGGCAGGTGGTAGCGACGCAGATAGCTTTCCGCTACCGAGTGAGAGATGGCTACGATCTTTGCAGAATGCCGGGCGGCGCTGCGCAGCAGCCGGGCATAGACCCATTCTTTGATTCCTTTGTCTGCGCTGTAATAGGCGTTGGCGTGCAGATATAGCAAAAACCGCACTTTTTTCAGCCGCCGCGCGGCGTAAATATGCACAAAGCGGGTGTAGGGCGAGCCGGAATGATCCACGATCACATCCATTTGCTGTTCTTTGCAGTAGCGCACCAGGTCGGTGGCCGCCTTCAGCGGGTGGTTCTTGGCGCCGGTGGCCACTTGCACTGTGCCCCCCTGGGCGGCAATTTCATCGGCAATAGAACCGCCTTCAAAAAGAAAGTAAAAGAAATTGTGATGGGCAGAGTGTTTGTTAATATCCCGGCACAGGCTGACAATGCCGCCCGGACCGCCGCTGAGTTGCAGGTGTAAAATGTTCATTTGCAAATGCGTTCCTTTATACGGATAAAACCTTTTTTGATTTTGCGGCGCAGATCCAGCCGCTGCCGATGGCGGCGCTGCTTTTCGTCCGCCGCCGGGTCTAAAGCGTTGTAGCGGGCAATGTCTGCCCGGGTGGTGACCCCGGTTTTCGGTTCATAGCCGGTTTTGCCGATAAAATAGGTGTCTGCCGCCGGGTCAATATGCAGCGGCAGATGGCGAGAGCTGATATGAATATAAACAAATTCGTCCGTCAGCCACTGGCCGTTGCAGTAAGCGTCTCGAAAGACCCGACCGCGGTCGCAGTAAAAAATCTGCTCCGAATAGTTGGGGTGCAGCTGATTATCTGCCGTAATCCCCACATCGGTGATTGCCAGTCGGTCGCTGGCCTTGGTGATGTCCGCATAGTCCTGCCGGTCGTAAAAGGGCAGTCCCAGTGCCTTATACTTGGCGCTGATGCCGTTGATTTCGTCAAAAACGGCAATTTCTCTTGTGGTGAATGCCTTGTGGTAATCCATACCTACCGGTTGGCGGTAAACGGCATTATTCTCCGGCGTGTTGCGGTAGAGAGACAGGTGGCCAAAGGCGTAGAACTTGTCAAACTTTCGCAGCTTATCCTCTGTAAAATACGCTCGCAGATCGCCGAATACCAAATCCATATCCCCGTAGCCCCAAAAGTCGTAGCCGGAAAGCTCCGGCGCAAAAATTTCGCCGTAGGCGGGCTTGTAGTCACACAGCTTATAGGGGGTGTGCAGGGTAATGGCAAAGTCAAAGCACCCGGCCACGCGGCGTTGCAGCGCCGCAAAGGTGGTGGGGTGCAGGTGCATATTCTCCGGCAGGTGGGTCGGTGTGTCGTCCGTAAACAGCAAAAAATCTATGGTAGCATTGCGCCGACAGCTTTCCGCAAACAGGGGAAAGTTCTCTGGCAACTTGCCAAAATAGCAAAGGATAACAGCAATTTTGGTCATTCGGTTTCTCCTGTTTCATCCAGATACCAGCCGGTAAAGCCATGCATGACCCGCTGATCCTCCGGCGGCAGCTGCATATAGTCGCCGTAGAGTTTTTGTAAATAAGAGTGGTAGCCGATGGGGTTTTGAATGGTGCGCCCCTCAAAGGTGCCGGGCACGCCGGCGGCAAAATGTTCTGCCGGGTAAAAGTCGCGTCCGCCGTTGCACCAGACCAGGTCGCCTACCAGGTGGCAGTCCGCTTTAGCAGTGTGCCGCCCCAGGGCGTCAATGCGGCGGGTCAGTCTTGAAATGCCGATGGCTTTGGCAAGGGGCTTTTGTAGCGTACGCAGCGTATCTTTTGCCAGGCGGCGTAAGCTGCCCTTGCGGCTTAAATTCACTTGGTCAGAGGCGGAGGCCAGCAGACTGTTCAGCCACTTGCTATGCAAGATCAGCAGATTGCGGCGCACCGGATCGTCATAAAATTTGTCCAGTGGAAACAGATCAATAAATACGCCGATGTCCTGCTCTCTGTGGCGCACATTTTGCTCGTTTAAGCGCGTATGGATATTGCACGCCTTGGCAAATGGATAAATATAGTTTTTGTCTCCCGGCTTGTAGATACGGATGTTTTTACCGATGGTGCGATTGGTTGCCAGTTGCAGCATTCTGTTGTAATCCGCTCTGGGAATATACAGGTCAATATCATCATCCCAGGGGATAAACCCCTCGTGGCGCACTGCGCCCAGGGTAGTGCCGCCGCTGGTAAAGTAAGTAATGTGGTATTGTTCAAAAAAGTCCAGTACCTGAAAGAGAATGTCACGCTCTAAGGACTGTATATCTTCTTTTGGAATGGGCTTCATTTTGTTCCTGCCTTTGCAATTTGCAACAGTGCCAGCTGTGTTTCTGCGGCAGCCGGCTCTGTGCTCTCATAAGTGGCGTTTACGGCGGTTAGACTTAGATCAATTTGCAGGGCTGCCTGTATCCGTTCCGGTTCTGCCCAGCGAGAGAAGTACCGCAGCAAAGTTGTAGTCTTTCCCTTGGATCAAATCCCGGTGTTGTAAAAATATCGTTGCGTATAAAGCGGGTGAATTCAAATTCAATAGGCGCTAGGCAGCCGATGGGGTCAATGGCACGATAGCCTTCCGCGGTGCGCAGCAAATTATAATGGTGCAGATCACCATGGAGCAAATAAGTTTTGCTGTTTTTGAACTGCGTGTCATAAAGTGCCAGGGCGCTTCGCACCTCCTGTTCCAGTGATCCGGTCAAAAACGGCGCGGTCCGGCTGCGTTGCAGTGCTGCTTCCAAGTCTACGCGGTAAGCGGGAAACACCGGATGGCGTACCGTTTCTTTGGCCGTGCATACCACGCGATTGAAAAAGTCGGTCAGGCAGATATTGTCGTCAAAGTCTGCGTATTTGCCCGGCGCAATGCGGCGCAGCAACAGAGCACAACAGGCATCATCGGTGGCTAACAACGGGCACATATAGTCCCCGGCCAGTTGTTGATAGGCTGCTTTTTCGCGCGGGTAGCGCGCAGTGTAAGGCGGTATCATTTTCAGCACCACATCACCATAGATTGTGCTTTGCGTCTCCAGCACCAGCCCATAGGTGCTGATGTGATAGACATCAAAGGACTGCAGCCCCCATTGTTTGGCTAACTTGTCATACAGGTGAGACAGTTGTTGCAGCCAGTCCGCGTTCGGTGCAGCACTATTATCCACAATATGGGCTTGCACCGCTTGTAGTACCCGTTCACCCGGCGGCAATTGGTCATCGGAGTTGCGTTGCTTTTTTTGGTAATGGGGCAGCATACGAGCAGCGTATTCCAAATCAAAATCGTATGTGATTTTTGTGTTTTGTGGAAAGTTGAAGTTTAAATATTTTTTGCTGTCCTTCGGTAGTTGCCAGGCCAGTTCCGTTGAGGGAAAATGCGGGTCAAAATGCGCCAGCAGCAGCGGAAAGCGAAAGGCCTCCGGAGACTGCGTAATATAGTAGTCCTCCCGATCCAGCGGATCAAAGGTATAATTCCCCAAGGAGCCGGTGATTTTTTGGCAGGTGATCACGGCGTCTGCTGTATCCAGTCGTTCAAAATAATCGTCAATCAGTTCCGGGTATACAAAGGGTGCTACTGCGTCCAAAATACACAGCTTTTGGCAGTCGTAGTGCCGTTCAATGTAGTTCAGCCCATTTTGCAGAGAATCGTAACGCTCGGCACCGCCGGGCACGATCTCTACTTGTCCTTGGTTCATATAGCGAGAATGGTTACTGTATTGTGGATCACAGACCACCACGATTCGATCCGTTTGGCGGGCTTGCAGGGCTGCTTCGATCACATAGTCTATCACCGGCTTGCCGTCGATAAGATTATATTGTTTGGGCAGGACGGTGCCAAAGCGCTTGCCAATACCGCCGCCGAGAATGAGTACCACTTGCATGACGGTCACTCCTTTTGCGCTTCCGGGATAAAGGCGTTTTCGCTGAGGGCGTATTTGCCGCCCTTGAGGAACTTGTGCTTCACCACCCACCAGCCGGGCATCCAGATGTACTTGTGCATGGCCGGGGACACGCTGGAGCCGATCATCCAGCAGTTGCGGTCGCACTGCTTGGTGTGGGCGCGCACGGTTTTGGCCTGTTCGCTGTTCCACAGGGTATCCCAGTCGCCAATATCATGCAGATTGCCCATGACGGCCTTCTTTGCCATGCCGTTGCAGGGGATCACATCGCAGAATGGATCGATAAAGAATGCGTCCTTGCTCATATCGCAGGGCAGCAGTCGTTTGTTGCCGTATATGTAGTTAATCAGCCCGTGGTTAAAGTAGGCACGAAACCACTTTTTTGGGCTGTGGCTGTGCAGCAGCTCGTTAATGAGCGCTTCAAAATTTTGGGCCACTTTGTATTTGTTGTCAATTTTATTGTCCGTTTTGCGGAAGTAGAAAGAATTGTGCAGGGTGGCGGTGGCAAATTCCATGCCCAGTTCATCGGAGATCTTGTAAAGCGGCACCAGGTCCTCACAGTTCAGGTCCTGCACCGTCATGCCGAACCCTACATCCGGGTGCCCCATTTCTACCAGTTTCTTTAAGGTGGAGTAGCCCCGATTAAAGCCGTCCGGAATGCCGCGAATGGTATCGTTGGTCTGTTGCAGTCCCTCAATGGAAATGCGAATGCCCACTTTTGGAAATCGGCGGCAAAGCTCTAAGATACGGTCTGTAAAATACCCATTGGTGGAGATCACAATGCGGTTGCTCTTTTTGTACAGCGCCTCCACAATATCGCCAATGTCCTTGCGAATAAAGGGCTCGCCGCCGGTGATGTTGGTAAAGGCCATTTCCGGCAGCAGGCGAATATCATCCAGGGTGATCTCTTCCTCCGGGCGGGTGGGGCCCTTAAAGCAGTCGCACATATTGCAGTGGGCGTTGCACCGATAGGTAACAATCACAGTGCCGTATAGAGTTCGTTTAGCCATACTGATCTTCTTTCTTCAGTTTGATTTTTATGCGTTATAGTCAGACAGCAACTTGTCTGTATAATCCTGTACGGAGAGGAAGGCGTCTGCCCGGCAGGCGGCGGTCATGGCCGCCAGTCGCTCCGGCCCAGGTCCAGGCGGCACAGCGCCGCGCCCAGGGCCTTGGTGTCGCCGGGGGGGCAGCAGCACGCCGGTCTTGCCGTCCTCGATCAGCTCCGGTATGCCGCCGATATTGGTGCCCAGCACCGGCGTGCCCAGCGCAATGCTCTCCATCACGGAGTAGGGGCAATTCTCATACCATACGCTGGGATAAATGCTGCATTTGGCTGCGGCAATGCGGCGGTATAGGTCGTCCCCGGTGCAAAAGCCTACATCTGTGGCATTGGGCAGTTGCTGAATTTCCTCTGCCATGGTACCGCTGCCGGCGAACACAAAGTGCAGCTGAGGCAGCGCCTTGGCTGCGGCCAAAAGGGTATCAATGCCCTTTTCTTTGTCATAGCGGCCAAAGTAGAGCACATAGTCTTCTTTTTCCACCTGCGGGCGGGGCGGCACGGTGCAGAAGTTGTGCAGCACCCGGGTGCGCCCGGCCAGATCCGGGTGTTTTTCTATCTGGCTTTGCATAAAGGCAGAGCAGCAGATCACGCGGTCGATCTCTTTGTAAGTATGCGCCTTGCGGTACAGGGTAGCCTCGGCAGCGCCCAGCAGGCTCTTAGCCTGTGAGCCGTGCATGCATCGGTGTTGCACGCAAGGCGTGTACTTGCCGCCCAAGCAGGCGGTGCAGTTCTCCATGGTGTCCGGTCGATTGAGCATGTGGTTGGGGCACAGCAATTGGTAGTCGTGCGCCGTGTACAGGATCTTGGTGTGTCGTCCGGTGGCTTTGTCCCAGGCGCGTATTTCCAAGATCACCGCAGGGGTCAATTGGTAGTTAAAGTTGTTCAGGTGTACCACTTGGGGCTGCAGATCCTCCAGCACTCGGCGCAGCTGCCGTCGGGCGTGGGTGGAGTATACCGTGCGCAGAGCGTAGCTCACTTTTTTACAGGGTTGGCGGTGTGGTAGTCGGTATCTTTGGTGTAGGCTCCCGACTCGGTTGCCCACGCAATTGCCCCGGTGCTCCATACCAAAGTATTCTACCCGGTGGCCTCGGCGGCTCAGCTCCGCCCCCAGCCCCATCATATAGGTTTCTGTTCCTCCTTTGGGGTACAGAAATTTGTTAATAAAGAGAATGTTCATCTCATGGCTCCCTCGCAGGCCAGCAGCTTGGTGTGGTCTACCCATTGCAAGTGGGTTTTATTTTGCGCTTTTAACCTGTTCATACAGTTCCAGCGTTCTCTCGGTGACTTGGTCCCAGTTGTATTTTTGTAAAATATAGTCTGCGGCAGTGGCCTTGCAGCACTTCACCAAGTCTGGCTGAGATAGCAGCTGCTCCAGCAGTCGTTTTAAGTCTGCCGTGTTGCCTTTTTGGAAGGCAAAGCCGTGGTCACCGCATACTTCCGTGCACTCGGGTATGTCCGAGGTGACGCAGCAGTTGCCGTAGCTCATGGCCTCCAGCAGACTGATGGGCATACCCTCTAAGTCCGAGGGCAGGCAGTAGAGATAGGCGCCGGCGTACAGCGCAGCCAGAGGCGCGCCCTGCACAAAGTCCGTAAAGACGATACGCGCATCTCCGGCGGCCTTGGTTTTCAGCTGATTGAAATATTCCTCTGAGTGGCTGGCACCACCGGCGATCACCAGCTTTTTATCTGTTTGCAGCCTATGGTAGGCGTCGATTAAATAGTGGATGCCCTTCTCCGGGACAATGCGACCGAGAAACAGGATATAGCTGTCCTTTTCCAGTCCAAAGCGGGACAGAGGGGTCAGGTCCGCCGTCTCCGGTGGGTCAATGCCGTTTTCAATCCGCACGGTCTGGCGGTGATAGGTGTCAGCAAAATACTGCTGCATACTGGCAGACAGCACGATGATCTCGTCTGCATACTTGGCGGCCATACGCTCGCCAAAGCGGAGAAAGCGGGTGGCAAAGCCGCCCCACTTGGCTCGCTGCCAGTCCAAGCCATGAATGGTGACCACGCATTTTTGCCAAAGCACTTGGCTAAGGGCACCATAGCCGCCGGACCCTCTGCGTGGAAGTGAATGATGTCGTACCCACCGAACAACGCCTGCACCGTGGCAAAAAAGCTGTACACAATGGCATTGAGCTTTTTGCTGTTGGGGGTGGGCACCCAGCGGATCTGTACCCCGTCCAGGTTGTGCAAGTGGCTGTGATCATCAAAGGCGGTTCCTGCCACATGACGGCTTTTTGCGATTATAAACGGTGACCCGGTGGCCCCGCTGTACCATACGGCGGGACAGGGCTTCTACCACAATTTCAACGCCGCCCTCTCGGGAGGGAATGCGCTTGTGACCGATCATTGCGATTTTCATGATCGCCCTCCTTACTGTGCCCCGTGGCCGGTAAATACCACGCCCAGGGTCTTGAACAGGATCTTAATATCCAGGCCGGGGACCAGTTGTCTATGTACTGGCAGTCCAGGCGCACCACTTCTTCAAAGTCCTCAATCTGGGATCGGCCGCTGACCTGCCACAGCCCGGTAATGCCCGGTCGCATGGACAGCCGCCGCTTGTGGTGAGAGCTGTACTGCTCAAATTCGTCCAGCGTGGGCGGGCGGGTGCCAACCAGGCTCATATCTCCCCGCAGTACATTGTAGAACTGGGGTAGCTCGTCGATGCTGAACTTGCGGATAAAGCGGCCCACTTTGGTAATCCGCGGGTCATTGTCCATCTTGAACATCAGGCCTTGCATATGGTTTTTTTCTTCAAATTCTTTTTTGCGTTGCTCTGCGTTTGCGTACATGGATCGCAGCTTATACATATAGAACAGACGGCCGTTTCTGCCCACCCGCTGCTGCTTAAAGAACAGGCCGCCCCGGCTTTCCAACAGCAGGGGAACGGCCACCAGCAAAATAATGGGAGCAGAAACGATCAGCCCCACAATGGCGCCTATAATGTCTATAAATCGCTTCAGTCCCAGCATCTTGGAATTTTGCACGGCGGCAGATACGCTCACCATTGGGTAGCCGGCCACAATATCGCAGCGCATGTGGTTAAACTTACTTTCTTCTACAAACTGCTCCAGGGTGGGGATGTTGATGTGCACCAGCACACCCATATCTTCCAGTTCTTCAATAAAGGCATTCAGATTCTCCGTAGACCAGTTGGCCTCCTTACCGGAGAAGTTGATGTACACCTCGTCAATAGAGGACAGGCGCACCCAGCTTAAAAAGCTGCTCAGATCCGGCAGAACTGCCACGCCGCAGCAGCGCTGCTCCACCGTGCGGCTGTGCATGGCCCGATATGCGCCCGGGTTGCCCACGGAGGCTGTGGCAGCCAAGGCATCGGCATGTAGGATTGTCACACCGTCTACCCGCTTGGTCCAGTCCTCTTGCAGCGATTGCACAAACTGCTCTGCCCGGTCCGGGGTGGTGACCACACCCACCAGCGTGGCATTGCGGGAATTGGAGAAGTTGTTGGTCAGCACGCGCTTGAGCACATAGCGTCCCAGGCAAGAGAATAGGATGAACAACAGGTAGGAACCGATAAACAGGTAACGGGAGTCGATCATCGGATTCTTAAACACCAGCAACAGTACCGCAAAAACTCATGTAGGTTAGCGAGCAGTTACGCAATACAGCGAGCAGCTCCATTATCCGCTGCCGTTTTGCCAGATCAATGGAGGAGGCAAAGCCGACCGCGATGGCCGAGTAGGCCACAAACATCATAAAGCAGTAGGACTTCCACTCGTCCGCGGTGTAGAGCAAAATGCGGTGCAGCCCTTTGCCAAATACCAGATAGGTGATCAGGGTCGCCAGCACCAGTGCAATCCCATCGACGAAATATTCACTTGTTTGCTGAACTTTTTGCCACTTTTTCAAGTTTGATCATTCCTGTGTTTATTTGTAGTTGTAGCTGTAACCGTAGTCGTAGCCGTATTTGTACTTTCGGCCATATTTATTGTAGTAGGAGTAGTATTTCTTTCGGTCCGGGGTGGCGTCATTGAGGATGAAGCCCACCACCTCCGCGCCGATGCTTTCCAGCGCGTCAACGGCGGATCGCACCTCGGGAATGTCCGTATTGCCGGCCTTAACGATCATCACATAGCCGGTGACCTTGCCTGCAAAGGCGCTGGCGTCCGTTACCAGGTTAATCGGCGGGGTGTCGATAAACACGCAGTCGTAATGCCCCTTGACAAAACTCAGTAGCAGATCCATTCTGGAGCTGGCCAGCAACTCCGCCGGATTGGGCGGGATTTTGCCGGAGGAGAGAATGGATAAATTTTCCACATTGGTCTTAGATACAGTGATGTTGTCTGTCAGCCCGGCCAATATTTCAGACAGGCCGTTGGTCACCGGAATATTGAACATACGATGAACGGTGGGGTTGCGCATATCCGAGTCAATGATCAGGGTGCGCTTGCCCATTTGGGCAAAGCTGATCGCCAGGTTAATGGTGTTGATGGTTTTGCCGTTGTTGGCGTCCGGACTGGTGACCACGAATACCGGACAACTTTCACCCTTTTGGGTAAACAGCAGGCTGGTACGGATGGTATTGTAGGCCTCTTTGATTACAAAGGGGGTGTCTGCTGCCAGCATTTTCTTTTTTGATCGTTACGGCTGAACCCGCGCTCGTCCGGGTTTTTCTTATTGCGTCTCAGTGCCATGGTTACGCATCTCCTTTCATGGATACAGGGGGTTCCGGCGGGGCAATTTGGCCACTGTCTGTAGGCGGTGCCTGCTTGTCGCGGGTGGCCACCAGGCGGGGAATCGTGCCCAGTACCGGAATTTGGAATTCACGCTCCAGATCCTTTACAGAGGTGATGGTGGCGTTAAACGCCTCGCGCACAAAAGAAGTAAACGAAGGAGACGGCAAAGGCAATTAACAGCCCCAGAAAGATATTTCTCTTTATATTGGGGGAGGAGGGGCTCTTTGGCTCCTTGGCATAGTCGATCACGTTGGCGCCGCCGGCTTTGATGATCCGGGCAATCTCACCGGAAGCCACCTCCGCTACGGCGTTGGCAATGGATTGACTGGTTTTGGGATTGGTCGTGGTGACGGACACATAAAACACATTGGTGTCCTCGTCCTGGGAAGTGGAAATGCTGTTCTTAATGGTGCTGCCGTCCGTCAGCCCCTACTTTTTCCGCTACCTTGTCCAGCACTGCGTCGCTCTCCAGCACGGCCAGGTAGCTTTTCACCAAAGCGGTGGAGGCGGTGTAGTCGTTGTAACTGATGGAACTTTGGGTGCTTAGCTGATTCATATCACTGTACACATACAGGGAGATCTTGGCGGTGTACTTTTTGGTCTATAAAGAACTCGGTAAAGCAACCGGCGACAATGCCCCCAGCAGGGTGAACAGCAGAATGTAAACGACCTTCTTGCGCATCATCAAGAAGATCTTTTTCAGATCAATGTCAATTTCCTTGGTTTGGTCCATAATTTGCTCCTCTTTTATATATAAATTTATATATTATATAGATACATTCATTTTATCATTTTGGAGGGGTCGTGTCAATGCAAGGCGGTGACGGCGACATATTTTCGGCAAAGCGGCAAAAATGGCACTTATTTTTTGTCTATTTCCACGATAAAAAAGGCAAAAAAATGGCAGATAGTCCCATAGTGACTATCTGCCGGAGCAGTAATTTTGTTTTTATTCCACCGTGTAATCCATGGCAATGCTGTTTTCTGCCACGGCGTGCATGTGTTTCTTGACCACGCCGCAGTGGTACGGGTCCTGCTGATAGGCGTCCAAAGCGGCCATATCGTCCAACAGTACCTGCAGGATCACATCGTAGGAGCGCCCGGAGCGCAGCTCATCGACCCCCACTTCGATCCCACGCAGCAGCGGTACATTGCCATCCATGGAGCGGAGCACTTCCGCTGCCTTTTGGCAATTTGCCGGGGTGGGGTCAGCCAACTTGAAGCATACAATATGTTTGATCATTGCGATTCCTCCCAAAAAATAAGGGACGGAAAGACCGTCCCTTTTGTTGTTATTTTGCCACATCGGAAGCACGGGACTCACGAATAATATTGACCTTGATCTGGCCGGGATATTCCATCTCGCCCTCGATCTTCTTGGCAATCTCGTGGGCCACAAAAGGCATACGGCTGTCGGATACCACTTCCGGCTTCACCATCACGCGGACCTCACGGCCGGCCTGTATGGCGTAAGCGCGCTCCACGCCCTCAAAGCTGCAAGAGATCTCCTCCAGCTGTTGCAGGCGCTTAATGTAGTTCTCCACATTCTCACGGCGGGCTGCCGGGACGGGAGGCAGATACGGCGTCTGCCGCCTGAACCAGGCAGGCGACCACGGTCTTGCACTCTACATCACCGTGATGCGCCTCAATGGCATGCACAACGGCTTCGCTCTCTTTATACTTGCGGGCAAATTCCACGCCCAGGGCAATATGGCTGCCTTCCATCTCGTGATCCAAAGCCTTGCCGATGTCGTGCAGCAGACCTGCGCGGCGGGCCAGTCGCTCATCAGCGCCCAGTTCCGCAGCCATCAGCCCGGCAATATAACTCACTTCCAGGCTGTGCTTGAGCACGCTCTGTCCGTAGGAAGTACGGTATTTCAATTTACCAAGCAGGCGCACCAGCCCGGGTGAATGGAACCGCAGTTGGCTTTCAGTACAGCCTTCTCGCCCTCCTGCTTAATGGTGGCATTTACCTCACGCTTGGCCTTTTCGTACAGCTCCTCAATGCGGGTGGGATGAATGCGGCCGTCCTGGATCAGTCGCTCCAAGGTCAGGCGGGCAATCTCTGCGCACCGGGTCAAAGGCGCTGACGGTGATGGCTTCCGGCGTGTCGTCAATGATCAATTCAACGCCGGTAATGGACTCAATGGAGCGGATGTTGCGCCCCTCACGGCCGATGATGCGGCCTTTCATCTCGTCATTGGGCAGTGCCACAACGGATACCGTGGTCTCTGCCGTGTGATCTGCGGCGCAGCGCTGGATAGCGGTGCCGATGATCTCCCGCGCCAGCACTTCGCTCTGGTCCCGGGTCATCTGCTCGTATTCGAGGATTTTTTTGCTCTTTTCCGTGTCCAGTTCTTCTTCCAGAGAGGCCAGCAGTTGATTTTTTGCTTCCTCCTGGGTCAGACCTGAAATACGCTCCAGCATATCAAACTGGCTTTTCTTGATGCCATCGACTTCGAGTAATTTGTTTTCAAGTTCTTTTTGCTTTTCGCTGATTTTATCATTTTTTGCTTCCAGGGAATCCGCTTTCTTGTCCAGATATTCTTCTCTCTGGTTCAGGCGTTTTTCCTGTCTTTGCACTTCGTTCCTGCGCTCGCGGATATCCCGGTCTGCGTCGGAGCGGAGCTTGTGCACTTCGTCCTTGGCTTCCAGTACTTTTTCTTTCTTAGAAGCTTCTGCCTCGGCCAAAGCGTTATTGATGATCTTGGTGGCTTCTTGGGTGGCAGAGCCGATTTCTTTCTCTGCGGTCTTGCGGCGATGCGCCACACCCAAAAACGAAACCTAAAACGGCAAAAACAACGGCGCAAACCGCGCCTACGATCACCGGAATCACAACATTACTCATAATCAACAGCACCTCCTTCTGCATAAATTTCTCGTTTTTGAGATGGAACTCTCGAATCGAATATCATCAGAAAAGGTACAGTTTAATTACATTTTAACGCATTTCTGTAAAGAAGCCTTACATAACAAAATGTAAAACTTCTGTATAATAATACACCTATATATGGTATCTGTCAAGTTTTTGTTTGCGCCGGAGGCGGAGGAAAAGGCAAAAAATTCGGCCGTTTCGGTTGACAGGGACGGTAAAAGGTGCTACTATAAGCCATAAGAAATAGAGAAAGCTTTGATGGGGACAAGAGCGCCGCTTTTTGCCGTTTTTCAGAGAGTGCCTGTACGCTGCAAGGGCACACGGTGCAGCTGTCGCTTACCACCCCGGAGCGCCGCCAATACCGGCCGGTTGCCTGCCGTTATCCGGGCCTTGAGGTACAGCATCTTGCTGTGCAATTCAGGTGGAACCGTGGATCTTCATTCACCCTGTGTATGCAGGGTGATTTTTTATTTTTTGGAGGAATTGTTATGAACATTACACTAAAGGACGGCTCCGTTAAGGTGTATGACGCACCCATGACGGCGGCGGACATTACCAAGGACATTTCTATGGGTCTGTACCGTGCAGCCTGCTGCTGCCGGATCGACGGCCAGGTGCGGGACTTGCGCACCACTGTCAGCGACGACTGCGCCTTTGAAGTGCTGACCTTTGATGAGGAGGACGGCCGCCGCACCTTTAACCACACCGCATCTCATATTATGGCCCAGGCGGTTAAGCGCCTGTACCCCCAGGTGAAGCTGACCATCGGCCCGGCCATTGAGAACGGCTTTTATTATGACTTCGACTGCGGCGACACGCCCTTTACCACCGACGATTTGCTTAAGATCGAGGCGGAAATGAAGAAGATTGTGAAGGAAAATCCGGAGATCGAGCGCTTTGAGCTGCCCCCGGCGGAGGCCACGGCGCTGATGGAGGAGAAAGGCGAGCCGTATAAGGTAGAACTGATCGCCGAGCACGCCGGCAAGGGCGAGCACATTAGCTTTTACAAGCAGGGTGAGTTTACCGAGCTGTGCGCCGGTCCTCATCTGATGAGCATTGCCGCCGTAAAGGCCTTTAAGTTAACCAACACCACCGGCGCTTACTGGCGGGGCGACGCCCAGAATAAAATGCTCTGTCGCGTGTACGGTACTGCATTCCCCAAAGCGTCTATGCTGGAGGCCCACCTGCAAATGCTGGAGGAGGCCAAGAAACGGGATCACCGCAAGTTGGGCAAGGAGCTGGAGCTGTTTACCATTATGGAGGAAGGTCCCGGGTTCCCGTTCTTCCTGCCCAAGGGTATGATCCTCAAGAACCAGTTGATCGACTACTGGCGCCAGATCCACACGGCTGCCGGGTATCAGGAGATCTCTACCCCCATTATCCTCAGCCGCAAGCTGTGGGAGCGCAGCGGTCACTGGGACCACTATAAAGAAAATATGTACACCACCGTTATTGACGATGAGGACTTTGCCATTAAGCCTATGAACTGCCCCGGCGGCATTTTGGTGTATAAGAACAAAATGCACTCCTACAAGGATCTGCCTCTGCGTATGGGCGAGCTGGGCATTGTGCACCGGCATGAGCTGTCCGGCGCACTGCATGGGTTGATGCGGGTACGCTGCTTTACCCAGGACGATGCCCACATCTTTATGACCCGGGAGCAGATCAAGGACGAAATCAAGGGCGTGGTACAGCTGATCGACAGTGTGTACAGCACCTTTGGCTTTAAGTATCACATTGAACTGTCCACCCAGCCGGAGGACTCTATGGGCGCCAAGGAGGACTGGGACATTGCTACCCAGGCCCTGCGGGACGCCATTACCGAGCTTGGCTATGACTTTGAGGTTAACGAGGGCGACGGCGCATTCTACGGCCCCAAGCTGGACTTCCACCTGACCGATTGCTTGGGTCGTACCTGGCAGTGCGGCACCATTCAGCTGGACTTCCAGCTGCCGGAGCGGTTTGAGTTGGAATATGTGGGCGCGGACGGCGAGAAGCACCGTCCCATTATGATCCACCGTGTGGTATTCGGCAGCATTGAGCGGTTTATCGGTATTTTGACCGAGCACTTTGCCGGTGCGTTCCCCACCTGGCTGGCGCCGGTGCAGGTGAAGCTGCTGCCCATCGCGGACCGTCATATTGACTATTTGAACACCGTGAAGGCAAAGCTGGAGGCTGCCGGTATTCGCTGCGAGGTGGATGACCGCAGCGAGAAGATCGGCTTTAAGATCCGCTCTGCGCAGATGGAGAAGGTGCCTATATGCTGGTGGCCGGCGACAAGGATATTGAGGCCGGCACCGTGTCCGTTCGTTCCAGAAAGGACGGCGACGAGGGTGCTTCCAGCCTTGAGGACTTTATCGCCCGCATTACCCAGGAGATTGCCACCAAGGCAAAATAAAAAACGGCAACGCAAACGCCCTGTACAGCTTGTACAGGGCGTTTTTGTGTGTGATGTAATGGGACAGCGCAGAGAGTCGGTAGGGTCTGCAACTGCCGATGGCTGCTTTTTCGGTCAATGGAGGCCGGACTTATTCGTGCTTTAATACAAATACCAGCCAGCCTTTGTCCTCAAATCGTTTCTGCACGGTAAAGCCGTTGGCGGCGAAAGAGGCCAGCACCTCGTCCTCCCGCACATCGATAATACCGCCGGTAATGTAGGTGCCGCCGGGCTTTAAGAACTGCGCCACCTGGGGATTGAACTGCATAATAATGTCTGCCACAATATTGGCTACAATAATATCGTACTGCCCGCTGACTTTGTCGGACAGATTGCCCTCTACGGCCACAAAGCGGTCTGCGCCAAATCCGTTTTCCAATGCGTTTGCGTTGGCAGTCTTGACCGCCAGTTTGTCAATATCTACACCAAAGGCAGTTTGCGCACCCAGCAATAGAGCGGCTATGGAAAGAATACCGCTGCCACAGCCGATGTCCAGTACCGTAGCGCCGGGGGTGACCACCTTTTCCAGCGTTTCCAGACACAGGCGGGTGGTGGGGTGCGATCCGGTGCCAAAGGCCAGGCCCGGCTCAATGTGCAGCACCTTGCGGCCGTCTGTAGGGTCTGCGTCCTCCCAGGTGGGGCGGATCAGCAGCTTGTCGCCTACCGGCATAGGGTGAAAATATTTTTTCCAGTTGTTTACCCAGTCCTCCATGGCGCACAGGTCCGTGCCCAGGGTGTAGGCGATACCGGCGCTTTGCAGCCGCTCCTCTAAGAAAGAAACGGCCTCTGCCGGGTTCTCCTCCGGGCTGATATAAATGTGGATAATGCCCTTGGTGCGGTCCTTTTGCAGCAGAGACGCCTCAATCAGATCAATATGGGCGATCTCCATGGTCTCCTCTTCCAGAGCAGAGTAGTCCTCAATATAAATGCCGTAAGACCACCATATTGGCAATGTTGCCGGCGGTCTCAATGTCTTTTGTATCCACGGTGACGGTGATCTCTGTCCACTTTTCTTGCGTTACTTCCATTGTGTTATTCTCCTAAGTTAACCTTGTGCTCGGTGGTGGTGCGGCCGTGGTTAAACAGCTTGCGATTGTCCAGCGCCCACTGCCGGTCGGTAAATTTGCCCGGCTCCACCTTGGAGGTGGCAGCGTGAATTTCAAAAATTGTGGCGTCCAGTGCGTCCAGCTGAGAGAGAATCTCCGCCTCCAGGAACATGGGCCGCACGGGGGGAGCCGTACTCCGGCTGACCGTGGTGGGACAATAGCATGTGTTCCAGCAGTGCCGCCTTTTCCGGTGCCACGCCCAGGTCGCGTGCCTTTTCATCAATATACATAGCGCCCTTGACCAAGTGACCGATCAGTTCACCCTCGGTGGTATAGCCCTTGACCAACCCCAGGTTGTTCGCCTCCAGTTCCCATGTCTTGGCCACATCGTGGAGAATGGCGCCGGAGAGCAGCAGCTCTTTATCCACATTGGGGTAAATCTGGCACAGGGATTCGGCCAGACGCACAATGGACACGGTGTGCAGCATCAACCCGCCCACTATGGCGTGATGCAGCCGCAGGGCGGCAGGATAGCGCACCAGTGCCTCCTTATGGTCCTCCATAATGCCGGACACAATGGCCTTAAAATCCGCGTCCTGAAAGGCATTTACCCGGCGCATCAGCATATCATAGATCTGGGCGCCGCCCACCTCGCTGGCGGGCACCAGATCGGACAGGTTGTAGTTGTCGCTGTCCGCTGCCGGGCGGATCTGAGAAATGCGGAATTGATCCCGACTGTTATACTGCTCCACAGTGCCCCGCACCTTGACCACCATATCCGGGGCAAACAGGCCGTTGTCCGTATAGTCCCACAGCTTGGCAGGCAACTCATCGCTTTTGTCTCCCAGTACAAGATCTAAGTAGGCTGCGCCGTTTTTTGTCTTTTTTACATCGCATTTTTTCAGCAGGGCAAAGCCCTCGCTCATGCCGTTTGGCAATTGCTTAAAATTCATATTCAAAAACTCCTTCGGTTCATTTGTTCTGTACCCCTCATTATACACGAAAAGATGCGCGGTTTCAACCGGCGGGGTAGGGGATGTTTACCGATTGTTTACGAAAGTGCGGTTGACAAAAAATCAACCGGCTGTTATTATAAAACTGCTATAGTATAAGGTCTTGATTTGGAGGGATCTTTTTGGAAAATACAGATCGACTGTGTATGAATTGTTTTGCGCCCCTGACCGCAGGCAGCGTTTGCTCCGGCTGCGGGTTTGATAACGATCAGGAGAACGACACCAGCTTTCTGCCCCTGCGTACGGTGCTTCAGGACCGGTATGTGCTGGGCCATGTGCAGGCTTGGGAGAGCGACGCTGCGGTGCATGCCGCCTATGATCGTACCTTGCAGGCGCCTTGTGTGGTGCGGGAGTTTCTGCCCAAGGGCATTGCCAATCGGTTGGAGGGCAATCGGGATGTGCATGTGCGGGAGCGTTTTCGTAAGAATTTTGACGGCTATAAGCGGTCTTTTACCACTTTGTGGCAGACCATGATGCAGCTGCGCACCCTGGCTGCGGCACTGCCGGTGTATGATGTGTTCCCTGCCAACGAGACGGTGTATGCCGTGTCTCAGCCGGTGGACGGCGTGCCCTTGCGGGAATTTTTGCTGCGCACCCCGGAGGGCTACATTTCTTGGGAGCAGGCGCGCATTATGTTTATGCCGGTGCTCACCACCTTGGAGGCACTCCATGACCGAGGCGTGATCCATGGTTCCATTACGCCGGACAATCTGCTGCTGTGCCCGGACGGCAAGGTGCGTCTTAAGGGCTTTTGTATCGCTCAGTGCAATACGGTGCAGTCGGATCTGGAATTTAATTTGAACGAGGGCTACACCGCCATTGAGCAGTACGACAATGACCGCAAAATGTGCCCGGCAACGGATATTTATGCCTTTTCCGCCTGCATTTATCGGGCACTGGTGGGTAGCAATCCGCCGGATGCTCCGTCTAGAGAGACCAATGACAAGCTGATGATTCCCAACAAGATCGCAGAGAGTATTCCCACCCATGTGATTCGTGCCCTTGGCGCCGGGTTGCAGATCTACCCGGAGAACCGGGCACAGAGCGCAGCACGTCTGCGAGAGCTACTGAATGCGGCGCCCTCGGTGGTGGCTCAAGCAGCGGAAGCAGCCCAGCCGCCCCAGCCGGAGCCAAAGCCTCAACCTGCACCCCAGCCGGATGTGCGCCACAGCGCCCCTCCGACAGAGAAGCCCAAAGGCGGCAAAAATAAGGCTGTCATTATTATTTTGGTGGTGCTGATTGTGGCTGCCGTGGCAGCGGGTATTTATGTGGTGAAGTTTTCCGGCCTGGTGGATGGCAGAGAGAATACCACGCAGACTGTCTCCTCTGTAAATTATACTGTGCCGGACTTTGTGTCTGCCGGGTACACCCAGAGTGACATTAAGAATAACGGCGCATGGAACAAGCAGTTTTCCATCACCTATGACGCCCAGTATTCAGACAAAGCAGCGGAAGGCGTGATCATCGCGCAAAGCGTGAAGAAGGGCGAGAGTGTGGCCCAGGGCACGCAGATTGTGCTGACGGTGAGCAAGGGAATTCAGACAGAAGAAGTGCCGGATGTAGGCGGTCTGGATGTGGCAGAGGCCAAGAAGCAGTTGGAGGCAAAGGGCTTTAAGGTGACCACAGTGACTGTCTATAACGACGGCAGCTATAAAGAGGGTACCGTGAAGAGTGTGTACGGTATGACCCCGGACGCCAAAAGCACTGCTGCTGTGGGCAGCGAGGTGGTGCTTCAGGTGTACGGCGCCGAGCAGACCACCACGGAGCCGGAAAGCACAACGAAGCCGGAGACCACCGTGCAGGAAGTGCAGTAATCAGATAAACGGAAAAAAGAATACGTACAATATGGCGGCGGAGTCTTTTGACTCCGCCGCGTGTATTTCATAAGCACATCATCAACTTTAGCGCCGCGGGCATTTAAGGAGAAATGCGGTGGGTTATCCTTCCGGCCGCTCTCCGGCGGGCATTACAACAAATGCTTCCCGGCGAATGCGCGACTGCGTCATTTGTACAAAAATTAAAAAACAGATGGCAAAACGAAACGCTTCGTTGCCAGCCAACTGTAAAAATTTTTCAGTTTTATTTGTCTTTGCGACACATACACTATTGGTGCAAACGCAAGTTTACGAAAAAGGAGTGTATTCGCAATGGCAAGCAACAAGAGTGTTGTGCCCGAGGCTAAGGAAGCCCTGAACCGTTTTAAGATGGAAGCTGCTTCTGAAGTGGGCGTAAATCTGAAGCAGGGGGCTACAACGGCGACCTGACTTCTAAGCAGGCTGGTTCCGTAGGCGGCCAGATGGTTAAGAAAATGATCAAGGCCTACGAAGAGTCCATGAAATAAGCGGACAAATGTAGAACTGAGCCGCGTGCAGGGCGGCTTCCCGGCGGCGTAAGCCGCAAAAAAAGGCACGGAGGCAGCCAAACGGTGCTTCCGTGTTCTTTTTTTTATTATTATTCTGTTTTGGTTGCGGACTCTGCTTTGCGGCGAGCCCGGAGGGTGGCAAAGAAGTCGCTGAGCACACCGGCACATTCTCCTTGCAGCACACCTGCGGTCAGTTGCGGCTTGTGGTTATAGGGCAGGGAATTAAAGTCGATCACGGAGCCAAAGGACCCGGCCTTATGGGTCCGCGGCGCCGTAGATCACCCGGCGCAGGCGGGCATTGATGATGGCACCGGCGCACATGGGGCAAGGCTCCAATGTGACATATAGGTCACATTGCCACAATCGCCAGCCGTTTAAGGCTTTGCAGGCAGCGTCAATGGCCTCTAATTCTGCATGGGACAGGGCGTTGCGGCTCTTCTCTCGCCGGTTGCGTCCCTCGCCAATGATCCGGCCGTCCAGCACCACCACGGCGCCAACGGGTACTTCACCCTCCAGCGCGGCCTGCCGAGCCAGTTCCAGCGCCCGGGACATAAATTTTTGATCCGTTGTCATAAAATCACAGCTTTTGAATGGAAAAGATGGTCAATACCACCAGCGGAATAAAGGATACGATCATACCCGGGGTGCCAAAAAACGCGCCCATGCACTGGCCAAAGGTTGGGGCTTCCGGGTTTGGTGCCACTTGGGTTTTTGGGGTGTACAGCTGCTTTTTTACCAGTAGGTAAATGGTGGCGGCAGCGCCTACCAGCAGCCAAAACACATACATACCCACGGTGACGGAGTCGGCGGCCGTGTCGGTGGCAGCGTAGCGCACAATGCCGGCGACCACGGACATACCGTTATTCAGTGCGTGCACCAGGATCGCAGGCACTACGCTGTCGGTTTTGACGGTGATATAGCCTAAAATCAGACCCACCAAAAAGGCAAAGACAAATTGGATCACATTGCCATGGAGCAGGCCGAATACGATGCTGATGCTCAGCACCGCAAAGCCATTGCCATATTTGCGCAGCAATTGCACGCAGCAGCATCGCATGGCGAATTCCTCGCAAATAGCCGGTACAATGGCCGTGCCGATTAAGGCGATCACGCAGGCAAAAACGGAGTTGGGATCGCCGGCGCTGTTGGAGGTTAATCCATAGCCAAAGGCCTTAAACAGCGGGATCACTCCAAAGGTGACCGCAAAGTTGGCACCCACGCAACACAGCATACCAAAACTGACCCATAACGCCATTTGACCGGTGCGCAGGGAGCGGGTGGGGATCACCGGACCGGTGTAGCGGCGGCGGTTGATCAGTGCCATTACGCCAAAGGGAACCGCCACGCTGCAAACGGAGATGAACAGCAGGCTAAAGCAGCTTTGAAAAACCGTTGAGCTTTCATAGATATCCTTCAGGTGCAATACAGATAGCAGCTGGGAAAACAGCAGCTGTAAGATGAAGTAGGCTAAAATCGCCAGTCCAATGCAGTTGCCAAAGCGGCGCAATTCCTGCTTTTGGGAGCGCAGCGCCAGGCGACGCCGGTTCTCCCGCTGAAAGTAGGCAGCCTGCCGAGGGTCCTGCCCATAGGTGCCGTACGGCGGTTGATAGCCGGTGCCCGGGGGCGGATAACCGCCGGGATTGTTGTAGTTATTGTAGGGGCTTTGACCGGGCGGCGTTTGACCGTTATTGGGCGGCACAGCGCCGTTTGTGGGTCTGCCGAACGGATCGTATTGTTGGTTCATGGTGTTGTCAGTCCTTTGTATCTGCAATCAGGGTCTTAAAGTAAGGCAGCTCCAGCGCCCAGTCACAATAGGTGTGCCACTCCTCCAGTTTATGGCTGCGGCGGGCAAAATAAATATTGGCTAAGGTCTCATAGTTTAGCGTACAGGTGCGCATTTGGTTATAGGAGCTGGGTAGCAGCTGGATCATGGTGTACCAGGTTTGTTTGTCCTTGGTCTCCAGGTATTCCAGGCGCAGCTGCTCCAGGGTGCGGATCACCTTTTCCATTGCGTCCAGCCCCCGCTGATCCATGTGATCTACGGAAAAATCCGCCAGCTCAAAGGGTTTGGAGGCAATCTTGTGCATGGTGGAGGTGGAATTGGCAACGGTCCCCACCTTGTAGGTGTCATACTCTTTCCACCAGTACATGGGGGCGGTTACATCCACGGTGACAAAGATCATACGAATGAATTTGCGGTGGTCGGTGCCGGCCTTGCACAGGCGCTTGGCCAGGCTCAGATCGTTGGGACCAAAGACAAAGTTGCCGTCTTCGTCATAGTAGGAGTCGTAACGCCCCCAGGAGTTCATGGGATTGCGGGCACCGCGCATGGCATTGTCAAAATTGGTGACGGAAGTGCGTTCCAGTTTGATCATAAGTATTAAAGTTCCTTTGCTAAGTTCTTGATGTATTCTTTCAGGCGGGCACCGGTCTCCGGGTGCTGCAGACCCACCTCAATATTGTCCTGCAAAATGCCGAATTTGTTGCCCATATCGTAGCGGCGTCGTTGTAGTCTACAGCCACTACGCCCTCTTGCCGCGCCAGGGTGCGCATGGCGTCCGTCAACTGCAATTCGCCGCCGGCGCCGTTAGGGGTGTGCTCCAAAATCTCAAAAATAGAGGGAGGCAGCACCACCCGGCCCAGAATGGAGTAGTTGCTCATTACCTGCTCCGGCCGGGGCTTTTCGATCATATCCGTGCAGGTAAAGCAGTTGCCCTCCAGCGGCGCAACCGCCAGGGAGCAGTATTTGGTAATATCCGCCGTGGGCACTTCCTTTACGCCCACAGCGCCCTTGCCGTATTTCTCATAGGCGCGGCAAAGCTGGCCGGTGACCGGGTCGTCGCTGATGATTACATCGTCCCCATACAGCACCGCAAAAGGCTCGTTACCTACAAAGTTCTTGGCGCACAGCACCGCGTGACCCAGACCCTTGGTCTCCTTTTGGCGGATAAAATAAATATTGCCCATTTGAGAGCATTGCAGCACATCTCGGTACAGATCCGCCTTGTTTGGATCCCCGGAGAGTTTGTGCTCCAGCTCCACCGCATGGTCAAAGTGGTCCTCAATGACCCCCTTGCCCCGGTTGGTGATGATCAGCACATCCTCGATCCCGGCGGCGAACGCCTCCTCTACAATGTACTGAATGGCGGGTTTATCCACAATGTTGAGCATTTCCTTGGGCACGGCCTTGGAAGCGGGGAGCACGCGCGTGCCCAGCCCTGCTGCGGGAATGATTGCTTTTTTAATTTTCATTTTTCTTTTCCTCGTTCGGTATTTTTACAATATGCTGGACAGCAGTCCGGAGATCATGTCCAAGATTAGAAACGCCATAATCGGCGCAAACACGCTGGTGCCGCCCATTTTGGACAGATACATGCGGCGCATTTCATCCTGGGTCAGACGCATTTGCTCCGGTAGCATGGGTGCTTGACGAAAGATGGCGCCGTCCTGCAGTCGATCATCCACCGTTTGTAGCACGGTAAATACTTTTCTGTGGTACAGCCGATTGGCAAACAGGGCGATCACCAGGTGGATCGCCAGCCCTACGCCCATCATGATGGCTACAGCCGGGTATAAGGGCTCCACCAGCGCTGCGTCCGGTTGTATTTTGCCCTGCATAAGGGCAGTGTAGTTGGTGCTCATAAAGTCGGTGAGTTTGGCAAATTGGCTGGCGTAGGCGCCCTGCACGATCAGTGACGCGGCAAAGCGAATGGCCAGCGCCGCCGTGCCCTCTTTATACATTTTGCGGAAGAACAGGTAGTAGGGGCCAAAGAGAAAGGCCGCCCAGTTCCATCCGACCTTTTTATTCCGTCTGAACCGGGAAAGGAAGTAGCCGGTGTTGGTGCGTACCACCGCCGCCACATCGGCGGCCGCTTCACCCTCAATGGTGCCCGGGTATTGGCTGGGATCCGGTGTCGTATCCTGCAGGATAGGCGGGCGATATTTTTCGCCGGCCCCCGGTTGTCGAGCGCCGCAGTGGGTGCAAAAGACGGCGTCTCCGTCCAGCTCCGCATCGCAGGCCACGCATTTCTTTTTTTGCTCCGGGGCAGCGGTGTGGGTATCGTCGGCAGGCGCACTTGATTTTTGCTCCGCAGGCGGATCCGCCGGGGTAAAGGCATATCCATCACCGTGTAGTGCCTGGTGGGCGCAGTGCCCCAGCTCCCGGTAGCACGCCCGGTGATGGGGTGTGCCGCATTCCGGGCAGGTAACAATATCGTCACCCGGCTGGAACTGCTTGCCGCAGACCGGGCAGCTGTTGTTTTCATACAAAGCCATTTTGTGTACCTCGATCTATATGCTTTCTTATCATTATACATTAGAATATCACAATAAATCAACGATTTGGTTAAAATATCTTAAACAAAGTGTGAAAGCACCGTCAATTCCGCCAAAAAATCCGTGCCCGGGTGTAAAATCAGCGGTAAAGCCCTTGCAATGCAGCAGAGATTTATATATAATATTACAGTTATAATCATAAATTTATACAGAGAACTGCACGGAGCGTTGATATGGTAGAATTTGAAGAACTGCGGCTGCGGCTGCTGGACAGCGAGAAGCCCATTGAAAACTTAAAGGAAGCCCTGGCCATTGACAGCTTAAAGGCCGAGGTGGAGGTGCTGGAGAAAGAGAGCGCCGCCCCGGACTTTTTGGGACGATATGGAGAACAGCCAAAAGGTGATGCAAAAGATCGGTTCCTTAAAGGCCAAGGTCACCGGCTATGAGAGTCTGAAAAGCGACTATGAGGACGCGCTGGTGATGATTGAACTGGCGGACGAGGAGGGCGATCTGTCCCTGCTGGACGACTGCACCGCCTCTGTTAAGGATATTGAAACGCGCGTGGAAGATATGACCCTGTCCACCCTGCTCAGCGGCGAGTTTGACGGCAAAAACGCCTTGCTGACCTTCCACGCCGGTGCCGGCGGTACGGAGGCGCAGGACTGGGCGGAAATGCTCTTTCGTATGTACAACCGCTGGGGCGAGCGCCATGGCTACAAGGTGTCTACGCTGGATTATCTGGACGGCGATGTGGCGGGGATTAAGAGCGCCACGATTTTAGTAGAGGGCGAGAATGCCTACGGTTATTTGAAAGGCGAGATGGGTATTCACCGCTTGGTGCGGGTGTCTCCCTTTGACTCTTCCGGTCGGCGGCATACCTCCTTTGCGTCCGTTGAAGTGATGCCGGAGATTGACGACGATGTGAATGTGGAGATCCGTGAAGAAGATATTAAGATGGATGTGTACCGGGCCTCCGGTGCCGGCGGCCAAAAGGTCAACAAGACCTCCTCTGCCGTGCGCTTGACCCATATTCCCACCGGGATCGTGGTCAGCTGCCAGATTGAGCGCAGCCAGCACCAAAACCGGGAAGTGGCCATGCGTATGCTCAAGTCCAAGCTGGTGGAGATCAAAGAGCGAGAGAATTTGGAACGCATTGAGGACATTAAGGGTGATCAAAAAGAGATTGCCTGGGGCTCCCCAAATTCGTTCCTATGTATTTATGCCCTATACCCTGGCCAAGGATCACCGTACCGGGTTCGAGATGGGCAATATCACCGCCGTGATGGATGGGGATATTGACGGCTTTATCAATGCTTACTTAAAACAAAAATCTGCCCAGGAGGCAGAAGAGAAAGCGGAGGCTTAATTTAAAATGGAACGCTATGCGCATTTGATGGATATTGCGGCGTTGTCCGGGTTTTCCATTCGACTGGCGCTGGCCATTATTCTGGGCTTTTTTGTAGGCCTGGAGCGCCAGTGGACCAAGCACCAGGCGGGTATACTTACCAATGTGATCGTGTGGGGGGCGTATGCCTACACGGCGTTTTCCTTTGTGATCAACCAGGACAACACGGACCTGACCCGTGTGGCTGCCCAGGTGGTCAGCGGTGTGGGCTTTTTGGGCGCCGGCCTGATTTTGCGGGACGGCACCAACATTCGCGGGCTGTCCACTGCCGCTACCATTTGGACCACGGCGGCCATCGGTATTCTGTGCACCCTGCCCAAGGTGCTGTATGCGGTGATTGTGGCAGCGGTTGTGGTGGTGATGCACCTGGTGCTGCATCCGCTAAGCAACAAGATTAACAAGTTGCGCAGCTATGATAAAGAAAAGCGGGCCAAAGATGAGTGTATGTACAAAATCTCAGTGACCTGTTTGGATAACTTTGAGGTGGATATTCGCGCCCACTTAATGAGTGCTTTGAAGGACGCGCGGGATATTATTTTGCACAATTTGGAGTCCTCGGAGACGGACGACGGCAATACCAAAATCCGCGCTTATGTGTCTGCCGCCAAGAAGAACGATGAGGCCATTGAGAATGTGCTTAACCGCATTGGCAAGGATGAGGGCATTTTGCGCGCCGGGTGGAATATTATTAACGAATGATTTGCAGTTTTGCAAACATCGCCAATTTTCGCTAATCAAAATTTAACAGGTGAATTTGCTCCCTTTTCAGCACAACCTATTGCTGAAAGGGGAGTTTTTTATGCTCAAAAAATGCAGCAGTTTGCTGCTGGCTTTAGCGCTGATCACCGTACTGTTTACCGGCTGCCGGGGCAATGCAAAGAATGAGAACCAAACCGGCGATCCGGGCACCAGTACCACCTCTGCCACCACTGCAACCAAAACGGCGGACACCACCGTGCGCCCCACCAATGTGGGCAGCCGCAGCTACAGCAAGGAAAAGGTGGTGTGGGGGCCGGGCAACATTGCCGACCACGCCAGACCGCAGGAGCCGGAACGGCTGCAAAAGCAGTTTGGCGCGCTGGGCGCTCGCTTCTTGCTGGACAATAAAAAGCAGTTGTGCCTGACCTTTGACGAGGGGTATGAGAACGGATACAGCGGCAAGATATTGGACACGCTAAAGGAAAAGCAAGTCCATGCTATATTCTTTGTGACCTATGACTTTGCCAGCCAAAACCCGGCACTGATCAAGCGCATGATTGCCGAGGGCCATGTAGTGGGCAATCACACCTATCGCCACCTGACTATGGACGAGGTGACCCGCGCGGCAGCCACAGAGGAGATCACCGTGCTGCACCGGTATATGGAGAAAAATTATCAGTACAAGATGACTTACTTCCGCTTTCCAAAGGGGGAGTTTAGCGAGGACACGCTGGCGCTGGCACAGGAGCTGGGCTACAAGAGTATCTTTTGGAGCTTTGCCTATGCAGATTGGGATACCCAAAATGTGGCGGAACCGGCAGCGGCGCTGCAAAAGGTGACAGAGAGCACCCACCCGGCATGCCATCTTCCTGCTTCATGCCGTCAGTCCCACCAATGCGGAGATTTTAGGCCAGGCCATTGACAGTATCCGCAGCCAGGGCTACACCTTTACCACAGCATTATAGTAAAAAGCAGACAGTGATCGGTGAACTGCCCCGGATTGTGCAGACAGTACAAAAACAGCCGAATTGGCAGTAAAACAGGGGACGGTTCCCTGTTTTATATTCAATCAGCTTTTTCTCATCGTCTTTTATATGTCTGTATTTCCGTGGCATAACAAAACCTCCTATGGTAGTTTTTTTTAATTCTACCATAGGAGGCTGTTTTTTTCTATTGTCCATTATTTACGGATTGTTCAGATGATTCAATGGTTGCTTATGCTTGGCTTTAATTCGGTTTGCTTTTACGATACAAGGGCCAACCGTAGCCCTGTTCTATTCTCCGTTGATGCGTTTAGACAATTCGACAACAAACGCATCCGCTTGATCCGTAATCACATAATACGGAAACACAGATTTTCTTGTCCATATCCTGACCACATGGGACGGATTTGTTACAACACATGGTAATGGATCGTGCTTAAATTCGTCCAAGTTGTCCGGAATGTCAAATCTTTCAATATCTGCAAATAATATTTGATCTTTTATGCCGCGCAATTGCTGAGTAGCCAGCCATACATTGCGATGAATCAAGACACTATTTCTACCGAGAACAGTATATTGCTTTCTAAAAAAGGTTGCACAAACCAATATAAATCAAATAAGAAAATCGCTATTATTCCCGCAAAGAAGAACACCTTATAAGCCAAGTTTCCCTCTTCTCCTCATTTATGTCAAATATAGACATAGTAAGCACCGACCAGAGCGGGACGGCCACAACAGTTATAAAGGCCAAAACTAATGTTGTAATCAAGGCATACAATGCTACCGCAACAGCTTGGCGAATTTTGTTATCATAAACAAACGGGTATGTTTTATAATCCATGTCCACATCCCTTCCCTGCACTGGGTAAAACAAGGAACCGTCCCCTGTTTTACTAATCTGCATTTAAAATCTGAAAATTTTTGGCAATCCTACCCAAATTACCCATAAACAAATACTTCTTTCCATGTTGCAAATCATAGATCGTTGTATAGGTAAGAAATGAGTGGGAATCACTATAAGCAAATACGCTGAGCCTGCACCCAACAAAATACTTGTTTTGTACAGTGTAGAATGAATCCGGGCCAATCAAATCGTACTCGAGAAGGTCGGGACCATTTTGGACCTGCGAATTTGTTTGTGCATTCAGGTCATATTGGCACAACTTTCCGTTAAATACATAATACAGCACTTCATCCTGAACGGAGATAACATCGCTACCCCGAGTTATGCGTTTAACGGATTTATCTTCATTGAGCAAATAAATATAATCCTTATCCGACCCAAAAAATACGCCGTCCATCAGACACGATCCTTCCGGCAAGCACCTGCTGCGGCAATTCAATCGAAATTCGTTCCTTGTTCTCGAAATCAATGGATACAAGAATACGCTTCGTTTCTTCTTCGCCGTCTGCATATTCATATTCAACCGTATATCGCCCATTGTACATAAAACTGGCATAGATCCTACTGAAGGCATGATCCTCGTCAGGCACAGAAATTGTAGTATCTGTTGCTTCGTCATGAAACAAAAAATATCTATGACCGCCTTTTTGGGCAGTTGCATACAATGCTTTGTCATTTAACAAAACATTGCTAATCTGGTCATAACCGTTTACTTGAACCTCATGCCGAAAAATGGATCTTGAGGACTGATAATATGTGTGTTCGTCAACCTCATAAACAATATTGAGTTTGGGAACGGACACCATATATGCGCATACAACAAGCAAAATCAATACCGCTATTGCGATTAGACTCCATACTATCTTTTTTTGCTTCGTCATATCAAAAAAACCCTCATACTGCATCATTTTCGTGAATCGGCTAACCACTTAACAATTTCAAACACCTTATACGGTGTATCCAAGTCTGAAAAAAGGTAATAAAACAGGGGACGGTTCCTGTTTTATGTGCTTAATAATGCTACTCAGTCAATTCTAAAATCGCGTCTTTAACAAGTTTGGATTGGTAGTAGCTAAAGTCTAAATCGTATGTGTAACGATGATCGTCATCATAATAGACAAAATGGATAATGCAGACACCATCTTCGAGATCACTCATATACATCGTTTTTGATTTTAGATCGTCTGGATTTTGGTTGGAACCACAAACTGCAATGCACAGATCATTTTTCTTATTGACCGTTTTGATTGCAGAAACCAATTTATCAAAATTCGTATTTTCAAAATCATCTACATCAACCAGCAAAATCCTTTTTGAAAATAGGCGACCTTTCTTTGCTCGGTATATTGAAAACGAGCAATCATCGTTTTGGTATTTTTCATTTTTTATCGTATAACCATCATTTTCCCATTTTTTAAGCAGTGACATTAAACTCATATGTGAATTCCTCCTTTATTTAGCTGTAATTGGTTTCTAAAACAGGGGACGATTCCCTGTTTTACACTTTTCTCATATTTCTCATACGCCCTATCTCTCAGATAGCAAAAAAGAAATACAGAGTTTACGGTTTTATTTTAACAGATAAATGGTATTCTGTAAAGTTGATTCAAAGAGCAGAAAAAAAGCCTCCTATGGTGGTTTTTTTTAATTCTACCATAGGATGCTTTTTTTCTATTGCCCATTTTTACGGACTTGTTCACTTTTTTATGTGGTGCTACGGCGGAACAGATCCTGTGTTTCCGTCAGCAGGGGCTGATTTTCCGGTTTGTCCAGATTGGGGTCGTCGGCCAAAATGGTATCTGCACAGTCCCGGCACAGGCGCAGGGTGTCCATATCCTCCACCATATCTGCCAGTCGCAGCTCCGGCAGACCGTGCTGCCGCTTGCCAAAAGAAGTCGCCGGGGCCGCGCAGCCGCAGGTCCTCGTCGGCAATCTGGAAGCCGTCACTGTATTTTTTCATGGTCAGCAGCCGCTGGCGAGCCGTATCGCCCTTGGCGTCGCTGACCAGTATGCAGTAGCTTTTGGCGCTGCCGCGGCCAATGCGCCCGCGCAGCTGGTGCAGCTGGGACAGGCCGAACCGCTCGGCGTTCTCCACGATCATCACCGTGGCGTTTGGTACATCTACGCCCACTTCCACCACTGTGGTGGCTACCAGTACCTGCACATCGCCCCGGGCAAAGGCCTGCATTACGGCGTCCTTTTGTTTGGGGGTCATTTTGCCGTGGAGCAGCCCTAAGTTGTAGCCAAACAGCTCCGTTTCGCTGAGTTGGGCGGCGTAGGCGGTGGCGGCTTTCATCTCGCTTTCGCCCTCGTCTACCAGCGGGCAGACGATATAGCCCTGCTCGCCCCGATCCAGCGCCGCACGCAGAAAGCGAAAGATCCGGGCGTGGTAGGCGGAGGTGACCACATCGGTGCGGATCTCCTGCCGCCCGGGGGGCAGCTCGTCCAGCACGGATATGTCCAGATCGCCGTAGATCATCATGGCCAGGGTGCGGGGAATGGGCGTGGCACTCATGACCAAGGTGTGCACTTCTTCACCTTTCATGGCCAAATCCGCTCGCTGCTGCACCCCAAAGCGGTGCTGCTCATCGGTGATGACCAGCCCCAGGTTGGCGAATTCCACATCGTTTTGGATCAGCGCGTGGGTGCCTACCGCAATGTGTATATTGCCCTCCAGCAGATCTGCCTTAATTTGTCGCTTTTCCTTGGCGGTGCAGGCAGCCGGTGAGCAGGCACAGGCGGGTGTTTGTGCCTGCAAAGAATTTTTGCAGTGTGGCATAGTGCTGGGTGGCTAAAATCTCCGTGGGTGCATCAGAGCGCACTGGTAGCCGTTTTGCACCATCGTGTCCAGCAGAGCGGCAGCCACGGCGGTTTTGCCGCTGCCCACATCCCCTTGCAGCAGTCGGTTCATGGGATAGCCGCTTTGCAGGTCGGCAATGCATTGGGACACTGCCCGGCTCTGGGCGCCGGTCAGGGGTAAAGGGCAGACGGGCCGCAAAGGCTGCGGTGCAGTCTTTTTCAATGACCCGGGTGGTGGGGGTGCGTTTGCGCCCCTTAAGTTTTTTCAATCCGACAGTCAGGGTCAGCAGTTCTTCAAAAATCAGCCGGTGCCGGGCCGCTTCCAGCGCTTTTGCATTGGACGGAAAGTGAATGTTGCGCACGGCTGTGTCCAGGTCTTCCAGACCGTATTTTTTCCCGCAGGGCGGGGGACAGGGTGTCCGGCAGCGGCGCCATGTGGGCTAGGGCGTAGTCTACCGCCTTGGCGATCAGGTTTGCATTCAGGCTGCCGGTTTGGGTGTAAATGGGGTGGATCCGCCGTGCGGTGAGCGGTTCAATCTTGGGTGCGCTCATCTGCACGGTGGTGAAGTTGCGCTCTACCTTGCCCAGCAGCAGGTAGTCCTGGTACATACGCAGCTTTTCTGCCAGGAATTTGGTGTTGAACAGGGTTACATGGATCAGAGTCTCCCCATCGGTAAAATCCGCTTTGTAGAGGGTCATGCCCTTGCGGATCAGGTGGGTGCGCATGGGGGGTTACCATGGTGGCCTGCACGCACACAGTTGTGCCCTCCGGCGCCTGGGCGGCAGGGGGGGTGGTCACGCTCCAGTCCTCATAGGTGCGAGGATAATAGCGCACCAGGTCCCCCACGACAAATATGCCCAGCTTATGAAAAAGCCGGGCTCTTTTGTCGCCAACACCTTTCAGGTATTGAATATCGCGTTCTAAAAACTGGTCCATATCACTCAACAGAAAGCAGGAAGTAGTAGATGGGCTGTCCGCCGTCTACAATGCTGATTTCCATATCGCTGCCGTATTTCTCGCTTAGGCGGTTTTCCAGTTCCTGGGCCTGTTCCTCGGTGGCATCTGCACCGTAGATCAGGGTCACCAGGGCATGCTCGCCCCGCTTAAACAGCTTGTCAACGGTCTTAAAGGCAATGTCTACAATGTCATCGCCCAGGAATTTGATCTTGCTGCCACACATACCCATAATTTCGCCCTGTTTAATGGGGCGGCCGTCCAGCTCGCTGTCTCTGGCGGCAAAGGTGACAGAACCGGTCTCCACATGGGCGGCGGCGTCCATCATGGCCATCTGATTGTCGTCGACAGACTGGGTTTCGTCAAACACCAGCATGGCGCTGATCCCCTGGGGAATGGTTTTGGTTTGCAGCACCCGCACCTGGCGGTCCTTGGCCAGGGGAATGGCCTGCTCGGCAGCCATAATAATGTTTTTATTGTTGGGCAGCACAAACACTGTCTTGGCGGGGGTGGCCATAATGGCGTTCAAAATATCGTCGGTGGAGGGGTTCATGGTTTGCCCGCCGCTGACAACTGTGTCGGCGCCAATGTCGGTAAACAGTTCCTTTAGTCCATCGCCGGCGCATACGGCCACAAAGCCGTAGTCATTCTCCGGTTGCACTACGGTGGGTTGGGGCGGTGTGTCGCTCTGTTTCACGCCCTCCTCCGCATTGCGGTGCTGGTAGCGCATGTTGTCGATTTTAATATTGATCAACTGGCCGTATTTCAGCGCAGCCTGGATCACATCGCCGGGGCAGTTGGAATGCACATGTACTTTGATAATATCGCTGTCGTCCACCACCACGACGCAGTCGCCGATGGACTCAGGTACGCCCGCAGCCGCAGCGGATCTTGCTGAGGGGCGTGGCGATCTTTTCAATCAAAAATTCCGAGCAGTAGCCGAATTCAATCTCACCGGAGGCGGCGGCCACGGTGCTTTTGTCCGGGGCTTGTACCGGGGTAACGGCGCTGCCGTCAATGGGCTGCACCACAGTGCCTTTTTCAAGCACGGCACCCATACCCTGGAAAATCAGAACCAGGCCCTGCCCACCGGCATCTACCACGCCGGCCTTTTTCAGCACCGGCAGCTGTTCCGGCGTCTTTGCCAGGGCTTCCTCTGCGGCAGCCATGGCTGCGCAGCACGGCCCAGGCGTCGTTATTGGAGGCGGCGATTTGCTCCGCCGCTTCCGCCGCCTTGCGGATCACGGTCAGAATGGTGCCCTCCGTAGGCTTCATAACCGCTTTATAGGCTGCGTCTACGCCCTTGCGAAAGGCAGCGGCCACGGCAGCGCCGTCCGCTTCTTCCATGCCACGCAGTGCCTTGGAAAATCCGCGAAAGATCAGCGAAAGAATGACGCCGGAGTTGCCTCGAGCGCCGCGCAGCAGGGCAGAGGCGCAGCGGGAGGCGGCTTCCTCCACCGTGCAGTTTTCCGGCAGCACTGCCATTTCCTTGGCGGCAGCGCCGATCGTCATACTCATATTGGTGCCGGTGTCGCCGTCCGGCACGGGAAAAATGTTTAGTGCGTCTACGGCCTGGCGGTTGTTGGCAATGTTGTTTGAGCCGGAGATGACCCCGTCCCGGAACATAAGTCCTGTTATCATCATGTGATGTTCTCCCATTCTAAGGTTAGTTCAGTGCATCCACATACACATTGACGGTGTTGACCTTCAGGTCTGTGGCTTCTTCCACCGTGTAGCGCACCTTGTTGATGATGCTGGCCACAATGGCAGTGATGTTGACACCGTAAGAGACGGAGATGTGCAGTTCAATCTGCAACTGACCGTCCACGCTCTTGACGTACACGCCTTGGTTGAATTTTTCGCCGGTGGCCTTGCTCTTAATGGCGCTGACGATGGACTCGTAAGCGCTGCCGTTAACCATACCGGTCACGCCAAAGCAGGACTGGGCGGCACGCCCGACAAGGGTGGCGAAATAGGCGTTGGTGATCTCAATGTATCCGTTGGGATTTTCAAATTTAATCATCAATATATCCTCCGTGATTTATTGCAAACGCCGGGGCGTTTTTATCCAAAATACCAGTCTTCTATATTGGCAAAGAAGTTGCCGTACTGCCCCTGAATATCGCCTCTCAGGGACTTGGGTAGCAGATCATCCCCTTGCGGTACAACAGGGGGAAAATGGCATTTCCTCGCTAAACGAGAGCATAAATTTGCCCAGTTCCGTTTTGCCGGCGGTGTAGTCCCGGTACAGGGCGGCCGTACTGCCCTTGTCTTGGCTGATGCCGTAGCGGGCAGCGCCGTCGGTACTGAAGAAGGGGTAAAGGCACATATCGTTTTGCAGCTTGACCTCGCCGATATAGAGGTCATAGTTTAAATTTTTTAATCCGCGCCTTATAGTCGCTGAATTTGCTCACTTGCAGTTGTACGGTAAAGCCTGCCGCTTCCAACGCCGTTTTGATCTGATTGGCGGCGGCCAGCCGGTTGTCGTTCTGATTGACCAGCAGCGTGATCTTTAAGGCACTGTCGCTGACTTTGGACAGAGCGATCTGCTGTTTGGCGGCGGCCGCGTCTGCTGCTTCTGCAAACAGGCGGGTACTGGCTGCCAATCCGAAGGCGGGGTTATATACGCTGCGGGCAGCGGTGGCGTAGCCGGCATAGGCGCTCTTAGCCAGCGCGTTGCGGTCCACCGCCAGGCTCACGGCCTTGCGCAAATGGGCGTTTGCAAAGGCACCGGATCGGTTGTTAAAGCCGATGTACACCAAGTTGTTTTGGTTAATCTGCTTTTTGGTGGCAGTCATGCGCTTCGCGCTGTTCTCGGACAGATCCCGATAGGCATAGGTGATGTTGCCGATATTCACAGCATTGTCAATGGAGTCTGCCGCCGCAATGTTCACCAGGTGAATGGTGGTGATGTGGGGGTTAAAGTCGGCGGTCACGTTGGCTGCCAGCACCGGACCGTCCTGGGTGGATTTGTAGCGGTAGCGCCCGCTGCCGATGGGATACTTGCCTTTGGCATTTGCCTTGGCAATGGGGAAGGTCAGCAGATTTTGCCCGTAAGGGGAGGGGTGGCGCAGGGTAAACACCACGGTGTTGTTGTCCTCTGCCGTGGCGGAGCGAATCCCTTGCAAAGCGCTGCCGTAGGCGGGGGAGTTCTTGGCCTGCTCAAAGCTGTATACCACGTCTGCGACAGTGAGCGCCGACTTGTCCGAGAAAGTCAGACCGCTGGGCACGATCACTTTGAGGGTGGTGCTGTTTGTAAATTCATAGCCGGTGGCCAGGTTGGGCTGGGCGGTATAGCTGCCGTCCAGGTCAAACAGACTCTCAAACACCAAGTCCGCCAGCACCTGATTGTTTTGGGTCTTGGCGGCAAAAGGATCCAGGCTGTCCGATTGGGTGTAGCTTAATTTGAAATTGTCATTGTCCGTAGCAAAGGTGGTTTGTGCCTTTGCGGTGGTCTCTGTTTGGCCGGTGGTGCCTTTGGTGCACGCCGAGAAGAGGGTGGCGGTCAGCACCAGCGCCAGCAAAAGAGCAAAACTCCTCTTGCCCATGGTTACCTCCTAATGCGCGTGCAGCTGCGGGTCTTGCCGGTTTTTTCGTCAATATCAAACAGGCAGCCCTCCAGCACGCAAGGTCCGTCCGGGTTGGTAAAGCGCACAGGCAGGCCGGTGCGCATTTTTTCAATGGCTGCCTGGGGGCTGACCCCCAGCACACTGTGCTGGGGCCCGGTCATGCCCAGGTCCGTAATGTAGCCGGTGCCGCCGGGCAGCACCTGTTCGTCTGCCGTCTGCACATGGGTGTGGCGTGCCGAAAAGGGCAGACACACGGCCGTCTAAATAGTAGCCAAGGGCGCGCTTTTCTGCGGTGGCCTCGGCATGGAAGTCAATGAGAATGATATGCGCTCCCGCTTCTTTCAGGCGGTGTACCTCCCGGTCCGCCGCGTCAAAAGGGTTGGCAATGGGCTCCATAAAGGCGGCACCTAGCAGGCTGATGATCCCCACTTGAACGGCACCCATATCCAGCAGTACGCTGCCCCGGCCGGGGGCCGAGGGGTGGTAGTTGGCCGGGCGGAGCAAAAAACTCGTTCTCTTCCAGCATCGGGTAGATCTCCCGCCGGCGCAGGCCGTGGTTGCCCAGGGTAATCACATCGGCGCCGCTGTCAAAAATAAACTGGGCGCTGCCGGGCAGTATGCCGTTGCCCACGGCGGAGTTCTCACCGTTTACAATGGTTAATTTGGCACCCAGCTCTCGCTTTAAGCCGGGCAGTATCTGGCGCAGGCAGTCACAGCCTTGCCGGGCGACTACATCGCCGATGGTTAAAATCTTCACTTGTACACCGTTTCTATCTGACGCAGGGTCAGGTGTTATAGCAGAAATATTATACTATATCCCCGTTGTAATTACAAGGATGGGGCTTAAATTTAATACTTTCGCAACTTTTGAATACTCGGGTGCATACATGGTTTTACCGGTTGTATATTCTTTTGACAAATTGTGCGGTCGTCTACGGGGTGATGCGGCATCGTACCCTACATCGTGGGTATGCAAAGTGGGCGGATTTACTTATGCTTTTATCCCCTCAGTCGCGCAAGCGCGCCAGCTCCCCTTAAAAAATAAGGGGAGCCAAGTTGTGTTGATTTGCCGCAGGCAAACGCGGAGGAATTTGGCGGGCGGCAGGTTGCCGCCCCTACCGGGGAAAAACAGAATTGCGGCGGGAGCAAGCCCCCGCCCTACGATTTGCTTTTTTGTCTCCCTTGTGTAAAGGCTTTATCGTAGGGGCGGATAGTATCCGCCCGCGCTTAAATGCCTTTTTAACGCAATAACTCCCCTTGCATACACAAGGGGAGTCGATTGGGTTATTTTACTTTTTGAAAAGAGGTGAGCACGCCGTCTGCGTCAAAGGTTACATTGTAGTATGGATTGTTCTTAAAGTCCGTCACTGCAAATTCGCCCAGGTTCTGGTCGCCGGGGAAGGTACAGTCGGAGGCGATCTGTAAATTACACCGGGAGAAGTTCACCGCGTAAGGGGCGTCCGTGTGCTTTAAGGTCTTGACCCCATCGCCGCCGTAGCGGGCGTTAAAAGCAGCGGCCTTTTTCTTATCTCTAAAGAGAAAGCGCACTTGGCTGTCAATGTACCAATAGGTGATGTCCTTTTTTTCTGTGTAGCTGAAGGCGTGGGTGCCCATACGCACCTGGGCAGTCTCTACGCCGTCCCATTTTTCCACATGGCGCAGAATGTCTACGCTGTCGCCGATCATAGCCTCGTTCGCGTCGGATTTGTTGTAAATCGGCTGGCTGCTTTCCTGGGTTACGCCGTTTTGTCCGTGGTGTGGGTAAAGTGCTTGAACCCGCCTTTTTTGTCGTAGTAGTTGGCGCTGACCAGGGTGCAGGTGAGCTTGCCGTCGGCGTAGACCGCCTCGTAGGTACATTCGCTGTTAAAGGTGGCATTGTCCGCCTCCGGCGAGATCCAAATGGTAAAGCGGTCGGCACCGTAGGGTGATTGGGTGTTCAGCCCTTGGTCAAAGGTAACACGGTAGCTGCCCTTATCGTCCTCACAGAGAATGGACACGCCGGTGCGCTTGCCATCCGCGTCCGTATAGGTGACGGTCAGGTCGTTGGAGTGGGTGGAGCGCAGGTGGAACTCGGTCATCTGCTTGCCGCCTTTTTCGTATGCGGCGTACACCAGGTCCTCGTTTCTGTAATATTTGGTTACGGTGGTGTCCAGCTTCGTGCTTTTTACCTGTTTTTTTGGTGTAGCTGTCGTTGGGCTGCATTTCTTTGTAGAAATCCACCTTGCGAATATCGTCCAAAATGTAGCCTACGGTGTGCACATCGTCAAAGATCTTTTTAACATCTTTGTTGGCAACAAAATCAACTTGTGCCGTGGCCTCTGCGCAGGCAGAGAACAGCAGTATGGGCAGCAAACAAAGGCAGAGTATGGTGCCCCCATCGTTTCATAATCGAATCCCTCCATCTGTTGGAAAAAAGGCGCCTTTAAGACTAAAGATCAGAAATAACGTTCATATCTCGATCCATTGTATTGAGTATCATGTATTGATTATATTTTGTAAAGAAAAGCCCGGTTCACCTGTTGCTGAAGAGTATTTGACGCGTATTTGCCAGTCATGCCAACGAGAACCGTTAGACAAAAGCGCTGTTATCGTTCATTTAGATCCAAACCCGGAGCAAGCGATTGGGTGGCCTTAAAAGCGAAGGCCAGGGAAGTCGGGAGCGTGCTCTCCGCCCAATGAAATCGAGCACCAGATGTTTTCTAACAGCAGTGTGGTGTTGAGGTGGGTACTGCCCTGGCAACCCAAAAATTGAGCTTATGATTATCTGATCAATATTTTTGGCACTGATTAGTCTGAAATTATCCGGTAACCTCCTGCAACAGCTGCCTGAAGGGAAAGATGGTTTTTAACCTTCCTTATGAAAAAGCGCAGCCTGTATGTTGTAGGCAAAGGGATCGCGGAGAGGCAAAAAAA